>Ga0193750_1000005_pt1 | contig 197094 bp, 172 predicted proteins | sample L1c1metaG_FD_160569 | JGI IMG/M metagenome (GOLD analysis project Ga0193750, IMG submission 160569) | Soil microbial communities from a riparian zone of the East river system, Colorado, United States - L1c1 | ecosystem: Environmental > Terrestrial > Soil > Riparian zone | place: USA: East... | reverse complement strand
ATCGGCTTTTGGAAACGCGCTCGCCAGCGCGATCACGGCCGCGTCGCCGGAAGCGTTGTCCACCGCGCCGTTGAAAATCTGGTCGCCTTGCAATTCCGGATGACGCCCGAGATGGTCCCAGTGCGCCGTATAAATGATGTATTCGTCTTTCAAAGTCGGATCGGCGCCCTCGAATTTGCCGATCACGTTGTGCGATTTGAACGAGCGCAGCGCTTGTTTGATGTCGATGTTCGCTTTCGCATTCAGCGCGACCGGTTTGAAGTCCTTTGTAAGCGCGGATCTTTTGAGCGTATCGAAATCCTGGCCGCAATCGGCGAACAGTTTCTTAGCGACGTCGAGTGTGATCCATGAGCGCGCCGAAATCGCGTCCATGTTCTTGTTTGGATTATCGAGCTCGAAATTTTCTTTCGCCCAGCTCGATCTGACAACTTGCCACGGATACGCCGCCGGCTCGGTCTCGTGAATGACGATCGCGGCGGCCGCGCCCTTTTGCGCGGCGATTTCGTATTTGTAAGTCCAGCGGCCGTAATAGGTCATCGCTTTCCCTTTAAACATTTTCTCGTCGAGCTTGGACGGATCTTTCGGATCGGGCACGGCTGGGTCGTTGATCAACATCACAATCGTTTTGCCGCGAACATCGACGCCTTTGTAATCGTCCCAGCCGTACTCGGGCGCGACCACGCCGTAACCGACAAAGACGAGATCGGAATTGTCGACCTTGATCTCCGGCTGCAGACGCGCGGATGAGGCGACGAAATCGTCCGGGAATTTCAATTCCATGGGCGGTTTGCCGTTAACCACAAATGCCATGTGCGGATCGCTCTTGATTCCGGCGAGCGGCACTTCCTGAAAATAACTGCCGTCGGGATTTCCCGGCGTCAGTCCGATCGATCGAAACTGGTCGGAGATGTATTTGATCGAGAGCTCTTCGCCTTTCGAGCCGGGCGCTCGTCCTTCGAATTCGTCGGACGAAAGAATTTTGATGTGCGCGAGCAAAGCGTCCGGCGTTATGACATCGAGCGCGGGCTTGAGTTTTTCGGCCGGTTTGTCCGCGGCGAAGAAAGGGAACGCTATGGCGACGGCAAATGCACAGGAGAGGCCGAGCTTTTTCATGACAGAAATATTAAGAGATGTCTCCATTTCGGTCGACATGACAAATGGGTAGGGGCGATTGACCCCAATCGCCCGCGGGCGGCTCGATGAACCGCCCCTGATAAAAGCAGCCGGGAACGGCTGCCTCCACAGAAGAACGATAGCAATTATCGACTTTCTTTCGATGGACCGGCGGGCGCCTTCTTTTTGTCCTCCGATTTCACGCCGATCTTTTTCAAGAACGGCTCGACCGATTGTTTACGGCCGAGAAATTTTTCGATCGATACAGTCACATCTCGCCCATCGCCCTGTTCGTAAATTTCGTGACGCAGCTTCATCCCGGCTTGTTTGTCGAGATAACCGTCCTTCGCTTTTTCGAAAACGGTCGCCATATCGGCCGCGATCGCGTCGGCCCAGGCGTAACCGTAGTAACCGGCATCGTAGCCGTTCATGTGGCCGAAGTACGTCACGAACGTCGTGCTTGGATCGATCGGCAGGAAGACTTTTTCAAGAATCGGATTTGAAATGGCGACGCAATCCCAAACCGCGTCTTCCGGATGCGCGTCGTGCATCGCTAGATCAAGCGATGCGAACGCGAACTGCCGTCGATAGAAAACGCCGGCAGTCGCTTTTTTCGCGTCATTCATCTTTTGGATAATGTCGCCGGGGATTTTTTTCGACGGATCGCGATAATCAGCGGCGAAAGTATCCAGCACTTTCTTGTTCCAGACCCAGTTCTGCAGCATTTGCGAGGGGGCTTCGACGAAGTCGCCGGGCACATGCGTTCCAGCAAAGCGTCCGTACTTGGCGCGGGTAGTGATCTCATGAAGCGCGTGACCGAATTCATGGAACAACGTTTCCACGTCGGAATGGGTCATCAGTGACGGTTTGTCCCCGCTCGGCGGCGGAAAATTACAAAGAAGCGCCGCGACGGGTCGTTGATATTTTCCATCCGGCAAAAGCTTGCCGCCGGTAATACCGAACTCGGCGAAGTGATTGAACTTTCCTTCGCGGGGAAACATGTCGAGGTAAAACATGCCGAGCGGTTCGCCGGTGGCGGCGTCGGTCACCATGTAAAACTGCAAGTCGTCGATCCATTTGTAAGGCGCGACAATTTTCTCAAACTTTAAACCGAAGATGCTCTGGTAGATGTTGAACATCCCTTCGAGCACTTTTTGGAACGGGAAGAATGAACGGAGTGCTTCGGTGTCGACGTTGTATTTCTGTTTCTTGATTTGGTTGCTGTAGTAACGCCAATCCCAGCTGCCGATCTTGGCATTCGGATCGTGCGTGTCCCCCTCCTTCATCTTTTGCATCTCGGCAACTTCAGCGGCGAACTTCGGCTGAATGCCGGACACGAGGTTATCGATGTACGATTTCGCACCGGCGCCGGTCTTGGCCATTTTGATCTCGGTCTGGAAATCGTCCCAGGATTTGTAGCCGAGCCGGAGCGCGATCTTGTTCCGCAAGTCGATCATTTGATTGAGCACGGTCCGGTTCGTGTCTTTGGCGAGACTATCGCGCGCGACGTAGAGTTTCTTGCGGGTGGCTTCGCTCTTGGCGTTGTCTTCGACGGTGTTGTATTGCCAGGTGACGTTGGCGAGAACGGTATAGGTCGTAGTTAACAAATCCGGCAGGTCATTTTTGTTTGGTGGTGCGGTTTGAGGATTCTTAATTCCCGGCGATTCGAGAAAACTTTCCGGAACGCCGTCGAGATCGGCCTTGGTGAAAACCATCGGCGCTTTAGCGTTTACGATGTTGGTGTCGAAATCGGTCCCGAGCTTCGACAAATCCTTGCGCAGTTGTTCGATTTCCTTGCGTTTGTCCGGCGGCAAATCCAAACCCGCGCGGCGATAATCGCGCATCGTTTCGTCGAACAGTTTTTTGTCCTCGCCGGAGAGCTGCGGTTTTGTGTCGGCGAATGCTCTCAGCGCTTTGTAAACGTCCTCGCGATAATCGATGCCGACGGCCCAATCCTGAAATTGTTTGACCGCGTTCTCGGCCGCGGCACGGATTTTCTCGTTGGTGTTGCTTTCCTTGATCACCACCGCCCTGTTCGCGGCATTGCCGGCCTGCCAGGTGAGATCATCGAGCGCGACGATCGTGCCTTTGAACGTGACTTTGCTTAAATCCTGCGCCCCGATCTGATCTAATGCCTTGTTCGCGGTCGCGATCGCGTTTTTCGTCATTGCGTCGACCGCTTCGGGCGTTTGTTCCCAATCAGGAACAGTCAGAACAGCGTTCGCTTTTGCGGCCGCGGCCCGAAAATCGTCGACGGTTTTCAAATTCTCGGCGCGAAGAGTGGCGGCAAGAGCAAGAGCAGGAGTAAGAACAAGAACGAAGCGGAAGATTTTCATGCAGAAAGGTTTGGTTGAATGGAGGAGCGAAGATTGTGTAGAAGACTGGATCGGTAAAGCCAAAACGTGAACCAATCCCTGTTCGAGAAATTCCTGCTCGCGTTTATTCCGGTTTTTGTCGCGATCGACCCGATCGGACTGGTCGCGATTTTCATGGGGCTTGGGACCGGCGCCTCGAGCGAACATCGAAAGCGTCAGGCGTTTCTTGGTCTGCTCACCGGTTTGCTGGTGTCGATCGGGTTTATTTTTCTGGGCAAAATTATTTTCAAAGCGCTGGGAATCACGGTGGCCGACTTCCAAGTCGCCGGGGGATTGATTCTGCTCGTGCTGGCCGTGCGCGAACTGGTTGGGTTAGGGCCGCACGATCGCGGCGGGAGCAATGAGTTTGGTGTGGTGCCGCTTGGGATGCCGTTGATCGCCGGGCCGGCGTTGCTGACGGCGCTTTTGATTCTGGTCGATTCGGTCGGGCTGGTGTTTACGCTGGTTTCCCTGCTGGTAAATCTCGCGTTAGTCGCCGTTGCGCTGTGCAATGCGGATCGATTTGCGCGCTGGATGGGAGCGCAAGGTCTCCGCGGCGTCTCGAAAATTATCGCGCTCTTGCTGGCCGCGATCGCAATCAGCCTAATCCGCCGCGGTTGGCAAACGCACTAGTGCGTGCCTGGGTCGCTCAATCAACTTACCCTCTTGCCGACTACAGATGCGGCTGGCCGGGCATCGCGCGTTTCAGTTCAGCATCTTTATCGCCATGCTGATAACGCCGATTCAGCTCGGCTTCGATCGCATAGATCTCCTTTTGCTGGTCGGATTCGCCTTCGCCTTCGTGGTGAATGAATACGGGCTCTCCCCGGTGTCCCGGTAGGTTTGTTTGCCTCTGCGGAATTTGGCGATACAAATCGAGACGCCGTTGCTGGAGCTGAGCGGTCGTCCATTTGCGATAGGGCGAGTTCGGCGGCGAATAATAGGCCGGTCCGGTGCGTGGGCCCAACGCCGCAGCGGAGGTCCCGTTGTTCGATTGACCATTGGCGCAGCTGATGAAGCTGACCGCGAGTAAAACTGCCAGTAATGTTTTCATGTTCTTTACCTTACTATACCTGAGTTCGTCTCCTCTGACGCTAAAAGGTTCAAAATATTCAACCACGGGTGAGACCCGACGTTGCGCAAGATTTGCTCGCTTTTGCAATAGTTTCGGCTCTATTTCGTCCAATCACCAATCGGTTGACACGCCTGGGAGCGTTGTTACTTTCCACGCCCTTATGAGATTTCCGCTCGCTTTAACGACAAAAATCGCTGCCTACATCATCGGGCAGAAGCTGCGCGGCACGAAGAAATTCGCCACCGTGTTGCAGTTGGAGCCGCTCCATACGTGTAACCTGACCTGCACCGGATGCGGACGGATTCGCGAATATTCGACCTCGCTCAAGGACATGATGAATCTGGAGGATTGTTTGGGCGCGGCCGAGGAATGCAACGCGCCGATGATCTCCATTTGTGGCGGCGAACCGCTGATTTATCCGCACATCGAGGCGCTCGTGGACGGATTGCTCGAGCAGAAGCGCATCATTTACATCTGCACCAACGCGATGTTCATGCGCAAAAAAATGCGCGAATGGCTTGCGACGCAATTGTCGATCCGACCAGATTTCGTGGAAGACAAAATCGGCGAATTAATTGCCTCCGGTTTGATTACTGACAAAGACGCGGCCGAGGTTCGGAAAGGCCCGAAAGATCCAAACAAGCCAACCATTGGGCCAAACAGGTGGATGTATTGGAATGTCCACCTCGATGGACTCGAGCGGATTCACGATCTGATTGTCGAGCGCGAAGGCGTTTTCAAAGAATGCATTCTGGCGATCAAGATGGCGAAGATTCTCGGTTACCAAGTCGCGACCAACACGACGATCTACAAGGAGACCGACATGAAAGAGGTCGAACAAATGTTCGATTATCTTTCCGATCTTGGCGTGGATGGCCACACCATTTCGCCCGGCTACGAGTACGACGCGGCCAAGAAGGACATGATCAAGCGGCTCAATTTGCAGCCGGAAAATTTCTTCCTCACGCGCAAAATGACGGTCGAGAAGTTTAGCAAGATCGAGGAATGGATGCAGCGTTACACACTCTTCGGCACGCCGATTTATTTCGAATTTCTTGCCGGCCACCGCGATCTGACCTGCTCGGCGTGGGCGATTCCGACCCGGAACATTCGGGGTTGGAAAGGCCCGTGCTATTTGATGACCGACGCGCATTATTCGAGCTACTCCGAAATGCTGGAAAAGGTCGAGTGGGAGAAATACGGCGTGGTTGACGGCGTGGCGCGCGATCCGCGTTGCGAGAATTGCATGGTGCACTGCGGATATGAACCGACGGCCAGCCTCGGTTTGCAGGCGAAGCGCGGCGATACTTGGAAGACGATCAAGTTTAATTTCGGACCAAAACCGAAACCGACAGGGCGCGGCAGCGAAACTCTCGCCTTCAACGGCGTAAGTTGCGGAAACGGCCACAAAACTGGCAAGCACGCCGAAGTCGACGCCGCGCAAGCGTCGTAAGATCGACATCGTTCGGTCGGCATTATAAGATCGACATTTTCAATGAGTTCGACACGAAACGTCATCACGTTGCCCAGCGCGGCGCCGGAGCGGACCGAGTCGTATTTGCCGGCTGATGCCGAAATTTCGGACGCAATTGCGCGGGCGCAGCAAAATCTCTTGCGGCAGCAGCGTCCGGACGGTCATTGGTGCGGCGAATTGCGGGTCGATAGCACGCTTTGCTCCGACTTCGTTCTTTTCATGCACTGGCTGGGCGAGATCGATGTTTCGCTTCAGGAACGCTGCGCCCGTCACATCTCGAAACGACAACTGCCCGACGGCGGTTGGAACATTTATTTCGGCGGGCCGAGTGAGATCAACGCATCGGTCAAAGGCTACTTCGCGCTGAAACTCGCCGGTTATTCGCCCGATCTCCCGTTCATGCGCAAAGCGCGCGAGAACATTCTGCGTCTCGGCGGCATCCCGCGGATGAACACATTCAGCAAGCTTTACCTCGCGCTCCTCGGACAATTTCCGTGGAAATATCTACCGACCATCCCGGTGGAAATGATTTTGCTGCCGAGCTGGGCGCCGTTCCATATCTACAAAATGTCGTCCTGGAGCAGGGCGATGTTAATTCCGCTCGCGATCATCAATCATTTCAAACCGACGCGCTCGTTGCCGGGCAATAAACAATTGCACGAGCTTTATCCGCTCGGGACGGAACAGAGCGATTTGCGATTGCCGCGGAGCGAGCGTTTTTGGACCTGGCGCAATTTTTTCCTTCGCCTCAACGACGTTCTGAAAATTTTACACCCGTTGCGCATCCGGCCGACGCGAAAACGCGCGCTCGAGGAGGCGGAACGCTGGATGCTCGAACGAATCGGGCAAGGGAGCGACGGTCTAGCCGCGGTTTTTCCGGCGATGCTCAACTGTCTGATCGCGCTGCGCGTGCTCGGTTATTCGAAAGATCACCCGGCTTACAAAAAGGCCGCGCAGGATTTCGCCGGCTTATTTGTCGATGATCCCGAATACTTTCGGATTCAACCATGTCTGTCCCCCGTCTGGGACACCGCGATTAATTTGATTTCACTGGCCGAGTCTGGTTTGCCGGCTGACGATCCCGCTTTGCGCCGCGCTGCGAAATGGCTGCTCGACAAAGAAGTGCGGATCCGCGGCGATTGGGCGTACAACAATTCGCATCCGGAAGCGAGCGGCTGGGCGTTCGAATACAACAATGTTTATTATCCGGATGTCGACGACACGGCCATGGTCTTGATGGCGTTGCGACTGGTCAGGCCGGAGGAAAGTTGGGGATTGGAAGCAGCGTTCCGGCGCGCTCTCGATTGGCAGCTGAGTTTTCAATGCCGCGATGGCGGCTGGGCCGCGTTCGATAGGAACGTTACGACGCCGTGGCTCGAAGACATGCCGTTCGCCGATCACAACGCGATCCTAGATCCAACTTGCAGCGATCTGACCGCGCGGACGCTGGAATTGCTCGGCTACATCAATTTTAATTCGAAAGTGCGCAGTGTGCGCGATGCGATCCATTACTTGATCGACACCCAGGAAGCCGACGGTTCATGGTACGGCCGTTGGGGAGTAAATTACATTTACGGAACATGGCAGGTACTCCGCGGATTACGCGCGATTGGACACGACATGACGCAGGATTGGATTTTGCGCGGACGCGATTGGCTCGAGAGCTGCCAGAACGATGATGGCGGCTGGGGCGAGACTTGCGCAACTTACGAAAACCGGGCGATGAAAGGGATTGGCGCGAGCACCGCGTCGCAAACCGCATGGGCGATCATGGGAATTTGCGCGTGTGGCGATCTCAATCGGTCGAGCATCCAACGCGGTCTGCGTTTTCTTTTGAGCTCGCAAAAGCCGGACGGTTCGTGGGACGAGCCTGAAATCACCGGGACCGGATTTCCGGGCGTCTTTTATCTCAAGTACGACATGTATCGCCAGAATTTCCCGCTGCTCGCGCTTGCGACCTACGTGAATTACCGAAAAGGGTTCATCACGCAGCCGGGATTTTATCAGTCAAAATAGGTAGGGCGATTGACCTCAATCCCCCGGGCGGTTCGGTGAACCGCACCTACCTCGCTGACGATTGACCGCCATTAGTCGCGGCCTAACGTGTTTATTATGGCTTACGAATTACCGAAATTACCTTACGAATACAACGCGCTCGAGCCACACATCGACGCGCGGACGATGGAAATCCATTACACCAAGCATCATCAGGCTTACATCACCAATGTTAACAATGCGATCAAAGGCAAAGCCGATCTGGAAAAGAAATCGGTCGAAGATCTGATCCGCGATTTGAATTCCGTTCCGGAAGACATTCGCACGGTCGTGCGCAACAACGGCGGTGGACACGCCAATCACTCGTTCTTTTGGAAAATCATGGGCCCGCAAGCGGGTGGCGAACCGAAAGGCAAACTCGCCGACGACATCAAATCGACGTTCGGCGGGTTCGATCAGTTCAAAGAAAAATTCGCCGCCGCGGGCGTCGGCCGATTCGGCAGTGGCTGGGCGTGGTTGATTAAAAAAGGCGGCAAGCTGGAAGTGATCTCAACGCCGAACCAGGACAGCCCGTTGATGGACGGGAACACGCCGATCCTTGGCTGCGACGTTTGGGAACACGCTTACTATCTCAATTACCAAAACCGCCGGCCCGATTACATCAAGGCGTGGTGGAACGTGGTCAACTGGGACGCGGTGGCCAAAAATTATTGAGATTTAGTGTAGCCACCGCCCTGTGGGCGGTCCGCATTGAACCTACGGCAGACGGGCCATAGGCCCGTGGCTGCAACAGATGTGGCCTACTTAAACGAAAATTATTTAAAACTTCCGGCCGGTTATCTCTTTCCCGAGATCGCCCGGCGCGTCCGCGAGTTCTGCGAAAAAGATCCGGAAGCAGCCGAGCGCTTGATTCGCTGCGGAATCGGGGACGTAACCGAGCCGCTGCCGCGCGCTGCAATCGAAGCGATGAAGGGCGCGATAGAAGAACTCGGGCACCGCGAAACATTTCGCGGCTATGGCCCGGAGCAGGGTTACGAATTTCTAAGATCGGCAATCGCGAAGCACGACTACCGCGATCGCAAGATCGACATCGCGGACGACGAGATCTTTGTCTCGGACGGGTCGAAGTGCGATTGCGGATTTATCCTCGATATTCTGGGCGACCAAAACAAAGTTGCGATTACTGATCCGGTTTATCCGGTCTACGTCGACACCAATGTAATGGCCGGCCATACCGGCGCGTCGCGAAAAGACGGGAGTTACGAAGGGATGGTTTATTTGCCGTGCACCGCCGAGAATAATTTTGTTCCCGAGCCGCCAAAAGAGCATGTCGATCTCGTTTATCTTTGCTTCCCAAATAATCCAACCGGCGCGGTGGCGACGCACGAGCAATTGGCACGCTGGATTGATTATGCGCGCCAACACGATGCGCTCATTCTGTTCGACGCCGCCTATGAGGCGTATATCGCCGACGACCCTCACCTCAATCCTCTCCCTGGCCAGGGAGAGGAAGGCGCGAAGCGACAGGTGAGGGTTGAAAGTAGCATCCCACACTCCATTTTTGAAATTCAAGGCGCGCGCGAGTGCGCGATCGAGTTTCGAAGTTTTTCCAAGATTGGCGGTTTCACCGGTGTGCGTTGCGGTTTCACGGTGATGCCGAAAACGCTGCTCGCTCGCACCGATTCCGGAAAAAAATTGCCACTTCATCCGCTGTGGCATCGCCGCTGGAGCACAAAAGCAAACAGCGTCAGTTATCCGGTGCAACGCGGAGCGGAAGCGTTGTACTCAGACGAAGGTCGTGAGCAATGTCGCGCGCTGATCGCGCATTACATGGGCAACGCGAAAATCCTGCGCGAAGCCTGCGAAAGAATCGGTCTGCGCGTTTATGGCGGCGCGAATGCGCCTTACATCTGGGTGGAAACCCCGAAAGGCCTAACGAGTTGGGAATTGTTCGATCGGATGCTGCGCGAAATCAATGTAGTCGTGACGCCGGGAAGTGGATTCGGCGCGCAAGGGGAGGGTTATTTCCGAATCTCGGCATTCAACAGTCGCGAGAACGCGGAGGAAGTCGCGCGCCGTCTCGAGCAGTTAAAATAGGATCGACATCTTTTCGTTGCGATCTACCCGAGGCGCGTAACATTGGCGCGGTTGGGAAAGAAGTCCGCGTGGCCGAAGAGAAACAAAATCTGCTCCAGCTTTACCGCTTCTGTTTTCTAATGCTGGCTGATGCGGCGAAGGCGCAGGAAGTTTTTCACGCGACGTTGCGCGATGCGGCCCAGCAAGCGGCCGATGGCGAGGCGCCCCGCGATCGTCTCTGGTTTTTTCGCAATGCGCGCTGGCGTTGTCTCGAAGCGGGCGAGCAAGGCTTGCAGGCCGAAGATGTCGATCTTGAAGAGGACGAACTTGCCGCCTGGGCGCCGTCGCAAATCGAAAAGCTTGAGCCTCAACAATTGGCAATCTGGATTTCCGCCGCACCCGATCCGCAACGCACCGCGCTCGCGCTTTTTTATCTCGACGAATTTAATTATCGCGACTTGCTGTCGGTGACCGAGCTAAAACCGCCGGAATTGTCGAAGCTTCTTTGTGACGGGCGCCGTCAATTTCAAGCGTGGTTGGACGTGACCTTTCCTGAGACCCAAGCATGAGTGCGGTTCAACTTTCGCGAAAAGAGAAAATGCTGGTGCATTGCGCACCAATTCAGGAGGAACGGGTGGACGACCGCGCATTACGGACGGCGCTTCATCGCGCGCGCAAGACTGAAGCGTTTGCGGTTCAGCAAAGTTTCGACAAGGCAGCGGCCGCGCTGGTCCAGGCAATTCCGATCCCGCAGGAGATTACCGATTGGATCCCAACGGACACGTTCATCGCGCCGACCCGTCCTGCCTGGAAAAAATACGCCCAGAATCCGACGTTGCTCGCGACTGGTATTGCTGTCCTGGTCATCGCCATCATTGCAATTTTTCAACTGGTGGAGCGAGTGAATCGTTTTCCGGGCGAGCCGACCGCACGCCGTCTGCTGACTACCGCGAGTTCCACTCACTCCATGATGCTCGATCCGGTGAAAACGGACGCCGGCGCGCTCGGCGATTTCTTTTTCATGAAGCACCGCTTGGTGCATTACGACGTACCGCCGGAATTCGCGGAACTGAAAACGCTCGGCTGCCGCGTTTTCGAGGACGAAGAAGGTCAAACCGTCGCGCAAGTCTGGGTGGTGGAAAAGAAGATGCAGTTTTTTTTATTTCCGGCCGAACGCGATCCGAAAACGGGGAAAGCACGGGAATTTTCCGGATGGCGTTCCGTTGAGCAAGAACGCTGGGCCGGCGCGGTGAAAGAGCAAAACGGCGTTTGCTTCATGGCCGTGATTCGCGGAAGCCCGAAAGATCTCGCGCCCTACATTTCCAAACCAAAAAGTTAGATCGACGTCTTGTGACTGCGTTGACAGCAGCGCGGTGGGATTGAACTTTGTCGCCGCTTATTCGCCAGGGTAGCTCTCCGGCCCCGAAAGCTTCGGGGTTGGTTGAGTTGACGCAATGCATTCACACAGCTAAGAAACTTTTCCAAGCCAGGGTAGCTCAGCGGTAGAGCAGCCCCGAAAGCTTTCGGGGTTGGTCGAGTTGACGCAATGCATTGACACAGCTAAGAAACTTTTCCAAGCCAGGGTAGCTCAGCGGTAGAGCAGGGGACTCATAAGCCCTTGGTCGGGAGTTCAATTCTCCCCCCTGGCACTTTCAAATGGCATGGGTTTACATTCTCCGTGGTTCTTCCGGTCGACACTACATTGGCTCAGCCATGGATCTCGACGCTCGATTTGCACAGCATGTGCGCGGTCACACTGCAACGACGAAACGCCTAGGCGATTCGCTGGAGATTATGGCGAAGAAACAGGTCTCAAGTCTTGGCGAAGCGCGCGAATTGGAGCGTAAATTAAAACAGAAGGAAAATCCCCGGCTCGCGATTTATCATTTGCAACAATAGAGCAGCCCCGAAAGCTTTCGGGGTTGGTCGGGAGTTCAATTCTCCCCCTGGCACTTCCTATCTCGCGACCGTGATGAACGACGAAAGCTTTATCGAAAAATTCTTCGCGCGCGGAAATTCTTATTGGCTGACGCGGTTCGTCATCCTGCGGCTGCTCGGATTTGTTTACACGATGGCGTTTTTGGTCGCGGCCCGGCAGTTGGGGCCATTGGTCGGCCGAAGTGGTCTTACTCCAGCGCATGATTTTCTTTACAACATTCATTCGCAGCTCGGTTCGCGCACGGAAGGAATGTTGGAGTTGCCGACGCTGTTCTGGTTTGGTTGTACCGATCAGGGGATGTCGATCTTTGCCTGGGTCGGATTCGCGCTTTCGCTCGTCGTTCTGGGCGGTTACGCGAACGCAATTCTCCTCGCTGTGCTATGGGCAATGTACATGTCGATCGTTCATATCGGCCAAATTTGGTACGGTTATGGTTGGGAAATTCAGCTTCTTGAAACCGGATTCTTGTCGATCTTTCTTTGTCCACTGCTCGATGGACGGCCGTTTCCAAAGTGTCGGCCGCCGGTTTTGGTAATCTGGCTTTTTCGCTGGCTTAGCTTTCGGATCATGGTCGGCGCCGGTTTGATTAAATTGCGCGGCGACGAATGCTGGCGCGACCTAACCTGCATGTTTTATCACTACGAAACGCAGCCGATCCCAAATCCGGTGAGCCGGTGTCTACATTTTGCGCCCCATTGGTTTCATAAAATCGAGACCCTGTGGAACCACATCGTCGAACTGATCGTACCGTGGTTTTCGTTCGGACCGCGAACTGCGCGTCACATCGCCGGCGCGTTGCTGGTTCTGTTCCAAGTCTTTCTCATTATCAGCGGGAATCTCTCGTTTCTGAATTATCTAACGATTATTCCGTTCCTCGCCTGCTTTGATGACACATTGTTGCGACATGTTCTGCCAAAGCCACTCGTTAGGCGCGCCGACCAGGCGGCGCAGGAATCGCAACCGTCGCAAATCAATAACGCCGTCGCCGTCGCGTTGTCGATCCTCGTCGCCTATTTAAGCATTGATCCGGTGCTCAATCTCGTGTCGCGCCGCCAAATGATGAATACGGCGTTTAATAGACTCGATCTCGTAAACACCTACGGCGCGTTCGGAACGGTCGGGCGCGAGCGCGACGAAATTATTTTCGAAGGGACGGATGACGCGGTCATCACCGGTGACACGAAATGGAAAGAATACGAATTCGTAGCCAAACCGGGCGATCCGGAGAGGCGTCCGCCGTTTATCGCGCCGTATCAGCCGCGGATCGATTGGCAAATTTGGTTCGCCGCGATGGCTTCTCCCGGCGATTACCCGTGGACGTTCCATTTTGTCTGGAAACTTTTGCACAACGATCCCGACACCTTGTCGCTCCTGGCCAACAATCCATTCCCAGACAAACCGCCGCATTTGATCCGCGCGCGGCTGTATCGCTACCGGTTCGCTCCGCTTGGCGAAAAAGGATGGTGGAGACGCGAACTCATCGGCGAATGGCTGCCGGCCTTATCGGCCGATAACGAAGACCTGCGCCGAATCATGGGCGCGAAACATTGGCTCGATTACAGCGACGCGCACTAGAGCCCGCGCTCTTTCAGGCGCGCGATTGTTTCCCGCATCATGCGATAACCGAAATGGCCTTGCGGAACGCGCAGCAATTCCGCGCCGCGCCACTTTTGCTGAATCGTATCGATGTCGGCCGGGCGCGCGATCAAGTCAAAATCCCCGGAGACAAAAAGCACGCGCGCCGGATCGCATAACGGCTGGTTGTGTAAGGGAGAGCTAAGATGAAAATGCCGCGCCACCAGTTCGGGCGCGATCTTCGCGCGGCGTAACTCGTGGCGCATGAATGCAGTCCCGGGATTTTGCCAAATTGCGTGTTCGACGTTTACGATCGGGCACATCAGCGCGACGAAACGCAAATCGCGCTCAACCATCGCGAGCAAAGCGCCAATCCAACCGCCATAGCTTGTTCCCAGGATTCCGAATTCGTGACAGCCCTGTTCGCGCAACGCCGCCATTAATTGCCGCACTTCGATTACGCCTTGCCGTAATCCTTCGGCGTTCCGAATCAAATCCGCCGTGATGGCCAATTCGCCGTTCCAATAACCGCGCGGAACGCGTGAGTAATGATACGGCAAATGAACAAAACACGCGTTCCAGCCGAGTTCGTTGAATCGCGCCGCCCATCGCCGATAACCGATATGCGTAGCCGACATCAAAGCGTGAAGCATGAACACAGTCGGCGCAGTTCTTCCGCGAGCGCACGGGAAGAAATCGGCCCGTGCAACATCGTTTTTCGGAAATTTCGTTCGAATTGGGCTGGGCCACGTAATTGTCGCGCTATTTCCGTTTCCGATCGCATTCGCAAGGTCGATCCGGCAACTGCCGGACGACACAGCATAATATTCGCGCGGCGTGAGCTTCTCGCATTCAGCGACGTAGCGCTCCATCTCCTCCGCGCTTCGCCCATTTAACTGGTGGCGCGATTGCAGCAAGTTCATCGACGCGCACATTGCAAGATCGACTACGGTCGCAGCAAAACGTCGCACGCTATTCGCGCGAATTGTAGGGCGACCGCTCCGGTTGCCGATTTTAGGAACGGCAAGCGATGCGCTTGCCCTACAACCGGCCATCCGCTCTCGCGGCGCGTGCGGCAGATCATCGGCGGTCAGTTGAAATTTCTGCCGCAGTTCGGCGTAGATTTGTTGAAAAGCATTCGTCAGTTGTTGCTCGATACGTTCACGGGCAGCTGCTTTCTCTAAATCGGGGAAATTTGAAATCGGTTGGCCGAAACCAATCCATATTGGAGTTCGCCGAAGCGGCAGCCAATTCCTCGTCGCGTAGAGCCGATCGCTTCCGAGAACCACGCAGGGTACGATCGGAACGCCGGCAATGTGTGCCAAGGTCGATGCGCCTGCGCGTAGCGGCGCTCCCTCAAGCAACGAACGCCTGCCATCGCGAATTCCTCCTTCGGGAAAAACACCAACGGCGTGTCCATTTTTCAATCGCTCGATCGCCGTGCGAATCGTTTTGCGATCGGCGCGATCGCGTTCGGCTGGAAAAGCGTCAACAGCTCGGAGAAAAAAACCGACGATTGGGAGCGGAAAAAATTCGGCCATTGCCATCCAATCGATTTTTCGCCGCGCGACCGATGAAATAATGAACGGATCGAAATGACTGATGTGATTTGAAGCAAGCAAGAATCCACCAGCACGATTGATGTGCTCGTTGCCGACCACGTAAATGCGCGCCGAGTAACCGAAGAGCAGCTTCATGAACAGCGCCGCCGCGCGATTCGCGACCGAGTGATAGATTTTTCGAATCATGAAATTCGTTACGGCTCAGTCGCGCGCTCCTGGCATTTTTTGAGGTCGAGTTTGCCGGAGGCCAAAACGGGAATGGAATCTACACGGGAAATCTTTTTCGGGATCCACAAATTGGGGACGCCGGCTTCGCGCAGTTTGTCGCGCAGCTGCGAAAGATCGACGTCGACCGCGGCGAGAAGAATGAGCGCTTCGCCTTTGGATTCATCCTGAACTCCGACAATTGCGACTATGCGTTCGTCGTTTCCAGAGAAACCGAGCAACTCGATGATCTTTTGTTCGACCGCTTCGTGCGGGACCATTTCGCCGCCGATCTTTGAGAAACGCGAAAGCCGGCCTTCGATGTAAAGAAACCCGTCTTCATCGAACCGGCCGATGTCGCCAGTTTTGAACCAGCCCTCGTGCAGAACATCTGCGGTGCGCTTTTCGTCGTGCAGATAACCTTTGAAAATATTTACGCCGCGGAACCAGACCATTCCGATTTCATGGAGCGAAAGTTTTCGATCGGTCTCCGGTTCGCGAATTTCGGCGGCGATACCGGGCGCCATTTTGCCGACCGAACCCAGGCGACTCGACGGCTGAACTTGTTCGCCGGGTTTGGTTGGTTGCGGCTCGGGCAAGTTCACGCTCACCACCGGCGAGGTCTCGGTCAGTCCGTAACCTTCAAACACTCGCTGTTGGAATCGCTCTTCGAATGCTTTTGCCAGATCGAGCGGAAGTTTTTCTGCGCCAGTGATAACGAGCCACAAACTGCGGAGTTGCTGCGGCTCGGCTTTGCGCAAATAACCGCGAAGAAAAGTTGGCGTCGCCAGGAGAAACGTGAGTTTGTATTTCTCGATCAACGCGGCGTTCTTCGTCACTTCGAGCGGATTTGGATAAGTGACGATGCGAACGCCTTCGATCAAGGGGTACCAGAGCGTGACGGTCGAACCGAAGCTGTGAAAAAACGGGAGCGACGCGAGAATTGCATCTTCTTTTTTCGCGTCGAGAAGCTCGCGAAATTGGGAAACGTTACCGACGATATTGCGATGAGAGAGGACCACGCCTTTGGGTTCTCCGGAACTGCCGCTGGTAAAAAGCACGACCGCTTCGTCGTGACCGCCACGCTTCGGGACTTGTAACAATCGAAGAAGCACGCGCGTCGGAACGAAGATCGACATCATCCACCAGAAAAGAATGCGCGATTTCAGCCGTGGCATTAATTCGTCCAGTTTCAGGACCCGTGAGGGCCAGGGGAAATCTTTCACTCGCTCGATGAATGGCGTTGCCGAAATGGCCACGCCGAGATTTGCTCGCTTACAGGCCGATTCATTCGCGCTGCGGCCAGCGGTGAAATTCAGATCGACCGCCACTTTTCCGGCGAGCGTGACCGCGAGATTCGCAATCATCGAGCCTTTGCCGGCCGGCAAAACGATTGCGATCCGCTCATCGGAGAATTCTTTACGGAGATAACGACTGAGCGTGGCAGCGGCGCCGAGTAATTTTGCGCGGCTAAGTTTGGTTTGATCAATGCCATCGATGACCGCGGTGCTGAAGCGTCGCCGTTTCAGGCCGCGCACGCAGGCTTCGGCAAGATGTCGATCTAACGAAGGTCGCCGGCTGTAACAGAACTCCCCAAGCTTGAGTAACTCTTCACGCACGGTCGCGATGTCGGCGGCCTTGGCATCAAGTGGTCTGCCGAACGCGACTGTAACGCGATACGGAACCTCTTTTGGCCATTTGGTGAAGAACTTCCCTCCTTGGAACGAAAAAATTGAGCCCCAAAGCCGATCGAGCCAAACCGGAACGACGGTCGCGTTCGCGTGTTGGGCAATCAATTCGTAACCCCGACGCAGCCGCAACAACGTTCCTGATCGCGTGAGCTGGCCTTCCGGAAAAAGACAAACGATCTCGCCCGCGGCAAGTTGCTCGGTTGCCGCGCGAATTGCTGAACGCGAATGACGGACGTCGATCGGGATGCAGCCGAGAGCGCTAAGAAACGGGCGCAGTGTGGGTTTCTGATAAAATTCCTGATCGACGATGTAACGAATGGAGCGGGGGCATGCGAGCTGAAGGACGAGGGCGTCGACCCAGGTGATGTGATTGGGCAAAAGGAGGAAACCGCCCTCCGGCAAATTTTCAAGGCCGAGGGCGCGCACGCGATAGAAAAGGCGGACGAGCGGCCGGCCAACAAAATGGAGAGCGCGCTCACCGACGGACATGTGAGGCATCGTTTATCATTTACAATTAGCGCGCCGCCATCTATCTGCCAATCGACAAGTGGCCATGCAGGTTCTCCCCAAACCCGTCTTCACCAGCGCGAAGGCGGCGCTTTGGATACTGCTGGTCATTAATCTTTTTAATTACATCGACCGCTACATTTTGGCGGCGGTTCTGCCACGCATCCGGCAGGAGTTTCTGGCCGGCGATCCAAATCAGTTTCAAAAAGCGGGCTGGTTGTTTCCAGCGTTTTTGATCAGCTACATGTGCGCGGCGCCGATTTTTGGTTGGATAGCCGACCGCGTATCTCGGTGGAGGTTGATTTCGATAAGTGCAGCTATTTGGAGCTTGGCCAGCGGATGGTCGGGTTTAGCGACTTCCTTCGCGGTTTTGCTGCGGACCCGCGCGTTCGTAGGAATTGGAGAAGCTGGATATGGTCCGGCCGCACCCACGATTCTTTCCGATCTTTATCCGATCGAACGCCGCGGGCGAATTCTTGCCTGCTTCTATCTTGCAATGCCGGTTGGCGGCGCGCTCGGTTACGCTTTTGGCGGCAAGATTTCTGATCTGCTCGGATGGCGTTGGGCATTTTACCTGGTAGTACCGCCGGGTCTGTTGCTCGCTCTGCTTTGCTTGTTTATGCGCGATCCGAGATCGAGATCGATATCGGATCAAACGCCCAGACCTCGAGCAAGGCTCGCCGATTATCTGACGCTGCTACGTACGCCATCTTACTTGATTAACACCGCGGCGATGACCGCGCTCACGTTTGCGATCGGTGGAATATCTGCGTGGGTTCCGGACTACATTTATTCGGACCGGGGCAGGGAATTTCCCACCAGCGGTAATTTGCTTGGCAACATCAATCTCACTTTTGGTGCGATCACAGCTGTCGCCGGTTTTTTCGCGACACTTCTCGGCGGTTGGGCGGGCGATTTGCTGCGAAAACGCTTCGCCAATTCATATTTTCTCGTTTCGGGCGTGGCCGTTTTGTTCGCTTTTCCGGCAACAATCGGAATGCTTTATATCCCTTTCCCTGGAGCGTGGGTCTGCATTTTTTTGGCAGTGTTCTTTCTGTTTTTTAACACCGGGCCAACGAACACTGCGCTGGCCAATGTGACATTGCCGAAGGTCCGGGCCACAGCATTTGCTCTGAATATTTTCATCATTCACTTTTTTGGCGATATGGCGTCGCCGCCACTTATCGGCGCCATCCGGGATCGTTGGAATATGAACGTCGCGTTTTTTGCGGTCTCATTCACAATGTTGTTCGCCGGAGTCTTTTGGCTTTGGGGCGCAAAGTATCTCGCGCGCGACACCGCGAAGATAGAAGCCGAAAACGTTTGATGCCGATCCAAAATAAAAGCGGGAACGCTTTTCGGCATTCCCGCTTTCGCAAATGCGACCCAATCAGGTCGCTGAAATAATTATTCTTGTTCTCCGCCAGGAGTTGCGCTGGTTTCGGCGCCTTCAGTGCTGCTCTTCTTGTGCGAGCTTTTCTTACTGGAAGGACTTCCCGATGTTTCAGCGGAAGACTCCGTGCTCGTAGATTTCTTTGAGCCCTTCGTGCTGGACGGGCTTCCCGTCGCTTCTGCCGCAGATTCCTCACTGGTTCCTTTTGTCATTTGGTCGCCCTTGTGGCGCGGAGAAACTGGCGACGTCTCCGTCTTAGCACTTCCAGCGCGGGTTGGTTTGCTAGGGGAAGCGCTGGCACTAGCAGCTGGCGAAGCAGTTGCCGATTCACTCGCACTTGCCGAAGGAGACGCGCCTGGTGTCATGCTCGCGGCTGGCGATGCGCTCATTTCGGCGGCCGCGTTTGGTGAAGCGTAAGCGCCCGCTTGAGTTTGAGTCGTTGCACCAGTCGTCGTAGTCGCGCCAGTGGTAGTAGTAGTTGCACCGGAAATACCGACGCCGGCCGAAACGCCAAAATGTGAGTAAACTCCAGTTGTGTAGCTGGTATCGCTGATTCGCGAGTACTCGAACACTGGCGCGTTGTAGATGCGGTCCCGCTCGACGCTGACAGTTAGATAACTCATGTCCGGTGAAACCGAGTAAACGCTCCATGGAACTGCTACCATTCTGGACTGGCCCGTCACTCGCGTGCCAGTGCCACCGGCCGAAAGAACAGTGTAAGCCATGCAACCGCTACTACGATCAAGCACGACGTCTTTAACGACGCCGACTTCTTCGCCCTGTGCGGTTTTCACTTTTGTGCCGATGATCTTGCTTGTTTGAAGGTAGCCTGAGCTACTCGAGCTGGTTGTGGTCTCGGTTTGGGCTGTGAGTGGAGCCGCTGCCAAACCCAGAATGGCCAGCGCCGCTCCACATAAGAGGGATATTTTCATAATGTTGTATTAGTGACGCAAAACGGTTCTGTGTTATTCAGAACCACACCTACTGTTCGCCGTAACCGGTCGGCGGAGATGTAGCTAAAGTCGTTAGGCCAAAATCGGCCGCGTCGCTACTCCGAAGAATGCTCTTCCAAGTGAACATCATAGGCGCGCGCCTGTGCGAGCGCTTCCGCTGCTTGCGTAGGATGGCCGAGTTTCGCATGTAGATCGCTCAATAACTTCCAGCTTTCGGCGCGATACCACTGCGGTTGTAAGCAGGTGAGCAATTCGTTGATCGCCGCTGCCGTGGCGCCAGTCTCATCCAGCAATTGAATGTAACGTTTTTCGATCGACCAATCTGACGGTCCTGTTCGCGCCGCCAGTCGCATCCGCATCAGATCAACTTTTCCGCTCTCTTTATTTTCCAGGATGGCCAAGAGTTCTTGCGCTTGCGCATCGACCAGCGGCATTTGCGTCGCGCGCGTAAGTAATTCGCGCGCGAGCTTGAAGTCCTTTTGTTTCAATGCGACCGCGGCAAGATTGACGATCGCCAACGGTTGATCCGGTTTTTTTTGCAATGCGGCATGCAAATGCACCGCGGCGTCTTCTAATTTTCCTTCGGTTAACTCAAGCCCACCCAGATTGATGAGCATTCGGGCTGAATCACCGCCGTGGGCGATGGTTCGTTCAAGAAACGTGCGTTGGTCTTTCCAATCGAAGGTTCGCACAAAGGTGCGCACACCCAGAAAGACAAACCAGAGCGCAAGCAATCCGACGAGAGCCCTGGCGACTCCGAACGGCTTCGCGAGCCCCGATTCATTCGGGGTTGGCGATCTTCGTGATTTTAACTTCTCGCCGGCGTCAATAATTTCGAGCGCGATTGCCAGAAACAGGAATGCACTCGGCAAATAAATCCAATGCTCCGCGGCGGTTGCATTCAAAGCGACGATCCCGCTTACTGGCAAATAAGCGATCAGCGCAAATAGAAGAGAGGCAAATACTGCAGGATTGCGTTTGCGCGCTCGCAGCAGCCAATAGAAGACCGCTGCGATCAGAATCAGCCCAAGGAGGGTTTGCAGTTCGCGCCAGGCTGCGTGAGTCAGACTGGCCTCGTTGAACCCGCTGGGCTGCGTTTCGACATCGCGATCCATGTGCAGATTCATCGGAAACAAGATGAGTCCCGCGTATTCGGCGATAGCTCGCGCGACGATGATCGGTCTAACAAGCAACGGAGGAGGTGGCGTGAGCAATGGCGCCGGATTATGCTCGGCTCCGGCGCGCAAACTGAAGTAGCTCGCGGCCACAAGAGCCGTTACCGCCGCCGTTTTCCAAACGTCGGTCCAATTCTTCCTCAACAGGAAAAAAGCCATTCCGATTAGAGGAAAAAGAAGTCCGGCTTCTTTGCTTAACGCACTGATAAGAAGTGCCGCACCGCTCCCGATAAACAGGAGCAGTTTGCGTGGACCAAGCGTCTGCGAGGCGCGAAGCAGCAAAAATAGACCAAGAAATCCGAATGCAGCAGCAAGTGGATCCGCTAAACCGGAGACGTAAGCGACGGCAGCGCTTTCGACCGGATGAATCGCCCAGATCATCCCCGCGACTAGCGCAATCATTCGGGACCGTCGCCGTTCAATGCCGAAGATGGACAACATCTCTTCTGCGAACAAAAACAACGCGACGGCGGCGAAGCTTTGCCAAACCAAACTGGTAACGTGGTAAGGACCTGGACGAAACGCAAAAGCGGCATAATCGATTGTGTAGCTGAGCCGTTGAATCGGCCGATAGAAATCCGAGGCGGTCGCATCAACAAAAAGGAAATGGTTGAAGCCTTCCGGTATCAGCCGCCAGCTGCGAATTAGCGGGTCGCGCAAAATGAGCGCGGTATCGTCCCAGACAAAGCCGTTGCGCACAACGGGCGCATAGCTGATGAAGACAACGACGATCAGGATTAAAGCCGCCCAGATTTTTTTCACGACAAACGAGGAAATCAATAAGCCGTGCGTCTACATTTGCGAATGTTTATGTCGATCTTGCGTGGAGTTCTTTTTGGAGGGGCGATGATTGTCGCCAGCAGCGTGCGTGCCGGTGGCGTCCCGGCGGACTGCTCGCAGCTCATTGTCGGAATCGCACCGGACTGGAATTCGATGCACGGCAAGCTGCAATTGTTCGAGCGGACGCGCGGCGAGGGTTGGAATCCAGTCACATCACCAGTGCCAGTTTTGTTCGGAAAGAATGGTTTGGCCTGGGGCAGCGGCCTGGCCGGTCAGGACGAACCGGGTTTGCACAAGAAAGAGCGCGACGGCCGCGCGCCGGCGGGAGTCTTCGCAATCGGTAAAGTTTTTGGTTACGACGCTAAATTGCGGGTGGGTGGGGAGTATCCATATCACCAGGTCACGGAAGCCGACGTCTGGAGCGACGATCCACGGTCGCCAGATTACAATCGACACATTGTTATCGATCCAAAAAATCCCCCCGACAATTATACCCACGAAAAAATGCGCTCGGGCGACTTTGCCTACCATTGGCTGGTCGAGATCCGGCATAATTCCGATCCGCCGGTCCCCGGCGCAGGCAGTGCGATTTTTTTCCACATTCGTCGCGGCGTCAATCGTGCCACGACGGGTTGCACCACGATGGCGGAACCGGAGCTGGTGAAAATGATCGCGTGGATGCGGTCCTCGCGGCGCCCGTGCTACGTCCTCCTACCGGTCGATGAGTACGAAAGGAAATGGCGGGCATGGGATTTGCCACCGCCGGAAAAAACTCCACCGCGATAAAAACATCGCGACTCGTTGATTCTCGCGTTGTTTGAAGTAGTTGTTAGGCAGAGCTCATGCGAAGACGATCCAATCCCGATTCGGAACCGAATATCCGCCGCATCGATACCAAGGCGCGCGCGAAAAAACAAACACACGGGTTTCAAGTGCACCTTTTGCGCGGAGAGAATGCCGTGACCAGAATGTTTAGCGATTCCCTTTACGGCGGAAAGGAAGGCGCGCGGCGCGCGGCCCGGAAATTCAAGCGCACAGCCTTGGGGCGTGCGGGCAAGCGCCGGACAAGATCGACGTCGCGTCGTCGGCGTTAAGGATTTTTTTCCCGCCAGATTTTCCAGCACTCAACGAATCCGGGCGCAAAGTCTCTCGGGCGCGCCCTGATCCACCGGTCGACGATCGTTGGCGGAAAAAATCGACCCGCCTCAATCTCGCTAGGATTCAGTCGTAACTCCCCATTATACGAGCCGCGGTAGAGACAAATGAATTCCTGGCCGGTCCGCTCGGAAGCGGGCAGTTTCGCCACCTTTTCCAGCGGAATATCGATTCCAAGTTCTTCGCAAAGTTCGCGGGTGGCGCTCTGATCATACTCTTCGCCGGCATTGAGATGCCCGGCCGCGCTCGAATCCCAGGCCAGTGGATGTCGATCTTTCCACCGGGAGCGCATTTGAAGGAAGACCTCTCCGGCGGGGTTGAAAATCAGGACGTGAACAGCCCGGTGGAGCAAGTTATTCGCATGCACTTTGCTCCGAGGGGCGGCCCCCTTCAGCCGGTCTTCTTCGTCCACCACCGGGAACTGCTCTTCGGGTGCGTCATTGCTGACTTCCGCGGGGACCGGAGCAATCCGATTTGTTAGCGCGATCCATTGCGCCAGAGAAAGCTCTTCGGCGCGCGCGCGAGTATTTAAGCCGAGCTCAACCGCTAAGTCTTCCCAGGAGGGAAGCTGTTCTCGAATAAGTTTTCCAAGTTGCTTGCGTCGCTGTGAGAAACCGCGCCGCACCAGTTCCGAGAAAAGCGTGTAGCTACAGGCTGGAAGTTCCGTCGGACCACGTGGTGTGATCCGCACGAGCGCCGAATCGACGTCCGGTTTTGGAAGAAACACGCTTGCCGGAACAGTCCGTAAATATTCCCCGTGATGATGGAACTGGACGAGCAATGTCAGCGCGCCGTAATCGCTCGTCGCAGGCGCAGCGACGAGGCGCTTCGCCAACTCCTTTTGTAACATAAACAACCACAGTGAGATAGGGCTTGGGTATTCCAGGAATTTCATCAGCAACTGACTCGAAATATAGTAGGGAAGGTTTCCGAGGAATTTTACTTTCGGCTGCGCGTACAACGTTCGCGTATCAAATTCGATTGCGTCGTCGTGCATGATCTCAAGCGTGGCGCGTTGAAATTTATCGCGTAGAAACTTCACAAGCCGTTTGTCTTTCTCGATCGCCAGAACACCGGCGGCGTTGGCCAGAGCAAGCTCTGTCAGCGCGCCCAGTCCGGGTCCAACTTCAACGACGAAATCGTTCGGACCGATGTTTGCTTGATCAACAATCCATTTTGCGAGGTTGCGATCGTGCAAAAAGTTTTGGCCAAGGCTTTTGACCGGCGAGACACCGATTTCCCGCAGAGTCGCAGCCATTTCGGACAGCTTCATTGAAGAAGGACAACTTAGGCCCCAAAGCCTCGAAAATTAAGCCCTTATTCACAAAATACTGTGAATAAAACAGGCTCACAGGGCCTTTTTATTCACAAGTTATTCAACATTGAAATCGTCGCGGGGAAGCGGTCATTATTTACACGTTCTCGACCTGAGGCCGGCTTGCCAGAGTCGATAATCTTGGAAAGAGATTGCGCAATCTCTGATCTAAAACCATAAACTATCTGTCGATCTCATGACCTTGAACATTGAAGCGCTCTCTCGTGCCGCTACCGAGGCCCGCGGGCTCTGTATGGACGCGGTCCAGGCGTCGCAATCCGGACACCTTGGACTTCCGTTGGGCTGCGCCGAAATGGGCGCAGTGCTTTATGGTTATGCTTTAAAACATAACCCGGACAAGCCGCGCTGGATCGGGCGCGATTTCTTCGTTCTCTCGGCCGGCCACGGCAGCATGTTCCTTTATGCGTGGCTGCACATGAGCGGTTACGATTTGCCGATGTCGGAGATCAAACGTTTCCGGCAATTGCATTCAAAAACGCCGGGCCATCCTGAATTCTTTGAAACACCGGGAGTTGAATGCACGACCGGGCCGCTTGGACAAGGCGTAGGCAACGCGGTCGGGATCTCAGTCGCGATGAAAATGGCGGCGGCCCGATTTAATACGAGTGAGCACCGCATTTTCGATCAGCATTGCGTTTGTCTCGCTGGAGATGGCTGCATGCAGGAAGGCGTGGCGTCGGAAGCGAGTGCTTTCGCCGGACATTTCGGTCTCGATAATTTGATCCTGATTTACGATTCCAACGCGGTCACGCTCGACGCCCCGGCGAAAATGACGCAGAGCGAAGACACCGCGGCGCGATTCAAGGCCTACGGTTTTGACGTTCAGGAAATCAACGGCCAGGACATGCAAGCGTTCCTCGACGCGCTCGAGAGCGCGAAGGAGAACGATAACGGAAGGCCGAAGTTCATCGTCGCGCACACATTAATCGGCAAAGGAATTCCGGAAGTGGAAGGGACATTCAAAGCGCATGGCGAGGCTGGCGCGAAATTTGTCGATGCCGCGCGCAAAGGCCTCGGTTTGCCGGACGAACATTATTTCGTTTCGAAGGAAACCTACGATTATTTCGCTACTCATAAAGAGAAGTTGCTCGCGGATTACGAGCGCTGGGAAAAATCGTACAATGAATGGCGAGAGAAAAACCCGGAGCAAGCGAAGCAGCTTGAGGCCGCAATCGAACGGAAGGTGGATGTCGATCTTTTGTCGAAGATTCCGGAATTTCCGAAGGACTCAAAGCTGGCCACGCGTAAAGCTGGCAGCGAAGTGCTCCAGCCCGTTGCCAAAGCAATACCGCTCTTAATCAGCGGCAGCGCCGATCTCCATGGGTCAACGTTGAATTACATCAAGGACGGCGGCGATTTCACCCGCGATACTCCCAGCGGTCGCAACATTCACTTCGGGATTCGCGAGCACGGCATGTGCGCGATCATGAACGGAATTTCCTATCACGGAATTTTCCGCGCGTCGGGCGCGACGTTTCTGGTGTTCACCGATTATTGTCGCGCGTCGATCCGGCTCGCCGCGCTTTCGAAGTTGCCGAACATTTACATCTTCACGCATGACTCGATCGGCGTCGGCGAAGATGGGCCAACCCACGAGCCGGTCGAGACTGTAAGCTCCGTGCGAGTGATGCCGCAGATCGATGTCATTCGTCCAGCAGACCCGGAAGAAACAGCCGGAGCGTTTGTGGCCGCTGCGCAACGGATTGACGGCCCAACGTTCCTTGCGCTGACCCGCCAGGTCGTTCCAATCTTAAATGACATTGATGTTAAACTGCGTCGCGAAGGCGTCGCGCGCGGCGGTTACATCGCGAAGCAGGAAAATGGCAAACTCGATTTGATCATCATGTCGTGCGGCAGCGAGCTGCAGCACGCGCTCGCCGCCGCCAAAGAGCTGGGCGATGCCGTCCGGGTGGTGTCGATGCCTTGCTTCGAGCGTTTCAATCGCCAACCGGAAAAATATCGCGAGGAAGTTTTGCCAAAATCCTGTCGCAAACGTGTCGCAATCGAAGCTGGAGTTACCGAAGTTTGGTATCAGTATGTCGGACTCGACGGCAAAGTCGTTGGCCTCCATCAGTTCGGTTTAAGTGCGCCCGGTGCGGAAGTGATGAAAGAACGCGGCATCGATGCCAAGCATGTGATCGAAGCTGCGAGGTCGCTCTAGAACGCTTCTTCCGGCTCGGTCACGTTTCGCGCGCGGTCTTCGAATCGGGTGAATTCTTTCAGAAAGGTGAGGGGAATTTCGCCGACTGGACCGTTGCGTTGTTTGGCGATGATTAATTCGGCTTCGCCTGATTTTTCCTGACGCGCTTCGTCATCCTCTTCATACATTTCGGGTCGAACCAGCAAGCCGACAAGATCCGCATCCTGTTCTATTGATCCCGATTCACGCAGATCGCTTAAGCGCGGTTTGCCGCCGGTGCGTTGCTCCGGTTGACGATTCAATTGCGCGACCACGATGACCGGAATCTTCAATTCCTTGGCCAAACCTTTGAGGCCGGCGGAGATTTCCGAGATTTCAAGCTGTCGATTGTCCTGCGCGCGGCGCGATGTCGATCTTAACAGCTGCAAATAATCGATGATGATGAGCTGGACATCTTGTTGCGCTTTGAGTCGGCGCGCTTTTGCGCGGAGCTCCAGAATCGTGAGACTCGCGCTGTCGTCAATGAAGATTTTTGCCTCCGCCAGCTTCGATGCGGCCGCGGTCAGGCTTGGAAAATCGCGCTCGCCGAGAAATCCGTCGCGCACTTTTTGTAAATTTACTCTCGCGCGCGAGCAAAGCAGACGCTGGACGAGCTGCTGACTGCTCATTTCCAAACTGAAAACGCCAACCGGCAGTTTTTCGTTGATCGAAACATGTTCGGCGATGTTCATGGCCAGCGCTGTTTTTCCCATGCTTGGGCGCGCCGCAATCACGATCATCTCCGCCGGATGCATTCCGCTCGTCATTCGGTCGAACTCAACAAAGCCGGTCGAGATTCCGGTGATGCCGCCTTTGCGCTCGTAAAGTTTCTCGATCGATTCGATCGCTTCCATCACCTGGTCCTTCATCGAGAGCATCTGGCCTTTGAAACGGTCCTCGCCGACGGCAAAGATTCTCTGTTCTACTTCGTCGAGTAGACTTCCGACTTCATCTTGCTCTTCATAAGCGCGGCGCACGCTTTCGGTGGAGGCGGCGATGATGGATCGCAAAATGTATTTGTCCCGGATGATCTCGAGGTAATAGCCCACGTTTGCTGCTGTCGGCACGAAAGTGAAAAGAGTCGTGACCGCCGCGGCGCCGCCGACCGTTTCGAGTAAATTCCGATCGCGCAGCACCTGGGTGAACGTGATCAGATCGATCGCCTGGCCGACGTTCCAAAGATCGACCAGGACGCTGTAGATCGTTTGATGCGCCGGAACGTAGAAGTATTCCTCGTTAATCTTCTCGACGACTTCCGCGATTGCGTCGCGAGGCGAGATCAACATTGAGCCGAGGACGCCTTGCTCGGCTTCGACGCTATGGGGTGGTGCGCGGTGAATATCCTGCGCAGAACCTGTTGGCGAAGTGGGAAAAACTCTTCCGCCGTTTCCTCCCGGCCTGCCTCGGCCGGGCCCGTTGCCCGATTCTTTTCGAGGCTTCTCACCCGTCCATGCGGACGATGGTTGAGTCGCCATTTATTTTGTTTCTTTTTTTCTCCTGAAAAACGAACGGTGTTTTTTCTCAGGCTGCTCGTCGTCGGCTTCGGCCGTCCCGCGGTCGCGGGTTTGCTCCGCCGATTTCACGTCAAATTTAAATTGAGCGATCACGTCGTGATGCAATTTGACCGCTACTTCGTGTTCGCCGGTGTCCTTAATCGGGCGCTCAAGAACGATCTTGTGTCGATCAATCTCCAAACCGAGCTCGTTCTTCATCCGAGTCACAATGTCCTGCGCCGTAATCGAACCGAAAGCCTTGCCCGATTCGCCGGTCGCAAGCGTGAAGGTCAGCCGCGCTTTTCCGATCTTACGGGCCAGCTCCTCCGCTTCGTTCAATTCGCCTGCCTCGCGTTCGGCGCGTTTCTTTTTGAGAGTATCGAGCTGGCGTAGGGCGGATGGCGTCACTTCATAAGCTTTCCCGCGCGGCAGCAAGTAATTGCGAGCATAGCCACGACGCACTTTGACGACGTCGGCTTCAGCGCCGAGGCCGGGCACGTTGTCGGTTAAAATAACTTCAGTCGAGGGCATGTTGGTTCTAAAAAAAGTTTTCGCGAGCGCGAACTTCATACAAGCAGCGCGATTGCGCGCTGTCAACGGGCTGAACCAAAATTAACAAATTATTTTCGCTAGCGTTTCATTAATACCGGCTTTCAGGCCGCTTCATCTTCGCGCAACTCAACGCTAAAGCTGTTTAAACAGCTTTCTGCTGGCCAAGCATTTTCATCACCGGACTGAAGTATGGTGTTAATGACATCAGTCGGCACACTGCCTTCAGCATTGCTCGAACGGACGAAGCTTTGCTAAGAATTGCTCCAGCGAAGTTGGATTATGAGCCGAAGAATTTTATCGCTGAAATCGGTGTTAGTGCTTGGCCTGGCGTTGTCGCTGAAGGCGGCGCCAACTCCAACACCGACTCCGACGCCAAAGAAACCGTTTTTTCCTCCTTTTAAGGTGAATCGCTCGGCTACGCCGGCGGGGGTCGGCAGCGCCACGCATCGCGGCGCTCATCTCGGCGTGGATCGCAGCGCGCAAACCCCTGCGCCAAGACCGACGCCCACACCGAAACCAAACTCTTCGCCATCTGGAGCGCGCAAATCGCCGACACCGACGCCGTCGAAAGCAGCGAAGTCTGCGACGCCGAGCAGCACGCCGTCCCCGCAAAAAGAAATTTCGCCGGCATCGCAGTCATCACCCATGTCTTCCGCTGGGAGTGAGAGCGTCCCGCCTGCTCCAAAACCGTCACCAACAGCATCCATATCGCCAGTTTCGCGACCGACGAAAACTGAGCTGACACTGACGAAATTCGAGCCGCCGCACGGTTCGCCAGGCGATCGCGATTACCGCAGCGCCCGTTTGTCGTATCGAATCAACGTTCCCAACAGAATGGAGTTTCCGACGATCAACTTCACCGTCGAGACATCGTCCGGAAAACTCTTCGAGCGCGTCTTCGAACTTCCGGCCGGCAGCGCATTTATCGAACCCGGCGACAACACCGAGCACACCGTCGCGTTAGATCCTGTGCCGCGTGATGATTGGGCCGACGCCTACGCGAAAACTGACCATGCGACGTTCAGCTGGTCGATCGAAGGACAATCGAGCGGTCGCAGCGAAATGCCGGTGAAGAACGCGTGGCCGTAATCCGCACGCTTAGATGATCCGATCGATCCCATCTCATTAACACCGGCTTGAAGGCGGTGCTAACGCCAGTCCGGTCCGGACTTAGATCATGCGCTCGCGCAAATGCTCTGCAACATTAATGGGGATGGCTTGCCAGAAAGTCACTGAGAACAAGCGACTTCCCGCTGTAAGTCACGCGGAATGTGCCCACCACAAGTCCGTCCTGAATGACATTCACTCGGCCACCGCTCTTAACGTTCGAAAACTGGCCGGTGATTTTGTTTGCCGTTAGCACGGTGAAGCTGTCGGAAGAAGTCACGTTCGCGCCGTCGAGCAGGAAAACGGTGAGAGAGCTGGCGAATACGGCCGCACCGCCGACAGTGATAGTTGGCAGGGTGGGATTATCAAAGATGCGGATACGAAAATCGGTGCCCGACATCAGGTTCAAGTTGCCTCTTACTGTGATGCTGGATTTCTTGTAGGGCGGATCATTTGGGAACCCATCTTCGCCATTACGCGCGTAACCAGTCAGGGCGGAGACTTCAAAGAAGCCGCCGTTGATCGTCAGATGATTGTTCACATGAAAGTTCGAGTCGCCGAAAATGCTCAGGCGGCTGTTGCTGGTGAACGAATCGACCGTCGTGAAGTCACGGTCGCCGATCAAGAGGCGCGCGCTCACCGCCAGATTACGCAGCGCGTCGTTTCCATGCTTGTCGCGAAAACCGGTGTTCGGTCCGAAGAGATTAAGCGCAGCCTTACTAGTCACGATGTCCAGCGGGTGTTTGCCGCCCAAGACCTGAGTGGTCGCGCTGCGGCCATTGGCAGCCATCCAGACATAGTAGGTTTTGTTCAAGGTCTTGCTGGCGGCATCGTAATTCGTCAGATTTCGTTTGATGACCATTTTTGCATCGCCGGTCGGTCCCGCCGCCAACACCAGCGTGAGGCCAATGGTTCCCGGATCGAGGGGAAATCCGATGCCGGTATAATCGCCGTTAATCGTCAAGGTCGTAGGATAATCCGCGCCGGCAAGCTCGGAGATGACATGGACTTCGCCCTCATTGACGATTGAGCCAGCACTCGTGAAATTGCGGCCGGTCTCGAAATCGAAAATTCCGTCGAGCAGGTTATGTTCGAAATTCCGGAGAGCATCATTCCCATTTTCGTCCACGATGTGCGATCCGGGACCGAGTAACTGAATGTCGGCATTGCTCGTTCGAATATCGGCTCCGTTGAATTGAATGGTGGATGTTATTCCAGGATCAACCCCGCTTGCGTCAGCTACGTAGTTTCCCGTGTTCAGCGTCGTTCCGGAGAAGTCAGCCAGATTTCCGAGATTTGCGATCACGCTGGCATGCTGAGTACCCGCGTATATCACGCCACCACCGTACTGCTCGTCCGGAAAATTGACGCCGACGCTGCTTGCAGCGGACGAAAGGCTGTGGTCGCCGAGGAGGATTCCCGAAAAGTCGTTTACCATGTTGAGGCTGCTAACGACGACGTCGAGATCGAGGATCACGCCGGGAAACTCTGCGCCAATCGAAACGTTGAACGTCTGGCTGCCGCTGTTGTTTGGAACAATTGCTGGCGACCAGTTATTAGGATCGCTCCAATTTCCGCCAACCGGTCCGATGTAGGTGGAACTGGTTTCTTGAGCGCGCGCGGAGCTGAATGAAGTGAACATCAGCGCGCAGAGGATGAAGAAGCTTTTGTGAAGGAGGTTTGTTTTCATGTTTTTTCTTATGGAGTGGTTTGTCTCCATCTGTTCTCTCCAGAACCGCCGACAAAAGTTTCAGGAATTTTTCGGGCGACTTAATTTTAAGCGGCGCGCCCGGCCGCGTGTGCTGCTCGCGGCCCTTCGCCTCGTCTAGCGATAAACTAACTTCTGTTCGAGCCCAGCCACGAGCTTCTGAAAGCGCGGATCACTTCGAAGCGGATCGAACATTGGATCAAGCCGGAGCAGCGCCGGAGTGAGCGGCGGCCCCTCTGCCAGTGCCTGACGGGAAGGTAACGGGAGTAGCTTCTGTAAAGCGGCGATGGCGCGGTCGGCGTCGCCCATGCGCGCTGATACGCGGGTCAGGATCTCGATTGGCCCACCCCCTATCACTACGTCTTTCTCGACAGGCATCACAGTCATAGCGCGTTCCGCCAAAGCCAACGCCGCTGCATTGTCAGCAAGCCCTACAGTAACCAGCGCCAGATCTCCAATGAGCCTGTAATTTTCCGGTTGTTCGGGCAGAAAAGATTCCAGTTCACTGCGCGCCGTCCGCCAGGTTTCATTTGCCGCGGCACGGTCACCGCCAACTTCCTGCGCCCAGCCTAACCAAAAGCGCAGTTCGCCTTTGTAAAATCCCAAGGTAGGATTCGCCTCGGCGAGGATTCCCTTTAGTTGGGCGATCATGGGTTCGGGGCGACGTTCCAAGATTGCCTGGTAAGTTTGAGTTTCCAAAAGCGTGGTGTCAGTGGGGCCGGGACGCAAGGGAGCGAGCAGCCCAGAGGCTCGTGGCAGATCGCCTTCAGCTTGGACAATACCCGCCATTTCCATGATGGTCTCGGCATCGTCGGGTACTAGATCGAGAACTTGATCGAGCTTTCGCAGCGCTTCGGGAAAGCGCCGGAGCATCTTGTAAGATGACGCGTGCTCCGCCAGCAGGACCGCGCTGCGTGGGTCGAGCCGCTCGGCTTCATTGAAATAGAATTCGCTCTGGTCCCACTGGCCACGCCTCCGCGTGACATAAGCTAGCGATTCAGGAATCTCGCTGCTATTGGGCAGGAATTGACGTGCTTGCTCAAAGTAACGCACTGCATTGTCGTAATCCCTTAGGCAGGCGTAGTGGTAATAGCCTTTGGCCAACAGCGCCTCGCCGAGATTGGGCTGAAGGGCCGCGGCGGTGTCAGCTGCGTGGCGCGCCTCTTCTCGGAGCGCGGCCGTGGGTTGCAGGTACTGTTGAAAATAGCCGAGCGCGTCGGCGATGGAAAGCTGCGCCCAAGCCTGGGCGAACCTCGGGTCCAATCTTACCGCTTCTTGGAAATGCTTTTGAGCGCGGAGTGCATTCGCCGTTGAGCTGGAGGGTTTCAAAACATAAGCCAACCCTCGCAGGTAAGCGTCGTAAGCCTCAACATTGGCGGTCGGCTTGGCCTCGATGATTCGCTTTTCGGCACCGGTTACGTGCGCCTGTAACTGATCGGCGATGGCTTGTGCCACCTCGGTTTCGACTGAAAAGATGTCGATCAGTTTGCGATCAAAAGTCTCGGCCCAAACATTGAAAGCATTGGCTGCTTCAATCAACTGCACATTCAGCCGCACCGCGTCGCCGCTTTTCTGGACGTTTCCTTCCAGGATATAAGCGACGCCAAGCTGCCCCGCGACGCGGGCCAGGTCTTGTGGCGCGCTCTTGTAATGCTGCGTCGACGTGTGCGAGATGACCTTCAGATCGGCGATCTTCGACAGGCGCGTCAGAATCTCGTCCTGAATACCGTCGGCAAAGTAGGAGTTGCTCTTATCTTCGCTCCGATTTTCGAAGGGCAGCACCGCGACCGATTTTGTCGGTATTGGCGCGGCAATTGGATGCAAGAGGACAAACAATAGCGAGATCACGAGCGCAACAGCGGCCGCTCCCAATCCAGCGACAACCGGGTTGCGCTTCATCCATCGCCAGAAACGCTTCGCCGGGCTGGCCCGCCGCGCCAAGATCACGCGGCCTGCGGCGAAACGTTCCAAGTCATCGGCTAGCGCGGCGGCCGAGCGATAGCGCAGCTCAGGATTTTTTTCGAGACACTTCAAACAAATCGTCTCCAGATCCTGTGGAATGCGCGAGTTGAGGTCACGAGGCCGCGGCGGAGAGCGCTCCGCAGCTTTACGCAACACTTCCATTGCATTATCGCCCAGAAAGGGCGGACAGCCGGTGACCAAATGAAAAAGAATCGCGCCCAGACTGTAAATGTCCGCTGCATTCGTCAGACGGTTTTCACCGGCGGCTTGCTCGGGCGCCATGTAATAGGGTGTGCCGACAATGGCGAGCGTTTGCGTGAGATCGCCCTCTCGTTCCAACCATTTCGCCAGACCGAAGTCGCTGACAAATGGCTTACCGGCAGCATCGAAAAGAACATTGCCTGGCTTCAGATCGCGATGGACGATGCCGTGCTCGTGCGCATGCGCCACCGCGCGCGCCAGTTTCGTGATGAGCAGTGCGGCCCCGCGAGGTTTGTCTTTGAAATCGGAAAGCCGCACGGCGAGGCCGCCGCCTTCCGCAAACTTCATGCTGTAGAAAGGAGCACCGTCCTGTTCACCCACCGCGTAGATCGGCAGGATACATTCATGATCGAGACTGGCCGCAGCCTCGGTTTCGCCGCGGAATCGGATCAACGCATCGGGCGATCCAATATGGCTTGGGAGAATCATCTTCAGCGCTACTACTCGATCCGGCGTTCGTTGACGCGCGCGATAAACGATGCCCATTCCGCCGCGCGCAATTTCCGACAAGATTTGATAATCTGCGATTGACGCTCCCGAAAAGTCGCCGTCTTCAGAATGGCAATTGAGCGCCGCAGCGATAAGGCACGCCGCACAGAAGCCGCTCGGTGCTTCGACGTCCAGAATGGAGCCGCATGTCTCGCAGATTTTCTCGGAGACGCGCATTGGCCAATCGTTAGGCGGCCCGTCGATTACTAATTTGCGAAAACACGGCCCGCAGTTGACGCAACTCGTCATCGACTTCATGGGGCGCGCCCACGGTCTGCATAATCTCCCGCCGCAGGCTCGCTGCGAATTCGCGACGCAACCGATGAATCAACGTTTTTACCGCTCCGAGCCCCACGCCAAGGCGTTCGGCCGCGTCCTGATAAGAAATCCCGGGCTTTTCACCTTCAAGAAAAGGAGCGAGCGCTTCGAATGTCGCCGACTTGCCATCATTGCGAAAAACCGACCGCAAATTATCGAGCGCTCGATCTAACACTATCCCAGCCCAGCGCGCGTCGAGCGATTCGTCCGGGCTGAGGTCCCGGGTGATCTGCTGATGATGAAGTTCTTCAGCCTCGAGCTCATCGGTGGATATAAAATGAACGGACCCACCCCGCTTGAGTGTATGACCATGCGCTTGCGCATCGGCGAGACACAGCTTGAGCGCGCCGAGAAGGAAATTACGAAATCGTCCTTTCTCTCGAGAAGCGCGTCGGACTGTTTCATTCTCCACCACATGCAAAAAAAAAGACTGCGTAAGATCTTGTGCATCCTGAGGGCCGTATCCGCGCCGGCGCACGAAAGAATAAATAGCAGGCCAGTAGATGCGGCACAGTTCGGCTAAGGCCGCTCGAGCCCCCGGGCTGGATCCGTCAGCCGCCAGAACGACACTCCAGGCTGTCTCTTCAAAACGCTGCCCGGCAACGCTTGAATCGCTCGTCGCACTCACTTCGGCGGCTTTTACCCGAAGTAAGGAAAATATGCGAGCAAATACGTGAGGTAATGTCCGACTAAATCATGCCGAGCTTCATGCGCCCGGCTTCGCTGATCATGTTCTGGTTCCAGGCCGGGTCCCAGACCAGTTGCACGTCGGCTTCGTCGACGCCGTCGATCGACAAAATTTTGCTCTGCGCGTCGTGGGCGATCGCCGGGCCCATTCCGCAACCCGGCGCCGTGAGCGTCATTTTCACTTCCACGCGGGTGCCGCCGTCGTCTTTTTTGATCAGACGACAATCGTACACCAAACCAAGATCGACAATGTTCACCGGGATTTCCGGGTCGAAGCATTGCTTGAGCTGGTTCCAAACAGCGTCTTCCGAAACCGCGCCGTTCGTTTTGGATTTTTCTTTGGCTTCGGCTTGCGGTTTCTCCAGACCAAGCGCGTCCAGATCCTTTTCCGCGACCCGCGATAGCCCATAAGGCGTGGCGATCGTGTAACTGCCGCCCAGCGTTTGCGTAACTACGCCTTGCGTCCCCTTCTCGAGCGTCAATTTGCGTCCGCTCGGGATCTCAATCGCTTCCAGGTTCCGGCTTAAACTGAATTCCGTGTTCTCGTGCATCTCTAGAATTGTAGCGGCGGTCTATGACCATCGCAAACGTTCGGCTTTTTTCTGTAGGGGACGACGTTGTCGTCCCATGCGAAGCCAACGGCTTCCCCTACAATTTCTTAGGGTCTTCCAACAACTCGACGACGCGTTTCAGCAATCGCGCTGCGCCGCCGCCGTCGATGCTGCGATGATCGAAGCTCAACGTGATCTGTGCTTCCGTTTTCGGAACGAATTCCTTTTTCGCCTCGTCCCATGATGGAACTCTTTTCCCGGCGCCGAGACCGAGGAGCAAAGTTTGATCGGGCAGGGGGATTGGCGTTCCCCATTCCACCCCGAATGTTCCGAAATTTGAAACCGTGGCGATGCCGCCGGCCTGCATGTCCGGCGAGATGCGTCGCTTGCGCGCAAGATCGACAAGTTCCTGATATTTCTTTACCAGATCGGCCAGTGAAGTTTTGTCGGCGTTCCGAATCACCGGAACCATGATTCCATCTTCGGCTTCGACCGCGACACCAACGTCGATCGAATTGGATTGCACCACGCGGTTGCCGATCAATTTCGCGGCTGCCGTTGGATTTTCAGCGAGCGCGAGCGCGAGCGCGCGTGTTGCGTAAAGTCCGGGGCCGGGCTTCGGGTCGCCTTCAGGTCCTCCGGCTCGGAGTTGTCGATCTTGCAAAACAGGATCGAGGTTCACCGACGAACCAACCGTCGAAAGCGGACGCGTCCAACTCCGCCGCATCGCGTCCGCCACGCCGGTGCGAATTGCCGAAGCTTCCTTCGCCGATTGGTTGTCGATCTTGTGCAGAAAGTTTTCGAGATCTTTGATCGTGACGCGATTTCCCGCGCCAGTTCCGGTTATCCCGGCGAGGTCCGCTGGCGTCAATTGCAACTCAGTCATTCGCGCACGGACGCGCGGCGAAACAAAACTCGCGCCTTTCAACGTTGCAGGAACCGGCAAACCACCGGGTCGCGTGCCGTCGCCATCGCGCGCCGGTTTTACTTCCTGGTCCGCCCGCGCAGGAATTTCTTCGGCCACTTCAGTCTGCGCCTGCGGCGGTGCTTGCTTGGTGAATCGAGCCGCGTCCGCTTCGCTCGCTTCGACGTAACCGAGTACCGAACCGATTGGATACGTTTCCTTCAATTGGGCGGTGATCTTGTCGATCTTTCCTTTGCACGGCGTCGTCACGCCCATGACTGCCTTGTTCGTTTCGACGTCGATAATCTCCTGATCGACCGCGACTTCATCGCCCGGCTTCACTTTGATATCGACGATGGTTGCTTCGGCGATCGATTCGCCCAGCTGCGGCATGATGATTGGGACTTGCGGCATGAGAGAGTTGAGAGGTTGAGAAGTTGAGTCGTTGAGAGGTGGGTTATTACTCCTGCAGGATTCGGCGCGCTTTGGCGGCGATCATTTTCGCGCCCGGCCGATGCGCGCTCCAAAGATTTGGGTGATACGGAATCGGCGTGTCTTTCGCGTTGATCCGCACCGGCGCGGCATCAAGGAGATGAAATCCTTCACTGGTCACGCGCGCGATTACTTCGGCTGCTGCGCCGCCCCACGGAAAGGATTCGCCAACGCAAAGCAAACGGCCCGTGCGCGCGACCGAAGCCAGCACAGTGTCGGTATCAAGCGGTTTGACCGTGCGAAGATCGACAACCTCGATTTCGAAATTGTCCCGGGCCAATTCCTCCGCGACGGCCAACGATTCCTGCACCATCGCGCTGTAAGCTACGATCGTCAGGTCGCGGCCTTCGCGCGCGATTCGCGCCCGGCCGGTCGGCAATCCTTTATCCGGCAGTTTGTCGGCCTTGAGATGGTAATAAAGATATTTGTGTTCGCAGTAGACGACCGGATCGTCGATTGCCACCGCATCGATCAACATGGTGTAAGCGTCTTCCACCGTCGCCGGCGTCATTACGATCAGTCCCGGATAATGCGCGTAAATTGATTCCATCGATTGACTGTGAAAGGGACCACTGCCTTTGGTGCCGCCGGATGGGAGCCGTACGGTGATCGGAATTGGAATGTTCGTCCGCCAATAATGCGTGCCGGCGTGATTAAGGATTTGGTTCAGCGCGGTACTGGAGAAATCCGCGAACTGCATCTCAACGATCGGCCGCATTCCCTGCATCGCCGCTCCGATCGCAGTCCCAACAATCGCGTCCTCACTGATCGGCGCGTTCAATACCCGGTTTGGAAATTCTTTGGCGAGTCCTTTCGTCGCCTTGAACGCGCCCCCGAAAGTTCCTCCGACGTCCTGGCCGTAAATGAAAACGCGCTCGTCATCGCGCAGTAATTTGGCCTGCGCTTCCCGGATCGCCTCGAGATAGGTGATGCTCATGAAGAGAATGACGAATGACGAATGACGAATGACCAAGAAATGACGAAGCACGAATGTCGAATGCCGAAGGAATGACGAAGCACCAACGACGAACTGTTCCCACGATCCCGCGGAACATTTTCGTCATTCGTCATTTGGATTTCCCTCGTCATTGGTCATTCGACATTCGTCATTTATCTTCTTCGGCATGATCGGCTAATTCTCGTTGCGACAAGGCGCACCAATCTTCTTTCTCGGCGTCGGGCGCTGCTTCTTTTTGCGCAGTCGCGATTGCCTCGTCCACTTGTTTGGCCGCGTCCTCTCGCCAAGATTGCAACGTCGCGGCGTCGGCCATTTCAAGATCGACAATCTTCTTTTCCGCCAGCTTCAAACAATCCTGCGCAAACGGTTGCCGCTTCATTTCATCCGTGACGTAGCTGGCGTCATCATGTTCGCCGTGACCCGACAGTCGCAATACTGATGCGACCACGAGCTGCGGCGGACGACCGGCGCGGGCGCGTTGGACCGCGCTGCCAACCACATCGAGGCATGTACTCAGGTCCGTCCCGTCGATGCTGTAGCCTTCGAAACCGTAACCTTTCGCGCGATCGACCAAATCAGCGCAGGCGAACTCACGATCGTTCGGTGTCGAATACGCGTAGTGATTGTTCGTGGCGACCATCACGAGCGGAACTTGTTCGACCGCGGCGAGGTTCATGCCTTCGTGAAATGAACCGGTCTGCATCCCCCCTTCGCCAATGCAGGAGAGACCGACAAAGTTCTTCTCGCCATGAAACCGTTTCGCCATTAACGCGCCCACAGTTACGGAAACCATCGCGCCGAGATGACTGATCATGGCGAGCTGACCTTCGCTTGGTTTGCCGCGATGAATATTGCCGTCGCGTCCGCGCATTGGTCCCTGTCGCGAGCCAAGGTAAGTGCGCGCAACATCGACAATCGGTTCCCCAAACGCGGAACGGCCGGCCTGATCGCGAATTAGCGGAGCAAAGATGTCGCCTTTTTGCAAAAACAGTCCGCAAGCAACGCTGACCGCTTCCTGTCCTTTACCGATATAAACACCGCCGGTGATCTGGCCGCCGCGATAAAGACTGACCAGTTTTTCCTCGAGCGTGCGCGTGAGCAACATCCAGCGAAACGCCTCCAAGAATCGCTCATGTGGCGCCGCTTTATTGGCTGAAGATTTTTTTCCGCGCTGCGCCGTCTGAAGCATCGGCCAATTTTACGCAAGATCGACAACCGCGCGCAAAATTTTTTTGTTGTAGCTGCCGGAGGTCCTCATCGGCAGTCTGCCGCCAGAGACGGCGGCAGCTACACTTAACGCCCGGCGCGGCTGGCTTTTTGTTCGCCGTCACCGTTTTCGGCGAGCGCGAATTGGCGCTGCGAAGAAGCGGGCTCGCGCTGGGGCGGCGTTTGTTCGGTAGCTGGCGGCGCGGTCAATTTCATTCCGACCAGTTTGCTCACGCCGCGTTCTTCCATCGTTACGCCATAGAGCACGTCCGCCTTAGCGATCGTGCGTTTGTTGTGGGTGATGATGACGAACTGGCTCTGCCCGATGAAACGGTCGAGCATGCGAACGAAGCGGTTGATGTTGCTCTCATCCAGCGGCGCGTCGATCTCATCAAGCACGCAAAATGGACTCGGCCGCACCATGTAAATTGCAAAGAGGAGCGCAACTGCTGTCATCGCCCGCTCGCCGCCGCTGAGCAGCGAAATGCTTTGCAATTGCTTGCCCGGTGGCTTGGCTGAAATCTCGATGCCGCAGTTGAGCGGATCGTTTTCGTCCAGCAAAGAGAGATCGGCCCGGCCGCCGCCGAAAAGTTCGGCAAACATTTCCCTAAAGTTCGCGCGGACCTGGGTAAACGTTTCGGCGAACAATTTCTTAGTCGTCGAGTTGATCCGCAAAATCACGTCGAGCAATTCGCGCCGCGAATTGGTGAGATCGTTGTTTTGCGTTTCAAGAAACTTGTAGCGCTCTTCCAGCTCATCGTATTCCTGGACCGCGTCCAGATTGACCGGGCCCATGTTGTCGAGCTGCCGGGTAAGATCCACAATCAGCTTTTGTAATTCGTCGCCAGCAAGATCGACATCGGCCGTTGGAGCGGTTTCCTTTTCCGTACGTTTCAATTGGGCCCGCAGCGTTTTTCCAAATGCCGCCTCATCCAGATTGAAGGCCCGCAAATCAACCTGATAGCGGCGTGAAATGTTTTCGGCCAGGTTTTCGATCTGCATTTGCAATTGCGATTCGCGCACCTGCTGGTGACCACGTTTCTCCTGCAGCTCGCTCAATGAATTGCGTAAACCGCGCAATTCTGTTTCGCGTTCCTGCACCGCTCCGACCCGGGCCGCACGTTGCGACGAGATTTTGTTAGCGGCCGCCTCCGCTTCGGCAGCGCGGGCGGTTTGTTCCTTGATCGCAACTTCAGCATCGCGGCTTTCCAGGGCTTGGGCCGCGAGCTTGCTTTCATAACTGGCGATATCGGCGCGCCGCGCCGATATCAGTTCCACCAACTCGGTTTCGCGCGCAGCCATTGGTTGGCGTTGCGCTTCCAAACTTTCGTGGCGCTGGCGCGCGGTCGCGATCGCCAGCCGCAAATCGTTCAGAGTCTCGAGCGTTTTTTCCTCCTCAGTTCGCGCGCCTTTTTCATCCTTTTCGGCAGCGTTTTGCTCGGCTTCGTATTGAGCAAGTTCGTCGCGGGCCGTATTCAATTCGCCTTCGAGTTCGGCCACGCGTTCGCCGGCCGCTTCGATCAGCTGTTCGAGTGTTGTCTTTTCCGATTTGAGATTGTCGATCTTGCGCTCGGCCTCTTTTTCTTCCGCTTGCAGCAGCGAGATTTTGTTCGCCGAAGTCGACTGCGCGAGATGCGCTGTTTGATATTGCGAACGAGCTTCGTCCAACTGACCCGAAGCAGTTGCGACACCCGCTTTCGCTTGGTCGCGCTTTTGAACAAGGATTTCGTGCTGGTTCGCGCATTCGGTCTCTTCCTTTGCCAACGCGGCCACGCGCGCTTTGCGCTCGAGCAACGAGTCCGATTTCACCGTGCTGCTCCCGCCGAAAACAATTCCCTCGGCTGAGACGAATTCGCCATCGAGCGTCGCCATTGCCAATGTCGGCTCGTCTTTCTTGCACGCGAGCGCCTGGTCCAGTTTCTCGAAAACGAGGACGCCGCTGAGTAATTGGCGAATCGTCGGCTCCAACGAGCGCGGGGCGACGATTTTATCAATGGCCCAGGCCAGCGCACCTTTGGGCAAACTCTTGCGGACCGATTCGTGAGTTGAAGCGCCGAGTTTCGGGACGAATAGCGCGGCTTGCCCCAGTTTCTTTTTCGTCAAGCGGGCGAGGATTTCTTCAGCGCTTTGCGCCTCCTTCAATATCACCGCGTGCAGATTTCGGCCAAGCGCCGCTTCGATCGCGGGAATAAATCTTGGATCGACATCGATTTGGGCGACGAGCGAGCCGGCGATGGCGGCACGATAACGCTCGGGATCGTCCAAGCCTTTCAAGACTGCCTGGGAACCTTGTGCCAGTCCTTCGCCTTCGGCATTAAGCTGACGCAAGATTTCGAGGCTCGATCGCTTTTCCGCGAGTGTCCGCTCTAATGCCGTGAGCTCGCTCTCAGTAGCTCCGAGAACTTGTTGTTGCTGGCGCAGATTTGCTTCCGCTGTTTGCGATTGGGCGAGCAATTGTTCCAATTTGTTCTGCTCGCTTTCGGTGGCACCGCGCGCGGCCGTGATTTCCGCCGCAATCTTCTCGTGCGCCGTGGTCGCCTCTTTTATTTCCGTGAAAATTTGGCGGATCTGTTCCTCCGTTAATTCGCGCCGTGCCGTGATTCCGGCCAATTCATCCTCGAGCTTGTCGATGCGCGCCTCGTATTTTGAAAGCGACGTGCGCGCCGTTTCGCGATCGGCCTGACGGGCTTCGCGTTTGGCGCGCAGTTGGTCGAGCAACTCGGTTATTTTGACCAGCTCGTCCTGCTTTGATTGAAGAAAGCGCTGCGTTTTTTCAATGAGCGCGTCGCTTTCACGAATCTGGGCCGCGTGCTGATTCTGTTTGCTTTCGGCGGCAGCGATGTCGCCTCGCGCGCGTTCGATCAAATCCGACAATTCATCTTTGCGCTGGCGATTAAATTCAATCCGGCTCCGGTGCCCGGCGATTTCACTTTGCAACCGTTGCGCTTCGGCGCGGATGTCCGCGACCTCGATGTCGATCTTGTCGAGCGCCCGGCGTTCTTCGGTCAGGTCGGTCTCGCCGAGATCGATTTCGGTCCGCGATGTCTGTTCCGAGGTTGCAATCTTTTTGATCTCGGCCTGGCAATGGGCGAGCTCTGCGTCCAGCGCGGCGAGTTGTTTTTTCGAATGATGGGTTTCGAGCACGCGCAGGTCCGTGTGCAATGTTTGATAGCGTCGCGCTTTGCCGGCTTGACGTTGGAGCGAGCCGATCTGCCGCTTCACTTCTTTGATTATGTCGCCGATGCGGAGCAGATTTGCTTCGGTCGCCTCCAGTTTGCGTAACGCCTCGCGCTTTTGCGTTTTGTATTTGGTGATGCCGGCCGCTTCTTCGAAAATCGCGCGACGATCTTCCGGGCGCGAACTTAGGATCATGTCGATCTTGCCTTGCTCCATCATTGAGTAGGCGGAGCGGCCGACGCCGGTGTCGGCGAAAAGATTTTGAATGTCCTTCAAGCGACATGGCGTTTTGTTGAGCAGGTAATCGGAATTGCCGTCGCGATAAACCCTGCGGGTCACGCGCACGTCGTGCCAATCGACATTCAATTCCGACGCGCAATCGGTGAATGTGAGTGAGACTTCGGCGAAGCTGAGCGGTTTGCGATTATCCGTGCCGTTGAAAATAACGTCGGCCATTTCGTCGCCGCGCAGCGATTTGGCGGACTGCTCGCCGAGCACCCAACGAATCGCGTCGAGGAGATTTGATTTGCCGCAACCGTTCGGCCCAACAATCGCGGTCACGCCTTGGTGGAAATTGAAGAGAGTTTTATCGGCGAAGGATTTGAAGCCGAAAAGCTCGAGCGATTGTAAATGCATGCGGCCGCCCAAAAATCAGTCTTAGAGGGCAATATAATAGCCTTTATGCTCTGACAAGCAAAATCACACCATTGGTAGGCTTCGGGGGGCGCCCGACCCCAATATTTTGTGTTCTGGGACGTTGTTGATCGCTCTTGCTTCCCCTGCGGGAATCACGCACCATCCCGCCCATGCCGGCCGAGGAGGCGATCTCGATCCAACGCGCGGAAAGTGTCGATCACCAACTGATCCGCGCGATCGGCGTTTCAGGGCTGACGGCGAACATTGTTAATTCCACAATCGGCGCTGGAATTTTTGTTTTGCCGGCGCTGGTGGCAAAAGGCTTGGGACCAGCCGCGCCGCTGGCGTTCATTTGTTGCGCGATTGCGATGGTTTTGTTCGTGACCTGTTTCGCAATCGCGGGCAGTCGCGTTTCACTGACCGGCGGACTCTACGCTTACGTCGAAGTTGCGTTTGGTCGCTACGTTGGATTTCTCGCCGGAGTTCTTTATGGCATTACTGCGCTCGGCGCGGTCGCAGGCGTGGTGAATGTTTTGGTGAACTCAATCGCCATCGTCGCGCCATTTCTCGGTAATCCAGTCATGCGAATCGTTCTCATGATCGTCGTTTACGGTTCGCTCGTGCTCATCAACGTGCGCGGCGTGCGTGGAGGCGCGGGCGCGGTGACAGTGGTAACGCTGGCGAAACTTGTGCCGCTGCTCTTATTTATTTGCGCGGGAATCTTTTTCATTCAGTCCGCGAATCTCAGCTGGGCAGCCTGGCCGAGCAGCAAGGCGTTAGGCGATAGCGTCATTCTCTTAATCTTCGCGTTCGTCGGAATCGAAGTGGCGTTGATTCCGAGTGGTGAAGTGAAAAATCCAGCGCGCACCGTTCCGCGCTCCGCTTATCTCGCGCTCGTCATCACGACCGTTATTTACATTACGATCCAACTCGTGGCGCAGGGAACACTCGGTGCCGACCTTGCAAATTATAAAGACGCGCCGCTCGCCGAAGCAGCCGCGAAATTTCTTGGCAACATGGGCCGCACCGTTTTGCTCGCGGGTGCGACCATCTCTGCGTTCGGTTTTGTCACGAGCGACATTCTGAGTTCGCCACGAATGATCTTTGCCTTCGGTCGCGACGGCGCATTGCCGGCGTTTTTCGCGCACGTGCATCCGCGTCATCGATCGCCTGATGTCGCGATCATCACTTACGCAGTGCTCGCATTTTCTTTGTCCGTCACGGGCACATTTGAACAACTGGCCGTGCTTTCCAACGTCGCGGTCCTCTTGATGTATCTGCTCTGCTGTGCCGGCTGTTGGTTTTTGGTGCATCGCGACGTTCGCGGCGATCCCGCAAGCGCGGGATTTAATTTCCCCGGCATGAAAATCGTGCCCGCGCTCGCCATCGTCGCGATTATCTGGATTCTCTCGCACGCGACCGTGCGGGAGTTTGCCGTGAATGGAATCCTGCTGGCGCTCGCGTCAATGGTTTATCTGATCCGCGGCCAGTTTCGGCAGAAGTCGTAGGCAAACGGCAAAAAACTGATTAGGTTTTGACCATGCGCGACAATTATCTGGAAGACTTTTATTCGTTTCTGCGGTTTCCCAGCGTTTCAACCGACGAGAAGTTTGCCGGTAAAGTTAAGGATTGCGCGGGTTGGTTATCGCAAAAACTGACCACGATTGGATTGGAATCAAAAGTGGTTCCGACCGCAGGCCATCCGATCGTTTGGGCGCGCAACGAACATCGCAAAGGCCGGCCGACTGTTCTGATCTACGGTCATTACGATGTTCAGCCGCCGGATCCACTCGAGTTGTGGGATTCGCCGCCGTTCGAGCCGGTTCTGAAGAACGGCTACGTTTTTGCCCGCGGCGCAACCGACAACAAAGGCCAGATTCTTTCCCACATCGTTGGAATTCAGGAATCGCTACAAAAAGACGGCGATCTGCCGGTGAATGTCGATCTGGTGATCGAGGGCGAGGAAGAAGTTGGCAGTCAACACCTCGGAAAATTTCTGGCTGACAACCGTGACGCTTTGAAATGCGACGTCGTTTTGGTTTCCGATACCGGAATGATCGCGCCGCGGACACCGACATTGAGCTACGGGCTCCGTGGAGTGGCCGCGCTTGAAATCAAAGTCACTGGTCCGAAAATGGATTTGCACTCTGGGATTTTCGGCGGGGCGGTTGCCAATCCGGCGGCGGCGCTCGCGAGATTGCTCGCCACACTGCACGATCAGAACGGCCACATGGCAGTCGCAGGTTTTTATGATGAGGTCCTGCCGCTGCAGGATTGGGAACGTGACAGTTGGAAAAAATTGCCGCTCGATCCGGATTCCGAAATGCTCAAGGAAACGGGGGCGCCTTCACTTTTTGGCGAAGCTGGTTTCAGCACCCTTGAGCGGATCTGGGCGCGACCAACCGCTGAGATCAACGGCATCGGTGGCGGTTATCAGGGACCTGGGACGAAAACGGTTTTGCCAAGTCATACGATGGCGAAACTGACCTTTCGCCTGGTTCCAAATCAGAAAGCGGACGTGATTGTCGATCTTGTAAAAAAACATCTTCAAAAGAATTTGCCGCCCGGAGTGACTTTGGAAATGACGAGTGGCCATCACGGGCCGTGGTATTTGACCGATCCGCACAGCAAATTCGGCGAGGCCGCGCAGCGAGCATTGAAGAAAGCGTTCAACAAAGACGCGGCTCTGATTCGCGAAGGCGGCAGCATTCCGATCGTCTCCGATTTCCGGAAGATCCTCGGTGTTGAGACGCTGTTGATCGGCCTGGCGTTGCAAGATTGCCGGGCGCATTCGCCAAATGAAAATTTTCCGTTGGAGAATTTTGAAGCCGGCATTCGAATGAACCAGGCTGTGCTCCAGGAAGTGGCTGGCTGAACCGCTCGTTGGCGTGAAGAGAAAACTGCGCTTCGTGTTCGTGATCGCGATCACGATTGCGATGACCACTGCCGTAGCGCGCGGGACTCAAGAGCAGGAGGAATCGTTCGGCGACAAGTTGAAGAAACTTTTCGTGCGACCGACGCTGACTCCGAAGCACCGGAAGAAAAAGAAAACTTCGCCGACGCCCATTGAAATTCCGGTCCAGACACCTACTCCGACAGAAACGCCAGTTTCAAGGGCAAGACCAAGCTTGCCCCGATGATCAAACCTTCGCCGTCACGGAGTGTGAAGAAAGCCGCAACGCCAAACGCGGCGATTGCGATCGCCGATATCGCCGATTCTCAAAGTTACTCGCCGGAAGTTAAAAAGATTATCGACCTCGGTCTCAACCTGACGGCGCAAAATCTCGCCTACAAATACGCCTCGGCCGATCCATCAAAAGGCGGAATGGATGGCTCAGGTTTTATTTATTACCTGCTTTCGAAATTCGGAATCAAAGACGTGCCGCGCGACGCGCGTGAGCAATAGGTCTGGGTGCGCAAAGCTGGAACCTTTGAAGCTGTCCTCGCGCAACGCGACGACAGTTTCGAGCTCGATGCGCTCAGGCCGGGCGACCTGCTTTTTTGGGTAACGCCATATAGCGTCAGTCGTGACCCTGACGTGATTCAAACCATGATCTATATCGGTCGCGACGAGACGAACCAACGGATCATGGTCGGGGCCAGTGAAGGCCGCACCTACAAAGGCCAGATGCGGAAAGGTGTCGGTGTTTTCGATTTCAAAATTGGGCGGACCGCATCAAAAACGGGTAAAGAGCCGGCTGCGGTCTTCGTCGGATACGGACACATCCCCGGTTTAGGCGGGAAATAAATTCAACGCGAATCGTCCGGCTCCGGTCGTTCTTTCTCGGCGTGAATTGTCGGTAGCGGTGTGGGCGCGGATGTCGATCTTGGCAGGACTGGATGTGATCTGTTTTCGAAAAAGTGTTTAGCGAACGCCACCGCAACCAGAGCTGCGACGATCACAATGACGAGACGCTGCTCGCGTTTCGTTAGATCGAAAATGTTTTTCATTCCGCTCCGCCTTCGCAAGGCTAAGGCGTGACAGGCGCGTATTTGATCGGATCGGTAACGCCGGCTTCGTGAAAACCTTTCAAGCGCAACTGGCAGGAGTCGCATTTACCGCAGGCGCGGCCCTCCGGCGTTGGATCGTAACAACTGTGAGTAAACGAAAGATCGACCTTCAGCTCAACTGCTTTGCGAACGATCTCCGATTTGGAAAGCTTGATTAGGGGCGCATGAATCTGAATGCGTGTGCCTTCCGCGCCGGCTTTGGTGCCCACATTGGCCAGCGTTTCAAAAAGCGCGATGAACTCCGGCCGGCAATCGGGATAACCGCTGTAATCGATTGCGTTCGCGCCGATAAAAATGTGCCCGGCGCCGATCGTTTCCGCCCAGGCGAGTGCGTGCGCGAGAAAAATCGTGTTTCGCGCCGGAACGTAAGTCACCGGAATGCCGGCGCCGATTTCTTTTTCCGAGCGCGATTTTGGAACATCGACATCGTCAGTCAACGCGGAGCCGGCGAAGATCTGATGGTCGATCTTAACAATGCGATGTTGTTTCGCGCCTAACGACTTGGCGATTTTTTTTCCAGCTTCCAGCTCTTGTCGATGCCGCTGGCCATAATCGAACGAGAGCGCATAGGTTTCGTAATCTTGCGAGCGCGCGATGGCCAGCGTGGTGGCCGAATCAAGACCGCCGCTGAGGAGAACGACCGCGTGTTTCATATATCGTCGACGAACTTCGGACCCATTGCATTCTCTTCTCCTCTCCCTTGTTGAAGGGAGAGGGTGGGCGAGGGTTGCGAATTAGCTGGCAAGCGCCGCGAACCCCTCACCTCCCGCCTTCGCCAGGCTACGGTGCGGCAAGCAATCCTCTCCCCTTCAGAAAAGGGGAGAGGCAGAAAGCATAACTCTTTCATCGGCCATCGCGGCCAATTTTGCTGTCGGGATATTCGGCGCGAACAGTGAGCGCGATTCCGCCGCGTGCGGAAAATTGCGCGGTCACGATTGCTTCGCGTGGCGAACAGGCTTTCAAAAAATCGTCCAAAATGCGGTTGGTCACCGCTTCATTGAACGAGCGTTCGTTTCGATATGAAGCGAGATAAAACTTGAGCGACTTACTTTCGACGCAAAGGTGGTCCGGCACGTAGTCGATGTCGATCCTGGCGAAATCTGGCTGGCCGGTTACGGGACAAAGACAGGTAAAATCGTCCGTCTCGAAATGAATGTGGTAGTTTCGGGGCGTTGGATTTGGAAATGTTTCCAGTCGGGCTTGGGATGGCGCGGCGGGCAATTTCGTTTCACTTCGACCGAGCAGCGTTAGAGAAGTGGCCTTTGATTTACTGCGCTTCATCGCTTGAACGTTCAACGCTCCCCAGCCAACGTTCAACTTTCAAATCCAATGGCCGGACCAGGCAGCGAACATCCAAACAGTGAAGACCGCATCGGCGTGATCGACATGATCGCGCACGACCCGAAGACGGATGAGGCCGTGCTCGTAATGAACGAGTTGGAACCATGGAACGGGTCCGCTGAACGCTTGCTCGGACTGCAAGAACGTTTCAACGCCTACGTTTCGTTTTTGCTCGATGGCGAATTTGCGGAATGGGATCCGAAGCTTGCGCGAAAACGCACACGAATCGAAGTGCGTTGCGCACAGGTGCCAGACGCGCGAGTGCTCGATCTATTAGGCAGTATTCACGACCAGCTCGCGCACCAGGAAATTAAGGTGGAGGTCGTCGTGAAAGAACAGGCGTTGTAGCTGCCGGTGTCCCCACCGGCAGGAACTCTCTTAGCTCTGCCGCCAGAGACGGCGGCAGCTGCAACTTAATATTTCAAAAACGAAGTGACCGGCGTCGGCGCCAGTTTTTCCCGGCCGTGCAGGAATTCCAGCTCGATCAGGAAAATCGCTTCTACCAATTGACCGCCCACTTTTTTGATCAACGCCGCCGCAGACGCTGAGGTTCCGCCGGTCGCAAGCAAGTCGTCGATCAGAACGATTTGTTCGCCGCGGGTGATGGCGTCGATGTGCAATTCCATTTCTGCTTCGCCGTACTCGAGGGAGTATTTCGCACTCTCCGTTTTGTAGGGCAGCCGGCCTTTTTTTCTCAGCGGCACAAAACCAATTCCAAGCTCGTAGGCTGCCGCTGACCCGAAAAGGAAACCACGCGCATCGATTCCGACGATCTTGTCGATCTTTTTTCCGCTAAAGCGTTCAAGAAAAAGATCGATCGACGCCCGAAAAAGTGCGCCGTCCTTCAAGATCGGCGTGATGTCTTTGAAGATGATGCCTTTCTTCGGAAAATCCGGCACGTCGCGAATACTGGCTCGAAGTTTGTCGATTACGTCAGAATTCACGAGAGCGATGCTAGCGGAGGCGCGGGTGAGGTCAACGGCGAGCCGAGTTGCGCCTGCGGGGCGGCATTGCCAAAGGATCAGGGGTATCTAGAATAGAGGGCTCGCCGTGGATCGATATCTTCTCATTCTTTCAACGATCTGCTTTCTCGTGGCGATCGCGCACACGGTTCTCGAGATGCGGGGTGGAATTTTTCGGCCGATGCGGTTCAACTTTTTTGCGGTCGGTCTCGGTTTCATTTTTCAGACAGCCTTTTTGTCGATCCGCGGTCATGCGTTGGGTCGTTGTCCGATCACGAACCTGTTTGAAGTAATTGTTTTCGTCGCGTGGTCGGTCGCACTCTTTTACATGATTGTTGGGCCGGCCTATCGGCTTTCACTGATGGGCGCATTCACCGCGCCCTTGGTTGTTCTATTGCAACTCTTTGCACTGATCGCGCCGATCGATAGGCCGCATCCCGGGAGATTGCCGGCGAATCCGTGGTTGGAATTTCACGCGTCCATTTCACTGGTTGCTTATGGGGCGTTCGCCCTCGCTTGCATCGCGGGCGTGATGTACCTGATTCAGGAGCGCCAACTTAAGACGCACCAGTTGCGTTCGATTTTCTATCATCTTCCACCGCTGAGCGATCTTTTTGCCGCGATCACGCGGTTGCTCTGGTGGGGGTTCGTTCTTTATACGCTCGGATTAGTTAGCGGATTTTTTGTTGGCGAACCATTGCCGTGGATCCAAATTACCTGTGCGATCGGGGTGTGGTTTCTTTACGGATTGATTTTACAAGGCCGACACCTGCGCTGGTTCGCGCCGAAACGGGTGGCTGCGCTTTGCATCATTGGGTTTAGCGCGGCGTTGACTCTTCTTTGGGGAATCACGTTCACCGCCCAAACGCACACGCCATGAATTTGTTCTGTGTCGGTCTCAGTCATCACAATGCGGACGTGGAAACGCGTGAGGATTTTGCCGGCCATGCTGAAACCGATCGCGTTCTACGAGACTGCGGTTGCAACGAGGTGTTGTTGCTCAGCACGTGCAACCGGGTCGAAGTTTATGCTGCTGCGGAAAATTTTGTTCCGACCGAACAGATTGCGCGTTGCCTCTTGAGAACGGAGGCGGTCGAACTCGATGGTCACGTTGAAGCATTTTATCGCTACGAAGCCGCCGATTGCGTCAGGCATTTGTTTCGGGTCGCTTCAGGGCTGGATTCGATGATCGTTGGTGAAACCGAAATTCTTGGCCAAGCGAAAAAGGCATATGAAGCAGCACGGATGGCCGGCGCAGCCGGGCGATATTTGCATCGCTTGTTTCAACGCGCGTTTCGCGTGGCCAAGCAAGTTCGGACGCACACCGAAATTACGCGCGGCGCGGTTTCGGTTGGGTCGGTTGCTGTCGATCTTGCCCAGAAGATTTTTGGCGAGCTTCGCGAGTGTAAAGTTCTCGTGCTCGGCGCGGGCGAAACAAGCGAGCGCACCGTCCGTGCGCTGCTCTCGCGGGGTGTCGCTGATCTGCGCGTGAGTAATCGCTCGCCCGAACGCGCGGAAGCGCTCGCGCTCGCGGTCAATGGCCGGTCTATTGCTTTCGAACAATGGCCGGAGCAATGCGCCGAAATTGATATCCTGATTACATCGACGTCTTCCGATGTGCCGTTGCTCTCGCAGGAGAAACTTGCTCCGATGCTGCGCGATCGAATCGATCGGCCGCTGTTCATTATCGATATCGCTGTTCCGCGTGATGTCGCTCCGGATGTGAACGCGCTCGACGGCGTTTATCTTTACGACATCGATTCATTGCAATCGATCGCGGAGCAGTCGTTGGCACTGCGCCGGGAACAAATGGCCGTGGCCGAACAAATCATTTCGGAGCACGTGGCCGAATTCGATGCATTGATCGCGCGCGGATTGAATGGTTCGGAAGCGTCAGAGCATCCGATTGTCGGAGAAAGCTCCTTGCGTCCCTCGGAATTATAGAATCGCGGTCATTTGCGACGGTCGCAGACTGCCGCTACAGAAACAGCAGCCATGAAGCGACCGCGCCGGATCAAAATCGTCGTCGGCACGCGCGGCAGCGAACTCGCACTCAGGCAGACAGGATTGGTGGTCGACAGCTTGCAAGCGCGGTGGGCGGATTTGAAATTCGAAGTTAAAATCATCAAAACGCGCGGAGACGATGTCAACACGGCGATTGATGACATTCGCGCGGGGCGAAAAGGATTGTTTACCGGCGCGATTGAGCGCGAACTTTTGGCGGAGCAAATCGATCTCGCGGTGCATAGCGCAAAAGATTTGCCGAGCGCTTTGGCGCCTGGGACAGAGATTGCAGCGGTCCTGCCGCGGGCGGCTATGGACGATGTTTTGGTGGCAACGACGCCGTGCGATTTAAATTCGCTGGCTGCGGACGGAATTGTTGCGACCGGGAGCGTTCGACGAAAACATCAGCTGCGCTGGAAAAGGCCGGACGTGGAGATTGTCGATCTCCACGGCAATGTGCCGACGCGATTGCGCAAACTCGCGACCGATCAATGGCATGCGGTCATTCTCGCGCATGCCGGTTTGGAGCGCCTTGGACTAAATCCAAATCGCGTGCGGGTCGAATTTGAGGGAACCGAGTTTTTTACCGCGCCGCTTCCGCGGGAAGTTTTTGTCCCGGCCGGCGGCCAAGGCGTTATCGCGATGCAAATCCGCTCGGACGACGAACAACTCAGAGAAATTGTGGCCGCGATCAATCATTTTGACACACGCCTGAGTTTGCGGGCAGAGCGCGAATTTCTGCGATTGTTGGACGCGGATTGCAACCAGCCCGTTGGAGTCGCGGCGATCGTGGACGGAACGACAATGAAAATTCGCGGCCAGATTTTCGATCTCGGGGCGACCACACCGAGTGCCGGTTTTTGCGAAGGACCGAGCGAGGACGCGGAAAAGTTGGCGGCGCAATTGCTGGAGCAGATTCGAGCATGAGTAAGAACAACAGCGGAAAGGTTTATCTCGTGGGCGCGGGCCCGGGAGATCCTGGACTCGTGACGCTGCGCGCGAAGCAGTGCATCGAGCGAGCCGCCGTTATTGTTTACGACCATTTGGCGAACCCGGAAATGCTGGGCTGGGCGCGGGATGACGCAGAAATTATTTATGCCGGCAAAAAAGCGGGTGAACACGCCTTGGCTCAGGACGACATCAACAAGCTGCTCGTTGAAAATGCGCGCGCTGGAAAAGAAGTCGTGCGTTTAAAAGGCGGCGATCCGTTTGTTTTCGGTCGCGGCGCGGAGGAAGCCAAGGCGATTGTCGATGCCGGGATCGCATTCGAAATTGTTCCCGGAATTACCTCGGCGATTGCGGGTCCCGCCTACGCCGGAATTCCGATGACGCATCGGGCCGATAATTCGCACGTGACGTTTTTTACCGGTCACGAAGATCCATCGAAAACAACAAGCGCGATAGATTATGCGGCGTTAGCAAAGCTCGGCGGCACGCAGGTGATGTTGATGGGCGTCGAACGAATCGACGCGATCACACGCGAAATGATGGCGAACGGCGTTCGCCGCGATCTTCCGGTCGCGTTGGTCCGGTGGGCGACAACCGGACGCCAAGAAACATTGACCGGAACTTTGGAAAATATTGCCAAGCGCGTGGTCGAAGCAGAATTTGAAGCGCCGGCCGTTGCCGTCTTCGGCGATGTGGTCTCGTTGCGCAAGGATTTGAATTGGTACGAGCGCCGGCCGCTTTCAGGGAAGCGAATCGCGGTGACGCGAACGCGGAAACAAGCGGGCGCACTCACGAGCCAGCTTCGCGCGCTCGGTGCCGACGTTTTTGAACTACCGACGATCCGAATCGAGCCGCCGACCGATTTGCGCGAATTCGCCGAGCTCGTGCAAGATGCGCACGGTTACGACTGGATTGTGTTTACCAGCCCGAACGGCGTCGACGCGTTTTTCGAAATATTTTACAAGCTGTATGACGACGCCCGTGAGATCGGCGCGGCGAAAATTGCGGCGATTGGTCCGGCAACAGCGCAACGGGTCCGCGATTTCCATCTTCATGTCGATCTTCAGCCGGAGGAATTCGTGGCCGAGTCCATTGTCGGTGAGTTTCAGAAGCAAGGCGGCGTAGAAAATCTGCGAATCCTCCTAGCGCGGGCGGAAAAGGCGCGGGACGTGCTTCCCAGGGAATTGTCCAAGCTGGGAGCGATTGTCGATGAAGCTTTTGCCTATCGTACGGTTCCGGAGACGCGCGACGTTACCGGCGCGCGCCGCCGGCTTTTGGAAGAGGGGGCGGATCTGATCACGTTCACGAGTTCTTCCACGGTAGAGAATTTTCTCGCGCTCGGCCTGCCCTGGCCAAAAGGAATGCAGATCGCGAGCATCGGACCGATCACGTCGAAAACGGCCATCGATCACGGTCTAAAGATCGATATCGAAGCGCGTCGTCATGACATCGACGGTTTGGTCGAAGCAATTCGGAAGTTTTTTGTGAAATAAAATGCCGCGTAAGACCGTCCAGCAAGAACAGGATTTCGCCGTCGCGATGCAGCAGCTGAGCGCCGAGGCAGAGAAAATATTGCCCGGCGATGAAAATAATACTTTACCCGAAGTGCGCGACGCGAGCGAAGCGTCACTACAACCCACTGCGTTTTTTGAGCGCCTGCACGGATTGGAGAACTCGATCTTGAGCCGTTTGGAGCAAGTTGCCGCTCAAATGGAAGCTTCTCGAGCCGCTGCGTTTGCCGAACAATTCCGCCGAATCGACGAACAACTGGCTTCAATTCGCAATACGGAAAGTGTGAATCAGCAGCTGTTCGATTCGCTTCATGCCGAATTGCTCAAGTATCGCGACAATTTTTTGCACGAATCGCTCCAGAAACCATTCATCCATGATCTGGTTTATCTTTATGACCATCTCAACGGCTTGTGCGATCAACTTTCCAGCGTTGCCCAAGAGAAGGGAAAGCGCAGCCGCGTTTCTCAGTGGCGGGATAACTTGGAAAACGCCATTCACTCACTGGTCGAAATCCTTCATCGCTTTGACGTGAAGGAAATTGAGCCTCGGGAACGTGTCGATCGCGCCTGTCATCGCGTGATCAGTTATGAACCGGCAGATTTTCCGGAAGAGGACGGCAGCATCGTCATGCGAGTGAAGCGCGGGTTCGTCTGGCGCGAGAAGCTCATTCGCCCCGAGGAAGTGATCGCAAAGCGGTTCGGTTGATCAACTGCGGCTTGGTTGAATTAAACTCCGCAGTTTGCGCAAATTCTTCCCGTTCTAGGGCACGAAATCTGCACTAGCAAGGCGCAGCCGAACCTAAGGCACTGGTCCAACCGTTTTTTGAGCCATGAGCACACGCAAAGTAGTCGGAATTGATCTGGGCACGACCTTTTCTGCCATCGCGCACATCGATGCCTACGGAAAACCGCAAATCATACCTAATTCGGAAACCGAGCGGATCACTCCGTCGGTGATCTTTTTCGACGAGAGCAACGTGATCGTGGGCACTGCGGCCAAGAACAACGCCGTTGCCGAGCCGGAGAAGATTGTCGATTTCGTGAAGCGCGAAATGGGCAAGCCAAAAGACCAATTTCATCGCGATTTTGGCGGCAAAATTTATTCCGCCGAAGAGCTTTCCGCGTTGATCATTAAAAAGCTGAAGGCTGACGCCGAAAAATATCTCGATCAGCCGATCACCGACGCAGTGATTACGGTGCCGGCTTACTTCAACGACGCCGAGCGCACCGCTACGATCACCGCCGGTCAGCTCGCGGGTTTGAACGTGCTCCAAATCATCAATGAGCCGACCGCCGCCGCACTCGCTTACGGGCTCGACAAACTGGACGAGAACCACACCGTGTTCGTCTTCGACCTCGGCGGTGGCACGTTCGACGTCACCATCATGCGGATCCTCGATCATAAGATCGAGATGCTGGCAACTAATGGCGATCACCGCCTCGGTGGAAAAGACTGGGACGACGTGATCGTTAATTTGATCGCCGAGGAATTCGACCGGCTGCACGGCGAAAACCCATTGCTTGATCTGCACAGTTATCAGGACCTGCACAACCGCGCGTTGGCTGCGAAAATTCAACTCTCCAGCCGCAACACGACAACGATCGTTTATCATCACGGCGGCAAGAGCGTGAAGCTGACTTTGACCCGTAAGGAATTTGAGAAACGCACCCGGCACCTGGTCGAAAAATGCAAAACCATCTGCGAAATGGTGATGCAAGAAGCGAAGATGAAGTGGGACAAGATCGACAAAGTGCTTCTCGCGGGTGGTATGACCCGAATGCCGATGATGCGCTCGATGATCGCTGGGTTTTCTTCAGTGCCCCTAGTCGATCATGTGAATCCGGATGAGGTCGTAGCCAGAGGCGCCGCCATCCAGGGCATCTTGTCGATGTTGAGTGAAGAAGATATTTCCGGCGAAAGAGTGATAGATCAGGCTGTGCGTCGGCAATTTTCTTCGCTCGACGGCGGATTGATCGAAGTTACCGATATCACTTCGCACACGCTTGGGGTCGTTCTGTGGGATGAAAAGCAGCTCCAGGAATATGTTTTTCCGATGATCCGGAAAATGACGCCGGTGCCGGCGGTGATTAAGAATTCATTCGGCACCGCTGACGCCAACATGCAGCGTGCCGTGGTTAAAGTCGTCGAAGGCGAAAGCACAGTGCCGGGCGAATGCACGCCGATTGGCGTTTGCGATATTCAACTGCCGCCCTATTTGCCGAAAGGCTCGCCAGTAAAGCTAACTTACCAATACAACGCCAATCAGGTGTTAGAAGTCGAAGTACAAGCAGCCGGCAACAACGCAAAGGTCACTATCGATCGCAACACCGGTCTGGCCCCGCAGGAGATTGAACAAGCCGCTTCCGGCTTGGGCGAGCTGCGCGTCAGTTAGGCGATGACCAAATGCGACATCAGTTTTCCGCTTCCGTTGCCAGATGATCCGCGAAAGTGGCAAGGATGGAACAATTATAGATCGCCAAATCTTTATGAGCGGCTCTGTCTTGATCCGCACGCAAATCCCAGCAACGAGCTAATCGAAGAACACTGCCGCGAGTTGATGCGGTGGTGGCAAAAAAAACTTCCGCTTAAAAATCAGCCGAGCAATCCACTCGCGCAGCTGCTTCGCTCCGGTCTTGAGGAATCTTCGCGTTATTTGACCGAAGCGCGTCTCGAACTGCTCGACCCGGATCGTCGCCGGGTTCTCGATGAAGAATTGGCCGCAGAAGATCACGAAGCGGCCGCAGCTGAATTTCGCAAATATCTCAACTTTGCCACCGCCAGCGGCGCGCTGACTGCCGACGAAGAAAAAAATCTGCTTCGCTTTGGCACTGAGCGGGCCTTAACCGAGGCCGAAATGACTTCCATGATCGAGGAAGCATTGCACGAAAGTGGCGCACAACGTTCAACAACGCCTCCGCCCGTCGCGAATATCACCGAAGCGCCCGCGAAAACTTCGTCGGCTAACCCTCAGGAGGAATTCCTGCACCTTTTGCGGCTGAGCAATCTCGACAGCATGAGCATGGGCGATGATCAACGCGACACGTTCATCGATATGGCGGAAAATCTCGGGCTCGATCCAGGCGAAGCGGAGGATCTTGTCGATCTTTATTTGGAGGAAGCGGACGAGAAAGCCTTTGCCGATCAGCCGGGCGCGCCGCCGCGCATTGAAGTGAAATCAGGGCCGGCGCCTGCTCTAATCGTCGAGAAGCATTCGCCAGAAAAAATTGACCTTAATGTGGACGTAGAGCGTTCCCGTTACACCAATTTCACCAATACTCTTGGCGAAATGATGATTTTTGTTCCATCGGCTGAATTCACGATGGGAAGCGGAATTGAGGAAGCCGCCCCAAATGAGCGGCCTCTCAGCCAGGTAACACTCAGTCGTTTTTATATGTCGCGGTGCCCGATCACTAATGCTGACTACGAACAATTTGATCGGGCACACCGCGCCAAGCGCGCACCCGGCACGGGCGACCGCCATCCGGTGGTTTACGTTAGCCATCTCGACGCCGTGAAATTTTGTCAGTGGTTGAGCACACGCGAGCGTCGGAAATATCGTTTACCGACCGAAGCAGAATGGGAATACGCGGCCAAAGGAAACGACAATCGCAAATTTCCGTGGGGAAATTATGGCGGCCGCGGCGATCTCGCCAATTTCGCCGACCGCAACACCGTTTTTGCCTGGAGCGATCGCGAAATCGACGACGGTTATCCGGAAAGTTCGCCGGTCGGCGCGTTCCCGCTGGGTGCGAGCCCATTTGGGATTGAAGACATGGCGGGAAATGTTTGGGAATGGTGCCTCGACTATTACGACCTCTACCGACCAGGACCGAAAGTGAATCCGCGCGGGCCGACCGCTGGCACCAAGCGCGTTCATCGCGGGGGCAGTTGGAAATCTCGCTTCAGCAGTTTAAGGACAACGGTCCGCGGTTCGAATGTATCCGGCTTTTCCTGCAACGATCTCGGCTTCCGGATCGTTTGCGAATGCGATTAGGTAAAGGCGGTTGAGTCAATCGCGCGTAGCAAAGCTCGAATCAGGCGGTAAAGCGGAACTTTGTCCGGCCGCGCTTGGCATTGTTCTTCGCTTTGCGGCGGTGCTTTTGGGATGGCGTCTCGAAAGCACGCAGCCGACGCACTTCCTCGAGAATGCCCTCGGCATCAAGCTTGTTCTTCAACCGCTTTAGTGCGCGATCTACCGGCTCACCTTTGCGAACGAGTACTTCTGGCATCGATAATCAACTCCTGACTTGCAAATTCTGTGCCCAAATGGCGAGGCGGAGCCTAATCGGGCACGCCGGGTTCGTCAAATCGGCGCCCTAACGGGCCAGCGGATTGGCGGCCGTCGGCTTTTGCGTGATTTCGCGACGCAAGGTGCTGGTGCTTTCGCCGCGGGCACGTGTCCACCAAAGTACAATTGGCGAGGCAATGAAGATCGACGAGTAAGTCCCGACCACGACACCGACGATGATCGCGAGCGAGAAGTCGCGCAGGACGGCGCCGCCGAACAGGAAGAGGCAGAGAATTGGAATGAGCGTGACTGTGCTCGTGAGAATGGTGCGGCTCAACGTCTGGTTGATGCTTGAATTCATGATCTCTTCGATCGTACCGCGCCGACCGCTGGCCAGGCCTTCACGGATTCGATCGTAAACGACGATCGTGTCGTTGATCGAATAACCGGCGATGGTCAGGACCGCGCCGACCATCGTCAGGGTGAGCTCGCGCCCGAGCAGCGAGAAGACGCCGACGGTGATGATGACATCGTGCAGCAGCGCAACAATCGCTCCAACCGCGAACGAAAGTTCAAACCGAAACGTAACGAAAATGAGAATCCCTACGATTCCGAGCACAAGCGCGATGAGCGAACTCTTGGCCAGCTCGCCACCAACCAGCGCGCCAACCCGTTCCGATCGCTCGACTTTGAAACTGGCCGTCGGCATCGTTTGGGTAATTTGCTTCTCGACTTTATCGCTCGTGTTCAACGGGCTGCGGACCGTGATGTAATTTTTTCCGCTTTGCGCCGATTCCTGGATCGAGGCATCAGCCAAACCGATTGGCTTCAATGCATCGCGCACCTGCCCGACGTCGATTGTGCTGGGCGAGCTCAACGTGACCAGATCGCCGCCACGGAAATCGACGCCGAAATTTTTCTCGCCCCGGATGTAAAACGAAGTGGCGCCGGCAAGAATGAGCGCGAGCGAGCACATGCATGCGAGAAAACCTTTGCCGAGAAAGTTAATGTTCTGCGACGAAATGAGATGCAGCATCGAAATCTTTTTCACCCGGCCAGTGTCCACCAACCATCCGAGCGCATTTCGGCCGACGATGAGCGCAGTGAAGAGCGACGCTAGGATGCCGAAGGTCAGCGAAATCGCGAACCCTCGGACCGGGCCACTGGCCTGCCAGAACAAAATCATCGCGGTAATCAGCGTGGTCACGTTCGCGTCAAAGATGGAGCTGAACGCCTTTTGGTAGGCGGTTTCCATTGCCACCTTGAGCGACTTGCCGAGCGCCATTTCTTCGCGCAACCGCTCGTAGATCAGCACGTTCGCATCAACGGACAAACCGATCGTCAAAATGATGCCGGCGATTCCCGGCAACGTCAGCACGAACCGGAACATCGTCAGCGCGCCAATTAACAGGATCAGGTTCACGATGAGCGCGAGGTTCGCGACCAATCCCGGCAGTCGATAATAAATGAGCACACAAACGAGGGTGAGCGCGAGTCCCATCAGGCCGGCGATGATGCTGGCGCGGATCGAGTCCATTCCGAGCGTCGGCGAAACACTGCGTTCTTCCTCAATGCTCACCGGTGTTTGCAGCGGGTTCTCGAGCACGCTCGAAAGGCCGCGCGCTTCTTTTTCGTCGAACTTGCCGGTGATGATCGCGTCGCCGCCGTAAATCGCATCGCGAATCACCGGCGCGGATTGAATTACGCCATCGAGGACGATTGCGAACCTGTGCCCTTTGTATTGCTCGGTGATCTTGCCAAATTGTTTCGCGCCTTCGCTGTCAAACTTGAGCTGCACCGTCCAGCCTTCGTTGCCGTAATAGGCGTGCGATTCGCGGACACGATCGCCGCCGAGATCTGCTTTCTTTTTGACGAGCAAGCGTTCCTCTCGCGGCTTTTCGTTGCCTTCCGCCGCCATTTTATAAACTTCGATCCGATATTCGGGCGGAATGACTTCCTTGCCTTCATCAATCGCTTTTAATCGTTCGCCGTTGTCGGGATAAACAAGGCGGAATTCGAGCTTCGCAACGCGCGACAGCTGCTCGCGCGCCTCCTGGATCTTTGCGGTGTCGAGACCAGGAATCTGAACCAAAATCCGATCGTTCCCGACCGGGCTGATGACCGGTTCGCCAACGCCAAAATAATCCACGCGCTTCCGGATTACTTCGACCGCTTGGTCGAGCATTCCCTTGTTCACTTCTTTGTCGCCACCCATCAGACGAATCAGGAACGACGTGCCGCCTTGAATATCGAGCCCGAGCTGAATCTTCTCTTTTGGCGGCCAGATTGTCGCGATGCTGAAAGCGACCAGCAACATCACCAACGTTGTCGCGAGCAGCCTTTTTCGCAGACCGACGTCGGTCGCGAAATACCACCCGAACAAAACAAGCAGTCCGAGACCGATGAAAAATGTGAGGACGGAACTCATTGCTGCAGTTGAGTCGTTGAGGTCCGAGCCGGACTGGCGTTGTTGAGTCGTTGAGTCGACATGTAATATCTCGCGTCCTGTTCTTTCCTGATTTTCATCTCAACTTCTCAACCCCTCAACATCTCAACTCTCTTTAAGTACATTAGTGACCGCCGATTTCTCCATCTCGATCTTCACGTTATCAGCCACTTTCACGATCACGGTGGTCTCCTTAACGTTGGCGATCAACCCGTGAATGCCGGCGTTTGTTACCACTCGATCGCCGGTTTTTAAACTCGAAACCAAGCGCTGCTGTTCTTGCTGCCGTTTTTTCTGCGGACGGACCAGAACAAAATACATAATAACGATGATGAAAAACCAGAAGGGCAGGAGATTGAGAAAACCCGAAGCCCCGCCCGGACCTGGAGCAGGCGCGGCCGGCTGCGCTTGAGCTAAAAATAGAAGCATCATCGGAAAATTTGGAGCGAGCCCGAGCTTAAACCCGAACGCTTCCGCTGCAATCGAGAATCGCTGCAGGGGACGCTGTTAGCGTCCATACTCGTAGTTGGGAAACAGACTGCTTCCCCTACAGGGACTCAAGATCGACATCTCGCGTGTCGTAATTCAAAACGAACTCGCGGCGAAACTCATCGAACGTGCCTTTGTCGATTGTCCCACGCGCTTGTCGCATCAAATCGAGATAGAAATGCAGATTGTGCAGTGTGATCAAACGCAACCCGAGAATTTCTTCGGCTTTGATCAAATGGCGGATGTAGCCGCGACTGAATTCACGGCAACTGGTGCAGTCGCAATTGTCTTCGATCGGTCTTTTGTCCTTGGTGTACTCGGCATTTTTCAAATTGATCGTGCCAGTGGAGGTGAACGCGGTCCCATTGCGCGCGAGTCGTGTTGGCAATACGCAATCGAACATGTCCATCCCGTGCGCGATCAGCTCCAGCAATTGCGGCGGTGTCCCCAGGCCCATCGCGTAACGCGGTTTGTCGTTGGGCAACAACGGCTCGCTCGATTTGACCGCGCGAAACATTTCTTCCTCCGGTTCGCCGACGCTGACTCCACCAATTGCGTAACCATCGAAATCAAGATCAACAATCGACTGCGCGCTTTGTTGGCGGAGTCCCTCGAATGTTGCGCCCTGAACAATTCCGAAAAGAAGCTGGCGCGGCGGCTCTTCTTCTGTAGTGGCCGCCGTCACGGCGGCATTGTTTTGAGTTGCCGCTGAGACAGCGGCCTCTACAGCTTCTTTGCAGCGCTTCGCCCAGCGCGTCGTCATCTCCCCGCTTTTTGCAGCGTAATCGTACTCACACGGCCAGGGCGGACATTCGTCCAGCACCATTGCGATATCGCTTCCGAGTGCCGCCTGAATTTCCATCGCGATCTCCGGCGAAATAAAAGCTGACATTCCATCAACGTGATTTTGAAACTGAACGCCGTCCTCGGAAATCTTGCGCAACTTCGCCAACGAAAAAATCTGGTAACCACCGCTGTCGGTCAGGATCGGCCGGTCCCAGGTCATGAATTTGTGCAGTCCGCCGAAATGTTTAATCACTTCAATTCCCGGCCGGACGAAAAGATGATAAGTGTTTCCTAGAACAATCGGCGCGTTGAGCTCGCGCAATTCGCGCGGACTCACCGCCTTCACACTTCCCTGCGTTCCCACCGGCATGAACGCCGGCGTTTCAATCGCGCCGTGGGCCGTCGTTAAACGACCACGACGCGCTTTCGATTGTCGATCTTGTGCAAGAAGTTCAAACATTTTCTGCATCCGAAAGAGAGATTCCGCGTGCTCATGCAAAATAACAACCAGCGCACAAAATATTCTTTGCGGGGCGGGATTTTCCCTCTATATTCGCGCTTCACCGCATCAGGCGCGTGACAGTAAATTACGCGACTGGGCGGGTTTTTTTGTCGCCCGGAACACGAGGTTTTCGGCGGCGCTTTGTTTGGAAAAAATGCCCACGATTAATCAGTTGATTCGGAAAGGACGCCGGAAGGTGTCGGTGAAATCGAAGTCACCGGCGCTGACCAATTGTCCACAGCGCCGCGGCGTGTGCGTGCAGGTCATGACGCGCACGCCGAAGAAGCCGAATTCTGCGCTGCGCAAAGTGGCAAAAGTACGGTTGACGAACGGCCAGGAAGTGATTGCCTACATTCCAGGCGAGGGCCACAACTTGCAGGAGCACTCGATCGTGCTCGTGCGCGGGGGACGAGTGAAAGATTTGCCGGGCGTGCGCTACCACATTGTGCGCGGCTCGCTCGACAGTCTCGGCGTGGATGGGCGGCGCCGCAGCCGCTCCAAGTACGGAGCGAAGCGGCCGAAGGGTGGCGCGGGCGGAGGTGGCGGCGCGAAGCCGGCCGCGGGCGCAAAGGAAGCGGCGCCGAAGGCAGAGAAGAAATAAATTTTTGAGACGAAAGATCGACAATGTCGCGACGGAAGAGAGTTTACAAAAAGGAAGAGCGCGTCGATTCCCGTTACGGGAGTCCGGCGGTCGCGCGTCTCATCACCACGGTGATGAAGCGCGGGAAGAAATCGCTCGCCGAGCGCATTGTCTACACCGCGATTGAGAAGTCGCGCGAAGGATCCGACTCAGTCGATCCACTCGAAGTTTTAAACAAAGCGCTCGAAAATGTTCGGCCGCGTTTGGAGGTGAAGTCGCGTCGTGTTGGTGGCGCGACGTATCAAGTGCCGTTGGAAGTACCACCGGCGCGTCAGGTATCGCTTGCCATGCGTTGGATCGTTCAATACGCCGATACTCGCAAAGGTATGCCGATGGCGCAGGCCCTCGCTCAGGAAATCAAGGACGCTGCCTCCGGTCAGGGCAACGCGATCAAGAAACGCGAAGACACACACAAAATGGCGCAAGCGAACCGCGCATTTGCCCATTTCCGTTGGTAATTTTATGCCCGCGACGCTCGAAAAGAAAAAATCGGCAGCGGCGGGCCCGAACTCGCCGAATCGCAAATTCCCGCTCGAGCGGACGCGGAACATCGGCATCGCCGCGCACATAGACGCCGGCAAAACGACGATCACCGAACGCGTTCTGTTTTACACCGGCATGATCCACAAGATGGGCGAGGTGCATGAAGGCACCACGGTCACCGACTGGATGGAACAGGAGCGCGAGCGCGGCATCACGATCACTTCGGCCGCGACGACCTGTAGCTGGGCACAGCGCAAGGAAGAAGGCGTTTACAAAATTTTCGAAGGAATCAAACAGCGGATCAACATCATTGATACCCCCGGTCACGTCGATTTCACCGCCGAAGTCGAGCGTTCGTTACGTGTGCTCGACGGTGCGATCGCGGTGTTCGACGCCGTTGCCGGCGTGCAGCCGCAATCGGAAACGGTTTGGCGGCAGGCCACCAAATACAACGTGCCGTGCCTCGCCTTCATCAACAAGATGGACCGTGTCGGCGCCGACTTTAACATGTCGATCGACAGCATGCGCAAGAAGCTTGGCGCGAACGCCTGGCCAGTCTTGCTGCCACTTGGCAGAGAAGATCAGCTCAAAGGCCAGCTCGACGTTATTAATAAGAAGGCGATCATCTATTCGGAGAGCGACCAGCTGGGATCGACCTACGAGGTCACGGACATCCCGAAGGAACACGTCGCCGCGGTCGACAAAGCCTATAAAGATCTGGTCGAACAGATTTCCAATCTCGATGACGAAGTCGCGGAAGTTGTTCTCGAAGAGAAACCGGTCACGCCGGAGATTTTGAAAGCGGCCATTCGCCGGCAAACGATCGCGAACAAGTTTGTGCCGGTCATTGGCGGCTCAGCATTGAAGAACATCGGCGTGCAGTATTTGGTGGACGCGGTGGTCGATTATTTGCCGAGCCCGCTCGACATTCCGCCGGCAAAGGGGATGGAGCCGGACACCCACGAGCCAATGGAAGCGGCGACGGACGATAACGGGAATTTTTGTTCGCTTGCGTTCAAACTTTGGAGCGATCCGTTTGTCGGCAAGCTTGTTTTCTTCCGCGTTTATTCCGGCACGCTGAGCAAAGGCGACACGGTTTACAATCCGCGCACGAACAAACGCGAGCGCATCTCGCGTTTGATCCAGATTCAAGCCGATAAGCGCGAAGACATCGAGACCTGTTACTCGGGCGACATCGCGGCGATCGTCGGGATCAAGAACATCACGACCGGCGACACGTTGTGTGATGAAGATCATCCGATCCTGCTCGAGCCGCCGACGTTTCCTGATCCGGTCATTTCAATGGCGATTGAGCCGAAGACGAAATTGGACCAGGAAAAAATGGGCGTAGCCTTGCAGCGTCTGGCCGAAGAAGATCCGACGTTTCGCGTTTACACTCATGAAGACACCGGCCAGACCATCATCGCGGGAATGGGCGAGCTCCACTTGGAAATCATTCGCGATCGCATGTTCCGCGAATTCAAAGTGGACGCGAACGCGGGCAAACCGCAGATCGCGTATCGCGAAACAATCACGACGAACGCGCACGGCGTTGGCAAGTTGATCAAACAGTCGGGCGGCCGCGGTCAATATGGCCACGTTGAAGTTGATGTGCGTCCGGGCGAGCGCGGTAAAGGATTGGTCGTCGAAAACAAAATCGTCGGCGGAGTCATTCCGCGCGAGTACATCCCAGCCGTTAAGAAGGGTATCGAGGAAGCAGTTCTCGACGGCGTTCTCGGCGGTTATCCAGTTGTCGATGTTGAATGCGACATCGTTTTCGGAAGCTTCCACGAAGTCGATTCGAGCGAGCTCGCCTTTAAAATGGCGGCCATCTTCGCGATGAAAGACGGCTTTCGGCAGGGCAAACCGATTCTGCTCGAACCGATCATGAAAGTGGAAAACATCACCCCGGAAGAATATCAGGGCGACATTATCGGCGACTTAAACCGGCGTCGCGGCCAGGTGAACAGCATCGAGTCGCGTGGAAACCTGACCATCGTTCACGCTGAAGTTCCTTTGGCAGAGCTGTTCGGCTATGCCACGGCCATTCGCTCGCTTTCCAAAGGCCGGTCGAGTTATTCGATGGAGCCGTCGCACTTCCAACAGGTGCCGCAGAATTTGGTCGCGGCAATCCTCGATCAAAAGGAGGACAAATGACCAACGGCCAGCGCATTCGCATTCGTTTGAAGGCGTTCGATCATCGCATGCTCGACCAGTCCGCGGTCGAGATTGTTGAGACAGCGAAGCGCACCGGCGCGCGTGTAGCCGGTCCGATCCCGCTGCCGACGTTGATTGAGAAGTTCACCGTGAACCGTTCGCCGCACGTGGATAAAAAATCGATGGAACAATTTGAGATCCGCACGCACAAGCGGTTGCTCGACATTATCGAGCCAACCGCCAAGACGGTGGATGAGTTGAAGAAACTGAATTTGCCTGCGGGCGTTGATATTACGATTAAGATTTAGCCGCTTGAGAATTTTGCCACGCCGCCAACATGAGTATCGGGTTACTAGGACAGAAAATCGGCATGACCAGCGTCTACGACGCCAACGGTCGGCTCCATCCTGTGACCGTGATCGCGGTGGGCGATAACGCTCTTCTGCGTCGCCTGACGAACGACAACGACGGCTATTCGGCCGTGCAAGTTGGATTCGGTTCGCAAAAGAAATCGCGCGTGAACAAAGCCGAGCTCGGCATCTTCAAGAGCGCGAATTCGGAACCGAAGCGCTTCGTGCGCGAATTTCGCCTAACGAGTGATCTGGCGGAAGGCGAAGTGAATCTCACCGTCACCCAATTTCAGCCCGGCGATTTCGTCGATGTAATCGGACGCTCCAAAGGCAAAGGCTTCCAAGGCGTGATGAAGAAGCACAACTTCGATGGGCAAGGGGCAGCCCACGGCTCAAAGACGCATCGCCGCAATGGCGCCGTCGGCAATCGTTCCACTCCGGGTCGCATTTGGAAGAACATGGGCATGCCCGGTCATCTCGGGGACGAACGCGTGACTGTGCAAAACCTCCGGGTGATGCAGGTGCGCGAGGCGGAGAAAGTAATCTTAATCAGCGGCGCAGTGCCCGGTTGTAATGGCAGTTATGTGGTCGTTAGGCCGGCGATTAAGAATCCCGCAGCTCAGATAAGGCTGCACCAGCAGCACGCAAAACAAGACAAGGCTGTCGCGAAGAAGCACGAAGCTGAAAAGAAAGCCGAAGATAAAAAGCCGGGAGCTGAGAAAAAACCGGAAGCCGAAAAAAAGCCTGAGGCGGCCGAGAAGAAATGAGCGCGAAAGTTTTAACCAAAGCCGCGGCCAAGGAAGCCAAGATCGACATCATCGAGGACGGTCGTGGTTCGCAAGCTGTGCACGACGTCGTGGTCGCGATGCGCGCAGCGCGACGTTCCGGATCTGCCAACACGAAAACGAAAGCCGAAGTCGATATGTCGGGCGCGAAACCGTGGCGGCAAAAAGGAACAGGTCGCGCGCGCGCCGGTTACGTCGCATCGCCGATCTGGCGTGGGGGCGGTGTCGTCTTTGGACCAAAGCCGCGTGATTATTCCAAAAAAGTTTCGAAATCGGTCCGGCGTTTGGCGTTGCAGAAAGCGCTGAGCGAACGGATCAAAGCCGGCGACGTTCTTACGATCGATAAATTCGCCGTTTCCGAAATCAAAACCAAGGCCTTTGTCGATCTTGTTCGAAAACAAACTGACGCCGAGAAAGTCCTGATCATTTCCGATTCTTTCGACGACAAAACGCATAAGTCCGCCCGAAACGTGAAGCCGGTGAAGCTTGCGACCGCGGCCGAGGTGAACACCGAACAGTTGCTCGCCTTTCAGAAAATTTTGGTGACGCCTGAAGCGCTTGAGAGATTAGCGGAGAGGATTCATCCGCCTTCACCGGGGGCTACGGCGCGATAAAATGAGAGAGCCGCATGAAATTATCGAAACGGCGTCGCTGACTGAGAAATCGACGCTGATGAGCGAGAAACAGAATAAATATGTTTTTCGCGTCAGTCCTCGCGCGAACAAGATTCAAATCAAAGACGCGGTTGAGCGTTTGTTCCAAAAGAAGGTAGTCAACGTGAACACGTGCAACTACGCCGGAAAAGAAAAACGCGTTCGCGGACCGCTCGGTCGGCGCCCGCATTGGAAGAAAGCGATCGTGACGCTGGCGGAAGGCGAGAAGATCGAGCTCGTTTAATTTTATGGCGCTCAAGAATTATCGCCCACTTACACCGATTCAGCGTTTCAAGCAGACGCCTGCTTTCGACGAGATCACGAAATGGCAGCCAACCCGCAGTTTGCTCGAGCCAAAGAAAAAATCCGGGGGTCGCAACAATTACGGCCGGCTGACGTCGCGTCACATTGGTGGCGGACATAAACAGCATTACCGAAAAGTCGATTTCAGGCGCGGCAAACACGGCGTCTCGGCGGAAGTGATGGGGATCGAGTACGACCCGAACCGCTCGGCGCGCATTGCTCTTATTAAGTACAGCGACGGCGAATTGAGCTACATCCTGGCGCCGAATGGTCTTCAAGTCGGGGCCAAAGTTGTTGCCGGTAATGATGTTGCGCCCGATCTCGGAAATTCATTGCCGCTACGCGCAATCCCGCTCGGCACAAGCATCCACAACATCGAGTTGAGCCCTGGCCGCGGTGGACAGGTTGCGCGCAGCGCAGGTCAGCAGGCCATTTTAAATAACCTCGAAGGAGGTTACGCGCTGGTAAAAATGCCGTCGGGTGAGGTGCGCCGAATTCACGAGAATTGTTTTGCGACAATCGGACAGGTTGGCAACGTCGATCACATGAACGTTGCGAGCGGCAAAGCGGGACGCACGCGCTGGCAGGGACGCCGACCGCATGTCCGCGGAATGGTGATGAACCCGATCGATCACCCGATGGGCGGCGGTCAGGGTAAATCGAAAGGTGGCGGGGGACGTCATCATCCAGTCAGTCCGTGGGGACAACTCTCCAAAGGATTCAAAACGCGCAGCAAACGCAAACCGAGCGACCGCTTCATTTTAGAGCGCAAGCGCGGCAAGAAGAAAAGTTGATTTTTATGGGAAGATCACTAAAGAAAGGACCCTTCGTCGAATCGCATCTTCTGGAGAAGATCGACAAGATGAACGCATCGGGCTCGAAAAAGGCGATTAAGACCTGGTCGCGACGCTCGATGGTAACGCCGGATTTTGTCGGCCACACGTTCCTGGTGCACAACGGAAAGGTATTTAATTCCGTTTTCATCACGGAGAACATGGTCGGTCATAAGCTCGGCGAGTTTTCGCCTACCCGAATCTTTAAGAAACACGGTTCGCACACGGCGAAGGTGACGAAATAATTGAGAATTTTTTTGGCAGTGTTGGGCTGCGTAACGCTGGCTCGAGGGTTGGCGGCAGAGGGAAATAGTTCTTTGTCAGAATCCAAAATTGAAAACGCGGAGCAAAAGATCACCGCGGAATCGCTGCTGGCGCAGAATGAAGATCTGCGCAAGCAATTGTCGATCCAACGGGAGTCGCTCAAGACATTGACCGCGAGCCTGGCGGAATCGAACGCGGAAGCCGAAATGTTTCGCCGCAAATATTCCGATTTGGAATTGCGGATGGAAGCGCTCGGAATTGCGTCGGCCAGTAAAGATCGCGCGAAACTGGAGCAACGATTGCTCGCGGCGGTGAGCGATCTTCGCGTCACGCAAAAAGAGCGCGACGAGTTGCGCGATCAACTGCTCGGTTTGAACGAAGCGCTTTTGCAATATTTGCAAACTTCGCAAGGCGGCGACGCGCAGGCGCGGATGGACGTGGAAGCGCAATTGCGCAAGACGAACGAAGTGGTGGGAAGATCGATCCCGCGGCCGCGGGACCAGGCGCAGGAGCCGAGTTTGATGGACGGCAGCGTCCTGAGCGTGAAAGACGAATGGTCGTTTGTGGTCGCGAACATCGGCGAGCAGCAAGGCGTGAAGATCGGGATGCCGCTCCGGGTGATGCGCGGCGAGCAAAAGATTGCGACGGTGCGGGTGGTGGACGTGCGCCAGCGGATTTGCGGCGCGGTGATTGAGGATTCTGGAAAAGAGAAAATAGAAGTGGGCGATCGCCTCCAGGTGGATGCCCGCTCGAATGTGACTTTAAAATAAATGGAAGTTAGATCGATATATAAGTACGCGCGGATTTCGCCATTCAAGGTGCGCGAAGTGACGCGAGAGATTCAGGGTCTGCCGGTTTCGGCTGCACTCGACATTCTCGCTTTCACGCCGAAGAAGGCGGCGTTCCTGATCAACAAAACGCTCAAGAGCGCGATCGCGAACGCGGAAAACAACGCCAACCTCAAAGTTGACGGTCTGGTCGTGAAGGAAGCGGTCGTGGGCGAAGGCCCGACGTTCAAACGAATGACGCCGCGCGCCCGCGGCAGTGGCAGCCGGATTTTGAAGCGGACGAGCCATATCCGGATCGTTTTGACGGACGACGTGGTGATTGAAACGCGCAAAACTAAAAAGGCCAAGCGCGAGCAGGAAAAGAAGACCGGCGAAGGTGGCGAGAAAATGACAGCGACGAAAAAGGGCAGGAAGAAGGCCGCCAAAGCGGCCAAGAAATAATTTTATGGGACAAAAAGTTAACCCGATTGGATTCAGACTCGGCGTGAATCGCGACTGGCGTTCGCGCTGGTACGCGTCGCCGCAGGAGTTGCCCGCATTTCTGCACAGCGATCTCGAGATTCGCGCTTACGTGAAGAAGAAGCTGCAGTTCGCCGCGGTCGCCAAGATCGTGATCGAGCGCGCTTGGAATTCTATTCGGGTGACGATTCACACCGCTCGTCCCGGCATCGTTATCGGTCGCAAGGGTGCCGAGATTGAAAAGATGACGGAAGAAATTTCGAAAATGGCGCAGGGCAAACAAATCAAGATCGACATCCAGGAGATCAAGACGCCCGAGTTGGATGCGCAGCTCGTGGCCGAAAACGTGTCGCTGCAAATTGAGCGTCGAATCGCTTATCGCCGCGCGATGAAGAAGGCTGTCCAAACAGCGATGGATTTTGGTGCGGAAGGAATTCGTTTGCGTTGCTCCGGCCGATTGAATGGCGCGGAAATCTCGCGCTCGGAGTGGTATCGCGAGGGCAAAGTGCCGCTGCACACGCTGCGCACGGCAATCGATTACGGTTTTGCGGAAGCGAACACGGTCTACGGAAAGATCGGTGTGAAATGCTGGATTTGTAAAAAAGAGGAAGCGCCGAGCGAAGCCCCGGTTTCAATGGCTCCTCCGCCCCCGCCACCGCCGCCAGCTGAACCGGTTGAAGCCTAGGAGAATTTATGCCGTTGATGCCCAAACGAGTGAAGTATCGGAAGTCCCAGCGGGGAAGCCGCAAGGGGACTGCTTCACGTAATCTCCGGATCAATTTCGGCGAGTTCGGGCTGCAAACGCTCGAGCGCGCATGGATCACAAACACTCAGATCGAAGCTGCCCGAGTGGCGTTGACTCGCAACATGAAACGCAAAGGCAAACTGTGGATCCGGATTTTCCCGGACAAATCGGTGACCGCTCGCCCACCAGAAACGCGAATGGGCAAGGGCAAAGGTCAGCCGGAATTCTGGGTCGCGACCGTAAAGCCGGGAAATATTTTGTTTGAGCTCGACGGACTGACCGAATCGGTCGCGCGCGAATCGTTGCGATTGGCAGCGGACAAATTGCCGGTGCGCACAAAATTTATCAGCCGCCACCACGTGGCCGCGGCCTAACGAACATGAAAAGTCTTGTCATTTCGAGCGGAGTGAAGCGAAGCGGAACGCAGTCGAGAAATCTCTCACTGTTATCTGCAGCCTCGAGCGAACCGCAAATAGTAAGAGATGTCTCGACTTTGATCGACATGACAAAGAGTCACCACGTGGCCGCGGCCTAACGAACATGAAAATCAAAGAAATTATAGAGATGAGCACGGACGAGTTGCTGACGAAGCGGCGCGACCTTCGTCAGGAGCGTTTGCATTTGCGTTTGCAACAGCAAAGCGGGCAGCTGGAGCAACCGAGCCGTTTGCGTTTGCTACGTCGCGATGTGGCGCGGATCGAAACGGTTCTTTCCCGGCGCGCGAAGGAACCGCAGACCATTCCCGCCCCGGAACCAAAGGCGACGAAGAAGAAATAATTTATGGCCGAGCAAGCAACCCAAGATCGACAACCAGCGGCGCAACCGCCGCCATTGCCGGCGAAGTACACTCGCGCAGCGCGCAAGACGCGGGTGGGCGAAGTGATTTCCGAACGGATGAATAAGACGATTGTGGTGCGCACGATCACGCGTGTGCCGCATCCGAAGTTCGGCAAGATCGTGAAACAGATCCGAAGATTTTACGCCCACGATGAGGAGAACAAGGCCAAGACGGGCGACACGGTGCGGATCATGGAAACGCGGCCGCTGAGCAAATTAAAGCGGTGGCGTTTGGTGGAGGTTCTCCAGAAATAATTTTTATGGTGCAGATTCGATCCAGACTTGAGGTGGCAGACAACACCGGCGCGCGGATGGCAACCATGATCGGCGTAATCGGCAAGGCCACTCTTTATGCCGGGATCGGAGACGTGATTACCGCGAACGTGAAGGAAGCGAGCGCAACCGGCACCGTTAAAAAAGGCGAAGTCGTGCGCGCCGTTTTGGTTCGCACGCGTCAGCCGATTCGTCGCGATGACGGTTCACTTCTGCGGTTCGACAACAACGCGATCGTGATTATCGACAAAGATTTGAATCCTCGCGGCACCCGCATTTTCGGTCCAGTCGCGCGCGAACTGCGTGAGCGCAATTTCATGAAAATTGTCTCGTTGGCGCCGGAGGTTTTATGAGCCGGATGAAGTTTCACGTTAAGAAAGGCGACGAAGTTGAAGTGATCTCCGGAAACTTCAAAGGTTCGAGTGGCAAGATCCTTGAAGTGCTGCCGAGCAAACAACGAGTGCTGGTCGAAGGTGTGCGGATTATTAAGAAGCACCTGCGCAAGTCGGAGGATAACCCGCAGGGCAAAATCGCCGAGCGTGAAGGCCCGATTCACATTTCGAATGTGAAGTTGATCGAGTCCGAGAAAAAGGCGGAGAAGAAGACCAAAACGAAGCCGAAAAAAGAGGCGGAGAAGAAGGCGGCGTAATGGAAAACGAATTTTACCGACATTATAAAGACCGTGTGGTGCCAGCTCTGCGCGAACGGCATAAGTACAAAAACGTCCACCAGATTCCGCGAGTCAACAAAGTCGTGATCAATACTTCGGTTGGTTCGCAACCGGATATCAAGCAGGCTTTGGATGAAGCGAAGGCGGAGTTGGCGCTGATTACCGGTCAGCAACCGGCCGAGACGCGCTCGAAAAAGAGCATCGCGAATTTTAAGTTGCGCAAAGATCAGGTGATCGGCGCGAAAGTTACGTTGCGCGGCGATCGGATGTACGAATTTCTAGAGCGATTAATTAAAGCTGCGCTTCCGCGGATCCGGGATTTTCGCGGTGTTTCGCCACGTTGTTTTGATGGCAACGGCAATTACACGCTCGGCGTCCCCGACCAGACAATTTTTCCCGAGATCGAGATGGATAAAATCAAGCGCAACATTGGTTTTGATGTTACAATCGTGACCACTGCGCGAACGGACGAAGAGGCCAAGTCGCTTTTAAGTGAATTGGGAATGCCTTTTGCCGATCGCGCGAAAAAGGCCGCCGCGGCGGCTCCGAGCGGACCGTCTGAAGCGGCCGCCTGAATTTCATGAGTACCGTTACAGATCCAATTGCAGACCTGCTTGCTCGCATGCGCAACGGCGCTCGCGCGCAGAAGATGGAGATTTACGTACCGTACTCGAAGCTCAAGGCCGAAGTCGCCCGGATTCTGAAAAAGGAAGGTTATATCATCGATTACGAAGTCGACACGAAGGCAGCGCACCCGCGAATCAAGATCACGAACAAGCTGGTTGATCACACCTGTGCGATCACCGGTCTAAAGCGCGTGAGCCGGCCTGGTCTGCGGCGTTACGTTGGGGCGGGTGAAATTCCGCGCGTGCTCGGTGGAATGGGAACGGCGATTTTATCGACTTCGCGCGGTGTGATGTCCGGCCGCGAAGCCAAGAAACAAAAAGTGGGCGGCGAACTGCTGGCCTACGTTTGGTAAATCTTATGTCGCGAATTGGAAATAAACCAGTCGACATTCCAGACAAAGTCAAAGTCAACATCGACAATGAAGGGGGCGTTTCAGTCGAAGGGCCGAAAGGCAAACTGAATTGGAAACTGCCGCGCCAAATCACGGGCAGCGTGAAAGACAATCACGTCTCGATCGCGCGCGGCGCGGAAACGCGGAGCGTAAAAGCGTTGCACGGTCTTTCGCGGGCGCTGGTGCACAACATGGTTGTGGGCGTGAGCGAAGGTTTTACGAAAAACCTCGAGATCGAGGGCGTCGGGTTCAAAGCTGCAGTTCAAGGCACGAATCTCAATCTAAGCCTCGGTTTTTCGCACCCGATTCTGTTCCCCATTCCAAAGGACATCAAAATCACAGTGACGGATCAGACCAAGATCATGATTCAAGGTGCGGACAAGAAAGTTGTCGGACAAGTCGCGGCGGACATTCGTCGCTATTACCCGCCCGAGCCGTACAAGGGCAAAGGCGTTCGTTACGCCGGCGAGCAGATCCGTCGCAAGGAAGGCAAGACGGTCCAGTAATTTTATGGCGACATTCAATCGGAAAGCAGCTCGTGAGCGATTGCATCGGCGAATCCGGAAAAAAATTTCCGGCACATCCGCGCGGCCGCGCTTGGCGATCTACTTTTCCGGGAAGCACGTTTATGCGCAGGTGATTGATGACGATGCGGGCAAAACGTTGCTCGCGGCCTCCACCGCCGAGAAGGACGTGCTTGGAAAAAATAAAGCCGCCGCTAATCGCGCGAGCGCCGAAATCGTCGGCAAAGTGATCGCCGAGCGCGCACTGGGAAAGAAGATCGACAAAGTCGTGTTCGACCGCGGCGGTTTTCAATATCAAGGAAAAGTGAAAGCGCTGGCGGACGCGGCCCGCGAAGGTGGATTAAAGTTTTAATTTATGGCAGGACCAGGCTCAGGCAGACGACCAGATTCCCGCCACCAGGACAGAACGCCGGCGGCAAGAGGCGACACGACCGAGAAAGTCGTGTTCATCAACCGCTGCGCGAAAGTTGTGAAAGGCGGACGACGTTTCAGTTTCAGTGCACTGATCGTCGCCGGCGATCATGATGGATCGGTTGGCGTCGGATTTGGAAAAGCGAATGAAGTTTCGGAAGCAATCCGCAAAGCTTCGGAATCGGCGCGGAAGTCGATGGAGAAAGTTTCCCTCCACGAAAACACCATTCCGCACGAGACGATCGGTGAATTTGGCGGCGGTCGTGTCTTACTTCGACCGGCTTCACCCGGAACCGGTGTGATTGCTGGTGGCGGCGTGCGCGCGGTTGTGGAAGCGGCCGGAATTCGGGACGTGCTCGCGAAGTCCCTTGGCTCGAGCAATCACGCGAATGTGGTGAAGGCGACAATCGCGGCGTTAAAATCGCTCCGCCGCAAAGATGAAATTTTCAAGGTGCGCGGAATCAAAGGCGGCGACGGAAAGGCGACGCCCGCGCCAGCAACATGATGCGACTACATAATTTGAGACCGCGGCCAGGCGCGCGTCATCGAGTTAAAAGACTCGGTTGCGGCGAAAGCTCCGGTCACGGAAAAACCAGCGGCAAAGGCCACAAAGGTCAAAAGGCGCGCTCGGGTGGCAGCATTCGTCTCGGATTTGAAGGCGGGCAGATGCCGCTGATTCGGCGCTTGCCGAAGCGCGGTTTCAATAACGCCGCGTTTCATACAACCTATGCAATCGTGAACTTGAGCGATCTGAATGAATTCAAGGCCGGCACAGTTGTGAACGAAGAGTTGCTGCGCGAATCGAAGCTCGTGCGTGGCGATGTTGCTGGAATCAAAATCTTGGGTGACGGAGAACTGAAACACGCGCTGAAGATCGAAGCGGACAAAGTCAGCGAATCGGCCAAAGCGAAGATCGAGAAGGCTGGCGGAACGATCACGATGCGCGAATCGGCGACGCGAAAGCCGATGGCGGGCGCGGGCGATGTCGATCAAACCAAAGAACCTGAAGCCGCAACTCAGTCGAAGAAAAAATCGACGACGGCCAAGGCGAAAAAGAAGGCTTCCAAGAAGCGGTAGCGCCGGCGGCGTGGATTTCTAAATGGTTTCGGCCTTTCTCAACACGGTCAAGATACCGGAGTTACGGCGGCGAATTCTTTTCACGCTGGCCGTCGTTGTCGTTGTGCGACTTGGCGCGGCGATCACGACGCCCGGCGTTAATCAGGCGGTATTGCAGGAATGGTTTCGCAGTGCGCTGACTGAAAAATCCGGCGGCAGTCTGGCGGCGCTATTGAATTTGTTCAGTGGCGGTGCGCTGGAAAATTGCGCGATCTTTTCCCTCGGCATTATGCCGTATATCAGCGCGTCGATCATGATGCAGCTGCTCTCCGCGGTGATTCCGCAATTAGGGAGGCTCGCACGAGAAGACGGGGGCCGACAGAAAATCATGCAGTACACGCGATTTATGACCGTGGGGCTTTGCATTTTTCAAGGCTACTTGCTCGCGATTTCCTTTCAGCATCCGGAAGCGTATCGCGTAGCGTTGCCGGGAATTTCGGAGACGATTGCGCGGTTAGGAATTCCGCTGGTCGACGATCCTGGATGGGTTTTTCGGGTCGTGACGGTCATTTCGCTCACGACCGGAACGCTAATGTTGATGTGGCTCGGCGATCAAATCACTGAGCGCGGCATCGGCAATGGAATTTCGCTGATCATTACGATTGGCATTGTCGCGCGATTGCCGGCGGCACTTGCGCAAGCGTGGAAAACGTTTGTCCCGAGCGGAGGACAGAGCAGCCAAGTCAACCCCATGGTCCTTGTCCTGATGATCCTGTTTCTCTTTTTCGTTATTGCCGGCGTCATTGCGATTACCCAAGGCGTCCGGAAGATCACCGTCCAATACGCCAAGCGCGTCGTCGGCCGAAAACAATACGGTGGCAATACGCAATACATGCCTTTGAAGGTGAATTATCCCGGCGTCATGCCGATCATCTTTGCCTGGGCGCTGTTATTGTTTCCGAATCAGATCGTGAGCTGGGCGTTTCCCAACAGCCCGACCGCGCGGCAACTTTCTGAGATGCTTTCAACAGGTTGGCTGCATTATGTCGTTCTGGCCGCGATGATTTTCTTTTTCAGTTACTTCTGGGTCGCCACCCAATTTCAGCCGGCACAGATCGCAGACGATCTCAAAAAATACGGGGGTTACATTCCGGGTGTCCGACCGGGCAAGCCAACGGCGGATTTTCTCGATTACACCATGACGCGTCTGACTTTTGCGGGCGCGATTTTCCTCACTTTGATTGCGGTGTTACCCAGTTTGCTCAGTCAGGGTTTGCACGTGCCACAGGTAACCGCGCAATTTTTCGGCGGCACAAGTTTGCTGATTATTGTTGGTGTCATGCTCGATACGATGCGTCAGGTCGAAACGCATTTAATTCAGCGACATTACGACGGATTTTTACGTAAAGGCCGCGTCCGCGGCGGATTTACTGGGCGCTCCGCCTACGTTCGTGGCGAGGCTGCAGCGCAACGGACGTTGATGTGGCTCTATGTCGGCATCGCCATCATCGTGATTGGTGGAGTGGCGGCGTTCTTGGCGTCGAAGTGAAGAGACGACTCGTTTTACTCGGTGCTCCCGGTTCCGGCAAAGGAACGCAGGCGGAATTGATCACCCGCCAATTTGGGATTCCGGTTACTTCGCCTGGCGCGATCTTGCGTCGCGAGAAAGATTTGGGCACACCGCTTGGATTGGAAACAGCGGAAATGTTGCAGCACGGGGATTTAGTGTCGGATAAAATCATTGTGAAGCTGATCGAAGACTGGCTGCGTTTGCATGGTGGCTACGGTTTTGTGTTCGATGGATTTCCAAGAACGCTTCCGCAGGCGGAAAGCTTGGAATCCATTTTGAAAAATTTACACACATCGCTTGATGCCGCGATCTGGCTCGAAGTTTCAGAAGAAACGGTTCGAGCAAGAATTTCCGGACGGCTGCAATGCCGCACCTGCGGTTTTACGACGAGTATGGACAGCGCGAAATTTGCGGACCGTCCGATCTGTCCTTATTGCGAAGGGCGACTTGAGCGCCGGAGCGACGATGACATGGAAGTGCTGCAAACGCGCTTGCGTGAATACAACACCAAAACGCAGCCGCTGGCCGATTATTATGGGAAGATGTCGATCTTGCGTCGAATTGACGGAAACCGCGACCGCGACACGGTGTTCGCAGATATTTCGCGTCTGATCGAAGACAAAGTGACGGCATGATTCCAATCAAGAGTGCCAAGGAGATTGAAAAGATGCGGCAGTCATGTCGCACCGCGAGCGACATTCTCGATCGGGTGAGCGAACTGATTCGTCCGGGTATAACCACAAAAGAGGTCGATGAAGCGGCGGCTGATTTCATGAACGAAGCGAAGGTAAAGAGCGCGTTTCTCGGCTATCGGCTCGGTCATCGCGTTTTCCCCGGCAATATTTGCATCTCGCTCAATGACGAAGTCGTGCACGGAATTGGAAGTCAGCGTCGGATTCAGTACGGAGATATCGTCAAACTCGACATCGGCGTGATTCAAGATGGTTGGGTGGGGGACACTGCCACCACTGTTCCGGTTGGAATTGTAGATGAGCGAACTGATCAACTCTTGCGCGTTACGGAGAAGGCTCTGGATTGCGCCATCAACATTGCGGCCGAAGGAGTTCGGCTGGGCGACATCTGCGCTGAGATTGAAGATGAAGCTGCGCGAAACGGGTTTTCGGTCGTGCGCGAATTTGTCGGACACGGGGTGGGTCGCAAATTGCACGAAGAGCCGCAAATTCCGAATTACGGCCGGCGTGGGAGCGGGCCAAAACTCAAATCCGGGATGACGCTGGCGATCGAGCCGATGATTAACATTGGAAGCGCCGAGGTCCGCCTGCTCGATGATGGCTGGACGGTGCGCACTGCTGACGGCACACGATCAGCCCATTTTGAACATACGGTCCTGATTACCAAAGACGGGCCGGAAATCCTGACATGGCGCGGAAAGACGCAATTGAAGTAGAAGGCACTGTCGTCGAGCTGCTTCCGAATACCATGTTTCGGGTCGAGCTGCCGAATGGTCATCGGGTTCTGGCCCACATTTCGGGAAAAATGCGGCTCCACTTCATTCGTATCTTGCCCGGCGACAAAGTTATGCTAGAGATATCTCCCTACGATTTGTCGAAGGGGCGGATCACCTTCCGCCAGAAGTGACAACGCGGAAATGGCTCCGCGTTTTTTGTTTCGACCAACATGAAAGTACGACCCTCAGTTAAAAGACTCTGTGAAAGCTGCAAAATTGTGAAGCGCAAGAATGTGGTGCGCGTGATTTGCAAAAATCCGCGCCACAAACAGCGCCAGGGTTGATTTTTATCTAACGATTACCAATGCCACGATTACTCGGAGTTGAAATTCCGGCGGACAAGCGCATCGAAGCGTCGCTGACTTACATTTACGGAATCGGATTCAGCACGGCACGGAAGATTTTGGAGCAGACCAACATCGACCCCAATCTGCGCGCCAATAAGCTGACTCCGCAGCAGATCAACGAGATCATTCACGCGATTACCAACAATAAAATCAAAATCGAAGGCGATTTACGGCGCGACATCCAGGGAAATTTGAAACGGTTGCAGGCGATCAATTGTTACCGCGGCCAGCGCCACCGCCGTGGATTACCGGTGCGCGGTCAGCGAACATCGACAAACGCGCGGACGCGCAAGGGCCCGCGCAAGACGGTCGGCGTGATTCGCAATCCGGAAGCAAAAGCAGGCAAAGTTTAATTAAAATGGCCGAACACCAAAAATCAGCGAAGCCGAAAGCGGATAAGGCCGACACAGCGGACCAGCCGAAGAAGCCGAAAGTGGAAGATAAACCTGCGGCGCCTGCTCAGGTAAAAGGAGAGGCAGCGCAACCACAGTCTGCTACTGAAACGACGGCACCAGTCACTGCGGAGACGAAACCAGCGAAAAAGCCGGCCAAGCCGAGCAGGCCAGAAGCAGCGGCTGAAGCGCCTCGCGAGAATCTCACCTTGGATCCCGACGACGTCGAAAAGCCGAAAATTGTTAAGGCGAAAGGCGCCAAGAACATTCATTCCGGCATCGCTCATGTTTACGCGACCTTTAACAACACGATCGTCACGATTACGGATTTGAACGGAAACGTGATCGGCTGGTCGAGCGCGGGCAAAGTCGGTTTTAAAGGTTCGCGGAAAAGCACCGCATACGCTGCGCAGCTCGTGGCGCAGGATGCATCGCGACAAGCGATGGGTCACGGACTCAAAGAAGTCCAGGTCCTCGTTAAAGGTCCGGGTGCTGGACGCGAATCGGCTGTGCGCGCGTTGCAGGCGATCGGCCTCGATCTCACTTTGATCCGCGATGTGACGCCGGTCCCGCACAACGGTTGCCGGCCACCAAAACAACGCCGCGTCTGATCTCAATTTTTCAACCACTTAACCTCTCGACTTTTTCATGGGCAGATATACCGGACCAAAAACCAAGATCAGCCGCCGTTACGGCGTGCAGATTTTTGGACCATCGAAATCGCTCGAGCGGAAGAATTATCCGCCTGGCATGCACGGACCGAAAGGCTCGCGCCGCAAACAGTCCGATTACGCGATCGCGCTCGGCGAAAAGCAAAAGCTTCGTTATCAATACGGTCTTCTCGAAAAACAATTCCGCCGGATTTTCCAAAACGCATTGCGCAAACGCGGTGTGACCGGCGAAACGCTGCTGCAACTCCTGGAGACGCGCCTCGACAACGTGATTTATCGGTTGGGTCTGGCCAATACCCGCAACGCGGCGCGTCAGCTTGTGTCCCACGGTCATGTCCAGGTCAATGGGCGCAACGTCAACGTCGCTTCTTTCAACGTGAAAGCCGGAGACGAGATCGCGATTAAAGATAAGCCGAAATCGCGTCAGCTAGCGCTGCGCAATCTCGAGCTCACTCAAATTGTCCCGGTGCCGGATTGGCTGACCGTCGATCGTGACGCGCTGAAAGGCAAAATCGCGCACATTCCTTCGCGCGAAGAAATGCAGCCGATCGTCAACGAGCAGTTGATCGTTGAGTTGTATTCGCGCTAGCCGCCCTCTTCAGTCGCGTTCGTTTCCAAAAATTCCAATGCCTTGTCGTAACTTTTGCGGTGAAGAAAGTGGGCGAGCTGGGGATCGATCGGTTTTGGTAGCGCGGCTTCGAGTCTCTCGATCTTTTCTGAGATCGCGCGAAGTCGAGCGGTGTGCGCTTCGGGATCGCGGCGACTGTTTTCGTCGCCGATAATCGCGAGGCGCTCTCGCAATGCGGTGGCAAGATCGACAATCGCGGTGTTCATCTGATTAACGACTAATAAACGGATAAAGAGCAGCTTGCCAGTTCGAGCCGGACGGGGAGGTTGTCAGAATGGCAGGCGGTGCGCCCGCCCTACAATTCATTCGTGCTTATTCGCGTCCATTCGTGATTAAATGAGCGCCGTGGCGGCCGGGCCGAAACGCATTTTGATGGTGGACGACGATGTCGCCCTTCTGCGGGTGGTGCGTGAAGCGTTGGTGGCATCGCTTCGGTGTGAAGTTGATACCTCACCGAAGCCCGAGTACGCGTTCGAGCTGGCGCTGAGGAAAAAATACGACTTGTTCATCTTCGATTTCCAAATGCCGATGATCGATGGCGCGATGTTGTTCTTTTTGATCGGCAAAGTTTATCAGAATAGTCATCCGGTGAGAGAAGTTCCGCCACTTCTGCTCGTTTCGGGGAAAGCCGAGGAAGCGAGGGCCCAGGAATTACTCAAGGAGCCCGGCGTCGCCGGTCTAGTTGCCAAGCCGTTTGCAATCAATCGTCTCCTCGAAAAAATCAAAGCAGCCGTTCCCGCGATCCAGTCGACGGTCTAATTGCGCTTGAATCAACCCAGGCCGGCTTCGGAGAGCAACTGTCGTTTGGCTTCCAACCAATCCGAATTTGCGTCGCCGGGAAGATCGAATCGACGGCGCCGCTCGGAGATGAAATAGGCGCGAGTCTGAATTTGTTCATCGGTTGGATCGAAAGCGACCTGGCTGGACGAAACTGGCTCCGTTTTCTGAATGTGATTCTTTTTTCGTGTCGCGGATTTCCTTCCCTTAGCAGATGTCGATCTTGCCATCGCTTTTCTCTTCCCAACTGTTGCTGACGCGACGTCAGCCTTGCTCTTTTTAGCCACAATCAAATTCCTCCCAAAATTACGCTTTACTGCGAGGAGTTGGATTTCAAGCGGTTTTCCGTCTTCGTTGGAAGATCCGGACCAATTTGCTGGAACTGTGCTTGGCGAAAGGATCAACTTCCAATAAAGTTTCCCATGCGGCATTTTGTCTTTCGCTGGTTCGTCACGGCGTTCGCCGTATTTGTGGCGGCGCCAATCGTGGGAATTGATTACACCGGGGTTGGTTGCCTTTTGGGCGCGTCACTTCTTCTCGGAATCATTAATGCGTTTGTTCGCCCGATCCTTCTGTTCCTGAGTATTCCATTGATTTTGGTAACGCTCGGTTTCTTCATCTTGGTCATCAACGCGCTCATGCTGAAGTTCGTGAGCGAGATTGTGCCATGTTTCAAAGTGCATGGGTTTTGGAGCGCAATTTTTGGCGCCATCGTCATCTCGCTTGTGAGCTGGCTGCTAAGCGCGTTTTTCCGCGGCAGCGATGGGCGCGTCCATATCCTGACTCATCACACCCAGATCAAACAGGTCAGCGGTCGCGTGATCGAACCCGGCGAATAACCTCGCGGAATGTTTGGGGGCAAATTCAACTCGCTCGGCCGCATTTTCGTCAAGGTTTGCGGCATAACCAACGAGGACGATGCGCGCCTGGCAATTGAAGCCGGCGCCGACGCATTGGGTTTTAATTTGGTTCCTCACAGCAAACGTTACATCTCCATCGATCGCGCCACGTCTTGGATAGACAAATTGCCGCGAGAGATTTGCAAAGTCGCGGTGATGGCAGACCCAAACTGGGAGGATGCGTGCAGGATTAGTCAGCTCCCGTTCCTCGACGCGTTGCAGTTGCACGGTGGCGAACCGCCCGAATTCTGCCGGCGACTGGCCGACGCTGGAATTCCATTCGCAAAAGCAGTGCCAGTGACCGCTTCGAAATCGCTAGCCGACCTGCCAAATTATTTCACCGACACGATGATTTTGGATTCGAGCGCGGGTGGAGCCTTCGGCGGAACAGGGAAGCCATTCCCGTGGAAGTTTGCGCCCGAATTCGTGCGGCACCACCCCAGAATCACCGTAATTCTCGCAGGAGGATTGAACCCAGAAAACGTAGCGGAGGCTGTTAGGGTCGTCCGACCACGCGGAGTCGACGTTACGACGGGAGTCGAAATTTCGCCCGGCCGCAAAGATGCCCGGCGAGTCAAGGCATTCGTGCAAGCCGTCCGGCAGACTTCTGACAGCGCTGTTTAGGCCGCTTCCCGGCCTTTACGGAGTTGTAGTGGGAAACGTTACAGGGCTGGTCTGCTTCCTGCTTTTAACCGGCCAGCACTTATCTCACTTCCACTATATGGTTACTTCATTCAAGCAACGGGGATGCGTCGCGGCGGTGGTGTTCCTGGTCATGCTTTCGCTGTCACACGCGCAGACAAATTCAGCGCCCGCCGCCCCTGCGCAGCCACCCGATCCCAGCAAACCCGCGGACCATCCGCCGATGTTGGTGGTGCAAGCCCCAGCTCAGGCTGCTTCTCCAGCTGCGCCATCGACCACAAAGTCGACCACGACTTCTTCCACGCTGACGGCTCCGGCATTGACCGAAGCCGATGCCGCGATTGAAAGCGGCGGTGTTGGCGTACGCGAATTTCAAGGCGACGACGTCGGCCAAGTGCTCCGATTGCTCGCGCGCCAGGCCAAGGTCAACATGGTTGTGAGTGATGCTGTTACCGGTACGGTAACGATGCGGTTGGAAGACGTGACCGCGCTTCAAGCGATCTCGATCATCGTCAAAGCCAAAGGGCTTTTCATGGATAAGATCGACAACGTCTATTACATCAAGACCGCAACCGAGCGCACAGCCGAACCGACTGAAAGCGATAGCTATCAATTCAGCTATGCGCGGGCCAAAGAGATTTCTCCACTGATCGCGTCACAGTTGGCGAGCAAAGATCCACCGCAAATCGACGAACGCACCAACACGATTTTCTTCCGCGAGACCCGCAGCAACATCGACAACATTCGGAAAATGCTGGTGCAGATCGACAAGCCGACCAAGCAAGTCATGATCGAAGCGCGACTGGTTGAAGTGAGTGCCGATCCGGTGCAAGCGTATGGAATTAATTGGGCGGGAACGGTTGGTAGTGCTTCTGCTCCCAAGACCGTTACTTATGGTAATCCAATAGCCGCGGGAAGTCCCGTCCCTGGCGCTAATCCGCCAACGAGCGGCTTTGCACTTGGCAATCCCAATAACCACAATTTCTTTGGCAGTCTTGGTCACCTCATACCGGGCCAGTTTGCCATTTTATCGGTGCCGCAATTCTCTGCGGCGTTGACGGCACTAAACGAGGACGCCGATGCCGAGTTTTTGGCCAATCCACGAGTGGTGACCGCCGATAATCAGCAGGCCAAAATCGAGGTCACGAGGAACCAGCCGGTGCCACAACTTAATTTCAACGAACAAACGGCCACGGCGGTATTTGGCGGCTTCCAAGATAAGGTGTTTGGCAACAAGCTCGTCGTCCGTCCATCAATCAACAAGGACGACTTCATCACCCTTTCTGTGAAGCCAGAGATCAGCAATAAGGTCTCGGATTTTACGTTTAACTTCTCGGGCGCTGTAGTAACGAGTCCGATTATCGACACGCGGACACTGGATTCCAATGTGCTGATTAAGAGCGGCGACACGCTCGCCATCGGCGGGTTGCTCTCCGATCAAGTGAGCAAAGCGCGAACAAAAGTCCCGCTGCTCGGCGACATACCCTTTCTCGGCTATGCTTTTCAAAGTCACGACAACGAGCGGCACAAACGCAACCTGCTCATCTTCGTGACACCAACAATCCTCGATCAACATTACGGCACTGGCTTGGAAGATCAGGTCTCTGGTGTTCATCATGTCGGCGAGGAATATGCGGATCCGAATGGCTGGCGGAATAACGCCAAAGGCGCTGTCCGTTTGGTCCCAACTGCGCATCGTCAGCTTGCAGCCGATTACGCCAAGCCAGGTGCGCCGCCAGCGCCCGAGGAACCCGCTCAGGTTCAATTCAAGAGCGACGTTAAAGACAGGGACGAATAAAAATTTCAGAATGTGGGGTTGAGAGGGGGCGGGCGCCCGCGAGGGTCCCGCCCTCTTTGGGTTTTATCGCTCCAGATAATTCTTTAGACGCTCGCGCAATTCCGTGCGCGCGCGAAAGAGCAGACTCTTCACTGCCGGCACCGAAAGATTGAGAACATCGGCAATTTCTTCGTAACTCAGCTCTTCGTATCGCCGGAGGATCAATGCCATCCGCTGCGTTTCCGGTAACAGCGCGATAGCCTTCTCGATTGCTTGTTGCAGCTCCGCTTGAAGAAGCGTCGCATCGGGGCTGGCCGTAGCCTCGTCTTTCAATGGTATCTCGTCGGCTTCAGGTTCCATTTGTACCGGCAAATGCGGATGGCGCTTGGCGCGGCGCATCTCGTTAAAAACCAGATTGCGCGTGATCTTCAGCAGCCAGGTGGTGAACTTCGCGCGGGCGACGTACCGCCCCGCGCTTTTCCAAACCCGAATGAAGACCTGCTGTGCGATGTCTTCCACATCCGAGTTGCTGCCAAGCATCCGCGCGACGGTGCCGGCGACCAGGGTTTGGTGGCGCTCGATTAGTTGCTCAAAGGCGGTCGTATCGCCGCCTGCAACCAATTGCATCAGCCGAACGTCCTCGGCGTCATCCTGGGAGCGCGCCGGTGCTTCTGGATCGACCATTGATAAACAGACGTTGATTGGTGGGCGCGGATTCGAAGGTTATTGCTTTATGGGTCGGCACGCCTTTTCCCGTCACATCCGCCGCGGCTCTTTTTGTTGCAACTCGTGAGTCGTCTGTGCATGGTAAGCCATCAATTTCAGCGTCGGCTCCGGATGAATTACACACTAATCCCAAAGGAACTTAGACCGATCGCTGAGAAAATCGAGGCGAGCTCCCGTATTTCTGAAGAGGACGCTCTTGCTTTGTATCGCTCCAACGATCTGAACGCGCTCGGAATGCTGGCCAACGTGGTGCGCGAGCGAAAGAACGGCAATTTCGCCACTTACATTCACAATCGCTACATCAACTACTCGAACATCTGTGTTTTATCGTGTCAGTTTTGCGCCTTTGCCGCGAAAAAGCGCGATGCACACGCGTTCGAACATGCCACCAGTGAGATCATTCAAGCGGTCGCAGAGGCGCTTCCGCTCGGGATTACGGAAGTGCACATGGTCGGCGGTTTGCATCCGACCTTAAAGAAAGAGTGGTATCTCGAACTGTTGCTCGGTTTGCGTTCTCTCGATCCCGATCTGCATATCAAGGCGTTTACGGCGATTGAAGTGCGCCATCTCGCTCAGCGAATCTTCAAAATGTCGATTCCGGAAACGCTCAAGCTCCTTCGCGATTCCGGATTAGGTTCGATCACGGGCGGTGGCGCCGAAATCTTTGATCCTGATGTGCGGGATCGCATTTGCCGCGGCAAGGAAACCGCCGAGGAATGGCTCGATGTTCATCGGACCTGGCATCGGATGGGTGGCCGGAGCACGTGCACCATGCTCTACGGTCACATCGAAACTCTCGAACAGCGGGTCGATCATTTGCGGCAACTTCGTCAACTTCAGGATGAAACGGGCGGGTTTAGCGGTTTTGTTCCGTTCGCCTTTGAGCCGCAAACGACAGTGCTTGCTCACATCAAGCGCGCTTCTGCCATCGAACAACTGCGCAACCTCGCCGTCAGCCGAATTTATCTCGATAACATCGACCATCTGACAGCGTATTGGGTCAGCTTGGGTCTGCCATTGGCGCAAGTGTCGCTTAGTTACGGCGTGGATGATTTGCACGGCACAATCATGGAAGAAAAGATTTTCCACATGGCCGGAGCAACTACGCCGCAGCAGCAAAGCGTCGCTGCACTCCAACATGCCATTCGCGAGGCTCGGCGAATTCCTGTCCAGCGCGACAGTTATTACCGGCATCTCAACGGCGCGCAGCAAAGATCGACATCGAGCCGGACGCGCCCAGAAGCGGAGCTCGCCTGCGCTTAACGAGTGCAGGATCGACAACCGCTGCGAATTGGCTGCGTTAAATATCTCAACGCGCGTCCGCTAATTCGGGGCTGGCCAACGGAGGTTGTGCTTGATCATCCGTCCGCGCTTTGCGCGCAGCTTTCAGGTGAAGAGCTCGATGTTGCGCTCGTTTCCAGCTTCGAATTTCTTCGAAATCCAATCTACCGGATTGTGGACGGCGTTTCCATTTCATCAGATGGGTCGGTTTACAGCGTGGTCGTTGCCCACGTTGGTGAGATTTCCGCGGTTGAACAAATCGAGCTCGACTCCGCGGCGGAAACGTCCGGCAATTTGCTGCGCTGTTTACTCGGCGAGTTGAACCTGCGGCCGAGGTTCGTCGCAACATCGACATTTTCTCCCACGAAAGAAACAGCGCGTTTGCTCATCGGCGATCAAGCGATTCGTTTCCGGCAAAAGCACGCAAACGAATTTCAATTTTGGGACCTCGGAGAGCAATGGAAAAGCCTCGTTGGGCTTCCGTTCGTTTACGCGCTCTGGCTCGTGCGGCCGGAAGTTGTCGATCCAAAATCAATCGCGGATCGGCTACGCACATTGCGCGACCACAATCTCGCGCAGATCGACGATCTCATTGCTGGCGAGAGAGGGTTCGATCGCGGTTTTTGCGACCGCTATTACCGGGAGCATCTCCGATTCAGTTTTGGAGAACGCGAAAAGGAAGGCTTGCGCGCCTTCAACCATTTATGCCAAAAACACGAGCTGCTGCCAAAGCGCGACATCGCGTTCGGCGTCGTGTAACACGGAGCTGTTAAAACTTCCTCGCTAGGGCCTGGTTTGTTTGGGCGCGTTCATGTTCGGTCCGGTGGCACCGCCGGGTGGCGTCCATTGTCCGACGATATCCGCGCCGAAGATCCAATCATCTTGAAGGGTTCCGTTCACCGAGATGGTTTTTTCGTAATACTTTCTCAGGTTAATTTGCTGTTGGGCAAACTCGGTTTCTCTGCGAGCGCGTGTGAGACGCAAGAGCGTGTCAGGATCTTTCAGGAGACTTAAGCGATATGCACCATCAACCAAGACAACTTTTCCGGTGAACACCTCGGTCTTGCGTTCGAGCTTGGCCGATTGTTTCTGTGGCGGTCCGCTTGGCTGCTCCAACATTTTTCTGCCGAGTGCGCATCCGGATAAAACAAACAGGCAGGTGAGCAAGAGAATTGGAACAGCTTTCACAGCACCTGTCTATTTAGAGCTCTGCCGTGAGTCAACTGATTATGAGCTAATGCTCTCCGAGTTGTCAGGGAATGTCCGGCAGATAAAATAATAGATGCAAAGCCGCGTAAATGACGACTCACTGGACGCGGCCAAACCGTCTTCTACGCGGCAAAGCCGCGTAAATGAAGATTCACCGGACGCGGCTAAGCCGGCTTCTACGCGGCAAAGCCGATGGATCCTGCTGCCGCCCGAGGAACTCAATGGTGGACCAATTTCGTGGAGCGAAATCTGCGGTTGCGAATGCATCGCCCGGTTGCTGATGCGAAAAGGTTTCGGCACAGCCGATGAAGTCCAGGCGTTTTTGCAGCCGCGCCTGAAATCATTGAGCGATCCATTTTTACTGCCGAACATGGAAGCGGCGGTCACGCGCATTTTCGCGGCATTGGATCGACCTGAACGAATTGTGCTTTTCGGCGATTACGATGTCGACGGAGTCACCTCGCTGGCCTTACTGGCCGAAACACTCGGCGCCCACGGCGCTGTACCGGATTTGTTTTTGCCGTTGCGGATGGAAGAAGGCTATGGCCTCAGTCGCGAGAGCGTTGAGCGTTGCATCCAGCAATATAATCCGCAGCTTCTGATCGCCCTCGACTGCGGGACATCCTCGGCTGCGGAGATTGTCGATCTTCGGAAACGTGGGGTGGACGTCATTGTGCTCGATCACCACGAGCCGAAATCTGCGCTGCCGGAGTGCGTCGCGATCGTAAACCCAAAGATCGATCCGATTTCACCTTTCCACGATTTGTGCACCGCTGGGATTGTTTTCAAACTTTGCCACGCGCTTTTGAAAACGCGACCGGTCGATTTCGATCTCAAATCCAAGCTCGATCTGGTCGCGCTCGGAACTGTTGCCGATATCGTTCCACTTCGCGGCGAGAATCGGACGCTTGTCCAGCGCGGCGCGATCGAAATCGCAAGATCGACCAGACCGGGATTAAAAAAGTTGATTCAAGTCAGCGGCGTGAAGCCGCCAATTTTTACCGAAGACATTGGTTACCGGCTCGGACCGAGATTAAACGCGGCCGGACGCTTAAGCACTGCGGAAAAATCGCTCCGGCTTTTGCTGACACAGGACGAAACGGAAGCGACGGAACTCGCCGAATTTTTGGACAAACAAAATCGGGAGCGGCAGGAAGTTGAGAAACAAATCTTCGCCGAGGCGGAAAAGAAGATCACGAAGGAATTCGATTCGTCACGCGATGCGGCCATCGTCGTATTCGAGCGTGGCTGGCATCCGGGCGTCCTGGGGATTGTCGCTTCTCGGATCATGCACAAACATCATCGGCCCGCAATTGTGATCGGTTTTGATGAAACTGGCGTGGGCAAAGGAAGCGGCCGCAGCATTGAAGGCTTCAATCTGGTGCAGGCATTGACTCGATCTGCCGAGAAGATCGACAAGTACGGCGGACACGAAATGGCCGCAGGGCTGACCATTCAGGAGAAGAATGTCGATCTTTTCGCGGAACAGTTCCGTCAAACGGCGCGCGAACTTTTGTTGGATGAGGATCTGCAGCCTCGACTCCAACTCGATCACGAGATCAGTTTTTCGGAGTTAAACTTCGATTTTCTCGGCTGGCACGAAATGCTGCAGCCGTTTGGCAATGGGAATCCACAGCCGCTTTTTTTGGCGCGCGAAGTTGAATCGGTCGCTGCTCCCCGGGTTGTCGGCGAAAAACATTTACAGTTGCGTCTTCGGCAGCGCAATTATCATCAACGCGCGATTTTTTTCGGCGCAGCAGCCGATGCGCTTCCGAAGCAGCCATGGGATATTGCCTTTCGGATCCGGCCGGACGAATACGAAGGCGAAACGCGCCTGGAGATGCGAGTGGAAGCGGTGCGTGAATCCGGGCCGACAACTTAATGGAAATTTCGCAGTCGCTTGAAGAACTCGATTGGATCCCGCGCCCGAAAATTCTGGCGTTGCGACGACTTGGCATTACCACCGTCGAGCACCTGCTAACCCACTTCCCTCGTCGGCACGAAGATCGACATCAGTTTCCGGAATTCCCGCGCGATGAGAGCGACGTGCCGATCTGCCTCTCTGGCGAAGTAATCAAAACGTCCCTTCGGCGTTTCGGCGGCTGGAAAAAGATTTTTGAAGCGACATTGCAGGAGTCGAACGCAAACGCGTTGAGCCAGCCACTCATCTGTCGCTGGTTCAATTTGCATTACGTCCAAAAAATGATCGCCACCGGTCAGCAGCTCGTTGTCTTCGGCAAGCCGCGGTTGCGCGGGAAACGGATTTGCATGGATCACCCTGAGTTTGAGGTGATCGAGAACGACGAGGAGAGATCGATCCATCTCCGCCGGATTACGCCGATCTATCCTGCGACCGAAGGTCTCTCGCAACGAATGCTCCGTAGCATCATTCATCGACTTCTTCAGGAGCTCGATACCGAAGCGATTGAACCGTTGCTGCCGGAGAATTTGAAAAACGGCGATCGTGGCGAAGCGATTCGCGCAATTCATTTCCCCGAGACTTGGGAATCGCTCAGCGCGGCACGCGAACATTTAGTGCTTTCGGAATTTTTCGCGATGCAAATGTTAATCGCTTCCCGGCGAACCGACTCGCATGCGCGCCTGAGTGCCGCGCATTGCGGGCGAGGGGAATTAATGGAGAAATTCTTGCGTGCGCTTCCGTTTGACCTAACAACGGCGCAAAAGAAAGTCATCGCCGAAATCAAAAGTGACTTGGCCGCAAAGCACCCGATGAATCGGCTTTTGCAGGGGGACGTCGGCTCGGGGAAGACCGTTGTCGCCATCGCGGCGATTCTGCTCGCGGTTGAGGGTGGTTATCAGGCGGCATTTATGGCTCCGACGCAAATTTTGGCGGAACAACATTACGCTGTCCTTCGGCGTTGGCTGGAACCGCTCGGCGTGAAGTTGTCGATCAGGACCGCCGCCCGCCAGGAAGAGACGTTTTTGCCCCTGGCCGAAGGCGACGAGAGCGCCGAGGTGATAATCGGAACGCATGCGTTGCTTTACGAGAAGGTTTCATTTGCGAATCTCGGATTGGTGGTGATCGACGAGCAACACAAGTTCGGGGTGGCGCAGCGCGCGCGCCTAACAAGTCGCGAACCCGCGCCCGACGTGCTGGTGATGACAGCGACGCCCATTCCGCGCACGATCACCATGACCGTTTACGGCGATCTCGACGTTTCGATCCTGGACGAGATGCCGAAAGGTCGCGGTAAAATTATCACCGCAGTGCGCGATTCCTCAAAACTCGGCGAGGTGTTGAGTTTCTTGCGCACGCAATTGGAGGCTAGCCGTCAGATTTATGTTGTTTATCCGCTGATCGAAGAGAGCGAGAAGCTCGAGGCAAAAGCGGCCGCGACGGAGTACGAGCGCTGGCGCGAACGTTTGCATTCATATTCCTGCGAATTGCTTCACGGGCGAATCCCTGGACCGGAAAAGCAGGAAATCATGGAACGATTCCGCCGCGGCGAAACGAAAGGTCTGATCAGCACGACCGTGATCGAGGTCGGTGTCGACGTTCCAAATGCAACAGTCATGTTGATTGAGAACGCGGAGCGATTCGGTTTGGCCCAGCTTCATCAGCTTCGCGGCCGGATCGGTCGAGGCGAACACAAATCGTATTGCATTTTGCTCACGTCCGAACCCTCCTCAGAAGCGGCAGCCAAATTGGCCGTGCTCGAGAAAACGAGCGACGGCTTTGAAGTCGCGGAAGCGGATTGGGAGCTGCGTGGTCCAGGTGATTTGTTAGGCACGGCCCAGAGCGGTCTGCCCGTATTGAAAATCGGCAACCTCAAGCGGGACGCAGAGTTGATGCGCCGCGCGCGGACAGCCGCGATGTCGATCTTCGCGGCCGATCCAAGGCTGGAGTCGCCTCAAAATCAACGTTTCCAGCAGTTGATTGTCGAAAAACAGGGACGAACCTTTTCGAATGTTAGCTAAATGAAAAACTTACTGAAATTTTTTGCCTTTGTCGCTTTGCTCAGCCTCGCGATCTCAGCTTTGTACGATTACCGCTTGAAGCACGGCGGTCTGGGCACGCTCCCACGCAGCACTCCGGAAAAATACACGCTTGCCTCTTCCCCGAATGTCGATCCAAAGCAGGTCGCTTCGCTTGAGGCGTTGAATCAAGAACGTCGCGCGCTGGTTAGCAGCGTCGTGCCGTCGGTAGTGGCCGTGAAAACGACCAAGAAAATCGCCATTGAGCGTCAAAATCAACTCGACCCGTTTGGTTTTTTCTTTCGGCGACCGCGCGGATTTCAAAGTCCAAATGACGATGCAATGGTGCAGAATTCATTGGGTTCGGGCGTGATCGTGACCAATGAAGGTCACATCATTACGAATACTCACGTGGTCGACCAGGTGGACGAGATCGAAGTGCAGTTGAGCGATGGGCGCACCGAAAAAGCGCGTTTGGTCGGGGCGGATGAACAGATGGACCTTGCGGTCCTGAAAATTGACACCCCGGGACTGAAGCCCCTCAAGCTGGCCGATTCCGACACCGTTCAGGCGGGCGACTTCGTTCTGGCGATCGGTAATCCATTCGGTTTCGAAGAAACGGTTACCGATGGAATCGTAAGTTCGAAAGGGCGGCCGAATCGCGCCGACGTGTTCGGCGGTTTGATCCAGACGAATGCCGCGATCAATCCGGGTAATAGCGGCGGTCCGCTCATCAACTTGCGCGGCGAAGTGATCGGAATCAACACCGCGATCATTTCGCGTAGCGGCGGCTCGCAGGGGATCGGCTTCGCCATTCCCTCCAACACCGTCCGCACCGCGCTCGAAAGTTTGTTGAAGAAGGGACGAATTATTCGCGGATATCTCGGCATTCTGATGCGGGTTCCGCAATCGGGGCAACCTGCGCTATCGCCAGGCGAATCCGTCGTGGTCGATGAAATCGTGCCTGGATCGCCCGCGGAAGAGGCGCATCTTCAAAAAGGCGACGTCATTAAAAAATTTGATGGTCACGAACTGAAGAGCTTTACCGATTTGCGCAATTTAGTTTCGCAAGCGGACTTGAATAAAAAAGTCGAACTGGAAATTGAGCGCGCTGGAAAAACAATGACCGTGGCGACCCAAATCAAGGAGCAGCCGGTTGGCTATCAAACCGGTCGCGTCACGCCGCAACAACCGCCGGCTCAGCCAACCCCCGGGCAAGAGAACGAAAGCGGCAGCGCAGTAGCCGGAATTCATGTCGGTGAGCTAACCCCGGATCTCGCGCGCCAACTGGATCTGCCGAATGGCGTTCATGGCGTGATGGTAACCGCGGTTGATCCGGACGCGGGTGTTGCCGATCTCCAAAAAGGCGACGTGATTGAGGAAGTGAATCAGCAACCGATTAATTCCGTGGCCGATTTCAATAAAATCACCGGTTCGCTCGATACCCGCCAGGCACAGGTGCTTTCGGTATGTCGACACCGGGTGCGATCGTTTCTGGTTTTGCGCCCGCGTTAATCGCGGCAGCTGCGATATCTTAGTGGGGTCGTGGGGTTTCCGAAGCGGGCGAACCGATGAATAAAGCCATGCCCGCGAAAGTCCAACGATCCAAACCTTTAAATCAGTGTATGAAAAAACTGTTGTTTGCGTTTGCGTTAACCGTCCTCCTTTCGCCCTTTGCACGACAGGCGAAGAGCCAGGAGGTTTCGGTCGATTTCTTCTATAACAACCTGAACGGCGGAAGCTGGGTCGAGGTCGGCGATTACGGCTACTGCTGGCAGCCGGACGTTGCCGTGAGCGATACCTCATGGCGACCGTATGCCGATGGCTACTGGGCCTACACCGATGAGGGATGGACATGGGTTTCATACGAGGATTTCGGGTGGGCCACTTACCATTATGGACGCTGGGTCAGGCTGGCCGATTACGGTTGGGTCTGGAGGCCCGGTTATGAATGGGGCCCGGCGTGGGTCTCCTGGCGGTTCGGTGGCGGTTATGCTGGTTGGGCGCCACTGCCGCCGGAAACAGAAGTAGTCTATGAAAGCCGGCCGCTTACTGGGCAATTGGACGTCGAATTCGACATCGGCCCAGGATATTACAATTTCGTCGACGTGCGCTACATCGGCGAACCGGTTTTGCGTTCACGCATTGTCGATGTGAATCAAAACGTCACCTATATCAACCAAACGGTGAACGTCACGAACATCACTTACAAAAACAAAACCGTTTATAACTACGGACCTGATCTCACTGTCGTGAACCAGTACTCGAGCCGACCGATCCAGAAATTGAAGGTCGAACGGCAGGCGAATGTTGATTTTGCCGCCGCAGCGAAATCAGGCGGCCTAACAAAAGTGCAGGGCAATGCTTTGGTCGTTGCCGCTCCAATGAAAATCAACAAGTCAGCGAAGCAAATTGCGCCGCCAACAGTGAAAACAAAAATAGCGGAGGCTAAAGTTGAAAAAGGCTGGTCGGTCGCGGGTGATGCCAATGCGCAGACTCAGTTGAAGGAAAAAATCAAAACGCAGGATTTGAAGAAGATCCCGCCGCCAACAGGAGGCGGAAACGCCGCGGCGACAGCAGGAGCGAGCGCTTCGGTTTCGCCGGCAGCATCACTGGCGCCGGTTGAGAAAGGCAAAAAAGGGAAAGCGGCGCAGCAATTTCAAGCTGGCGCCACGCCGAATCCGGCAGGAGCTTTAACTTCACCAACTGCTGCTCCGGCGTTTCCAGAAAAAGGTAAACATACAGGCAAAGCTGGCGAGCAGGTGCAATCCGGCGTAGCCACTTCACCGATAACGTCTCCAAGCGCGGCGGCACCGCCGAGTATCATGCCACAATATGGCAAGCCCGGAAAAGGACGACGCGGCGAGCAATTCGGCGGGCCATCGCCCGCGGCTGCGCCAAGTGCGGGAGCGGAGGGAATCACCAAGCCCGAAGGAAAACGCAAAGGCTTCGAGCGCCAGAACGTTGGGCCGACTCCAGGTGGTGCCGGCAGCCCGGGCGAAAATTTCAATCAGGCGCGCGGTAAACCTAAGCAATTCGAGCAGCAACAGCCGGGAATGTCCCCATCCGGGCAGGAAGGTGGCGCTCCTGGAGCCCAGGGCGGTCCCTACGGCGAAGGCCGTGGCAAACACAAAGCCGAAGGCGTGAATGCACCGTCCGCACAGCCACCAGCGGGTGGCGCGCAAATGCCGGCCGGACAACCAGCCGAGCCAAAACGCGAGGGCAAAGGGAAACGTGCGACGCCAACGCCCGGTCCACAGTAATCGCAACGTTTCAATAGAATTAAAACAAACGGCTCCGGGATTTACCGGGGCCGTTTTGCGTACCCGCCTGCGCAAAAGCTACGGCGGGGCAGGCAAAGATCGACAATAGCTGTAGTGGCCGCCGTCTCGGCGGCAGTTATAAGAGTTCGGCAATCTGAACGGCGTTCAATGCGGCGCCTTTGAGTAATTGATCGCCCGAAACCCAAAAGGCGAGACCGTTCTCGAACGCGCAATCGAGGCGCACTCTGCCGACTTCGCAATTGTCTTTGCCGGCGACATTCAGCGGCATCGGGTAACGATTCTTCTGCGGTTCATCAACCAGCTCCAAGCCCGGCGCTTTTAACAGAACCTCCCGCGCTTGTTCCACCGAAACTTTGTTTTCGAACTCGGCGCTGACTGCAACCGAGTGGGCGCGATAAACCGGAACGCGCACGCACGTGACCGACGCGCGAAATTCCGGCAAATGCATAATCTTTCGGCCCTCGTTTTGCATTTTCATTTCCTCTTTGGTGTAACCGCTCTCCAGAAAAACATCGACGTGCGGCAAAACGTTGAACGCGATCGGATGTGGATAAACCTGCGCCGTTGATTGTCGATCCTGTCCGCCACCGGACGGACTCGCCGTGGCGAGGGCGGCTGCCTCCACTTGGCTCTTCAATTCAGCAATGGCTCGCGCGCCGCTGCCGGAAACGGCCTGATAGCTGGCCGCAAAGACGCGGCGAACTCCAAACGCCCGATGCAACGGATAAATCGCCATCAATGCGACCGCAGTGGTGCAATTTGGATTGGCGATTAGTCCACGATGTTGTTTCGCATCCTGCCCGTTAATTTCCGGGATCACCAGCGGAACATCCGGATCCATTCGAAAAACGGATGAATTATCGATCACGATCGCGCCTGCTTTCCGTGCAATCGGCACAAACTTTCGGGAAATGTCTCCGCCCGCACTGAAAAACGCGATGTCGAGCTTATCGAACGAATTTTCGCCGAGTTCTTCCACGATGATTGGCTGATTGCGAAATTGGACTTTTCTTCCGGCGGATTTTCCGGACGCGAGCGCGCGAATTTTTGCGATTGGAAAATTCCTCCGTTCCAGAACCCGGAACAGCTCGGCGCCAACCGCGCCGGTCGCGCCAACGACCGCGATGTGATATTCTTTTTTCACCGCGGCGAATTGTAAGGCCGCTCTTCATTCATGCAAAGCGCGCGAACCAAAATCGACATCTCGATTGGGGATCAGCGCCTCAGGTTGACCCGCGATGGCGAAACGGTTCGTTCCTATCCGGTTTCCACTTCGCGTTTCGGTATTGGCACTGAGGAGGGCAGCATGAAAACGCCGCTCGGTAACTTTCGCATTGCGGAAAAAATCGGCGATGGCGCCGCACCGGGAACAATTTTCAAAGCACGCGTGGCGCTTGGTTCGGAGGATCCGCTGCCGGACACGGAAGACTTCGTCACCACCCGCATTCTTTGGCTAGACGGCACCGATGAGGAGAATGCGAACACGCGCGACCGTTTCATTTACATTCACGGGACGAAGCACGAGGACAAGATTGGGATTCCCGACAGTCACGGGTGCATCCGGATGCGCGCTGCCGACGTGATCGAATTATTTAAATTAGTTGATGAAACCACGCAGGTGGTCATCCGCGAATAGTTTATAACGGCGAAACATCCAAAAAAGCGTTGCTTCGAGGGTGTTCCATGCCTAGAAGAACCGGAGCAACACAACCGAAAGGAGGCGAGGTAGATTGAAATTCATCAAAGCGATCATGATCATGGCCGTTTTAGCGGGCGCTCTCAGCTTGGGGGCGTGCGCTCAACACAAAGAAGCGGCTGCTACCACAACAACGAGTTCCACTCACGGATACTCGAAGTAACCCCTTCGTCCAAGTTGTCCCAAATTGGGGCGCCTTTGACAAAAAGGCCAGGTCGCTTTGGCGGCCTGGCCTTTTCTAATTTCTAAATAATCTTCTCAATGTGAATTTCAGGTCTGTTCTGATCTTTGCATTTGCCATTTCCGCGACTGCGGTCTGGGCGCAGGACGAGGAATCGATCAACGATTTGCGCGACGCGATTGTGGCGCTCTCGCCGCGCACTGTGGATCCGCACGAGGCCGAGCTGTTGTCGGTGACGGCCCACACCACGTCGCGCCGGCTCGCCCATGAATATGGCGTTCACGGCGACCCGGCGATTCACAATTTTCTCATCAACATTGGTGCGAAAAAGCGCGGGATTTGTGCTGACTACACCCGCGACATCGGTGCGCGCTTGAAAGAGTTTCACTTTAAAACGCTGGTTCTTCACTGGGGCGCTGCTTACGCGAAAGACCCCGATGAAAATAATGGCCTGGTTGTCACTGCACGGAACCAGCCTTTCATCGATGGAATTGTCCTCGATGGCTGGCGCAAAGCCGGCCGACTATTTTGGTGCCCCGTGAAAAAAGACCGTGAATACGAAATCGGACATCGCAATTTACTTGGTCAATTGGGAGGACACCCGCATTCGGGGATCACCGCATGGAAAGAGGACCTGCAGGAAACTGCGGGGCTCCAGGACAATCAGTCCGCCAAGGCTGAACCGAATCGCAAGCGATAGACGCGCAGCCGCCTTCCATTTGCACAAGTTGTCACTAAAATTGATTTCATGGAATTAAGCGGTAGGCCGCTCTCGCTCGACGACATTGCTGGCGTTGCCTATGGCCGCGAATCGGTGCAAATCGCGGCTTCGGCGCGCTCGCGCATTTTGGCGTCGCGCAAAGTAGTGGACGACATCGTCGCGCGCGACGCCGTTGTATACGGCGTTAATACTGGTTTCGGTAAGCTTGCGGACGTGCGGGTTCCTCGCGCAGAAATCGGCGTGCTCCAATTGAATCTCGTTCGAAGCCACGCCTGCGGCATCGGTCCGCCGTTGTCCGAGCCGGAAGTGCGCGCCATGATGTTGCTGCGCGCAAACGTGCTGACTCTCGGGTTTAGCGGCATTCGTCCCGAAGTGATTCAGTTGCTCTGCGAAATGCTCAATCATCGAGTGTATCCAATTGTTCCGGAGAAAGGCTCAGTCGGTGCCAGCGGCGATCTCGCGCCATTGGCGCATCTTGCTCTGAGTTTGATCGGCGAAGGCGAAGCGTTCTTTGACGGGAAGCGCATGGACAGCGCCGAAGCGCTTAAGCGCGCCAAATTGAAGCCGGTGCAACTGGAAGCGAAAGAAGGTCTAGCGTTATTAAATGGCACTCAAGCGATGCACGCGGTCGGGGGATTGTCGATGTTGCGCGCGAAACGCCTGACGAGCGTTGCCGATGTTGCCGGCGCGATGACGCTCGAAGGTTTGCGCGACACGCCGGCAGCGTTTGATCCGCGGCTGCATGACGCGCGGCCGCATCAGGGGCAAAAGGCGGTCGCCGCTCATTTGAATTCGCTATTGCAAGACAGCCAAATCCGAGAATCGCACCGGAAAGACGATCCGCGCATTCAGGATGCCTACAGCGTCCGTTGCATGCCCCAGGTGCACGGCGCCGTCCGCGATGTTTTCGCTCATTGCGAACAAATTTTGGAAGTCGAATCCGCTTCAGCCACCGATAATCCGCTGGTGTTCGTTGACAGCGGCGATGTCGTCTCCGGCGGAAATTTTCACGGCGCGCCACTCGCGTTCAGTTTCGATTACGCCGCGATCGCGCTTACCGATTTAATAAACATCAGCGAGCGCCGAATCGATCGTTTGGTCAATCCCGACAAAAGCGAGGGTTTGCCGGCATTCCTGGCGCGTCGGCCCGGCGTTGAGTCAGGTTTCATGATCGCGCAGGTCGCGGCGGCATCATTGGTAAACGAAGCTCGCGTGCTCGCTCATCCGGCCAGTGTCGATAATGTCACGACTTCGGGCGGAAAGGAGGACCACGTTTCCATGGGGATGACGAGCGCGCTCAAATTGCGGTCGATTGTCGATCTTGCCGAAAATCTTTTCGCGATCGAATTGCTCACTGGCGCGGAAGCACTCGAACATCGACACCCGTTGCGCGCGGGCACAGGCGTTGAGCGCGCGTTTGAACTCATTAGGCAAGTTGCGCCGCCGCTGACGAACGATCGCTCGCTGTCTGGCGATATCGCTCGATTGGCCGAGAAGATTCGCGCCGGCGCATTCGATAATTTATGAGCGGGAAACGACGGACCCGCGCGCCGCGCGGCAGCGAACTGAGCTGCAAAGCCTGGCATCAGGAAGCTGCCATGCGAATGCTGATGAACAATCTCGATCCCGACGTCGCCGAAAATCCCGATCAACTGATCGTTTACGGCGGGACCGGTCGGGCGGCACGGAGTTGGGATGCGTTCGATGCGATCGTGCATTCGCTGCGCGACTTGGAAAACGATGAGTCGTTGCTGGTTCAATCCGGAAAACCGGTGGGAAAATTCCGGACGCACGACGAAGCGCCGCGCGTTCTGATCGCGAATTCGAATCTCGTTGGACAATGGAACAATTATGCCGAGTTCAATCGACTTGAGCGGCTTGGATTGACGATGTACGGCCAGATGACCGCCGGTTCGTGGATTTACATCGGGAGTCAGGGAATCGTACAGGGGACGTTCGAAACATTCGCCGCGGCTGGAAAAAAACATTTCGGCGAATCGCTCGAAGGAAAATTTGTTTTGACCGGCGGCCTTGGCGGAATGGGCGGCGCCCAACCGCTTGCGGCCACCATGAACGGCGCCGTTTTTCTCGGGGTCGAAGTCGATCCGGTTCGGATCGAGAAAAGATTGAAGAGCGGTTATTGCGATAAGATCGCCCGCTCGCTCGATGAAGCGCTGAAGTTGATTGAGACAGCGCGTAACGATCGACGTCCACTTTCGGTCGGTCTCGTTGGCAATTGTGCTGACGTGTTGCCGGAAATTGTGAAGCGTGGCGTAGTTCCCGATGTCCTGACCGATCAGACCAGTGCGCATGACGCCCTCAACGGCTACGTGCCAAATGGAATGGCGCTGGAAGACGCGCTCGCGTTGCGCCGCAAGAATCCGGACGAATACATCGAACGCGCGATGCAATCGATGGCGGTGCATGTCGAAGCCATGCTCGCATTGCAAAAGAAAGGCGCGATCACCTTTGATTACGGCAACAACGTTCGCGCCCAGGCGCAGAAAGCGGGCGTGAAAAACGCCTTCGATATTCCCGGTTTCGTCCCGGAATACATTCGCCCGCTTTTTTGCGAAGGCCGCGGGCCGTTTCGCTGGGTCGCATTAAGCGGCGAGCCCGAAGATATTGCGCGTACAGACAAACTCGCGCTCGAATTATTCCCCGAAAATCAAACGCTTGCGCGTTGGATGAAACTCGCGAAAGAGCGGATCCATTTCCAAGGATTACCCGCGCGCATTTGCTGGCTCGGCTACGGTGAGCGCGCAGAATTTGGCGTCGCCATGAACGACCTGGTAAAACGCGGCGAGATCAAAGCGCCGATTGTGATCGGACGCGATCATCTCGACGCGGGTTCAGTCGCGTCGCCAAATCGCGAAACGGAAGGAATGATTGACGGCAGCGACCCGATTGCTGATTGGCCGTTGCTCAATGCGCTGATCAACACCGCGGCCGGCGCGTCGTGGATCTCAATTCACAACGGCGGCGGTGTCGGCATCGGTTACTCGCAGCACGCGGGAATGGTCGTCGTCGCGGACGGCACCGACAATTCCAAACGAAGATTGGAGCGCGTCTTAACCAGCGATCCCGGGATGGGCGTTCTGCGTCACGCCGACGCCGGTTATTCACGCGCGATCGATTTCGCGGCGAAGAACAAGATCGACATCCCGATGCAGCCAAAACCGCGCGATTAAGCATGCAAAAACTGATCGAGTGCGTACCGAATTTTTCGGAAGGGCGAGACGAGGATGTGATTCAACAGATCACCGACGCGATTAAGTCGACTGAGGACGTTTCGTTGCTCGATGTCGATCCTGGAGCAACTACGAACCGGACGGTGGTGACTTTTGTCGGCAGTCCGGACGCCGCGGTTGAAGCGGCGTTTCGCGGAATCAAGAAGGCGGCGGAACTGATCGACATGCGCAAACACAAGGGCGCGCATCCGCGAATGGGCGCGACCGATGTTTGCCCGTTTATTCCGGTGAGCAATGTCGGCTGGGACGAAGCGATTGAGTGCGCGCAGAAATTGGGAAAGCGGGTCGGCGATGAACTGGGTATTCCCGTTTACCTCTACGAAAAGGCCGCCAAGGATAAATCCCGGTCGAATCTCGCGATAATTCGCGCGGGCGAGTACGAAGGTTTCACCGAGAAAATTAAACAGCCGGAATGGAAACCGGACTTTGGTCCGGCGAAACTCAACGAAAAGGCGGGCGCGACTGCGATTGGTGCGCGCGAATTTCTTGTTGCTTACAACGTCAACCTGAACACGAAATCGGTCCGACGCGCTAACTCGGTGGCGTTCGATGTTCGTGAGCAGGGTCGGTTCAAAACGGAAGATGGTACGCCGTCGGGGGAAAGGGTCCTCGACGCACAGGGTGAGCCTGTCCGCATTCCGGGAATGTTGAAGCACGTCAAGGCGATCGGTTGGTTCGTGAAGGAGTACGGGATCGCGCAAGTATCGATGAACCTGACGAATATTGAGGTGACGCCGCTGCACGCCGCGTTCGACGCTTGCTTTGAAGCGGCAAGCAAACGCGGTCTCCGCGTGACCGGTTCGGAGATTGTCGGAATGGTTCCCAAAAAATGTTTGACCGACGCGGGCCGCTATTTTTTGCGGAAGCAGAAATGGTCGGAAGGCGCTTCCGAGGAGGAGCTGATCGACATCGCAATCCGCTCAATGGGCTTGAGCGAATTGAAACGTTTCGATCCGAACGAAAAAGTGATTGAATTAAAGATTGAATCCGATTCGAAATCGCTTCTGAAAATGAATTTACTCGAATTTTGCAACGAAACGGCGAGCGATTCACCCGCGCCCGGTGGCGGATCGGTGGCGGCGTTGATGGGTGCGCTTGGCGCATCGCTCGGCGGAATGGTCGCGAACCTTTCGGCCGGCAAACGCGGCTGGGACGATAAGCTCGAATATTTCAGCAAGTGGGCGGTGAAAGCGCAGCAACTTAAAGACGAATTGCTGGCGCTGGTCGACGAGGACACAGCCGCTTTCAAGAAGGTGATGGACGCATTCGCGCTGCCAAAACAATCCGCCGAAGAAAAAGCCGCGCGCGTGGGCGTGATTGAATCAACGACGAAATACGCGGCGGCAATTCCGCTGAAAGTGATGGAGACCGCGTCAAAGTCTTACGAGCTGCTGACGGAAATGGCGGAGAAAGGAAACCCGAACTCGATTTCGGATGTTGGTGTCGGTATCTGCGCAACGCGTGCCTGCATCGACGGAGCTGCGCTGAATGTTCGAATCAATCTGGCGGCGTTGAAGGATGAAAAATTTAAATCCGATCTTCAGAAGAAAGTTCGCCAGCTGCAGGCAGATTCCGAGTCTGAGTATAAGAAGATCGATCAGATCGTGCAGAGCAAGATTGGATAATGGCTAAGAGAATTGCGAAAGGCGGCCACCCCTCTCCCCTCGATGCGAGGAGAGAGGATAAGGGTGAGGGGTGAAATCGTGAATTCGGTCGCGATTCTTCACGCGTCGCAGTTGGTTACGCTTTCTGGGCCGAAACGTGCGCGCGCTGGCAAGGAATTGTCCGAGCTGGCAATCATCCATGATGGCGGGATGCTGATTCGTGACGGCAAGATCGACAATGTCGGACGGAGCGATGAAATCGAGAAGAACGCGGGCGACGCGGAGATTGTCGATCTTGGCGGGCGCGTTGTTTTGCCGGGATTTGTTGATGCTCACACGCACTTAGTTTTTGCCGGAAATCGGCTGGACGATTTCGAGCGGCGCGCGCGAGGCGAAACTTACGAACAAATCGCCAAGGCCGGCGGGGGAATTTGGTCGACCGTCGAGAAAACCCGCGCCGCGAGTGAGGCCGATCTTTTCGCGCAGGCGAAGAAACATGCCGATTGGTTTTTGAAATGCGGAACGACAACCATTGAAGCGAAGTCGGGCTACGGGCTAACGCTCGTGGATGAGCTGAAGGTCCTGCGCGTAATGGGCCAACTCAACGAACAGACGCCACTGGAGATTGTTCCGACGTTTCTCGGCGCTCACGCGGTGCCGCGCGATACGTCGCCAGATAAATATGTCGATCTTGTGATCAACGAAATGCTGCCGCGCGTCGCGAAAGAAAAACTGGCTGAGTTTTGCGATGTGTTTTGCGAGCCCGGCTATTTTGATGTCGAGCAATCGCGAAAAATTTTGAGCGCGGCAAAGAAGCTGGGGCTCAAATTGCGCGGCCACATTGATCAACTGACAAATTCGGGTGGCGCGAAATTAATGGCGGAACTTGGGGCAACGACCGCCGATCATTTGGAAAAAACGGACGAGCAGGGGATTGCAGCTTTAAAAGCCTCCAATGTGCAACCGGTTTTGCTGCCCGGATCGGTTTATGCGCTTGGATCGACATCGTATCCGCGTGCCCGACAAATGATTGAGGCGGGTCTCGCAGTTGTCCTCGCGACCGACTTCAACCCCGGTTCGTCACCGACATCTTCGATGCCTATGATTCTTTCGCTGGCGTGCACCCAAATGAAGATGTCACCCGTCGAAGCAATCGCTGCGTCGACAATCAACGCGGCGTATTCGTTAAATCGCGGAGATAAGATTGGTTCGCTGGAACTTGGAAAGCTGGCGAATCTCGCTGTGTTCGATTGCGAAGATTATCGCGAGCTGGCGTATTGGTTTGGACTTCCGCAAACGCACGCGGTTTACGTGCGCGGGAAAAGAACCCGCTAAACACACCAAAAAGCGCTAAAATTCAAATCGATTCAGGAAATCTTTCGCGTCATTTCGCGTGTTTGGCGGATAGTTTCTTGTTCGGCCGGACAAAAATTAATGCGGCGCTCATAGAGCGCCGCTACAGTAAGAGCCTTTCATGAAAGTCGAAGTGGAAAAAAAGCCGGAGTCGATCTCGACATTAAAGATCGAATTGCCTCCGGATGAAGTTTCAAAGGAATGGGACACGATCGCGAACAGCTTTGCGCGGTTTGCCAAAATTCCCGGTTATCGGCCCGGCAAAGCGCCGCGGGCGGTGATCGACAAACGATTTCGCAAGGAAATTCAGGACGAGGTTACTAAGAAGCTCGTGTCGAAAAGTTATCGCGAGGCGATCGAGCAGAAGAAGCTACGGGTCGCGTCGTTGACGAATTTGGAGGGCGTCCAATTCGGCGAAGACAGATCGATCCGCTTCCAAGCCACGGTGGTGATCGCACCCGAGTTTAAATTGCCAAACTACAAAAGCATTGCCGTGCAATTGCCGGAGACGAAAGTAACGGAGGCGGAAATCGACGCGACGCTGGAACGGTTACGCGATCAAACTGCGGACTTCGTCGATGTTCCTCAGCGCGCCGCGCAAATGGAGGATTTCGCGGTGATCGATTTTGAGGGAACCGTTGAGGGTAAACCGATCAGCGAAGTCGCGCCGCAGGCGAGCAAGAATCTGCACGGCGGGAAAAAATTCTGGCTCCATTTGTCGGCCGACAATTTTCTCCCGAAGTTTTGCGAGCAGATCGTTGGTCAAAAACGGGAGGAGACGCGCACGGTGGCTGTCGATCTTCCAACGGATTTTCTGGTCAAAGAAATGGCCGGCAAACAGGCGAATTACACGGTCACGCTGCGCGAAATCAAAGAAAAGGTATTGCCGGCGATCGATGATGCCTTCGCGGGCAAATTACTTCCCGGAAAATCGCTGACGGAACTTCGTCACACGATCGAGCACGATCTCGAGCACGAAAAAGAGCACGAGGTCGAGCGGGCGAAGGAAAGCCAGATCGTAAAATATCTGCAGGAAAAGATTCAGTTCGATTTGCCGCCGAGTTTGCTTCGGAACGAGACCAAGCGGGCGTTGACTGAATTGGTGCAGCGAAATCGGGCGCGCGGAATTCCCGATGAAATGTTGAAGGACAAGGAAAAGGAATTGATCGAGACCGCGGCGAACGTGGCGGCGCACCGGTTGAAAACGAATTTCATTCTCGAGCGAATTGCCGAGCAGGAAAAAATCGAAGTCAGGCGGGAAGATGTCGATCTTCGGATCCGGCAGGAGGCGCAGCACTACAACATTTCCAGCGATAAAATGCGGAAGGAACTCGAAGAACACGATGGACTTAACGCGCTGGCGGAACAGATTCTGCTCGGCAAGACTCTTGATTTCCTAAAGGCGAATGTTAGCGTCCAGCCGGTTTTGGAAGAACAAACTGCAAAGAAATGAGTGAACTTAGAGGAAATCGTTCCCAATCGGTGCTGGTGCCGATGGTGGTCGAACAAACTGGCCGCGGCGAGCGCAGTTACGACATTTATTCGCGCTTACTGAAGGACCGCATCGTTTTCATCGGGACGCCGATTGATGATCACATCGCGAACCTCGTGATCGCGCAGTTGCTCTTCCTGCAGATGGAAGATTCGAAAAAGGACATCAACATCTACATCAATTCGCCTGGAGGCAATGTAACGTCGGGATTGGCGGTTTACGATACCATGCAATTTCTGACCTGCGACGTGACGACGTATTGCCTTGGGATGGCTGCGAGCATGGCGGCGGTTCTGCTTTGCTCCGGAACAAAAGGCAAACGATTCGCGCTGCCGAATTCCGACATCATGATTCACCAAGTCTCGGGCGGCGCGCAAGGCGCAGCCAGCGACGTCGAGCGCCAGGTCGATTACATGTTCAAGTTGAAGAAGCGCCTCATCAGAATCATCTCGCAACACACTGGCAAACCTGAGGAACAGGTGCGGCTCGATTCAGACCGCGACTATTATATGTCGGCGGCCGAAGCGAAGGCTTACGGGTTGGTTGACGAAGTGATCAAGTCTCGCAAAGAACTGAAAGGGGTCGACGGCGCTCATTCGGGCGACCAGTCTGAGCGCAGTTCCAGCCGGAAAACGGAGGAATAGAAGCTGCTCCCTTAAGGGCAAAATATGGCGCGCGCGACCAACCTCACGATGTGCTCGTTCTGTGGCAAAAGCCACGCCGAGGTGCGCAAGTTAATCGCGGGTCCGGGCGTTTATATCTGCGATAGTTGCATCAACGTTTGCAAAAGCATTCTCGACAAGGAGCTAAACGAAGACGCGCGGCGGCAGTCTTCGAACATTCGTGTTCCGAAACCGGCCGATATCCGCCGTATGCTCGATCAGTACGTAATCGGCCAGGAGGTCGCCAAAAAGACACTTTCGGTGGCGGTGCACAACCATTTCAAACGCGTTCTTCAAGCTCCCGCGCCGACTGATTCTTCGGCGGCGTTTCAACCAGACCCGTTCGCTGAAGTTGAAATCGAGAAGAGCAACATTTTGTTAATAGGACCGACCGGTTCAGGCAAAACGCTGCTCGCTAAAACGCTCGCGCGAATTCTCGATGTCCCATTTTGCATCGCGGATGCGACCACGCTGACAGAAGCCGGTTACGTCGGCGAAGACGTTGAGAACATCATTTTGCGCTTGCTCCAAAACGCGGATTACGACGTGAAGCGCGCCGAGATCGGGATCGTTTATATCGACGAGATCGACAAGATCGGCCGCAAAACGGATAACGTTTCGATTACGCGCGACGTTTCCGGCGAAGGTGTGCAGCAGGCGTTGCTGAAGATTCTCGAAGGCAGCACCTGCAACGTTCCGCCGCAGGGCGGCCGCAAACATCCGCATCAGGAATACATTCAAGTCAACACCGAGAAAATTTTGTTTATCTGCGGCGGCGCGTTCGTTGGTTTGGACAAGATCGTGCAAAAACGGATCGGCCAAAAGACGATGGGCTTCAGCAGTCCTACGCTCGAAGTGGAGGAAGCGTTGCGCAAAGAAGCGGTTCGTCACGTCGAGCCTGAAGATTTGCTGTCGTTCGGAATGATTCCTGAATTTATCGGGCGTTTGCCGGTGGTCAGTTCGCTCGACGCGCTGACGGAAGAGGAAATGGTCGCGATTCTGACCGAGACGAAGAACGCGATGATCAAGCAATACACCAAGCTCTTTTCGATGGAAGGTGTGCGGTTGACTGTGACCAAGGACGCGTTGCGCGCTCTGGCCGCACAATCGGTCACAAAGGGTACCGGCGCTCGCGCGCTGCGCTCGATGCTTGAGCGGATCATGCTCGACATCATGTATGATGTGCCTAGCCGGGAAGATATCGCGGAAGTCACGATCAATCGCGCGGTGGTCGAGGGCAAAAAGATTCCGCTGATTCGCAAGAAGCAGGACAAAGACGCCGCCTGATGTTCGGCAGAAAACGCCGAACGTTCAACGCCCAACGCTGAACGCCGAATTACGGAAAGGTTTCTTCTGACTTCAAGATTGGACGTTGGGCGTTCGACGTTGGACGTTCTCTTCTCATGCGCACCGTCCTTCTCAACACCGGTACTGAACTCTTGGCGGGTGACGTGCATGACACGCATCTGGCATTCATTGCGCGCGAGATTTTCTCGCTCGGACTCCGCATCGAGGAACGGCGAACAGTCGGGGACGGGCCGGCGATAGGCGAAACGCTTGGTGAATTATTTTCGCGGGCGGAAATTATCTTCGTAACTGGCGGTCTTGGCCCGACGAGCGACGACATTACCCGTGATGTCGTTGCTGAATTGCTCGGACTGAAATTGGAGGAGAATGCGAAACTGCTCGCGTCATTGAAGGAGCGGCTTAAGGCGCGCGGAATTAAGTGGGTTTCTAGCATCGCGCGACAAGCGCAAGTTCCAGAAGGCGCGCAAATTCTGCCAAACGAAAACGGGAGCGCCTCGGGATTGTATTTGAAAGAAAATATCAATCCGACGCTTCGTTCACCGCATATTTTTCTTCTGCCGGGTCCGCCACGCGAGTTGCAACCGATGTTTCGCGCATCGGTGACGTCGATCTTGCGGTCGATTGTGAAAGGTCCGCCGCGATTCGAGCGGCGATTTTACAAGATCGCCAGCATGGGCGAATCGCTGATCGAAGAAGCGATCGGCAAAAAGGTTCTCGCGATTCCAGGAATTGAGCTCGGCTATTGCGCCCGACCGGGCGAAGTCGACGTCCGGATCATCGGAGAGCGCGGCGCGCTTGATCAAGCCGATCAAGTTGTTCGCGCCGAGCTGGGTCACGCGATTTTCTCAACTGGCGACGAAAGTCTCGAGGAAGTGCTGGTCAAATTGCTCACGAAGAAAAAACAGACCCTGGCAATTGCCGAGTCGTGCACGGGTGGATTGCTCGCGAACCGGATTACGAATGTGGCGGGCGCTTCTGCGGTTTTGCTGGCCGGTTACATTTGTTACGCGAACGAAGTGAAGATCGACATCCTCGGCGTAAATCCAAAACTGATCGAGGCGCACGGTTCTGTGAGCGAACAGGTGGCGCGCGCAATGGCAGAAGGCGCCCGAAGTCGCGCAAGATCGACATATGCGCTCGCGACGACTGGTGTTGCCGGGCCGAGCGGCGGTTCGGCGGAGAAACCGGTCGGCACCGTTTACGTGGCCCTCGCGTCCGGAGAAGAGACAAAACTTAAGAAATTATTTTTTCCGAGCGATCGCGAAACATTCAAGCAGCTTGGGGCCCAAGCGGCGTTTGAAATGTTAAGATGGAAATTAATCGCGCGGGAGTAGAGCGCTCGCGTTGGCAAGCGCCGTTTTGTCATTCCGAAGCGGAGTCGAGGAATCTCTAACCGTTTCTGCTTTCTGAAATATCGAGAGATGTCTCCCATTCGACTCGCTGCTCTCGCTCAGGGCAGGCTCTCACTATGGCGGCTACGCCGCTGTTAAATGGATGCAACGTCACGTTGCCGCTCGACATGACAAGGGATTGATTTAGAAATCGCCGACATCGACCGGCGTGCCGACTTTGGCGTGATCGTAAAGTAATTTTGCGCCGTCCACCGATTCGCGAATGCAGCCGTGCGACGCCGGGTACCCCGGCAAAATTCCGATGTGCATTCCGACGCCGTCTTCAGTTAACCGGAGAAACCATTTCATCGCCGCGCCGGAGAAATGGGTGCCGCTGGGCGCCGAATCAGCTCGCGAACTGACGCCAGCGCGGACAGTTCGACCTGAATGATCAACGAAATCCCCATACAAACTTGAATGATGATTTGGATCTTTCTCGAGCACCCGCATATGGCCCTGCGGCGACTCGTGTCCGCGCTTACCGGATGAAACCGGCGCATCAGCCACGATTTCTTCGCCGATCATCAGGTAGGCGCGCTGTTTTGGTATTGAAACAACGATGCGCGTATTGTCGGGTGTTGCTTGTTTGAGCAGATTTTGATTCACCTTCATCGGTTCCTGCTTGTGAATCAGGTCGGCCGGCTTCTTCATTTTCGGCCCGAACAATTGAGCTCTGGCCAATCCTGCGAGCACGACGGCCGTCAAGACGACAATTGTTGTTAGGCAAATTCGCTTCATGAATTTTCGCTATAACTGTGAACGCGGTTGAGCCAGCCTGGTAACCAGCGGGTCTCATGTCGTTCCGGTGGCGAATTCTGGACGCGGCGACGCAATATTGCAGCAGCGGAGTTTGAAAATTCGCGCGCGGCATTCGTGCCATCTTCGTTACCCTGCATCTGTTGGAGCACTTGGAGCAATCCCCAGCCTTCGCCGTGATAACGCTCGGTATGCAAAACTCCTTCGCCCTTGAAATTCACGTAATCGACCAGCGCATAGCAGCCATGCGGCGTGCTGGCAACGCGCTCAAACTGCCGCTCGACATTGGCGCGCTCTGCCGGCGCTGCTTCGTCGAGCATCTTAGCGAGCGATTGTTGCAGACGGGCGACCATAAATTGGGCCTGAACATCGATCGTCCGCGTTAAAAATTGCCGGAGTTCGCGCATTTGGGTTGAATTTTGCGCGGTGGAAAACTCAGCGCGCGAATTCCAGGGACAAACCCGCGACTGGTTGAGCCAGGCCGGAATCGCGGTCCGATGCTCCCGCGCGAAGGCGAGGAATTTCGGAAAGCTTTCGTCGAACGGACCGTGCACCCCTTGTGGGTACCAAATGAAATGGCCAATTCCAAGCGAAGCGAAATTTTCTCCGGCGTTCCAGGCGGTCAGGCCGCTCACGGTGCCGTTGCTTTCGTTTTGCCAAATCTTTTTCCCGATTCGAAGCGCGTCGGCGTCTGAGATACGAACCGGTTCCGCTGCCCACGCCGTTCCGGCGGGCGCAATTAAGAGCAGGCAGACCGCCCAGATGCGGCCAGGGTGATGTTGGGTTGACGGGCGCGGTTTCTCCACTAGCGTTGCAAACTTCTGCGCTGTTCCAGAATAAAGCGCAATCACATTCGCAATCACATTTTATGAAATCTATTCTACTTAGCGCCGTTGCTTTGTCCCTCGCAGTCAGCGTGTTAGCGGAAGACAAGCCACCCCAATTGAAGGACTTGAAAGATAAAGCGAGCTACAGCATCGGTTTAAATTTTGGCATGAACTTCAAACGGCAGAATGTCGATCTTAACAGCGACGCGTTTGCCGCCGGATTCAAAGATGGCATGAGCGGCAGAAACCCGCTCATGAGTGAGCAAGAAGTCAGGGACACAATGGCGGCATTCGAAAAAGATATGCAACAAAAACAAGGGGAGATGGCTCAGAAAAACGGGGCGGAGGCGGAAAAATTTCTCGCCGCTAATAAAACCAAGGAAGGCGTGAAGACGACTTCGAGTGGTTTGCAATACAAAGCGTTGAAAGAAGGAAATGGTGCGCAGCCGAAAAGCAGCGACACCGTGACCGTAAACTACCGCGGCACGTTGATTGACGGTACTGAGTTCGACAGTTCCTATAAACGTGGTCAACCAGCAACGTTTCCGGTCGGCGGCGTCATCAAGGGCTGGACCGAAGCGCTCCAGCTGATGAAGGTCGGATCTAAATATCAACTTTTCATTCCGGCAAGTCTGGCCTATGGCGAGCAAGGCCGACCGGGAATTCCTCCGAACGCGACCTTGATTTTCGAAGTGGAGCTGATGGACGTGAAATCGCCGCAAGCCGGCGGGGCGAGCGCTGCACCTGCGCCTTCACCCAAATAATTGTAGCGGTGTTCGTCGCGGCGAGCGTCTCTACAACACTTCGTCGCCAATCAACTAGCGCTTGCCGTTGTCGCTTCCCATGCGACCCGCTGTGCGTCGCCCCACAAATCTTCCAAGCTGTAAAACGTGCGCTTGTCGCGATGGAAGATGTGAATGACGACCTCGAGATAATCGAGCACGATCCATTGACTGGCTGGGAAACCATCGATCGCTGCGGCGCGCAACCCGTGCTCCTCTTTCAATCGCGTCTCAATTTCGTTGGCAATTGCTTTGAGCTGCGGCTCCGACGTGGCCGAACAAATGACAAAGAAATCGGTGAAGCTGGAAATGCCGGCGAGATCGAGCACGATAATATCTTCGGCCTTCTTGTTCGAGGCCAGTTCGGCGCAGGTCGTGGCTAACTGTTTCGCGGTTATGTCGCTGACTCCCGGTAAAGATTTTCGCGTCGAATAATTTCTTCCACGGCCCGAGGTACGAGATAGCGGATGGAGCGTCCGGACGCAACCCGGTTTCGGATTTCAGTCGCCGAGATGTCGATGTTGCGTTGAATGACGGGGAACGGCTGCTTTTCTCCGCGGCCCGCGCGATCGAGGACGACGAATTGGACCAGCTTCTTCAGTTCGTCGAAGCGACGCCATTTGTTCAATGAGCTAACGTTGTCGGCGCCGATCAGCCAAAATAATTCCGCTTTGGGTTCGCGCTCGCGAATTTGCAGGACCGTGTCGATGCTGTAAGAGGGCGGCGGTCGCTTTAATTCGCAGTCGTCCGCTACGAAATCTTTTTGACCTTCGATCGCCGCTTGTAACATCGACAATCGACTCTCCGCCGAGGCCACCGGCGCGCTTCTCAAAGGTGAAACGGCCGCGGGAACAAAAATGACTTTCTCCAGCCCAAGCGATTCGTGGACTTCGCGAGCCAGAATCAAATGGCCGTGATGAATCGGATCGAATGTTCCGCCGTAGATGCCGATTTTCATTTTCAACGCGCTGAATGCACCGCGCCGACCCTCACCGGGCGCTTCGCGTCCGCCTCTCCCTCAGGGAGAGGATTGAGGTGAGGGCGAGTGTGCCGCCGCTTCGAAGTCATGACACTGGCGGTCGATTTGCAAAGCGAATCCACGTGCAGTCGCGTTTTTCATTTTCTCCGCGCGAGATCGGCATCTAAGTTGCGAAGTTTATGAACGACAGTTCGCTCGGTCAACTGATACTCTTTATTGGAGGTGGATCGCGCGCTCCGTCGCGCGATGCCGATTTTGGCGCCGAAGGCGCATTATTTTCTGACATCGAGGTCCGAACCGGACTGGTATTGGGTACTGCTCAATCCACATTGCCTAGCCCGCATAAGAAACATGAAGAGTGATTCGCTCGGTCAACTGATACTCTGCGGCGTTCCTGGAAAAGAACTCGATGCCGCCAGCGCCGAATTGTTCCGCAGCGTGCAGCCGGGCGGGTTCATTCTTTTCGGGCGCAACATCGAAACCGCGCCTCAATTGCGCAAACTGATCGACGATTTGCGCGATTTGAGTGAGACGGAACCGATCATCACCATCGATCAGGAAGGCGGGCGCGTTTCGCGATTGCGGTTGATCGGCAGCGAGCCGCCGAACGCGCAGCAGTTGCGCGACAAGGACGATGTCGATCTTATCTGCCGGCACGGCGACATTACCGGGCGTTTGTTGCGCGTTTTCGGCTTCAATCTCGATCTCTGTCCAGTGTTGGATATTTCTTTCGACGACAACGCGGACAATTCGTTGCGCGGCCGCTGTTACGGGAAAACGGTCGAGCAAGTGGTGCGCAACGCTGGCGCGTTCAACGACGCGATGCGCAAACAAGGTGTCGCAAGCTGCGGCAAACATTTCCCAGGTTACACTTGTGCCAAATCGGACGCGCATTACGAACTGCCGCGAATCGACCGAACGCGGAAAGAATTAGATCAGAATGAGCTGGCCGTGTTTCGGCAATTCATTGGTAGGGGCGGTTCACCGAACCGCCCGCAACCGCAAATCCGGCCCGGATCGATGGAGGTCAATCGCCCCTACCTCGAAGAGGGAATCATCGACAGCATGATGATTTGTCACGGCTGGTATCCGTCTCTCGAGCCGGAAAAAACGCCGGCGAGTCTATCGCGCCGCGTGATCACCGATCTTCTTCGAAGCGAATTCGGTTTCGACGGGCTCGTGATGACCGACGACCTCGACATGGGCGCGATTTTGAATGGTTATAGCCTCGATCAAACCATTCGGCTCGCGATCGAAGTGGGAAACGATCTGGTGATGATTTGTCACCGGATTCCCGAGATTGAAAACGTACTGCGAATTCTCGGCACGCTGCCGCGCGAGCAGATTGGTCGCGCGCTTTCAAGCGTTGCGCGATTTAAGAAAAAGATCGCGCCACCACATGAATTCTCCGAAGCCGCCTTTCGCAAGATCGACAATGAGATTTGGGACCTGCGCGTCGCGACGCTCGGCGAAGAACGCGCCAAGCAGCGCAGCGTCGAAGACGGTAAACGTTCGCCGGTAGAGATATATTAATCGAATATCGAATGTTAAGATCTGACAGTCTCTTCCTCCCAAAATGATCACTAGCATCAAGGCGGCCCGAAGCTTTTATCATTGTTATTCTCGCCGTCTGCGCGTGCGAGGATTCTGCCTTCGCGAGCTCGGCGAAGGTTAATGCTGTGCTGCGAAACGAAACTCAAAACGAAATCAAAGTTCGGATCGAGTCGGCTTCAGGCTATTCCGTTTTCGGGATATCTCCTAGAAACGTATTTACTGAGTAGGTGGATAGAGCTGCCACGCTCACCATTACCATACGAGGTGGTCGAATTTTGAAAAGAGCGCCTCTCGTTCAACGAAGTGACCTTGGGAATCGGCTCGACGTTAATCATGACGCGGTTTATGTGCGCATCACGAAGAGCAAAATTGAACTAGTCACTCCGGGCGACGCGAAGGGCTGGTGGGCAGCTGGGCTACATCGTTAGAAGCGCCGAGCCTTGACCCGTTGGGCAGCCTGACTTTATCCTCCGCTCTTTGTGCGCGCTGAACTTACTATTCGCGGACTGATCATCGGGATCATCATCACGTTGGTCTTTACCGCGGCGAATGTTTATTTCGGACTCAAGGCCGGCCTCACGTTTTCGACCTCGATTCCGGCGGCAGTGATTTCGATGGCGCTGTTGCGCGGTTTCAAGGACGCGACGGTTCAGGAAAACAACATCGTGCAAACAGTCGCGTCGGCGGCGGGCACGCTCTCGTCGATCATTTTCGTGCTCCCGGGTTTGATCATGATCGGTTACTGGACCGATTTTCCTTTCTGGACCTCGTTTTGGATCTGTGCGCTCGGTGGAATTCTTGGCGTGATGTATTCGATCCCGCTGCGGCGCGCGTTAGTCACAACTTCGGACTTGCCGTACCCGGAAGGCGTCGCATGCGCTGAAGTTTTGAAGGTCGGCAGTGGCGATGAAGGAAAGCAAGCTTCCGACATCGAGCACGGCCGCGCCGGATTGCTCGCGGTTTTGTGGGGATCAATCGTCTCCGCGGTATTCGCCGTCATCGTCGCGACGCAAGTTTTCGCCGCGGACGTCGCGCAAACTTTTCGAATCGGCCGGCGCGGCGCGGTGAGCGGTTACGATTTCTTTTTGTCCTTCGCGCTTCTCGGGATCGGACATTTGGTCGGTCTTTCGGTTGGTATTGCGATGCTGATCGGCGCATTCATCGGCTGGGGCTGGGGTGTTCCGCATTTTTCGGCGATGGCCGGGGATCTCACAACGGCCGCGGCCGCGATCGCTCAAAAAACTTGGAGCACGAAAGTGCGTTTTGTCGGCGCGGGCGCGATCGGCGTTTCCGCGATTTGGACGTTGCTCAAATTGGTAAAGCCAGTTGCGCGCGGCCTCACCAGCGCGATGGCTGCATCGCGCGCGCGCAAAGCGGGCAAGGCCGACACGCTGCCAATTACTGAACGCGACATCCCGATCGGCATTGTCGGCGTCGTGACGTTGGTTTGCATGCTGCCGATCGGTTGGTTGCTCGGCTATTTCGGGACCTCAAGCGGTCTCGGCGCGCATTTGCCGACGCTCATCATTGGCGGCGTGACTTACATCGTGTTGATGAGCTTTTTCGTTTCCGCGGTGTGCGGTTACATGGCCGGGTTGATTGGTTCCTCGAATAGTCCGCTCTCCGGCATCGGAATTTTGGTCGTGATCGGCGCAGCCTTGCTTCTGGTGATGGGCGTAAAGCCGTACGTCGGTCCGGAGGCGGGCAAAGCGCTGATTGCCTTCGCCCTGTTCACAACGGCTGTGGTCTTCAATGTGGCGGCGATTGCCAACAACAACCTGCAAGACCTGAAAACCGGCCAGCTTGTCGACGCGACGCCATGGAAGCAGCAGGTCGCTCTGATTTTCGGCGTGATCGCGGGCGCTTTGGTCATTCCGCCGGTCCTCGATTTGGTCAATCACGCCTACGGGTTCGTTGGCGCACCCGGCGCGGATTTGCGTCCGCATCCACTTCCGGCGCCGCAAGCCGGCTTGATCTCGTCACTCGCCAAAGGTGTGATCTCTGGCGACATCGATTGGAGCCTGATCCGAATCGGCGGCATGATCGGCGTTGGAATTATTCTGCTCGACGAAATCCTCCGTCGCACGACGAAACACATGCATGTTCCGCCGTTGGCGGTCGGGCTTGGAATTTATCTGCCGACGCAAAGCACGCTGATGATCGTGGTCGGCGCAATCGTGGGCTGGGCTTTTGATCGCCGCGCCGATCGCACTCCGAAACCAGAGGCAACAAAACAGCTCGGCGTGTTGCTGGCGTCAGGCTTGATCGTCGGCGAGGGCATTCTCGGCGTCGTCATATCGGCGATCGTGGTGTTTTCCGGAAAGGATGCGCCGCTCTCCGTGGTTGGGCCGGCGTATGAAACAGCCGGAATCATCATTGGCGGCGTCGCGTTCGTGGCGATCGCGTTCGTGCTTTACCGCTGGATCCTCCGAATGGCGTCGGCAAGATCGACATGAAACGCAAATGGAGCTGGCCGCTTTGGGTCGGGTTCGTTGTCGCTGTCGGCGGCTTGTTCAGTTACGAATTTTTTATCCAGTTTCCAATCACGCGTGATTTTCCGTGGGCGACTCTTTTGCTTTTCGGCCTCGGCGCCAGTTTGCTGCTGGTCGGTCTGTTTCGGGCTTTTGGTCGACCGCAACTCTATCGCGGCAAAGTCTTCGGCTCGATCTTCGCGGTCGTAGCGTTCCTTCTGTTTGCCTTCTTTGCTTACGAGATCTTCTATGTGCTTCGACAGGTCCCGCTTTCCGCACAAGCGCCGCGCGTCGGTGAAAAAGCGCCGGAGTTTTCTCTGCCCGATCAAACTGGAAAATCAGTCGCGCTGGCCGATCTGCTTTCGCCCAACGGCGCGGTCCTGATCTTTTATCGCGGACATTGGTGACCGCTTTGCAACTCCGAGTTGCGGAGTTTCCAGCGCAGTCTCTCGGAATTCCAAAAGCGAGGAGTTCGCGTTGCCGCGATCAGCGTAGATTCGGTTGAAATCAATCGCGGACACTCCCAGAAGATGGGCTACACCTTTCTCCTTCTTTCGGACGCCAACGCCGGAGTCATTCGCCGTTACGACCTTCTCCATCGCGCCGCCGGACCGGGGAATACCGACATTGCGAGGCCGGCTGAGTTTTACGTTGATGCCAACGGCACCGTCCAATGGGTGAACTTGACCGAGAACATCGCCGTGCGTGCGCGGCCGGAGCAAGCGCTGAACGCGATCGATGCGACCAAAGTGGGCCGGCGCGATTGACGGCGCTTCGCCGACTTTATAACTTCAGCGCACGTGCAGCCAGAACTGGAACAACTACTCGTCCTTCAAGATCGACAGCAAAAGATCAGGCAAATCGAGAACGAGATCAGAAATCTGCCGCTGCAACGAAAGCATCTCGAATCGCAACTCGCGGAAAGCGTTGCCAGCCTCGAGGCGTTGAAGCTGAAAGCCAGACAGGTCGAGGTCGACCGGAAAAAACTTGAGCTCGACGTCGCCACACGCAACGAAAGCATCGCGCGCCTCAGAACTCAGCAATATCAAACGCGCAAGAACGATGAATTTCAGGCGATGGGCAATGAGATTCAACGTTACGAAGATGAAATTCGAAAACTGGAGGACCAGGAGCTCGAGCTGATGGAGCAGGGGGACAAACTGAAGGTCGAGGTTATGGCCGAGGAAAAGAAAACCGCTGCGACGAAGGATTCGATCTCGCGGCAAATGAACGATCTCGGCGAGAAATCGAAAGCGCTCGAAACGCGTCTGCAAGAATTGGCGAAGGAGCGAAAGGAATTGGCGGAAAAGATGGACGAGGATTTGTTGAATCGGTTCGAGCGTCTGTTCGCGAGCAAAGGCGACTCAGCCATTGTCGCGGTCGAGCACGGCGTTTGCACCGGTTGCCACATGAAATTGACCACCGCGACGGTGAAAGATGCGGAGGCCGGCAAGGAAATTGTCAACTGCGAGCAGTGCGGCCGAATCCTTTACGTCGCGGCGTAAGATCGATAGTCAACCCTCACCTGCCGTTTCGCGGCTTCCTCTCCCTTGAAGGGAGAGGATTGAGGTGAGGGTGAGCTTCAAACGTTGAACCGGAACGTCATTACGTCGCCGTCGCGCACTTCATAATCTTTGCCTTCGATTCGAAGCTTGCCCGTCTCCCGCGCCTTTGCGAACGAACCAAGCGCGACCAGATCGTCGTAAGCGATCGTTTCCGCTGCGATGAAGCCGCGTTCGAAGTCGGAATGGATTGCGCCCGCCGCCGCCGGCGCTTTGTCGCCGGTATGGATCGTCCAGGCGCGCGTTTCTTTTTCGCCCGTCGTCAAAAAGGTGCGCAAGCCTAACAAATGATAAACGGCGCGAATCAGCGCATGAACCCCGCTGTCTTCCACGCCGAGACCGCGCAAATATTCCAGTGCTTCTTCCTCGCTCAGATCGACAAGCTCGCTTTCAATTCGCGCGCTGATCACAATCGCTTCTGTCCCGAAATGATGCCGCGCGTAATCCTGAACAAGATCGACATACTTTGCGGCGGCGTTAGTCCGATCGCCTTTCGCTACCGCTGCCAGATCGGTCTCAGCGACGTTGCAGGCAAAAAGAGTTGGCTTTGATGTCAGTAGAAACAAATTTCGGGCGACGATTTTTTCCTCGGGCTCAAGCGGTGCGGTGATCGCCGGTTTCCCGGAATCGAGATGCGGCAAAAGTTTTTCGACGACGGCGTTTTCGATCTTCGCACTTTTTTCGCCGGCGCGAACTTCTTTTTGCAATCGATCATGTCGCTTTTGGAGCGACGCGAGATCGGCCAGCACCAGCTCCGTGTTAATGACTTCGATGTCGCGAACCGGATCGATCGTAGCGCTGACGTGATGCACGTCCGCGTCGGCAAAGCAACGCACCACCTGCACGATCGCATCCACTTCGCGGATGTGACTGAGAAACTGGTTGCCGAGTCCTTCGCCTGCGCTGGCGCCTTTGACCAGACCAGCGATATCCACGAATTGGATCGCGGTCGGCACAATTTTTTTCGAACGCGACATCTGGCCAAGCTTTTCCAATCGTGGATCAGGCACAGTGACGACGCCGACGTTGGGATCGATCGTGCAGAAGGGATAGTTTTCGGCGGAGGCATTGTGCGTCCGCGTAACGGCATTGAACAACGTCGATTTCCCGACGTTGGGCAGTCCAACAATTCCGGCGCTGAGCATCCTTTTCCTGTAGCGGCGGTCTCTGACCGTCGCAAATTTCAACGGTGGCGATTTCGCTGCGATGAGTGAATACTTCGCCTCTGCAAATCGGGCTGTAGTTCAGCTTGGTAGAACGCTTGAATGGGGTTCAAGAGGTCGTGGGTTCAAATCCCGCCAGCCCGAATGATGACGATGAATGCGCGGAGTCCAAAGGATTCGCTGTTTACTGCGGTTTTCTTCATTTTTTCTGCGGCTATCGCGCTGCCGATTGATTCCGAGCAGCCCCAGCCAGGTCGGATCAAGCCGAACGTCGCTGCATTCGATTACGCTCGCGAATTAGTCCAACAAGGACGGTTCGTGGCCGACGGCAAAGGCTCCTGGAGCAGAGATCACCCTTCGACCGAACAAGAAAACGAATTCATTCGCATCAATGGATTTGCTGAATACGCGAAGTGGCATCTCGGGATCGATGAAAGACATTCTGTGAATAGCAAAACTCGCTACAAGTTTCCCTACGGCGACTTCGCAAACATTCACCGCTGCGGCTTGCTCGCGGTGAAAAGCAGAGCTCGGGAATACGGCTATTTCGATATCGAAGATGCAGCCGCCAAACTTATTGAAATGATTAGCTCGAAGAATTCCAGACGGTGAGAAAAGCATCGATTAATTCCGGTAAGTCGTCGCTGTAGCCTCCTTCAAGAACAGTAGCGGTCGGGATGTCGATCTTGCGCAGCCATTCTCCGAAGGTCGCGAAGTCTTCCTGTTGGAGTGTCATCTGGACAAGCGGATCGCGCGCGTAGGCGTCAAATCCAGCGGACACGAGGATCAAATCCGGCTTGAAGCTGATCAACTTATCGAGCGCGTGCTTCGTAACATCGACATGTTCTTTGCGCGGCGTTCCCGGTGCGACCGGATAATTCTCGACGTTGGCGAACGATTTTGCGCCGGTCCCGGGGTAGGCGGGAAACTGATGGATGGATGCAAATCGGATCCGCGGATTATTCGCGACGATTGCTTCCGTTCCGTTGCCGTGGTGCGCATCGAAATCCCAGATCGCCACGCGCTCGGCGCCGTTCTCGAGCGCGTCGAGTGCTGCAATGGCGACGTTGCTGAAATAACAAAAACCCATCGCGCGATCGCGTGTGGAGTGATGTCCGGGCGGTCGCATCAGCGCGAAAGGACGTTCTCCCGCGAGTGCGGTGCGCGCGGCTTCGATGCCGGCGCCGGCTGATTTGAGTGCGTACTCGTAAATTTTTGGAATCGCCGGGGTATCGAGATCGAAATCGCCGGTCGGCTTTTTCACGTGCTCGATGTGTTCCCGCGAGTGGGCCCGTATTAATTCATGAGTCGTGGCCGCTCGCGGCTCGCGCCATTGCCACGCCGGATGTCGATCCTTCAAAAGGGGAACCGTGCGAATAATTCGGTCCGGCCGTTCCGGATGGCCGGGACTGGAATAATCAACGCAATGCGGATCGTGAAAAATAATCATCGGGGTTGCAAGATGCTGCTCGAGCGCATATTCGACTACCTCGAATGTTGAACGGCCAGAAAATTGTCGTAGTCATGCCCGCTTATAACGCCGCGCGGACATTGCAACGAACGTACGACGAAGTGATGGAGCAGGGGATTGTCGATCTTGTCATCGTGGTGGACGACGCCAGCCATGACGAGACGGTGGCAATCGCACGGACGCTTAAGAACGTGGAGGTGGAAGTGCATCCCAGAAACCGCGGCTACGGCGGGAATCAAAAGACCTGTTATCGTCTCGCGCTCGCGGCGGGCGCCGACATCGTGGTGATGATTCACCCGGACTATCAATACACTCCGCAGCTTCTTCCCGCGATGGCGTCGTTGGTTGCGAGCGGTCTTTATCCGTGCGTGCTCGCTTCGCGCATTCTCGGCGGCGGCGCGCTCGATGGCGGGATGCCGTGGTGGAAATACATCGCGAACCGCTTTCTCACCTTGGTCGAAAACTCTTTGATCGGCGCGAAGCTCTCTGAATATCACACTGGCTATCGCGCGTTTGCGCGGAATTTACTCGAGCAGGTGCCGATCGAGCAAAACTCGGACGATTTCGTGTTCGACAATCAGATGCTCGCCCAAATCATCTGGCTCGGTTGCAAAATCGGCGAGGTCACTTGCCCGGCGAAATATTTGCCGGAAGGATCTTCCATTAACTTTCGCCGCAGCGTGCGTTACGGTCTCGGTTGTCTCGGGACAGCGTTGCGGTTCCGCTTCGCCCGATGGCGATTGCTTCCGCCGCCAGTTTAAAGATGCCGACAGCACCGGCGCAGGCCAACTCGGGGAACGATCGCCGAATCACGATCGCGGTCTGCGTTTTTCTCACCGCGATCATCTGGGTCGTGTTCGGCCAGACGCTGAGTCACGACTTCGTCAACTTCGACGACGACCGGTATGTTTACGAAAACCCCGAGGTCAGTCGCGGATTCACTCTCGAGGGATTGAAGTGGGTCCTAACTCATAGTCACGCGAGCCTGTGGCATCCGCTGACAACCCTGAGTCACATGGCGGATTGCCAGATTTATGGATTGCGACCCGGCGGTCATCATTTCACCAACGTTGTTTTACACAATATCGGCGCCGTATTGCTTTTCTTCGTTTTCCGCGGAATGACTGGCCGGGTTTGGCGAAGCGCTTTTGTCGCGGCAATTTTTGCCATTCATCCGATGCGAGTAGAATCCGTCGCATGGATCGCCGAGCGCAAGGATGTGCTTAGCGGCGTTTTCTTTATGCTCACGCTGGTCGCGTACGTGCGTTACGTGCGCGCTCCGGGCCTGTCGCGCTATCTGACGATGTCGATCTTCCTCGCGTGTGGATTAATGTCGAAGGCGACTTTCGTGACGGTGCCTCTCGTACTGCTGTTGTTGGATTACTGGCCGCTGCAACGAATGAGCGATTTTCGCACGTGGCGGCAAATGATTATCGAGAAGATTCCTTTATTTGTTCTTTCGGCTGCCGCGTCGGTCGCGACCATGTTCGCGCAGACAGTCACGATGGCTTCGCTGGAGCAGTTGCCGCTTTTGCCCCGGCTCAAAAACGCCGCCGTCAGTGTGATCATTTATATCCGGCAAATGTTCTGGCCGACGGATCTGGCCGTGTTCTATCCGCATCCACGCGACCAATTGAACACTTGGATCGTCGTAATGAGCGCAGTCTTGATCATCTCGATCACGATCCTCGCGATTTTGGTTCACCAGAAACATCCTTACGTGTTCGTCGGATGGCTTTGGTATTTGCTTCTGCTCGTTCCAGTGCTCGGGATTGTTCAGGTCGGTTTGCAGGCGCGGGCCGATCGCTTCACTTATTTGCCGCACATTGGAATCACAATGTTGCTGACATGGACGTGCACGGATTTGACGCAACAATGGCGAAATCGTCGGATTGTTCTGGCCTCACTTGCTACATTCGTAATCGCTGCGTCGGTCATCCTCGCCTACCAGCAAACAGCTTATTGGCGCGATAGTATTTCCCTTTGGGAGCATGCGCTGGCCGTGACGCCGGACAATCAAACCGCCCACCAAAATTTGGCGGCCGCGCTGTGGTCGAAAGGCAAAACAGCGGAATCGCACCAGCACGCGCGCGCGGCTGCTATCGCGCACGCACGCACGACACTCAAGGATCATCCGTTCGATGTCCCGACACATAATGATCTTGGCGTTCTCCTTGTCCAAAATGGGGATGTCCGCGGTGGAATCGAGCAATGGGAAATAAGTTTACAAATTGATCCGAATGACGGGAATGCGCTGAATAATCTCGCGTGGGTATTAGCCACCTATCCAGCGGACGCGATCCGTAATGGCGGGCGGGCCGTTGAATTGGCCGGCAAAGCGACAGCTCTTCCTGGCGGCACGGCGCCGATTGTTCTTCGCACGCTGGCGGCGGCCTACGCCGAGGCCGGCGATTTTTTCAAGGCCATCGACACAGCACAACGCGCCTTGGATTTGGCGGCCGCGCAAAACAACCCTTCATTGCTGGCGACATTGCGCCATGAAATCGAACTTTATCAGGCGCGGACGCCGTATCGTGAATCGCCACCGCCGTAAGCGCAAAGGATCGCCCGCCGTATTCGCATGAAGGTTCGTGCCCGAGCAATCGAAACGCGCTCGCCATCGGGTTTCACGCAAGTCGGCTTTTGCGCCGTCATAGTTGTCCTGGTTTGGATCGTTTTTGGCCAAACGTTGAGCCACGATTTCGTAAACTACGACGACAAAACCTATGTTTACGGAAATTCCCTGGTCGAAGATGGCCTGAGTTGGCACGGGTTAGCTCGCGCGTTCGTCGACAGGCAAACGAACAACTGGCATCCGCTCACGATTGTTTCGCATATGATCGACTGTCAGGTCTACGGCCTCAAACCGGGCGGGCATCATTTTACGAACGTCCTGCTCCACACGATCGCCGTCGTTTTGCTTTTGCTTTTTCTTCGCGACGTTACTGGCCATTTTTGGAGGAGCGCTTTTGTGACCGCGCTCTTCGCCATTCATCCGCTGCGAGTTGAATCCGTCGCCTGGATTGCGGAACGCAAAGATGTTTTGAGCGCGGTCTTTTTCTTTCTGACTCTCGGCGCATATGCCCGCTACGTGCGATCGCGGTCGCTCGGTCGTTACCTCACGATGTCGATCTTGTTTGCATGCGGATTAATGTCGAAGCCAATGCTGGTGACAACTCCGGCGGTCCTGCTGATGCTCGATTACTGGCCACTGGCCAGAGGCCAGAGGTCAGAGGTCAGAGGTCAGAGGTTCAAAGCGGAAATCTGGTTGAAGCTGGTCGTCGAAAAACTTCCGCTCTTCGCGCTTTCAGCGGCGTCATCGATCGTCGCCTTTGCGTTGCAAGTGCAATCGCCCTCGTCCGTCGGTCAATTGCCATTCTTCTGGCGACTTCAAAACGCGCTCGTGACTTATCTCACTTACATCTGGCAAATGTTTTGGCCCGCGAACCTCGCCGTATTTTATCCGCATCCCGACAATCACCTCGCCTTATGGCAAGTCGCACTCGCAGCGGCGTTTTTGATTGCAACGAGCTGGGTGGTTTTCGCGCTGCGCCGGACTCGCCCCTATCTTCTTGTCGGCTGGCTTTGGTATTTAATTATGCTGCTGCCGGTGATCGGGATCGTCGAAGTCGGACTTCAAGGCCACGCCGATCGTTACACCTATTTGCCGCAGGTTGGGCTTTATATCGCGCTAACCTGGTTCGTGGCTGACATTTCAGCATCGTTGCGTCATCGCAAAGAAATCCTGCCTACAGCCGGAAGCGCGGTTGTCATAATCTTGAGTCTCTGCGCTTGGAAGCAAACGACTTACTGGCGTAACAGCGAGACGCTCTGGACGCATACGCTGGCGGTGACAACTGACAACGATGTCGCGCTCACGAATTTCGGCACGTTCCTGATGGAACGCGGTCAACTGGACGAAGCCCTTTCCTATTTTCAAAGGGCGCTCGCGGTCCGCTCTCGCAGCGAACATCATCATTACAATTTCAGTCTCGCGCTCATTCATGACAGCGTCGGCAATGTTCTCGCGCGCAAAGGCCGGCTCGACGACGCCATCGTTCATTTGCGCCAGGCGATTGAGTTGCGGCCCGATTATCCGGATGCCCATTACAATCTCGGCACCGCGCTTTTTCAAAAGGGAGATTTGGACGGCGCGATTGCGCAATGGCGAACCACGTTGTCGATCCATCCCTACGACGCCGGCGCGCATACGAGCTTGGGCAACGCTCTTGTTCAAAAAGGTTTCTTGGCCGAGGCGGCCGATCATTATGAAAAGGCTTTGCAATCAGAGCCGGACTCCATTCTTCCGCTCAACAATCTCGCCTGGGTGATGTCGACTGGTCCGGATGATTCTCTGAGAAACAACGAAATCGCCGTAGAGCTTGCGACAAAAGCAAATCAACTCTCAAAAGAAAGCAACCCGGTCTTCATCCGAACACTGGCCGCGGCTTACGCGCAAGCGGGCCAATTTGAGAACGCAATTGCGACGGCTCAACGCGCATCCGAACAGGCGAAGATTCAAGGCTCAAACGATCTTGCCCTTGAGATCCAGGAGGATGTCGATCTTTATCAGCGCCGCACGCCGCTGCGGGATCCCAACCTGCGAAATGCGCGATAAAATTTCCGAACGGTGGCGCGTCGCCGGCATCTGCGTCGGTTTGGTCGCGCTCGTTTGGTTCGTCTTCGGGCAGACGATCAAGTTTCCGTTCGTCAACTTCGACGACCCCGAATACGTCTACGAAGTTCCGGAGATAAATTCCGGTCTCACGTTGCACGGACTCAAATGGGCCTTCACCCACTGGCCAGCCACGAACTGGTTTCCCCTCAAGAACATCTCGCTCATGCTCGATTTCCAGGTCTTCGGCTTCAATCCCGGCGCGTTTCATTTTACCAACGTCGTTCTCCACGCCGCTACCGTCGTTTTGCTTTTCCTCGTGCTGAAACAAATGACTAGTAGGGCAGGTGCGGCTCGCACCTCGATTTGGGGGAGCGCGTTTGTCGCCGCGATTTTTGCAATTCATCCATTGCGCACCGAGTCAGTCGTTTGGATCGAAGAACGCAAGGACGTTCTCAGTGGCGTCTTCTTTATGCTCACGCTCGCTGCCTACCTGCATTACACGCGCAAACCATCCATCGGCTGCTACCTGACGATGTCGATCCTATTCGCGGCCGGTTTGCTCTCCAAGCCGATGCTGGTGACCACGCCATTCATTCTTTTGTTGCTCGATTACTGGCCACTTGACAGAGCTCAGCGATCACAGGTCAGCGGTCAGCCTGCCACGCCGAAGCCTGGAGAAGGCGGGTGGTCAGTGGTCCGTGGTCTCGTCGTCGAGAAAATCCCGTTGTTTGGGCTCTCACTGATCGTCGCGTTTCTCACTTCCCGAGGAATCGCGCCGGCGCATAGCGCGGCCGATCAACTCCCGCTTCTCGCGCGCCTCGGCAACGCATTTGTCAGTTACGTCGTTTACATCTGGCAGATGATCTGGCCGGCAAACCTTGGTGTGTTCTATCCCTATCCGCAAAATGGTTTGCCAATGTGGCAGGTCTTACTTGCCGCAGCGGCTTTGGTCGCGATCACAATCGTAATTTTCGCAATCCGAAAATCGTATCCCTACTTGCTCGTCGGCTGGCTTTGGTACGTTTTGATGTTATTGCCGGTCATCGGAATTATTCAGGTCAACCTTCAGGCGCACGCCGACCGCTACACCTATCTTCCGCAAATTGGTCTGTATCTGATGATCGCGTGGGGAGCGGCCGATTTGTTGAAAACGCCCAACGTCGAATTCAGAGGATCCTATTCGGCGTTCGATGTTCGGCGTTCGGCGTTCGGCGTTTGCTGTGTTGCGATTGTGATGGCACTGGCCTTTGCCGCCCGCGTGCAAGCGTCCTACTGGCGCGACAGCGAAACGCTTTGGAATCACACGATCGCCGTAACGAAGGACAATTATTTTGCGCACGCGAGTCTCGCTGATCTCCTGATGCGGCGCGGCCGGGTGAGCGAAGCGATTGCGCATTCCGAAGAAGCGTTACGAATCAGGCCCGGCGCCGCGGACGCGCAAAATAATTTAGGGCTCGCCTTATTGCAGACAGGGGACGTGAAACGCGCGGTCGCGCATTTGCAAAAAGCGTTGGAGATCGATCCCGGCCATATGAACGCAGAAGTAAATCTGGCCTGGGTCCTAGCTACCGCCGCGGACGAATCAACGCGCGACGGCGCCAGAGCTGTGCAGCTGGCCGAAGATGTTGCGCGGCGTGCAGGTCATCCGAACGCGATCGTGCTCCGAACCCTGGCCGCTGCTTATGCGGAAGTCGGTCGGTTCGGCGCTGCGATTCAAACTGCGGAACAAGCACTTGAAGTCGCCAAAGTAACCGGGAACGATGGACTCGCGTCCGATCTTGAAAGAAACATCGCCGCTTATCGTTTGAACCAACCGATCCGCAGCGGTCCGTGAATTACGAAATCCAGATCGTCTTCGCGTTCATGAACTCGCGAATGCCGGCCGCGCCGAGTTCGCGACCGAAGCCAGAGCGTTTCACGCCACCAAATGGCAGGCGCGGATCTGAAGCTGACATTGCGTTGATGAAAACCATTCCTGATTCCAATTCGGAAGCGAAAAGTTCCTGCTCGGTTTGGTCGTTCGTCCACGCGCTCGCCGCCAAACCGTAGCGGTGATCATTCGCCAGATCGATCGCTTCTTCCGCGTCACGCACGCGAAACACCGCCGCAACCGGTCCGAAAACTTCTTCGCGGAATGCGGGCGATTCGCGCGGAACATCGACCAGCACCGTCGGTTCGTAAAAAAAACCCGGGCCCGCGATGCGATTTCCGCCAGTCAGTAATTTCGCGCCGGCGGCGATCGATTTTTGCACCTGCTCGTCCACGCCCTTGAGAATCTGTTCGGTCGCGAGCGGGCCAATCTCGGTCGTTTCATCCAAGGGATCGCCAACTTTCAGCGACCGCATTTGCTCGACGAATTTGCTCAGGAAGTCGTCGTAAATTTTGTCGGCGATGAAAAATCGTTTCGCCGCGATGCACGATTGACCGGTATTGATCGTGCGCGCTTTAACGGCGGTGCTCACGGCCAATCCGAAATCGGCGCTCGGCATGACGATGAACGGGTCGCTGCCGCCGAGCTCCAGGACGCTCTTCTTAATTTCGCGCGCCGCCGCGCTACCCACTGCGCTTCCGGCTTTTTCGCTACCAGTCAGCGTCACAGCTTTGATCCGAGGATCGACAATCAGCTTTTCGACTTGGTCGGCTTCGATGAGCAGCGTCTGAAAAATTCCTTCGTCGAATCCCGCGCGACAGAACAATTGTTCGATGGCCAGGGCGCACTGGGGAACGTTGGCGGCGTGCTTCAGAATGCCGACGTTCCCGGCCATTAACGCCGGCGCAGCGAATCGAAACACCTGCCAGAACGGAAAATTCCACGGCATGATCGCCAACACCGGTCCCATCGGCTCATAATGAACGTAGCTGCGACGCGCATTTGTTTGCGCGGCTTCGTCTTCCAGAAAACGTTCCGCGTTTTCGGAGTAGTAACGGCATCCGCGCACACATTTTTCGATCTCGGCGACACTGTCGCGAAGCAATTTCCCCATTTCGAGCGTCATCGTGCGGGCGAGCTCCTGTTTTTCGCGCTCGAGTAATGCCGCAACCTCGATCATCAATTGCGCGCGCTTCGGAAAAGATTCGCGGCGATGTTGCTGAAAGGCATGTTCCGCACACTTCAACTGCTTCTCAATCTCGGCGTCGTTATGCGCCGTGAATTCCTTCAGTTTCTCGCCCGTGGCCGGATTGATCGATGCGATCGCCATGCAATTAACTAAACGCGCATCGCGGCTGATGCGAACTTGAAAAAGGTGGATCGAGCAGTCCCTTGCTCGATGTTAAGACTTGGCGGCGAAGCCGCATAATTTTTAGCATCGCCCGCGGAGCGGCCGATCCACCGTCACAGGCGAAGTCCTTTTGGAATCAAAACGCGATCGAGCCGATCGAACAGCGATTGCACGAGCAACGCCAGGACCGCGGCCGGCACTGCGCCTTCTAAAATCGTTGCGTGATCGTTCAAATTAAGGCCACTCAAAATTGGCTCGCCCAGACCGCCGGCACCGATTAAGGCCGCCAAAGTCGCGGTGCCGATATTAATTACCGCGCTCGTCTTGATTCCGGCGAGGATCGAGCGCGATGCCATCGGCAAATGAATCTGCCAAAGCCGCGCAGCCGGACTCAGGCCAAGCGCAACGGCGGATTCGCGCAATGCGCGCGGAATGTCCTGCAGGCCGGTGGCAGTGTTACGGACAATCGGCAGCAATCCATAAAGAAAAAGCGCTGTGATCGCGGTCCGCACGCTGATCCCGAAAAACGGCAGCGGAACTAGCAGCGCCAACAACGCCAGCGACGGAATGGTTTGCACAATTCCGGCAAAACCCAGAATCACGTGACCAATTGCGCCGCCGCGACTCGCCCAAATGCCAAGTGGAATTCCAATCAGCACTGAAAGAAGCAGCGAGAATCCGGCGAGTTCGAGATGACGCGCGGTCCAGCGCGTGAGTTTGTGCGAAAAGGTTTCACCAAATGCATTGCTTGCCGCGTCGTAGCCCTGGCGAAGGCGGGTCGATGTTGTGTCTGACTCGAAATACAAACTGGCTGCGAGCGTGTAATTTCTCGTGCGTTCCGCTTCCGCATTCAGACGAATCATTTTCGCTTCATCAATCGTTCCTTCGAGTTTGCGCAGGGCGGAGAGCGCCGGTTGGGCAAGCGCCAACCGGAACAGGAACACCGCTTTGTATTGCGGAAAAAATTTCTGGTCGTCTTCAAGAACCACCAGATCGTATTCCGAAATTTTTGCGTCGGTTGAATAGGCATCTTTGACGTCGGTCGAGCCGCTCGCGAGCGCGGCGTAACCGAGCGCGTGATCGATCCCAATGACGCTTTGCGGATTCAATTGGTAATGTTGAGCCAACGGCCGCCACCCATCTTGGCGATCCAAAAATTCGTGAGTGAGACCAAACTTTAATTCAGGATGATTTCGGAGGTCGCTGACGGTGCGAACACCGAGCTTCTCCGCGCGGCTTCGCACCATGACGAGCGCGTAGGTATTATTGAACCCGAGCGGTTCGGTCATGCCCACCCCAGCTTTGCCGAGTTCGCTTGCAATTTGTTCGAAAGTTAGTTGATCGGTCCGTTTCAAAATCTCCTGTGTGATCGTGCCAGTGTATTCGGAGTAAAGGTCGATTTGTCCGCTGCGCAGCGCTTCCCAAAGAATGATCGTGCCGCCCATGCCTTGCCGGTGCTCGGTGGGAATTCCGGCATCGCTCAAAGTTCGCTTCGCAATTTCGCCGAGCACGTAGGATTCGGTGAATTTCTTGGAGCCGATAACGACCTGCGCATCGATTAGGGCGGCACCGCATAACGTGAGCATGGCAACGATAGTAATTCTGTAGGGGACGCTGTTAGCGTCCCAAGGAAGCCAACGGCTTCCCCTACAAAAGAAGACGCTCTTCATGTGAGAGCGAGGCTCCTCTGCGCGTTGATAAACTCGGAAACGAAATTGGTCGCGGGTCTTTGGCGAAGGTCCTTCAGCGAACCTTGTTGAACGATTCGACCTTCGTGGATGAGCACGATTTCATCCCCGAGATAAGCGGCCTCAGCGAGATCGTGCGTGACCAGGAGCGCGGTTTGGCGCAAGCGGGCAAAGATTTCCTTCAAATCCTTCTGTAGAGCCGCGCGCACCAGAGGGTCGAGCGCGCCCAGCGGCTCGTCGAGCAGAAGCAATTCCGGCGAGAGCATCAGCGCGCGCATCAAACTCACGCGTTGACGCTGGCCGCCGGAAAGCTCGAGGGGATATCGATCGAGCAGATTCTCGGGGAGCCGAGTCAGGGCGCAGAGTTGGTTAAGGCGCGCGCGCATTTCATTTTCAGCGCGGCCAAGATGACGCGCCATCAGCAAAATATTTCGCCTCGCGCTGAGATGTGGAAAAAGCCCGCCTTCCTGAATCACGTAACCGACGCGCCGTCGGACGATGTCGATCCCGCCTTCGCCGAGGCTCTGGCGGGCAGGCTTGTCGATGGCGATCTTCGCGCCGTCGAAAATGATTTCCCCGCTGTCAGGCTGGATCAAACCGATGATCAAACGGAGCAGGGTCGATTTGCCGCAACCGCTCGGGCCAATCAGAACCGTCGTTTTGCCACGCTCAACTGAAAGATCGACTGAGTGAACGGCGGGAGCGTCGCCGAACGTTTTTGAAACGCCGACCAGTTGAACTAACGCGCTCACAACTGTAGCCGTTTCGCTCTGCGAAACGCAGACGCGGATGTGCCATTCATAACGTGCCTCACGTCACCCGGAGGGCAACGACTATAGAACGGTGAAATAAAAAACGCCAAACCAGCGCGCCTCATCCGTCCACACCTGCGAAAATTGGAATCCGGCGTCACGCGCGAGCTCGATAAATCCAGCGATGGTGTGTTTGTAGGAGTACTCGGTTAGAATTTCCTCGCCGGCACGAAATTGAAATTCGCGCCCGCCGATGTGAACCGCCTGTTCGTTGTCGCTGATCAGATAAATTTCGATTCGACCCTCGGTTGAGTTGTAAATCGCATGATGGCTCCAGTGCTTTAAATCGAAATTGGCCGCGAGCTCGCGGTTGATGCGGGCGAGAAGGTTTTTGTTGAACTGTGCTGTCACCCCGGCGCTGTCGTTGTAAGCGGACTCCAGAACATGTCGATCTTTCTGAAGATCAACGCCGATCAGCAAACCACCCCCGTCGCCGGCGAGCTCGACCAGGCGGGCCAGGAACTCGCTGGCCGCGTCAGGTTTGAAGTTGCCAATGGTTGATCCCGGAAAATAGACGACACTGCGGGAGGAAAGTTGACGCGGTAACGGCAGTTCGAACGGCTCAAGATAATCAGTGCAAACGGGCAGGACTTGCAGAGCGGGAAACATTTTTCGAAACCGGGCGGAGGATTTCTCCAGTTGCTCCTTCGAAATGTCGATCGGCACGTAAACAGCCGGATTGTGCAATTCTTCGAGGAGGATCCGTGTTTTGGTTCCGGCACCGGTGCCGAGGCCGATCAATTCAATCTCAGGACCGAGCGCCTTTGCCATGTCCGCGCCGTGCAAACGCAGAATCTCGATCTCTGTTCGAGTGACATAGTATTCGGGCAGGTCGCAAATTTGTTGAAACAACTCGGCGCCGCGCTCGTCGTAGAAAAACTTGTAGGGCAGTTGTCGGGGCGATTTCGAAAGACCGGCCAGGACTTCATCGCGAAAGTTTTCGATCGCGACGGCGGCAATAACGGAAGTGTTTTTCTCACTCACGAGAGATCGCGCGCCAAACGGAGCCCGGTGAATTGCCACCGTTTATCGGGCGGAAAGAAGTTGCGGTAAGTCTTTCGAATGTGGGTGCGCGAGGTCGCGCAAGAGCCGCCCCGGAGAACGTATTGATTGCACATGAACTTGCCGTTGTATTCGCCGAGGGCGCCCGGCCCGGCCCGATAGCCGGGATAAGGCGAGTAGGAACTGCGGGTCCACTCCCAAACGTCGCCAAACATTTGCGCGAGCTGCCGATCCTGCGGTGATGTGTCTGGCGGGGCGGGATGAAACCGCTCGTTCTCAACGAAATTGCCATCGATGTCGATCTTGGCGGCCGCGCGCTCCCATTCAAATTCAGTCGGCAGCCGCGCGCCGGCCCAGTTCGCGTAGGCATCGGCTTCGAAATAACTAAGATGCGTGACCGGTTCGTTCGGATCGACCGGGCGCAAACCAGACAAAGTAAAATTCCACCACTGACCGTCGCGCTCGATCCAATAAAGCGGGGCGCGCCAATTCTGTTCGTTGACGGTGGTCCAGCCGAGCGACAGCCAAAATTCCGGACGCGAGTAACCGTTCTCAGCCATGAACGCGAGATATTCGCCGTTGGTGATGAGTCGATCGGCGAGTGAAAATGGCGGAACCAGCGCGCGATGCCGCGGGCCTTCGTTGTCGTAGGAGAAACCATTGCCGTCGTGACCGATCTCGACTGTCGCTTCATCGAACTCAACGAATTGGTAGGGACGGATCGCCGAGCCGTCGGTCGAAAGTTTCGGCGCGCCCGGCGGTCGCGCCCTACCTTCCCGGAAAACCGGATAGAGCGGATTTTGCGCGAAAACATGTTTGATGTCGGTGATGAGCAGTTCCTGATGTTGTTGCTCGTGATAAATTCCGAGGGTGAGGATCGGTTCGATCTCGCCAAATAATCTCTCGTCCGCGCCGGAAATCAGATTATCGATGTCTCGATCAATGGATTTGCGATATCCTTTCGTTTCTTCCACGGTGGGCCGCGAAATCAGGCCACGCAGATCGCGCCGGTGCATTGCCCCTGCAGCATTGTAGTACGAATTAAAGAGATAGGCGTATTCGGGAACTGCGTCGCGATAACCGGGTACCCATTTTTTTAAAATGAACGTTTCGAAAAACCAGGTGGTATGCGCGAGATGCCATTTTGTTGGACTGACCTCCGGCATTGATTGCACGACGCAATCTTCCGGAGCGAGATTATCGGATAATCCGGCGGTGAAATCTCGCACCTCGTGAAAACGCGCGAGAAGGTTTTCGGCTGGAGACGACTCCGCCTGCGAACGCTTTTGCGCGGTCGCCGTTCGATTTGCTGTCGCGACCGCGGATTGAATCAAGTAATTCCGCCCTCCTGCTCGAGTTCTTCTCGGCGTGCCTCGAGCATTTGATCACGTGCCGCTTCTTCTCTTCCGTCACTGACCAGATGTTCGCCGAGCGTCTCTTCATTCTCCTCAACACCGGGACGTGGAACGCGGCGGCCCTTGGAACCGGCAACGACTTCCCATTCTTCGGTCATCTCCGAGTTGTCCGGCGTTTCTTCGGGCGGCTCATTATTTTCCGAGCCCATCAATTCCTCGCGCGCCTGGCTCCAATCGGCGTCGGTAAATTCGTCGGGATTGCGTTCATCGATCATCGCAATCTCGCGGGCACGTCGTTCAATATCATCGGGCCCGGGCACTCCCATCCCGTTGCCGTGAAGCTCGATTTTGCCGCTACTCGGATTCTTTTCTTTCATATACTTGAATTACGAAAACCGAATCGGGTCTACGTGCAAAAAGTTACAGCGCGAAGGTCGGTCGGGAAAGAGGATTTTGTTCCCGGCGCGAATCGGAAATAATTAGGGATTTTATGGACGAATACAAACTGCTCCGGCTGAAAGGCGGAAGAGACCTCGCTTTTTCCGAGTACGGCAGCGGCGCGGGAACACCGGTTCTGTTTTTCCATGGCTGGCCAAGCTCGCGGACAATGGCCCAGCTGGCCGACGCGGCGGCGAAGGAGCTGGGAGTGAGAATCATTTCACCTGATCGTCCTGGAATTCGCGATTCCACTTTTCAACCGAATCGCAAATTGACCGATTGGCCGGAGGTGGTTGAACAGCTGGCTGATCATGTGGGGATTGATCAGTTTCGAATTTTCGCGATCTCGGGCGGCGCGCCTTATGCCTACGCGACCGCGTGGAAAATTCCCGATCGCGTGCTTTCAGTCGCGATCGCCAGCGGCGCTCCTCCGATTGTCGATCTTAGCGATCATTCCGGATTGCTTTCGCTCTATCGCCGGCTGCTCTGGCTCTATGGGCGCTCGCCGCAAGCGCTGCGGGTTCTTTTTTTCCTGGCGGGCGCAATTGCGAGGATTCGTCCACCCGTGCGCTTTCGTCCCCTCGTTTTGAAGCTTTTGCAACTACAACCGTGCGACGCGGCATCTTTGGAAGATTCGGTCGCATTTGAGGCCTGTTTCGAAAGTCAACGCCGCGCCTGGCGAGCATCGATTAAGGGGCTGACGACCGACGCGGAAATCTTTGCCGCGTCGTGGGGATTTAGATTGGAAGATATCGATGTTCCAGTGCGACTCTGGCACGGGACCAAAGATCGCGCCTTTTCCGTTCAAATCGCCAAGGCAGTGGCGCGACGACTTTCGAATTGCAGAGCGCGCTATGTTGAAGATGAAGGACATTATTCGCTTCCGATTCGGCACGTGCGCGAAATTGTGGCTGATTTGATTGCCGTCAATGGAAGGTGCCCCGCGACTGTCACCCATTAATTTTGGGACACGACAGCGCGCGTCCCTCCAGTTACAGTTCTCCGTGGAAGATTTTACTGGGGGAGCGATTCACGATCAGCCGGCGCGACGACTGTGGACTGTCGATCCGCCATTTGATGCGCGGGTAAAAGATCTCGTCCGCGATTGGGGCGCGAACAAGAATCCCGAACTGACCGAGGAGATGATCGTGACCGCGCTGAAAATGGCGCGGGACGAGATGGGCGTGGCCGATCTCAAGCTCATCAATCGTTCTCTCAAAGAAATGCGTTATGCCGCGAAAGTTTTCGCGCGCTACTCGCAGTTCGGCAAAGTGGTCGTGTTTGGATCGGCTCGGACCACGCCAGATGCGCCCGAATCGAAAGTCGCTGAAGATTTCGCGCGAGCGATGGTTTCGCACGATTACATGCTCATCACCGGTGGCGGAGAGGGGATCATGGGCGCGGCCCAGCGTGGCGCGGGTCGAGAGCGCAGCTTTGGTTTAAACATTCGATTGCCGTTCGAACAACAGGCGAACGAAATCATCGAAGGCGATCCCAAGCTGATCAATTTTAACTACTTTTTTGATCGCAAACTCAACTTCGTGAAGGAATCGCACGCGTTTGCGCTTTTCCCGGGTGGCTTCGGAACGATGGATGAAGCGTTTGAAGTGCTGACCCTGATGCAAACCGGAAAGGCTCGCATTATTCCAGTCGTGCTACTCGATCGGCCCAACGGCACGTATTGGCAGACGTGGATAAAATTTTTGACCGACCACCTCTTCAAACTCGGCCTGATTTCGTCCGAAGATTTTTCTTTCTTTAAGATTGCGCACGATGTCGATGAAGCGGTGCGGGAGATCCTTCAGTTTTACAAAATTTATCACTCCGCCCGCTGGGTCGGGGAACAGCTCGTCGTGCGAATTTGCCAGCCGTTATCGAAGAATGCCGTTGCGGAGTTGAACAAGAATTTCTCAGACCTTATTCGCAAAGGCTCAATTGTTCAGGGCAGCGCGTTGCGGCAAGAAAAGAATGAACCCGAAATCTGGAACCTGCCGCGGCTCATTTTGACGCCGCATCGAAACAACTTCGGCCGGCTTCGTCAGTTGATCGACGCGATCAATCTCGCGTCAGTCGGGTAAAATCGGCTCGGGACTTGCCATGGGCGCAAGCGGTGCAGCTTCGGCGCGGTCGGTGGCCCGATCAGGGCGACTCTTATTCGCTTCGACCAATGCAAGATCGACATCGAGCTTCGCCCGCATCATGCGATCGAAACAGAAATGTTCGCGGGCGTAGCGGAGACCGTTGTCGGCGCAGCGCGCGGCCAGATTTGCGTCGGAGAGAAACAGCAGAATGGCGGTAGCGAGAGCGTTGCTGTCGTTCGGTTGAACGATCAATCCGTTTTCGCCGTGAACGATGATTTCGGGCACGTCCCCGACCCGCGTAGCAACGACCGGCCGGCCGCTGGCAAACGCTTCGCGCAAAACGATGGGCGACGCTTCAGTATGGCGCGACGCGATTACGACCATGTTCGCGGCCGCAAGAATGTCCGGGATGTCCCAGCGATATCCCATCATCAACACGTTGCCGTTCAGGCCGGCGCGGTCGATTGCCTTTCGCACCCATTTTTCCCGGCTCCGGCCGCCAGTTGCTTCGCCGACAAAAACAAAATGCGCATCCGGTCGCTGATGACGCACGATTCGCGCGGCCTCCACTAAATTGAACTGTCCCTTGTCCGGCCGAATCATGCCGATATTCGCGATGATCGGTGTTTCCGCCGAAAGGCCGACCTCGCGCCGGAATTTCATCGGATCGCGTTTCGGCGAGAATTTCTCGAGATCGACCGCCGATCCAATTACTTCGATTTTTTCGGGCGCGATCCCGTATTGCTCGATGAATTCCTTTTTAATCACCTGGGCGTCCGCGACAATTTTTGCGCAGCCGTGCCGGTAAATGAAGGCGCGGTTCTTTTGGCCGAGCGGGTCGGTGATGCAACGGGCGCGTGTCACCGGCCAACCGCAAAGAAAAAGCGGCAGACAGAGCCAGTGGTCCTTGGAACTGTAGCTCTTGATCAGGTCGACGCGATTGCGGCGGCAGAAAAGCCAGATCCGGAATGAAACGAGCGGATTGATCCGATGCTTGAGCGACATCGGAATTACCGGCGTGCCGAGCTCGCGTGCTTTGGTGAGCACTTCACTGGTTGGGTCGCAAATCAGCCAGGCGCGGTGGCCATTTGCATTCAGCCAATTGATTTCGAGACAGGTGCGGTATTCCTGTCCGCCCCAACTGCCACTGCTCTCAAGATGAAGTAAATTCACGCGGGTTTATCAACCTTTTCGCCAGTTTGACTGACTTCTTCGCGTTTTTCGAGAATATAATCATGAATCGTATTAACCGTCCGGAGGGCCTTACCGGCCACCTCGGAGTTCGGCACGCCTACTCCGAAGGTCTTCTCCATGCTGACCACCAGCTCGAGAGCGTCGATCGAGTCCAATCCGAGGCCGCTGGGCCCAAAAAGCGGCAGATCGTCCCCGATTTGGTCGGGGGGGGTTTGCAGCATCAAATTCTTGACCAGCATCTCCTTGATGCGTGCGCGTAGGTCTGCGTCGGCCATAGTCAGCGGCGGCGAAATTGTCTTAATCGGCGCCGCGGGTCAACGAGGAAACGGAAGATCGACATGGAGGGCGCCGTGCCGTCGACGCCTCAGTTTAGGACACGACAGCGCATGTCCCTCCACCATTTAGACCCGGCCTGCCTGATCACCGGGAGTAACGCCTTGATCTGGATCGGGCCGCGTTGCGCCACTTGCTGGAGCGTCAGTCCGTGGGACGGTCGAAGACGGTGGCAAATTTCCCTTGGCAGCGGTGTCAGTTTGGCCAGCCTTGTGCAATTCGTCACTGAATTCATCCTTGGCCTTTTGGAACTCCTTAATGGCCTGGCCGAGGCCGCGCGCCAATTCCGGCAGTTTCTTGGCCCCGAAAAGAACGAGAATGATCAGCAGAATGACGATCAAGTCGGGGCCGCCCAAGTTCATGAAGCTGGCGAAGACGCTCATATCTAAGTGGGAACATTCAGACCCGTTGGCCTAAGTTGCAAGGTAATTTGGGAAGCGCCGCCCAGCCGGAGGTTTCTCCGCTCCCGGTGTCTTGTGATTTCGCGCGGCGAGCGTAACTTCGCCGGTGCAACGTTGCCGGGCATTTACATTAATCGAGATCATCATCGCGGTTGCGATTTTGACGGTTGTGCTTTTGATGGCCGTGCCCAGTTTAAGCGGCGTTCTGGCGGATCGGCGACTCCGCGCATCCTTGGATAGCTTTAACAACCTCGTTCGACAGGCGCAGGAACGGAGCGTGGCCGAGCACCGCGCTTATTTGATTGTTTGGGGCGACAAAGACGTGGTTGTACAACCAGAGACGTTTGCCAAAGACGAAGAAAAAAAAGTGGTGGCAACGTTTTCGCTAGAACGCGGGACGGTGTTGACGCTCACTTTGCCGGCCGCGCTCACCTCCAAGCCGGCGGGCCAATGGATTTTCTGGCCAACCGGCACGTGCGAGCCTGCGAGCGTTCGTTTTGCGGGAAGAGCCGGCACATGGACGGCAAATTATTCACCGCTGACCGGTCACGCCGAGTTGGCAAACTATGCGGCGAAGTAAGATCAGAGACGAGAGACCAAAGATCAGAGGTCAGATTGCCTTTGCCCTTTATGAAGTGCTGATGGGCCTGGCAATTTTCGCCCTCGGCGTGCTCGCGCTTGGCCGCGCGGTGCAGAATTGCATGAACGCCAGCACGCTCAACGCGGAGGAAAATCGCGTTCGGCAAATTTTGTCCAATCGAATGGCGGAAGTGCAGGCCACTCCCGGATTTCCCGATTCGGCAAAAGAATTCAGCGTAGACACCGGTTACGGGATGGTGAAGCTGATCCAGAAAAGTACGCCGGCTGATCTGGAAGAAAACAATGGGGTGCAGCTCGCAGGTGTAAACCGCGTGACGCTCACGGCGAAGTGGACACGCGCCGGCGCAGAGCAATCGCAGCGAATCGAATTTTATGTTTATCGTCCCGGTTAACCGCCGACGCGGCTTCACCCTGTTGGAAATCATCATGGCGGTGGCGATTTTGGCCACGATGGCGGTGGCGATCTATCGCTTCGTTCAATCCAACATGATTGCGATTCGTCTTTCTTCCGAAACGTTGGCCGCGGATGCGCGCTACGACGGCTTGCGCGAAGTGCTGGCTCAGCAATGGCAAAGCTTATCTGCTGGAAATGGAGCGTTGCTCGGTGACGCCTTCAAGTTGAACGATCGCGAGCGGGACGAAGTTCGGTGGATTTGCAGCGCCGGGCCGGGTTTGATGACGCGTTATGCAGCCGGCGATTTCGTCGTCGCCTTGCGGCTGCAATCGGAAAAGAAAGACAGCGATCGGCTCGATCTCGGTTTTCTGCGCAAGCCCAAAGACGATTCATCGCTCACTAATGCGAATGAAAGCTGGATTGCGCTGATTGAAGATGTGCGCAGTTTGCAGGTCCGGTATTTTGATGCGCGCTTGAATGTGTGGGTGGAACGCTGGACCGACGCCGGCACGCTGCCGCGGCTTGTGAAAGTAACGGTCAATCGATCTGATGCCGCCGTGCCATGGGAGGCGATCATTCCTCTCGCCCGGACGCCGATGTGATGATGTCGATCTTAACCAGAGTTCAGAGGTCAGAAGTCAGAAGTCAGAAGACAAAATCTGGCGCGGCGATCATGCTTGCGCTGTGGGCGTTGTTTCTATTGAGCGCGCTGGTGATTTCGTGGGCTCTGGATATTGATTCTCGTCTGTCTATTTCCGGTGAAAGCAATCGGATGCTGAAAGCGGAGGCTGTAGCTTGTTCCGGCGCGGAAGTGGCATTGCATCCAGCGGTGGCTCCCGGTTCACCAAATCTCAGTGGCGAATTGGATAACGCCGCCTACCAGGCGCGACTTACGGGAGAGGGCGGCCGTTTGAATTTGAACTGGCTGGTGGCTGGCGAAAGCCCGGATCGGTTGGAGATTTTGCGGCGATATCTCGAAAATAAAGGGATCGATCTCAATGAGCGCGAGAGCATGGTAGACTCGCTTCTTGACTGGGTTGAACCGAACACAGGCTTGCATCATTTGAACGCACCGCCTGAAAGTGATGATTATCATCCGCCGCATACTTTGTTGACACGTATCGACGAATTGAAAAAAGTAGCAGGCTGGGCTGACTTTACGTCCACACCTGGCTGGGACGATGAGTTTACTCTTAACAGCGGCGGCCCGGTGGATTTGGCCTGGGCGTCGCGCGATGTCTTGCTCTCTCTACCGGGATTAACCCCCGAAATGGTCGACCGGTTCTTGCAGTTACGGCAAGGGCCGGATGGAATTGATGGAACCGAAGACGACACGCAATTCCAAACAATAGAAGAAGTCCGCGCTGTGCTTGGATTGACCGAGGAGCAATTCAAGCAACTGAATGGACTCATTTCATTTAAGGACCCAATCTTTCGCGTCGTCAGCGTGGGAACGGCTGGCAAAGCCAAGCGGACGGTGCAAATGGTCTTTCGCCGGGTTGGCCTCGTACCTTCGGTAATTACTTGGAAGGAGTTTTAGTCATCGACACGCCATCGCACCTTGTCTTTATCACGCCGACTGCGCACGGCTGGAATCTTTTGCGGGCGCGTGATGGCGAGGACTCCTGGAATGTGCGTTTGCTGCAAACGCTCGATGAAGCGGTGCCTCTCCTGTCGGTAGAAGATAATGTCGTTCTGAGCTTGCCGGTGGCGGCGGTGCTGGCGCAGCGATTCCGTTTGCCGACTGTCGATCCCGCGGAGTTTCCGGAGATGGTCCGGATTCAAATCGAGAAAGCGCTTCCATTTTCGGCGGAGGAAGTCACGACCGATTTCGAATTGATCGAGCAAAATGAAACCGAGAGCGTCATCTCCGCGGTTGCGGTGAGAAATGAGCGATTGGCGGAGATCGCCGCGCCGCTCCTCAATAAAGGCATCATCCCGCGTCAGGTCACGGTCTACGCTGCGCAACGCGCGACGACACATGCGCCAGAAGGCAGGGCTCTCTTCATTTATCCTGAAGGCGAGGCGCTTGTTTCAGCCATTACCGAAAACGGGAAGGTCAGTTTCGCGCGCACACTCGACGGCATGGCGCCGGAGCAATTGCGAATGGAGCTACCGCAACTGGCTATGAGCGCGGAGTTGCAAGGCATCAACGTTTCCTTTCCAAATGTGTTGCTCGATGAAACCTGTTATGAGCTGCGCGAGACCGTCCAGGGAATTCTGGCGAGCCCAACTGAACTGGTGGGAATCGAGACACCTCCTGCATCCGTTAAACTCAATCTCTTGCCGGAGAGTTGGCGGCAACGGCGGGCGCACCTCGCCAAGCGCGGCGAATGGCAGAAGCGACTCATTTTAGCTGGCGGCGCCTACGCGACGATCTTCCTGCTCTTTCTGCTTTACCTCGGTTACACACGTTCCGCCATCGTGCGACTTGATCGCCTGATTGCGCACGATGCGCCGCAAACGCAGTTCGTTCGCGAGACCGAAGCCAACTGGAAGGCCCTCGCACCGGCGATCGACTCGCGTTTCTATCCCGTCGAAATCCTGTTGCACCTTTACGAAAGTTTGCCGTCGGCGGATGTGCGCATCACGGCTTACAATCAATCTGCTCGTCAGCTTTCAATCGATGGCGAGGCCAACACGGCGGCGCTGGCCTATCAATTCGCGGAGAAAGTGAAAAAGAACGCCGGCTTGCAAATTTTCCGGTTCGATATGGCTGCACCCCGAATTCTGGCGAACAATCACGCACAATTTCGTTTGGAAGGAAAACCGCGATGATGGAGAAATTGAGAGCTGCGTATCAGCGAATGAACCAGCGCGAGCGCGTGATGACGCTCGCCGTAGCTGGGATTTTATTCGCGCTCATCAATATCTTCATTTGGAAATGGGTCTTGGGAACAATTGGCAACTCGGGACGCGAGCTCGCCACGCGCAAAGCCACGCGGGCCGAGCAAACTGTTTACATAAAAGAACGCGAGCTGTGGGCGAAACGCGACCAATGGTTACAGAAAACTCAGCCCGTGCTCAAGGGCGCCGAGGAAGCTTCCACTTTGCTCGATCAACTCAAACAAATCGCCGGTAAATACAACATTTTGATTGAGAACCCGGCGATCGGTTCCGGCGAAACGACTCCGACCCATCAAGCCGTTTTCGCCTCCATCGAGACCAATAGCCATTGGCTGGAGCTGGTTCATTTTCTTTATGATGTTCAACAACCGGACGCGTTTGTTGTCTTTGAAAGTGTGAACCTCGCTATTGATGGGAACGACGCGACAATGATGCGCGGCAAATTCAAGATCGCGCGCTGGTTTGCACCGCCACAGCGCAAGAAAGACTGAATGATGAGAGCCGCTTCAATATTCATCTCGATCTTCTCGCTGGTTGCGATCATTTCGGCGCAGGGCGATGACGATTTGCCGAAGCGATTAAACTTCGACCGCTACAAAGGGATGCTCGATCATTCGCCGTTCGCCATTGCCAGCGCAGTGGTTGCGCCGGCGGCGACGCCGAACTTCGCGAAAGATCTTTACGTCGCCAATGCCGCGAGATCGTCCGATGGCGACATGGTCACCATCGCGTCCAGCAGCGACAAAGAATTCAAGAAGTATCTGACCACGAAAAATCCGGCCGATGGTTACGCGATCGCGAGCATCGAATGGTCTGACAAAATTGGCGAAACCAAAGTGACGATTAGCAAAGACGGCCAATTTGCCACCCTCACATTCAATCAGGCGGTACTGATTCAGCCACTCCCCAATAAGCCGGTTCCGCCGGCGCCAGGCGTTATGCAGCCGTCTCAACCTGGGTTCCAGAGGCCGGGTCAAAATCCCGGAGTGGTAGCGCCAACACCGCACGTCCGCGGCACCATTCAACGAAATCCGCAGCCGCCTCCAACTCCACCGCCAGCGGCTGAGCAATAAGTCGATCAGCGATCCGGACAGGGCTTATTCGCCCCAGTCGTCGTCCGCCGTGTCCGGTATGCGATCCGGTCCGGCTGAATACAGATCGTATTTGTCCGGATGTTTAATTCCGGGACAGCGATAAATGTAAACCGTGCCCCAGGGATCTCTAGGAAGGTCTTTGAAAAACGGATACCATCTCGTAGGTCGTGGTTCGCCTTCGGGTTGCGTTACCAGCGCCTGCAAACCTTGCTCAGTGGTCGGATAAAAACCATTCATCGCCTCGTATTGCATCAACTGAGTCCCAATCGCCTGGACGTCCGCTCGAACCGCGGTCTGCTTGGCGAAACCGGTTGGGTTACCGATTCTCGAAATCGCGAGGCCGAGCAGGATCACGATGATGCTGACCACAATCATGATCTCGAGCAGCGTGAAAGCGGATTGGTTCGTTCGTTTTCTCATTTTCTGATCTAACAAAGACACGCAACGGCCGGTTGCGGTTCAATCAATGGTCGGCCTGCAGCAAATAATCGAATTTTTCCCAACGGTATTTTAATTGGACCTGCGTTCCGCGAATCGCCGATGTCGATGCACCGGCGCCGTTCAGGATAATCACATCGTTGGTGCCGACTTTCAAGTTGCTGACTGGAATGAGTATATGAGCGCGCAGCCAACCAGTGTATTCAAAATGCATCTTCAGCAGCGGTTCCGCTTTGCCGCGATAACCGGGATCGGCCAATTCTGGGAGCGTGAGGGTGGCTGGTCCGACGTCCTCGCCGTTTACATAAACTTCCGGGGGCGAATCGACCCGAGGGTTCGCGACCTCAAAAGTTAAAAGGGCGAGGAGCGGTTGCTCCTCAATTCCGAATTGAAACGTCGCGCTCTGTTGCGGGTCCGGCCCGATCGCGATCATCTCGCTGGCCAATGTTGCCGTTACCGTTCCGAAATGTTCCAGATCCTGTTTCGGCGAGTGCAATGGCGGCAGCGACGAAAACGGCTCGGGGATAATATCTCGATGCTCGACATTGACCGGATGGACAACATCGCTGCTCGTCATCCAATCGAGATACGCACCGCGGACCGTTTTCCCATCACCGGGCACTTCGATGTCGAGCGTCGAAATTCCGCTCATCCGAATGATAACTGAATCCGAGGTTGGCAAATCGACACCCGAACCGAGCTCGCCCGATCGTAATAGCTGCGCACCCAATTCGTCCCAGGCGACCAACTGCGGGCGGGCGTCGGGTTTATCATCGAAAAATAATCGGAAAAAGAGGACCTGGTAGTCTCCTGGCGGGTGCGCGATGCGAATACGAAAGACGGTTTTCGTAGAGGCGCCGTTTATTTCCACAGTCGGAGCCATGCTGACGGCTTCAACCCAGCTCGGCGCGCTTTGCGGCCGCGAGTTTGCTCCCGGATGCTGGCGCAAATCGATCCAGGCATTTTCCGTGACGCTCTCCGCCGTTCCGGTGCTCGCTTTCCGCGGCAAACCGTTGTTCAAAGCCTCCTGAGCCAGTGCAAAAGATGTTGCGCCAATCAACCAGAGCACAACGATGCGAACGAGCATTTCGCTGCGAAGATTATCTTAGTGCGGCCGAAACTGCAAGCTATGTGTCGCCTCAAACACCGCCGAAAGAATGCTGTAAACGACCAATCCCACAACCGTCGCAATCAAGACGATGATCACTGGGGGGATCAATTGTGAAATGATTGCAACATTGCGGTCCAGTTCGCGTTCATAAACATCAGCGATGGTTTGCATCGTTTCCCCGAAGCGCCCGGTTTGTTCGCCCACCCCCATCATGTCGGTAAACAAGTCCGGAAAGATGTGCTGCGAGCCCAACGCCGTCGACAGCGTCGCTCCATCAATCACGGCGCGCCGCGCCTCCGTCACTTTTAATTCCAGATATCGATTGCCGGCAATTTCGCTCACCAGGTCGAGCGCGCGGAGCAGGGGAATTCCGTTTTGGATGAGCGTGCCCAATGTCCGCGAGAATTGCGCGTAGTAGCGATGACGAATCACACGCCCATAACCCGGGATCGACAATCGAAACCGGTCCCAGGTCAGTCGCCCCTCTTCCGTGCGCACGAATGCGCGAAAGCCGACGCTTGCCCCAACCACAATCAGGATCGCTAACCACCAGTACGTGATGATCCCGTGATGAAGCTGCATCAGGATGCGGGTTGGCAACGGAAGCGCACCGCCGATTTGCGCCATGAACCCGGTCAACTGCGGCACCATGTATGTGATGAAAATGGTGATTAGGGCTGCGCCGGCCGCGGCGAGAAACGCCGGATAGATCAGCGCCTGTTGGACGCGATCGCGCAGGTCCTTCGCCTGCATCAAATGTTTTACGAGCCGGTGCAAAATCTCCGGCAGCGCCCCGCTGGCTTCGCCGGCCGCGACCAGATTGACGAAGAGCGGTGGAAAAATTCGCGGCATCTCGCGCAGGGCCTGCGAAAAACTTCGGCCGTCAACCAGCGCTTGATGCAAACTGCGCGTCATTTGTTGCACGCGTGGTTGCTTGAATCGCTTTTCCAAGATCGACAATCCCTCGTCCAGTGTCATGCCGGCCTGAAGCAAATGCGCGAGCTGCTCCGTGAAAATGAGCAGCTGGTTGTGCGGAATTTTCAGGGAGTGCGTCGGCGCCGGGGTTGGAGCTGCTGATTCTTTCTTGGCCGTGCTTTCGGGCGGTGCGCCGACTGCTTCGATCCGAATAGGGATGCAACGTTTCTGTTCGATCTGGCGAATGGCAACAGCGCGATCGGCGCAATCCAGCACACCTTCCACAAGTGCGCCCTGCGCGTCGCGGGCTCGGTAAGTAAACTGTGGCATCGGAGGGGAAACTAATTCGAAATCCAAAATGCGAAAGTCGGTCGACGGTTAACAAAACATTGGACAACCGAATTTTTGCCCGGTAATGTCCGCGGCGGTTTGAACATGCTGCGGATTGTTGTTGTTCCTGGGCGCATCGCGCGTGTTGTCTCGATATCTCAATCGGATCTGGCGATCCTCGGTAGCGCTCACGCGTTTCTCACTTATTCCATCGGCCGGTGGTGGTTTATCCACTGAGCCGTCTCTGTACGAATATTACAGATTTCTATGGCACGAATGATGCAGAGGAGAACAGCAATATGAAAACGTTCGCCCTCGGCGTCCTGCTCAGTCTTGCGCTCGGAGCGCAAGGATTCGCGATCATCCGCCCGCCCTACCCGGCGAAGCCGATGCCGCCGTATCACGGTAATTTCATCGTGATCGGGGATGACGCGAAATCGCAGGCCGTCGTTAAGACGCCCAAGTAAAGTCGCGAACCTCAGCGCGAATTTGTGCACTGAGTTATCGGTGCTCCGGCGGACTTTCACTCCGCGGCCCGGATAGTCCTGCAAAGCCGGCGATGAGACAACTGCCCGGTGGACAAAGTCGGTGGACAAAAACTTCCACTCAGCACTTTTCTCGCAGGCGAACACAAAGTGGCGCGCCACGAGCAGGCGAAGATCAAACGAGCTTTGACAGCGGCGACGCGGCTTCGTGAGAGATTTCGTCGCTGATCTTGTCGATTACCGCTTTCAATTCAGCCCAGTTCATTGGTTTCGTGATGTGATACGAGAAGCCCGCTTGCATGCTTCCATCGACATCTTCTTTCATGCCATGGCCGCTAATAGCGATTCCGTGAATCGGATACCGTTGAGCCAGGTTTCGCATGAGTTCGCGGCCGCTACCATCCGGCAAATCCAAATCGCTAATTAGAATGTCGAATCCGCAGGCGCGATTTTGGTCCGGCGTGACCAACGCGTAGGTTTGCGCTTCCTTGATGCTTCCAGCGCAGACGACTTCGTGTCCCGCGTGTCTCAGCAGTCTGGCAAATTGTTCCGCCGTGTCGTGATGATCTTCTACAACAAGAACGCGCATTGATCGTCTCGCGACTGCATCAGACACCGCGGCTACCGGCCGATCTGTCTCCGCCGTCAGCACCGGTTTTACGCAATGCAAGCGTACGGTAAACGTCGCGCCTTTGCCTTTCCCTTCACTAGCCGCGCTGATCGATCCATCATGAAGTTCGATAATCGCCCGACTGATGGCGAGTCCGAGACCGAGTCCACCAAAACCCTGACCTCGCGACCGCTCGCCTTGTTCGAAAGCGTTGAAAATCTTCGGCAAAGTTTCCGGACTGATTCCCATCCCGGTGTCTGAGACTTCAACAACGAGCTGGCACAATCGATCCTTGTCACCGTTGGGTGATATGACATTGGGCGACCGACGCTGGCGATATTCGTTGTAAACGCAGACATGGATCGATCCCCCTGTCGAAGTAAACTTGCAGGCGTTTTGGAGAAGGTTCCAGAACACCTGAGTCATTCGCGAGCTGTCGACCAGAACGTGGGATTGGGCCGCCGTCATTTTCATCGAGACACGAATTTGTTTCTTCGCGGCGGCGTCGAGACAATAGTTCTGCATCGCGTGCTCGAGGAGAGAGCGAACATCGACAACCTGACGGCGCAGTTCCAACTTGCCGCGGACAATCCGGGTTATGTCGAGAAGGTCGTCGATTAATCGGGCCTCCACCTCGATGTTGCGTCGGATCACGGATAAGTCCTGCCGAATTTGCGGCGAAAGCGTTCCGTCGCTTTCGAGCATCGCCGCCGCGGCCAGCGCTGGCGTCAGCGGAGTGCGAAGCTCATGACTGACAATCGCAAGGAATTGATCTTTCTCTTTGTTGGCCGCTTCGGCTGCTTCCTTTGCTCGACTCAGCTCTTCCTCAATCTGCTTGCTCGCAGTGACATCCATGCTGACGCCGGTCATTCGCACAGACCGCCCGGCATCGTCGCAAAACACATGGCCTCTGGATGCCATATAACGAATCGCGCCGTCAGGATCGATCACTCGAAAATCAATGTTCAAGTCCTGCTTGGTTTTGGCGGCATTGCGCAACGCTTGCTTGAGTTTCGCGCGATCATCGGGGTGAACGACCGGCAAAACGGATTCAATGGTTCCATCGAATTGGTCCTTGGTCCGCGCGAAGAGCGGATACATGTAATCGTCCCAAGTGGCGCGATTGGTTAGAAGATTCCAATCCCAGGTGCCGGTTCGAGATCCTTCCAGTGCCAATCTCAGCCGCTCTTCGCTCGCGGCGAGCGCCGCGTTGCTTTCGCCGATTCGCGCGAGCATTTGGTTGAACGAGTCGGTGAGGTACCCGATCTCGTCCGCGCCGTGTTTGGCGGCCCGCACCGAATAGTCATTACGATCCGACACCGCCGTCGCTACTTTGGCCAGTTCAAGAATTGGCAAAGAAATTCTGTGTTGAAGTGCGGCGGACAATGCCATGGCGCCAAGAAATGAACAGACGCCGACAACGAACAGTAGAATGCCATAGACCGTGAGGCGCCGATACATCTGGCCGAGATCGGCCTGGAGATAAATCGTCCCGAGTCGTGCACCTTCCTGGAAGATCGGCTGTACCATGACGAACTGAAATCGGTTAAACCGATGACCGTCCGGGCCGGGCACCGGCGGTAATTGCGTTGGCGTGATCGATTCCGGAAAGCTGGCGAACAATCGGCCGTTTCGATCATAGATCGCGGCTGCAGTGATCTGGTTTTCGGCGGCGAGCGCCCTCAGAATTTCCTTGGCGTTTTCCCGGTCGTCGAAAGCAAGCGTGGCCGTACTGTTGGAGCCGATGATTTGCGCCAAGACTTCGATGTTGTTTGTCAGCGCGCTTCGAAATGTGACTAGCTCGTAGGTGATAAGCGCAGTGCCCATCAGGACAATGGCAAATCCGCTGGTCATCAGAATGACCAGCATCAGTTTGCGCTTGATGGGAATGTTGCGCAGCGAGAACGCCATATCAGTCCTTGACTTCGGCGACACGAAGCAGTTTTGAGCTCACTTTCAGGTTGGCAGCTCTCACTGCTTCCAGGTTAATTCGCATACGGATCTTATTTTTCTCTGTGAAAAGTTCGATCATTCCGCCCAAATTGGCAAAGCCGTCGATGTCGCTGACTGTTAGCACGCTGCGGCCTTTCAAGTTCGAAACAATCTGAGCAGCTCGATCGCTCTCGGACTGACTGATGAAAAGAATATTGCAGTTACGCGGGTCGCGCCCTCGACGGAAACGCTGGGTAGTTAACGAACGATTGCTCACTTTCTCGCCCCGCACTGTTTCATCCAAATAAGAGTCGAACGGGTCGTCGCCCACAATTCCGATCACAAAAGGAGTGTCGGAAGGTTGGGGGGACGGCCAACTGACGAATTGAGCGAAATTGAACAGGAACACGGCTTTGACCTGATATTCTGGTCCGCGCAATTCTTCGACACTAAGTCTTTTCAGCTCTTCGGGCGAATGATGCGCGTAGAGATCCTGGCCTCGGGCCTCAACCGCTGTGATCAGCAGTGCGACTGTCACCGCGCAAAGGCGTCGAAAGTTGAACTGCGAACTCGATAGGCCTGGAATGCGCACTTTATAAGGCACTCGATGTTAATACAGGGAGCACGCCTGATTACGAGCACATTCGAATGCGGGACGCGGCCGAAGGATTGAGCCATTCGCCTTGAAGTCGAAACTCATAACACTTCCGAACTTTCCCTCACACCGCGCACCATCCCGCCACGGTATTGATATACTGCGGCTTTACTTTACCTTAACCGGTTTTTTCGCCTCCTCGACGAGTTCATTAAACCGCGGATCGTCCCGAATTGCGTCCCACCACGGGTGCAAACGTAACTGTCCATACGTTATGTGACCCGGCCCCTGCAAAGCAGCAGCGATTTGATTAAGCGCCAGTTCTTTCTCTCCGGTCCAGGCGTAAATGAGCGCGAGGTTTCGCAGTAATTCGGAGCCAGTCATCACGTCTTTCGTTACCGGCAATAATTCAACAGCCCGGCGACCCTCCCGTAGTGCGTCTTCCTTCCTGCCAAGGGCGGCGTCGATCATCCCGAGTACAGAGATCGCCTCGGCATAATCGGGCTGTTTCTTCAGCACCGTTTCCATTTCCTCCCGAGCGTCCGCGAACGCATTCATCGCCGCTTCGTTGTCCCCGAACACGCGAGCGGCCAAGCCTTCGCAAAAGCTCCGCGGGGTACGGACATTGGCACCCCATGTTATTCCTTCCTGCAGCATCGAACCCAAAGCGCGTTTTGCATCCTTCGCATCACGAGCGCAGAGGGCGATGTTAAACCATCGATCGACGATCTTTACACCGTCGGCCGGGTTGTTAGCCAGCACTTCCTGAACCGCCAACTGCCCCGGTTGAACAGTTGCGTCCGAATCCAGTTCAGCCAATCCCCTGGCGACCCGAGCAACGGCATCGTTAGGCGTGACCGCCAACGCCCGGTCGAATGTCGCCACGAGATTATTGTAACGGCGCAGCACCTGATAGGTACCGGCTACCTGGTGAAGGATGAAAACATTACGCGGGTCAAGCTCGAGAGCTCGGTTCATATTGCGCAAGTGGTCCTGCCACTGGCCCTGCCGCCGGTCGATCCAGCCGAGGGTCGCATAGACCAACGGTTCGTTAGAGAGCAGACGGCGAGCAATCGCCAGTTCGGAGCGAGCCCGGTCGTAATCGCGATAACAGTAATAGTACAACAAGCCCGCAGCCAGATGCGGTTCGCCACGGTCTGGGCCAAGCCGAAGTGCGGCCTCCACCGCTTCAGTTGCCCGGGCTAATCGCAGCGGAGTATGGTCATAGCCATTGAAATATAGTCCTTGGTGCGCAAACCCAAGGCGACAATAGGCCAGCAGAAATTTTGAATCTTGAGCTACGGCAAGCTCAAGTAGATGCACAGCCTGGTATCGAAGGTCTGCAGAACGCGCATCTAACGCGATACCGTCGAGAAGAATTCCCGCGCGAATATAGCGCTCATACGCCAGGGGCTTATCGGTGGGTTTTTCCTCAATTGTCTCTTTTTCCAATGCCGAGAGCCTGGCTCCAAGCTCGTCTGCGACGGCTTTGGCGATTTTGCTTTCAATCGCAAGCACGTCGTCGAGCGCACCGTCATAACTTTTTCGCCAAATGCGAGCGCCTGTCCTCGCATTGATCAGTTGCGCACGCACCTGGACGCGGTCGGCCGCGCGTTGAACGCTGCCCTCGATAGCATAAGCAACTCCGAGAGCGTCCGCCATCTCGCGAAGATTGCGTTTCACCTCTGGCCTGTATTGCATCACCGAGTTGCGGCTGATCACTTTCAGATCCGCGATCTTGGCCAAGTCATTCCGGATTTGATCTTGAACGCCCACGGCGCGGAACGCCTCCTCTGGATCGGCGCTCAGACTTTCGAAGGGCAAAACGGCAACGCTCCTCTCTGCAACTCCCCCAACCGGCGCGTGATTGCCAAACCAAATCCCAAACCCAACGGCAATTACCGCAAACAGGACGCCCGCGGCTATGAAGGAGACATTAACCGTGCGTTTCAGTTGAATTTCCCGCGCAGCTGCTTCCTCACTTACTTTGATCTGTCCCGGCATAATCGGCGTCTACAACCTCTCGGACACCTAGAGATTCGGATGATAATTGAGCCGTAACGAAAATCCAAGCTCATCGAAAATGCCGATGGCGTCGAATTCTTCTCTTAGCGCGCTTCCCACTAGCGTTTTCATCGCTGAAAACATAGCGGGCAGCCAGTCAATTTTGTCGCCAACGAGAACTGGTTGTTTCGCGCTTTGATCCGCTGACCAGTACTCCGACTCCTCAGGACGAGAAAAAGCTTTCTGGCGTCGACGAGGCCCGCTTCCGCTGCGCTGCTGTTGGTTCGACTTGGACATTTTTGCGTTGCCGAGAACGTTTCCGGCGCTTTTTACACTGCTTTTTACACTGGCGAAGGTTTTTGAGCGCATTTCAGATAACGTGAGACGAAAAGCACTTGCCGATTTCCCCATGGCGGAGCACTCAAGAGCGCGTGAGAAAAAATAAGCGTAATTCGTTAGGCATCATTGCGAACGAGACGCTCTACCAACCCCGGCCGTCATAGAATAGTGCTTGGAAAACCGATCGATAATCGCGAATGCGGTGCAGGAGATTCCGATTCAGGCGCGAATTGAAAGAATAACTGCCGAGCTGGATCGGCTCAGTGCGAGCGTCTCAAGTTTGACTCAGAATGCGGAGGATGAGCAGGCCGTCGTTAAGACGCCAAGTAAGTCGCGAACCTCAGCGCGAATTTGGGCACTGAGTTATCGGTGCTCCGGCGGACTTTCACTCCGCGGCCAGATTTCGAATCGGCAATTCCGGTCAAAAACGCTCACAGCCCATAAAGTTTCGCAAAGCCGACGATTGTTACCCGTTGGCGCTGACCTTGCTGCGTATTCAATTTAATGCGATGAATCTGACGATTCGTCCAAGGTCGGTGCCTTATGGGTTTATTCTTACCGGGTCGAAACTCGCGATCGGTAAGCCCCTTTTTTTCTCACTCTGTTGATTCGTTATGAAGAAATCCACTCCTGTCTCTATCGTTCGTCCGGCAAACGGTTCTCGTTTTAACGACGACAACCAAGTCGAGCTGAAACAATTGCTCAATGCACTGACCGCGTTTAAGCGCGGCAATTTCTCGGTGCGCCTGCCGGAGGACTGGACCGGGCTGGCCGGCAAAGTGGCCGATACCTTCAACGAAGTCATTGCGATCAACGAACGAATGAGCGGTGAGCTCGAGCGAATTACCAGGGTGGTCGGAAAAGAAGGCCGCATCAGTCAGCGCGTTTCTCTGGGTGCGGTTTCGGAAGGCTGGGCCGATTCGATCGGATGTATCAATGTCCTGATAGGAGATTTGGTTCATCCGACCAGCGAAATGGCCCGCGTCATCGGTGCCGTTGCAAAAGGGGACCTTTCGAAAACAATGGCCAGAGAAATCGACGGCCGGCCGCTGCAGGGCGAATTCCTGCGTACGGCCAAAACCGTCAACACCATGGTCGATCAGCTCAGTGCGTTTGCTTCGGAAGTGACGCGCGTGGCGCGCGAAGTGGGCACCGAAGGAAAATTGGGCGGCCAGGCGAAAGTCAAAGGTGTCGCCGGAACGTGGAAAGACCTGACGGAAAATGTGAACCTGATGGCCGGAAATTTGACCGCCCAGGTACGTAACATCGCCACGGTCACCACCGCGGTGGCGAACGGAAACCTGACGAAAAAAATCACGGTCGACGTTAAAGGCGAATTTTTGGAATTGAAGGACACGGTCAACGTGATGGTGGACCAATTGCGATCGTTCGCGTCGGAAGTGACGCGAGTGGCGCGCGAAGTGGGCTCGGAGGGAATCCTGGGCGGTCAGGCCCGGGTCGAAGGCGTTTCGGGCACGTGGAAAGATCTGACCGATTCGGTCAACTTCATGGCGCGTAATCTGACCGGGCAAGTGCGCAACATCGCCAACGTCACGACCGCGGTCGCACGCGGCGATCTTTCCAAGAAGATCACCGTTGATGTAAAAGGCGAAATTCTTGAGTTGAAGAATACCATCAACACGATGGTGGACCAACTGAGCTCGTTCGCTTCGGAAGTAACGCGTGTGGCGCGCGAAGTGGGCACGGAAGGAAAACTGGGCGGTCAGGCCGATGTGAAAGGCGTCGCCGGCACCTGGAAAGATTTGACCGACAGCGTGAATTCGATGGCTGGCAACCTGACCGGCCAGGTGCGAAACATTGCAGACGTCACCACCGCGGTCGCCAATGGCGACCTCTCCAAGAAAATTACGGTCGATGTTCGCGGCGAAATTCTCGAGTTGAAGGACACCATCAATACGATGGTGGATCAACTTCGTTCCTTTGCGTCGGAAGTGACGCGTGTAGCGCGCGAAGTCGGCACCGAAGGAAAACTGGGTGGCCAGGCGGACGTGAAGGGCGTCGCCGGCACCTGGAAAGATTTGACCGAGAACGTGAACCTGATGGCCGGAAATCTGACCGCGCAGGTGCGCAACATCGCTGAGGTCACAACTGCGATCGCGAATGGCGACCTGTCTCGGAAGATTACCGTCGACGTGAAGGGCGAAATTCTCGAGATGAAAAATACGATCAACACGCTGGTTGATCGGCTCGGATCGTTTGCGTCGGAAGTCACGCGCGTGGCGCGCGAGGTCGGTTCGGAAGGAAAACTTGGCGGCCAGGCCGAGGTGCGAGACGTTTCCGGTACCTGGAAGGATCTGACGGACTCGGTGAACTTCATGGCCGGCAACTTGACCGGCCAAGTCCGGAATATCGCGGAAGTGACGACGGCGGTCGCGCGGGGCGACTTGTCGAAAAAAATTACGGTCGACGTGAAGGGCGAAATTCTGGAGCTGAAAAATACCGTCAACACGATGGTGGACCAACTCAGTTCGTTTGCTTCGGAAGTAACGCGTGTCGCTCTTGAAGTGGGTTCGGAGGGAATTTTGGGTGGCCAGGCCGAAGTGAAAGGCGTTTCCGGAACCTGGAAGGATTTGACCGATTCGGTGAATTTCATGGCCGGCAACCTCACTGGTCAGGTGCGTAACATCGCCGAGGTGACAACGGCGGTCGCTCGGGGCGATCTGTCGAAAAAGATCACGGTCGACGTTCGTGGAGAAATTTTGGAGCTGAAAAACACGATCAACACGATGGTGGACCAGCTCAGTTCGTTCGCGGCGGAAGTGACACGCGTGGCCCGTGAGGTCGGTACTGAAGGAAAACTTGGCGGTCAGGCGGATGTGCGCGGCGTTGCTGGTACCTGGAAGGATTTGACCGACAGCGTGAATTTCATGGCCGGCAACCTGACCGGCCAGGTCCGCAACATCGCCGAAGTGACGACCGCGGTCGCGAACGGCGATCTCTCCAAGAAAATCACGGTCGACGTGAAAGGCGAAATTCTCGAGCTGAAAAATACAATCAACACGATGGTGGACCAGCTCAGCTCGTTCGCTTCGGAAGTGACACGCGTAGCACGCGAGGTAGGAACCGATGGACGCCTCGGTGGCCAGGCCAACGTGCGCGGGGTTGCCGGTACCTGGAAGGATCTGACCGATTCGGTGAATTCAATGGCCGGCAACCTCACCGGTCAGGTCCGTAACATTGCCGAAGTTACTACCGCAGTCGCAAATGGTGACCTCTCCAAGAAAATCACGGTTGATGTTCGCGGAGAAATTCTGGAGTTGAAGGACACAATCAACACGATGGTGGACCAATTGCGATCGTTCGCGTCGGAAGTGACGCGTGTTGCGCGCGAAGTGGGATCGGATGGAGCGCTCGGGGGTCAGGCGCGGGTCGAAGGCGTTTCCGGAACCTGGAAGGATTTGACCGACTCGGTCAATTTCATGGCGAGCAACCTGACCGCGCAGGTCCGAAATATTGCGGCGGTCACGACGGCAGTCGCGACCGGTGACCTTTCGAAGAAGATCACGGTCGACGTTAAAGGCGAGATCCTCGAGCTGAAGAATACCGTCAACACCATGGTGGACCAGCTGAACTCGTTCGCCTCGGAAGTCACGCGCGTGGCGCGTGAGGTCGGCACCGAAGGAAAACTTGGCGGACAAGCAGTCGTGCGCGGAGTTGCCGGAACGTGGAAAGATTTGACCGACTCGGTGAATTTCATGGCCAGCAACCTGACCAACCAGGTGCGCGGTATCGCCAAGGTTGTGACCGGAGTCGCGAACGGCGACCTGAAGCAAAAACTGTTACTCGAAGCGAAAGGCGAAATCGCAGCGCTGGCTGACACGATCAATAGCATGATCGACACACTGGCGACGTTCGCCGATCAGGTGACGACGGTTGCGCGCGAGGTGGGTGTTGAAGGAAAACTTGGCGGCCAGGCGAACGTGCCTGGTGCAGCCGGAACGTGGCGTGATTTGACCGACAACGTCAACCAGCTGGCCGGCAACCTTACCTCTCAGCTGCGCGCAATTGCCGATGTGGCGACGGCGGTAACGAAAGGCGACTTGACCCGATCGATTCAGGTCGCAGCCCAAGGCGAGGTCGCGTTCGTCAAAGACAACATCAACGAGATGATCCGCAATCTGCGAGACACGACATCTCGTAACAACGAACAGGACTGGCTGAAGACGAACCTGGCCAAGTTCAGCCGGATGCTGCAAGGACAACGCGATTTACTCGCGGTCGCGCGAATGATTCTTTCCGAGCTCGCCCCGGTCGTTTCGGCTCAGCAAGGCGTCTTCTATATTATAGACAATACCGACGGAAACGGGAACGAACCGGAGCTGAAGTTGCTTGCCAGCTACGCCTATCGCGATCGGAAAGGCGTTAACAGTCGCTTCAAGCTCGGGGAAGGGCTCGTCGGGCAAGCCGCGCTCGAGAAGGAACGAATTCTGTTGACGAACGTGCCCAGCGATTATGTGCGCATCAGCTCAGGGCTCGGGGGTGCGGCTCCGCGGAATATTGTCGTGCTACCGATTCTCTTCGAAGGCCAGGTTAAAGCCGTGATGGAGCTTTCGTCCGCCGAGCAATTCAATCCGACGCATCAGGCGTTTCTTGATCAGCTGACCGAAAGTATTGGAATTGTTCTCAACACGATTGAAGCCAACACGCGCACGGAAGATCTCCTGAAACAATCGCAATCGCTCGCTACCGAATTGCAAAGCCGGCAGGAGGAATTGCAGCAGACGAACCAGGAGCTTGAAGAAAAAGCGCGACAGCTCTTCGAGCAAAATGAGGAAGTGGAACGGAAAAATCGCGAGGTCGAGCAAGCCCGACAGGCCCTTGAGGACAAGGCGCAGCAACTTTCGCTGACATCGCGTTACAAGAGCGAGTTTCTCGCGAACATGTCGCATGAGTTGCGCACGCCGCTGAACAGCTTGCTGATCCTGGCCGAACAATTGTCGTCTAATCCGGAAGGCAATTTGAGTTCGAAGCAGGTCGAATTTGCGAGCACCATTCGCGATTCAGGCGTCGATCTCCTGAAGTTGATCAATGACATCCTCGACCTTTCCAAGGTCGAATCCGGCACTGTTACCGTGGACGTCGGCGAAGTTCGCTTTCAGGAAATGCAACAGAACCTGGAACGAACTTTTGGGCACGTGGCGGAAAGCAAAGGCTTGTCTTTCAACATCGAGATCGATCCAGAGTTGCCCTCTGCCATTTACACAGACGCGCAACGACTCGACCAAGTTCTAAAGAATCTATTATCAAATGCGTTCAAGTTCACCGAACGTGGTTATGTTAAATTGCGAGTGGCGCCTGCGCCAACTGGTTGGAGCAGCGATCATCCGTCCCTTAAGCGGGCAACAGCCGTATTCGCATTCTCGGTCAGCGATAGTGGAATCGGAATTTCCGCGGACAAGCAAACGACGATCTTCGAAGCGTTCCAACAGGCCGACGGAAGCACCAGTCGCCGCTATGGTGGCACCGGTCTGGGATTAGCGATCAGTCGTGAGCTCGCCCGCCTCCTTGGCGGAGAAATCAAACTCGAGAGTCACGAAGGACAGGGCAGCACTTTCACCTTGTTTTTACCGGACGCCTATCCATCGGTAGAAAAAGAGAAGGCCGCTCCAACAACTCTCGAAATCGCGGAGTTTCCGAAACACGGCCGCAGCGAACCAAGCATTTCTCCATTTACCAATGCCTCGATTCCAGATGATCGCTTCGGCGTATTGCCAACCGATAAAACGGTCCTGATCGTGGAAGAGGATAACGAGCTCGCGCAGCGGCTTCTGGAATCAGCGCACGAGGCGGGCCTCAAAGCAATCGTTACTCCACGAGGGCGGACCGCGGCGGCATTGGTGAAGGAATACCGGCCAATCGCAATTGCTGTGGACTGGCAGCTGTCGGACATCGAGACCAACAAGCTGCTGGAGCGACTAAAATCCGACCTTACTATCCGGCATATCCCCGTCATCGCGTTGTCGACGCCTGCTTCTGCGGTGCCGGGCGCGTTGAAATACGGCGCGATCGCGGCCCTCGAGAAGCCGATTGGAGAAGCTGCCATACGCACCGTGCTGGCCAAGGCCGCGGGGATGGCGGCCGCCAAGACAAAGAAGTTGCTCGTGATCGAAGACGACGCCGCTCAACGCTCGGCCATTCGGGAACTTGTTGGAGACGGAACTGTTGAAGTCGTCGAAGCATCAAGTGCGGCGGAGGCGCTGCCTAAGCTTCGTGATCAAGAATTTGGTTGCGTTATCCTTGACCTGATGTTGCCGGACGTGTCTGGTTTCAAATTAATCGAGCAAATCCGCGCCGAGCATCGACAACTGCCCGTTATCATTTACACGGGCAAAGATTTATCCCGAGAAGAAGAGGGACAGTTGAACCGCCTTGCCCAAACCATCATCGTTAAAGATGTCCGGAGTCCGGAACGATTGTTCGATCAGACCGCGTTACGGCTGCATCGAGATGTCTCAAAATTGCCGAAGGACAAACGCGATCTCTTGCAGCGGATGCACGATCCGAACGCAATTCTGGCCGGCAAGAAAATTCTAATCGTCGATGACGACATCCGAAACATCTTCGCAATGACGAGTTTGCTGGAGCGCTACAAAATCAACGTCATCACAGCCGAAACTGGCAAGGCGGGCATCGAAGCGCTCGAGAAAGAGCGCGGCATTGATCTGGTGCTGATGGACATCATGCTCCCCGAAATGGATGGCTACGACACGATGCGGGCGATTCGTCAGATGTACAGCTTCAATGAGCTTCCGATCGTCGCACTGACGGCCAAGGCGATGAAAGGCGACCGCGAAAAGTGCATCGATGCTGGCGCGAGCGATTACATCGCCAAACCGATCGAAACTGAGGAACTCCTCTCGCTGCTGCGTAATTGGTTGCTTCGGTAATGTCAGGCAACACCGCCACGAACAATTCGGGCTGGGAAAAAGTCAGCATCCTCGTCGTAGACGATCGGGCTGACAAGCTCCTCGCTCACGAAGTGATGCTGGCCGAGCTTAACCAGAACATCGTCTGCGTGCGATCCGGCAAAGAAGCGCTGCGGCGTCTGCTGAAAGAGGATTTTGCCGCGATCTTGCTGGATGTGAACATGCCCGGCATGGATGGCTTTGAAACGGCCGCTTTGATCCGGCAACGACAACGTTGCGAGACGACGCCAATTATTTTTGTTAGTGCGATCAATGACACGGTAAACCACATTTCGCGCGGCTACTCGTTGGGAGCAGTCGATTATATTCTAACTCCGGTTGTTCCGGACATCTTGCGCGCGAAAATTGCCGTCTTTGTCGATCTTTTCAAAAAGACCGAACAGATCAAACGGCAGGCCGAGGAACGCGAAAGTCTGGTTCGCGAACAGGCGATTGCCGAACACGCCCGCGTGGAAGCGGAGCGAGCAAGCGAGGCGAAAGATCGCTTTCTTGCCATGCTCAGCCATGAGCTACGCACTCCTCTTACTCCAGTCTTGGCCTCAGTGTTTATGCTCGAACGTGAAGACAATATCCCCGAGATTATGCATGAGGCGCTTCAGCTCATTCGCCGGAACGTCGAGCTGGAAGCGCGCTTGATCGACGACCTTCTCGATCTCACCCGGATCAGCCAAGGCAAGGTGCAACTTAGCTTTGAAATTGTCGATGCCCACACCCTCTTGCGAAATGCGCTCGAAATTTGCCAGTCCGAGATCGAACAAAAGAAACTCGAACTGCGAAGTGAATTCGCCGCCACCAATGTTTATTTGCAAGCCGACCCGGCGCGGCTGCAACAGATCTTTTGGAACTTAATCAAGAATGCCGTCAAGTTTACACCCAACGGCGGAAAGCTCAGCGTTCGAACAACGAACAATGGCAGTGAGCAATTTTACCTCGAAGTCGAGGACTCCGGTTGCGGGATCGATCCTGAAGTTCTCCCCAGAATTTTTCACGCTTTTGAGCAAGCCGGGCGAACGCAATTAGGTGGCCTCGGATTGGGTTTGGCGATTAGCAAAGCGCTGGTCGAAGCGCATCACGGTTCCATCAGCGCCGAAAGCCAGGGGCGCGACAGAGGCGCGAAGTTTACCGCTCGATTTTCAACTTGCGAGCCGAATGCGATTCCAGAGTCAACTGACGCGCCGCGCTCGACTGCGAAACGCAGATCAGTCCGTATTCTTTTGGTGGAGGACCACGAAGATACAAATCGATCTCTCACGCGGATGCTTCGTCGGCGCGGCTACGAGGTTCATTCGGCCAGCGACATGCGTTCCGCGCTCGATCTCGCGACGAGCCGGCAATTCGACGTCCTTGTCAGCGATATCGGACTACCCGATGGCAGCGGCATCGATCTGCTAAAAGCATTGCGCGCGAAACGTGAAGTTTTTGGAATCGCCTTGTCCGGCTACGGCATGGAAGAGGACATTCGCCGAAGTGGCGAGGCCGGTTTCTCTCATCACCTGGTCAAACCGGTCGACTTGAACAAGCTTGATTCGATTATTCAGGAAGTGCCGTTTCCGTACGGAACGGAGTCATTGGCGCCTGTAGATTAGAACCCGAACGTGATTTGGAGGCGGGGGCGGGAATCGAACCCGCGAATAGCGGTTTTGCAGACCGCAGCCTTACCACTTGGCTACCCCGCCGCTGGCGAGTCATGACCGTAACGCGCGACCAAATTGTGTCAACGTTATGGCGCGTCGGCGATTGCGAGGATTAACCATTTAGCGATTTGACGAATTAATGATTATCTTCGGCGCGTGACTGGCCGTTCGTCCAAACTGTTCGCCGCTGCGCAAAAACGCATTCCCGGCGGCGTTAATTCTCCAGTGCGCGCGTTCCGCAATGTCGGTGGCGAACCTTTCTTCGTTGAGCGCGCTGCCGGCGCGAAAATTTGGGACGTCGATGGAAAGGAATACATCGACTACGTCGGGAGTTGGGGGCCCGCGATTCTTGGTCACGCGGCGAAAGCCGTTGTCGATGCGGCGCATAATGCGGCCGCGCGCGGGCTGAGTTTCGGGATTCCGAATCCACTGGAGGTGGAATTGGCCGAACTGATCTGCCAATGGATGCCGTCGATCGAAAAAATCCGAATGGTCAACAGCGGCACCGAAGCCGCGATGTCGTGCATCCGATTAGCGCGCGGGTTCACCGGGCGCGATAAAATTATCAAGTTCGACGGCTGTTATCATGGCCACGTCGATTCGCTTTTGGTTAAGGCCGGCAGCGGCGCGCTGACTCACGGGCGCCCCGACAGCGCCGGTGTTCCAAAAGCTTTCGCCGAGCAGACCATTTCTTTGCCGTTCAATGATGTCGATCTTGTCCGGAAGGCGTTTAACGAAAACAAAAACGAAATCGCTGGAGTCATCCTGGAACCGATTCCTGCGAATGCCGGACTTTATTTTCCGAAAGAAAATTTTTTATCGATCTTGCGCGATGAGTGCACCAAACACGGCGCGCTTCTGATTTTCGATGAAGTGATGACCGGTTTCCGCGTTGCCCGCGGCGGCGCCCAGGAAATTTACGGAATCAAACAGGATCTGACCGTGCTGGGCAAGGTGATCGGTGGCGGTTTGCCAGTTGGCGCGTTTGGCGGCCGGGCTGAAGTCATGAATCAGCTTTCACCGGATGGTCCCGTCTATCAGGCCGGAACGCTTTCGGGAAATCCCCTCGCGATGGCGGCAGGTCTGGCCCAATTGCGTGAGCTCGAGCGGATCGACGGGTGGGAATTGCTCGAGGAACTCGGTGCGCACTTCGAGCAGCTGACGCGCGACGCGATCGCCGACGGAAGGGTCGACATCACATTTCATCGCATCGGCTCGATGTTCTGTTTGTTTTTTGCGCCTCCGCCGATTGCCGATCTTGCCGGCGCAAAGCGGAGCGATTTGAAACAATTCGCAAAATTTTTCCACGCTTGTTTGGAACGCGGCGTTTATTTCGCGCCATCTCAGTTCGAAACCGGTTTCATTTCAACGACGCACGCGCCGGACGACCTCGAAGCCACCGCGAAAGTTGTGCGAGAGGCGCTTCGCTCGATATGACAAGTTCGACAACTTCACGCGTTCGCGCCGTTTCGAAATTCTTTTTCGAAGGCGATCGCAAGTTCTTCATCAAAGGCGCGACCTACGGCCCGTTTAAACCTGACGCGAAGGGAAACACTTTCGGCCGGCCGGAGCAGGTGGATGTCGATCTTGGCATGATGCGTCAGATCGGTTTGAACGTGTTACGTGTTTATCATCCGCCGCCGGAATGGTTCCTGGAAAAATGTTTCGCTGCCGGCATCCGCGTTTTAATTACGCTGCCTTGGGAGAAGCACATCGAATTTCTGCGCGAGAAAAAAGTGCGCGATGAGATTGCGCGGACGGTTCGCAGCACAGTTCGGAGATATGTCGGTAATCCGGCCGTGCTCGGTTATTTGGTCGGGAACGAGATCGCGAGCACGATGGCGCGCTGGCTCGGCGTGCGACGCGTCACGGAATTCGTCGAGCATCTCGTGCGAATCGGGCGCGCAATGGATCCGGATGTCCTCTTTTCCTACGCGACTTATCCGCCGACCGAATATTTACTCCCGCAGAATGTCGATTTTTTCTGTTTCAATGTTTACCTGCACAATCAGCGCGATTTCGAACGCTACCTTTTGCGCCTACAGAATCTGACTGGCGAGCGCCCGTTGATTCTGGGCGAGTTCGGAATGGACACGATTCGCCATTCCCAGGACGAACAGACCGAAATGCTCAGCTGGCACATCGAAAGCGTGGCCAAATGCGGTGTCGCCGGGACGATTTTGTTTTCCTGGACGGACGAATGGTTTACCGGCGGCAACGAAGTGACCGACTGGGCTTTTGGGATCGTTACGCGCGAGCGCGAGCCGAAAAAAGCCTTCTCCGCACTGCGCGATAAGTTTGGTCAGGATAATTCGACGCTGCCGCATCGCGCCTTGAGCGAGACGCCGTTCATTTCCGTCATTGTTTGCTCCTACAACGGCGCCCGGACATTGACTGACTGCCTTAATTCGTTAGGCAAACTCAATTATCCAAAATACGAAGTGATTCTCGTCGATGACGGTTCCACCGACAACACCGCGCAGGTCGCGGTGCAATTTCCGAACGTGCGTTACATTCATCAGAGCAATCTCGGTTTGAGTCACGCCCGTAACACCGGTGCGGCCGCAGCCAGGGGCGAAGTGTTCGCTTATACCGATTCGGACTGCATGGCCGACCCTGACTGGCTCTACTATTTAGTCGGCACGCTCGTCAGTGGCGAATACGCTGGCGTAGGTGGACCGAATGTCAGTCCGCCGGCCCAAAACGCGATTCAGGCGTGTGTTGCCGCTGCGCCCGGAGGGCCGAGTCACGTTTTGCTCACCGACACCGTGGCCGAGCACATTCCCGGTTGTAACATGGCGTTTTATCGCTGGGCGTTCGAGCAGGTCGGGGGCTTCGATCCCGAGTATCATAAAGCCGGCGACGATGTCGATTTTTGCTGGCGCCTGCAGCAATCCGGCTGCGTCATCGCTTTTAGTCCAACCGCGATTGTCTGGCATCATCGCCGCTTCACCTTGCGCGCGTTTTTAAAACAACAGGAAGGTTACGGTGAAGCCGAATCGCTTCTTCGTTTCAAACACCTGACTTTTTTCGGCCCGACCGGGACCGCGAAATGGCGCGGTCAAATTTACGGCGCGCCACGATTCAGTTGGTTCATCGATCGCCCCGTCATTTATCATGGCGTTTTCGGCGAAGGATTTTTCCAATCGATGTACGCCACGCCTCAATCGGATCTGGCGGCTTATCTCAGCAGTATCGAATGGTTTGCGCTCACACTTTTTCTTTTTGGTCTTGGAATTTTTCTGCCAACGCTTCGCATCGTGCCTTATTTGATGTTTGGCGGCACCTTGACCGTCGCGCTTTCCTACATGGTCCGCGCGCGGATCGAACCAAAGTTCGACACCGTCCCCGCGCGCCTGCTCGTGATGTGTCTGGCTTTTCTGCAACCGCTCGTGCGCGGATTCTCTCGATACTTTACCTGGCTCCATTTCAAACGAACGCCACGCAGTGTCATTCGCGCCCACGAACAGTTACCAGCCGGCGCCAAATCGGGTCGAGGCTTGCGGCGTCGGATTTTTTGGAGTGACGAGGCACGGGATCGCCATCACTTACTCGGCGCGATTTTCCAATTGCTCGAAGAAGAAGGCTGGCGTTACTCGGTCGATACCGGTTGGAACGAATGGGACATCCAAATCTACGGGAACTTCTGGTGGAGCATCGTTCTGCAAACGGTGACTGAAGATCACAGCGGCGCGAAGCGATTGACCCGTGTCCGGCTGCGCAATCGGCTCGTTACCACAACCGTAATCATCACTCTCGTCGCGCTCAGCATCGTCATTTACCGCCAGCTTCACGCTTCGCATCTCGATCTTTGGTCCGTCATCCCGTTTTTGCTCTTTCTTGTTTTTTTGGCAACGCGCGCACGCGCATTGAAGTCGCGAGTGGCGGAACTTGTCGATCTTGCTGCCCACCGCGCCGGTTTGCTGCGCATCAACGATCGCGACGTTGTCGTGTCGCCGGTCTTACCGGTCCAGGTGGTCGAAGCAATGCACGTCGATTCCACCGCCCAGACATGAAAAGTGCACAGTTTGTTCGGTTCGGGATCGCGGTCGGCTTGGAGCTTATCTTTTTTGTTGCGCTTAATTTCTTCGACGATTGGACGCTCGAGTCGATGCCGATAAAGTTCGTCGCGTCGGCTTTTCTCAGCGGTGTCGCTTATCTGGCAGCGGTTTCAAATTTTAAGGTCGATGTCTCCCTGCCAAAGCAGGCGGCCTTGTTTTGGGGCGTCGCGATAATCCTGCGTTTGATCGCTCTGCCGCTGGTCCCAAGTGACGAGCTTTTTCGTTACCAATGGGAAGGCAAAATTCAGCACGCCGGATTCAATCCCTACGTCGTGGCGCCGGCTGATCCGAAACTGGACGACCTCCGTCATGATTTTCCTCAGGCCGCAAAGATTAATCATCCCGAACTCGGCGCCGTTGACCCGCCCGGCGCCGAGCTCCTCTTCAAATTCCTCAGCGGCATAACCGATCGGCCGCTCTTCTACAAAATCATCTTTGCCATCGCGGATCTCGCAGTGGCGGCGTTGCTTCTCCGATTGATCGGTGGTCCGGATCGTTACCACGGCGCGGCTTGGTACGCCTGGAATCCGCTTGTGATCTATAGCTTCGCCGGCGCGGCCCATTTCGATAGCGTGATGATTCTCGCGATGGTCGGTGGAATTCTCGCTCTCGTTAGATTGACAACTGAAAAGGAATCGACAAAGAACTGGCTCTTGGCCGTTTCGGCCGCTCTGTTTTTTGGGATTGCGATGTCGCTCAATCTCGTAGCGGCATCGCTTCTTGTACTTTGTGCGGTTGCATTGCGTTGGCGCGCGATTGTTTTAACGGTCACCGCGCTCGTTCCGATCTTATTAAGCATTCCATTCGGCGTTCCGAAGGTTCGAATCTGGGAGTCGTTAGGCCAATTCATGCAGCTCTCCAGGCTCAACGATATTTTTTGGTGGGTGATCGAAGAGACGGTTTTGCCAAACGTGCACCAGCGAAGTTTTCATTACTATCCGATCCTGATCGTCTGCGTGATTGGGGTTTCACTGCTGTTCGTTCGCAATTGGAAAAGAGGAATGCTCTGGGCGCTTGGAATCGTGCTCGTGCTTAGCCCGATTTTGCATCCGTGGTACTGCGTTTGGATCTTGCCCTTCGCAGCGTGGCGAAGCGCCTACGTCTGGAACGTTCTCTCGATCACACTTTTCTCTTACTACTTGTTTTGGGACGAACGGCTCTTTGGTCTGCCGTGGCACGCGGAGCCGTGGATGCGCGGCCTGATCATCGCGCCGGTTCTGGCCGCTTTAGTTATGCTTGGCGCGCAAAAGAAAACGACGGCCGCAGCAACTTAAGCGGCTCTTCAAAATCATTCGGTAGTGCTGCTTCGAAATTCTTCCATTCGCCGGTGCGCGGATGTTGGAAGCCTAATCTCCAAGCGTGGAGCATTTGTCGCGGGAAGGCCTTTGCGTATTTCGCGCCATAAACCTTGTCACCGAGAACCGGATGACCGAGATGATGAAGGTGAACACGGATCTGATGCGTGCGACCGCTGTGCAATTTGCATTCGATTAAGCTGATCTCATCCGACGAACTCAACATGCGATATTCCGTCTTCGCCGCGCGCCCGCGCTGGGACGCGATCGACATTCGTTGTCGATGCACCGGGTGGCGTCCGATTTTTCCTTCAATCGTCCCCGCCTTTTTCGGTAACTTTCCCGCGACAAGCGCGAGATAGATTTTTGCAACAGTGCGCGCCGCAAATTGCTCCGATAATCCGCGGTGTGCCTCGTCGGTTTTTGCGACGACCATGCAACCGCTCGTTTCTTTATCCAGCCGATGCACGATTCCCGGCCTTTCTTTTCCACCGATCCCGGAAAGCTTCGGGAAGTGATGCAACAGCGCATTGACCAATGTGTGCTCACGGTGGCCGGCGCCAGGATGAACGACCAACCCGGCGGGTTTGTTGATTACGATCAGGTCGTCATCTTCGTAAAGAACATCGAGCGGGATCGCTTCCGGTTGATTGTCGATCTTTTCCGGAGGCGGGTCATTTACTTGAACGCGATCGCCGGTGCGCACGAGATCGCGAGGTCGGGCGGTGGCGCCATTTAACGTGATAAATTCCTTCCGAATTAATTGCTGAAGGCGAGATCGCGAGAACTTTGGCAACTCGCGCGCCAGAAATTGGTCGAGGCGCAGGCGCGCCGCGTCTTTCGGCACGAGCAACTCGATACTGGTCGATTCTTCTGGCATGCCGCGAGTGTCGCTTCCGCTCGACCGTAGCGTTGCTCGACATATTGTCGATGTTACAATCGCGTCAATGGCGACCGAATCGACCGCGTCGACACTGCAAACTTGTCCGGCCTGCGGAGCCGCCGTCGACACAAGTAAGGCCGAGCCGCTTGCGCACGTGGAATGTCCGAACTGCGGCGAAAAAGTGAGGGCCGACCGCATGTTCGACAATTTCCTGATTGTCGAGACAGTCGGCATCGGCGGAATGGGGACCGTTTACAAAGCGCGCGACATATTACTGGACCGGTTCGTGGCGTTGAAACTTTTGCGCAAAGACCTCGAAGGCGGCCTCGATGGGACCGCGCAGTTGCAACAGGAAGCGCGCATGGCCGCGTCGGTCAATCATCCCAACATCGTCCAGGTTTTTTCATCCGGGACTGATCACGGCCAGTTTTATTTGGTGATGGAACTGGTCGAGCGCGGAAGTCTTGACGATTTCATCGAACAGCACACTTGTTTGCCCGAGGAACAAGTGCTGGAGGCGGGCATTCAAACCGCCAAAGGCCTGCGCGCAGCCTATGCCAAAGGCTTGATTCATCGTGATGTGAAACCGGCCAACATTCTTTTCGCCGACGAACACACGGCCAAGATCGGGGATTTCGGATTGGCGGGCATATCAGCCGAGGTGCGCGGCGAAGTTTGGGGGACGCCTTATTACGTCGCCCCCGAACGATTGAACAATCGGCCCGAAGATTTCCGGAGCGACATCTACAGTCTCGGGGCCACGCTCTTTCACGCGCTCGCGGGCAAGGCGCCAATCGAAGGTGAAACGAATTCGGCCACCGAATTGTGCGCACTCAAGAATCAGCCGCTTTTGCTGTCGGTTGTTGCGCCCGAAGTTTCCGCGGACACCGCGCGAGTCCTCCAGCGAATGATCGCATCGCAACCAGGGCAGCGCTTTTCATCTTATGATGAGCTCGTTACCGAACTTGAGCACGCCTACAAAAAATTAACCGGCCGCGACGTGATCGATGTTGCGACGGCAAAACGGAGAACCCGATGGATCATTGCCGCCGCTGCCGCGATTGTGCTGGTCATTGCGCTCGGAGTTTTTGTTTTTGTTCGCAACACCCAAAAGCAGATCGCGATCTTCTCGACTGCAATTCCGATCCCCGAACTTGAGAAACAAGCAGCCGAAGCGCGACACCAGCTCGTTCTCAATCACTACAACGTTGCGGGATCGGCCTTCGCTCGCATCGCCACCGGAGCCCGAAATCGGCAGCCGCTCTACGATTGGTCAAGATTGGAACAGGGACTCGCCGCGATGATCGGTCGTGACGACGCGCAGGCGCGCGAAGCGTTTCAAGCCGTAGAAAAAGAGGGCGTGAAAGGGTTTGCCAAAGCAGATGTCGATCTTGCGAATTTTTTTGACGCGACCGCTAAATCACTTTTGTTGCCGAACGTTATTCCATCGGGCCAGCCCTCTGTTAAAGGCCCGACCTCGCATGAGGCGTTCGCGCTTCTTCCCTTTGCCTTGAAGGATATCAGCCGGCTGGATGTGCAAGATGCCGCCCTGCTGCTTGATCAATTTGTAAACGCGCAGCCTGCCGGAAAATTTGCCTGGATTGCCGAACTGAAACCGGTCGCACAAAAGTATCTCGACGATTGCCGCGTCTATTTGAACTGGAAAAGTCAGCCCAATCCAACTCCGGCGCCGGACCTTAGAAAGCTATTGAAGACCAGGAGTGCGCTCGCCGACGAGATGAGCGGATTGGAAAGGCAGCGCGCGCCTTCAACCGGAGCGGCTCCGGCACCATCGCAACCGCCGCGTCAATTGACCCAGAAACTGGAGGCATCCGCTCAGAGAAAATCGCAGTGGTTGGCCGCTTGGAAAAAGAAACTGGTCGATGATCTCAATCACAAACAATTTTCAGGCGCAATTACTGACACGAACGGCGCTGACTACACAGGAATATCCGGCGCCGACAATCAAACCGTCGGTTTGAAGATTCCCTACGGCATTGCTCGTGTTCCCTGGGACAAGCTTTCGCCAAAAACCCTGCTGGGCATTTCCACTTCATTCATTCAACCGAACGCTCCCGACGCGGGGGATCGACAATGGCTTTGTGCAGCTTACGCAAAGGCAACCGGCCAGGGAGATGCCGCGCGTCAGTTTGCGGAAGCTGCCGCCCAATCAAAGCCCGAATATCGGGATCAGATTCAGTTGCTCTTCGGGCCGTAGAGCGACTGGAAATCCCAAATTCCGAGACCCAAACTCCAGGGAAAATCCAATCATCAAAAATCCAAGGGGCGCTGATGATTTGAGGTTTGGAGCTTGAATGTCGGGATTTGGTGCTTCCTCTTGGCTCATCTCTTGCTGCCTAAGATGCATGCGTTGCTGGGTTTACCTGATCTTTTCGTTTCTCGTGTTTGCAACGCAGGCCGGGCAGTTGCCGCTCACGGTGAGTGAGATCGGCCTGATGCTGCGCTCCGGTTACTCGAGCAACGCGCTGATGCAGGATTTATCCAAACGACATTTTGCCGATACCGTCGATGAGACCAAAGAGAAAACGCTCGTTAAAGCCGGCGCCTCCGGGGAACTGATCGCCGCTTTGAAGAGCGGAATCTATTCGCTTTCGCCGGAAAAGACGGCCGCGATGCAAGAACAAATGGCCGCTGCGGAGCAACGCCGGACCGAACAAGCCGAAGCGGCTCGCAAGTCTGAGGCCGCTTATGAGGCGCGTCTCATCCGCGAACGCAGCGCCAAGCCCACCAATCTGAATGCGGGCGGCACCGACGCGGTTTTGCAATTCCTCAAAGAGGACCTGGTTCAACTGCATAACGGCACCGTTGCTCATGCCGACGAGACAGCTTTAGCAAACAAGAAACTCATCGCATTTTATTTTTCAGCAGAATGGTGCGTGCCCTGCCGCAAATTCACACCGCAACTGGTCGAATACTACAAGCGTGTCGCACCCGATCATCCGGAGTTCGAGGTCGTATTTTACAGCCGTGACCGATCGCTCTTCGCAATGGAAAAGTACATGCAGGAGCAGAATATGCCCTGGCTCGCGATCGATTACAGCAAACTGAAAGAAAAGGAAGTGCTCACCAAAAGTGCAGGTAACGGAATTCCATCTCTCGTTTTGGTCGATTCCACCGGCAAGGTAATCTCTAGCTCGCAGGACGTCGGCCCCCAAAAAGTCTTGACCGATCTCGATGCCATTTTTGCCGGCAAAGCGCCGGTCCGAGTAGCGACTGCTCAATAAACGCAGTTGCCGACAACTCTCGAAGCTCGTCTATTTTGTCGAGCAATGGCAAGAGACTCTGTGGCGGAGCGGATGGCGCGGCTCGGCCTGCGTGATGTCGATCTGGAAGAGACGTTCGCGCGGTCGGGGGGGCCGGGCGGCCAGAATGTAAATAAAGTGGCGACGGCGGTGACGCTGCGGCATCGTCCGAGCGGCATCAGCGTAACCGCGCAGGATTCGCGATCGCAGGCTCAAAATCGCAAGCTCGCGCGAGAACGATTACTTGATGCGATCGAACGGGCTCAGCGGAAACGGCGCGCGGCCGAAATTGCCGAGCGCGAAAGAGCGCGCCGCCGCAAATCGCCGCGGCCAGCGGCGCTCAAGCGAAAGATTCTCGAATCAAAACGAAAGCGTGGCGCGTTGAAGAAACTTCGAAGCCAAATCAACGATTAGAATTATTACCAGAGCAATTCTTGCAGCGCTTTGATTCTTGCTTCCATCAGTTTGCATTTTTCCTCAATGGAAGTGTTGGCCTCGCGTTTTTTGAGCCACTCGATCTGTTCCTTCTTGATTGCGGCAAAACGCGCCGGCGGCAATACCAGACGAACTGCCAGATTAAGATCGGCCTCTGGCAAGATCGACATTGAGCTGGGCTTGCGGCAGCGACCGAGGGCTCGCTCAATTAATTTACATCTCCTGAACGCGTTTGGGGCGAAGTAATTATGTAACGATGATTCACACTATGAAAAAACTTCTTATTCCTTTGTTTTCGCTCCTGATTGCGGCGTTCCTGGGTTCGTGTGCTCACGAGCCGACGTCGACTACGACCTCGACTACGACTCGCGAGACGACGGTGCAGCAACCGACGTCGGCCACACAGACCACCACGACGCGCTACTGATTGAAGTTTTCTTCCCGCGACGAGAAAAGGGCACGCAACCGCGTGCCCTTACTTCTTCTTAAGCTTTCTCCGGAACCGGAGCTTCGGCAGTCTGGGCTTCTTCTTCCGCCTGGCTAACTACCGGCGCGACGGCCTGTAATTTTTCGCCCTTGCGCAAATCCATTAATTTCACGCCCATGGTGTTGCGTCCGGTTTCGCGGATTTCTTTGACCCGCGTTCGAACCATTTGGCCTTTGGTCGTGATCAACATAATCTCGTCAGTCTCACGCACAGTGAGGGCGCCGACCACATCTCCAGTCTTGGCGCCAGTTTTCATGGTGATGATGCCTTTGCCGCCGCGCTTTTGCTTGCGGTAATCATCGAACGTCGTGCGTTTGCCGATCCCGTTCTCGCCGGCTACCAACAACATTGCGTTCGGATCGACAATCGCGATCGAAATCACCCGATCTTTTTTGTCCGGACGAATTCCCCAGACGCCAACGGTGTTTCGGCCCTGATCCCGCAGCTGTTCTTCATGAAAACGCAGACTCATTCCTTCTTTCGTGATCAGGACGAGCTCGTTGTTGCCGTTGGTGAGCTTGGCGTCGATCAAGCGATCGCCTTTTTCAATTTGGATCGCGATGATGCCGCCTTTTCGAACGTTCCGATAATCCGAAAGGTTCGATTTCTTGACGATGCCCGATTGGGTCGCGAACACGATGTGGAGGTTTTCGTCCCAGGTTTGGTCCACCGCGCTCGGGCCAACGCCCGATTTCTTTGATTGAATCCGAATGGTCGCGGCGATTTTCTCGTCCGGCCTGAGTTCGAGAATGTTGGCAATCGATCGGCCCTTGGCTGCGCGGCCCATCTCTGGAATTTCGTACACTTTTTCCACGTAGGCGCGTCCCGACTCCGTGAAAAACATCAGGTAGTCGTGCGTCGTAGCGGTGAAGAGATGCTCGACGAAATCGCCTTCTTCTTCCTCGGTTGCGCCTTCGCGGGTAGACATCCCGATCACGCCCTTGCCGCCGCGCCGCTGCGCCCGGAATGCGCTTACGGCGGTGCGTTTGATGAAGCCGCCGTGGGTGATGCTGATAATGCAGCCTTCATTGGCGATGAGATCCTCCATGTTGATCTCGCCTTCATCGACCGCGAACTGAGTCAAACGCGGCGAGCCGTGTTTGTCCCGAAGCTCGCGCAGTTCTTTTTTGATGATTGTGAAAACGCGCTGCTCCTTGGCGAGAATATCGCGCAAATCCTGGATCGTCTTGATCAGCTCTTTGTATTCGTTGTCGATCTTGTCGCGCTCGAGACCGGTTAATTGATACAAACGGAGATCAAGGATCTGGTTGGCCTGATGTTCGCTGAAGGCGTAACGGCCTTCCGTCAGACGCGCGGGATTGCGAATGAGAATGCCGATTTGCTCGACCTGCTTTTTGGTGAACTCGAACGCGAGTAGTTTGATTCGCGCCTCTTCACGATTGGCTGATCCGCGAATGATACGGATAAATTCATCAAGGTTGGCGAGGGCGATGAGGTAACCTTCGAGGGTTTCGGCGCGCTCCTCCGCTTTGCGGAGTTCGAAGCGGGTGCGTCGGAGTACGACTTCGCGCCGATGTTCGATGTAAGCCGCGTTCGCTTCCTTGAGCGAGAGCAGTTTCGGGCGGCCATGATCAATCGCCAGCATGATGACCGCGAACGAGCTCTCCATCGCGGTGTGCTTGTAAAGATTGTTGATGACGATCTTGGGATTCGCGTCGCGTTTCAGCTCGATGACGACGCGCGTGTTTTCGTCCGATTCGTCGCGGACCGCCGTGATCTCACCCAGAACTTTTTCGTTCACGAGATCGGCGATACGCTCGACAAGCGTCGCGCGATTCACATTGTATGGAATCTCAGTGATGACGATCTGTTCCTTCCCGCCCTTGATTTCTTCAACGCCGGCTTTGCCGCGCACCTTCATGCTGCCGCGGCCGGTCTCGAGGTATTGGTGAACGCCTGCCGTTCCCAGAATCGCGCAGCCGGTCGGGAAATCCGGTCCCTTCACATGCTTCATCAACTCCTCGAGTGTGATGTCCGGGTCGTCGATCTGCGCGCAAATGCCGTCGATCACTTCGACCAAATTGTGTGGGGGAATATTGGTCGCCATTCCAACCGCGATCCCGGTGCCGCCGTTAACGAGAAGATTTGGGAATGCGGCTGGAAAAACAGTTGGCTCGGTGCGCGTCTCGTCGTAGTTGGGGACGAAGTCGACCGTGTCCTTGTCCATGTCGACCATGAGCGCGGCGCCGAGATGCGTCATGCGCGCCTCGGTGTAACGCATCGCTGCGGGCGGATCGCCTTCGACCGAGCCGAAATTGCCCTGGCCGTCCACCAACCGCTCGCGCATTGCCCACGCCTGCGCCATGTGGACGAGGGTGGGGTAGATTACCGCTTCGCCGTGTGGGTGATAGTTACCGCTCGTGTCACCGCAGATTTTCGCGCATTTCCGATGCTGTCGGCCTGGGAAGAGCGACAAATCGTGCATCGCGTAGAGAATTCTGCGCTGCGATGGTTTTAGTCCGTCCCGCGCATCCGGCAGCGCGCGCGAAATAATGACGGACATCGAGTAGTCCAGGAACGATCTCGACACTTCCTCGGCAACGTTGATCGGCTCTACTTTTTCGTTCGCGTTATACACGGGAATTAATGTCGAATGCCGAATCCCGAATGACGAAAAAATGACGGGGTACTGGGCTTAACGACTCTTCCTTCGACATTGGACATTCGTACTTCGTCATCTTAAACGTCCAGATTTCGGACGTTTAATGCGTTGTCCTCGATGAACTGGCGGCGCGGCTCGACCACGTCGCCCATCAGAATCGTAAACATTTTGTCGGCATCGACCGCGTTGTCGTCATTCAAATCGACCTTGAGCAATTTTCGTTTCTCGGGATTCATTGTCGTCTCGAACAATTCCTTCGCGTTCATTTCGCCGAGACCTTTGAAGCGTTTGATCTGCACGCCGCGGCGTCCGATTTCCAAAATCTTCTCGAGAATTTCCGGGATCGAGAAAAGCGGATGCGAAACGGCTTTTTCGCCTTCGCCTTCGATCAATTCGAAAATTGGACGATCGCTCGCCGCGTAGTGATCGACCTTCAAACCTTTGCGCGCCAGCTCGGCGATGATTTTCTGGATCGCGGCGGATTCATGGAGCTCGACCAGCTTGGCGCGGCGACGAACGCCATTGGTTTTCGCCGCCGGCAGCTGGGCATCGCCCAGCGGCAACAGCTCCTGCTCCATCTGGGTGTCGAACAAATTGAGATCGAGGTTCGCCTCGTGAAATTTCCGGACCGCTTTCTCATCGTGAAAATAGTGGACCGTCTCGTCATTCCCTTCCCGGACTTTTACGAGATATGCCGGCAGCTTGCCGGATTTCGAATTGCGCTCTCCCAGATATGCCTCGAAATCGCCGCCATGACGGCGGACCGCTTCGCTTAGTTTCGCCAATTTTTCGAGGGACTCGAGAATGTCTTTGAGTTGCGCTGCGCTGATTTCTTTGTTGTCAGCAAGGTTCTTCAGCTTCACGTCTTCCGCCCCGAGTGAAATCAAAATTTTATTCAATTGCACATCGTCATCGACGTACTCCTCGCGCTTTTTGCGTTTGATTTGGTAAAGCGGCGGCTGCGCGATATAAATTTTGCCGGCCCGGACGAGATCAGTCATCTGTCGGAAGAAAAACGTGAGCAGCAGTGTGCGAATATGCGATCCGTCCACGTCGGCATCGGTCATGATGATGATCCGGCCGTAACGCAACTTTGACATGTCGAATCGGCCTTCATCCTTGCCGTTGCCGTCTTCTTTCGGCTTACCGATTCCAGTGCCAATCGCCGTAATCATCGACTGGATCTCAGTGTTCTTGAGAAATTGATCTTCGCGCGCTTTCTCCACGTTAATCAGTTTGCCGCGGATTGGCAGTATCGCCTGGTAACGCCGGTCGCGTCCTTGTTTGGCGGAGCCGCCGGCTGAATCGCCCTCGACAATGTAAAGCTCGGTCAATTCCGGATCGCGTTCAGAGCAATCAGCCAATTTCCCGGGCAAACCGCCACCGGTAAGCGCGCCTTTGCGAATGGTCTCGCGCGCTTTGCGCGCAGCTTCTCTTGCTCGCGCGGCGGTCAGAATTTTCTCGAATATGCGCCGCGCGATCGGGGGATTCTGGTCGAAAAAGGTCATCAAACCTTCGTAAACCGCAGAATTGACGATGCCGTCGATCTCGGTGTTCACGAGCTTCACCTTGGTCTGCGATTCGAACCGCGGGTTCGGCAATTTAATGCTGAGGACGCAGATCAAACCTTCGCGCACGTCATCGCCGGAAATCGACGGATCTTTTTCTTTCAGGAGCTGGTTCTGCTTCGCGTATTGATTAACCGCTTTGGTCAGCGCGGTGCGAAATCCGGTCAGATGCGTGCCGCCGTCCGGATTCGGAATCGAATTTGCGAACGGCAAAATCTGGTCGTTGTAACTGTCGTTGTATTGCAAGACAACATCGACAAACACTTCGTCGCGCTGACGCGAAATAACGATCGGCTTCGGGTGCAGCACTTGTTTGTTTTCGCCGAGCTGCTTTACGAATTCCTCGATCCCGTGCTTGTAGAGAAATGTTTCCTTTTTCGGCGAATCGACGCGCTCGTCGGTGAGATTGATTTCGAGCCCGGGATTTAGAAATGCGAGCTCGCGTAACCGCGTTGCCAACCGCTCAAACTTAAATTCCGTCGTGATCGTGAAGATCGTCGGGTCAGGCAGAAACGTAATCAGCGTGCCGGTGACCTTCTTGCCCTTGACCTCGCCGATGATTTCCAGCTTTTTCGTCGTTTTGCCCTGGGCAAACGCCATGTGGTAGACTTTGCCATCGCGCGAAACTTCCACCTTGAACCATTCCGAAAGCGCGTTGGTACACTTGGCGCCGACGCCGTGCAGACCGCCGGAATATTTGTAAGCGCCTTGCCCGAATTTTCCGCCAGCGTGCAGGTTGGTCAGGACCAGCTCGACCGCCGGCATTTTCCATTTCGGATGAATATCGACGGGAATACCGCGGCCATTGTCGCGAACCGAAACACTGCCATCGACGTGAACGTCTACGTCGATCTTATCGCAGTATCCGGCGAGATGCTCGTCGATCGAATTGTCGAGAACTTCGAAGACTAGGTGATGCAAACCGCGCTCATCCGGGTCTCCGATGTACATCCCCGGCCGCTTTCGGACCGCTTCCAAACCTTCCAACTTGTCGATCTGGGCCGCGTCGTATTTCTGCGATTTGTTAACGCCGGAGAGCTCGCGTTGACGATTTCTTTCGATGGATTTTTCGTCGTCTGGATCGACAGAGACGGCGGCACGAGCTGGCATCGAAAGAAGCTAGCGAAAACGTCTCAAAAAACAACTAATAATCTCGTGCTATCGAGAGACTTATTTCCGCTACCGGTTGGAGACATTGACCGGCCAAAGCCCACGATATTGTGGTCGGCTCCCTCGGCTTGTTCTCGCCCTTTTTTGCCTCCTTGACCTGTCCGTTTTGTCCTTCGAAAATGTGCGCTCTAGATGCGCCTCCAAACCCTTGCCGAAGCCCGTTGGATTTTTGCGATTTTATTTTTTCTCGCGCTCGCGAGCTGGATTTTCACCGCGTGGTTGTCACTGCTTTTTCTGGTCCTGATCTTCTACACGCTTTTCTTTTTTCGGGATCCAGATCGAAGCACTCCGGCTGATCCGAATGCGGTCGTCGCGGCGGCTGATGGCGTGGTCAAAGATATTTGCGAAGTTGAAGAGACCGAAGTTGTAAAAGCAAAAATGCTCCGCGTCGGGATATTCTTGTCGATTTTCGACGTGCATACCAATCGCGCGCCGTTTGATGGTCGAATCATTTACCGTCAGCATCACCAAGGGCTTTGTCTCGATGCGCGCAATCCGGATTGCTCGGAAAAAAACGAAGCGATGACGTGGGCATTCGAAAATCCGCGCGCGATCCTCATCGTGAGGCAGCTCACTGGCGCCATTGCCCGAAGGATCGTGGCCTGGGCGGATGTTGGCGACGAAATCAAGAAAGGTGACCGTTTTGGAATGATTCGCTTTGGTTCGCGAACGGAAGTATACTTGCCGCTCGCCGCCAGCGTCCTGGTGAAAGTGGGCGAGCACGTCGCTGGGGGATCGACAATTATCGCGCGGCTCCCCGATTCATGAACGAACAACCATCCAAAATCTATCTCCTGCCGAATTTAATGACCGCGGGAAATTTGTTCTGCGGGTTCACGGCCACGCTCAAAATTTTGGAAGGCGCGCTTTTACAAAGCACGAACGCCGACGCCGCGGCCGATCTTTTTCACGCCGCGATTTGGTTCATTCTCGGCGCGTTCGTTTTCGATTTTCTGGACGGCCGACTGGCGCGCTTGGGCGGGCACGAAAGCGCGTTTGGGCGCGAATTTGATTCGCTCGCCGACATTGTTTCATTCGGATTGGCCCCCGCGTTGATGGTTTATCGCGTCGTTCTCAACGAATTTCCGAACGCATGCTGGATCATTGCTTTTGTTTATCTGGCCTGCGGCGCGCTGCGTCTGGCGCGTTTCAATACCGCATCCGCGAACCACGAAAGAGAGGCCAGCGCGAACGGTAAGAGAAATTTCACCGGCTTCCCGATTCCTGCGGCTGCGGGATTAATCGCGTCGATCACATTATTTTTACTTTGGCTCGCGGAAGGCGAACATCATCTCGGCAAATGGAAGTTCGTTCTGCCGCCGCTGCTGCTCTTTCTTTCCTTTATGATGTTCAGCCGGTTTGAATATCCGAGCTTCAAGGCAATCAACTGGAAAACGCAGAAATCAATCCCCCGTTTTCTCGTGATTAGCGTTCTTCTCATTCTCACGGCGATGTTCTACCAATGGATGCCGGCCGTGCTCTTTCTTTCTTATTTGCTTTACGGCTTTCTGCGGCCTTGGCTCTCACGCGAATGGCGCCGCGAGATCGAAGAAGAAATCGGCGAAGAAGGACCCGACGAGCCGACCGAACAGATCTCGTAAGAATCTGTAGTGGCCGCCGTCCCCGGCGGCAGGGAAGTGAAATGCCGCTGAGGACAGCAGCCTCTACAGTTGGTTTAACTTTGCCAGGATCTCCGGATCGCGCACGTCCGCCCATTCACCGGTCAGTTCGAGTGCTTGGACTTTCTTTCCCGATTGGGCGAGCGCGCGAATCGCGTCGGTGAGTTCGTATTCACCGCGCGGTGATGGTTTCAATCTTGCGGTGAAATCGAAGATGCTCGGCCGAAACGCGTAAAGGCCGGCGTTGTACCACGGACTCGACGGTTCGCCTGGTTTTGATTTCTCGAGAAGATCGACAAGCTCCATTCGCTCGTTCAGAAAAACCGCGCCGCCTTTGCTCACGTCCTCGCCGCGCGTCACGCTGATCAGGGCTTCAACATCGTTCGCAAGATCGACAATGCGTTTGTAATTTGCGGGATCGACCAAAATGTCGCCGTAAGCCAAAACAAAGGGAGAATCGCTGACAAAGCCGCGCGCAAGGTCGACAACGCGTCCGGTTCCGTCCTGCGTAACCTGAGCCGCGTATTGGATGTCGATCCTGTAGCGCGACCCGTCGCCGAAAAAATTTTGCACGGCTTCAGCGCGATATCCGACGATAATTAGAAATCTCCGAACTCCGGCATCGCGCAAACCTTCAACGATGTATTGCAGAACCGGTTTGCCGCGGACTTCAATCATCGGCTTCGGCAAATTGGCGGTGAGCGCGCGCATCCGCGTGCCGCGACCGGCCGCGAGCAGGACTGCGCTATCGATTTTCCGAGCTGTCATGTCGAGCCCCGCCTCGGCGGGGAGATATCTCTAAATATTTCTGAACACTGCCAACCGTGTAAGCAGAAATAGTAAGAGATTCCTCCACTTCGGTCGGAATGACAGAACTAGTTTGGATTGAAACTGCGCGAATGCTCGCTGAGAGTCCGGCCGATGGCGGCTCTGCAATTCCTCAGCAAGTATCGCGAGACCGGCTTGCTTTTGTTTCGCGCGAGTCTCGGTTTGATATTCATCATTCTAATCGCGCCAATTTTGTGGAGCGGGCAGGGTAGCTGGGAGCATTTCGGTTCGGCGATGCGCTATCTCGATTTTCATTCGCACTACAAATTTTGGGGATTCGTCGGTGCGATCGTCGGCTGTGCCGGCGGCGTATTGATGATTCTCGGTTTATTTTTTCGAATCGGCGCGCTGTTTGCGCTCGTGGTCACGCTTGTTCACCTGGTCGCTGTCTGGCACAGCCGCGGCGAATTTCTGGTTCGCTTGCCGGCGTTCGAGATGTCGATCTTGTTGGTAAGTCTCCTTTTCATCGGCCCCGGCAAGTACAGCGTCGACAAAAACTAGGACGATTTCGTTTCTTTTGGCGGCTCGGTTTTCGGCGGCGTGATGATCAGCGCCGGCAAATTCGCCTGTTTGATCATATCGCTGACTTTGGCCACATCTTGGGATTTGATCTGTGTCCATTTCGCCAATTGATCATCCAACTGTTTGCTCAGCGTTTGAAACACCTCGAGCTGCGATTTGGTCGGCTCAGTCGAATCGCCAGCGTCAATGAAATGGCTGAACGAATCGAAGCGCTCGTTCAACATGCTCGGGAACGCGAGATTTCCTTCCGAGCCTTTCATGTTCACTTGAATCAGCTCTTTCTCGACGTCGGACATCTTGTGATCGAGATCGTCCGCGGCCGCGAGCGCAGATTTGAGCTTTTCATCGTCGCCAAAGCGAAAATGGAGAGTCTTGATCTGCGCTTTGAGATCGCGAATCTCATTGATCGCCTGATGCAGTTGCGAAATGCGATCGGTCACTTGCGTCGACAACGCGAATTGCTTTTGCAGCGCCGGCTCAGAACCTTTGTTGCGCGGATCGATCACTAATTTCAGAGGCGCTGTCTGTGATTTGCCCGCGACCGTCAGCTTCACCTGGTAATCGCCGGGCAAGGCGAGCGGACCTTTCGGACCCGTTCCGCCATAGAACGCGCCCGGCGTTTGGATCGGATCATTGTAACGCAAATCCCACGCGAATCGGTTCATTCCTTCATGCGCGGGAATTGTTTTGATGCGCTCGACCCGATCCGGCCATTCCGGTGGCTGTTCGCCTTCTTTTTTCTCTTTGCTCGACAGATGGCGGACAACTTTTCCCTGCGCATCGAGAATGTCGAGCATCACTTCATCCTTCGGCGCGGTCTTGAAATAATAATCGATCATCGCGCCTGCGGGCGGGTTGTCGCCAACTGGTTGGCGCCGGTCGAATTCCTCCGGATAATGCAAACGCAACGCGGTTTCCGGTTGGTACAGAATGAAATCGGTGTTGGCCGATTGCGCGCTCAACTGCCGCAACGGCGTGAGATTATCCAACACCCAAAACGATCGGCCGTGCGTCGCTGCGACCAGATCGTCGTCTTTGACGGCCAGGTCGTGAACCGGCGATTGCGGCAGATTTAACTGCAATGGTTGCCAGTGCGCGCCGGCGTCAAACGAAACGTAAACGCCAAGCTCGGTGCCGGCGTAAAGCAGTCCGCTCTTTTTCGGATCCTCGCGCACCGCATGTACGAAAGCGCCGTCCGGAATTCCATTAACGATCGATGTCCACGTTTTGCCGAGATCGGTCGTCTTGAAGATATAAGGTTTGAAGTCGTCCAGCTTATGTCGATCGATCGCAGCGTATGCGGTTTTGCCGTCATGCGGTGAAGCTTCGATCAAATCCACCGTGCTCCATTCCGGCATTTTCGGGCTGACGTTGCTCCAGTGCGCGCCATCGTCGGTTGTGACATGAATGAGTCCGTCATCGCTTCCGGCCCACAATGTGCCTTTGTCCACCGGCGACTCGGTCAGCGCGAAAATCGTGTCGTAATATTCGACTGACGTGATGTCGTTGGTGAGCGGCCCGCCGCTCGGTTGCTGCTTCGTCTTATCGTTGCGCGTCAGGTCTTCGCTGATCTTTGTCCAGCTCTGGCCGTGATCGGCCGATTTAAAAACACATTCCGCGGCGGTGTAGATGACATCGGGATTGTGCGGCGAAAGCAGCAGCGGCGAAACCCACTGGAATCGATGTACAAGATCCACCGCGCCGCGCCCGGAATTATCCTGCGGCACCGGACTGATGTCCTGATCGTCTTCTTTGGTTTTGTTGTAGCGCGCGATGTAGCCCTCGCTGTTGGAATAAATGATGTGCCAGTCGCGTGGATCGGGAATCACGAAGCCGCATTCGCCGCCGCCGGCGGCATACCAATCCTGGGGACCAATCACGCCTGAGTCCGTCCGGCTCGCGATACAAACGTTCGAGTTGTCCTGTTGCGCGCCATAAATGTGATACGGAAACGCGTTGTCGACCGCGACATGATAGAACTGCGCCGTCGGCTGGTTATTTTGCGTCGTCCAGCTTTTGCCACCGTCAATCGAAATCGCGACGCCGCCGTCGTTCGCGTTGCCAATCCGGTTCGGATTTTGCGGATCGATCCAAAGACCGTGGTGATCGCCGTGGCGCGCCGGAAGGAGGTTAAAAGTTTTCCCGCCGTCGACCGATTTGAATGCGCCGGTATTTAAAAGATAAACCGTATCCGCCGATTTCGGATCGGCGTAAACTTTGCTGAAATACCACGCGCGCTGACGAAAACGGCCGTCATCATTGATTCGCGTCCATTTTTGGCCGGCATCATCCGAGCGAAACAAGCCGCCTTCTTTCGCTTCGACGATTGCGTAAACGCGATTCGAATCCGCGCCCGAAACCGCCACGCCGATTTTACCCAAAATTCCGTCGGGAAGACCGTTGCCTTCCAAATGCTTCCAGGTCACACCGTTGTCTTCCGAGCGATACAAACCGCTGCCCGCACCGCCGCTGGAGAAAAACCAAGGTTGCCGACGCGCCTGCCAAAGCGACGCAAAAACAATGTTCGGATTATGCGGATCGAAAACGACGTCGATCCCGCCGGTGTTTTCATCTTTGCTTAAGACTTTTGTCCACGTCTTGCCGCCGTCCGCCGTCCGAAAAATTCCGCGCTCCTGATTTGGACCGAACGCGTGTCCCAGCGCAGCCACCAGGACGACGTCGGCGTTTCTTGGATCGACAATCAACGCGCCCACTTGGCGGCTGTCCTTTAGTCCGACATTTTTCCAGGTCCTGCCGGCGTCGATTGACTTGTAAACGCCGATTCCATAAGTCGTGTTGCCGCGAATGGCCGCTTCACCGGTGCCCGCGTAGACGACATTGTGATCTGACGGTGCGACCGCGATTGCGCCGATCGAAGAAATATCTTCCTTGTCAAAGAGCGGCGTCCAGTTCTGTCCACCGTCGGTTGTTTTCCAAACGCCACCTGCGACCGCGCCGAAATAGTAGGTATCCGGTTCGCCCGGAACGCCTTCAATCGCGAGGGCGCGACCGCCGCGAAACGGTCCGATTTGCCGCCACTGCATTCCGCTAAATAATTTTTCGTCAATTGCGCCGGCCGCTGTTGGTTTCGGCGTCGCAGTGGGCGATTTCATGGGCGACGGCGTCTGACCGCCCTCTCGCGGTGTCGGACTAACCGCAAAAGCGTTGAAGGACACGAAAACGAGCGCAGCCGAAAGCAGGAATCGCAAAGTGGACGAAATCATCCGCTAAAGGTGAAAAGCTTGCCGCGCGGTTCAACTGGAATCGCGCAAACAATCACGGTTCTGTCGCGCGAACGGCAAGAATGTAGGCAATAACGGCATCGCGCTCCTCAGGCTTCAAACTCGCGCGATGCGACATGCTGTTCACAATCTCGGTCCAATCTTTGGGCGTGTAATGCCAGAGCGCGGGCAACGTGTGGCATTCGATACAACGGTGAACGAAAAGCGTCCGGCCGCGCTCCAATTTGGCAAGGCTTGTCCTGAGCGAGGTCGAAGGATCGACGTCTTTCCTTCGCGAATTCGCCGACGCCATTTGCGTCGTAACGGGCGGAACATAGTTCGTCGCTTCGCAACTGGGCAATTGCGAGGTAACAATCAGCGACAAAGTCAGAACTAATCGCGTCACCCTCACCAGTCGCTTCGCGTCTTCCTCTCCCTCGGGCTGAGGGAGAGGATTGAGGTGAGGGTTCGTCATTATCCGCATTTCAAAAGCCAATTCCAAAAATGGTTCGCAATTGAAAATCGGCCTCGTCCGGTGTGTCCGTTGCCTGCGCCAGCGCGGTAACCGTGACAAACCATTCGCCGCGGCGATACGAAACGTTTGGTCCGACAAAAACGTTTCTAATCCTTTCGTCGTCGCGCCAATCCGGAAAAACGAATTCGTGCAGGAATTCGATTCCCACGGAAAGGCGCGGCGAAATTTCGTAGCTCGCGCCGAATGCCTGCTGCAATTCGCCGCTCTGTCCCTCAAAGCCTTTCGATTCCCATTCGGCTTCCAGCGTCGCGTTGTAGTCCAAAATCCAGCGACCGAAGTTTTTTTGCGCGATCAGTTTTGATTCGGATTCGAAATGTTGGCGGGCGGCGCTGATTTCTTCGTAAAGCGAAATACCGAGCGGATCGACCACCGGATTCGACAAATTGTAAATTCCTTCAACTGCTCCGCCGTTGTACTCAAATCCGTCATCGCTGTGATGAGACCAATCGAGCGGATAAATCCCGAGTTGGAATTTATTGGTTATTCCAATTTCCAGCTCTTCGCGAATAAAGACATTGTTCCAACCAGCGCCATGCGCCCAGGTCACTGTGTTTTCGAGCTCAACGCTTCCCGGTGGCGACGTCGGCGCTTCGTACAAGAAGGTGAAATGCCGAACGCCGCCGAAAGTGCAGGTCACAGACAACATCGACAACATCACAATCGGCCGTGTGAGTTTGTTCATCGGCATTGACTGGTAGGGACATCGCGCTGCGATGTCCCTACCTAGCACACGGTTGCAGCTCTTCCGCGACTGCCACTCGCGCTTCAGCCTTCGCTTCTTGAACAGGCTCTTCGATCGCGGGTCTGCCACCGAAGTGTCGCGCTGCGTAATAGGAACCGACCACCAAAACCGCAGCGACGAATTGCGCGATCAGAGTTTCGTAAGTTGGGAAAACGGAGAACCACATTCCCATCCAGCGCGGAATCATCGGGACCAGCGCTTGAATCGGCGTCGTCGAGATCCAATGCGCCAGCTGCATCTCCTGCGCTTGTTCGCCCACCATCACCAGCAGCACCACGCCGAGCAGAACGCCGGTTGTGATCAGCATTTTGCGATAAGGAAGACGTTGCTGAAGCACGAACGTCAGCACGGCGACGATGCCCGAGAGTGCGATGCCGAGGAGCGCGCCTTTCAAAACTACGCCGCCGCCGAAGCGCAGATGATAAGTTTGCAAAAACAGGACGACTTCAAAGCCTTCGCGATAAAGCGAAGTGAATCCGAGGAGAATCAGTCCCCAGAGTAACGATCGTTTCGCAATCTCAACGCCGTGGCCGTTTTCGAGCAGCGCTTTGCGACGGCGATTGTGGGCGCGAATCCAGCCGCCCCAATAAATCTTGTGGAAGAACCAATTCATGATCACGAGCAGCACGACCACGGCGAGAAGTCCGGTCGCGGCCTGCAAATCGAGCGCGCGCATGTTGTCGCTGAGCGAACTGACAATTCGCACCGCGATGAACCATGTGATCAGTGTCGCGACGAATGCGATCGCCGCGCCGACTGCGACCGGCTTCCGGTGCGCGCGTTTCGCGCCGGTCATGCTCGCGGTGATCGCCGCCAGCACCAGAATGCATTCGAGTCCTTCACGAAAAACCAGAACGCCGATATCGAGAAACGCCACCGTTGGACTCGTGTTCGGCTGCGTCGGATCAGGCGCGCCGTGCGCGGTCACGCCCTGCCACACGATCATCGTCACGACCGCAATGGCGGCCGCGAAAATGCCGATCCCAAAAATGATTCGCCATCGGCGGTCGACCTGGCGCAAAGCAGTCGCACTCACATTCCCAGATTACCACAGCCGTAAACCGGCTGCTGCCGGTCGGTTGCGTTTTTTTAGCGGCGATTTGCGCCCCCTAATTATGGTCGTCCCGCAGGAAGGCGGGTGTTTGCCGCGAAAGATGAGCGCCCGTTTGGTTGGCAAATCAATGTGGCCTGCGGCGCTCCTCAACGCGTCGAGTCCCATAAAATTGAGAATGCTGGTGTTTGTTGGAGCCATGAACAGGGTGTCGGCCAAGAGTACTCGATATCCGCCTATCCATACCGGCACCTAACCGGAATATTCCCAGGAATAAAATACGATTCGTTTGGTTCTGGGATGATTGAAAACAACTGCGTGGATCATGGATGCCGCCCTAATTCGGATTTTCGCTCCGAGACCGGAATAAATGGCGACGAAACCGGTCTGTACTAATGGAAAGAAGAGTGAAAACTCACTGGGATGTTATGAACTACAAAAAGATTGCTGCAGTTACAATTGGTCTCTCGATTTGCATTTTTTCGGCCTCAAACGCAATGGCGCACGGACACGGCGGCGGCGGATTTGCCGGCGGCGGCGGCGGTTTCGGTAGAGCCGGCTTTAGCGGTGGTGGATTCAACCATGGTGGGTTTAACGGGGGCGGGTTTCGCAGTGGTTTTAATGGCGGCGGGTCTCGCGCTGGCTTCAATGGGCGCAACTTTGCCGGCCGTGGTTTTCGTGGCGACCGTGATTTCCGCGGCGATCGGTTTCGCCATCGTCACTTCGACGATTTCGCTTTCTTCGGAGATTTTGGGGACCCGTTCTTTTACTATCCATATGGATATTACGGGTACTATCCTTACGGAGATTACCCCGACGGTTACGGATACGATTCTTACGATTCATCGGTTTATCAACGCAGAGCGGGATACACCGATTCTTTGGTCGGTCAGGTCCAGGTCCGCCTGGCTCGTGCCGGCTATTATCACGGCGCCGTCGATGGCGTGAGTGGCAACGCAACGCGAAAGGCGATCCGTGATTACCAGCGCGCACACAGCTTGCCAGCCGACGGTCAGATCCGGGGCCGATTGCTCACAACCATGGGCCTGGGATAAGTCCGTTTGCGCCGGTCGCTTGCGTTTCTTTAGCGGCGATTTGCGCGGTTTTGTGGGGTCATCCTGAACGAAGTGAAGGACCTCTCACAGCTTTCAATGATCACGCTCCGTATATTGTGTGATTCAGCCTCCGAATGTGAGGTCCCTCGCTCCGCTCGGGATGACAGCGAACTTAAAGCGCGCTTGCAATCTTTCGCCGACGTCAACCCAATCGCGCCGAACAAATTCGTTTTAAGAAAGCTTCGTCGGTTCATGACTAATAATGCGATTAGCTACCCGTTTGCCTTGACTCGCGCTAGCACATCCTTCGCTTTTCTTTCGATGCTGGCTAGAATCGCCGCGCGTTTCGCCGGCTGCGCTTTGCAATATTCGAGCAACTGTTCGGCGATCTTGACAAAAGCAGCGGTGTTCTTTCCGAGATCAGGAATGAGATCAGTTTCACCGCGCAGAACTTTGGCACTTCTAAGCTGAATTGAGAACTCGCCCACGGTAGGATCACCGTACACAACTTCTGATTCGATCTTTTGTTTGCGCGGCCGCTGGCGGCCCGACAACATTTTCGTCCAGAGGTCCTTCAGCAAAACGGCAGTCGCAGGCGGAATCTCAGCGTCGATCCGCTGAATTCTAATCTTGGTCGCTCTATCAGGCAGCCGCCCCGCGTCAGTCCAATCCCGGAGATTGTCGGCTGCATCGATAGAGGTGAGGCGAAATGTGACATCTCCAATTCGAGTCGGGACCGAATAGATTGAAACCGAAAATTCGGATTTCCTAAATGGCGGCATTTCGATGAAACGACCGCAATCGAAAGTAGTCGGGCAGAGTCGCTTCTCAATGTACGCGCGATAAGCTTTCTCTTGTTTATCGTCGGCGTAATCGACCGGCCAAAGATGATCGGGCCAAACCGTCCTCGCGAGAACGCCTTCCCGCGGTTCCGAGGCATGGCAGATCGATGCCATTGCAATCAGAACTGCAAATCCTACTGGTTTCACGCCTGGGGAGAGCGCCGATGCATCACACGTCGTAATACATCGAGAACTCATAGGGGTGAGGTCTCAGGCGCAACGCGTCGTATTCTTTTTGTTTCATGTCGATCCAGTTGGCGATGAAGTCGGCGTTGAAGACGTCGCCGCGGAGGAGGAAGGAATGATCGGCCTGGAGCGCTTCGATCGCGCCGCGGAGTGAATCGGGCACGCTCGCGATCTGGGCCAATTCTTCCGGCGGCAGATCGTACAGGTTTTTGTCGAGCGGATCGCCGGGATCGAGGCGGTTCTGAATTCCATCGAGGCCGGCGAGCAAAAGCGCCGAGAACGCGAGATACGGATTCGCGGCCGCATCGGGCGTCCGAAATTCGATCCGTTTTGCTTTCGGACTCGGCGAATAAGTCGGAATCCGAATCGCAGCGGAACGATTGCGCGCGGAGTAAGCGAGATTGACCGGCGCTTCGAACCCGGGGACCAGCCGTTTGTAGCTATTGGTAGTTGGATTCGTCAGGCAGGTGAGCGCGGGCGCGTGTTTCAAAATGCCGCCGATGAAAAATAACGCCAGGTCGCTCAGCCCGGCGTAACCGTTGCCGGCGAAGAGCGGTTTGTCGCCGTTCCAAAGCGAGATGTGCGTGTGCATGCCCGAGCCGTTGTCGGCGAAGAGCGGCTTCGGCATGAACGTGACCGTTTTGTTGTGCTTTTTGGCGACGTTGCGCAGGATGTATTTGTAATATTGCAAGTTGTCGCCCATGCGTTTGAGCGGCGCGTAGCGAATATCGATCTCGGCCTGCCCGGCAGTCGCGACTTCGTGGTGCTGGCGCTCGATTGGAATCCCGGCGCGCTCGAGCTCGAGGCACATTTCGTTGCGAATGTCCTGCTGACTGTCCATCGGCGAGACCGGAAAATAACCTTCCTTCGGCCGAATTTTGTAACCGAGGTTCGGAAATTCTTCGCGCGCGGTGTTCCAATGCCCCTCGAGGCTATCGACCCGATGCATCGACGAATTGCCGTCGTAACTAAACCGGACGTCGTCGAAGATGAAGAACTCCGCTTCCGGTCCGAAGAACGCGGTGTCCGCAATGCCGGTGCTCTTTAAATAAGCTTCCGCTTTTTCAGCAACGCCGCGCGGGTCGCGATCGTACGGTTCGCGCGTGATCGGATCGACAATGGTGCAAATTAAACTGAGGGTCGGCTCGGCATTGAAGATGTCGATCCAAGCGGTCGCAGGATCGGGAATAACCAGCATGTCGGAGGCGTTGATGACTCGCCAACCGCGGATACTCGAGCCATCGAAGCCGAGGCCGTCGGTAAAAATCTCTTCGTTGTACTCGGTAAGCGTGGTGGTGAAATGCTGCCAGGTGCCGAGCAAGTCCGTGAACTTGAAGTCGATCAATTTCACGTCGTTGTCTTTGATCATTTTGCTGACGTCGGATGCAGTTTTGTCTTTAGCCATTGGTTCAGAGGTTGTTGGTTGATTGTTGAGAGTTGAGAGAAGCAAAAATGACGAAATCCGAATGTCGAATGTCGAAGGAATGAGTAAATGGTGAGATCGGCGCTTCGGCCGAGTGCATCATTTCAAGGTCGTCCCTGTCTCGTCATTCGTCATTCGTCATTCGTGCTTCGGCATTAAATTCACACCGCTTTTTCGCCGATCTCTTCCGTGCGAATACGAATCGCGTGTTCCACCGGGAGCACGAAAACCTTTCCGTCGCCAATCTTGCCGGTCTTGGCTGCGCCAACGACCGCGGCGACGGCTTTCTCGACCATGTCGTCCGCGAGCACCACTTCCACTTTCACTTTGGGCAGAAAATCGACGGTGTATTCACTGCCACGATAGATCTCGGTGTGTCCTTTCTGGCGGCCGAAGCCTTTCACCTCAGTCACGGTCATTCCTTCAATTCCGAGCTCGGCCAGGGCTTCCTTGACCTCCTCGAGTTTGAACGGCTTGATGATCGCTTCCAGTTTTTTCATTCGGACGTAACCGCGCAGTTATTCACATTTTCAGAAGCTAAGCGCGGCACGCGGTTCATTAGCAACGCGATGTTGAGATTGCAAACAAGAAATTTTTGCAATCGCGTGCGGAAATTTTTTGAGAAATTTGGCGAGCGTTTATACTGGACTAAATGCGCCGCGATTCGTTCGTTCACCTCCACCTCCACACCGAATACTCGCTTCTCGACGGTGCCGTGCGGATGAAGGGGCTGATGAAAAAAGCGGCGGAATTCGGCATGCCAGCCGTGGCCGTGACCGATCACGGTAATCTTTTCGGGGCGATCGAATTTTATCAGGAGGCAACCCGCGCCGGGATCAAGCCGATCATCGGTTGCGAGGCATATATTGCGCCGCGATCGCACAAGGAGAAGGCCAGTTCGCTGCGGGAAGCCGCGTATCATTTTACTTTGCTTGCGCAAAGCGACACCGGCTACCGGAACCTGGTCAAACTGATCTCGACCGCGCATCTCGATGGATTTCATTACCGGCCGAGGATCGACAAGGAGTTGCTCGCGCAGTATTCGGCAGGGTTGATCGGGCTGAGCGGATGTCTCGCGGGCGAAGTGAACTCGGCGATTCAGTCGAACAACCTCGACAAGGCGAAGCAAGCTGCCGCCGAATATCGCGATATTCTGGGTGCGGAAAATTTCTTCGTGGAATTGCACGACCACGGCATGGAAGAACAGCACCGGTGCAATCGGGTCTTGCCGCAAATCGCGAAAGATCTGGGCGTCGGACTTGTGGCCGCGAATGACGTCCATTTTTTGCGACGGACTGACCATGATGCCCACGATGTGATGCTTTGCATCGGCACCGGGAAAATGGTGCAGGACGAAAGCCGGATGCGTTACGCGCCGGAACTTTATTTCAAATCGCCGGCGGAAATGCGCGAACTGTTCAAGGATTTTCCAGAGGCGATTAGCAACACACTCGCGATTGGCGAACGCTGCAATGTGTCGATCGAATTCGGGAAATCGAAGTATCCGGAATATTCGGTGCCGGAAGGACAAACGCGCGAAGGTTATTTGCACGATCTTTGTTACAAGGGCCTCGAGGAGCGCTACGGCGAGCGCGCCAAGATCGACAACCAACTGCGCGAGCGGCTCGCCTATGAGTTGGGCGTGCTCGAGAAAACCGGCTTCGTCAGTTACATCCTGATTGTCTGGGATTTTATTCATTTTGCCAAAGGACGCGGGATTCCGGTGGGGCCCGGACGTGGATCGGCCGCGGGCTCGCTCATCGCCTACGTGCTCGGGATCACCGATATCGATCCGTTGCAATTCGGATTGATCTTTGAGCGTTTTCTAAATCCGGACCGGGTGTCGCCACCGGACATCGATGTCGATTTTTGCGAAGCACGCCGCGGCGAAGTTTTGGAATATGTCCGCCAAAAATACGGCGAGCGTCGCGTTGCGCAGATCATCACCTTTGGAAAATTGAAAGCGAAGAGCGTGGTGCGTGACGTCGGTCGCGTGATGGGCTTGCCCTACGCGGCGGCGGACCGCATCGCGCGGATGATTCCGAACGAGCTCAACATCACGCTCGATTCGGCGGTGGAGAAAAATTCTGAATTGAAACGCGCGATCGCGACTGAGCTGCAGACGAAGCAGCTCTTCGAATATGCGAAAACGCTGGAGGGCCTCTCGCGCAATGCCGGGGTGCACGCGGCCGGCGTCGTCATCGCGGACCGCGATCTGTCCGATTACATCCCGCTTTGCCGCGACGTGAAAGGCAACGATGTGATTAGTCAGTATCCGATGGGACCGCTGAACGATCTCGGTCTGCTCAAGATGGATTTCCTCGGATTGAAAACGCTGACCGTGATCGAGGACACGATGGCCCTGATTCACGAACGCGAGCCGGATTTTTCGCTAAAGAACATTCGCCTCGATGACGCGACGGCGTTCGGTCTCTACAATCGCGGCGAGACGATCGGCCTCTTCCAAATGGAGTCCGGGGGGATGACAAATCTCTCGAAGCAATTCGAGGTCAAGAAACTCGACGACATCATCGCGCTGATCGCGCTGTATCGGCCGGGGCCGATGGAGCTGATTCCCGAATACGTAAAAGCGAAAAAAGGGATCACGCCGATCAAATATTTGCATCCGTTGCTCGAAGAAATCTGCGCCGATACCTACGGTGTGATGATTTACCAGGAGCAGGTCATGGCGGCCGCGAGCAAGCTCGCCGGTTATTCGCTGGCCCACGCCGATCTGCTTCGTCGCGCGATGGGCAAGAAGGACAAGAAAACGATGGCAAAAGAGCGCAACAATTTCATCGACGGTTGCGCGCGCACGAACAGGATTCCGGAGAAAAAGGCGAACGCCATCTTCGATTTGCTCGAAAAATTTGCCGGCTACGGATTCAACAAGAGCCACAGCGCGGCTTACGGCGTCATCAGTTATCAGACCGCTTTTTTAAAGGCGCATTATCCGGTTGAGTTTATGGCCGGACTGTTGAGTAACGAAATCAACAACACCGATAAAATTTCGGTGTTCGTCGGTGAATGCAAACGAATGGGGATTTCGATTCTGCCGCCGGACATCAATCGAAGCGGTTTGAAATTTGTTCCAGAAAGGTGCGAGGGACCTCAGCGTCCCGAGTCCGGGCCGGACAGGCATATTCGCGGCACTGAGGCCGCTCCTACATTGAATGCGATTCGTTACGGCTTGGCCGCGATCAAAAATGTGGGCGAAGCCGCGATGGAGATGTCGATCCAGGAACGAGAGCGGGCAGGCGATTACACTTCGCTGGAAGATTTCTGTGGAAGGATCGGAACGCGGATCGCCAATCGCAAAATGCTGGAAAGCTTAATTAAAGCCGGCGCATTTGATTTCGTCGGGCGCGAGCGCGCCGAACTTTTTGCCTGCATTGATGAATCGCTATCCTGCGCCGCGGCCGCGCTGCGCGATCGCACCGTCGGCCAGGTTTCATTGTTTGATGAAGCGACGCATGCGGCCACGACCAAGAAGCGCGTGGTGACGCCGTGGAGCGATCACGAAAAACTCTCTTACGAAAAAGAGCTCCTCGGATTTTATGTCAGCGGGCATCCGCTGGACGCATATGCCGATCTTTTCGCGGCGAAACATTACCAGCCGATCAGTTCGCTAGGCGAGCTGGACGATCGCTCACAGTTCAGAACCGGCGGCGCGATTGCGCAAGTGGAAAAGAAGTTCACGCGGCGAGAAGGTAAACCATTCGCGGTGGTATGGGTTGAAGATCTGACCGGAACACTTGAAGTCGTTGTTTGGAACGACGTCTACATTGCCGTCTCGGAAATTCTTGTTCCCGGTCGAGTCGTGGAAATTCGCGGGACGATTGACACCCGGGGCGATTCGTTGCGCGCGACCGCGCAAAAAATAAAAGTGCCAGGCGCGAACAAACCAAACGGCGCATCCAACGGGAATGCCAGCCTTCGCGAGGCTACGGCTCGGCAAGAAGGATCGACCCGCCTTCGCGACGCTACGGCGGGGCAGGCATCCGACGAAAGTGAGCCGGCCGTGCAGCTGCAATTTTCGCCGGCGACGACGACCGAAGAATTGCGCGAAGTGCGCGCACTTCTGGCCAGCTCGCCTGGCCAACGTCGGGTGCAACTTCTTTTCGATCGGCCCAGTGGCGAACCGCTACGGGTCGAGGCCGGCTCTGAATTGCGGGTGGAGTTGACGCGCGATTTGGAACAGAAACTAATGCGCTGGTTGGTGACGACGAAATCCGGTCGGCGGACTGTGCCACTCGATACTGCGGCTTAACGACGCCGTCCGCGTTTGCGGGTCTGAGTTGGCGAAGGTTGCGGTCGCGGATGCACGCCGACATTAAAGACTTCGCCTTGCGGCGCTGCACCGGTGCAGAAATGAAATTCCCTGGCCGTCTGATTGGCGATTGTTGCGACGGAGGCACTTCCTCCTTCTTTTAACCCGAACTTCCAGCTGTTACCGAACAAGTCGCCATGGAATTCGAGCTCTTCGATAGTTGGCGCAAGCGTGACGTCGACCGGCAAGATCTCGACTTGGCGAACACAATCCTGAACATTCGTGTTGGCATCAAAAATCGGAGTCGCACTTGAAACTTTTACGACGACATCTTTGCTGTTGCGGAAATCAAGATCGCCTTTCAACGAAAGATCGACATCTTTGGTCGCGGCATTCAGGAACTCGAGTGTTCCGTGGTCGCCGCTGAAAGTCAGTCGTCCGCTGGCGTGGATCAGATCAAGCGGTGCATTTTGCAAGATTCCGTTTACCAGCTGCACTTCGCCGGTAATGTTGGGATGCTCGAGGTTCTGATTGAGAGAGATCGTTCCGCTCAAGATTCCTTCATTAAAAATTGCCGGATGCAGAAATTGGGGAGCGCTGGCGAGGACGAGCGCGGGAAAATGAATCGTCGCCTCCAGCGGCGATGCCAGAAATGCTTTCCAGTCCTGGCCGATTCTTAATAGGAATTTGGCCGCCACATCGATTGGACTCGATCCGGGCAAAGTGAAAGCGGCCTGCGTATTCCACGAACTGGAAGAGACTTTGGTGTTAAACTGGACCGGGATGGCCGCTCCATTCGAGCCGGCGCGACCGAGCGGGAAATATTCGGATGCGTCGCCGACCTTTGCCTCGATGGTGCCGGAGTAATCGTTCTCGTGCGAGATGTCGATCTTGCCTTGCGCGCGGATGAAATCTTTTTTGCGTTCCAGCTCGAACTGCTCCAGCTCGAGCGCGTCCGTTTTCAGGTTTATTTTCGCCGTTAGCCGGTCGATCTGTCTCTTAAATACGGACAACGAGTTTCCACTGGCGGTCAGAAAGCCGCCGAGCTTGCGCTCGCGCGCGTTGAGCGTTCCTTCAATGGCGATCGCGCCCGCGAAATCGCGTTGGCCAGCGCCAAAAAGTTCGGCGAATTGTCCGAGGTCGGTGATCTTTCCCAGGATTTGGCCGCGAAAATCGGGGTTGAGCCAGTTGGCCGATTTGGAAGGGATCGCGCCTTCACCGCTCATGCTGAGCTCGTTCTTGCGCTGTTTGATGTAGAGCTGTTGGAGCTGGATTTGCCGATTGTAAAAAATCGCGCCCAGCATGATCAGGTCGGCGGCGCGATTGTGCCAGCTCAAGCCGTTCAGTTCTGTCCAAACGGATGCAGTTCCACGAAGTGGATCGCGCGGATCGCCCCGGAAAGTAAAATTGCATGCCCGAAGCGAACCGCCTAATGGATCGGTGAATCCGAGGGCCTCCGAAGTTTGCGCGAGTGAAATGCCGCTGGCGGTGCCGGCAACATTCCAAATCGAATGCTGTCCCGGCCATTCGTTGGAAATGCTCCCGCGAATTTTGCCGGCCAGAACGTCGAGATCGAATTGAAGATCGGCGCGTTCTTTATCAAGTCGCGACAAGTTGATGGTGATGGATTGAAGATCGAGGCCGCGGGCGAGATTCATCCCGCCGACAGTGAGACGATCTTCCTGCCACTTGGTCGCGCCGCGCAAGTGCGAAAACGTTTGTCGCAGTAAGGGCGATGTGATCGCCAATTCGCCGGCGGAGAACCGGCCGGCTTCGATTTGATTTCCGGAAATCGACGCATTGCGCAGAAGGACGACCGTCGGACCGTTTTCAACTCTCAGATCGAGATGGCTAATGTCGAAATTGGCCGGGAGCAACGATTGCAACGCCGTCCAATTCAAACGCGCCGGCCGGACGCTTCCCGAATAATCGCGCCGGATTTCAGCGCGCGCCGTCTTGATCGACAACGTCCGGATCCCGTCCCCACGTCCGGTCAGGACTTTGGCAAGACTGGGATGAAGAACCGTCTGCTCGGCGTTGAGCTCGATTTGAGTTGCCGCGCCCGGCTTACTCGTGACGCGGATGCGCTCGATTGAAACAGGTCGAAGAAAGGGCGCGGAGATTTTGCCGAGCTCGATTTTCAGCTGTTGACGATGCGCCTGCCAGCTCAACCACAGCCGTAACCCATTCGAAACAACAAACGGGGCGAAAACGATCGTGCCCAGCACCACTATCAAAATGGCGAGCGAGATCAACAACAGACGATTTTTGGGCATCCGCGCCCACTGCTTTAATGGCAAATCCGCTGCAGGCAAAGCAGCTTCGCAAATTATCCTACTGGTTCGTGGCCGGCGATTCGATCCGGGGCGTGTTGGTGAAGACAAGCTTGAGAGCCTGGCGCGCGTGGATCCGTTTGGTCAATTGTCGCTGCAGTTCCTTTTCCGCTTCCGCCGGTAAATCAATTTCCGTCGCCTGACGGCGGGCCATCTCCGGAAGCTGAGCGAGTTCATTCTGGAGATCCGCACCGGTAATTCGATTCCAAAGACCATTTTCGAGCGCGAGCACGTCCACGTGCTTTTCCTCGATGCCGACAATTTGGGCGTGCGGAAGCTGAATCAAAATTTCGTCAGGACGCACATCAACCGTCACATCCTGGCGCAAATCGAAGCCCGCTTTGACGTTGAATGTTCCGCTTAATTTGATCCGCTTGGAGCTTCCGGCCCAGCTATGCAGAAATTCGCGTTTAACCTTCAACTCCCGCTCGAGAATCGCCAGCTCGGCCGTAGGTGTTGCTTCATCCACCACCGTCCGATTGTTGATCGTGATCCGCGGTTGCAAATGCGCGATGTCGATGAAAGCGGAACGCAAATCTTTTCCGAGACGCTCCAGATCTTCGGTTCCCTGACCGATCGTGCGAGCCGGCCACGTTTCCAAACGCCAAAAAACAAAGGCGGCCGCTCCAGCGAGAATCAACACGACGAACGTCAATGCGACCGGCCAGGAGAATCGTCCCGATGTTTCTGGCTTCAACATTGGATGTTGGATGTTCGACGTTGGGCGTTGTCTTCGATTCACCCCAAAAAAGTACCGCCCCCCACGCCCGATGGGCGTGAAGGGCGGCTGTTCCCCCCAGAACAATCTTCTAAAATCTGGGCAGCTACTACCCGAGCTTGAAGGATGCCGCAACAAAAATCTGTATAAATTATACCCGCTCTCTGTGAGCCCCTTGGTAAGCGGAACAAGGATGTCGATCTTAAGGGTCGCTCGCTTCCCGTTTGGAGCGGGAAGAATCTCCGACACTTGCGGAATCTGACGATGCGCGTTCTAGTTTTACATGCGCAACTTGCGTCCGAAAAAACAGCGCAGCCTTGCCGGATCTCTCCTGGTCGCGCATCCGAACATGCTCGATCCGAACTTTCGGCGCGCGGTCCTTTTTATTTCTGCGCACGATCCGGATGACGGCGCGATTGGGGTTATCATCAATCGGCCGCTCGAAAAAAGCATTGCGGATTTGGTGAGCGAAACACCGCCGCAGAATCTGGCCGATGTCCCGGTTTTCTTTGGTGGCCCGGTCGGGAATAATCAGTTGATGCTGGCCGCTTTCGAATGGCACAAGAGCGAAGGCCTTAAATTAAACCAGCATTCGCTGAACGGGGACGAACCTGCGGCGGGTGCAGCGGATGGCGCGCCGTCGATTTTCGCGTTCCTCGGTTACGCCGGATGGAGTGCCGGACAACTTGAGGCCGAGATGAAACAAAAAGCGTGGATCGTACAAAAGCCCAGCCGCGCGGCCTTAAAATCGGAGCGGCTTTCGCGGCTTTGGTTCGACATCATGAACCGGCTCGGTCCGTGGTACCGGATGCTTGCCGCCGCGCCGGACGATCCGTCGCTCAATTGAGTGGCGAGTGACATGTGCTGAGTGACAAGTTTCAGATGTTTTATCTTGTCACTCGTCACTCGTCACTTATCACTTGCTGAGTGATCATCGGCGTTCCCAAGGAAATTAAAGAACAGGAACAGCGCATTGCGCTCGTTCCTTCGGCGGCGGAGCTGTTAACGAAACGCGGACACACCGTGCTGGTGGAGAAAAATGGCGGGGTCGGCTCCGGTTATCCGGACGAGGAATATCGCAAGGCCGGCGCGGAGATTGTCGATTTTGCGAAAGACGTTTTCGCGCGCGCCGACATGATCGTGAAAGTGAAGGAGCCGCTTCCGGCGGAGTTTCCGCTTTTGCGCAAAGGACAAATTCTTTTCACCTATCTTCATCTCGCCGCAAGCAAACCGCTCACCGACGCGCTGCTCAAATCCGGCGTAACCGCCATTGCTTACGAAACCATTCAGGTTGGCAATCGTTTGCCGCTGCTCGAACCGATGAGCGAAATAGCGGGGCGCATGTCAGTGGTGATGGGCGCGTATTTTTTGACGAAGCACAACGGCGGTAGTGGCGTGTTACTCGGAGGTGTGCCCGGAGTGTTGCCCGGTCGCGTTGTTGTTATCGGCGGCGGCACTGCCGGCGTGAACGCGGCGCGGATGGCGACCGGGCTTGGAGCGGATGTGACTATTCTCGAAGTCGATCTCGAGCGAATGCGATTTCTCGACGTCACGATGGGCAGCGCGCACACGCTTTATTCGAGCGAATCACATCTGCGCGAGCTCATGCCGAATGTCGATCTTTTGATCGGAGCGGTGCTTCTGCCGGGAGCGAAAGCGCCAAAATTAATCACGCGCGCGATGTTGAAAGCAATGAAAGCGGGCAGCGTTCTGGTAGACATCGCCATCGACCAGGGCGGCTGCGCTGAAACTTCGCGGCCGACCACCCATTTGCAGCCGGTATATGTCGAAGAAGGTGTCACGCATTATTGCGTCGCCAACATGCCGGCGGCTTACGCGCGCACGGCGACACAGGCATTGACCAACGTCACTTATCGCTATGTCGAGTTGCTCGCCGATCTCGGCTTGGATGAGGCGTGCAAAAAACAGCCGGCGCTAATTGGTGGTATCAACACCCGAGATGGCAAGCTGACCTGTCAGGCGGTGGCGGAGGCGCACGGCCTGAATTACGGGCCGCCGTTGTAAATCGCACAGCCGAATTGCCTTCTTGCTGCGAAACATCATTTGACGGAGCTTTCCCAACTATGAAGAAATACATTTGCATCTTGGCGGGCGCCGCACTTCTCGCGGCTTGCGAACAGAAAACTGAAACCACCGCGCCGGCGGCAGGCGCTTCCCCCGAAGCGACCACTAACACCAC
>Ga0193750_1000004_pt1 | contig 197626 bp, 162 predicted proteins | sample L1c1metaG_FD_160569 | JGI IMG/M metagenome (GOLD analysis project Ga0193750, IMG submission 160569) | Soil microbial communities from a riparian zone of the East river system, Colorado, United States - L1c1 | ecosystem: Environmental > Terrestrial > Soil > Riparian zone | place: USA: East... | reverse complement strand
CGGTGTTGGGGATGTCGTAGAGCTTCAGATCGAGCCAGACCTTTGCGCCGGTGGCCAAAACAGCGCGCACAATTTCAGGGCCTTCGGCCGTGTAAAGTTGGAGCCCGATTTTAAAAAAAGAGATCTTCCCCCGGAGCTGCTCAACGAGCTCGAGCGCCCTCTCCTGTGTGGCGACGTCGAGCGCCACGATGATCTTGTCAGCGGCTTTTATCATATCGGGCGAAGGCGAGACATCTCAGTATTTCGACCACGAGCAAGAGATTCCTCGACTTCGCTCGGAATGACAGAGCAAATTGCAGGTTATGCAAGTCATCGCTCCGGCGAAGATCAATCTTTCGCTGAGAGTTCTCGGCCGTCGCAGCGATGGCTTTCACGAAATCGAGACGTTCATCGCGCCTATTTCGCTTTGTGACGAGATCAAGATCGAGCAGCGCTCCGGCAAACAAGAAATCGCGTTTCGGTGCGATGATCCGTCGGTACCGAAAGGCGAAGACAATATTGTGGTGCGTGCAGTGAACGTCTTTTTCGAAGAAACGAAGATCACCCGCGGTGTTTCGATCGCGCTCAAAAAGACGATTCCGCACGGCGCCGGTCTGGGTGGAGGAAGCAGCGACGCTGCTTCCACTCTGCTGGCGCTAAACGAACTGTTCGAGACGAATTTACCCCGTGAAGCGTTGGCAAGAATGGCGGAGATGATCGGATCGGACGTTCCGTTTTTCATTTTTCAATCTGCCGCGGTGTGCAAAGGGCGCGGCGAGCTGGTGAGCCCGACCAGATTGCGCGAACAATTATCGGTCTTATTGCTGAAGCCTGAGTTCGGCGTACCGACGCAGCGGGCATACTCTCGGTGGCGAGACTCGCGCGAAATTCCCGGAGTTTCGTACGGCGCCCAACAGTTCAGCCAACAAAGTTTCGTGAACGATCTGGAGCGCCCTGTTTTTGAAAAATTTGTTTTTTTGGCGCAACTGAAAATGTGGTTACTTAAGCAACCAGAAGTCGGCGCCGCGTTAATGTCCGGCTCGGGCTCCACGGTCTTCGCCGTGATTCGCGACAATACTGAAGTCGATCGGTTAGCGATGCGTGCAAAAGCGCAGCTCGATCCGGAACTGTGGACGTGCGCGTGCGAAACGCGATGACGTTCTGGGGAAGCGCGCGAAGCTATTCGCCGAGTCGTTGGCGGAACTGTGCGCTCGCGTATTCGCGGTTCAGCTTCGCGATGAAACTGGCGCTGATCTTGGCCGGACACACTGCTTCGCACTCGTAGGTGTTGGTGCAATTACCAAATCCCTGCTCATCCATTACCTGCACCATTTTCAACGCGCGTCGCTCGCGTTCGGGTCCGCCCTGTGGCAAAAATGATAAGTGCGAAACTTTCGCAGCCGCAAAAAGCATCGCCGATCCGTTCGGGCACGCCGCCGCGCAGGCGCCGCAGCCGATGCACGCTGCTGCTTCCATTGCCAGGTCGGCGTTGTGTTTAGCAACGAGAATTGAATTCGCCTCCGGCGCCGAGCCCGCGCGCGCGGAGATAAATCCACCGGCTTGCACAATCCGATCCAGCGCGGTGCGGTCGACCACCAGATCTTTCACAATCGAAAAGGCGCCGACGCGAAACGGTTCGACGGTGATGGTCTCGCCGTCGCGAAATTTTCGCATGTAAAGCTCGCACACCGCGCCCGGATGATCGGGGCCGTGAGCTTCACCGTTAACCGTAAGCGAGCAGGTGCCGCAAATCCCTTCCCGGCAATCAGAGTCGAACGCCACTGGTTCCCCGCCGGCTCGGAGCAGATTTTCGTTCAGGATGTCGAGCATCTCGAGAAACGAAGTGTCAGGCGAAATGTCGCGCACGTCGTAATTGACGATTTTGCCGCGTGACTTCGCGTCGCGCTGTCTCCAGATTTTTAGTTTGAAATTCATCTTGGATTGCGGAACGCACTCATTTGTAGCTGCGCTGCGCTAAATGCACCGTTTCGAAATGCAACTGTTCGCGATGTAGTTTCGGAGGCTGACCGTCACCTTGAAATTCCCACGCAAACACAGCTGCATGGCTCTCGTCGTCTCGGAGCGCTTCGCCATCGGGCGTTTGATGCTCCTCGCGGAAATGCGCTCCGGCAGATTCGTCACGCTCCAGCGCGTCAATGCACATCAGCTCGGCGAATTCGAGGAAATCCGCGACGCGCCCGGCGCGCTCCAGTGATTGGTTGTAATCTTCTTCATCGCCAGGAACGCGAACATCGTGCCAGAATTCGTCGCGCAGTTCGGGGATTTTTCGGAGCGCTTCGCGCAATCCTTGTTCGTTACGCGACATTCCGCATTTGTCCCACAGCAGAAGGCCAAGCTCGCGATGGAACGAATCGGCTGAGCGCGTGCCGTTGACCTTCAGCAATTTCTCGAGCCGTGCGCGGACACTCTGCTCCGCTTCTTCGAACTCGGCGGATTCGGGCGACGGTCGTTTTCCCATCTGACCGGCGAGATAATTCGGCACCGTATTCGGGAAAACAAAATAACCATCAGCCAGGCCTTGCATCAGCGCGCTAGCGCCGAGCCGGTTCGCGCCATGATCGGAGAAATTGGCTTCACCGATCACGAACAGGCCGGGCACATTGCTCATCAAATCGTAATCCACCCAAAGACCCCCCATCGTGTAGTGCACGGCGGGATAAATTCGCATCGGCACTTTGTAGGCGTCCTCGCCGGTAATCTTCTTATACACCTCGAACAAGTTTCCGTAGCGCTCGCGAATCGTCTCTACGCCGAGCCGTTTGATCGCATCGGCAAAATCGAGATACACTCCGCGTCCGCCCGGACCGACACCGCGGCCTTCGTCGCAAACTTCCTTCGCAGCGCGCGATGAAATGTCGCGAGGCGCTAGGTTGCCGTAGCTGGGATACTTTCGCTCGAGATAATAATCGCGGTCGGCCTCAGAAATTTCACCCGGCGGCTTGAAGCGATCTTCCCTGCGTTTCGGAACCCAGACCCGCCCATCGTTGCGCAGCGACTCGGACATTAGCGTCAGCTTCGATTGATAGTCGCCGCTAACGGGAATGCAGGTGGGATGAATCTGTGTGAATGATGGATTGGCAAAAAGCGCGCCTCTTTTGTAAGCGCGATAGGTCGCTGTGACATTGCTGCCGCGCGCATTGGTCGAAAGATAGAACACGTTTCCGTAACCCCCGCTGGCGAGCACGACTGCATCCGCTGCATGTCTCTCCATTTTTCCCGAGCGCAAGTCTCGAGTTATGATTCCCTTGGCCTGGCCACCGACGATGACCAAGTCGAGCATCTCGGTGTATGGCAACATTCGTACGGTGCCGGCGGCGACCTGCCGGCAGAGCGCCTGATAACAGCCTAACAAGAGCTGCTGGCCCGTCTGGCCGCGCGCGTAAAAAGTCCGAGAAACCTGTGCACCGCCGAAAGAGCGATTAGCCAGGTAACCGCTGTATTCGCGCGCGAAAGGCACGCCCTGCGCCACGCACTGATCGATAATGTTGTTAGCGATTTCCGCGAGCCGATAAACGTTGGCTTCGCGGGAACGAAAATCGCCGCCCTTAATCGTGTCGTGGAACAAGCGATAAACGCTGTCGCCATCGTTCTGATAATTCTTTGCCGCATTAATACCGCCTTGCGCAGCAATCGAATGCGCGCGCCTGGGAGAATCCTGAAAACAAAAACATTTCACCCGGTATCCGAGTTCACCGAGGGTCGCCGCGGCCGACCCGCCGGCGAGCCCGCTGCCAACGATTATGATCTCAAGCTTTCGCCGGTTGTTTGGGCTGACCAATCGCGAATGGTCTTGATGATTTCGCCATTTTTGATCCAGCGGCCCCGGCGGAACTTTGGGATCCAGTGTTCCAATCATGCTTCAGATATCTGTCTCGAATAGCGAAACGTCGGCACTCGTACAGCGCAAGCTATTGTTCGCCGCCCCACTTTTCTTTCTTGAATGACTCGCGGCCGGATCCTTCTTCGAAAGCTTCGAAACGCTCCGGGTTCTGCCGGTAATACTTCTGGTGATAATCTTCCGCGGGCCAAAATTTCATCGCAGGCAAAATTTCGGTCACAATCGGTTTTTTAAATTTTCCGGAGCGCGTGAGTTTCTCTTTAGAAGCCTCGGAAATTTTCTTTTCCTCGGCGTTGCCATAAAAGATCGCAGCACGATAACTCGGTCCGATATCGGTGAACTGGCCGTCCGCCTGAGTAGGATCGATTTGGCGCCAATAGATGTCGAGAAGCTGCTCGTAGGAAATCTTCGCGGGGTCGTAAGTGATTTCGATTGATTCGCGGTATTTTGTTTTTTCCGACGTCACGAGCTTGTAAGTCGGATTCGGTTCGGTTCCACCGCAATAGCCCACCACGGTTTTGATCACGCCCGGTGTTTTGTCGAATGCCGGCTGGATGCACCAAAAACACCCACCGGCGAAAACGGCGGTCCTCGTCGTGGCTGGAGCTGGGTTTTGCCCATAACTCGCAGTCGCAAGTGCCACACAGCCAAAAGCGAGTAGAAAAATTCGATTCATATTGTCTCTTTCATGTCGCTCCGGACCCGACGCTGTTCAAGTGTTTCCCTTTAGCGCGCATCTTGCCGTGGGTTGAAGCATTGGCCAAATGCCGACACTTTCCCCCGTGATCGAACTGGTGCCGGAAATGCAGGTGGCGCGTCTGGATGTCGCGGAACTTTTCGGGCGCAGCGCGGCTCTGCATGTGGATCTTGGATGCGGCGATGGGTCTTTTCTCTGCGAAATGGCGCAACAGTTCCCGAAAACAAATTTCCTCGGCATCGACCGGTTAACGAAGCGCGTCGAGAAAGTTCGTCACAAGGCACAGAAGATCGAAAACGTGCGGGTGCTGCGCGCGGACAGTCTATTCGCCATTCGCTATCTGTTGCGGAGAAATTCGGTAGAAACTTTTTATCTTTTGTTTCCGGATCCATGGCCGAAGCGGCGGCATCAATTGCGACGCATTTTTACGCGCGATTTTTTGGAGGCAATCGCCGCTGCGCTGGAGGAACACGGTATCCTGCGTGTCGCGACCGATCAGTTCGATTATTTTCATCAAATGGAGCGGCTAAGCCGTGGTCATCTGCAATTTCAAGTTGTCTTGCGGTCGCCGGACGACGCCGTTCTTCCCGTAACGAAGTTCGAAAGAAAATTTCGCGAGCAAGACGCGTCAATTTATCGGTTGACGCTTCGAAAGACTTCGCCGGTTAGATAAGCTCGCGCGCTCCATTCTTGGTTTGAGAAGTTCAATTCCACGGCGCCGGTTTCGTCTTGGCGAAACAGTTTGATGCCGCGGGCGCGAAGTTGTTCAACCCACTGTTCAGTGATCCGTTCGTGCTCCGGAAACTCCTTTGAGGTCGCGATGATCAAGCGCGGCCGAACGGCATCGAGAAATGGAGCCGAGCCGGAACTTCCGGAGTAATGTTGGCCCTTGACGAGGATGTCACTCTGCAGATTCGAACCATTGCTCAGCAACGCGCGCTCGGTTTCTTCGCCGTTGTCCGACATGAACAAAACGAATGTGCTCGGCGCGTTGGATAACCGGATAACCAAAGCTTGATCGTCCGCTGTTGCTCCTGCAAAGCCGCGGGGCGGAAACAAAACGTGTGCGATAGCGTCGTGAGACAAATCAAAATTGTCTCCGGCAGCCAATTCAGCAGGTTTGCGCCCGCGTCCTTCCAGTTCCGACACTATTCGGGACAGTCGTCGATGAATGAGCGAACGATCGGGCGCAGGATTATCGATCACACGGACCCGCGGGAAATCGGTCAATAATTGCGTGACCCCACCGATGTGCTGCGAATCGCCATGGGTCAGCACCAACCCTGTGAGCCGATTTACCCCGGCCCAGTGCAAATACTCGCGCACGACGCGCTCGTAACTGTGTTCGCTTCCGCAATCGATTAACCAGTCGTGGCCATTCACCCGGACGTGAACGGCCGCACCTGCGCCCAAGTCCAGAACCGTCATCTTCGCAGACCGGCCGCCCCAATTAGGTTCGCCAACATAAAAGTGTCCGCCGGGAATTTGCGCGAACAGATGAACGATGCCGATGACCAGCGTGGCCAGTGTCCAGTTGGCGTTATTGAAAACAAGAGCCACCCACGGGAGGAGCGGCGTAGTCAGCAGCGACAGAAGCGCAACAGCGAGGACAAAGAATGCGATCGGAACAACGATGAGGTTTGCCAGCAAAGAAATCGGTGTGACCAGGTGGAAGTACCAAAGAATCAACGGCAACGAACCAATCCACGCCGTAAGCGACACAGATGCGCCCCCGCAAAGCCATTCATAGCTCGCATGCGTCCATCGGCGTGGACCGCGCACCAGGCTTTGCGGCAGAAAAGGATCCGGAGCCGCACGCCGCTGAAAAAATCTGAAGAACGGGTCGGCGAACAGCACAATTGCGCCAACTACCGCGAAGGAAAGCTGGAACCCGGTGGAAAACAGTTCGTTCGTGTTCCAGCAGAGAATGAAAAACGCCGCTGCCGCGAGGCTGTTTGGCAGAAATACTCGTCGTTCGAAGAAGTAACTGCCGACCAGGATTGAAGCCATCACAGCCGCGCGTAACGCCGGGATGTGCAGCCCCGTTACCGTCGCATAGAAAAAGAGCGACGGAATGATAAATGCCGCTGCGCGCTTGCGTGGCAGACGCGCGATCGCAGCCAGCACCCACAAAAGCGCCGCCACAATTCCCACATGCAAGCCGGCAACGGCGAAAAGGTGAATCGTGCCGGTTTGCTGAAACGGCTCTTCAATGTCCTCAGGTGTTTCGTGCCGGATGCCAAGCACAATTCCACTTATGAAACTTTTTGCTTCGGGCGCATCGTCCAGGCCGCGGCACAACGCGTTTTGCATCCACGTGCGCGACGCTTGCGCAGCGAGCAGCACCGGATTGCCGCTGCCGTGGCGGATCAACGTGCCATCCTCCGCATACCGAACGAACAGCATTCGGCGGATATCATGCCGCGCCAGATAAGCGCGCATATCGAACTCGCCGGGATTGCGCGGCGGTGCGATCAGCTCTGCAGTTCCAAAAAGTTTCAGTTCATCGCCAAACTTCGGCGCGCCTTTCCAACGGACCTGCCAGACTGCGCGTGTGGATTCGTTTTTGCCTTCGAGTTCAGTTGATTTGAGCTTGAGCAGGAATGTTGCGAATCCGCTCGGCGCGATCTTCGGCTCGGTGATCGCGCATCCAACTACTGTGACGACGCGCGGCCGCTCGCCAAGTTTGTCCGCGAGTTGCTGGCCTGCCGTGTTCGTTATCGCGAATTTGTGCAGCAAGAAAAAACCGGCCGCGACAATGAGGTATGTCAAAGCCAATCTCGGCCACCAGACCGCAATCAGGATGCAGATTCCGAGAACTACCGCTGCTGAAATGAGCGCTGTAGGTCCCACCGGAACGAACTCCGCCCCAATAATTCCGACCGCAGCCATCAGCGCCAGACCAACAAATGGCTGGCGCGGCGCGCTGAGCAGCTTCATTTACTCGCAGTTTTCGCTTATCGCGTGTTGGCAGCGCAAGCTGCAATGTGATTGCGCGCCACGCAGGACGATCGCCCATAGTATGAGGCACGATTGCTTGCATCAGTAGCGCGCCGTAATTTCTCACGTGCAGGACCTATTCGAGGAAGCGCAGGAGATTGAAACTGCAAATACTGCTGCGCCGCTCGCCACTCGGATGCGGCCGCGCTCGCTCGAAGAATTCGTCGGCCAGGAACACATTCTCGGGCCGGGCAAACTCTTGCGCCGGGCGATCGAAGCTGATCGTCTGCCATCGGTGATTTTGTACGGGCCGCCCGGCACCGGCAAAACCACGCTGGCGCAAGTCATCGCAGAGATGACGCACGCAAAGTTTGTTCGGATCAGCGGCGTGGAAAGCAACGTCGCCGAAATGCGCCGCGTGCTCGCGTCGGCCACCAATCGGCTCCGCACATCTGGGCAAAAGACCATCCTGTTCGTCGATGAGATTCATCATTTCAATAAGGCGCAACAGGACATTCTTTTGCCCGATGTTGAAGCGGGAAATCTACGGCTCATCGGTGCGACCACTTACAATCCCTTCTTTTACGTCAACAGTGCGCTCGTATCGCGCTCGCAGGTTTTTCGACTCGAACCACTCAGCGTCGGACAATTGGAGCAGTTGATTGATCGCGCGTTGGCGGACAAAGAGCGCGGCCTCGGAAATTACAACGTGAAGATGGACAAGGACGCGCGCCGGCATCTGGCGAAGCTCAGCGACGGCGACGCGCGCAAATGTCTAAATGCACTCGAGATTGGTGTGCTAACCACGCCACCTGATTCGCGGGGCGTGAATCACTTCACGCTCGCAGTTGCCGAGGAAAGCATCCAGCAGAAGGCCGTCGTTTACGATCGCGCCGGCGACGCCCACTACGACACCATCAGCGCGTTTATCAAAAGCATGCGCGCTTCGGATGAAAAAGGCGCGATGTACTTGCTGGCGAAAATGCTGCACGCTGGAGAAGATTTCCGTTTTATCGCGCGGCGGATTGTGATTTTCGCAAGTGAAGACGTTGGCTTGGCTGATCCGGAAGCGTTGCCGCTGGCGATCGCGACACAACAGGCGGTGGAATTTGTGGGAATGCCCGAAGCGCGAATCCCTCTCGCGCACGCCACCGCGTACATGTGTCGCGCAGCCAAAAGCCGCGAATCGTACGATTCCTTGAACGCCGCGACCGAACAGGTCGAAGCGGAACAAACCAAAGCCGTGCCCGAGCATCTTAAGAACAAGCATTTTCCGGTAAATCCAGAAAGCTAGGGAACATTCTCTAGCGTCGATACTTTCTCTGGCGGCTGGTGTACAATCGGCGCAGCGCCGATGCGCCCAGAGAAGATTAGCAGACCGAAGCAAACCGCGTTGAAAGTGATAAAAACGGCGAGCGCATTCCAGAGTGGGCCTTCGCGCCAGTAGTGGTGCGCCTTTTTCCAGCTGGAAAAAATGTGGAACGCAGAGAGCAGCGTTGCCATGTAAAGACCGTACAGGATGTAGTGCGGCTCGATGCCATGCCACAGGCCCATTAATCCGAACGCGAGAAAGTATCCCAGGATCGCGGCGGTGTGCATACTTCTGAACCATTTGCCGCGCGCAGCGGCGAGTAGGAAACGCATATAAACGTGATCGCGAAACCAGAACGAAAGCGTGATATGCCAGCGATTCCAGAAATCGCGGATGTTTCGCGCCAGGAACGGCCGATCAAAGTTTTCCGGAGTGTGGACGCCGAACAGATAACTGATGCTGATTGCAAAAGCGCTGTATCCGGCGAAATCGAAGAACAAATAGAAACTGTAGGCATACATGTAACTGAGCAGCGCACCCAGGCTCCCGCTGCGCGCTGCGACCGTGAGCCAATGTTGTTCGATCAGCGCAGCGAGTATGAACTTGTATAGCAAGCCGCGAAAAAAGTGCTGCACCGCGGAGTCCAGATCAATTAGGAACTCAGCGCGGCTTCGTGTTTTTCTCCAGTCGGGAGCGAACCGGCGATAACGATCGATTGGGCCGGCGGAAATCGTGGGAAAGAAAAACAGAAACATGAATAGATCGACTGAGCCGGGCCTCGCGATGACGCCGTCCCGCAGGCAAAACACGATATCGAGCGCGCGAAACGTGACGTAAGAAATGCCAAGAAAGCCGAACTGAGTTTGCGGTGAGACGAGGGGAATCACTTTCACCAGTGCCAACGGAAACAGGCTAAGCCCGATTGCTCCGTAGAATAGCCAGCCTGCACGCGAGCCGGCGCCCGTAAACGCGCGCACGATTAGCCATTGCCACAAGGCGAACGCCAGAACGAGCCAGATTTCGTGGACTGGAAAATGCGCTCGCAAATGAAGCACATCCTGATACTGCACGAAGAGCATGATCGTGGTGACCATGAGAGCCCAGCGCCAGCCCGCGCGGCCGAACAAACCGAGAATCGCTGTCGGCACCGCTACGTAAAGCAGCAGCACGAAGTAGGTAAAATCCGCGTAGGGAATCACAGCGACCTGGCCAGCGCGGTTCGGTCCACCTTGCCGTTGGCCGTCATGGGAAACGCATCCAGAAAGACAAATTTGCGGGGCAACATGTAAGCTGGCAGGCGCTCACCTAGTTGGTTCCGTAGATTGTGCGCCAACTTGAAGTCTGACGTCTCATTTCGTGCCAGCAGAGTTACGAAAGCGGTTAGCGATTGAGCGGCGCGCTTCTTGATCACCGGAATCACAACCGCTTCGCGTACGGTCGGCAGCGCGCGCAGATTCGCTTCAACGTCGCCGAGCTCGATGCGGTATCCGCTCAGCTTAATTTGTTCATCGATGCGACCTTCGAAAAACAGCAGGTCGTCTCGAAAGCGGCCGAGGTCGCCCGTCTTATAAGCGCGCAAGCCGCGATACTCGAAAAAACGGCGAGCTGTGAGATCGAGACGCCCAACGTAACCGGGACTTACGTTCGGCCCTGCGATAATGATTTCGCCGCGCTCGTTAGCGGACAACTCCGCGCTGTTCTCATCGACGATGGAGATTTTTGTACCGGGCATTACGCGACCGACCGGCAACGGCGAATATTTTTCTAGAATCGCACCGTCAATATGAATGGAGGTCGTGGCGACAGTTGCCTCGGTGGGGCCATACATGTTCCAAATTTGCGCTTGTGGAAAGCGCGCGAGCAGTTGAGCTGTGGTTTGCGGCGCGAGTGTTTCACCACAAAAAAGGAACCGTCGCACGTGCGGCAGCATCGCCTCCGCAAACTTGTCTTCGACGAGACACATCTGTGCAAACGACGGGGTTGAAACCCAGGTAGTCACACCGGAACCCGCCAGTGCGGGGTAAAGCTTTTTGGGATTTTCGATTAAATCGCGGCTGATACTGAAGAGCGTGCCGCCTGTTACCAGGCTGCAAAACAGATCCATTACCGACAGATCGAACGAGAACGGCGCCTGATTCAAAAATACTTCGGCGCGTTTGCTGAACCGCTGCTCCGCCAGCATCCAGCTAATGAAATGTTCGAGGCAGGCGAGGGTGATGATCACGCCTTTGGGTTCGCCGGTGCTGCCGCTTGTGAACAGGATGTAAAACGGTTCGTTCTTCTCGACGGGTATCGTGGGGACGCCCAGTTCACTCGCGGAGAATTGCCGGATCTGATCAGGAGTTAGAGTTAACGCGGCGTTCGAACTCGCCAGGATTTGATCGATGCGCGTCTGCGGTAGCGCTGTGTCTATTGGCACATAAGGACGCCCGGATTTTACCGCGCCAAGAAATGCGATCAGCATTTCTGGCTCACGGTGCCCGAGCACAACAATCGGTCTCCGATCGTCGCTGAAACGCTTTGTCAGGTACGACGCCAGCCCGTCCGAGCGTGTGCGCAGTTCGCCGTATGTCAGAGTTTTGTCGCCGCTAAGGTGTGCGATTGCTTCCGGTGCCGCTGTGGCCCAATGATCGATTCGTTGGATCAGATTCACTAGAAGCCCTGATACACAAAGGGCGGCGTGCGGAAGTCGCCACGGCCATACATCCCGATCAAAATCAGAATGACGGCGACGTAATAAAGAATCAGCAGCACGCGATGCACCGTGGGATGTCGTTCGAGCCAGCTCACGTGCGTATCCGCTGCTGGAGATCGGCGATCACAGCTCGTGGTGTGCGCCAGCGTTCGCGTTCAAATTCTGCGGGCGAAATTTTTATTCCGAATTCTTCTTCGATCATCAGGATGAGTTGAACGGTTCTCATCGAGTCGAGCACCTGATAATCGTAGAGGGGCAGATCGAGGTTGGTCAGTACCTCATCGGTCTCGCCTACCGAGGCGAGGAGTTGCAAAACCTTGTCCGCGAATTCCGCAGCTATCATGGAGGAGGCGCACCGTGTCGTGGTGCTTCAACCGAGGGAAAGGTGATCACTTGTTAGCGTTGTGGCAAACGCCCGTGAAAGAAATCGTCAAGGGCGCGGTCGTAATATACCCAGCCTTTTGCTGTGAGATGACTCTGGTGACGGATAAGAAAAGTTGGGTCTTCGTCGTGCTCCTGAAATTCGACTACCGGAAAATGGTATTGCTCCACGAGCGCAGAAAGCTTCCTGTAGAACTCGTCGCGAGCCGAGCGCGAAATGCCCGCGTGATCGTAAAAGTCGCCGGCCAAAGGCATGCTGAGAATGAGTGGTCGCGCGTGAACAGTTGTCAGACAACGCAGGAGCAGATCAAGATCGATCCATGCCGGTGATCCCTTGACGCCGCTCAGGAATCCAACGTCGCGCGAGCCGGGCGTGATTTTCCTGTCGAAGAGCGAAGGCTGTTGGATGTTCCCGGCGTCCGCTGGCCTGGCTTTGGTCGCTTTGGCAACGAATTGTGGCCAATCGACGGTTTGTTCCTGCAGCCGCGGAGGCGGCTTTGTTTGACGCTGGATGTGATGCACTGCTGCCCAATGATCTTCCAATTCGTACAAGGCAGTCTGAATTTTTCCCGCCGGCCAGAGCGCGCAGAAGACCACGCGATCAAGCAATTGTCCGGAGGCGAGACGTCTTAACGCAAATTCCAGGAGTGGTCGCTGTTCAAGCGTTTCCGGAAACTGGAGCATGCGTGCAGCGATGTCGCGCTTCAGTTCAAAATCCAGCGCAGTGCCAAACACCATCTCGGTCGCCGCCATGGGCGAAAAATGCCCTTTGTACCCTTGGGTACCGGGCTTTGCCGTGCAAAACCAGGCGGGCGAAAGCGAGAAGGCCACTCTTTTGCCGCGCAAAGCTGAGCCGAGTGCGCCGACTTTTTGCAACATGGTCAGTGGGTTCGCACCGCCGCCGCCAACGGGCGAAAGCTGGAAACCTGTTGGCGCAGTGCGAAAGAAAATGTTCCCCCGTTCCGGTGCCGCGGGCACTAATAATTCCGAACTGCCATAAATCATCAGTACGTTCGGCGAATGCGCGGCGGCACGTTGAAACGCCAGTCCCTGGTTTTTGAGAACAAACCTATCGGGCGCTGTGGAAACAATGGTGGCGTGTTCGAGGTGAATCAGGACCCGCTGAGCAGCGAAGAAAATGATTGCCGCGAGCCCCAGCGCGATAATGCCCGCAAACAAATGCGGCGTTTCTTTCCTGGTGGCGGCACTCATGATGGAAAACGAAGTTATTATCGCGACTTGACGCGGCAATCGAATTTCACTTCGGTATTCTCACCGTATGGCCTCTTCATCACTCTGGCAGCGATTTCAACGATACTTCCTGGAATATCGTGACCTCGGCTTCTCTCTCGACATCAGCCGGATGAAATTTCCGGACGATCTGTTCGAGAAAATGCGTCCGCAAATCGAGCATGCGTTTGCGGCGATGCGGGAATTGGAGACGGGAGCAATCGCTAATCCCACAGAGAACCGAATGGTTGGTCATTACTGGCTGAGAAATCCTGCGCTGGCGCCGACACCGCAAATCCGGTCGGAAATTGAAGACACGATAGGGCGGATCAAAGCATTCGCTAAAGATGTTCACGCCGGAAAAATCACCGCGGAAAACGGAACGCGCTTCAAGCACGTGCTGCACATTGGGATTGGCGGCTCGGCTCTAGGGCCGCAATTCGTGTCAGCCGCGCTCGGCTCGCCAGACGATCCAATGGACATCTTTTTCTTCGACAACACCGACCCTGAAGGTTTTGATCGCGTGTTTGACAGGATAGGCGAGGGACTCTCACAAACGCTCGTCATCGTTGTTTCAAAATCCGGCGGGACAAAGGACACCCGGAATGGAATGCTCGAGGCGGAAGCGAAGTTCGCCGCGAAAGGACTTCAGTTCGCCAGGCACGCTGTCGCTGTGACGGGCGTTGGAAGCGAGTTGGACAAACATGCTGAAGCGCAGGGGTGGCTCGCGCGTTTCCCAATGCCTGATTGGATTGGTGGACGCACGTCGGTAATGAGTGCTGTCGGGCTACTACCGATGGCGCTGCAAGGCTTTGATATCGATGCCTTCCTCGCCGGCGCCGCGGCGATGGACGAACGCACCCGCGTACCCGAAGTCACGCAAAATGCCGCCATGCTTCTCGCCCTCATGTGGTATTACGCCGGCAACGGAAAAGGCGAAAAGGACATGGTCGTTCTCCCATACAAAGATCGGCTGGCGCTGTTCACCAAATACCTCCAGCAACTCGTGATGGAATCGTTAGGCAAAGAAAAGAATCTGGAGGGCGAAATTGTGCATCAGGGCATTGCCGTGTACGGGAATAAAGGCTCAACCGACCAGCATTCATACGTGCAACAACTGCGCGACGGTGTCCTGAATTTTTTTGTGACATTTGTAGAAGTGCGCAACGATCGGCGCGGCGCGCGGTTTGAAGTCGAGGATGGCATTACGAGCGGCGATTATCTTGAGGGATTTCTGCGCGGGACCCGCAGCGCGTTGTACGAGAAGGGACGGGAATCAATCACCATGAGCATTCCCGAGGTGAACGCGTTTTACATCGGAGCACTGATCGCACTGTATGAACGGGCAGTCGGCTTTTACGGCTCGCTGGTTAATATCAATGCGTACGATCAGCCCGGCGTCGAAGCGGGCAAGAAAGCGGCGAGCAAACTGTTGCAACTCCAAAAGCGAGTGCGCGAGGATCTTTCCGGTAAAGGTAAAACTGCCGAAGAGGTCGCGCGCTCAGTCGATGCCGATCCGGAGGACGTTTTTCACTTGTTACGGCATCTGGCGAGTAACGATGCACAGATCAAGGTCGCGGCTGGCGATGAACCCGCGGATGATCGGTTTTCGCTCGGAGAATCCAAGTAGTTGTACGGTTATGGCGGGCAATTCTTCGAAAGCTCCAACGAACTCATTGACCGTGCCGTGGAGCGACACGGTTCATTTTGTCCGACAACTCGGTCACGATTTGCGCAATGATTTGAACGCGATCGAGCTGCAGTCGGCTTACATCGGTGAACTGGCGCAGGATCAGGAACTGACAAGTGAGATTAAGCGTCTGCGTGAAGTCGTCTCAGGCATGAATTCGACGTTGCAACTGCTTTCGAGAGCAGTCGGAGAGGTTGCACCGAATGTGGTTACTTATCCGGCCGGTGAATTTTTGGCCGACATGCGCACGCAGATCGAGCGCAATTTTTCAAAAGAAAGCCAAGAAATCACATGGGACGTGCAACTTCAGGACGGGATGCTGAACATTGATCCACAGCTGTTCCAGGAAGTATTTGTGGAGCTTTTTGCCAACGCTTTCCGGCACGATCGCGGCACGGGCGCGCTGGTTGCAAGAGCCAGAATCAGCGATGGGCGGTTCCTGTTCAGCGTCCATGAACCAAAAGCGGTTTTCTCTTCGGAAACGCAAAATTGGGGACGGGAACCGCTCCGCAACATCAGCCAGAGACATTATGGCCTTGGTCTGAACCGCGTCCGCGCTATAATAGAAGCGCACGGCGGAGAGTTGCAGGCTCAATACGATCCCAAGGCCGCGACGCTCGTTTCGACAATGGCACTCCCGATGTCGAGCGGGCAATCCGAACACGGTTGAACCTCATGGCATTCTCGCAGTCTAAGCAACTGCAGCCCGCTGCACGTGCGTAGTACCAGCAGCGCAAAGTAATGAAGGCGGAGAACCATCGCGTCCTGATCATCGACGACGAGCGACCGGTGTTGATGACAGTGGAAGCGTTACTCAAGCGCCATGGCTATCACGTGGATGCCGCGGCTACAGCGTCGCAGGGCCTGAAGTTGCTGAAATCAAATTCGCCATCGCTCATCTTGCTAGACCTACAACTGCCGGACGGTCACGGGCTGGAAATGCTTGATCGGATCAAGACGGAGTTGCCTAAAGCGCAGGTGATCATTCTGACAGCGCACGACTCGCTGCATAACGCTATCGAGTCGATCAAACGCGGTGCTTACCATTTTATCAGCAAGCCGTATGCGCCGGAGGAACTTCTGAGCCTCGTGGAGAAAGCCTTGGAGAAACAGTTCCTGCTGCGGGAAGCGGAAAAACTACGGGAGAAGACGGAACAATTGGAGAAGCGGCTCGAGATCGCGGAAGCGCGACCTGCCCCAATTTTCAAGAGCAAACCGATGCAGGAGATTGAGGAACTGATCGGGGCGATGGCGCCCTCGGAAGCGAACGTTCTCATCGCAGGCGAAAGCGGCGTGGGCAAGGAAGTGATTGCCAACACTATTCACGCCCGCAGCCGGCGCGCTGAACAAGCGATGGTGAAGCTCAATTGCGCTGCGTTCCCGCAAACGATGATCGAGGGAGAACTTTTCGGTTACGTCAAAGGCGCGTTTACCGGAGCGATGCACGATTTCCCGGGAATGATCGCCGCGGCAGACGGCGGCACGCTGTTCCTTGACGAAATATCCGACATGCCGGCTGATTTGCAGACGCGGTTCTTGCGCGTTCTGCAAGAGCGCGAGTATCGGCCGCTTGGCAGCACGCAGACAATGAAAGCGAACTTCCGAGCGATCGCCGCGACTAACAGGCCCATTCCCGGTGCGCTCGCCGAGAACCGGCTCCGCTCCGACTTGTATTACCGCCTAAATACTTTCCAGATTGAAGTGCCACCGTTGCGGAAACGAAGAGAGGACATTCCACCGTTGATTGGCCAATTCGTTAGGCAATTTTCTCAACAACTCGGCAAACCGGAGCCGGACGTTTCACCGGATGCATTCCAAAAGTTGCTCGATTATTCTTGGCCGGGAAACGTTCGTGAACTGCAAAACGCCATCGAATACGCGGTGGTGCTGGCGCGGGAGGGCGTAATCAGCGTTAAAGAACTGCCGGCAGAAATACAGTTGCCTCCAGCGTTGCAGCAAGCCGAACTTGGCGGGTTGCCCCGCAAAGGCGTGCAAACCCTCGATGACTTGGAGCGGAACGCAATTCTCCAAGCGCTCGCCGAATGCCGCGGAAACAAGAAAAAAGCAGCCGAACTGCTCGGGATTCAGCGGCCCACCCTTTACAACAAGCTGAAACGCTACGCGATTGAGTTGTAGGTTGGAGGAGCTACGCCGTTCCAGCGATTGCTGGTTATTGGCCGCGATAGATGCAACGCGCAGTCGGTGTTTCGTGCACCACTATTTCGCAGAGGCCGGGACATTGAGGTTCTAATTTTTTCCAGAACCATTCGGCCATGTTTTCGATCGTCGGATTCTCCAAACCTTCGATTTCGTTGAGATAAGTGTGGTCCAGGATTTTTAGAAGCGGCTTCATTGCCGCGCTGATTTTCGCATGATCATAAATCCAGCCGACCGTCGCATCGACATTGCCCTCGACAGAAACTTCGACCTTGAAACTGTGTCCGTGTACCCGCCGGCATTTGTGGTCTTCCGGCGCCTTGGGCAAAGTCTGTGCTGCTTCAAATGTAAAATCCTTCGTTAACCGCGCGCGCATAATCAGACGCCGCGCTGCGTTGGCTTCCAGATGAATTTGTGCATTTGTAGTTGAAAACGGACGTTCAGTTTGTCTGCCAGAATCCATTCCACGATTTGGCGCGGGTCGATCCTACCGAAGATTGGGGAGAAGAGCACGGCGCGACACCGGGAGGGAAGCTTGTAGCACTGCACTTTATCGCGCGACCACTCGTAATCTTCGCGTGAGCCCATGACGAATTTCACTTCGTCGCCAGCATTGAGGTGGTCAATATTCGACCAAAGATTCTTGTCCACTTCGCCGCTCCCCGGGGTCTTTAGATCCATGATACGGTGCACGCGCGTATCGACTTTCGATATGTCATGCGCACCGCTGGTCTCGAGCAACACCGTGTAACCCGAGTCACACAGCATTGACATCAGTGGCAGGACGTTTTTCTGCAACAATGGTTCGCCGCCGGTAATTTCGACCACGGGACACCGATACGCCGCGACCGTGTCCAGAATTTCTGCCAAGCTTCGTTTGTTCCCCTCGTAAAAGGCGTACTCCGTATCGCAGTAGTTGCACCGCAGATCGCAGAAGGTTAGGCGCACGAAAACGCACGGCCAGCCGGCCCAAGTGCCCTCGCCTTGGATGGAGTGATAAATTTCGTTGATTGTAAGCGTCTTTTCGCGCTCTGACATGTCGTTCAAGATTCCTGTTGATCGGATGTAGAACGTCTTATGCGAACAACCGCAAAGCAAATTTCTCCGCTAAACCCGCCTGTCTTCAGTGCCGGCCGGTGGCGCCTTCTAGGGGTGGAAGTCTCTCCAACAATACCCGATTTTTACCAAGATTTTTTGATTGACGGCTATATGACGCCAATCTACTCTCGCGGCCATGCGCCTCGGTTATGCTCTGTACATCCATCGCTTCGCCCACATGATTGTGGGAAGAACGTCGGTACTTGTCGCAGCAACGTTTTTCGCTGTCGTTCTTGCTGCGCAAGCACAGGAGTCCGTTGAAGAGGTAGCTCTGCCGCCGTGGTCGGAGCCAACGCTTCCCTCGAGCGAACCCGCGCCGTCGACGCAAGCGGCGCCGCTGCCTCCCGCGCCAGAACCGTTACCCCCTGCAACAACCGAGCCCTTACCTTCTTCGCCAGAACCGTTGCCTTCGTCCGAGCAGGCGTTTCCATCCTCGCCCGATCCGTGGTCGCCTTCAAGGAGCTACACCAGTGCGGCAACAACCGTTGTTCCGGCGCCAGTAGCATCAGCTCCTTACGGGGGGGGTGGTTCCTATAACGTATTTCCAGCCGGCGAGACGGTTTACTCGGCTGAAACGCGTCGCTTTCACTACCAATTGAGCCTGACAGTGCGAGGTGTGTGGGATGACAATATCTTTCTCAATCATTCGAACAAAGTGTCGGATTACTATTTCGCGATTGAGCCGGTGATTACCATTGGACTCGGCGATATAGCGGGGCGCAGCAGAAGCTATCTGCGATTGGACTACATGCCGAGCGCTATTCTGTTCGTCGATCACTCAGATCAAGACGCATTTAATCAGTATCTTCACCTTGAGGGGGGATATAGCTCTGGCCGGTTGACGTTGAGCCTCTCTGAAGACATAGCGATACTCGAATCGGCAAACCTCAACAGCTTCTACGATACGACAGGCCTGTGGGCAAACACCGACGCAAGCGCGCCTACGCGGCTCAACATCTTCTACACGCGCTTGAGGGCAGATTACCAACTGACCGGCAAAATGTTTTTGCAAGCTGAGTTTGATTCCCCGACCTACTTCTATCCCAATAACATTAGTAACTACACTATTGCTGGCGGCCTCTACCTCTACTACAATTGGCTGCCAAAGCTATCGGTTGGTATTGGCGGCACCTTCGGGTACACCTGGGTGGATGAGCCAAGCACGAACCAAACTTTCGAGCAGATAAACTTGCGCCTTAATTATGAGGTGACAGCCAAATTATCTCTCTATGCTTCGGCAGGCGTTGAGTTTCGCCAGTTCGACGGCAACCGCGATACTTACGACTCACCGGTGTTTGAAGTCGGGGCAGCTTATCATCCCTTCAGCGGTACCTTTATCTCGCTGGCGGCCGGGCGGATTATTTACCCTTCTGGGTACGTTTCTAACCAGGATTTTGGTGCCACATACGTTGCGGCTCGGTTTCAGCAGCGTTTATTTCACCGCCTTTATCTCGGCTTGGGCGCCGGCTATGAACACTCGAATTACTTTGCCACTGACCGGGACGTCAATGCGACGCGGGATGACGACTACTGGTTTATCGAACCGTCGCTTGACGTGTTAATTACCAGATGGCTGAGCGCCGGGGTATATTACCTGCATCGGGAGGACAGCAGCAACGAAGATTTCTTCAGTTGGGAGGATAATCAGGTCGGCGTTCGGGCGACGGTCAGATTCTAGATAAAGTTTGAATCGTTTGCGAGCTGGGACAGAGGGATGGTTGGCGGTGGCGCTCGCGTTATCGCTCCCAGGGTTCATGTTGGCCCAAACCATGCGGGGGACAGCTGCGTCTCAGCCTGCCGCCACCTCTACAACCGGCGGAATGAGCGCGCCGTCGGGTTACGTTTTGGGTCCTACCGACCAGATAGCGGTCGAAGTTTTTGGCGAAGACGATCTGCGCACAAGCGGTCGACTGAACCCCGAGGGCAACTTGAGCGTGCCATTGCTGGGGTCGATCCATTTGGCAGGACTGACTCTGACGCAGGCGGTTTCAAAACTCACAGAGTTGTACAGCCGCGATTATTTGGTCAATCCGAAAATCAACGTCACGCTTCTTGGCTACGCAAGAAAGCGCTTTTCGATTTTGGGTCAGGTAAATCACCCCGGCAGCATCGAAATGCCTGAGGGCAGCCAGGAGGGTATCGATCTACTGGAGGCGATCGCACTAGCTGGTGGATATACGCGCATCGCCTCGCCGGAGAGAATAGCCGTGCGACGACAAAGCGCCAGCGGCGATCAAATTTTCAAGGTTAATGCGAAGCGTTTTACCAAGGGAAAGGGCGGAGGTTTTCTCGTCAAACCGGGTGATACCATCACTGTCGGCGAAAGTATTTTTTAGCCGAATTTTCCCCCTTCGCCTTTGCGAACGCCCTTCTTGGTGTAAGGTTCCAGCCAGTATTTTGCCGTGATTGACCCTGCCCAATCTCCGAGGGGAGCGAGCCTTGCGCCCAATTCCGACAAACCAAGCGTGCCTTTGACAGCGGAGTACGCCGATGGACTACACAGTTTCGATTTTCGCCGGTATTGGCATTCTTTCTTGGAACGTATTTGGATCGTAGCGATTTGCGTTTTAGCCGGCCTTTTCCTGGCGTTGGGTAACATCGCGCGGACACCAAAGCTTTACCAAGCCCACACGGTTTTGGACGTGGAATTGGAGGAGCCGAGTTTCATTCCAACCTCAGATTACGCGACACGCACGCGCTCGATGTTTCTGGCCAGCCAAGAGGCGCTGCGAACGATTGAACAGAATCTCACTAATCCAACGCTTCTTGCGCGAGTTGCACGCTCTGAAGGTTTGGCGCAGGACGGTGGACGCGCTCTTCTCGGCCAGAGCATCGTCGCCGACAAGAGTTCCAGCGCGAGCGAACGCGCGGAGCCATCGGAGGCCGGCAACAAGACCCACGACGCCAGCGGCGTCACGACATTTACGCCTCTCGAAGAAGCCTTGGGTCGAGCAATGGTCGGCATGGTGCAGCCGGTGATCCGCCGCGGCACGCGCTTAATCGATTTGTATGTGACGCACGGCGATCCAGCCACGGCACAGCGTCTCGCCGAAGCAGTCGGTCGAGAATACATCCGCAATTCCATCGAGCGCCGCGCGTCGTCGAGCGAGGCCGCATTGCGTTATTTGTTGGAAGAAGAAGAGCGATTAAAGAGGAATCTCCAAAAAAGTGAGGCAGCCGTTACCGAATACAAGGAAAAGAACCCGGATGCTCTCCAACTGGGCGGTGGCACGGCCGCGACAGGCTCACAGGGGGCTGGCGGATCTCGGGGCGGCTTGGTAGAGGACAACCTGCAAGATATAAATACCAAATTAGCCACAGCGAAATCCGATCAAATTCGTCTAGAAGGCCAGCTCCAGCAAGTGGATCAAATCGGCAATAATATCGACGCGTTGCTAGGGATTCCGAGTATCTCTGCCGCCCCAATGGTGGCGGGAGCGCGGAACAATATTATTCAGATCGAAGCCAGCATCACCACCCTCGCGTTACGATACAAGGACAAGCATCCCAGAATGATGGCAGCCAAGGCCTCGCTGGCCGAGGCGAAAGACAAGCTCCGTCAAGCGGTCTTGGCGCAACGTCCGATTCTGCGCAATACCCTCGACCAAATCAAAGCGACAGAGGCCAGCTTGCAACAAGCTTTGCAAAATCAGCAGGGCGTTGCGGTCAATCTCAACCGCACAGCGATCGGCTATCAGGAATTGGCGCGGCAAGCCGAAACCGATCGTGCGTTGTATGAAAGTGTCCTTCGTCAGATAAAAGACACGAATTTGGCAAAAGACGTCAAAGCGACTGCGGTCAGCGTGATTGAGCATTCCCCTCTTCCGACCTCTCCTGTTAGTCCTCGGCCCAAGAAGACGATCCTGCTGGGCCTGCTTGGTGGTCTCGCTGTCGGTTTGGCTCTCGTTTTTGGAGTCGATGCGCTGGATCGTTCAATTAAAACTGTGGACCAGGCAGAAAGCGCGCTCGGCCTCCCTGTTTTTGCAGCTGTTCCCGATACCACTGATGAAGGGCCCGTTAGTCGACTGAAACGACGAAGCAAAGCTTTCAGAAGTTCGAACTATCGCGTCGTTGTGGAAACTCCTGAAAGTCCGGCGGCGGAAGCGTTCCGCAATTTGCGCGCCGCACTTTCTCTCCTGGGTCCCGAAGCAGAGCGAAAAGTTTCGCTTTTTACCAGTGCAGTGCCCAGCGAAGGCAAAAGTTTCACAAGCGCCAATTACTCTCTTGCACTGGCCCAGCAGGGTTATCGCGTGCTCCTGATCGACGGCGACCTTCGCCGGCCAAATGTACACAAGATTTTCCGCTTCCCGACTGCGCGAAATAATTCCGATGACGACAGCACCCCGGGAGTGACGGATTGCCTGGTGGGTGAAGCGGACGTAGCCTCGGCAGCACGTCAGATTCCGGCGGGAGAAATCCAGCTCGTCGATGAGAGCGTTGAGCTGACGGAAAACATTCTCGCCGCGACCGGAGGTCAGCTCTTTGTCCTCGGAGGTGGACGACGCGCGCCGAATCCCGCTGAGATTCTTGCCGGCCCGTTCTTCGGCCAGCTGATTGCTAAGGCTTCAACCCTGTTTGATCGCGTCGTGATCGATAGCGCACCGATCCTGGCAGTCAGTGACACTCTTCTCATAATGCCATATGTCCAAACTGTGTGCATTGTTGTTCGAGCGGCAAAAACACCACGTCCGGCAATCCGCCGAGCGATTACCCTGCTGGCGAAGTCAGGAATTCGCCCGGCCGGTCTGGTCTTGAATCGATTGCGACGGAGTCGCGGAGTCGGCTATTATTACTATTACGCTTCGCACGGTTATGGCAAAGAAGAGGGAGCGTATTCTCGCAGCTACAGCTACCATAGCCGATCCAAGTCGGACCACGAAGGTAACGGAGCGTAGAGAGGGAAGCACTACGGCGCCACTCAGGTAGCAGAGTGCCAACTTGTGCTGCGGTGTGCGTGTTCGGCCGTTCGCAATCCGGGGTTTTTCCAGAGCATGCTTCCCCAGCAGATGCCCAGATACGTTGCCACGTACAGCTGGATCGATTCGATCTGAACTGGGAAATCGACCAGCGCGTGCAGTGCCACTCCCATGAGCGCTATGATAACTAACGGCTGCAGCACGCGTCTTCGCGGCGTCCACTCTCGCCTGGCGTGCTTTTTGTAACTACGAATGCCGACTGTTATTCCTCCGAAGAAGAGCAGCGCCCAAAGGGTTCCTCCGATCCAGCCCCATTCGAGCAGGGTCTCTAAGTAGTCGTCGTGCAAAAATCTCCACGTGCCCGGGGCCTGGATAGCCGATTTCATGTTGTAGGTTGGAAACACAACCCGAAATGTTCCCGGCCCGAATCCGCAAAGCCGTGTGTCAGGCACAGCGCTCATTGCCACACGGAAAGCGTGCCACCGGGCATCCGTGGAAATCCGTTGGCTCTCCGTCTGCCAGCGTTTTAGCGGTTGTTCGAGATGTACCGCCTGAGCCAGCGCGATCAGCGCTAAAAGAATCGCCAGACCACCTGCCAGCGCTATGCCCTTTTCTGAGCCCCACAGTTTTCGCAGAAGGATGAGCCCAAACTGCGCGCAAATCGCAAACAGCAATATGAGCGCGAGGACTTGCGACATACGCGATGTGTTCGCCAGCACACCTGCGATCGTCACAATGAAAAGGCTTATCCAAACCGCGCGCATGCCCGGATTCGCCCGATTGCTAAAACCGCGAATAACAAGACCGGCAGTCAATGGCCACACCAAATTCAAAAACGCGCCAGCATTACCGTGATAAAAATAGCTCGCGAAAAATGTGGTTACTCGAACCGGGTACGGCGGGGGCGGTAGCCAGAAGATCATCAGCGTACCCGTGGCTTTCTGGAGTAAACCGAGGAAGGCTATCGAGCCCCCGACCAGACCAATCACATACCACCAGCGAAGTAACCATCGGTTGCTTTGGGAAAGATCTGCGACAAACAAGATTATCCCCAGGAGCAAGGCGCCCCGGATCATCCACGCAGCGCTGATCGGGTAATCAACGGAGCCGGCGACAGCCGGCGCGAAATTGTGTAACGGTACAAAAACAGAAAAATCCGAGTCGTAGACTGACTTCGCGTTGAAGACCATCCAGCCGCCCACGCAGATCAAAGCCGCTGTCAAAAACAACAAAAGCCGTGGAAATCGAGGCGTTCGCCTACTAACAAGCAACTCAATGGCCCACAGAACGAGTGCAGCGAGTAACAACCAGTTGGTTGTTTGGATGCTTTCCGATGTTGTGGCGCCGTACGCCCACGGCGCATAAACCAGAGCGGCGAAGAAAATCCAGCGTGATGCGCTGCGGAAGAAACGAGAGATCACATGTCAGGGGTCGATGGCTGGGTAACCTTTGGCATCTGACGTCTGCCTTGTGTGCCTCACCGTCCTTTGCCGAATAGCATCGTGTATAACGTTTTTAACACGATCATGGCATCCAGCTTCAGGGAGTAATGCCGGATGTAGTAGAGGTCGTATTTTAACTTCTCGACCGCGTCCTCGTCGCTCTCACCGTACGGGTAATTCACTTGTGCCCAGCCCGTGATCCCCGGTTTCACAAGGTGCCGAAAATGATAAAATGGGATTGTTTGCTCATAGCGTTCGGCGCACTTGCTCCACTCGGGGCGTGGACCAATCAGGCTAATGTCTCCTTTGAGGGCGTTCCATAGCTGCGGCAACTCATCGAGTCTAAGTTTCCGCAGCCACCGGCCGACAGCCGTCACACGACGATCGTCTTTCCGCGTGTAAATGTCTTCGTCCGTTTCATCGGAACATCGCATTGTCCGGAATTTAAAAAGAATGAACCGTCTCCCGTCGCGGCCTACTCGTTCCTGCCGGAAAAACGCCGGCCTGCCGTCCTCCATCCAAATAAGGAGAGGGATAAGCAGAAAGAGCGGAGCGCAAACGATCAGCGCTATTGCTGAGGCAATGATATCGAAGAGCCGCTTGAGATAATGATATGGGGAATTGCGGGCCAGCTGAAAACCACTCTGAAGCGGCCAAAACGGATCGATGATGCCTAGCGGCAGATAACGCCATTGAGTTTCGTAAAAGGATTCGAGCGTGTAAACGCGCGTCTCCTGAAATTGCGCGTGCACCAGGCGCTCCAGCAATTCCGTGCTGAGCGAACTCGCTTTCGCAGCGAGAATGATCCCGCTGTAACGTTTGCCGAGATTTTCTAACTTCGCTGCGAGATTCCCTCGCACGATCGGGGTTCCTTGACCAGCGATTGGCTGGCCCACGCGTTCCTCAGTCACATCCACGAACTCGAGCTTTTCCCCGTTTGGCGAGTTTCTATACGCCTCATAGAAACAAGCGGCCGTCGCGCCGCCGCCGATAACGAGAAACGACCGGTCGGCGCTGCTGGCAATGACATACTGCCGGATCCACCGGCGGTAAGCCAGCGAGACTGGCAGAAAAACGGCGAAGCTCAAAAGCAGGACACCTCGACTAGGCTTCATTGTCTGATCGAATGTCGCTGCAGAATAAATCAGCATGGCACTGACCGCCGCCGCTGCGATAATGGCCAGAATGTGTTCGGCCGCATACCCAAGGGTCAGCTTCTCGACAGTACGATCGTAGCCGCCGACAAAGTAAAGCGCCGCCACGATTACGCCGAGTTGAATCATGTTGACGATGAAGAACTGAAACGGCGTGGCATAGAACGCATCGAACCTGAACCAACCTGCCACTCGATAGATTGCGAGCCAGCTCACTACATCCAGGAAGAGGTACAGCAGCGCAGACGACCATTCTTGGCTGAGGAAATGCGACCATAAACCGGTCCCCCCGAGGCGGCGAGCCGTACTGGCGGGCTTGCCGAAGCCTTTTGAGCGCTCCTGAAACTGAAGGAGCCTCTGAGAGATCATCTGCGATTCTTCGCTGTTCGCCATGAGGCGGGCAATTATATGCTTAATTGCAGGCAAGTGAAAGATGACTTTGCTTCGACTGTGGTCCGGTTTGGGGCGCCGCGGCGACCCGGCGAGCAGGCCTCGGGACCGCAAAATCAAGGAAAACCTGGACGCGGGCACTACTCTTGACGCTCCAAGCCGCATCCATAATCTGAAACACGCGCCGCTCGACCGGCGTCGACTCGTAACGTGAATATTTTGGCAGCCTTTTATCGCTCATCGGTTGGAAAAAAAATGATTGTCGCCGTCACTGGCATTATTTTGATCCTTTTCGTTATCGGCCATCTGCTGGGCAATTTGCAGATTTTTTTGGGTCCTGAGTGGATCAACGGTTACTCGCAACACCTGCGCGACCTCGGGCCTTTGCTTTGGGTCATCCGTTTGTTCCTGCTCGCGGCTGTCGTCGTTCACATTTACGTGACGATTCAACTGGCGATCGAAAACCGTCGTGCCCGACCGCAGGCCTATGTCGAGCGAGAGTATGTGAAAGCAACGGTCGCTTCGCGCCACATGGTGATGAGCGGGTTGATCGTGCTTGCGTTTATCATTTACCACATTGCGCATTTCACGGTGCGTGTCACCGATCCTCGCTTTGGTTTGCTCAAGGCCGATCCGCTTGGGCACTACGATGTTTACTCAATGATGGTGTACGGATTCCAAAATTATTACGTCTCCGGGTTTTACCTTCTTGGCCTCTTCTTGCTCGCGCTTCATCTCAGCCACGGATCGTCGAGCTTCTTTCAATCGCTCGGATTTAATGACAAGAAACTGACGCCACGTCTCGCGTCAGGGGGCCGAATTTTCGCCTGGCTTCTTTTTATCGGCTACATGTCTATCCCTGTCGCGATCCTGACTGGCATTGTTAAGCCGGCACAACAGCTGTAAGAAAGACGACTAAGCTGCCTACAGATCGACGACCTGCACGCCTTCGGTTGCGGTTCGTTTCGCGTAAAGATCGCTCAGGCGTTTGGTCATTGGTCCGATTCTTCCGTCGCCGATTTGACGATTGTCTACCTTGAGCACGCCGGCTAGTTCGCCCATTGTCCCTGTGCAAAACATTTCGTGCGCACCATAGACGTCGACGAGTGACAAATCAGTCTCGAGGCAACGAATGTTTTCGGAGGAACAAATCTCGATCACAGTCGCACGAGTTATCCCCTCCGGGCACGCTACAACGCGGCCGGTTGCCAATTCGCCGCTTGGTCGCGATTCATCGGAGTTGCGCACAATGAACACGTGCGTCGCGTTCGTTTCAGCAACGAATCCGCGCGTGTCGAGCATGAGTGCATCGTCCGCACCGGCATTGTTCGCTTCGATCTTCGCCAGGATCGAGTTCAGCAGGTTTGCATGATGAATACGCGCATCGAGCACATCCGGCGGCGGGCGGCGAATCTTGCTCGTGTTCAAACTCAGGCCCGTTTTCGCATAAACGGGTGGCTTGTGTTCAGCGAGCACGATCAATGTCGGCCCGCTTTGGTTGAGTCGTGGATCCATGCCCGAAGTGATCTTAATTCCGCGTGTCAGCGTCAGCCGAATATGCGCGCCGTCCCGCATTTTATTTGCAGCGAGCGTGCGTTTGATTTCGTCGATGATTTTTTCTCGCGGCGGAATTTCCTCAAACGAAAGTGCGTAGGCTGAACGTTCAAGGCGATCGAGGTGCTCGTGTAGCTTGAAAATCCGGCCGTCATAAAGTCGCAGTCCTTCCCAGACCGCGTCACCGCCTTGCACCGCCGAATCGAACGGGCTGATCCCGGCCTTGTCGCGATGCACCAACTCTCCGTTAATGTTTACGATCAGGTCGCGATTTCGTTCGTCGAACTTCTGAAGCATCTGAGCTACCTCACACGACTTTCATTTCAATCACATTGTGCCCGTTGTGTTCCTTGTGCGAGATCTTCAATGCAGTCGGTATTCATAAAGCCGCTGATAGCATTCACGGCAGTTCTGGCAGACCTCACGCAATCGAACCGGAACTTCGCTCGCTGTTGGACGATACGGTTGAAACGAGGTCGTTTTTGCCACTTCGCCATACCAGTGTCTGGCCCAGATGCCGTCGGTGTCACGCAAGCCCGGCGGCCACGAAAGCATCGACTTGCTAAACTTGACGCCCACCGCTTCGCAGAGCAGTCGTAGCGTCCCCTCCGGATTTTGCAGCACGTCCTTGGCATCGACAACGGGCGGAACGGCATTCGTGTGGCTTCGCACGAAATCAAAAACCTCTGCCTGCTGCACGAAACCGAGTTCCTCGAGCGCAGGGTCTTCTCGCTTCTTAATGTAGGAACTGATCACTTCGCGCGGATCGCGAATCAGAAAACAATTAGTTACAGCCCAGAGCCATTCGCGATCTATTGCGGGCAACAGATGGTGGGTCATATGCTTCTGAAAAAAAATGCGCTTGCCGCTCGCGATCTCCCCGGTGAGCTGCACAACGACTTTACTCCAATCCGTTTCGCCGGTTGCGATTACTTCGTCTGCGCCGGGATGTTCTATGCCCGTCACTTTGAGGTAGTAGGCGTAAAACGGCTCATCGATTACAACCGTGTCGTCCCGATTTCCCCAAGCTCGCATCATCGCGGTCGAGATATTGCGCGGCCCAGACCACATGGCGATGCGGATGCTCACGGCCGGAACAGTCAGGCTGCAAGGCCGCGTGTGCAACGGCGTTGAGGACAACGCGTTCCACCTTTGTTTAGGTGGATCGGCTTCTCCGAAGACGATGTCAGCCGCAGCAGGCGCAGTTCTAAACTAGCTCTTCGCAAAAACGCCAATCAGCGGACGCTGCGATGGCGTCTTCGAACGAAAATCGCTAACGAATCCAGTCTCAGTCCGGATCTCCACATGACCGGCCGCGCGCTTGGCGCCGTAGACCAACACAGACCCAACAGGCGCTTCGTATGGATTTGAAACCGGCAATTTCTTGAAGCCGTAATTGTTCACCAGCTCCTGGCCGGCTTGTTTGGCAAGGGGTGTTTGCGGCCGCGATTTCACTACACCAGCAGCAACAAGCGCTTCCTTGACGAAACACCAGCACTTGCGCAGAGAGTGCGCGCGTGCGCGCTCCTCAGCGATTGTGGCAGCTCTCCGTAATTTCGGATCAATCTGCGCATCTGCCTTGGCAATCGGCTGGACGATCTTTTTCGGATAATACTGGTCCACAACGTCGACCGATTGTTTTTTGCCGGCGGCGTCGGTGTAATTAAACTTGGGAGTCGGCGCCGAGCATCGCAGCGCTATTGCGGGATGCGGGCAGATTGCCGCGGATCCCAGGATGACAAATGTGAGGGTGAGAAGTTTTGGCATAAAGCCGCGATCTATCGGGTATATCGGGCAACGCCGCAACCGATTTTTTTAAGCAGGGAAAAATTTTTAATTTGACTTACTCGCGATGTAGGAACGGGTGTCGCGGACCTACAACGACGAGACCAATTCCGCCATCCGGCGGCGCAATTTTGCATCGGGTAACCGTCCAATTCCCCCCTGGATATTATCTTCGAGATGACGCGGTTTATCCGTCGCCGGGATCACACACGTGATTACTGGATTTGTCACAATCCATTTCAAAAAGAATTGTGCCCACGAGCGGCAATCAAATTCCGCCACCCAATCCGGTAACGGTTTGGAGCGCACTTTGCCGAACAGATCGCCGGATCCAAATGGCCGATTTGCGATCACGGCGACGCCGCGCTCTTGCGCCAAAGGCAGAACGCGCTCCTCGGCCTCGGGTTCCATCAGCGAATAATTGATCTGGAGAAAATCGAACTTCTGGCTCCGCATCAATTTTTCGATTTCGCTCAAAGCTCCGGACTCGTAATGCGTGATTCCGGTGTAGCGAATGCGACCCTGCTGTTTCCATTCCTGCAGGGTTGCGAGTTGTGTGTTTAGGTCGACAAGGTTATGCACCTGCATCAGGTCGATTCGGTTCGTGCGCAAAAGCGACATGGAACGTTCCATTGACTGAATACCGCTCTGCTTGCCCTTGGTCCAAACCTTGGTCGCGAGAAACAACTTCTCGCGAATGCCGAGCGCAGAAATGAGCTGGCCGATCACCTCCTCCGCGCGACCGTACATTGGCGATGAATCAATCACGCGGCCGCCGAGCTTCACAAACATCGACAGAACGTCCTCTAACTGCCTCCGGACGTCCGCGCTAAGATCGACATCGAACGCCCTCCATGTTCCGAGGCCGATCACTGGTAGTTTCTCGCCAGAGGAAGGAATGGTGCGTGTCAGCATCGCTGATGATTCGGTTTTCGTTTGACCCCGCGATGCGTCAGTTGGCAACATCAAACCCGCCGTAGCAGTGCCAATTATTTTCGCAGCCTCACGTCGCGTCATTCGGTTCACCTCTACATCTGTCATGTCGAGCGGAGTCGAGACATCTCGAATTTTAAATGGATAACAGCAAGAGATTCCTTGAGATTCCTCGACTTCGCTCGGAATGACAAGAAGGTTGCTGATATGATGGATCGGCGTCGTTTCATAAAAATATCCACCGCGAGTGCACTTGCCTCGCGAGTAAAGACAACATCTTTATTTGCAGAGAAGGCACCGACACCGATGCGCATACTCATACTCGGCGGCACCGGATTCACTGGTCCATATCAGGTGAAATATGCGCTCAGTCGCGGACATAAGGTGACCACATTTAACCGGGGTAAGACGCATCCCGGCGAATTGCCTGTTGAAGTCGAGCAGCTTGTCGGCGACCGCAACGGTAATCTCGATGCGCTGAAAAATCGGAAATGGGATGTGGTGATCGATAATCCGACAACGCTTCCCGCGTGGGTGCGTGACGCGGCGCAAGTGCTGAAAGGAAATGTTGATCGCTACATTTTCATTTCGACCATTTCCGTTTATGGCGAATCTAAACAGGGGCCTGACGAAAACGCGCCGACAGAAAAATACGAAGGTGCAGATCCGTACAAGGAGACGATTGAAGCGGTGCGCGCGTCCGGATTCAAAACCTATGGGCCGCTAAAGGCGCTCTCGGAACGCGAAGCCGAGAAATGGTTTCCCGGAAAAACTTTGATCATTCGCCCGGGACTTATCGTCGGCCCTCGCGATGAGAGCGACCGCTTTACGTATTGGCCTGTGCGCATCGATCGTGCCGGAGACGTGCTGGCTCCTGGCAAGCCAAACGATCCCGTCCAGTTCATCGACGCGCGTGATCTTGCTGAATGGACCATTCGCATGGCCGAGAACCGTGAGACAGGAATCTACAATGCGACCGGACCTGCCAAACCCCTCGGCATCGGCGGGATGCTAGACGGAATTAAGGACGCCCTGAAGTCGAACGCGAAGTTTACCTGGGTAAGCGAAGACTTTTTGACCGAGCAGAAAGTGCAGCCCTGGTCGGACATGCCGGTTTGGACTGGGAAAGATGATTCGGTTGCGCGAACGAACATTAGTCGCGCGTTGAGCAAGGGCCTGACGTTTCGGCCACTCGACGTGACGGCGCGCGACACGCTCGCGTGGTTTAAGTCCCTTCCGCAGGAGCGCCAATCGCATCCGAAAGCTGGTCTCTCAGCCGAACGCGAAGCGGAAGTCCTTGCCGCGTGGAAGAAGAAAAATTTGTAGCCGCGTCGCTGTGCGACGCGTGCTCGCGGCCCGCAGGGCCGCGGCTACAGCATGAAAAAGCTTTTCAGTAAAATCGTTGATGTAAAGCCGAACGAGATCCACGCGCTGTTGCTGGCATTCGTTTTCAACTTTGTCGTTCTCGGCGGCTATTACGTCATACGGCCGATCCGTGATGAGATTGGCGCAGATCGCGGCGTTGAAAATCTGCCGTGGATGTACACCGGCACGCTGATCGGCATGCTGATCGCGAACGCGCTTTATGCTGCTATCGTCACGCGCATGTCGCGGCGACGGTTTATCCCGATCGCCTACCGTTTCGCCATCGCGAACCTTTTTCTTTTCTTCCTCCTCATGCGCTGGATGCCAGCCGCACAGGAACGCACGATCCTTGCACCCATATTTTTCATCTGGGTCAGCGTCTTTAATCTTTTCGCCACAACAATGTTCTGGTCGTTCATGGCTGACGTTTTCGCACCAGAGCAAGCCAAACGGCTTTTCGGATTTATTGCTGTCGGCGGATCAATTGGCGGAGTTGTTGGTGGTTTGGTCACGAGTTCGCTGGCCGGGAAGTTGAGCACCGGACTCTTCCTTCTCATCACAGCGGTCATGTTGGAGCTTGCCGCGCAATGCGTGCGCCGATTTCCCGTCCATTTCATCGCTGTAGGGGAAGCTGCCAGCTTCCCTGCGACGACATCGTCGTCCCCTACAGCGCAGCAACCGACAGAGGAACAACCAATCGGCGGCAAATTCTGGGAAGGCGCGACGCACATTGTTCGATCTCCCTATTTACTCGGTCTGGCGGGGCTTCTCATGATCTACACGCTCACGAACACGTGGGCATATTTTCAACAATCTGACCTTACAGGACATCAACTGCAGGATCGCGCTGCGCGCACGTCGTTCCTGGCGAACATGGATATCGCGGTGAACACGATTACGGTGCTGATTCAGGTTTTTCTGACCGGCCGTCTAATGAAATGGTTTGGCGTTGGGATCACGCTGGTGCTCATGCCGCTTTTGAGCGCGGTTGGATTTGCCGCGATTGGTTTCGCGCCGATTCTCACCGTCCTTGCAACGTTCCAAATTTTGCGACGCGCTGCAGGCTTCGCGCTGCTTCGACCAGCGCGCGAAGTTCTTTTCACCGTCTTGCGCCGGGAGGATAAATACAAAGCCAAGAGTCTGATCGACACATTCGGCTACCGCTTTGGCGACCAAATCGGTGCGTGGTCCTATCCGTTAATGCGGTGGCTTGGCTTGGGACTGGCCGGCATTTCCTGGGTTGCGGTTCCGATCGGAGCAATCTGGTGCGTCCTTAGCATCTGGCTCGGGCGCAAACAGCGCCATCTCGCTGAAGCAAAGCGTGATCAAGCCGCGCCGTTGAGTGGTGCTGCCGCGCCTGAAGCGGCGTGAATCTCCTCAAATGTCATTCTGAGCGAAACGAAGAATCTCTGATCATCTCGTGTGACAATCTCCGATGGGGCAACAGCCAGAGATGTTTCGCTCCGCTCAACATGACAGTCTTCTGGAAGGTCGAAAACGCAATTGCGTTCGCCCGCGTCTGACGCGAATCGTAACTGGAACATCAACAAAGGACATAAAACAATGGCAACACGAACTGGAACGGCGATATGGGAAGGCACACTCAAAGAGGGCAGGGGAACAATGAAACTCGGCAGCGGCGCATTCGAAGGCCCTTACTCGTTTTCATCGCGCTTTGAAGAAGCGCAAGGAACAAATCCGGAAGAACTCATCGGCGCAGCCGAGGCTGGCTGTTTCTCAATGGCGCTCTCGGCAAATCTGGAAAAGGCAGGTCATCCGGCAAAGCGAATCAGCACGACCGCGACAGTGAAACTGGAAATGATCGGCGGCGGTCCAAAGATCACGACGATCGATCTCAAGACTGAAGCGGAGGTGCCGGGGATGGACGAGGCAAAATTTCGCGAGCAAGCCGAGCTAACAAAAAAGACCTGCCCGGTCTCCGTCGCTTTAGCCGGCACGCAGATCAGTCTCGGCGCCAAGCTGCTGTAGCGGCGGGCGTGTCGCCCGCAAGACGAAGTCATATCGCAGCCGACACGGCTGCCACTACAGATCCGGAATGCTACTTTGCGAGCTCGTAGAGGTATTCCACAAACGACATCGTCGCGCCGTCGAAGTCCTGGATTTTCGGGTTCGTGGATTCGATGACGTAATATTCGTCCGGCGCATGTGCGCCGCTGCCGTGGCCGAGTCCGAAATGTCCAGCCGCCAGATTAAGTGGTTCCCCCGTGAAGACGTAACCGGGATAGGAACCGGCATTGCGCGGCCAGAGTAACGCGTCGATTCCGAACTTTTTGTAGGTTGCCAACTGCGCCTGGATCAATGCCGAATCTTTTGACGTGGCTGTCGGATCGTACCCGCCGGTCATGTTCACTTCGATGTCGCCGAAACCGCGTTTCGCAAGATGCGCCCTTAACGCCGCAAGGGCATCGGCCGCTTTCATGTCTGGCACCAGCCGCATGTCGATCTTTGCGACAGCGCGATGCGGCAGAATGGTCTTGCCACCGGGGCCGGTGTACCCGCCCACCAGTCCCTCGATGTTTACGGTCGGCTGCGATTCGAGGCGTTCGTTCGCCTGTTCCCACGGCAAGTCATTGATCCAATACTGCACGCTGTATTGTTTCTTCGCCAGCGCTTCGCTGCGCGTCTTCGATACTTTTTCGATCGTCGCCTTTTCTTCGGCACTCAGCGGAAGCGGCTTCGGATAATTGTCGATCATAATCACGTTACCGTCGTCTGACACGAGGGTGTTGAGCGCTTTGACCAGATGCCACGCAGGGCTGTCTACCATCGCCTTGAGCGAAGAGTGAATGTCCTTTGCCGGACCGCGTCCCCACTTTTCGCCGCTCGAGACAAGCTCGAGCTCGATAACGCCCTTTGATCCGAGGTTCACGGTGACGATCCCGTCAAGGTCCTGTGCCGCAAACGGCATGAACACGCCGACGCACTTCTTCAGCGCGTCGTACACCTCCTGGTGCGCGATGAGTTGTGGAATATGAGGAGAACCAATCTCCTCTTCGCCTTCTGCCACGAGCACCAGATTGACTGGCATCTCCTTGCCCGCGCCGCGAATTGCATGCAAGGCGGCCAGGAATGCGGCTTCCGGTCCTTTCTGATTCACTGCGCCGCGACCGATTATCACCTTTCCCAGCGACGGTTTGTCTACGATCCGCGCCTCGGTCGGCGACGACAACCACTCCGACGGATCGAACTGTTTCACATCGTACATGAAATAAAGCCCGACCGTTTTCGGCGCACCGGCGTCGAGTGTTGCGAACACGCCGGGTTTGCCATCTGTGTTGATCACCGTCGCCTGCTGAAAGCCAGCATCCCGTGCGAGCTTCGCCATGTACTCCGCTCCCTCTGGATATCCACGGTTCTCCGCCGCGATCGAAACTTGCGCAATCCAATCCTGCAACCGTTTCACCGCTTCATCGTGGCGTTTGGTGATTTCGGTTTTGATCTCGGCGTGATCATCAGTCGTTGCGACGCAGCAACGCGCCGCAACTGCGAGTGCTGTTAAGCATACGAGGAGTTTTTTATTCATCATATAATGCGAGTTTTTCCTGTTTCGGTGTTGATACAGTCGTGACGAGGCCACTGAATTTCTTCACGAGATCATCGAGCTTGGCCACATAATAATCGACGTTTTCGTCGCGGTTCTGCGGATCGAAATCGCTCGCTAGTTTGGCAGCCTCGTAGGCGGGAACCTTCTTCGGCGTAGCCCTGATGTAGTAGCTAATTTGATCGCCCGGCCTGTAGTTGCGGCCACTAACCAGGGCGAGCTCGTACGCCGCAGCGCGATTACGCGCTGAGTTGGCGATCTTAGCGCGATATTTGTCGAGCGAATCCTGGAGCGTGTCCGTCTTCATTAGCATGTCGATCTTCCACTTTCGATTACGGATTTTTTGTCCGAAGTCGTTCTGAAGATCGGCAATCGCCTCCGGTTCGCCCCGCATGATCATCTTGATCATTTCCTCCAGAAAAACGCGCTGAAATTTTTCGAGGCCACGGGACTTCAGCGCGCCGCCTTTGATAATGACGTCACCCTCTTTTGTGAGAAGCGCGTAATTTTTCGCTTTATAACTCAGCATGGCGTCGAATTGCTCGTCGATTTCGACGTCAATCTCGGCTGGCAGTTCTTTCGCCAAATGTTTCTGCAAGTTGTCGACGTCGGTATTCTCGGGAGGTACGAAATAAATTCCGTCGGTATCAACCTCAATGACCTGCGCTCGACGCGCGTTAAGCCAATCGATCATCTTCTTCAGTAGATCGCGCCCGATCTGGGTTACACGCGCGGCGGCGTCGAAGTCGGCGAAATGTCCCTGCGCGAATCCAAGGTAACCGTAGAAACTGTTGAGCAGGATCTTGAAGGTATTTTGCAACGCCTGGAGGTGATGTTGTGCCGCGGGGTCTCGTTCCGCCCGCATTCTTGCTTTGGCTTCGAGCCGGAAGTTCCGGAGATCTGTGAGTAGATGCCGAAAAATTTGCAGCTCATCCGTCGCCGGGAAGCAGTCGAACTGCAGCATGATAGACGGATAAAGCGACGCGACGTCGCAATGCCAGACATTGCGCGCCACACCGGTGAAGAAGATGTCCGTGTAACCGCCTTCGAATGCGCGCGGCATCGGCAGTTCGGGAATGGAATGGCGTTGCCGAAAATATTCGCGCAAAAACAGCGCGTTGATGCGCGTGGCGTTGCCGCGCACGATCACGTCCTGGTAATTGTAAGGAAAAATTTGCGCCTGAATGAAGTAGCTCGGGCTCAGCAGATCCGATAAAGCGCGCGTTTCCCGAATGCCACATAGCGCGCGTCGCTGGAACATTTCCGAATCGCTCAGGTACGCGCGTTCCAATTCCTTCCCGGTAAGTCCTGAAACCTGTTCGCTGTCGCAGAGATCGAAATGCCGGGCGACATCTGTCCGTTCGAATCCTGCGAGAGAACGCATGCCGACATCGTAGAATTGCGCCAGCAAAAACGTGTCGACGAAATGGCGGCCATCGATCGTGAACTTCGGGTAATCGATAGTCTTTTCCGCGATTTGCAGCCGCGACGGACGCGAGCGGAGAAAGCCGGCACTGCGTCCCCAATCGAGTTTGGTTTTCAGCTTCTTTGCGCGGGCGACAAGATAGGGCAGATGAACACGAAATAGATCGTGGCCTTCGATTATATCAGGATCGCGTTCTTTGATAAGTGCGGTGAGTTGCCTGAGCGCGTTTCTCTCGGATTCTTCTGCGTTGTTCGGATCGACAACGATCAATTCTTCCCAGCCGGCGTTGTCCGACAGCGCGATGCTAATCACGTGATCGTTGTTGCCGGGGTCACCGACCCCGGCTACAGAAAGCACTTCGATCTGCATTCGTTTGAGTTGTTCGAACGCGAGATCCTTAAACAACGTGCGTCCAGTTGCAGTGAGATAATGCTGAATCGGATCGGTAAACGCGAAGAAATCGCGGCCGGCGTTCTTAAGTCCGTTGCGAAGCGCAATCAATTCCTTCCAGCTATCGACCGTGATGAGCCAGCCGTACTTCAGATTGCCCCGGAGTTTCTCAGTCTCGATGCCGAGATCGACAACGTCTGAGTCAGCCCAGACAAACGGGTGAAACGGCTCGACGTCGGTAACCGTCGAACCGTCTGGCTCCCGCCGATGCACACGCACGGTGCCGGTTTCGCCCAACTCAACACCCACAATCCGCGGCGTCGTGTCCGCGCCGAAGAGCAGCGTGTTCTTCTCAAATTCCATTGTGGAAACAAACTTTCTGTCATTCCCAGCGAAGTCGAGGAATCTCTTAATCGGGATAGTATCGAGAGATGTTTCGGCTTTGCTCGACATGAGAAAAAAATGCAATCTGCGAGATCTGTGGATATAAATCCGGAATGAAGATTCGTTCGTTGTTGATTTTGTTGCTGTCGATGTGGGTTGCGCCTCTCATTTTGGCGCAGCAAACGCCGCAATCGCTCGCTGACACTGAGCTTCCCTCTTTGCTTGGCATCTACAAAGACATTCACGCTCACCCGGAATTGTCCGGACATGAGGAGCGAACCGCAGGATTAGTCGCGAAAGAATTGCGCGCGGTGGGCTGCCAGGTCACCGAGCACCTCGGGAAATATGAAGACTCCAAGCTCAAGGCTTACGGAGTGGTTGGAGTGATGAAGAATGGCGACGGGCCAACGGTGCTTGTGCGCACGGACCTGGATGCGTTGCCTGTAGAAGAACAGACTGGTTTGCCGTACGCCAGCAACGTCGTCGCCAAAAACGATGAGGGTAAGGACGTCCATGTAATGCACGCCTGCGGACATGACGCACACGTTGCGGCGTTCATCGGCACCGCGCGCGCTCTCGGAAAGTTAAAAGACCAATGGCACGGCACGATCCTGTTCGTCGCGCAACCAGCGGAGGAGACCGGCAACGGAGCGCGCGCTCTGCTCAGCGACGGACTTTATCAAAAGTTCGGCAAGCCGAATTTTGCACTCGGTTTTCACGACAAGGCCGATCTGGAAACCGGCCGCATAGGGGTAACAGAAGGCTACACCTACGCGAATGTCGATTCAGTCGACGTCACCGTCCGTGGCGTGGGCGGACATGGCGCGTATCCGCACAAGACGAAAGATCCGATCGTACTCGCGGCGGAAATGATCAACGATTGGCAGACCATCGCAAGCCGCGAAAATAATCCGCTCGATCCAATCGTTGTTACGGTGGGTTCGATCCACGGCGGGACAAAGCACAACATCATTCCGGACGAAGTGAAACTGCAGTTGACCGTGCGCACCTACAAACCTGAGACGCGCGAACGTGTGTTGGCTGCGATTGAGAGGATCGCTAAAGGAATCGCCGCTGCGGGCGGAGTCCCGGCCGATCGCGCGCCGATTGTCAGCGTGTCCAAAGATCAATTTACGCCTGCGACTTACAACAATCCGGAACTCACGAAGCGCCTTGTTGCTGTTTGGAAAAAATCTTTAGGTAACGAAAACGTGGAGATTGTCGATCCCACGATGGGCGGCGAAGATTTCTCCGAATACAGCTTGCCGGACCATTCCATTCCGGCTGTCGATTTCCATATCGGCGCAGTCGCCCCGGCGAAAATCGCGGAGTACAAACAGACTGGAAAAGAACTGCCAACCCTGCATTCGAGCAAGTTCGCTCCCGTCCCTGAGCCTACGATTCGAACAGGCATTACCGGAATGACGACTGCCGTGCTGGAGTTGATGAAGTAACACAGACTTCCAGCTTGTCCTGTCGAGCGGGCATCCTGCCCGACGTTTCAGGCAAGATGCCTGAGTTACTTCACCTTAATATGTTTCCGCAGATAAGTGGGCACATCGAGGTCTTCGCCTTCGATGATTGTCGGCTCGCTTTTTTCAAAACGACCGCGTGTCACAGGTTCAAATTGCAGGACCTCCTGCTTAGGCGGCGTGACTGACTTTTCGGCGGGCCGTTTCTCCTCGTTCCGCGGGGCCGATTTCTCCTGCTGTGAACTCATCGCGTGCTCGCGCTCGCCGTTACGAGTCGGTATCACTGGCGGTTCGATGGAGATGGGTGTTGCCTGTGGTGCCGCTTCAGCCGCGATAGGTTCTTCGAATGGAAGCGTTTCCTCGAGAGGTCGAACTTCGACAGTCGGTTCTTCACGTTGAATTTCGGGTTCCGGTGCTGCGGCTTCGTATTGTTCTCGAGCCGGAGATACTGTGGACGTACTGGTCGGGGCTGGAGGTGTTTGCATCAAAACTGCTTCGTCTTCTGCCGAGAGCGAGCTGATGACCGTGACGCTCAATCGGTCTCCCAGCCGTGCGTCCACGACTGCACCGAAGAGAATTTGCGTCTGGTCGCTAACGTGACGACCGAGTTCCTGCATCAGGATCTCGACCTCGGAGAGCGTCATGCCGGGACCGCCGGCTACCTGTACGAGCACGTGCGTTGCGTCTGCCAACATTCGTCCACGATCCATCAATGGATTTTTCAGCGCCTGCGTTAGGGCTTCATGTGCGCGATTGTCCGAATCAGATTCGCCGTACCCAAACAAGCAACGGCTATTGCGTGTTTGCAAAGCCGCGAGCAAATCATCGAAGCCGATGCGAATGAGTCCTGGTTGCTGGATGAGATTTACAATCGATCGCACGCTTTGGCTGATAGTGATATCCGCTATTGCGAAAGCTTGATGAATTCCGGCCTGCGGCGGGGACAAATCGCCCAATCGATCGTTCTCGAAGCAGACTACCGCATGGGCAAACTCGCTCAGCCGCGCTAGCGCCTCGCGCGCCTGCACGTTGCGCCGTTTGCCTTCAAATCCAAATGGAAGAGTCGCAAAACCGATGACCAGTGCTCCGGCTTCACGGGCCGCTTGTGCAATATACGGCGCCGCGCCTGACCCGGTGCCCCCACCGAGCCCTGCACAAATGAAAATTACACTCGCATCAGCCAGGGTTTCGCGAATTTCTTCGGCCGATTCCAAGGCCGCTTGATAGCCGACATCGGGGTCGCCGCCCGCACCCAAACCACGCGATACACTACGGCCCAGCTGCACTTTGCGCGTTGCAACCGAACTCGTCAGTGAGTTTACATCAGTATTGATGGCGACCACATCGGCTCTCTCTAATCCGTCAAGCACGATGCGATCGAGCGCGTTTAAACCCGCTCCACCCACGCTGACGATTTTGATCGGAATAAACTCTGCCAGACGTTCTGGAGGACTGTAGTTTTTGTTAAGCTGAATCATATTTTAATCACCCCTTGGGGCTTGGAACTTCTCTGGTGCTTGGACATTGGAGGTTGGTGCTTCCTCTTCATCGTTTTCCGCTGAAGATTCTCCCAATAATCCGGCCAAATCCTCGCGCCGGCCGGTCGGTGTGCATCACCTGCGCGAACTTGACCAAACCAATTGCGGTAGAAAACTGGGGATTTTCCACTGCGGACGTCACACCCCAAGCTGCCTGCGCGTGCGTCAGGTTAGCCGGTATTTCGAAAATCTCCGACGCGAGATGATCGATTCCGCTCAGAAGACTGCAGCCGCCGGTGATGAAAATACCGGCGCCCAGATAGCCGAGATACGGTTCCTCTTCGAGTCTGCGTTTGAGCAACTCAAACGCTTCGCGCAGCCTCAGGTGAATGATGGTGTTCAGCGTCTCGCGCTCGATCTCTTTTCCTGCAAAGCCGGAATCATCCTTCAGCAAAATCGTTTCGCCTGGGAAACAATTTCCGAGAACGCAGCTGCCCTCTTCTATTTTCAATTTCTCCGCGCGCGCCATCGGGATGCGCAGGCCCATGGAGATATCATTCGTGATGTGGTCGCCGCCCACAGCGAGACAACCGCTTTGCCGCACCGCGCCTTCAGAGTACAACACGTAATCAGTCGTTCCTCCGCCGATATCGATCACGAGCGCACCGAGATCCTTTTCCTGCTGGGTCAGCACAACCTGCGCCGAAGCCAGACCGCTAAAGACCACATCATCCACGTCCAGCGGCAATTCTTTCACGCATCGAATAGCGTTTTGAATCCGTGTGCGCACGCCGTGGATGATGTGAAAATCGGCTTCCAGTTTTTGCCCGAACATGCCGGCCGGATTTAGCACGCCCTGTTGTCCGTCGACCTGATAATGTTGAATGATGGAATGCAGGAATGCGTTTTGCGCAGGGATGCTCACTTCGCGCGCATTAATTTTTACGTCCGCCACATCCTGCTCATCAATTTCTTCGCGATCCTCTGGCACCATGACGCATCCGCGATTGTTAAAACTCTGCAAGTGTGATCCGGCGATAGCGACGTAAACACTCTTGATCATCACGTCGCTTTTCTGTTCGGCATCGACAACTGCTTCGTGCACGCATTTCATGGCCGTTTCAAAATCGACAATCTCGCCCTTGCGCACGCCGCGCGATGGCGCCTGGCCTACGCCCAGGATTTTAAGCGTGCCATCAGGTCGGCTCTCTCCGACGACCACGCAGATCTTGGAGGTCCCAATCTCGAGACCGACCATCAAACTATTGTTCCGCATTTTTCATTCGGCTTTCTTTTGTTGGTTACGAATTGCCTTGGGAGGGGGCGCAGAAGCAGCCCGCGATTTCGACGCTGAGGATCCAGTTTCTTGTTTGCCGGAATCCTGGTGACTCCGGTTTTCCTGCGCGTGCACCGGGATTGCTTTCAGGATCCGCGGCTCGACAGCCGGCTCCAATGTGTCGTTGATTACAACCGCCGCCGGACTGGTGAACGTCACGGGGATATTGCGTTGCGCGACGAGGTTCAAAGTTTCCAACTCCTGTTTGGTGTTATCACAGTAATCAAGAAACACTTGCAGCCGGCGCAGTTGCCCTTCGAGATCGTTCAAACCAAACATGACGCGACTGCGATTTTTGTCGGTCACCAGGAGACGATAGTTTTTCGAAATATCGATCTCGCGAATCTGAAACCGCATTTGTAAAAAGGTGCTCTCGGTGAGACGCAGCAAGTCGAGCGCAGTTTTTACCTCTGGCGATTCGACAACTTTTCCCGCTTCGAGCGTTTCGCTCGAGCATCCTACGATCAGTGGCAGTCCCAGATATTCTGGCAACAATTTTTTTTGTTTCATTAACACACCTCGGGCGCCCACTAAAAACGCAGCATCCGACGCAAATGGATCGTTAATTTCCTTTTCGCTGGTGATCCAGGCGACCGGTTTTCGTTCCACAATGCGAATGTCGATTTCGCTGGGTAACCTTCGCACGACCTCGACTTCGTCGGCTTGGGGAAGCTGCTGTATGCGATCGCGCACGCTTGCCAGGTTCACGCTGAAGATGTTGGGGCCTTCGTGCAGACCTGCTGTCTTTAGCACCTGCTCACGCGGGAGAGTGCCGTCGGTCTGCAATTCGATTGTTTGAACGCGGTAATCTGGATTTTCGACCACAAGGCGTTTTACAGCTTCGCGCGCACCTGCGTAGCCGGCTACGCACAAAATCACGAAGAAAGCCAACTTCCAGAGCACTCCCATCGCGCTGCGAATACGGTGCTGGGTCGCTCTCCGCGAACGCACTCTCACGTCGAGCAGGTGTTGCTGCCGACGTTGCCGCACATTGGACAGTCGCCGATTGCCCGTTCGGGAAGTTCCTTGGCGAAAACTCATCGCTTGCCCTCTGTTCTAGCCCGCACCTGTCCGCCATCGCCTTGGCGAAGGCGGGAAAGCGCAATGATCCTCGCGCAAAGATCAGGGTAAGCGATACCGGCTGCTGCAGCCGCCTCGGGCAGCAGGCTAGCCTCGGTCATGCCGGGAATGGTATTGATCTCCAAAATGTACGGCTGTCCGTTTTCGGATAGAATTGCGTCCACACGCGCGTACACCTGCAGGCCGGCTGAGCGAAATGCGCGGAGCGCCAGTTCCTGAATTTCTTTTGTTTTTCCCGCGTCTATGTTAGCCGGACAAACGTGCTCCGCTCCGCCGCCGGCCTGCGGATTGAGAAACGGATACTTACTGTTGAAATCGTAAAAGCCGCCCTTGGGAATTATTTCGAGAATGGGCAAAGCCTGGTCACCAAGGACACCGATCGTTAATTCCCGGCCAGCTACAAATTTTTCTATTAATAACTCGCGACCATACTTTCGAGCTTCATTGATGGCAGATTCGAGTTCGCTTTCGTCTTTCACAATAACCACGCCGACGGTTGAGCCTTGTCGTGGCGCCTTGACGACGATCGGAAATGGAATCGTCGGTCGCTGCCCTGGGTGGATCACTTCCGATGGCGGCGTCGTTACCTCGTGTTCCCGAAATTTTTCTTTGGTGCGAATTTTGTCGAAAGCTATTTCGCTCCCTTTGACACCCTCGCCGGTGTAAGGGATCCCGCGATGTTCCAGAATTCTTTGAATCTGGCCATCTTCACCAAAGGTCCCATGGATGGTAATAAAAGCGAGATCGACATCGTCCGGCAGTTGGAAGTTTTCATCGCGGACATCTATTTCAATCACTTCGGCGCCTAACGACCGTAGCGCTTTCGCTACACCTCGCCCGGTCGCAAGCGAAACCTCTCGCTCCGATCCTGGCCCTCCCATGAGCACAGCAATTTTCTTTGGTAAATTGATCATAAGCTCATTCCTGTCATCCCGAGCGGAGTCGAGGGATCCCGTGGTTCTACCTTAAACTTAGGCTCGCGGGATTCTTCGACTGCGTTTCGCTTCGCTTCACTACGCTCAGAATGACGGCAAAAAGAAATCATTCCGGTTCTCCAACGATTTCCACTTCGGTCTCCAATTCGATTCCGCGCTTTTTCCGTGCGACGCTCTTGATGTCATCAATCAGCTCAAGTACTTCCGATGCCGTTGCGTGGCCATCGTTCACGATAAAGTTGCCGTGTACCCGCGACACGCGCGCATTTCCGACGCGCGAGTTCTTCAGCCCTAGTTCGTCCACTAATTTGCCGGCTGGAATGGTGGCAGGATTTTTGAAAATGCAGCCTGCGCTTTTGGCGACTGGCTGGGTCGTGCGCCGTTTCTCCTGCGATTCGCGCAAACGTGTATCGATTTCTCCGCGCTCGGCAGGTTGCCCACCGAACGTAGCCGAAACTGCAAAGTTTTTTTCGAGCAATGGGAACCGCCGATAAAAAACTTCCAACTCATTGCGATTCTTCACGTGCGAATTTCCATCGGCATCAAGATAACGAATGCGCGTTACGTTCTCGAAAGTTTGCGCGCCCATCGCGCCGGCATTCATGCGCAATCCGCCGCCGACGGTGCCCGGAATCCCTTCCATCCATTCGAGTCCGCCAATATTTGCTGCACGCGCGGCGTAAGCCACCTGCCTCAACTTTACGCCTGCGCCTGCCGTGATCTCGCACCCCGCGACCTCGATTTTCTCGAAATCGCCGCCCCGCGGATGAACGACCACCCCGCGGAGGCCGCCGTCGCGAACGAGAAGATTCGAACCTCGCCCGATAACAAACAGAGGCAGATGTTCGTCGCGGCAAAAACGAATCAGTTCCGAGAAGCCCTGTTCGGTACGCGGTTCGACCCAAAACTGCGCCGGACCGCCAACGCGCAGCGTCGTATGGTTCGACAGCGGCTCGTAAAGACGGACCTCACCCTCTTCGCCAACAATAGCCTTTAGTTTCTCAGCGATCACTAGATCGGCGGCGAGGATCTCCAGTTGTTCGTGGATGTTGCCGGCGCCGAGACTCAAAACAAGATCGCCGGCCTCCAGCATGTTTCCCACCTCACGATGCACCGATTGCAGATGTGGCTGATAAGTGACTCCGTGGTGCGCATGTCGCACGATTTCATCGACGATAGTCCGACCTGTGATTCCGGGAATCGGGGGCTCGCTGGCAGGATAGACATCCGTGACCATAACTCGGTCGGCATCGTCGAAGGCGCTGCCAAATTCGCGGCATAGCGCTTTTGTTCGTGAGAAACGGTGCGGCTGAAACATTGTGACGAGACGTCGCCGGCCGATCGATTTTGCTGCCCGAAGCGTGGCACGAATTTCCGTCGGATGATGCGCATAATCGTCCACGAGCAGAAACCTATCGCTCGCGTATTTGATCTCGAACCGGCGGCGCGCGTGCTCGAATTTCCGAAGCGATGCCGTGATCTTGTCGAACGGAATAGAAAGCTCGGAAGCGAGCGCGATTACCCCAAGCGCATTATGCACGTTGTGTTCTCCGGGGACATTGAGAGTTGCCTGCCCGAGTTTCTCGCCGCGGCGAACAACTAAAAAGGATGAACCAAAATTCCGCAGCTCGACGTCGGCTCCACGGTAATCCGCCTGCTCGGAAAATCCGTAGGACACCGCGCGTTTGCGTTTGCCGCACAATCGCGCGGTGTTCGGATCGTCGACGTTGTAGAGAACGCTTCCGCTGGTTTGATCGATGAGTTGCGCAAACACTTCTTCGATGGCGGCGAGATCGGGATAGAAATCGAGGTGCTCTTCCTCGATGTTTAGAATGACCGCGTGCTCGGGATGAAAGCAGCGCAACGTGCCGTCGCTTTCGTCGCCTTCGGCAACGAAATATTCGCCACGCTGGTTCCAGTACGCGTTCGTTCCGAGAATCGGAATTTCGGCGCCCACATAGTGCGACGGATGCAGTCCGCCTTCGCGAAGCACATGTGCCATCATTGCTGAAGTGGTTGTTTTGCCGTGCATTCCGGCAATCACAATGCCGCGCTTGGCCTGCATGATCGCAGCGACGGCTTCAGCGCGACGGAACAGCGGTTTTCCGCAACTGCGCGCGGTTAGGAGAATTGGATTGTCGTCCTTAATCGCGGAGGAAAAAACAATAAGGTCCGCAGCGTCCGCATGCTTAGCTAGATGCTGTTCATGAAAGCGCAGGCCGAGCCGTTGCAATCGCTCGGTCTCTGTGGTTGTACCTTTGTCCGAGCCGCTTACTACGTGTCCCAGCTCAATGAGAAGCCCGGCAAGACCGCTCATACCGCTACCCGCAACACCAACAAGGTGAATCCGATGCTGTTCAGTGGTCAGAAATCGCGACAGGTCTGGCAACGCATTACGACGCCGAAATTCTTTGCGCGGAGAATCGGCGCGCATGGCAGTGGCTTCAGGCGTGAGCTTCATGAGTGGTATATTTTTCAATCGCGCTAACCACGCGACCAGCTGCATCATTCGGCGCGAGACGCGCACAATTCGCCGCCATTTGCTGTAGCCGTTGTGGATCTTCCACCAACTCGCGGATGTTGCGCGCGAGCAATTCACCGGAGAGATCCGACTGCTTTAGAAGAATTGCCGCATCAGCGCGAGCGTAGATTTCTGCATTGCGCGTTTGGTGATCATCCGCGGCGTACGGAAATGGAATCAGGATGCCGGGCAACGAAAAGCCGGCGAACTCCGCCAGGCTCGCCGCGCCCGCTCGCGCAACGACAAGGTCTGCGGCGCTGTACACTTCCTCCATCTGATGATGAAACGCGCCGATGTAAGCAGAGACATTTTCCCGGCGATAGTTGTCTGCAACCAGGCGTTCATCCCGCGCACCGGCGAGGTGGATCACCTGGAGCGGCACACCTTGCAAGAACGGTAGCGCTTTTATTAGCGCCTGATTGATTCCGCTGGCGCCCTGGCTGCCGCCCATCACCAGCAGTGTGGGCAGATCCTCGCGCAATCCGAGTTTCCGCCGCGAATCTGTGCGGTCTACGCGCACCAGTTCGGTGCGAACCGGTGTGCCGGTGACTTCGGTACGCGTCTTCGGAAAAAATGGCGCGCATTCCTTGAAACCCAGCATAACGGTATTCACCACCCGCGCGGTCCAACGGTTCGCTTTTCCAGGGACGGCGTTCGATTCGTGAATAAACGTGGCTATTCCGCGGAATCGCCCGGCCAGAACTGGCGCGGTGGAAGTGAACCCGCCCATGCCCAGAACGGCGTGTGGATTGAACTTGCGATAGATAGACCGGCAAAGTGACAAGCTTTCAACAAACCGGCGAGTGAACCCAAAAAACGCCGGCGAAAATCGCGAAGGCAACCCTACAGTCGGTAATTTTTCAACTTGGAAATTGGTCCGGCCGGAAAGCGCCACTGCGTCGATGTCCTTTTCGGAAACCAACAGCATCACTGCGTGGCCGCGATTTTGCAGCACTTCCGCCACAGCAATGCCCGGGAAAAGATGTCCACCGGTTCCTCCGCATGCGATTACAGCGTTCATATGGGGCTAATCTGAGTTACGGGTTAATTAAATTCGCAGTGTTAATTTTGCGTTCATCGTGGCGCGTTTCACCGGCGGCGGCTCGAGAATACCTTGGCGATAAATGTTTACCAACATGCCAATGCCAAACATACACGCGGCCAGGTTCGAACCTCCATAGCTGATAAACGGCAGCGGGAGTCCCTTGTTAGGCAGAAGCGACGTCGTCACGCCGATGTTGACCGCTGCCTGCAAGGCGAGGAGTGAAACGATCCCGCAACCGAGCAGCAGTCCAAAACGATCACGAGCGTGCAGCGCAATCATGATGCCGCAAACAATTATCACAACGAACAAAAAAACTACCAAAAGACTGAACCGCAGACCAAGTTCTTCGCCGATGATTGGAAAAATGAAATCCGTATGTGCGTACGGCAGATACAGCATCTTCTGCCGGCCATTGCCCAGTCCAAGCCCGTCCATGCCGCCGCTGCCCCAGGCGATCAATGCCTGCATTTGCTGCAAGCCGGCGTCGTCCTTGTAGGTTTGCGGATGAAGAAACGCGGAGAGCCGCCCCATGCGCTCCGAGATTTGCGTAGCAACGACCAGTAATCCGCCCAAACCTGCTACCGCCAGGCCCCCCAGCAATAGAGGATTGGTGCCGGCAATGAACATTACAACGAATGCCGTTGTTCCGATTAAGGCTGTAGTGCCCAGATCGACTTCCCCCAGCACAAGCGCAGCGGGCAAGCTGATAATTGCCAGTGGAATAATGAACCCCGACAACGCGTTGCCGTTGGGTTTTTCATGTCGCGCAAACCAAGCAGCGAGGAAAAAGATCGTCGCGATTTTTGCGAACTCCGATGGCTGAAAGGTAATCAGGCCATAGCCGATCCATCGGCGCGACCCGTTGATGCGCATTCCGATGTGCGGGATGTAGCAAAGCGCCAAAGCGGCCAGCGCCACCGCGAACCAAAGCCACCACGTTTTTTGCCAGAATTGATAATTCACGAGCGCCGCAAAAATGCACCCGACAAGTCCAATCCCAATCCAAATCGCCTGGCGTTTAATGAAAAAATAAACGTCTCCATGACTGTCGCGTGCGTAGGCGCTCGTGCTGAAGAGCATCACGATGCCGATAACGAGCAGTCCCAGCACTGCTAAAAAAAGTATGTAGGCGCTTTTACGACGCATAGGGTGTTAACGCATGAAAGCGACGCGAGGACGCGTGCGCACTCCAGAAGCTTCCGCGAAATGAAGCACTCGTGTCCGTAGATTTTACGCGAAGCGCTTTGGGAGTGCGATGCGTTTTCGCATCGCTTTTCTCGTTACTGATTTCATTTCGTTTTTTCTTTTTATCCGTCGCTTTAGCGCTCGTGGCCTTCGGTTTTGCTGCTTCCGGAATTAAAAGCTTTTGCCCGATCTTCAATTTGTGTGGGTCGTCAATGTGATTGAGCGTCATCAAATCGTTGTAGGAGACTTTCAATTTCTTTGCGATTCCGACTGGACTATCGCCCTTCTTCACAACGTAAGTCTTTCCTGAAGACGGAGGCGTCTTTGCCTGTTCGTCCTTCGCAGGTGAATGAGAAGGTTTCGGGTCATGTTGGCGATCGCTCTCCTTTTGCACCGCAGCGACTCGAGCCTTGTCAGTACTCGCGTGATTTGCTGTTTGCGCGGTGTCAGCGGATTTGTTTTCCGTTTCGGTTGACGTCGTCGGCACGAATGCACGTTCACGCGTCTTGATGGCGTTAAACGCAATGATTCCCGAGACGGCAACTACGTGTAGAAGCAAAACAATCAGCAATGCGCGAGACAACTTCATGTTTGGCTCTGGAATGCCTTCGAAGTCCATTCCTGCGGACGCCGCCGACACGCGGCGCGCCGTCGCCGCCGATAGTTTCTTACCGCTGAAAAGGCGCGGGATCTTAATCCGTTTCATTGCGGGAGCGTTTGCACCAGTTTGCGAAATTGATCGCCGCGATCGGCGTAGCTTTTGAACATGTCGAACGATGATGTACCGGGAGAGAACAGGACAACATCGCCTGCACTGGCGAGACTGCGCGCGCGCTCGACAGCGTCGGCGAGTGAAGTTGCGATTCCGGATTTGACCGCGCCGTCCCATGAGTGCCTGATGCTCTCAGCCATTTCGCCGATCAGGACCGCTGATTTAACTTTGTCTTTCACCAGAGAACGCAACGGATCGAACGTGAATCCTTTGTCTTTGCCGCCGGCGATGAGCACCACCGGTTTGGTCTGTGCGGCCAGGGCTTTCTCGACCGCGTCCAGGTTGGTTGCCTTCGAGTCGTTGACGTATTCGACGCCATCGAGTTCGCGCACAAATTCGCACCGGTGCGGGCGCGGCTCGTAATCGCGAATCGCCGGCACCATCTGGGCGAACGACAATCCACGGGCAACGCCGACAGCGAGCGTCGCCATCAGGTTCTCGATGTTATGTAGCCCGGGCAGCTTCGTGTCAGCCAGGCGCAGGACGGGCTGACTTTCATAGACGATTGCGCCGTCGGATAACCGGAAATCGGCGCGATTGGAATAAGCGCTGAAGGTAATTCGGGCTGGTCGAATCGCCGGAAGCGCTTCCGCGGCGTTGACGACCGCGACATCCTGCTCGGTTTGATTTTGGAAAATGCGCAGCTTGGCCGCGCGATATTCAGTGACGGAACGATAACGATTCAAGTGGTCGGGAGCGAAGTTGAGCCAGAGGCTTATCGACGGACGAAATGCGCGGATCGCTTCTAGTTGGAACGAACTCACTTCAACCGTAAGCACATCCAACGGCTGTTTTTCACGCGCGACCTCTGAAAGTGGCTTGCCGATATTGCCGCAAGCGATCGTTCGCTGACCGCAGGCATTCAGCATTTGCGCCAGCAATTCTGTCGTTGTGGTTTTTCCGTTCGTGCCTGTTACCGCAATGACTGGGATTTCGCAGGAGCGCCAACCCAGCTCGAGCTCGCTAATAGTTTCAATTCCGCGCGAGGAAAAATTGCGCGCCAACGGAGAAATTGGATCGATGCCCGGACTTAGGGCCATCCAGTCGTACACAGATGAGTCCCGGTCCGCCTCAGATCCACAAACGACACGTACGCCGTGTGCCCGCAGATTATCCAGCGTGGATTTCAGCAAATTATTTTCGCCGGCGCTGTCGAGCACTGTGACCTGTGCTCCTTCCGACGCGAGCAGCAACGCTGCGGCGCTCCCGCTTAGCCCTGCTCCAAGCACGGCCACGTTTTGGTTTTTGTAGCGTCCGTTGTTCATCGCAATTTGAGCGTGGCCAGCCCGAGCAAGGCGAAGATGATCGAAAGAATCCAGAAGCGAACGATGACGGTCGTTTCCTTCCAGCCGGTTAACTCGAAGTGATGATGAAGCGGAGACATGACGAAAAACCGCTTGCCGGTGAGTTTGAAGCTAAGCACCTGCAAAATCACTGAGACGGCTTCGATCACGAAAACGCCGCCCACCACGGCCAGAAGCAGCTCCTGCTTGCAACAAATAGCCACTACCCCAATCATGCCGCCGATGGCCAGCGATCCAGTGTCGCCCATGAAAACCTTTGCTGGATAACAATTGAACCAGAGAAAGCCCAGCCCTGCGCCGATAAGCGCTGAGCAAACAACGGTCAGTTCTCCGGCGAACGGATAAAACGGCACCTGTAAGTACTCCGCCACGCGGAAATTGCCGGCCGCGTAACAGAGCAAGGCATACGCAAATGCCACGGTGATGGTGCAACCGATTGCCAAACCATCCAGCCCGTCAGTGAGATTCACCGCGTTGGATGTCCCGACGATGACCAGCGCAAAAAACACGAAGGTGAACCAGCTCATATTCGCAATCACCGGCGTTTTGAAGAAAGGCACGTAGAGCGTACGAGCCTGCACTTCCAGCAATGGATCGGTGAGAAAGATGCCGGTGATAATCGCCGCGAGAAGAATTTGGAAAGCGAGTTTAATCCGGCCGTGAATCCCTTCGGATTTCTTTTTCGTGACTTTTAGATAATCATCGGCGAACCCGAGTCCGCCGAGGTAAACCATGCTGAATAACGCGAGCCAGACGAACTTGTTGTCGAGACGCGCCCAGAGGATGCTCGATATAACCACGGCGCCAATCACCAGCACGCCGCCCATGGTCGGTGTGCCTTGCTTCACCCCTTGCAGTTCGGCAAGTCGGTGGACTTCTGCTGCGCCGCGAATCGGTTGTTCGACTTTCAGTGCCCGCAGCTTTGCGATAATGAAATTTCCAAAAATCAGGGTGGTCAAAAATGCGGTGACCGCCGCAGCAATGGCCCGGAAGGTGACGTAAAGAAAAACATTGAACCCGATGAAGTGGCTGCTCAGGTGATGGAGGTAGTACATCATGGCGAAGTCACGAATGCCGAATTTTGACTGCCGAATTGCTCGATTACTTCCTCCGTGCGCGCGGCGCGACTGCCCTTGATCAGAACGAGGTCCCCCGGCTCGGCCATTTCGCCTAACAACTTGGCAGCTTCGCCGGTCGATCGTGCGGACAAAACCTTGTCCAAGCCGGCGGCGCGTGCGCCTTCCGCAATCAGTTCCGCCGCGTCGCCAATCGTGATCAGTTGATCCACCCCGAGCATCGCTGCGGTCTCACCGATCTCCCGGTGTCCGCGCTCCGATTCGGAACCTAATTCCCGCATCTCGCCAAGCACCGCGATGCGTTTCCCCTCCGTGTTGAGCTCGACCAACGTGCGCAACGCCGCTTTCATCGAGTCCGGGTTGGCGTTGTAGCTGTCGTCGAGAAATTGCACGCCGCCGATTTCCTTGATTTGCAAGCGCGCTTTGGTGAGCGGGGCCGCGGAGAGGCCAGCAGCACATTCCTCGATGGATAGTGAAAATGCCCGCCCAGCGGCGACGGCCAGCAATGAATTCTGCACCATGTGCAAACCCGCAACGGGAAGTTGCGCGCGGCAACGATGCGCGTCCTCGACAATTGTGAACTCTGAGCCGTCGGCGCTCTGGCGAATTTCGATGGCCCGCACGGCTCCGCCTGTCGTTCCTGTTAACACAACTTTTGCGCGGGTGCGCGCAGCGATTCCTTCACTGAACGGATCGTCGGCATTCAGAATCACTGTTCCTTGCGGCTCGATCGCTTCGGCCAGTGCTCCCTTCTCCGCGGCGATCGCCTCGCGAGAACCCATAAACTCGATGTGTGCCACGCCGATGTTTGTGATGATCGCTGCATCGGGCGCGGCGATCTTCGAGAGCGCTGCGATTTCGCCCGGATGATTCATCCCGATCTCCCAGACGGCAACTTCATCCTCCGAAGTCGCTTCCAGTATTGTACGTGGCAGGCCTACGTGATTGTTGAAATTCCCTTCAGTCTTGGTGACCCGAAATCTTCGCGCGAGCACCGAGGCGGCGAAATCCTTCGTGCTCGTCTTGCCATTGCTTCCAGTGATCGCGAGGACTTTCAGGCTGAGCGACTGCCGGTAATTGGCTGCCAGCGTCTGGTAGGCTTGCAGCGTATCGGTCGCACGCAGAAGTGCGAAATTGTTCGGAACATTGCCTGCCCAGTTGAGATCAACGAGCGCGCCTGTAGCACCCGCTTTTGCACTGGCTTCAACAAAATCGTGGCCTTCGAAATTTTCGCCGCGCAATGCAACGAACAATTCACCTGGCTTAATCGTGCGGGAATCGGTGCTGACCTTGTTGATTACGACAGTCCCATCACCGGATGAAAGTGACGCTCCGGCGAACTGTGCGATTTGGGAAAGCGTCAGCGGATTCATAACTAAAGCTCGACGGGATGATCTTCAATCGCGCGGCGCGCGACCTGGATGTCATCGAATGGGATGGTGTAATCTGCGAACTCCTGATAATTTTCGTGCCCTTTGCCTGCGATCAACACAATGTCGCGTGGGCCGGCGAGCGCAATGGCGCGATTGATCGCCTCGGTGCGATCGACAATTTTTTCGTAATGATTCGAGCGAAAGCCCTTTTCGGTTTCCGCGATAATCGCGCTCGGATCTTCCTTGCGCGGATTATCAGAAGTGACGATGGAGTAATCAGCGAGGCGGTCCGCCATCTGCGCCATCAAGGGCCGCTTTTGCCGGTCGCGATCGCCGCCACAACCAAAAACCGTAATCAGCCTATGCGGCTGGAGTTCGCGCAGAGTCTTCAGAACGTTGCCGAGCGCATCGGGAGTGTGTGCGTAATCCACGAACACTTGAAATTGTCGTTTCGCGGGAACCAACTCCAGGCGTCCCGGAACTTGCGGTGCCTTCCCAAGACTCAAAACCGCGCTTCGTAGGTTAATCCCCAACACCTCCGCTGCAGCTAGCGCTGCGATCGAATTTATGACGTTAAAGCGGCCAATCAATGGAAGACGAACGAGGTAACTCTTACCGCGCGCGTCAAGTTGATACGATGTTCCGGTGAATTCGGCGCGATAGTTTGAAGCGCGGAAATCCGCGCGCGACCCCATCCCATACGTAACAACGGCCGCGCTTTTATCCAGCCTGCTGAGCAGCTTCTGGCCGTAACGGTCGTCGATGTTCACAATCGCCACCGGTTTGGTCTTTTGTTTTTGGCCGGCCAGTCCAGTGAAGAGCTTCGCCTTCGCTTGAAAGTAGTTTTCCATCGTGCCGTGAAAATCGAGATGGTCCTGAGTCAAATTGGTGAAGACGGCGACGTTCCATTCGATACCGCGTGTGCGCTCCTGCGCCAGGGCGTGCGAAGAGACTTCCGTCGCCGCGGCTTTACAACCGGCATTGGCGATCTGCGCCAGTAGCTCTTGTAAATCGAGCGATTCGGGTGTGGTGCGAATAGCCGGCAAAATCCTCTCGCCGATCTCGTATCGAACCGTGCCGATTAACCCGCAACGTAATCCTGCGTTTTCGCAGATGTGTTTGATGAGAAATGTCGTCGTGGTCTTACCATTTGTGCCTGTGACCGCGGCGAGTTTTAATTTGCGTGCCGGGTGTCCGTAAAAGGCTGCTGAAAAATCCGCGAGCGCAGTCCGGGTATTTTCAACAAGCAGGCAAGTGACGCGTGGATCTTTTTGTTCCCGCTCGGCTACGATCACCGACGCCCCTTTATCGATGGCGTGACCGATGAACTGGTGCCCATCGGCTTTCTCACCCCGCAAGGCCACGAACATGGTGTGCCTTTGCACTCGCCGCGAGTCATACGCGATGTTTTCCACCGGGCGATCAACTGACCCGAAGACTTGGCGAACTGGAGTCGAAGCGAGAAGGGTCTTGAGCTGCATGAGGCTTTAACATCCCCGAGAGGAGACGGATTCGCTACGGCGAACCGGGACGAGGCACTCAACGTCGCGAACCATCGGTTAAGGCGATTCGTTCCGCCGACACTTTGCGAAGTCGCTCTGCCGGCTTTGGTTTTTCGACTCGCTGAATGGGAATCGCTTTGCGAATCTCCTCATGCGGCTCAAGGTCAAGATAACGGGCGGCCTTCTCGGCAACGTGGGAAAAAATCGGCCCGGCAACAAGCCCGCCGTAATTCAATTCGGGTTTGCTCGTGTGCGCATCGTCCAGCACGACCAGTCCGACAAACTCAGGGTGATCAGCCGGAAGATAGCCGACGAACGAAACGACGTACTTCCCGTGGTCGTATCCGCCATGCGGATTGACCTTTTGCGCGGTTCCGGTTTTCCCGGCAATCGTAAACCCCGGCACAGCAGCAGCGGCAGCGGTTCCTTGATCGCTGACAACGCCGCGCAACGCGTCACCAATTTGTTTAGCAGTTTCAGCAGAGATGACCTGGCGCAGTACCGTTGGCGAAACTGAGCTGATGATTTTGCCGTCCGATGCCGTGACCGATTTTATAATCCTCGGCGTTAACAGTTTGCCGCCGTTGGCGATCGTTGCCATTGCCGATGTCATCTGCAATGGCGTAACGCCGACTTCGTGCCCCATCGGAATGCGGGTGATGGAAATTTTACTCCAGGTTTGTGGCGGTCGAATCACACCATTGATCTCACCCGGCAGTTCGATTCCAGTGCGCTCGCCAAATCCAAAGCGCCGGATGTATTCGTAAAATTTTTGGTCGCCGATGCTGAGAGCAAGTTTCGCTGCCCCGATATTGCTCGATTTGACCAGAATGTCGCGCACGCTCAGGTAGCCAAACGCGCGATGATCATGCAGAGCCGAGCCCCCATAGTTCCAAAGGCCGTTTTCGCAAAAAACCTGTGAATCAGGACGCAACTTGTGTTCATTGAGAGCAGAGGCAGCGGCTACGATCTTGAAGGTTGACCCCGGCTCCATCATGTCGATGATGGCCCGATTTTTCATTTGCTCGGGCTTGGCCTCGGAGCGGAGGTTTAAATCGAAGTTCGGGCGATTGGCGATGGCTAGGATTTCGCCGGTCTGCGGCCGCATCAGAATGATCGTGGCCTTTTGTGGAGAATACTCCTTCATAGCCGCGTCGATTTCCTCTTCGACAATGCTTTGGAGACCAAGATCGACGGTCAGATGCACCTGGTAACCGTCCCGCGGCGCGCGCTCCTGCCCGCGATAAGGCACGATCTCCTTGCCGGCGCGGTTGTGCTCGATGAAACGATAGCCGTCTTGTCCGTGGAGGTATTCTTCCATTGAGGCTTCAACACCCTGGACGCCGTGGCGATCGAAATCCGTAAACCCAATCACGTGGCAAAGCATCGAGGCGTTGGGGTAGATGCGTATGGCGTCATGCTCGAATTGGAGTCCGCTCAGTTTGCCGGCGTGGAGTTTTTCACGCAGCGCATTTGCTCGCGCCGCCGGTACCTCGCGTTTGATGACGATGTAGCGACGACCGCTGTTTAATTTTTCGGCGAGTTCCGAGGAGGGGATCTCCAGCTCGGCGTTCAGGAGATCAACGGTTGCTTGCACATCGCTAAGATGCGTGGCGTCGGCCACGACTGTTTCCACAGGAACGTTGTGCGCGAGAACTTCATTGTTCGCGTCCAGGATCATGCCGCGTTCGGCGTGAATGATCTGCCTGTTAACGTTTTTTTCGGCAGCGAGCTCGGCGTATTCGTCGTGCTTGATTGCCTGGAGATAAATCAGGCGAAACGAAAAGATGCTGAACAGGCCGATAAAAGCAGCACACACCAGCGCGCAACGAGTTCGGCTACTTGGATTCATGTTGCGGTAAGGGATTCGCTACGGGTTGAATCGTCTCTTCGTCGGTAGATCGCTCCGGAACTGTGAGCCGCACGATCTTTGAATCCGAGACGGGGATCATTTTCAGGTACCCTTCTTTCAAGCGGCGCTGCAAAGCTGTGCGCGACGTGAGCGCCTGGATCTGTCCGGCGGCGTCATAGTTTTTAGTGCGCAGCATCGCGAGCTCGCCCTCCACTGCCTTTCTGCGCTCACCAAGCTGATATAGTTGCAGCGTCAAATACACATAAGCCAACCCGGCAAGCGCGAGAAATGCCGTCATCACAATCCAGCGCGCCAGTGAGGCGGCGTTCACCGTATTGCAATTTCGTCGACGTGATCGGTTCATTTGATCTTCTCCGCTACGCGCAGCTTTGCGCTTCGCGATCTGGGATTCGCGCGCTGTTCTTCCTCGCCCGGCTCTATGGGTTTCGGCGTAATAAGCGCAAAGTCCCAGTCGGGGTTCCGCCGCGGTTCAGGCCATTCGGGTCTGTCGAGCCATTCCTTGCTATGATCCCGAAAGAAGTTTTTCACTATCCGGTCCTCCAGCGAATGGAAAGTGATTACCGCGATTCGTCCTCCCCGCTCTAGTCGGGGAGTTAAGACGCGCAGGCCTTGTTCCAGTGCTCCAAGCTCATCGTTCACTTCCATCCGCAGCGCTTGAAACACTTGAGTGGCCGGATGCTGTCGTCCGTGACGCCCCACCAGCTTTTCAATTGTGCGCGCGAGCGGGAGGGTTTCGCGAAACGGCGAAGTCTTGCGTATTTTCACGATCATGCTCGCGATGCGTCGCGCGGCGGGTTCTTCGCCGAGCTCACGAAAGATGCGGGTCAATTCCTCTTCGCTGTAATCGTTAACGATTGTCGCCGCTGTAAGGCTCGTTTGCGGATCCATCCGCATGTCGAGCGGACCGTTTCGAACCAAACTGAAACCGCGCTCCGCGTTTTCGAGTTGCCGGGAAGAAACACCCAGATCAAGAAGCGCGCCTCCGATGCTGCGAATCCCGAGCTCGTCGAGAACACGATCTGCGTATCGGAAATTTGCCTGCCGCACGATGATCCTCCGGCCAAGATGCGCCAGACGCTCGGTCACGTGCCGGACTGCAGCCGGATCCTGATCCAAAGCCAGAACATCGGCACCGCTTTCTATAAGCGCTTCAGTGTCGCCGCCGCCCCCGCACGTTCCGTCGAGGATCAGCGCGCCTGCTTTCGGCTTGAGTAGTTCAAGCGCTTCCTTCTGCAAAACGGGACGATGGTAAATGAATTCCTCCGCCGGCTGCGTGGACTCTTCTGGTGCTCTTGGATTGATGGCGAGCCATGCAGGCGGCTCGATCCAGAGCGGATTCATGACGAGTTGACGCACCATACGCTTACAATCCAATCTCCTTTGCTACATGCTGGTAGGTAGCCGTTTCCTCTTCGTGTGCCCGTTGCCACCGTTGCAAATTCCAAATTTCAAAACGCCCGCGATTGCCTACAAGCGCGACTTCATTTTTTAATCCAACTTTTTGGCAAAGTTCGTCAGGCAAAACCAAGCGACCCTGCCGATCCGCGCCTGCGTGTTGAGCGCGAGAATGCAGCTGACGCAGGAACACGCGGCGATCGCGCGCGGAAACCATCTCATTCGTTTCCGCGGCCGAACTCATTTTCGCGAACTCCTTTGGCGACATGACCAGCAGAAACTGGTGTGTTGCCTCAGGCAAAAGAATGAAATCCTCAGGGCGATCGCGACGCCAACGCGATGGGATTGTAATTCGATTCTTCTCGTCAATGGAATGCCGGAACTCTCCAGCATAGAAGCGTTCGGGTTGGGAATCGGCGTCCATTGGTCGCGTGGAGTAATAGCCCACTTTACTCCACTTGACCCCACCTTTAACCACCTCCACGGGAAACGGTCAATAAAAATCTTCAGCCGATTTGCTCCGGGTTTAGTCGAGACGAGAGAGGTGAGGGTCACCCCCGGTTTTCGCCGCAATGACATGCACGAACGTTCTGTTGCGCTGCCACAGCGAAATTTGTAAGGTCGTCCGAATCATGAAAGGTTTCCGGTTCGCGTCCGGGCTCGCGTGCGCTCTTCTCATGTGCGGCGGCGCGACCGCATTCGGTCAAGCTTCGAGTGACGCCGTGCGAGTCACGATGTCAATGCATCCAGATGGGTCACGCACGGTTTACAACTTCGACAACGCACAGCACACAGCAGTGTCGACGACAACGGATCCGGATGGCAAAGTTCGTCAGACGATTCATTATCAACTCGACAACGCTGGCCGGTTCTCGACCGGAGAAGTCTCCGGACCAGATGGTCGTGTACGGCTCAAGAGCCGTTACAAGTACGACGAGGCGGGCCATATTCTGGAAGAAGGTCAAAGCGCAGCCGACGGCACGCTTCTGAACAAGATCGTTTACAGCTACGATTCAGCGGGCAGGCAAACTGGTTATTCTGTCTTTGACGGTTCCGGCAAATTAGTGAGCCGCACAGGCGGCTCCGCCGCTCGCCCATCCCCGTCGCCAAAACCCCGCGAAAAAACGAAGCGATGACTGGTTAGGGCGTTGGGGCGGTTTTTGGCGAAGAGGACCGCGTGTCTTGCGTCTCGAGCGGCAATTTCAGATTGTTAAAGTCGGTACCGCGGATTGTAAATGTGCAGTCGCGTCCGTCCACGCGTGCGCAAAATGTGCCGTCGTTGTTTTGAGCGCCGACGGTGAGTTTCTGTGGTGTCTTGTTGTCGGGTGAGGTCGCGAAGCTGACTACGAGTTGCGGTTTATCGAACCCTTGCTGAGGTGTGGTCGTTCCGAGCCAGCGCACCGCATACAAGTTCGACAAGCTTGTGAGCAGCGATTGCAAATTGGCCTGATTGATTGCGCCGTTTCCTTTCAGCCAATGCCACTGGTTGTTTTGATCGTGTTCTAACGAAAGCTCTTTGTCAGTTGTGATGGTTATCCTATGAATCTGCTCCGGCTTAAATTTGAAGATCGACAACTCCTGCCATTGCAGGGGATCAGGTGAAATCTGCTCGAGCAACCCGCGACGCACTGCCGCGACAAAAGGTTCATCGGTGAGGCGCGCGTAAACGTTGTCGCCTTCATCTTTTCCGAAAGCAATTGTGGCGAACGGTTGCTCGCCCGCTTTCGTTTCGGCCGTGTTCTCTGAGGCAAATGAACTGAACGTCAATTGCAGCTGCGGCCTATCGAGGCCGTACTTCGGCAGATTAGAAGCGACGTCTTCGACGAATTTTGTCACACGTTCATTTTGTAGCGCGTCGATCATGCGCCGAACTCCGCCTGCATCTGCTGGCGCGTTGTTTCGGTTGGCGATTGTCCAGTTCCCGTCTTTGCGCGCGAGAACGGTTTTGGTTTTGCCCGGCGCGTCGATCGTGATCCGATCAAGAATGTTGGTGTCGATCCGAACCAGATGGTTGTCCCGCAAGTCGGCGGGCTTCGTGTTAAGAATCTCTTCGATTTTTTCCGGCAACGTGTAAACAGAGCCGCGAGGAGCGAACCGCACGTACAACTGCTCTTTTTCTTTTTCAGGTATCGCGCCGATTTGCAGCGTCTGCCCTTTGTCCTCCCGGCCGGCAACTTTGATAGACTCGCCAATTTCAACTTTCTGATCTTTTTTCCGCTCCTGATCGAACAGCGTGATTGATCCGCGCGGCTCCGCTAATCCGTAAGGGCGCAGGTCGCCACGATCGTCAGCCACAAATTGTCCGACGCGCGCCGACGTCACCTGCGAGATCAGGTCATTAACTTTCTGATCATCTGCGCGAGCGCGGAGCGGTTTTAGGATCTCCCAGTTCGTATCTTTCTTCTCCAGTTCGATTTCGCCGGCGGGCGTTTTCAATACCACCCGAAGCACCTGCGCGTTACTCAAGTCGGTCAGTTTTCTGTCCCGAAATTCCTCGGGTTTTTTGTCTATGTCTTTCTTAACCGATTGGCCGGCAAGAAACGTTTCCTTTGAGTTCTGGAAGCGCACATACATCCGGCCTTCCATTGCAGCGTCTTTGCCGAACAAAATTTCCGGCGGCCGATCTTGCCCGAGCAATTTCAGTTTCAGTTTCGGATTGTGCAGACCGTACTCAGCCAGCTTGCTCTTATCGGCGTCGATCTCTTTGGCCGGGATGGTTCCCTCCTTTGGCCAGCTCTCCAAATCCGACAACAAAGTTTCGACTAATGCGTTATCGGCCTGGTCCTTAATAGGCGTTTCCAGGCGCCATTTGTTTTCGCTGTGTCGGATCTCGATCTTTTGGTCGCCGTTTTGAATCACGATTCCGTCGATCTTGGTTCGATCAAAATTGACCATGTTCTGCGCCTGACGCCGGGCTTCTTCCGTGCTGGGCCGCTTCATTTCGAAAAATCTAAAATAAGCGACGCCAGCGAGCGTAATGATCGCCAGGATGAGCGTGTTCCTCCAATTCATGTCAGACGCGACGTTGCCACCAGACGACTGTTCCAATGACAGCGGGAATCAGCGGCATCAGGACGAGAAGAATCCAACGCAGCCGGCGCAGTCCTTCCGGCTCGATGCTGAACGTAAGCGGCTTCGGAATTTTCGGCGCGATACCGATCATTTGTTCGCGGCTCAACAGCCAGTTCACTGCGCCGGAAACAAAATCGAGCGCCGTCTGATCCTGCATGATGGCGCTGTCTTGAACGAATGTGGCATTGCTCACCGCTACGAGCCGTGACGAGTTCACCTGCACGCGAGCATCGGCGCTGCCGCCTTTTTCCGCTGAGGCAGCGATTGTCAGAAGCACATCGCCGGCTTTCTGCGCGTCCGCTTGCAGCTTCACCTGATTGTCTGAGTTGTAATCGGTCTCGGCAAAATAGCCTTTTTCTGCCTGGATGAGCGGCTCCAGCCGGATGTTAACAGCTCGTCCGCGGTTCGGATCCAGTGTGAGTGAAGCGGTGGCGCCGACAAAAATCGCCCGCACATCGGCGAGCCGCTTTGTAACCGGGCTGTCACCGAGGAAATGCGCCTGGACATCTCTCGTCAGTGCGAGCTCTTGGATTCCTGTGCGCATGAAAACCATTAGCCTGTCGTCATTTACTTTGATGCCCAGCTCATCGAGAAAAGCACGTAGTCTTGGTATGTTCGCTGCCGGGTCGACAAAAACCAGGATGCGTCCCTGTTTGTCCCAGAAATTGCGCAGCACTTGCATTTCGCGATCGGAAAAATCGTACTGGGGCCCGACGATCATCACTGCATTGACATCAGCCGGGATTGCAGGCTGATCGAGAAGGTTCAGCTCTTGAAACTTGATGTTTTCATTCTCGATAAACGTTTTCAGCAGCGTGACCGGGCTCGTGGGCGCCGAAAGCGCCGGTTCCTTGTGACCCGTGACGTATCCCAGGGTCTTCTTTTTCCCTTCCACGAGGTCGATCATCGCGCTGGTGATCGCCTGCTCGCCTTTGAATGCGGCGACCCGCGGACCTTCGCCGAGCGCCGTCCCGCTCTGGTCAATATCGGCCATCTCCGATGCCTTCACTGTTTTGTTACGCCCGTCGTAGTCGAGCACCAAAAGGCTTTCGTCGGTGACGACCTTGTATTTATCGAACAACTCCTTGGCCCGGGAAAGATTCCGCTCCGGATCGATCTGCTCGACGTCGATCTTTCCTTTCCCGGCGTACTGATATTCGGTCAGCAGGTTCTGAACGTCCGCACTGATCGGCGTGCTCGGTGAAAAGAAAACCGTGATGCGCATCTTGCCCTTGAGCGTGTCAAGGAAACGCTTCGTCTTGTCTGACAACGCATATTTCTGGTCGCGTGAAAAATCCCAGCGCTTGTAGTGTTTGAAAGCAAGCGAGTTCACCATTGCGGCGAGAAAGAGGATCAGCACGATCTGGACAACAACGTTGAGACCGATCCGGACCCGGCCAATTTTAATCCTGCGGCGCGTACCAGGCTCCTTTGATTCATCAGCCATATATCAAAGCCTCCATTTCCTGGATTGGAATGCCTGATAGGTGAGCATCAACATGACCATGGTCATGCTCACGTAAAGAACGATCGGTCGCGTGTCGATGATACCCCGGGAGAACGTTCCCATGTGTTCGATCGCAGAAAAATAGCCCAGCAACTCGCGCGTCTCGGAGGTTACATCGAGCAGGATGAACTGCACCAAGCCGAGGAAGAACAGCAGCGTAATTGCGCAGAACGAAATGATCGCCGCAATAATCTGGTTCCGGGTCAGCACCGATGTGAGGCAACCAATGGAAAGATAAAACATTCCAAGCAGCAAAAGCATCAGGTAAGAGCCGAAGTATGCTCCGGGCGAATGCGCAGCCGGCTGGTTTGTTACTCTCGCGAAAATCCAAAAGTAAAGGAGCGTCGGGATCCAGAGGATCAGGTAAAAAACAAGAGCGCCAACAAATTTCGAGAGCACTACCTGCCAGTCGCGAACAGGCGCAGTCGTGAGCGGTTCGATGGTGCCGAGCTTAAATTCCTCGGCAAACAAGCGCATCGTGATCAACGGAAAAATCAAAACGAACGCGAACCAAAAGAACACTGAATTGAAGAACGCTTCCTGGATCGTGTATTGCACCTGGCGCTGGTTCATGAACGAGACCTGGAAATAAAAATCGATCCCGCTGATGATCAGAAAAAAGATCATCACGATGTACGCGATCGGGGAGTAAAAATAGCTGCGCACTTCGCGGGTGAGTAGGGTCCAGAATTTACGCATAGCTCTGAAGAGATGGAGTAATGGAGTGATGGAGGGATGGAGTAATGCCGTACTCCTCGGGATCCTCCATAATTCTGGCGATCCAGTCGCCGTCGTCGCACTTGTGCTCAAGTTTCTCGATTAGCCGCGACAGCCGGTTTTCTACTTCGTAATGAAGCTCGTCGAAGTTCTTTAATGCCTCCTCAGTGATTTGGTTTGTTCGACTGGGCCCGATCGCGCGAGTCAAGGTTTCTCCGAGCGAGCCGAGTCCCACGTATAAAAACTGCAAATACTCGTTGATGCCGCGCCGGCCGTAACCTTCAGCGATGTTTGCCGAAACGGATTGTGCTGCATCGACTAATTGCGATCGAAGCTTGAAATCAATCAGCACATCACTGTGCGTGAGCTGCCACGCGAGTTGAAACAGGTCCATGGCTCGCTGCCACACGATGAGATTCATGTAGCCGCGATTCTTATTGCGAAGCTTTGTTTGATAGTTCATCACTCCATTACTCCAACACTCCACTTTCCGGTCAGATCTGATCCGGATGGGTCAATTCGACGAAAACGTCCTCGAGCGTTCCGCGGCGCTGAGTGAGTTCGCGCACGGCCCAATGGCGTTCAATGGCGAGCCGGAAAACCTCTTCGCGCACGTCCGCACCCGATTCGACCCGCAACGAGAATTTCTTCCAATCGTCCCCACCGTCCGTGACCACGTCTCGAACGCCCGGAATCTTCTTCAACTGCTCCTCGCCGTTATCATTTCCGACCTTCGCTTCAAGCTCTACGCCGCCGGCTTGTCTGATTTTCCCCAACAAATTCTCCGGCGTATCGCAGGCTTCGATTCGCCCTTTGTGAATGATGATCACTCGGCTGCATGTCATCTCCACCTCGGGCAAGATATGGGTGGAAAGCAAAATCGTGTGCTGCCTGCCTAGATTCTTAATCAACTCCCGCACCTGCCGGATTTGATTTGGGTCGAGACCAATCGTGGGCTCGTCGAGAATGAGGAGATCGGGTTCTGCTAGTAGAGCATCGGCCAGACCGACCCGCTGGCGATAGCCTTTGGATAAAGTGCCGATCAATTTTCGTTCAACGTCTTTAACACCGCAAAGTTCCTTCACATCGCCAACCCGCTCTGCAATCCGCCGGTGCGGCACACCCTTGAGCGCCGCGCGATAATTCAGGTACTCCGTCACACGCATATCGCTATAGAGCGGCACATTTTCGGGCATGTATCCGAGGTGCGCCCGCGCCTGAAGCGATTTTCCAAAAACGTCGAATCCGGCGATGCTCGCGCGGCCGGAAGTCGGCGGCATGAAGCCCGCCAGGATGCGCATGGTCGTGGTTTTGCCGGCGCCGTTCGGCCCAAGAAATCCCATGATTTCGCCCTGGCTAACCTCGAAATTCAAATCCTGGATGGCGGTATGACCAGCGTACCGTTTCGTTAAATTCTCAACCTTGATCATTTTGCGACACTTCGATGAGACAACCGAACCGCGATTGCGTTGCCAATTTTTTTACCGCGCTTTGAGAGTCAGGGCGGCGAGCTCATGATTCTCTCCACGCGCACGGATTATGCCGATCGTAAACTCCACGTCAGCGCCGCTCTCGACTGTTCGCAGCACCTCGTCGACCTGTCTCACGGAAGAGGCCGCCGATTTGTTAATGCGATATAGGACCATTCCGCGTCTAATCCCGGCGTCGTCCGCTGGGCTGTCGGGTTCCACCGCCGTAATCAAGACGCCCCGGCCCCGCAGATAACCGAGCGCATCGCTCAATTCCGAACTCAAGTCTTGCAGCTGCATTCCGAATAATTTCTCGACGCGGACACTGCTTGTTTCGGCAGGCGCAGGCGAGCCGTTAAGTTTCCCCTGCTTCATCGCTATCTGCTTGAAGCGATTGACGCTGTCGCGCACAACATCGGCCGGAATGGCGAAGCCCAGGCCCTGGGTGGGAACGCCTTGTGGCGTAAACGCCATCTTCGCGGACGCAATACCTACCAGTCGGCCGGTTAGATCGACCACCGGTCCGCCGCTGTTGCCGGGATTGATTGCGGCATCGGTCTGTACCAAATCCTTATACTCGGTTTCATCAACGGTGATGTTCCGTTTGACCGCGCTCAGCACGCCGCGGCTGATAGAGCTGCCGTATCCAACAGCATTGCCCACTACCATGACTGTCTGGCCGAGCAAGTTCGGACTAATATCGTCGAGATTGATGAAGGGGAAATCGGTTTGCGCGTCGATTTTGATAAAGGCCAAATCGGTCTTGTCATCGCCCGCAATATAGTGCGCGCGATAGGTTTTCCCGTCGTGAGCGGTTACGTGAATCTTCAAATCCGCAGCACGCTCTACCACGTGCTGGTTCGTTATGATGTAACCTGCCGGATCTATTATGAAACCGGACCCCAGACTTTGCAGCGTCTGACGGACTTCGCGCGGTCGAAACCGGTAACCAAAGAATTGGGAGTAAACATCGTCGAACGGATCGCGCACGGTGCGCTTAACGACGCGCTCGCTATTGATATTCACTACCGCAGGCAAAACCTTCGCTACGGCCAAAACGGCTGGTTCCGAAGCCGGATCGGCCTGTGCAAAAAAAGGTGTTGGGTTTGCAGAACACAGCAGAGCGACAACAAGCGCACAGATGGCGCCTCTGGGTAGCGCACGCGTCTCGCGTGCTGGTTTGAAAGCCTGGCCGTTGCTTCGCATCCGTTGCAGCGGGGTCGCGCCGAAAGCCGGATTGAACAGGAATGCCCGAGATGAAAAGTTCGCGATCGCGAGGACGCACTCGCGAGCACGCGAGACGCGCGCTCTACCCACACTTTCCGAAACCACGCTCATAATTGCTTCACGATTTCTGCTGGAATCGACGGGCGCAATTCGGGGTGCGCTTCGGCAATCCGCATAAGATTCAAGCTCGTCTTTCTTGCGCTTCGTCGATCTGCGTTGTTCATCCTGCCACGCCCACACCTTACTACGGACGATGTCTTTCAGATTAGCTACCGGGACCGGCATCCCCAAAACTTCGTGCTCCGTCGCACCGTCGAGAAACTTCTGGTAGCGGGGATCGGTTGTGAATTGAACATTCAGCTTACTTCCGGAGCGCTGCGCATTCATCGAATGCTCGAATTTTTCCACGCGAAATCCTGCAAGTTCGAGTTCGCGGCCGATCCGTTCAAGATTCGCCGCCACCACGACGAGATCAACGTCCACCGTGTAAACGGGTTCGACGTAACAGTTCACTGCCAGTCCACCAATCACGCACCACGGCTTATAACGGTTTAACACGGCGACGACTTCGGCGAAATTGCTCGCGCCGCCGTTCGTTACCGAGTCATACATTTCAGTCGCAATCATATGCGGTTCACTGATGAGGCGGACAATCTTGTCTGCATCGCGATATCATTCGCAGACAGGATTGTCCGTGTCACGCGGCACTGTCAACTTGCCGCGCGCCGTGATCGTCCGAGATTAACACTGCTATGCGCACCTCAATCGACGCTCGCGCAAATCTTCATGTGATCGAGGAAAAGTATCGCCTTTGGCAGGAGGATCCTGACTCCGTCGGTTCCGGATGGTCTGCCTTTTTTGAAGGATTCGAACTGGGGAATCTTCCGGAGCGTAACGGGGCCGCCGAAGCCGAGGTCGAGGCTCGCGAAGCAGCATTGCAAACGAGAGTCGATGGATTGGTTTACGCTTATTGCTCGCTGGGTCACACGATTGCGCGCATAGATCCGCTGGCAGACACGCGACCGAGAAATCCATTGCTGCGTCTGAGCGAGTTTGGGTTCACCGACTCCGACCTCGATCTTCGCGTTTCATCGAAGTTCTTCCTCGACAACCGGTCAATGACATTGCGCGACATGATCGCGGGGCTCGACAGAATTTATGCCGACTCGATCGGATCAGAATTCATGCATATTCAGGACCCGCACATCCGCGAATGGATCCGGCGGCGACTGGAAACACGTCCGCACAAACATTCAACGCCTCGTGCGGTCCAGGTCGCGCTGTTGCGGGCCCTGCTCGAAGCCGAATCGTTCGAGATTTTTCTGCATACCCGCTACGTCGGACAAAAACGCTTTTCGTTACAGGGAGCGGAAACGCTGCTGGTCGCTTTGGAGACAATCCTGCACAAATGCCCGGACGGCGGCGTCGAGGAGATTTGCATGGGCATGGCGCATCGCGGGCGGCTCAATGTGCTTGCGAATTTTCTGCGCAAATCGCTCAAGGTCATCTTCACCGAGTTTAGCGAGAATTACATTCCCGATTTGGTGGCTGGCGATGGCGACGTGAAATATCATCTCGGTTATCAAGCTGTGCGCAGGCTCGCTTCGGGCGCGGAGATCGAGATCCGACTCTCTTCGAACCCGAGCCATTTGGAAGCTGTCGATCCAGTAGTCGAAGGGAAAGCCCGGGCCCGGCAACGAATTCGCGGCGATACCGAGCACCGGAAAAAGGTCTTGCCGCTGCTCGTGCACGGCGATGCGGCATTCATCGCGCAGGGAATCGTGGCCGAGACGCTGAATTTGTCGCAGTTACCCGGTTATAGCACTGGCGGCACTATTCACGTCGTGGTGAACAATCAAATCGGCTTCACGACGCTTCCGAAAGATGCGCGATCGTCCCGTTACGCCACGGATATCGCCAAAATGATCGAGGCACCGATTTTTCATGTGAACGGCGATGACCCGCTCGCAGTGAAGTTTGTCACTGATTTGGCGTTTGATTTCCGCCAGCAATTCGGGCGAGACGTGGTGCTCGATTTGTACGGTTATCGCCGGTATGGCCACAACGAAGGCGACGAACCGTCGTTCACACAGCCCGACCTCTACGCAAAGATCGAGAAACGTCCATCCGTCACCCAGCTTTATAAACGCGAGTTGCTCGATGCCGGAACGCTGAGCGAAGACGACGCTGCTTCACTCGAGACCGAGTTCGCCCTGCGACTGGAAATGACGCGGGACGAAGTGAACGCGATCGAAAAACGCAGAGCGAACCAGAAAGCCAAATTCAGAGAATCAACGGCCATCTTTCAACCTGAATACACGAGCGAGTCCGAGCCGACTGCTATCAGCGAGACAACGTTAAAAACGATTGTAGAAGGTATGACGCGTGTCCCGGACGGTTTCGAGGTCCAGCCGAAAATCCAACGCATCGTGATCGACCATCAGCGCAAAGTCTTCGAGGACGGCGGCCCGTATGAATGGCATTACGCTGAAGCGCTCGCATTTGGGTCGCTTCTTCTTGAGGGAATTCCGGTTCGATTATCGGGTCAGGACAGCTCGCGCGGCACGTTCAGCACGCGGCACTCAGTGCTTTACGATGCCAAGACGGGCAAGCCGTACGTGCCGTTGATGCACCTGGCTGAAAAACAAGCGCGCATCTGCATTTACAACAGCCCGCTCTCTGAAGCTGCCGTGCTCGGATTCGATTACGGTTACTCGCTTGAGTATCCAAAAATGCTTGGCCTGTGGGAGGCGCAGTTCGGCGATTTCGTGAATGCTGCGCAAACAATCATTGATCAGTTCATCGTCTCAGCAGAATCGAAATGGCAACAACCCAGCGGGATTGTGCTCTTGCTCCCGCATGGCTACGAAGGCCAGGGGCCGGAACATTCGAGCGCGCGCATCGAACGCTTCCTCCAAGAATGTGCCGATGACAACATCCAGGTCTGCAATCTCACCACCGCAGCGCAGTATTTTCATGTGCTGCGTCGCCAGATGAAACGCGATTTCATCAAACCGCTCATCATCGCTACGCCCAAGAGTCTGTTACGCGCCAAGTATGCGTCATCGCCAGCTGAAGAATTCATTCATGGCCGCTTCGAAGAAATTCTCGGCACGCCGGAAGCTGGTCCGGTCGACAACGTGAAGCGCATCATCTTTTGTTCCGGCAAAGTCTATTACGATCTGCTCAAGTACCGAAGCGATCGCAAGATTGACGATGCCGCCATCATTCGGATCGAGCAGCTTTATCCACTGGCGGAAAAAAAGCTGCGCGAAATGCTCAAGCCATTTCCAAAAAACGCAAAGCTCGTCTGGTGCCAGGAGGAACCGGAGAACATGGGCGCTTGGACGTTCATCGAACCGCGGTTGCGAACGCTTTTCTGCACTGAAATCGCCTACGCCGGTCGCGAAGCCAGCGCCAGCCCCGCGGTCGGCGCGCTCGCTCGCCACAAGCACGAGCAAGCCCGCCTGGTGGCCGATGCCTTTTCGCTTTGAGCTGACTTTTGATCCAGCCTGATCCGCATCCTTAGCCACTTCGAACGGTGTTCGCCTTGGCGTTCTCAAGCGGCAAATCACGAGCGGTCAATAAATCATGAGAATGAAGAGCTTGTCTTGTTCTCGCGCATCACGTAGAAGCCTCCTCGATTAGGTCATCCGACAAGTTTCAACTTATCTTCGGCACGGCTGAATAAGCCGCAGGGGCTGGATCTTCGTTGAGACATCGTGTAGCGCGATCCCCCAGATCCATTGAAACTCGGCTATGCTGACGCTGAACAACTCAAGCGCGGCGCGCGCGAATTGTTAGGCACAACCGCCGGTTCACCGCAGAGTCCCTGATAGCACTGTAGCCGCCTCGGTGTGTCGAGTCGCCGTAGCGCGAACAGGTCCCAACCGCACCGAATCCCCGATACGCCAGTCGGGGAGCGCGCTGACGAATTCCATTCAGACTTCAAAAATATCCGAGAGATTGCACGTCAAACGCTTCATGATCTGCTGAAGCCCACGAAGCGTGATGCTTTGATCACCGTTCTCGAGCCGGTGCAGCGTTGAAGGTGGCATACCGAGGCGTAGGTCCGGGGAAAAGCCGTGATTTTAGGCCTAGCGAATCCCTGATTGGTCCGTCAGGGATTGGCGCGGTGAGAGTTGTTCGGGAGCTAGAGCGCCTCGACGCAGCAAGGCAGCTACAGTGTTATCAGGAACGCTGGGGCGAACCTCCCCGGTTGTGCCTAGCAACTCGCGCGCACCGCGCTTGAGCGCTTCAGCGTCAGGATAACCGAGTTTCAATTTGATATGCTCGGAATGGCTCATCACCGTCTTGCGGCTGATACCAAGCTCCTTCGCGATCTCTCCCGGCCTGCGTTCAGCCGCAATTAAGGCGAACACTGCGAGCTCGGGATCGCTGAGTTCGCCGACCTTCGGTGGAAGATTCTCGCGGCCGGCAAACCGCTCTATCGCCAGCGCGGTAACCGCAGGACTAGTGTATATTTTGCCTGCGGCGATGGTCTCCACAGCGCGCATCAGTTCTTCAGGTGAACTGTTTTTCATCCAATAACCGGCCGCGCCTGCGTGCAGTGCGCGCTCGGCGTATACGCGCTCGGATTGACGTGACACAATCAAGATCCGCGTCTGCGGATATTCACTAACCAACTCTTTGATCCAAAGAATGCCGTCGCGATCTTCCAAGAACGGTTCAATCAGCAGAACATCAGGCCGATGTTTGCTGATCAGTTCTCCTGCGTCGAAGAAATCATGCGCGCCGCCGCAGACATGATATCTCTTGTCGCGTCTGACGATTGCGGCCATCCCCTCTTCGTCGACACACGTGTCGCCCACCACAACAACGCTGCATGGTTCTGTGCTTGCATAAGCTGGCGGGGCTGTTTTCACGCGTATATCAGGTTTAACAAATCAATCCGGGCGATTGCCAATGGTAAAGTCTCGGCCCTTTAGGAGACTGTTCTGCCCTTCATCTTGTTATCCGGGATCCGCGGCACAGAGTTCCGGAAAATCTGCCAAGATTCATCGATAAGTGCCCGGAGGAACATGTCCTGTACGTCGTGTTGCAAGCTCGATGCGCACGTTCTAATCGGAAGGTTGTTTCGGCGAGGCGCCCCTTCGACTTTGCGCAGGGCAGGCTGTACCAGCACGCGAGGCGCGTGTGCTCCCCAGACATTGGTCAACCGTCTACCTCGCGATCGCGGCGAGGGCGAGAAAGGCACACCCGACGGCGCCGATGATTTCCGATCGCGAATTTTCTCGCAGCTTTGGTTTCCAACTCGAAATCGAACCGGTGAAGCCGGATTTTCTGATCGAAGAAGCGCCAAACCGAAATTTTCTCGGTGCCGATTTACAGATTGTGGAAATTCCAGGCCATTGCCCGGGCAGCCTTTGTTCGAATCCCTTTCTCAGTTAAGAATGATGAAGGTCGAGGATTTTCTACGACACCCAAATATTCGATTGCAATCACCTAGGTCAATAGGTAAAACCTTATATACAGGTGAAAAGAGTCCCCCCAGCTCGCGCGGGCACAGGAGCATGCAGGGTCGTTGTAGTAGGGGACTCGTGTGTCAGCGAAGAAGGCATGGCCGCAATCGTCGGACGCGACAAGAGATATCAAGTCTGTGGCGGCGCCCATGGCTTCTTCGACGCCGGAGAACTGATCCGGAAACATCGGCCTGATGTTCTGCTGATTGAACCGTTCTTGGAAGATCACGACGGCATTCTTTGGATCAAAGAGTTGGTTAGTGAATATCCGCAGACGCGGATCTTGATTGTGTCACGTCACTCCGAGCACGTATACGCCGAGCGCGCACTGCACGCAGGCGCGGGCGGTTATTGGATGAAAAACAGTTCAGCGGAGGAACTATTGCGCGCGGTTGAAACTGTCGCCGCAGGTGAAATTTATGTCAGCCCGCTGATTACGTTGCTCGCCGTACAGAAGTTTGCCTCTCGCGCCGAACTCCCAAATAGCGTGCACGCGCTCACCGATCGCGAGCTTGCAGTGTTCGCCTTGATTGCTGCCAAGCACGGGCCGGGAGAGATCGCGAAGGAGCTCGGCATCAGCCGCAAGACGGTGGAGAGCCATGCTGAGCACATCAAATTGAAACTCGGCTATGCTGACGCTGAACAACTCAAGCGCGGCGCGCACGAATTGTTAGGCACGACGCTGAACAACTCAAGCGCGGCGCGCACGAATTGTTAGGCACAACCGCCGGTTCACTGCAGAGTCCCTGATAGCACTGTAGCCGCCTCGGTGTGTCGAGTCGCTGTAGCGCGAACAGGTCCCAACCGCACCGAATCCCCGATACGCCAGTCGGGGACTGCCTTAGACGAAAAGCGGTGCCTTTCCCCGATAGGCAGCGGGCCCGCGCAGACTTACCATTCGAATCTGACAACGACCCCCGGAGATTTAGAGAAAACAAGATTAGAGACAACAAAATAACAAAGGATTAAATAAAAATGAAAAAACAAACTGAACGAAACATCAAAGCGCATCTTCTTCGAGGCGCCTTTTACTTTCTTCTGGCCGTTTGCGTGATCCCATTCGCGCTCGGGCAGCGAACCACCACCAAGCAAAGCGCGGTCGCGGCCCCGCTTCTTTTGGGATCGGCGCCAGTATCGTCCCTGCCTGGAAACGACGCCCCGTTTACTTTTGACTACACCGGCAGCCTCGCCACCGCACGCTATGCCTACACGGCGACGTTGCTGCCTGACGGCAAGGTGCTGGTGGCAGGGGGATATAATAGCAGTCTCCTTCCTTCCGCCAGCGCGGAATTGTACGACCCAGCCAGCGGGACTTGGAGTGCCACGGGCAACCTCAACACCGGACGCTCCGTACACACGGCGACGTTGCTGCCCGACGGCAAGGTGCTGGTGGCGGGAGGACAAGGTAACAACGCCGCTCTTAGCAGTGCGGAACTGTACGACCCTGCCAGCGGGACGTGGAGTTTCACCACTGGCAGCCTCACTACCGCACGCTCTACACACACGGAGACGTTGCTGCCCGACGGCAAGGTGCTGGTGACAGGGGGAGCAGATAGCAGTTTCAATCCGATCGCCAGTGCGGAACTGTACGACCCTGCCAGCGGGACGTGGAGTGCCCTTGGCAGCCTCAGCTTCGCGCGCAAATGGCACACGGCGACGTTGCTGCCCGACGGCAAGGTACTGGTGGCAGGAGGAAATAACGGCGGCGCCTTTCTTAACAGCGCGGAACTGTACGACCCGGCTAGCGGGATGTGGACTGCCACGGGTATCCTCACCACCGGACGCTCTGCACCCACGGCGACATTGCTGCCCGACGGCAAGGTGCTGGTGGCAGGGGGACAAAATAACAGCGGCTCTGTTAGCAGCTCGGAACTGTACGACCCTGCTAGCGGGACCTGGAGTTTGACCACGGGCAGCCTCAACGACGCGCGCAGGAATCACACGGCGACGTTGCTGCCCAACGGCGACGTGCTGGTGGCAGGGGGAGCAGGTACGGGCCCCTTTCTTAGCAGCGCGGAACTGTACGACCCTGCCAGCGGGACTTGGAGTGCCACTGGCAGTCTCAACACCGCACGCTTCGGACACACGGCGACGTTGCTGCCCGACGGCAAGGTGCTGGTGGCAGGGGGAATCAATAGCGGCGGCGTTCTTCGCAGCGCGGAACTGGGCGAAATAGGACCTGACCCAACGCCAACCCCAACGCCATCACCGACACCTTCGCCTACGCCGAGTCCTTCTCCTACAGCTACAGCTACAGCAACCCCAACAGCTACAGCTACGGCAACCCCAACAGCTACTGAGCCGCCTCCATCGCCAACGCCTACTGCTACGGCAAAACCTACAGCCACACCGACACCCTGCACGCCGCCTAAGGCTCCGAGCGCACAAAACGCAACCAATATGACTGCCAGCAGCTTTGCCGCGCACTGGGGCAGCGTGAGCGCTGCGACCGCTTATCGGTTGGACGTATCCACAAGCAACTCTTTCACCACTTACGTACCCGGTTATCAGAATATGAGCGTCGGGAACACGACCAGCTACAACGTGACCGGGTTAAGTGCTAACACGAATTACTATTACCGAGTGCGAGCCTACAATGGGTGCGCTACAAGCCCCAATTCCAACGTCAAAAGTGTAAAGACGATGCACTGAGATCAGAGCAGCCTTTTGTTGTTGCCCCCATTTCCCCACAACAGCAGCAATTAGCCGTCACGCTTTAAAATGCGTGGCGGCTTTTTGTTTTGCTCGGCATTGTTGTAGCCACCGCCCTGTGGGCGGTTTCAAACATCAAGAACAGTTCTCGCATTAACGGCCCACAGGGCCGTGGCTACAGCGCTTCACGTGCGGGCGCGGCTTTTTGTTTTGCTCCAGCGCAACTAGACCTCTGGCGAGAAATGGCCAATTATGGTCGCTGACATCCGCGTTCGCGAAGAGGTAGGGCGCGTCACAGCCTGGCTTGAGCGGAGTCGAAAGGGTGCGCGCCGCTCGGTTTGCTACCGCGGCAAAACGAACCCGCGCGGTGGCTCGCTGAAGAAGCGCGGCGCTACAGGCGTTGAAGTGCTTTTTGGGCAAGTACTTTGGACTTCTTGAGTTTGGTTTCTTCGTCATCCGTTCCGCCGAGTCCGATCGAGATGAAGGCGTCTCCCTTTAAAACATAAAGCGTTCCGCCGAATCGATTGCTGACCCAGTACGCTTCGTCGCCGATATCGTCGATTTGCTTCGGTGGAATCAATTTCTCTTTTTCCTCTTCGCCTCCCGATTCTTGCTCATTCTTATCGCGCATTTCATCCTTGCCACTGAAGCGACCAAATTTTTCCTTCCAAAAATCCTTTGGACTTCGCCTGGCTGAGTTATCCCGGTCTTTCTGAATTACTGCCAGATTCACTGACTTGCTGAACTCCGCTGCGGCATAGAAACATTGGGAAACAAGGAAAACTCCGTCTGAATGTTCGCTGGTCTTTGTCTCATTCACCGGCGCTGCCTGAACCGATTCGACCTCCTCTTTGGATACAAGGCTGCAGGCATCGCGTGTGACTGATACGCCTCCGCGCTTGGTGCACCCGCCGAGAAACATTAACAGAGATGTCACCAGACACATGAACAGCAGCTGCGCATGCCGAACTTTTCACTAACGAACAGCCGTAAACAACATCCCGGTTTTGTTGATCTCACGAAATGGTCACTACGTTGCTTCGTCAGTTCACGAATGTTAGCGTCGCCTGCTTCTGATGAGCCAGAACTACAAAGAGACGCTGAATCTGCCGCGGACAGAGTTTCCGATGAAGGCGAACCTTGCCGCGCGCGAGCCTGAGATGCTCAAGGCGTGGGAAGAGACGCGCCTTTACCGGCAGATTCAGAAATCGAGAGAGGGTCGGGAACTGTTTGTTCTCCATGACGGCCCGCCATTCGCCAACGGCGATGTCCACATGGGCACGGCGCTCAATAAGATCCTCAAGGATTTTGTGGTGAAATCGCAGACGATGCTCGGCAAACGCGCACCGTACGTCCCGGGTTGGGATTGTCATGGCCTGCCAATCGAGTACAAAGTGGTAAAGGAATCGCGCGAGCTTTCTCCGCTGGAGGTCCGCAAGAAATGCGAAGCGTTTGCGCGAAAATTCATCGACATCCAGCGCGAACAATTCAAGCGGCTCGGCGTGTTCGGTGATTGGGAACATCCGTATCTGACGATGGATCCCAAATACGAAGCGGAAATCTTGCGCGCGTTCGCGGTTTTCGTTGAGGAAGGCCTGGTGTACGAGGCGCAGAAACCTGTCTTCTGGAGCACGGGCGCGCAGACCGCGCTCGCTGAAGCCGAAGTGGAATATCAGGAGCGCGACGACACCGCCGTATACGTCAAATTTCCTATCGTGGGTGGAGCGAGTTCTCCGAACGCGCTGGCAAACGCAAGCATTGCCATCTGGACCACGACTCCCTGGACGTTGCCGGCCAATCTCGCCATCGCTGTGGATGCAAAGGCGAGCTATGTCGTCCAAGAATTTTCGCGAGGTGGGACTTCCGAAACGTTAGTTCTCGCTGAGAAACTCGTTCCACGGTTTTCTGCAGCCACGGGACTGCAGCCAGTCGGAACGCCGCTCGCCTCATTTCGCGGAGCCAATCTTGAAGGGGTCAAGGCCCGCCATCCATTTCTGGATCGCGACGTCCCGGTGTTCACGGCCGGTTTTGTGACAATGGACTCCGGCACCGGCTTGGTACACATCGCACCGGGTCATGGCGCGGACGATTACGTTTTGGGAATGGAACACAAACTGCCGATCTTATCGCCGGTCGATGATCATGGCCGATTCACTGATGAAGCTCTGTTGCCGAACCTGACCGGCAAATACGTTTTTGACGCGAACCCAGACGTTGTCGAATTGCTTCGGGAGCGCGGGATGCTTCTGGGCGAAGAAAAGTTTCATCATTCGTATCCATATTGCTGGCGGTCGAAAACGCCGATCATCTTTCGCAACGTCGATCAATTTTTCATCCGCATTGATGCGCTGCGCGGCAGAGCTCTCGAAGCAATTCACGATGAGGTGAAATGGATCCCGGCATGGGGCGAGAATCGCATCGCGGGGACCGTTGAATCGCGACCCGACTGGGTGATATCGCGGCAGCGCAGCTGGGGCGTGCCGTTGCCGGTTTTTTATGGCAAGGATGGCAAAGCCATTCTCGATCCGAAGATCATTCGCAAATTGGCGGATCTTGTCGGGCAGCGCGGCTCAAATATTTGGTTCGAATTGGATGATGCCGCTCTTGCAAAAGAAGTGGGATTGCCGCCGGATACAACCAAAGGTGCCGATACGATCGACGTCTGGATCGACAGCGGCGTCTCGCACAAGGCGGTGTGCGCGTTGCATCCCGAGTTGCGCGATCCTGCTGACATGTATCTCGAGGCGACCGACCAACATCGCGGCTGGTTCCAATCATCGCTGATGACGAGCATCGCGCTGAATAACCGCGCACCATACAAAATCTGCGTGACCCACGGTTTCGTGGTCGATATGGACGGCAAAAAAATCTCCAAATCCGGCACATATGAAAAACCAACCGCTGCCGATCATTTCGTCGGCAAATATGGCGCGGATCTGCTGCGACTTTGGGCCAGCAGCATTGATTACACGACCGACGTGCCGTTCTCTGAAGAAATCTTTACGCGGCTCGGGGACACCTATCGCCGGATTCGCAACACCCTCCGGATTTTGCTTGGGAATCTGTACGACTTTCCTGCAAATGGCTTGTCATCCCGAGCGCAGCGGAGCGGAGTCGAGGGAGCCCGCGATGAAAACGTACAGGTAACTCAACGGGATTCCTCGACTTCGCTCGGAATGACAGTAGTCGATCGCTGGGTTCTGGAGCGATTGGACGAAGTGATTGGCGCCTGCCGGTCCGCCTATGAAAAATTCGAATTCCACAAGGTCTACCACGCGCTGAACCAGTTTTGCGCTGTGGATTTAAGCAGCCTCTACGTCGATATCACCAAAGACCGGATGTATTGCGACGCGCCGGATTCGCCGCGTCGCCGCGCGACACAGGCGGCGATGCGAGAAATCTTCGACGCGCTCTCCAGGTTGCTCGCGCCGGTTCTTGTTTTTACTGCTGAAGAAGCATGGCGCCATTCAGCTGTAGCTGGTATCGGTGATGCCGGCCAACCGGGGTCACCGACCCCGGCTACAACGTCGATCCATCTACAGGACTTTCCTGCGACGCAGGACCTTGGTCGCAAGGCGATCGATCAGGTTGAGGAGCTTTTGAGATTGCGAGGCATCATAGGCCAGGCGATCGAGCAGGCGCGCCAGGAGAAACTGGTTGGCAATACCTTGGAAGCCCGCGTTGTTTTGAATTCGGATTCTGATGTCACGGAAAAGATCACCAAGGAAGAACTGGAGGAGTTTTTTATTTTGAGTGATTTGACGATTAACCAGACCAAGGAACCGAGCGCTTCAGTAACGAAAACGCCCTACAAAAAATGCGCCCGCTGCTGGCGACATAGGCCCAGTGTCGGCACGAGCAAAGCGCACCCGGATTTGTGCGATCGGTGCGAGAACGTGGTGGTCGCAATGACGAAGTCCGAATGACCAATGACGAAGGAATGCTTAAATGACGAATGACGAAGTCACGGCCGAAGTTCGATTCGTGATACGTGCTTCGTCATTGCTTCGTCATTCGTCATTCGTCCTTCGTCATTCAGCCGCCTCGCAGGATTGATAATGCGATTGATCCTCTTTCTCACGCTTCCGCTCTACGCTTTGGACCAGCTGACCAAGCATTGGGTACTGCGATCCATTAGCCCTTACGATGCTCGCAGTGTAGTGCCAGACTTCTTCAATCTGGTTAACGTCCCCAATACGGGCGCAGCGTTTGGATCCTTCAAGGGCAACAACACTTTCTTCGTCGTAATTTCCCTCATTGCATTGGTCGTCGTGACAATTCTGCTGGTGCGACACCGGCGGTCTGACCTGTGGCGGGATGTATCGCTGGCGCTTCTCCTTGCCGGCATTCTGGGAAATCTGACAGATCGCCTGCTTTACGGACACGTGGTCGATTTCCTCCTTTTTAATTTGCACATCCGCTACGCCGATCCCTGGCCTGCGTTTAACGTCGCCGACTCATGTATCTCGATTGCGGTAGTCCTGTTTATCATTCACTCGTTTCGAAAAGAGAAAAGTTCGTGAATCGGAACTCCGCACTTAGGGATCTCTGCTTAGCGCCAAGGGCGCGACTCATCGTGCAGCCTGGGGCAACGCCCCAGGAAAACGATGAGTTTTCAGGATGCAAGCGCTGAAGGCGCGACTCACACGTGGGTCTAGTCTGAATTCCGCCTTCAGCGCTGAACGACACGTTGATTGCGCTTCGCATAGCGAAGCGGCTACAGTGATCGTGTGAATCCTTCGCCCATGGAAACGACCGCGCGTAAAGTCGCAGCGCGCTTGCGGGAGCAGGGGAACATCGCGTACTTCGCAGGTGGTTGCGTGCGCGACATGGTTCGAGGTTTGACACCTAAGGACTACGACATCGCTACTGACGCGCGCCCTGAAACTGTGCAGGCGCTTTTTCCGCGCACTTACGCGGTCGGCGCGCATTTTGGCGTAATCATCGTGCTGGAGGACGGCTTTCAATTTGAGGTAGCCACCTTTCGCTCCGATGACGCTTATATCGACGGCAGGCACCCAAGCGCGGTGCATTTTTCCTCGCCGGAAGCAGACGCGAAGCGACGCGATTTCACCATTAACGGAATGTTTTACGATCCGGTCGCAGGTGAGGTGATTGATCTTGTCGGCGGCCAAACCGACATCGCTGCAAAATTAGTGCGCGCCATTGGCGATCCGGGGAAAAGATTTGCGGAGGATCGCTTGCGCATGCTTCGGGCGGTGCGCTTCGCCGTGGTCCTCGATTACCAGATCGATAAAGGAACCTGGGACGCGCTTGTGGCCAATGCGGCTTCGATCAATCAAATCAGCGCGGAACGAATTCGGGAGGAGTTGGTGCGGATTTTTTCGTCGCCGAATCGCGTGCGCGGATGGGACCTGCTCGATTCCAGCGGCCTCATGCGCGCAATTCTGCCGGAGCTCGATGCGATGAAAGGAGTATTGCAGCCCGAACAATTTCACCCCGAAGGCGACGTGTTCGTGCATACCCGGCTGATGTTGTCGATGCTTCCCGAAACAATTTCCGTTCCGCTGGTTTTCGCGGTGTTATTTCACGACGTGGCGAAGCCAGTGACTGCGACCGTGGATAAGACCGGCCGCATTCGCTTCAACGAACACGACCGAATCGGGGCGCAAATGACGGAGGCGATCATGAGGCGCTTGCGATTCTCAGGCGCTGAAATTGAAGCGGCCGTTGAAATGGTCAGGCAACACATGGTCTTCAAGGACACGCCGAAGATGCGCGTGGCGAAATTGAAACGGTTCATGGCGCGATCAACGTTCAACGAGGAGCTGGAATTGCACCGGGTCGATTGCGAAAGCAGTCATCGCATGCTGGACAACTACGAATTTCTGCTGCGTAAACGCGAAGAATTCGCTAACGAACCGATCATTCCGGCGCCTTTGTTGCGCGGTGACGATTTGATCGCACTCGGTTTTAAGCCTGGCCCGGAATTTGGCCAGATCCTCGAAGCAGTCGAGACGCGACAACTGGAGGGAACGCTACGCACGCGGGAGGAAGCGCTCGACTGGGTGAAACGAGAGTATTCGTTAGGCACGAAGAATTGAAGAGAACGCCGAACGTCCAACGTCGAATGAGAATTTTGATGAGCAGCGCAGAGGGGCCCCCGATGCAACGGGCGGGCGCGCTGGTAGATGTCATGGACGCGTTGCCCCGTGCGCTGCGCGATCGTGGGCATGAGGTCAGCGTGGCGCTCCCGTTCTATCGCGAGATTCGAGAGAATCCTGCATTTAAGAAGAAGGACACCGGTGTAACTGTCGAGGTGCAACTCGGCGATACGACCCACGTCGCGCGGTATCTGGAAGGCCGCAGCGCAAGTGGCGTGCAGCTGTTCTTCATCCGCTGTGATGAATTTTTTGATCGCGCAGGAATTTACGGCGAGCACGGCAAGCCGTACGAAGATAATGCCGCGCGATTTATTTTTTTCTGCAAAGCGACGCTCGAGCTGGCCCGGCGATTGACACCGCAAGTGGAGATTCTGCACGTGCACGATTGGGCGCCCGCGTTGGTGCCCGTTTTTGTGAATGCACACGGACTGCCTTTGGCCACGGTTTTGACCATTCACCACGTCGCTGATCAGGGCAGCTTTTGGGGACTCGATTTTCATCTCACGAATTTGCCGGAGCGTTTTTTTACGCTGCGCGGCGTAGAGTTTTTCGGACGGCTGAATTTTCTCAAAGGCGGCGTTCTTTACGCCGACCGAACCACAACGGTCAGCGAGCACTACCGGCGCGAAATCCTCACTGCGGCAGGTGGATGCGGTCTGGATGGCGTGCTGCGTGAAAATGCGCATCGGCTCACCGCAATTTTAGATGGCGTAGATTACACGCGCTGGAATCCGGCGTCCGACCGTTTGCTTCCCGCGCGTTACGATGCGAGACGCCTCGGTGGAAAAGAAGTTTGTCGTGAGGCCCTCCTGAAGCAAATGAACCTCGCGGCTGGGCCGAGCGGTCCGGTTTTCGGAATGGTAAGTCGCGTGGTCCGGGAAAAAGGTTTCGAAATCCTCGTGCCGCTTCTTGATCGCTTACTTTGGGACGATGTCCGCTTGATCATTCTGGGCGAAGGCGATCCTGGGTTTGAAACGGCGCTTGCGGTCACAGCCAGAAAATTTCCAACCAAGTTTGCTTACCAAAAAGATTATGACGAGAAAGTGGCGCACTTGATTCAGGCGGGTATGGACATCAGTCTGATTCCATCGCGCTTCGAGCCGGCAGGCCTGGGCGCGATGTACAACTTGAAATATGGCGCACTGCCGGTCGCGCGCGCGACCGGTGGAATTCAGGAGATCATCGAAGATTACGATCCGACAACGGACAGCGGTTATGGTTTTTTGTGTTACGAATATTCAAGCGACGCGTTCTGGGACGCAGTTAAACGGGCGCGTCAAATCTTCTGCGACCAGCGCCTTTGGACGAAGCTGATGAAACGCGCGATGGCCCGCAATTTTTCATGGGACGCATCAGCGCAACGTTACGAAGCTTTGTATTCGGAACTTGTCGGCGCGCCCGATAAAGCTGCTGCGTAGGCTGCAGCCTGATCGCCGCTCTGGGTTTTCGTTTGCCAAGCCCGGTTAGATGTGGAATTGTGGACGGCTTTTTCTCCCCAGAAAAACTATGGCTTACGCAATCATCAGAACTGGTGGCAGGCAATTTCGCGTCGCGGAAGGCGAGACCCTCGATGTTGATGTTCTCGACGTCGAACAGGGCAAAATCGCCACGTTTGGTGATGTACTATTGTTTGCCGATGGAAAAGACGTGAGTCACGGTAACCCGCTCGTCTCCGGAGCAAAGGTGACTGCTGAAGTTGTCGAACAACGCAAGGACAAGAAAGTGTTCGCGTTCAAATACAGGCGCCGCAAAGGTTATCACCGTACAGTCGGCCACCGGCGGAAATTGACGCGTGTAAAGATCAAAAGCATTAGTTTGGGAGAGAAAAAGCCCACGGCGAAAAAGACCGAGGATTAACCATCAACTCCATGTCCGCCGTAGCCTTGGCGAAGGCGGATCAACTACCAACTTTTTTCAATGGCTCATAAAAAAGGACAAGGCAGCGTCAAAAACGGGCGCGACAGCGTCAGCAAACGGCTGGGTGTGAAAAAATTCGGCAGCGAGGCGGTTGTGGCGGGCAACATCATTGTGCGTCAGCGGGGCACAAAATTTTTGCCGGGAAGAAACGTCGGGCTTGGTCGCGATTACACAATTTTTGCTATGATTGACGGGAGCGTGCGCTTCGATCGCGGCGGGCGACGGGTGAATGTAGATCCAGCGGCGACCGCTTCGTCATCTTGAGCTCCGAAAGCTTTCGGGGTCGAAAGATCCCGTTGCAAAATCGAGCGGTAACTCCACGCGATTTCTCGACTTCGCTCGAAATGACGGTGCTTGCTTTGCCGGTTCCTTTCGCGGTATAAGGGAGGTTTCGCCATGATGAGGTACAACACTTTTCTCCTTTTTGGCGCGCCTGGCAGCGGCAAAGGCACGCAGGGAAAAACCCTCGGCACGATCCCGCGTTACTATCATTGCGCTTGTGGCGACGTATTCCGCTCCATAGACACACGCTCAAAAGTGGGCAAAGCGTTCCTGGAGTATTCGAGCAAAGGCCAGCTCGTTCCGGACGATATCACAGTGGAGCTTTGGCGGGAGGCCATTGATTCGGCCGTAGACGGACACAAGTTCAAGCCGGACATCGACACGCTCGTATTGGACGGGATTCCCCGAAACGTGGGTCAGGCCAAGATCATGAATGACATGATTGACGTGAAGAAGGTGTTCCATCTTGCCTGCCCCGATCGCGAGACACTGTTTTACCGGCTCAAGAAGCGCGCGTTGAAAGAGAATCGCCTCGACGACGCAAACGAAGAAGTCATCCAGCGGCGTCTTGATATTTACGAGAAAGAATCGAGGCCAGTGCTGTCATACTATTCAAAAGAGCTGGTCACCGTGGTTGACGCCATTCAGCCGCCCGTGAAAGTTCTGCTCGATATCTTAAAGAGTGTGAACGACGGCGCGTATGAATCAGCAGCAGTTTGAAAACTTCACTGCATCGAGTCTTTATTGCGAAAAATGCAAAGCCGCGATGCCGGTTCGCGAGCGGCTTCTGTTAGTCCTGTCTGATCGCGAGATCTTCGATTATCTCTGCACGGAGTGCGGATCATCAGTAGGCCGGCGTGAAGTCACGGCTGGCGAGAAGATGATGGCGCAAGCAACGGCCGCGCGGCAGTCCCGTCGCTCCGCCAGGCTTCGCTGACGCCGCAACTCAAGAATGCGAATCGTTTTTATCGGCACGGGCGAAATCGGTGTGCCGACGCTACTAGCATTACTGAACTCCGAGCACGAAGTTGTTGCGGTCGTCACTCAACCGGATAAGCCCGTCGGGCGCGAGCAGAGCATTGAACCGCCACCGATTAAGAAGGTACTAACAAGGAGCGGCGGCTTCCAAACCGCCGAACGTCTCACGGCGGTTTGGAAGCCGCCGCTCCTTGAGATTCTGCAGCCACCGAAAATTAAAGATCCGCAGACCATTGAAGAAATCCGCAGCCTTACGCCCGATGTGATTGTCGTCGTTGCCTACGGCCAAATCCTGCCCCGTGATGTACTCGAGATTCCACGTCTCGCTTGTTTGAATCTGCACGCGTCGCTTCTTCCTCGCTGGAGGGGCGCAGCGCCGATTCAAGCCGCAATCGCGGCGAGCGATTGTGAGACGGGCATCACCGTGATGCATATGGACGAAGGACTCGACACTGGCGATATCCTGCTGCAGCACAGTATCGAAATCCTGCCGAACGACACCGGTGGATCACTGCATGATCGCCTGGCGCAGATTGCTCCCGAGACCTTGCTTGAATCTTTGCGACTGCTTGCGGCTGGGAATGCGCCGCGAATTCCGCAGGACAATGCACGCGCGACCTATGCCCCAAAACTGAAACGTGAACACGGCCAAATCGATTGGTCCGAGTCAGCCGAAGCGATTGAGAGAAAAATTCGCGCGTACAATCCATGGCCTGGTGCATTCATGAAAGTCGATCATCAAAATCTCAAAGTCTTTTCCGCGTCAGTTGTCGACCTCAATGGTCAACCCGGAGAAATTTTGCGCAGAGACAAAGACCTGATCGTTGCAACTGGCAACGGCGCACTTTCTCTTGCCGAAGTGCAACTTGAAGGAAAACGGCGAATGAGCGCGGGGGAATTCTTACGCGGGCATAGCGCGCTCGTTCTGAGGCCGGGTTGATTTCGACCCCAAAGGTTTCGCTTGGTAGGGCGCGTCACTCCGTGCGCGCCGCGAATCGTAATGTGCGGCGTGCAGAGGACTGCCCGCCCTACCGACTGGGATGTGTTGTCGATCCTATGCATTTTGCTTTCCAAACGTGGCTATCTTCTGTTTGGATGTTGATCCGCCGCCATGGAACCGGAAGCACCAGTCTACGAACGCATCGTGCTCAAGGTGAGCGGCGAAGCAATGCATGAGCACGGCGCGCGCGACAATATCTCACCGCCAGTTGTGCGCGGGATCGCCGAGCGAATGAAGGAAGTGCGCGATCTGGGCGTGGAAGTAGCCGTCGTGATCGGCGGTGGCAACATCTGGCGGGGACTTTCGGCGGCGGATCGCGGCATGGACCGTACCACGGCGGATTACATGGGAATGCTTGCCACAGTCATCAACGCTCTCGCGTTACGAAGCACACTGGAGCAAATCGGAGTCGAGGCGCGCGTTCAAACCGCGATCGAAATGAAAAATGTGGCCGAGCCATTCATCCTCGGCCGCGCCGTTCGGCATCTGGAGCTGGGAAGGGTGGTCATTTTCGCCGCTGGTACCGGTAACCCTTATTTTTCCACGGACACAACGGCGGCACTGCGCGCCAGCGAGATTCGGGCGGATGTGATCCTGAAAGCCACAAAAGTCGATGGCGTTTATGATCGCGACCCAAACAAATTTCCCGACGCGCGCCGCTACGACCGCCTGACGTTCACCGAAGCGCTGACGAAGCGTCTCCAGATCATGGATTCGACAGCATTCAGTCTCTGCATGGACAACAAAATCCCAATCGTTGTATTCAACATGTACACGCCGGGAATCCTGCGCGACGCCGTGCTGGGGCGGAACGTTGGAACTCTGGTTTGCGATGAAGCTCCAGCAAAGTAAACATTCACCGATATGAGCACGGATGACATCCTTCTAGAGGCGGAGATGTTGATGGAGAAGAGCGTCGATTACATGGTGCACGAATTTGCCGCGGTGCGCACCGGCAAGGCCTCGCCTGCTTTGGTGGAAAACGTCGATGTGCATGCCTACGGATCCGCCATGAAATTAAAACAGCTCGCCTTAATCACGACGCCTGAGCCGCGTTTGCTTGTTGTTCAGCCTTTTGACGCCGGCACTGTGCATGACATCGAAAGAGCGCTCAAGGAATCGAAGATCGGTATTACACCCGCAGTGGACGGCAAGATTATTCGTCTGCCGATCCCCGAGTTGTCAGAAGAGCGACGCAAGGAACTGGTCCGTTCTCTGGGCAAAATGGCCGAGGAAGCGCGGGTGCGTGTCCGCGCCAACCGGCGCACCGCGCTCGACGAAGCGAAGAAACTCAAAGCCTCTGGCGGTTTGACAGAGGATCAATTACGCGACGCGGAAGGCGAGGTTCAAAAACTCACCGATCGCTTCGTCAAATCCGTCGATGACCATCTCAAGCACAAAGAAGCCGAGGTCATGAAGGTTTGATCAGTCTTCCTCTACCTCTTCCTCTGAGTCTGCCTTCTACTTGGCTAGTCGCTCGCAAACGAACTGAGAGTAAGAGGAAGAGGAAGGGAATGTAATGAAGATGTAGTCGGTTAGGCCTGTCTTAGGGTCTAAACGGCAAAACTTTCGCCGCAAGAGCAGTGAGCGACGGCGTTGGGGTTAGTGACTTTGAAGCCGCCTTTTTGCAAATCGTCGCTGTAATCGAGAATGGAGCCGCTCACGAAGAGTGCGCTTTTGGGATCGACGACCAGGTGCACGTTTTGGGTTGGCACGAGAATATCGCGCTCATTTGGTCCATCGACCAAATCCATCACGTATTGGAGGCCTGAGCAGCCCCCGCCGACCACTTTGAGGCGCAAGGCGCCGTTAGGGTTTCCTTTTCCTTGCAGGAGCGACGCTAACTTGCGCGCCGCGCTTTCGGTCACGCTGATCAGGCGCTCGTTGCCGATCTTATAATTGATGGTCGGTGTTTCTGTGGTCATCAGCAGGTTGGCTTAAACATTATCCGTTTTGAGCGGCTCCGCGAAGTAACTCTGCCACCTCGTTTTGCACATTTTCCAATTCGTCCAGGCGCAATTGCGGGTCAGGCACGATGAACACATCGCCTGTGGAACCTTGTTCGTAAACGAGGACGCGTCTCCCGCCGTCGCGGGATTCGGTCTTCACTTGTTTCAAAACACGTTTTCGTTCGAGCATGGCCGCCAGGACGTAGCAGGCGTTTGCAGGCGGTGAATCCGACGCCATCAAACGGCGAAAGAGTTGCTCTGCACTTTCTTTAGGCACGGGTTCGGTTGGCTTTGGCGGCAACGGCTCGTAACGCGATTTCCAAAATGAAAAAGGCCGAATATTTTCATTCCGGGTTTGCCACGCCTCTTCGCTCAAATCCTCGCGCCGGTAACCATCGGCGCCGTGATATAGAAGTGTGTAAAAATATTCGCCAGGTACGAACGGCCGCTGCGTCACGGCGCAGGCATCCGCGCGATGCTTGATCGCCCATTCGTTTGGCAGCGGGTTCATCGCGCAACTATACGCCGCGCGGCGAAGAGATTAAAGCTGGGCGGTTCGCGATTTGAGGCGCGAAGGTATAGCAAGTAGAGACCAATTGCGGCGAAAAGAATATTTGGCGTCCATGCGGCAATCCATCCGGGAACACGGTCGCCTTCTCCCAGCGCGAGAAAAAGATGTACAAGGAAATTATTCGAAAATACAAGGATCACTGCCGCGGCAACACTGGATAAAACGCCGCGCCGCGAGTAGCCGATTCCGAGCGGTGCGGCAATACACACAACAACCATGCACGTCCATGGCAACGCCAGCCTGTATTGGAAATGAGTGCGAAACGGCGCCAACAACGTCGGCGGGAAGTCCGCATTGAAATGCAGGTATTCGCGCAATTCCGGCACGCTCAGGGATTCCGCTTGCACGTTCGCGCTGCTCAATCGGAACGGTGTTTCGCTCCAGTGCTCAATAGTTAACGTGGGACGAAATTCTTCCTTGGTGATGTTTCCAGTCGCATCGTAATAAGCAAGCCGCACGTTCTCCAAATCCCATGTCTTTGTCTCAGGCCGATAATACGCCCGAGCGGCCGAATAACCCATGATGATGTTGTCGTGCGCGTCCTGTTGCAGCACCTGCACGTTATTGAACAGGTTGTCGCCAAGGCGAAAATTCTGGATAAACCAGGTGCGCAAGTCGCTTCGATTGCGAAAGACTTGTCCTTGAATACTACGCGCAGGGCGCGACTGCGCTTCTGAAAGAAACGATTTGCGCGCGAGTTCCGCATGGGGTGCCAGCGAATAGTTGAGCGCCATGCTCGCGGCCACCGTCAGCAGACCGATGCCGATCAGCGGCACGAGAACCCGGGGAAGACTCACGCCTGCCGTGAGCATGGAAACAATTTCATTCGCCCGCGACATTCGACCGAGCGCAAAAAGAAGAGACAGCAAAAGCGCAACCGGCAGTAGGATAATGAACACCTGCGGGATCTGGGTGGCGTAATAGCGAGCGACCAGAGAAAGTGGAATATGGTTGTCAATGAAATTCGAGATATTGTCGCTGACGTCGAAGATCAGCCAGATCGAGGTGAACCCGGCGATGCAGTACAAATAAACCTGCAGAAAGTTTCGAATGACGTATCGATCGAGAAGTCGCATTGCGATTTAGAAATGTTCTATCGTAATTAGCCTACTCAAGTAGGCGGTGTGCGCCAAATTCCTGGAGAAACAATGACGAAATCCGAATGACGAAGCCGCGTAAAGATACAGTGGTTGCTGGCGTTTCGCGCTGCCTATACGCGGCGAAGCTCGAAGGAGTGACGAATCCAACGCCAGGTCATCCTGAGCGCAGCGAAGCGGAGTCGAAGGATCCCGCAGCGTTACCAACCGGCATCGCAACGGGATTGAAAGCCTGGCCTCGCCATCTTCGATGGCTGCGTTGCAGCCTCGACTTCGCTCGGAATGACAGGCCTGTTCCTTCGTCATTCGGGCTTCGTGCTTTTTTCGTCATTCGTCATTCGTGCTTCGTCATTTCCTCGTGATGATCGCGCTAAAAGACAATCTGCGGAGCGAATTCGTCGAACGCGTTCGCGGCTTCTTCTCCGAGAACGGCCCGCTTTCGAAAGCAAAAAATTTCGAGTTCCGGCCGGAACAGCAGGAGATGGCAGCGCGCGTCGCGCAAGCGCTGGAGGAAGAACAGCATCTGGTAGTCGAAGCGGGCACAGGGGTGGGCAAATCGCTGGGATACTTGGTCCCGTCAGTCCTGTTCGCGCTCGATCGGCACAAAAAAGCAATCGTTTCAACGCACACCATCAATCTTCAGGAACAACTGGTGCACAAAGACATTCCGATCTTGAAAAAAGTGCTGCCGGTAGAGTTTGAGGCAGCCTTAATGAAAGGCCGGCAAAATTATCTTTGCCCGCGTCGCCTCGATCGAGCATTGCAAAGTGAGCAGGAACTTTTCACCGGCCCAGAGCGCAGCGAATTGCAGCGGTTGGCCGAATGGGCGAGCGCAACGCGCGATGGATCGCTCAGTGACCTGTCCGTCGAACCCGAACCAAAAGTTTGGGCGCAAGTGTGCAGTGAAGCGCATATCTGCACGCAAAAAACCTGTGGCCAGGATCCGCGCTGTTTCTATCAGCAGGCACGTAAACGTCTGCTGGCGGCGGACGTGATCGTGCTCAATCACACGCTCCTGTTCATTTTGCTTGGATCGCCCGACATGCAGGAAGAACGCGAGAGCGGGTTCCTGTTCCCGAATGATTTCATTGTTTTCGATGAAGCGCACACGGTCGAGCAGGTAGCGTCGAAGCAAATCGGTATCGGCGTATCGCAATACGGACTGCGATCGACGATCCAGCGGCTCTACAATGCGCGCACGCGCAAAGGACTTTTCACCGTGATGCGCGATGCGGTTGGCGTGCGACTTGCGGCGGAACTGGTCGATGACATTGACAGATTTTTTTCCGCCGTCGAGTTGAAATCGAATTTTCGCAAAGGGCGCGAGTTTCGGGTGCGCGATGTCGAACTTGTCCCCGACACGATTACCGCGCGGTTGACCGCGCTTCAGGCGCGCGTGGCCGATGTCGTTAAACGCACCGATGACGAAATTTTGAAAGCGGAGCTGCAAGAGTTCGGCCGGCGCATTCGCGATGCGCGAGACGGCATTTCGATTTTCCTGGAGCAAAGCGCGCCAGAGCATGTGTATTGGGTCGAGCGCACGGGCAGAACTGAACGCTTCCTCGCGCTAAATGCCGCGCCCATCGATCTCGCGCCGGTGCTGCGACGGATGCTCTTTCGCCACAACTGCTGCTGCGTGATGACCAGCGCCACACTGGCAGTGGGCCGCCCGGACCTCGCTTATTTCCGCAAACGCATCGGCGCAATGGAAGCCGAGCCATTGCAGCTCGGCAGCCCGTTCAATTTTCAAAAGCAGATGAAGATGTTCGTCGTTCAAAAAATGCCCGATCCCCGCGACGGTAGTTATCACAAGGCGCTCGAACATTGGATCGCGCATTTCGTTGAGAAAACTGACGGCCGGGCGTTTGTGCTTTTCACCAGCTACCGTGACATGCAACACGTTGCAGGCGCGATGGAAAAATTTTTCGCGACGGAGGATATGAACATTCTCGTCCAGGGTGGGGGAGCGCCGCGTAGTAAATTGCTTGAGCAATTCAAATCAACGCCGCGCAGTGTGCTCTTCGGCACAGACAGTTTTTGGGGCGGCGTGGATGTTCCAGGCGAAGCGCTTTCAAATGTGATCATCACGCGACTGCCATTTGCTGTCCCGGATCATCCGCTCACAGAGGCGAAACTGGAGTTGATCGAGGAGCGCGGCGGCGACCCGTTTACTGAATATTCTTTGCCGGAAGCGGTCCTGAAACTGCGACAAGGCGTAGGCCGTTTGATCCGAACCAAGACCGACCGCGGCATCATTGTCATCCTCGACAACCGCATCGTGACCAAACCCTATGGTCGCGCGTTTATGCAAGCGCTGCCGAAATGTCCGGTGGAGATCGTAACTTAGGCTTCTAGCCTGACATGTCGCGCAGGCTTCCCAGCTGGCGTTTCCCAATCGGGCAGGGATGCCCGCTCGACCGGACACGCAGGGATGCCTGTGTTACGGCCGTTATTGAAAACTGTTCACTTGAACATATACGACGATCTGTTGTAGGTTGTCTCCATGGAAGGGCAGATCGAGGTGCAGGAAATCTTCGCCATCCTGCACAAGTGGGGGATTCATACCCTCGGCCAGCTTGCGGCGCTGGATAAGGAGCAACTGGGGGCGCGACTTGGCCCTGAAGCAATCCGCATGTGGGAGCGCGCCAATGGACGATCCAGTCGACTGCTCAAACTGGTTCAGCCGCCGGAGTCGTTCCAGGAGAGTTTCGAGTTTGAGCGCGAAATCGAAACAGCCGAGCCGTTGCTTTTCATGCTCCGCCGTTTTTTGGAGCAGCTCGCGGTGCGTTTGGCAGCAGTTTATCTCGTCGCAAAGGAACTGACGCTGCGAATCACGTTCGGGAATAAACAAATATACGAGCGTGTTTTCAAAATTCCGCAGCCGACAAACGAAGTCGATCTTCTGTTCCGGATGCTCCAGACGCATCTGGAGAATTTTCGATCTGAGCATCCGATCGTTGCCGTCGCACTGAACGCAGAACCGATCAAACCTGCCGGCGAACAATTCGGATTATTTGAAACGACATTGCGCAACCCGCATAAACTCTCAGAAACACTCGCCCGTTTGACCGCTCTCCTGGGCGGCGATCGGATCGGCACACCGGTCCTGGAAGAGACGCATCGGCCCGATGCATTTCGCATGCAGCCGTTTTCGTGGACTGTAGTGTCCGCCACGGACAATGGAGGGCGGAGCTCCGCGACGCCAGGGTCGCAGCGTAAGGCTCGCAGGAGCTCGCCCCTCTATACTTTATGCTGTGCGCTGCGTCGCTTTCGGCCGGCAGTGTCTGCGTCTGTCTTGCAGGATGAGGATATACCGGCGCACATTCGTAGTGCGGAAATATCTGGAAAAATCATCGCGCAACGCGGCCCCTATTTTCTTTCTGGAAATTGGTGGGACGAAAAATCGTGGGCCCGCGCCGAGTGGGATCTGCAATTGAAAAATGGAGAATTAGTTCGCGCGCATGAACGTGACGGCATTTGGAAAATCGACGGCGTGTATGACTAATCAGGCGCTGTCATTCCGAGCGAAGTCGAGGCTGCAACGCAGCCATCGAAGATGGCGAGGCCAGGCTTTCAATCCCGTAATGGAACCGATCGGTATCGCTGCTGGATCCTTCGACTCCGCTTCGCTCCGCTCAGGATGACCTTCTATGTTTTATATCGAGCTTCATGCATGCAGCGCGTTCAGCTTTTTGTGCGGCGGATCTTTCCCCGAGCAATTAGCGGAGGTCGCAGCGGAACTGGAAATGCCCGCGATCGCGTTGCTCGATCGCAATGGCATCTACGGTGCACAACGATTTTCCGTCGCTGCGCGTGAGCACGGCGTCCGGCCGATCGTTGGCGCTGAATTGTCAATGGAAGACGGCAGCCTTCTGCCGGTGCTGGTGGAAAATCGCACCGGCTACAAAAACTTGTGCGAACTGCTGACCCAAGCCCATCTGCGCAGCGAAAAAGGAAAATGCGCAGTGCAATGGGATGAGTTAGCGGAGTTCACGGAAGGCTTAATTGCATTCTTCAATGCGGCGCTTGTCAATTGTAGGGCGTCTGTGTCAGACGCCACTCTTTCTCGGCGTTTCACAGAAACGCCCTACAGACGGATCGAATTTCTAATCGACGCGTTCGGACGGGAAAACGTTTTCGTTGAACTTCAGCGCCATTTCATTCGCGGGGAAGAACGCATTAATCGCGAACTGATTGATCTTGCGAGCGCACATCGATTGCCGCTTGTCGCTACAAACGGTGTGCAATACGCCAAGCCGTACGGACGCGAAGTCCTGGATGTTTTCACCTGTATTCGCGAACACACGCATCTCGACGTCGCCGGCAAATTGCTCACGCGAAATGCCGAACGCCATCTGAAGAGCGATCGCGAAATGCGCGCAATTTTCGCGGATTTGCCGGAAACAATTGAGAACACATCGCGCCTGGCTGAGCGGCTCACATTTTCTTTCGAAAATATCGGATACAAATTCCCCGAATACCCCGTGCCGGTTGGACACAGTATGGATTCATTTTTGCGCACCATCGTCTGGTTCGGTGCGCAACAGCGTTACGCTGCGATCAGCCCGAAAGTTAAGCGTCAGATCGAAGAAGAGCTTGCGCTGATAAGCAAGCTCGGTTTCCCCGGCTATTTCCTGATCGTTTGGGACATCATCAATTTCTGCCGCGAACACAATATCATGGTCCAGGGCCGCGGCAGTGCTGCCAACAGCGCCGTTTGTTATTGCCTCGGAATCACCCCGGTCGACCCCGTGGAAAATCATCTCGTGTTCGAACGGTTTCTCAATGAGAGCCGCAAAGGCTGGCCGGATATTGATCTTGATCTTCCCAGCGGCGATCGGCGGGAAGCGGTGATCCAGGAAATTTATCGGCGTTACGGCAAACACGGTGCAGCCATGACCGCAAACGTGATCACGTATCGTGGTCGCAGCGCCGCGCGTGAGATCGGCAAAGCGCTGAATTTTTCGCCGAGCATTATCGACCGGTTCTCGCACCTGTTTGCCAGCGGCGATTTCCCGCACACGATGGAATTGGAAGCGCAGATCGAGGCTGCCGGTCTGCCGAAAGATCATCCACGGATGCCAGCATTCATCCGGCTGTATCGCGCGATTTACGGTTTGCCGCGCCACCTTGGCCAGCATTCCGGTGGAATGATCATCTGCCGCGGCAGACTCAGCTCGTTCGTGCCACTGGAAAATGCGTCAATGCCGGGCCGCGTCGTCGCGCAATGGGACAAGGACGATTGTGAAGACCTCGGCATCGTCAAGGTGGACTTGTTAGGCCTGGGGATGATGTCGGTGATGCAGGACGCATTTGAATTGTGCCGCGAACGTGGGCGACCACTCGATCTGGCTCATATTCCGAAAGACGACGAGAAGACGTTCGACATCATGCAGCACGCCGACACGATTGGCGTGTTTCAAATCGAGAGCCGCGCGCAAATGGCCACGTTGCCGCGGATGAAACCGAAATGTTTTTACGATGTCGTGATCGAAGTCGCAATCATCCGGCCCGGACCGATCCAGGGCGACATGGTGCATCCGTATCTGGCGCGCCGTGCGGGCAAAGAGCCGGTGACCTATTTCGACGATCGCCTGAAACCGGTGCTGTATCGCACACTCGGTGTGCCGTTGTTCCAGGAACAAATGCTCAAGATCGCCATGATCATGGCCGATTTTTCCGGTAACGAAGCGGAGGAATTACGGCGGGCGTTGAGCTTTCATCGATCCGAAGAACGGATGCGCAAAGTGAGCGTGAAACTCCGCGCGGCCATGGAAGGCAAAGGCATCGCTCCCGACAAGATCGACAAAATCATTCAGTCCATCTCGTCGTTTGCACTTTATGGCTTTCCCGAATCCCATGCGATCAGCTTTGCGATTCTGGCTTATGGCAGCGCGTATTTAAAAGTGCATCGCGCACCGGAATTTTACGCAAGCCTCATTAACAATCAGCCGATGGGCTTTTACACGCCGGCAACGATTGTGAAAGATGCGCAGCGGCACGGTGTAAAAATTCTGCCGGTCTGCATTCAGCAATCCGATTGGCACTGCACGGTTGTTTCGGACGATCGACCCTCACCTCAATCCTCTCCCTGGCCAGGAAGAGGCGAACGCGAAGCGCCGGTGAGGATCGGCGAAGCTGTTCGTCTCGGATTTTGCGTCGTAAACGGATTGCGCCAGGAACACGCTGAAGAGCTCGTGAGGCGACGGCAAGATAGACGCTTTAAATCGCTGGACGATTTGAAGCGGCATGTGCCGTTCGCAAAGAACGAATTGCGCGTCTTGGCTGAACTGGGCGCGCTCAATTGTTTTGCCGAACATCGTCGCGCTGCGATGTGGCGCGTGGAAGAAACCCTGCATGATGATCTTCTGGGGAGCGCACGCTTGCAGCGTGCTCATGCCAGTCCGGCTCGGACTTTCGGCACTCTGCCGAAACAATCCTTACAAAGATCGCGAACGCAGGATGCGTTCGTCAGCACGCCAGAGGCGTGCGCCCCCCAGAAATCGGAATCGCCGCTCCAAGCGATGACGTTGCCCGAACGCGTCAAAGCGGATTACGAAACCATGAATCTGACTACTGGACCGCATCCCATGAAACTCTTGCGGGAAAAGTTGCCAAACATTTGGCGTGCGATCGACCTTGTTCAGGCGCGACACGGTTCGGCGATTCAGATCGCCGGCAACGTCATTTGCCGTCAGCGTCCCGGCACGGCGAAAGGATTTGTTTTTATCAGTCTCGAAGACGAGACCGGCGTTTCCAACGCAATCGTCGACCCGGACTTGTTCGAACGCTTCCGGCTGGTGATCACTGAAGAAGCCTTTCTTCTGATCGAAGGAGAGGTGCAGAATTCAGACGGCGTTGTCTTGATCAAAGCCCGAGATATTAAACCGCTCGTTCACGAAAAACTCGTCGGGAGCGAATCGCACGATTTCCACTGAGCTTGGGTGGCTTCTGACACAGATGCCCTACAGCGTAGGATTACCTCGGAGGTTTTTCGGCTTGGCGCGGTTTCACCGGCACCTCTTCCTCCGATGTAATTTCGTATTCCGGCTTCGGAACGTCCATCAGCCAGTGGTCAAACCAGCCAACAATATGCTGTAACCGCTCGATGCGATGCCACGGCTGGCCGGAGCGGGAAAGCTCGTGAGACTCGTTAGGGAAACGCACCATCACGGTTGGAATCTTGCGGAACTTCAACGCACGAAACATTTGCTCGCCGCCTGCGCCGGGCGGCGTGCGATAGTCAGCCTCCCCGAGGATGAACATCATCGGCGTTTTCACATTATTGATGTAACTGATCGGTGACCGCGCCCGATACTCGTCCGGGTCTTCGAATGGTGGCGATCGAAACCAATTCGGCTGGAAGAGCGTGAAGTCTCCCGTGTACCACCAGTTTTCCCAACTGGCGATATCGCGCTGCGCGACGGCTGCAGCAAAGCGCCCGGTTTGTCCAACCACCCAGTTCGTCAGCAATCCGCCACCGCTTCCGCCCGTGACACCAAGTTTTTTGTCGTCGATGTAGCCGCGTTTTATCACCTCGTCGACGCCGGCCATCAGATCTTTGTAATCATCGCCTGGATACCGATATTGAATCACGTTGCCAAATTCCTGGCCGTAACTGGTGCTGCCTCGCGGATTCGGGTAGAGCACCACGTAACCCTTCGCTGCCATCCACTGAAATTCATGAACGAAAATGTCGCCGTAAGCAACGTGCGGTCCGCCATGGATGTTCAGAATCAACGGATATTTTTTATGCGCATCGAAATTTGGCGGCTTTTGCAACCATGCCTGTACGCGTTTGCCATCAAAGCTGTCGTACCAAATCTCTTCCGGCTCGGTGAGATTCAATTTCGATAACAGCTCGTCATTCACATTCGTTAGCTGCTTCGGTGTTGCACCGGGAGTTGCGCGATCGAGGACAAAAAGATCGTTAACGCGAGTCGGCGTCGAGATGACGTAGACCAGCTTTGAAGCATCAGGCGTCGCGCGAAAACTCATCACGCCGTGATTTCCGGTAGTTACGTCAGTGGCCGTTCCCGTTGCGACGTCGAAGACCGCGACATTTCTCTGTCCCTCTTTCGAATAAACTTCGATGAGCCCTTTTCCGTCTGCCGTCCAGATCGGTTTATTTGTTCCGCCGGCTCGTGGGGACGAACTATCGCCAATTACGAAGCCATCGATATCGAAATCAAAATCCGCGGTGATGTTCCGTGGTATTGCGTTCGGTGAGAGATCGAGTACCCACAGGTCAGGTTCCGTATATGAATTGATCGGCTGGTTGGTGGCTGCGACGAATGCGACCTGTTTGCCGTCGGGACTGAGAGACAACGCGCCTCCGCCGGGTCCGAACTGTGTATTCAGATCGATCGTTGTGATCTTGACAGGGTTGCCGCCAGCGGCCGGCACGGAGTAAAGATCCGTTCTCGGCAGTTCGTAATACGGTTCGTCGATTCGGCTCGAAGTGAAATAAATTTCCGAGCCGTCCTTCGACCAAATCGCGTTGTCTTCATCGAAGCGACCGCTAGTAATCTGACTCGGTTTCACTTTCTCTTCGGCGCTGCGCGGTGCGGTCACGATCCAGATATGAGCCGGATGCTTTGGATCGATGTAACCTTCGTTGTCTTGTCGATAGACCGCGCGCGTAATCACGTGCACATCGCTCTCGTGCTCATCTGTAGCCGCTGTAGCCGCGGGCGACTTGTCCGCCGTAGCCTTGGCGGAGGCGGATGACCGCGGGGAAGCTGCAACGCTTTTTTGCGGTCCGGGATCACCGATCCCGGCTACAGGTTTTTTAGACTGTTCCTCGCTTTTTTTCTTTTCCTGTTTCGCAAGGTCCTCCGCGTTGGTATCGCTTGCGAACGCGATGTTTTTTCCGTCTGGCGCCCAGACTGGATTGCCAGCGCCTTTCGGCAAGTCGCTAAAGACAAAGGAATCGCCGCCGGCCATCGGCAGCATTGCGAGCTGGGGCGGTTCAGGCTTGCCGTCTTTTTCGGTCGAACGCAGGAACAGCAGGAATTTTCCGTCCGGTGACCAGCGTGGCGTTGTGTCATGATCGCCCTTTGTCAGTTGACGCGGCGCTTCGCCGCCCGCGACAGGTACCGACCAAATGGAAGTGTTATAACCTTCTTTCTTCTCATTGACGGTGACGCGCACAAATGCAACGCGCGATCCATCCGGCGACACCTGCGGATCACCGATCCAGACAAAATCCCAAAGATCTTTCTCGGTAATGGGGCGTTTTTCGGCCAGCGCGGTGCCGATCCCGAAAGCAAAGATAATGACGAAGCACGAATGACGAATGACGAATAAATGACGAAGCACGAAGCACGACAGTGGATGGAGAGAGTGTTTGGTCATTTGATCATTCGGAATTTTTTCGAGCTTCGACATTCGGATTTAGTCATTTCGCGGGCGCGGAGCGGCCGCGTTCACATATGTTCGATCACGTTATCCCCGAACTGCGAGCACTTGATCTCGGTCGCGCCGTCCATTAAGCGCGCGAAGTCATACGTGACACGCTTGCTTTCGATCGCGCCGCTCAATCCTTTGAGAATCAGGTCGGCGACTTCCGTCCAGCCCATGTAACGGAACATCATTTCACCGGAAAGAATCACCGAGCCGGGATTCACCTTGTCCAGGTTCGCATATTTTGGTGCGGTGCCATGTGTAGCTTCGAAAACAGCGTGACCGGTGATGTAATTGATATTTCCTCCCGGCGCGATACCGATTCCTCCCACTTGCGCGGCGAGCGCGTCGCTCAGGTAATCGCCATTCAAATTTAGCGTGGCGATAACGTCGAAATCTTCCGGCCGCGTCAACACCTGCTGAAGGGTGATGTCGGCAATCGCGTCCTTGATCACGATTCCCGCACCCGATTTCCCCATTGGAATTCTGCACCACGGCCCGCCGTCGAATTCTTCCGCGCCAAAATATTTTTTTGCAATTTCAAAACCCCAATCGCGAAATGCTCCCTCGGTAAATTTCATGATGTTGCCCTTATGAACCAGCGTCACGCTCTTCCGCCGGTTTTGGATCGCGTACGAAATCGCGCTGTGAATCAGTCGCACACTGCCGGAATAACTGACCGGTTTGATCCCGATTCCTACACACACGTCGTCACTCTCTTGTGCACCGACCATTTTCCAAAAAGTCTTCGCTTTTTCTTTCGTGCCGAAACGAACCTTCTCGAACTGTTTTGGAAATTCCTTTTGGAGAAAATCGAGAACTTTTTGAGCCTCGGGCGTGCCGGCGGCGTATTCTATTCCAGCATAAATATCTTCCGTATTTTCGCGGAAGATCACCATGTTCACTTTTTCCGGATGTTTAACGGGCGAGGGGACGCCTTTGAAGTACTGAATTGGCCGGAGGCAAACGAAAAGATCGAGCAACTGCCGCAGCGCAACATTAAGCGAGCGAATGCCGCCACCCACGGGCGTGGTCAGCGGTCCTTTGATGCCGACCAAGTACTCACGGAACGCTTCTACCGTGTCGTTCGGCAGCCATTCGTCGAATTTGTTCTTCGCTACTTGACCCGCGAAAACTTCGAACCACGAGATTTTCTTTCTGCCGCCATATGCCTTTTCAACCGCCGCATCGAAGACGCGCACACTCGCCGCCCAGATATCCGGCCCGGTCCCGTCTCCGCGAATGAAAGGAATGATCGGTTGATCGGGCACATTTAATCTGTCGGTTCTGGTAATTTTTTCGCCCGCGGGCGGAGCAACATCTTTGTAAGCCATAAGGCGGAAACTGTATCGGCAGGCGTGTCGCCTGCAATCACGTAAGCGATTTCCAGTACTGGCGTCGGGGTTCGCGACCGAGGCTCAGTCTCGCACGAATTTGTCCAACGAAATGGCGACCTCTGGAAATTCCTGCAGGATCTGATGATCGACAGTTAACAAGCGAACTCCGTTCGCATGCGCCAGCGCGACGAATTCAAAGTCATAAGCTGAGCAATCGACCTCGAAACGAGTTGAAAAACCGCCGAGGTAGAAACAGTGAACTCTTTTCGATCCAGCATGGCCTCGGCGAGATTCGGGATGGCAATTACCTCTTCAACGGTTAACGACCGTCGTCGTATCGATCCGGTCAGTGCGTTCCGAAATTCCGAACGCCACAGAATCGGTACGATCCAATCCGAATCTTTCGCCCAAGCCGCGTCGGCGGCGGCCGAAAACGGCGAAGCCATGTAGCGGTAACAGACGATATTTGTACCGACGCAAATCACATTTGCGCGCGGCGGTTACAATCGACCTTTGCGTTTCCACCGATTGATCTCTCGCGCAGTGACTGGGCGGCCAAACAGAGCCCTGGCCTGACGAACGGATTTTTCCAGGTCTACGGGATCGAGCCGTACGGTTCCGCTCGCCGCGTTTCTTAACGTCGCAATTATTTCCTTGTTAAGGCTGCGATAATGTTCTTCTGCGCGTTTTTTTAATTCCCGGTGCAATTCTGCCGGAATGTTTGGTTGTCAACGCAACGACAACACTCGGGATCGATGAGTGACTGTTTCCGCTTATCCGCCGCTTCTAGTCGCCGTTGTTCTTCGGCGGCTTTTCAGGCGAATTAACTTGTGGCGTGAGCGGAGTGATTATGTACGGCGGCGGGAAATAATTTGTCGGACACGGCTCTGCAATTTCCTTGCCTTTGTACTCTTTATAATCTTTGTAATCTTTCCCGTCTTTCCCGTAGTAGCTCCGCACTGGCTGCACCCCTCTGGACGCAGCTGAGATCCTGGCGGCAAGATCAGGACGGGCTCTCACTGCTCCGGCTACAAGCGCGCGACGCTGGCTCGGAGGGTAACGGACGAGGAGCGAATTAAATGCTGCCATAAATTGGTCTGGCGTGGCGCTCTCGATGCTGGCCGCTCCCGCTGCTCTGACGGCGCGATCCAGATCGCCATTCGGGGCCGCAACCTGATGCTGACTTTGAATTTGCTCCTCAATCAGCCCGGCACTGGGCAATGTGCGAAAGTCTCGAACAAGAGGAGAAGTAAGTTGCTGTTGAAGATCAACCTCAACCGGGTCTTCCAATCTCCTGTACACCGGATCGTAAACTAGCATTTGACCTCCCATGACCTGCACAGCCTGGCCTACGCTGTCCAGGTGGATGCACGCCGTTCCTTCGAGCACCGTGAATTCCACAAACCCGTTCGGAAGGACGTTGCCCAATACCGTTGTGCCTGTAATTGCTGCCGTGACCGGACCCATCTTGACCTGGGCGCCGCCCTTGTTCTTTGGCACATAAAGCAAGAACTGTCCGCTGCCCAGCTCGATCGTTCGCCCGCCTCCTATGTTGTAAATAGTTTTCTCGCCCAAACGCGTGATGGTTTGATCTTTAAACGTCAGCTCGCTCCTGGACTGGGTCCCGGTTTGTACGGCGTTGCCCCGGCGAACAGTCTCGTTCACTGCCACCGGGCGCGCCGCTGAACCGGATGGCACCACTTTAACGTCCTGCACTACTTGAGTAACCTTCGCTTCCTCGAGATCCTCAGCAGACAGATTGTTCGGCAGCCAATTTGCCAGAGCACATACGACTGGGGCGACAAGTAAAATATAGCGGCGATCCCTATTCATAGGCGGGATTTATAGTGTGTTGTTTGGCGCTTGTGAAGTCTTTTCTTCATGCTTTTTTGCCCTGGCGGTAGCCCAATTCAAGGCCGGCTCGCCGAAGCACTGGGCCAAAGACCCCTGGAGCAAACACATTCGCCAGCGCAACTGGCATCGATGAACAGCGTTCTGTTGGACACCGGTCCACTGGTTGCGTTGCTCGACCGATCGGAACCGGATCACGATCGGGTGAAGAGGTGTATGGCACGCTTGCACGGCTCGCGACTAGTTACCACCGGGGCGGTGATCACCGAGGCGTTTTACTTCCTTTCAGATGTGCTGGACGGACCCTCCAGCCTGGCTTCTTTTCTCGACGCCAGCGCCACCGAAGTGCGTGACGCCTTTTGCGGCGAGGCGCTCACTGCCGCCATTGGATTGATGAGCAAATATGCCGACGTGCCCATGGATTTTCCGGACGCGACCCTCGTGTGGATCGCAGAGCTCTCAGGGACCGATCGAATCCTTACACTGGATCGGCGCGGTTTTACATCGTTTCGATACCAAAAGAACCGCCGGTTCAAATTGCTGCTGGAGCGTAAAACCATTCGCAGCCCAGCACTTGCCACCCGGCGGGTTCTCCATATACTTTTGCTCCCAAGATGTTCGCCCCAGCATCTCCGATCTCGTCCACGAATCCCGCTACACCTGGGAACGGCACAGTCGCGGTCTCAATAGTGGCGTCGAAGAATGGAACCTGACGTGTACACATCACTCGCCAGCCCTGCGGCAGATATGGATACTGCTGGGACGCGACTATCACAGGTGGATAAGCTCGTGAAACTCGATAGCTCTCTCGAATTGCACTGGCGATACCTTTCCAACCAGACCCTTCGGTTCCAGCAGCCTTACCAAATAGTGCCAAGATAGGAGACACGAGCCCGCCGGACTCACTCAGATATTTTCGTTATCCGCCCACGGGCACGGAAAGAGCGGCGCAGTACATATTTCGCAAAATGATCCAGTTCAGCCCACGCGGTGAGTGCCGGCCCCCAAATGACAACTACGAAATGCGGGCCGTCATTGAGATAGGCTTTCAGCCTGTACACGGGACGGTGGCTCCGCCGCTGGAGGACAGTAAGAATTGGGCCATTCAATTAACGGGGTTCGGTGGGAACACCAAGATCTATCGACGTTGAACCGCTCCGTCATTTCTCAAGCTGCGTTTTCCCTCGTTGAACTGACTCTCGCTTTGGGTATCGCCGCCTTCTGCTTACTTGCCATCTTTCGTTTGCTACCGATCGCCGTGCAGACAAACCGCAACGCGACTTCCGAGACTGCCGCGACCAGCATCGTTACTGCGGTGATCGCGGATGTGCGCGCGACACCTGCAACCAATACGAGATCGGCACAATTTGGCATCAATATTCCAACTGATCCGACGACAGGAGTGAGCACGACATGCCAGCGTTGTGCTAACTGCTGGAATGATGAGACCCAAACGCTTTATTTTGATAGTGCCGGACAGATCGCTACGGCTACAAATGGCCGTTACCGGCTGACTTTCACGCACGTTCAGAATGCAACTGCGGCAACTATAGCAGGCGCTATCCTTGCTAATGTGAGCGTATCATGGCCGGCAGCGGCCAATCCCTGTGCAACTGCACCCAGCGGCTCGGTGGAAACATTTGCCGCCTTTGACAGGAAGTAGCGCAATGTTTGACGATGGACGTCCCCCACCTGTAGAGGCAGGCTGTCCAGCTGCAATTCTTAGCCGCGGGCAGGGGACACGCCCATTCGGCTATCGCTCAGGGCAGGCTCTGCCAGTACAGCGCCGCAGCGCAGCAGCTTTCACGTTGACTGAACTCCTGGTCGCAATGGCGGTGGTCGTGCTGCTTGTTCTGCTTTTCACCCAGCTGCTTAAAAGCGCGACAACTATTATGACGCTGGGTCACAAACAAATGGACGCGGACTCACAAGCGCGACAGCTCCTCGATCGAATGGCCAGGGATTTCGCGCAGATGGTGAAACGCTCCGACGTCGATTACTACATCAAGTCTTCGTGGTTTGCTACCGGCTCGCCTCCGGGCCCAACGGGTGTTCGCAGCTTGCCGCAGCCCGGAAACGATAAGATAGCATTCTATAGCGCCGTTTCCGGCTACTACCCATCAACGGGTTCGCAAAGCCCCGTGTCACTCGTTGGATATCGGATCAACTCGCAAAATAAGCTGGAGCGAATGAGCAAAGGATTGGTTTGGAACGCGGTGTCGACAACTGACACCCCGATTGTTTTCATACCTGTACCTCTTGCTTCCCCGCTTCCCGCGGCGGAGCTGCCGGTCCCCCCGCCGAATGCTTTACCAACTCCGGCCTGGCTGGAGATTGCCAGCCCTGGCACCTGGTCGGGTTCCGAGGTTATCGGGCCACAGGTGTTTCGGTTTGAGTATTATTATCTGCTAAGAGGGCAGACTGCCCCGGAGAGTGCCCCAGCTCCAAGTGCGACGCCTTACAACGCGATCTTAAGCGACGCTCCGTGGGACACACGGATTTGTTCCTGCCCAACTCCAGCGCCAACTGCAACCGTAAGCCCAGCGCCAACCGCAACCCCCACTCCCATCCCGTCCCCAACGGCGCCAGCAGTATGTTGCCATGTTGCTCCAGAAGGTATGCAAGACGTCGCGGCAGTTGTAGTGGTGATTGCGGTCATTGATCCCAAAAGCAAATTATTGCTTTCAGATACGACCAGTCCTCCCCAGATTGCACAAGTTGCGTCGCAACTGATTGACTGGGGAGACACGACGTGCGCTGATTGCCCAAACCAAACGCAGTGGCAGACGACTTCCGGCCTGTTGCGTGCACGCTGGCAAAGCAAGCTTGACGGCATTACAAACTTGCCGCGCCCGGCCATTTCCGGTATTCGAGTGTACGAGCGGTACTTATATCTCTCCCCGCCTACTCTTATTACTCCATGAAAAGTTTCCTCCGTTCTGGTGACGGCGCATCCAAAGGCGCTGCTTTGATGATTGTTCTCGCGTTCGTCGTTATTTTGACTGGTTTAATGTTAGCTTACTTCTCCCGCGCTGGAACCGACAGGCAGCTTGCCCACTCAAGCTATAACGACACCTCGGTAGATCTGCTCGCGCGCAGCGCGCTTGATATGGTAGTCAGCGATTTCAAGCAGGAGATTCTTAGTCATCCAACAGCCACCCCAGGTTTGCCGTATTACATTGCGCCAGTGCCTTACGGCACACCGGCCGGCGGGCCAACGGCTATTCCAAATTTAATCCGGCGCAGTGTTTCCGACTATCCGCCGAGCCGGGCCGCCTTCCCAGCGGTGCCTTCCACTGCTGTTTCGGCTAACGGCCGTTCGATTACCAAAGCTCGCTGGAACAGCCATTACCTGATTCCGCGCCGGTCGCCCGGCCCAGGAGAAACATGGGACACAATCTATACCGATCCAGTAGACACCTTTAGCGCGCCTGACTGGGTGCTGGTAACTGCTCAGGGCCCAAATCGCACGCCTGCTCCTGCCGCTGTGATCGGCAGATATGCTTTCGCCGTTTACGATGAGGGCGGTTTACTCGATATGAGTGTGGCAGGCTATCCCAGTTGGGCGAGTGCGATTTCTGCATGTCCCCCTGCAGCTGCCAGTCCGACGCCATGGCTGGTAAACGTTGGACGCAAAGGAATGGTAGGTCTCGCCGATCTTACTGCGTTGCCTGCGGCGCCGGCAACGACCTTTCCCCAAGACCAGGTAGACAAAATAGTGGGCTGGCGGAATTACGCGACAACGCAACAGCCAGGCAACTTCTCACTCCCTCCCGGCGGCCCAACTCCTTCTTTTTCCGCAGACTGCACCAGACAGGATTTTTATGGCAGTTATTTGCTCTACTTCGGCGATCCGCCATTCGCTATCGAAAATGTTTCGGACAAGCTGCTTGCTTCAGCTTACCCTTTCACTTCCGTCGCAGCCTACGTTTCGGGTAACCGGACCGATCAGGCACTCACGACGCGGCAGGAGTTACTGAGGCTTCGAAACTCGCTCGGCTTCAGTCAGAACGTGCTTCAGTACATGGGAACTTTCTCCCGAGAACGCAATCGGCCGGCGCCGGACTGGCCAAATCTACAAGGTAACTTAAGCGAAGGCCGCTTTAACCTGAGTAATCTCGCCCTGGTGATACCGAACCCAGGCGAGTGTAACACTGCGCATGGCAGGAAGAAGGGTTGGCAGACCGGCAAAAACAGGAACCATCTTTGTGGGACACCAGATGAGGTTATCGAGTTATTTGGCCTGTTTTGGGTGAAAGCCGAGGCGGTAAACACCGACGGAAAGCACCCCGGTTACTGGAGGTATATCAAACATGTCGGACCAGATCCTCCAGGGAGCCCCGATCCGGATCCGAATAGTATTATTTGCTGGAGAGAAGGAACGAACCACCAGGCCGATTTCTTTCAGGTCCTGCATTTTGCCTTGAACGCCGGGTTGAATCGCACGGATCACTGCGGTGGTACGGGCGACCAACCGAGGACCTTTGGAGTCGGAGCGTCACTGATCGATCAATATGATTCCGGCGGAGATTGTCAAACAACTCCCTGGGGCCCAGGCTGTGACCTGGATTCGCACGTGAACTCTCAGTATCGGACTCATACCACCGTTATTGAGTACTCCAACAGGAACATCTACGCCTATGGCATGGAGCCGAACTATTCAGCGCCCGCCCCCTTTGACCCGATTAGCGGTGACGAGCTCTCCACCGCAGGTACCAATCATCCCCATCGACCTGCGCCTGCCCCAACGCCGGCAGCAACTACACAGGTAATTAGCCATGCTTTCAGCAATGTAGGAGAACTCGGTTACGGCATTGACACCTCTGCTGCTGGCATGCCGACACTGAATTTTAGCTCACCGACTTTTCCTGATGCGCCAGTGCTGGATTTCTTTAGCTACAATCCCATCAGCAGCGCTTATCCGCGCGCAGGCATCGTCAATCTCTACACGAAGAACGCACCTGTCCTTGCCGCAATGCTGTCGCAGACGCTGCAAACTGACGCAGCAGCGAATTTCAACCCTCCGGCACCCATCCTGTCGCAGTCGCAAGCCATAACGGCAGCGAACGCAATCGTTGCCGAGACTCAGGCAGTTTTATCAGGGACCGCCACCTGGCCTGTAACACAGACCGACTTAACACGAGCTATTGCCGCCCGTCTCGCTGAGAAAGGTGGCGCCGCGATAAACGCAATCTGGACTAAAGAACAGAAGCAATCGATCGCGCGCGCATTGGCCGAGATGGGACAAACGCGCACGTGGAACTTGTTCATCGATGTCATCGCGCAAACCGGGCGGTATGCGCCGGGGACAGCTAACGTCACCGATGCCAGCAAATTCACGGTCGAAGGTGAAAAGCGGTACTGGCTTCACATTGCGCTCGGGCGCGATCTCGTTCACGCGGATGGAACTCCCTGCGCGCCTGGCGAATCAGGGTGTCAGGTGGATGTGCTCGGCACGCAGCTTGAACAAGTAATTGAGTAGTTACAGAAAGCTAATGGCTGATAGCTGCTAGTGACGTTGGATGGCGTTTTTGTTCAGCGTGCCGCTTTTGGGAAGAACGGCCGATTCAAATTGGTCCTCGACGTGTGAGCCGCGTGAGGAGACCAGCGGATCACGCGGATTTCGCTAATCGCGGCGGTTACAATCGACCTTTGCGTTTCCACCGATCGATCTCTCGCGCAGTGACTGGGCCGCCAAACAGAGCCCTGGCCTGACGAACGGATTTTTGTTGCTCAGACGCGAATTCTATTGCGAAAGGGTCGTTACACTTATGACGCTGGAATTGGCGCTTGCAGCACACCCATTGTAGCTTCGCACCCGGTAATAATAAAGCGTGCTCGGGCTTAACCCAGTCACGGGATAACTGAGCACGTTCCCGGCACTCAAATTCTGATAACCGGGTACGTAAGTGGTGAAAGACGAGTCTCTGGCTACGTCCAACCGATAATCGGTCGAGCCGCCTACCGTGCGCCAGGTTGCGGTGAAGCTGGTGGCAGTCACATTGCTTGCTCTCTGTGCGCTCGGAGCCGCAGGAGTGCAGGCCGTCGTCGTTACACTTTTATAGCTGGAATTGGCACTTGCAGCACACCCATTGTAGGCGCGCACTCGATAATAGTAAATCGTGCTCGGGCTTAACCCGGTCACGTTGTAGCCGATCACATTGCCGACGTGCAAATCCTGATAACCAGGTACGTAACTGATGAAAGAGCTGCTTGTGGATACGTCCAACCGATAATCGATCGCACCGCTTACGCTGCTCCAGTTCGCTCGAAAGCTGTTGAAAGTCACGTTGGTTGCGCTCCCTGCGCTGGGAGCCGCAGGCGTGCAGGGCAATGTCAGAACACTTTTCGAGCTCGAATTCAAGCTTGCAGCACAGCCATTGTAGCTTCGTACCCGGTAATAGTAATACGTGCTCGGATTTAAGCCTGTCACGGGGTAAGTGATCACGTTGCCGACGTGCAAATCCTGGTAACCGGGTACATAAGTGGTGAAAGAGCTGCTTGTGGATACGTCCAACCGGTAGTCGATCGAACCGGCAACACCGATCCAGTTCGCATTAAAGCTACTGAAAGTCACATTGGTTCCACTCCCTACGGTCGGAGCCTTCGGCGTGCAGGCCGTTGTCTTTAGACTTATGGTGCTGGAGTTCGAGCTTGTACGACACGGATTATAGGCGCGCACCCGATAATAGTAAGCCGTGCTCTGATTTAACCCGGTCACCGGGTAGCTCGTCACGTTTCCAACGTCTAAATCGCGATAACCAGGTACGTAAGTGGTGAACGCACTGCTTGTGGATACATCCAAACGGTAACCTGTGGCGCCGCTTACACTGCTCCAGTTTGCGGTAAAGCTGCCAAAACTTACATTGGTTGCACTTAATGCTGCCGGAGCGGAGGAAAGCGACGGGCAGGCCGTTGGTGTCGGCGTAGGTGTAGGCGTCGGCGTAGGACTTGGGGTTCCGCAGAACGGCTGCGTATAGCTGCGCGAAGCATTCTGCGGTGGCGCGTTGTTGCAGAAGTCCTGCGCCACATATCCGGTCGGTCCCTGCACACCGGCAGTATCGGACGTAGTGATCGTGGTGGCTGGTCCGTAGATGATGTCAAACCGCTGGTTGGGGTCGTTCTCAAACAGCCGCGCCTCAAAATTGACCGGGCTTCCATCGTAATAACGCAGCGCGTGCCATTCTATGTTGAACACGCGGTAGGGCGCAGTGCCGGTAACCGAAGTGAATATGCCGCAGCCGTTGGCCCAGGCGGTGCAGTTAGTCGGATCGATGTCGGTACTCATATCATGCCACAACGGGAAGATCGTGTAGTCATATGGCCCCTGATTAGGGGGCGCGGGGAGACAGGCAGTGTTATACCCATTTGGCTCGTTCACCCTCACAAAATCCAGTCGCCCGTTGGAGTTGACGTTTACGGTGTTAAATGTCATCTGAAACAATTGGAATGGGAAAGGCAGGCTAACGGGCGTGTCGCAGTCGTCGCAATGGTTTCCGGTGTCGGTGGTGCCGGCCACGATCGGATCCGTGCCGTTGGTTATGATGTACTGACAGCCTTGCACGGTGTAGTTGCCCGTGAAGATCGCATTGGGATTGCCAAAGCCATCGGTAATCGCTCCAGGGGCAATGGTGGCTGTCAAGTTTCCCGCGGAAGGAACGTTGATCATGAAGCTCGTGGTCATGGCGTTATTGATCACTGTGACAGAGCTAACCGTCGCACCTTGAATGCCGCTTAACGACAGATCGCTGGCTTGAACTGAGTTTGGATCGACAGGGGTGTTCCAGTTGACATCATACTGATACGTTTGCGGTGCCGCCGGACTGAACGCGCCTCCCACAGCTGGAACGGTTGTGGTGACCTGTAGTTGCGTAAGGACGTAGTTGAATGTGCACTCGAAATCCAAATTCGGCCGGCCGTCCGAGGCGCGCAGAAGCGCACCGGCGGGAATATGCATCGTCTGAAGGCCCTGCTGTGTTATGGGTGACGTGTTAAAACTGAAGGTAATCGTCGCATTGTTGTTGCTGAAGGCAAATGAGTCTGGCAGCGTTCCGTTCACCTTTAAATCGGTGGCTTGGACCGTGGAGGGGTCTACCGGGTCGCTGAGGTTGATGACGAAGTCCACCGGCCGCGTGGTGATGAGGCTGTTGCAGGCCGGGTTGGTGGTGGCCACGGCAAAACCTACCGGCTCGTTGTCCGTAAAGACATCCTGCTGCGACGCACCGTTGATCGGTATGCGGCCGTCGGTCCACGAAGTGACATGTTTGGTAATTACTGCAGAACCGTAGTCGTAATCGCCTGCATAGGTGGCGTTGATGCCCGGATCAGGTTGCGCCGGCAAAGGACTTACTACATCCGACAACGCATCGTCAATGGTCCATGTCGCGCCATTATCGGTGGACTTGCGGGACCACATTCTGTAGCACGGAACGGCCGGGTTACCGCCGGAGCAACTGGCACTCTCGCGCGCGTCATACCAGGTAGCCAACAAAGTGCCGGCGTTGCTGACCGAAATGTTAGGCTGCCATTGGGGGCGGCCTGTAGCATCCGTGTTCAACTTGAATGGCGCACTGAAAGTCACGCCACGATCGGTTGAACGGATGTAATAAACGTCGCCAGGATCAGAGGCGGCGCCTTGCTGAGCATACACGAGATGAACAACGTGGTTGTAAGCGGCAGGCTCGCCCCAACCCTCGTGACGCCAGTAGCCACCGCCATCGGAGAACATGCAGGCGAAGTAACCAGAACCTATAACCCCCGGTCCGGGAAAACTGGGACCCGTGTACGTGTTCGTCCAGGAATTGCCGCCGTCCGTGGACCTGAAGATAAGGTTACTGTCATTGTGGGGGAAGCCGCCTCCGCCTTCGTTCATGCCTGCGATATAAACGTCGCCTGTAGCGAGGTCGCCGGTAATCTGGACATCGCGGATGAAAGGAGTGCCTGTGGTGACTTGTCGTGCATTCGACCACGTGCCGCCGTTATCGGTCGAATAACGGACGAAGAGAGCGCCCGCACCTACATTGAAGTCGTTCCAGGAAATGTACATCCGGCCGTAAAAGGGAGAAGTTGGATTGTTGTCAGCCCAGCCGGACTCTCTGTCGTCCTGAGAGTTGGTATGAATGCAGTAATGGCTCCAGCTATTCGCGTCCCAGGGGGTTGCGGACTTGTAGCCACCGAGGCCTTGGACGCCGCAGCTGCTGTCCAGCCAGACCGTGAACCAGTTGCCGGTTGGCTTGTTGTACAGCACAACAGGGTCGCCCATGGTATTATCGAAGGGGCTTTGACCGTTATTCGTGGTGAGGCGGTCAAAAGTGAGTCCGCCGTCGGTGGAAACTGATGCACCAGACATATTGATAGGATTGGCGTTCCTGCCCCGTGAATCGTTGTAGGCGACCACGATCTGGTTTGGATTATCCGGGTTGGCCGTAGTATATGTCTCGGACTGCGTGATATTAGGAGAGGTCTCGGCGTGATTGATCAGGTCAACATCGGCGGCGCCATATGCCAGAGGAGCCAGGAGTTTTTGGACCAGCCGTCCGACGGGACCGAGAGTAGAAGTCGCAGTAGTCGCAGAAGTCGAACCGGCCGGCGCCATGCCGCAGGCGATCATGAGAGCTCCAGCCCGCAGGTTTTCCTGCTTGTCGATGTTTTTTTCTTGAATCGCCGAACAATCAAATCCAACCGGTACCAGAGGATCGCTAGAGCTAGTGATGATTTTGTACTTACCCAACGCTTTTGCGAGGTTCGCAGCGGGTGCCTTCAACACGCCGGCGCCGGCTACCGCCATTAATACGCCTGTCAGGATAATGAACAGCCCGATGAGGAAACGTTGATTCACGAAAGCGGCTGGTGAGGCGAATATCCTTTTCATTGGGGGCTGACCGAATTTGGCCGTAAAAGGTCGCTACTCCAAAACGGGTTATCCAAGTATTTTCTCCGGGTTTTTTGGCATGAAGTTTCGAAAAATCTCGTTTTAGCTGTTAATTTTTTCGTTCCGCTGTAACACTGGCGCGCTCACTCCAGCAGGCGAGGCACCTGTCTCTACACGCTCCGCATTTTACCTGCCTCTTTACAGAGAATATTGATGCAGAAAAGAAGGGCCGGCTTGCGCCGGCCCTATCTTAGAATTGGTTCGCTCGGAAACCGGCTACTGCCAGCACGGCAAGTCCAAATCCTGATGGACCTGCGAGTTCCCAGAGACTACGAGCGTCTTGCCGACCAGCGAGCCGAAGTACGCGCCGCCGCCCGAGACGGTGACGCCCGTCCCCGGAGCATAGATGCTCATATACGTGGCGCTGGTGCCGCTGACGGTGACGCCGTTGCTGCCGGTGTAGCTGCAGAATACTTGCAGGTTGGCAGGGATCAGGGATGGGTTCTGCAAGCTGCCGCCGCTGTCAGTGAACTTCCCGGTGACGTTCATTATCACCGCACCGCTGAATGCTAGTGTCGCTCCACCGCTGACGGTGACATTATTGAAACAATAGGTGCCGGGTCCCATAGTGGCCATGCTGCCGCCGCCGCTCACGGTCAGGTTGCCCTTGATGGGATCATAGGTGTAAGCGCCGGTGATCCACATGTTCCCTTGAGTCGGCGCCTGGGTATAGCTTCCGCAAGCACCAGGTATTGGCGCGACAAACGGCGGGTCGGACTGTTGCATGCTCGTTCCCCCCACCACCGCCGAGCTAGCCAGGCTAATGGTGCTTCCGTAATCTATGTCGCCAGTGACCAGGCTGCCGCTCTGCAGAACTACCTTGCCGCTGCCGCCGACCGCGATCACATCGCCGTGGATTTTGGCCCCTTGCAAAGTGATTGTGCCGTTGCTGAGCAGAGTGGCCGAATCGTCGTGTGTCGCATATCCAATCGAGGAATTGTATGAATCAACTAAAGCGCTGCTTGCGCCGATGGTGATGCTGTTGAGCCCGATGATCTCGCCGCCACACAGAGTAACGGTCAATGTGCCAGGGACGAGCGTAATCTCGTAGTTGTTGCCACCCACCAGCGTTCCCGCGGCTATCGTGATTGGATAAGTGCCAACCGGGCTATTTTGGGTCGCAGAGGTCGTTATTATCGGCGTGCCAGCTACTCCGCTGCCGGCGAACGGGCCGTTGGTATCGCCTTCGTGATTCACGAACCCTGTGTACACAGCAGTGAGCGGCGGATTGGGAAACCCAAACAGGCGCGACTTGTTATCGGCTGCCACCGTAAGTGAGGCCTTGTTGATGGTCAGCTTATTGTTTCCGTAGCTGGCGCTGAACGAAGCATTGCCGTCGAAGTTCGCTTCAGCCCCAGTTCCGACCGCAGCTCCATAAGTTCCGACGTTATACGAACTCCCAACAAGAAGGACGGCGCTACTCTTTGCCACACCGAAGGCATTGGTAGTTGCAGTTCCCAAGACATTGCCGTTCAATTTGAAGGTGATGGTCGCGTCAGCGATTGGATTGCTGCTGGAGCTCAGCGCCGCGGTAAATGTCGTGAACCCGCCATACGTGCCCTTGGCCTCGGACACGGCCAGGGTCGTTCCCGTGGATACTGCGGTAACCGTAATCTCCGCGGTCGGGCCAGTGCCGTTGACGGTATAGCCTTGCGCGGTAGTCCCGCCAGCCTGGTTGAAGTAATCGCCTGGTATAGTGGAAACGGTGACTGCGAAATGGAGTGTGATGGACTGGCCTCCTGCCACGGGCAATGATCCGTTCCAGGTCAGATTCTGACCATTAATCACCGGATCGCTGGTCGTCGCGCCGGTGCTCGAGCCGGCATAGGTGAACCCGGCCGGGAGCGTGTCAGTGATCGAGCTCACTGTAACTGGGAACGCATTGGGGTTCTTCATCGTGATCGTGTAACCGTTTTGCGTTCCGACCGGTGACGTCGGGCTGTCAGCGGTCTTGGAAGTCACGATTCCTTGCAATCCCGGAGCAGAAATTAACGTCATATGCGAGTATTTGGCAGAGCCGCCACCGGCAATGGAGAAATTCCAGCTGATCCCGGCCCCGTTGTCCAGGGAGGTTGTGGAGGCGGCGGTATTCGCGAACGGCATTTTGGAACCGATCCTACTCCAGACAAGATCGAACTCGTCCTCGTAATAATTGTTGCCGCCTGTCAATGGGATTAACTCTTCGATCTTATCGGCTGGCGAGTTGTTTGGATTTACAGTGCAAGCCACCTCGGTGCGGTTGTCGCTCGCGCTGATGACTTGCGTAAAACCGAACCCTGTATCGGACCCGCCTAGGAACGCGTCAAACGCCCGGTAGAGGACACCGCTTGCCGTGCTGGTGCTGGTAGCGTTGTTGCTTATCATGATCTCCGTCGTGAAAAACTCGTCGCCGACGACATAGGTGTCGGTCTGCTGGATCTGCAACGTCGTTCCGGTTACGTCCACGACGGTAACCACTTTATAAGGATCAGCCGTCGTTCCAAAGCCGCTCACGCCTGTTTGGCTCACCGGGGTAAACGGTGTATTCGGGAAGGTGTTGTCCGCGGCGGTATTGTCGTGATCACCAAAATCGGGCGCGTAAAGGACCCCGTCCATGGCGATGAACGTGCCGTAATCGCTTGGAGTTACGTCTGACGGAAAGAACTCATGAGTCGTTCCGTCGAAAATATGCTGGGCTTGGCAGCTCAGATCGTTGCCCACCCAAACGTGAGTCAGCGGACCTGCCGAGGAAATATCCGCAGCCGGCGTAGCTAAACACCACGTCGCGCCGCCCAAAACTACAGCGAGCGCAATGGTCCCGCGCATCATCCATTTCGTTGTTATACTTGTTGCAAACGGTTTCATTTTTGATTTTCCTTTTTGGTTTGGGGGTTTCTATTTCGTGTGCAAAGCGCGGCTTCTGCCCTAAATCCCTGAGATGCGCCTGCGCTTGCTATTGGGGGGGTGCGTATGTTGTTGGGTGCGTCTTGTGCGGTATAAACAGTTGGATGTCAACAACTATTTCTGTTAGATCGGGGGAAAAAGGGTAGCGCGTACACGCGTGGTGCATTCATTTCTACTTACTACTCCGGCAACGGCGGGGGGAAGTTCTCGAAAAACATCTGGATTGCGCCAAATATTCGAAGGAATTGCCTGTGGAGTGGGAGCAGCCGCATCTTCAATTAAGGCGCGAAGTTTCGTAGTGTTAAGCCGGCATGTAAAGGGAAATTGCCTGTTTTCGGCTAGGGGAGAGCCCCTGATTTTTAAGTCAAAAACCCCCTAGGGATTATGTGATCGGCAACAGAATTTCCCACGAAATACGCGGAAGGAAACGAAAGCTTAATCCGTCTTCGTCTTGCATTTTTTTCGTGTCGTTTCCTATGTTTCGTGGGCTAGGTCAAACAGAACTACAGATTACTCGGATTTGAAACTCGCTCCTTTCCCAAGTCGCTCGCCGCTACCCTTTGCGGCTTTACCTTCTATCTCGCTGATCCCATCAGCTCGATTCACAGATGATATCGATAGACTCAAACACTGACGCAACGAATTCATCTTATCCGTAAAATCCGTGTCAGTCTACTCCGCCGAAGCAGCGGCTGCGAAGGCTGGATCCGTGGTCGCTAAGCACGCGTCAACCGTCTCATTATGTTCGGAAATTTCCCTTTCATCTCATTGCGGCTGCGATATTCTACGAATACAACTCGTGACCGCTTCTTCGTTCATCCTATCGGACCCGGAGATTCTGGGCGGAACGCCTGTGTTTAAAGGCACTCGCGTCCCTGTGCGAACCTTGTTCGAATACTTGGCGGATGGATTATCGCTGGAATATTTTCTCGAAAGTTTCCCGTCGGTAACCCGAGACCAGGCCACAGATGTGCTTCGGCTGAGTCAACAACGCATCGAGCAAGAAATTGCTGCGTGAGGGGTTATTCTCGACGAATCTGTTCCAGTTCAGGTCTGTAATGCACACCCCGATCACTCAGTAGTAATCGCGGTCGAAATGGGATAGCGCGGAATCAGCAATGGGGAATTGCTTGATCGCGCAGAAGCCGAGCGCTTTGATTTAGTCATCGTCGCCGACAAGAACCTTCGCCATCAGCAGAACCTGGCAATACGCCACATCTCCATTCTTGAGCTTTGGACGAATCATCGGCCGACGCTTGAGCAGCATTTTGTTCGCATTCGCGATCGGGTGCAGTCAACCATAAGCGGTCAATACATCGTCCTGGAACAAGAGAGCAAGTAGCCTCGCGGGTTGCACCTTTTGCCGATACGCCATCCCCCTCGGAACTCAGCACTTGTCACGCGACTGGTTCTCCGTATACTGCGCCCCTCGATGTTTGCCCCCAGCATTAGTGGCCTGGTCGGCGTAAACGCGCAGCCGTGTACAACCGACCACCGACTTGTCCGCCGTACCTTCGGCGGAGGCGGATCACTGATCAGCGATCACTCGCGCCCAGCTGCGTTCACCGCGCCCAAGCTACGTGACCCCGAAAGCATTCGGGGTTTTACGTTGCTCGAATTGTTAATCGTCGTCGGCATCATCGGCCTCTTGCTCGTCCTAATGGCTCCGGCGTTCACATACATCAAAGGCGGGAACGACGTGACCAGCGCCGCGTATACCATTCAAGGCGTGCTCGACACCGCGCGCACCTACGCGCAAGCAAACAACACTTACACCTGGGTCGGTTTTAAAGAGGAGAACGTCGCGAACCCCGCGTCACCGAACTCGGATACGCCAGCTGTCGGTAGACTTGTCATGTCGATCGTCGCGTCAAAGGATGGCACGATGCTTTACACGGGAAACCTTGGAAGCCCTGTGACCCTCGACCCGACGAGCCCAGCGCCACTGATTCAGGTTGGCAAGCTGGTGAAGATCGACAACCTGCATCTGAAAACATTCTCCTCTCCCACGGCCACGCCCCCTCCCGACAGTTTTGACACGCGCCCTGTCATTGCGTCCAGCGCTTCGCAGATAGGCGATAACGCTCCTCCCAATCCTTCTCTTACGTTTCACTATCCGGTTGGTAGCAGCTCGTCCCCGTTCACCAAAGTCGTCCAGTTCACTCCTCGCGGAGAAGCCGTGATCGACAACAGTAACTATGCGCTGGCGCCGGTTTCCGAAATAGGGCTTGAACCAACGCACGGAGCTACTGTCCCTGCTTCCATTCCCGCGAACGTTGTTGCTATTCAATTTACCGGAGTGGGCGGAAACGTTAAGATTTATCGGCGATGAAGCGATTTGTCGTTCCCACGTCCGCCTTTTCCCTCATCGAAGTGACTCTCGCTTTGGGTGTCGCCGCGTTTTGCTTGATTGCCGTTTTCGGTTTGGTGCCGGTCGGGGTGCAGACGAACCGGAACGCCACTTCCCAGACTTTTGCTACTAACATTCTGTCGGGCGTCGTGAGCGACATCCGCGCCAGCCCGAAAGGCTCAAGCACTACTCCGAAGTACAAGATTAGAAGGTCTAAAAGCAACATTACGACGGTGTGTTTTGACGGCCAAGGACAGCCTGATCCGTCGGGGGGGCAGATTGGAAATGTATCGTGCCGACCGGGGAATTGGCGCTACCGGCTTTATGTAAGAATCTATCCAACCACTGCGCAGACGGATACGCACCTTAAACCGTACTGCGCGAACTATGTGGTTCTGAAATTGGTCTGGCCTGCTGCAGCCGATCCCCTCACGGCAACGCCCAGTGGCTCGGTGGAAACAGCCACCTCTTTTTATGATCAGTAGGAACTAAAGTGATGTTTGATGCTCGATGTTTGATGTTTGATCTCGCTTTCTCGCGGCGCCTGCGGGGCAAAAGGGGACCTGTCGGTCGCAGAGTACGAGTAGGCGGATTTACGTTGGCCGAACTCCTCGTCACCATGGGCGTCCTTGTGCTGCTTGTTTTCCTTTTCACTCAGCTTCTTAACAGTGCGGCAACCACTATGACGTTGGGTAACAAACGCATGGACGCGGATTCACAGGCGCGCCAGCTCCTCGATCGTATGGCAAACGATTTCGATCAAATGCTGAAACGAACCGATGTCAGCTACTACGTAAAGACAACAGGGAACACACAAGCTGGTAATGACCAAATCGCATTTTTTAGTGCTGTGCCTGGTTACTACAATCAGGCAGGTTATAACAGCAACGCTTCATTAGTCGCTTACCGGGTAAACGCCGATTCCACCTCAGCATTCTATAATAAACTTGAACGTATGGGTAAGGGACTCGCTTTGAACGGAGCTTATGCAACCCCGGTCCCCCTGCTGTTTCTTGATAGTGCCAACACCACAACGATACAGAACATCTGGCCCGCCGCTGCCAGCAGCACGTCTGCGGATCAAGACTACGAAACGGCCGGGCCGCAGGTCTTTCGATTTGAATACTATTATTTGCTCAGCAGTAGTCCATCCGTTGGCACAGCCAATCAGCTTACCGCAGGTTCTTGGAGTAGCACAAACACCTTCTCGGTGAAAGACGTGGCAGCAATTGTCGTAGCCATCGCGGTAATTGAGCCCAAAAGCAAAGTGCTTTTGAGCAATGATCAGGTCGCGGCGCTTGCAGGAACTTTGCCCGATTTCACAACCGATTGGGTCCCTGGCCAGTTGCTTACGCAATGGCAGAACGCCCTCAATGCCAATACTCTTGGCTTGCCGCGCGCGGCCATTTCCGGTATTCGGCTGTACGAGCGTTATTTTTATCTTAGCCAATAAAGTCACATAATGAGGCCCACTTCTTCTTTGCCCAGGCGATCTTCTAACAAGGCCGCGGCGCTTATTATTGTGCTTGCCTTTGTGTTCCTTCTTACCGGCCTGTCCGTGGCTTACCTCTCGCGCTCCAACACCGACCGACAACTGGCCCATACCAGTTTCCATTACACCGATGCGGACCTGCTCGCGCAGAGTGCCTTGGATATTGTCGTCGGCGATTTCAGACAGGAGATCCAGAATGGCTCTACACAATCTGGCCCCCTCTGGGTCCCGACATCAGCAGCTAATGTTGTGCCGATGTACAACCCGACGCCTACGCCGGGCACAACGCCAGCTATTCCAAATCTCATTCGACGTAGCGTACGTTCGGAGACCGCTTTGTGGCCCGATTCTGTTACCGGACCGGCCGTCGGGAGTCGAGCTTCCGCAGTGAATTCCGCAACCGATATTTCCGCAAATAGTCGCTCGATTAGCACTACTCGCTGGAACAAGCATTATTTGATCCCGCGCCCAGCCGGCGCTTCGCCGAATGACACCACTCCCGATCCGACTGTTGGATTTACCGCACCGGACTGGGTGATTGTCACTCGAGAGGGAGTTCCATCTCCAACTCCTTATTCAGCATGGGATCCCATTCTCAAAGACCCAACAGCTGCTAACACGAAATACGCGGTAGGCCGTTATGCCTATGCCGTCTATGACGAAGGCGGGTTGTTGGATATGAATGCGGCTGGGTACTCTTCGCCCACAACGATATTGCAGTATGGCCGCAAGGGTTCTCTCGCCTTCGCGGATTTGACTGGTCTTCCCGGGTTGTCCACGACGGCCGTCGATAACATTGTAGGCTGGCGAAACTATGCTTCGTCGCAGCCCAGCGGGGTACTCCCGAATCTTAGCTTCAGCGCCAATGCCACCAATACTTACTACAATTTTATTCTGTCGGATCCAACGAACATCCAGTTAACGAACTATTTTACCGGTTCGCCTCTGGCCTACTTTACAAACTCCTTTCTCAAGACGAGCGGGGCCACTGTTTCCGGCAATCGAACCGACCAGCAATTGATCGCTCGAAAGGAGCTGATTGGCCTGCTGTCTGCGGCAAGCAGCGGTGTCTCCTACTCGAATGCACTCCAGTCTCTTGGCACGTTTTCACGAGAGGCGCTGGCCAACGTTCCCCAATGGACGGGGCCCAACCCACCAACCTCCATAAACCCAAACTTTCAAACGCTGTTAGTCACCGCTTCCTTTACTCGCAATGATGGGACTATGGCTAATGTCGGCGACCCTTTGGTAAACAAGCGATTTCTCCTTCAGCGCCTCAACTGGCTTACTTACCGGGGACCAAGCGCAACCCGAACTATCCCGGCATCCGCGCCAGCGCTCGGGGACCCAAACTACGACATGTGGTTGCTGACACGAGGCGCCGCGGCGGCTGATGCAAATAGCATCAGGTTTGGGCTTACATCGGCGTTTTTACAGCAGGGAACGGCGACAAACATTCAGAAATATTTCGGACTCGTATGGGACAGTACGAATGAGCGTTGGAATTATGTGGGCCAGGGCCCCTCGTTACTCAGTTCTATCGCTACGTTCGGCGTGGGTGGCACGCAGGCCGCGACGCGGGAACCTGACTTCTTTGAGCTGCTCCAGGCTGGAATAATTCTGCCAAGCTCGATTGATGACGACAACTATTCCCCCGATGGCACTCTTCTGCCAGTGGTTCACCAGAAGTCGAAGATGCTTCATATCCTTACGATCGGGGCCAATCTCATAGCTCAGTCTAGGGCAGATTCTTATCCGGTGCGGATAGCCTGCACTGTCAACGGCACCACAATGGAAGCAGTTGGTGCAACCCGTCTGCCTTACCTTAACTCTTTAGCGGTGTGTCCGGTCGCTGGCACTAGCGTTCCCCCGAGCAGTCCCACTGGAGGCATCAACTGGCTTCTCGTCCCTAATTTATGGGATCCATTTCGGGACACATGGGATCTTACGGAAGCGAATGCCGGGAACGGTTTAAATGGCCCGAATTTGACGCCCGGTTATTTGCGCCCCCCGGTGCAGATCACTGTCACAGGGACTGTGGGCCTTGGAACGGTTGTCGCCGGGTCATCCGTTACAACGGGAATGGTCTCATCAGCGTTGGTCACTCCTTCACCATCACCTCTAGTTACCGTGACGATTTCCCCGGCTCAAAGCCTGCTTTTGACCTCGCCGACGGCAAGCCCGGCTGCCGGAGTCAATGGATTTCTCGAAGCGTCTCGCATTACTAGTGCTGATGTAACACCTGTGCCCGCTGCGTTCACTCCTACAACATCTGTATCCGCGGCTGCTGCCGCGTGGAATAGTGTGATCTATCCGACCCCTACTGTAAGCCCGACACCAGTCGGGACAAATGTGGTGTTCAGGATATCTTTTCCCGGGACCAGTATTCCAGCTGCTTGGGCTACAGCCACACCGAGACAGAACCCGGTCCTTATGCTGAGGCCGGGTTTCCAGATGACGCTTGATTATAAGTCGCCCAACGGAACGTGGTACTCCTACTCCTTTCTCCAAGGCAATAATGAACCTAGTACGTGGATTTCAGGAAGCGTCGCGTCCAATCCAAGTTTGAATGTTACTACAACGTGGAGCGTGTACGGCCGTATCCCGCGTCCTAATCCTACGCCGCAACCGGCGATACTTTTCGCCTCTCCTTCGCCAACAGCTTCTCAGGCCCCAACGCTGTGGGATGTGACCACGCTCGCGGATGCGCCAATGTTCGCAAAGGCCGACCCGAGGAGCATGCGCTACAACAGCCAAGTAGGGGTAGTTCACATCACCAGCCCCACGCCTACGGTCACCCCTTTGGCGGCTGGCATCATTCGGGCAGTTTGGCCAAGCGGTTTCTTGACGCCGCCCATAATGACAGTTGGTTCATCTCCTGCCCCTACACCGACCCAGACTCCGAACCCTACCCCGACACCTAGCCCGACCGGTACTCCCACCCCCAACTATAATCCTGCACTTTATTCCCAATTAGGTGACAACGGTCCAGCTGGCAGCAATCCATACAGTGAGGCCGGGGGTGATGTTGTCCGGCCAGTCATCATGAATCGGCCTTTCCGTAGCGTCGGCGAGATGGGTTACGCTTTCCGCGATCAGCCGTTTAGAACGCTTAGCTTTTCCTCGGCTAACAGCCCGGACGCAGGTCTGCTGGATCTCTTCACTACGAACAATTACAGCGATTCGTCTGGCATGCGCGCTGGGGTTATTAGTCTGAATTCTCGCCAGGCTCCTGCCCTTGCTAGTGTGCTTACAAATACGATCAGACGAGAAGACACGCCGCGCCAGACGCCCATACCTCCTGGAGTCAGTCCTTCCCCTCAGCCGTCTCCCCTGGACTCTCCTACAGCAAACAGCGTGGCCACAAGCCTTACATCGCTCACGCTTGGCAGCCCTCTTGTAAACCGAGCTGGTTTAGCGACCCTGATCGCGAGCGAAACAGGACTAGGCACGAGCGTCCCAAAAACACAACGCGAGTCGATCGCTCGGGCTCTTGGGGAAACGGTTCAGACTCGTACTTGGAATCTACTAATCGATCTGATCGCTCAGACGGGGCATTACGCACCTAATGCCCAAAATCTTGGTGACTTCATCGTGGAAGGCGAAAAACGATACTGGCTTCACGTTGCCATCGATCGCTTCGACGCGTCCGGCGGCGTTAGCGTTGGCGGTGGCGCGCCCAGTAACGTTAAGGTGCTCAGCCAACAACTCGAAGAAGTGACTGAATAGAACGCCTGCGGCGAAAGTAAGTAGTGATCGGCGAGGGGTGTTGGTGCTACCTAGTTACGCCCCGTCCTCTGTGTGCCAATCGTTGCCTTTGATCTTGAAGCCTTGCAATGATTGACAGACGTGCCGCGTTGCTTTGAAGTTTTCACTTCTGTGATATTGTCGGTGTGCCCCGTAAGATTCGGCAGCTCATCGCCGATTTGGAAAAGCATGGGTTCCTCGATCGCGGAGGCAAAGGATCGCATCGAAACTTCCTCCATCCCAGCGGCGTAAAAATTACGCTCTCGGGAGCACCGGGAGACGATGCCAAACATTATCAAGAGCGAGACCTCAAGCGTGCAATTCAAAAAGTTCAATCATGAGCAAGACATCTGATCGCTACGTGAAAGTTGTTGCCTGGAGTGAAGAAGATCAGTGCTACGTTGGTCGCTGCCCCGGCCTTATGCTTGGCGGAGTACATGGCAGCGACGAACAGGCCGTCTACGCAGAGCTGTGTCAAGCGGTTGATGAATGGATTCGATTGCACGAAGCCGAAGGCCGACCGCTTCCCAGATCGACATCTCTTCGCGAAATCGAAGCGCTTGTTTGATTCTGAATGTGCGCAGGCAGGCCAACAAATTCAGCGTCGAAGGGCGAAAAGCGCTATTGGCTTCACCCGCCTGCGTCGAGGCTACGGCGAGGTAGGCATCGCCATCGATCGCTTTGAAGGGCCCGGCGGTTCCGTGACCACCACCCGTTAAGGTGCTCGCTCAACAACTCGAAGACGTGGTTGAGTAGCCTGTTAGCAGCGAGCGGACAACAGACCACTGACCACGGACTACGGGGCGACGAGACCTGTTCATTTGGGAGACGCGTTTGACGCTGCGGCTCTGACTCTGTACGGTCTGGCCGTGGATTATTCGAAGATCATCACAGTAGAACCGGGCAAGCGCAGCGGTAAGCCTTGCATCCGCGGCCTGCGGATGACGGTTTACGACGTGCTCGATTACCTGGCTTCAGGCATGACCCATGAGCAGATCCTGCGCGATTTTCCTTATCTGACGGAGGAGGATATCCAAGCCTGTCTTGCGTTTGCCGCCGATCGTGAGCGCAGAACAAGCTTCGTCGCTGGTGAAGCTCCTGTTCGATGAAAATCTGTCGCCCGGGCTCGTTTCCCGGTTGGCAGATTTATTTCCCAACTCTGCGCATGTTCACGAGTGCGGCCTTGGTGAGAGCAGTGACAACGCGATTTGGGAGCTTGCAGCAACGAAAGATTTTACGATCGTGTCGAAGGATTGGGACTTTCACGATCAGGCTCTTTTACGGACTGGGAGACCAAAAGTGATTTGGCTGCGCATCGGGAATCGCTCAACTGATCAGTTGGAAGATCTTCTTCGATCTTTTTCTCCGGCAATCGAGCATTTCAACGCTGATCCAGCCAGTACCTTGCTGATGCTGCCATAATTCCTTTGGCCAGCGAGGAATTCTGACCACAAACCCAATGCCACAGGTCTTGCTGACTTCGTGGTGGAAGGGGAAAAACGATACTGGCTTCACGTTGCCATCGATCGCTTCGACGCGACCGCCGGCGGTGGCGGGTTCAGTAACGTTAAGGTGCTCGCTCAACAACTCGAAGACGTAGTTGAGTAGCCTGTTAGCAGCGAGCGGATAACAGACCACTGACCCGCCTGCCTCCCGCAGTCGCGGGATTTAGTTAGCGGATTTGGTTAACGTCCCGCCGTTTTTTTTAGGTCTTGCAGGGCCTTGATAGGGGTACCAGTATGTCTCTGTGATTGTCGAACGTTTGCCAGAAGTTCTTTCGTTGCCGACTGAGGAAAAGGAAATTCTTGCTGAGGAATTGCTCAACCAAGTCGTACTCGAACGGGATAAAGATCCGGCTCTGGTCGATCTACTGCGACGTCGCCTTAGCGAACATAAAGCTAATCCGGAAAGTGGCGTGCGCTGGGAACAGCTGCGCGACCGCCTTTTAAAACGGCGACATGCCTGAAATTATCTGGAAGCAAGGTGCTGAGAACGACCTGCTTCAGATTTTCTCAAACTTGGAGACTTTAGAACCCATCTCATAAATAGGGAACGGGCGCGTTGCCAGAGATTTGGCGCTGCGGCAAGGCGCGAGGAGGAAGAATATCCTTCATGGATCTTTGACCGACGAGCAACGCCGCCGCAGCGACAAAGATCGGCAACCCTCCGGGCTAAGCTTTGGCGGGCGCCTGGCGGCGTTGCTCCTTAGTCACAGAGCCCTTTGGCTATGCTCCTTCGTCGCGCCTTGCCAACCGCCCGCCAAAGCCTAGCGCGCCCATTTCCTATTTATGAGATGGGTTCTAGTGAAGGGACAGGCGAGCGCTTAGTCCGGAAACTCGATAGCACGCTTGAAAATCTGAAGATCCATCCCGGGATAGCGCCACCCTTTGAAGGTCCAGTGCGCCGCCTTGTTATCGGGTCCAGTGGATATGGCCTGTTTTATTCCGTTGAAACCCGTGGGATCATCGTTCATGCGCTGATTCATCTGAGCCAGAATCCGGAAACGATCCGCGAAAAGATCCGGCGACTACTCCGGCTCGATTGATTAGGAGCCGCAAAAGACGGCAACGCAATCGAGACGACTGACAACTGACCACCCCGTGCATGTGCTCGGTCAGCAGCTCGAGGAAGTCACTAAGTAGGCTGTTAGCGGCCAGCGGACAACAGACGACTGACCACAGACCACAGACTACCTGCCTTTGCCGAGGCTTCCGTCTTCGGTCGCCGCTGCGACCTCCGACGTGACAAACCGGCGAGTCGCGGACTAACTCCGAAGGCGTTCGCGAGCGGGGCGGCGTGGGCTTCATTTTCAAAACTGAGAATCAACAAATCCGCCCGTTGCAACAGGTCCGAAAAGATTGTGCTTGTAGGGCGATGTCCTACACGTGCATAATGCGCGGCACCCGTGAGAAAGGCCGAATCCAGCCGGGATGCAGCAGCGTGCCCGCCGTGCTCGGTATCGAGTATCGAGCGCCGGTTTTGTCAGGAACGAACACCAGCGGTTGAACTCCAAAAAGCTTCGCGAGCATTTAGCTTGCTTGAACTGGTAATCGTTGTCGGCATTATCGGTCTCTTGCTGGTGTTGATCTCCCCATGGTTCACGAGCATCAAAGGCGGGACGGACGTCACCAGCGCCGCATACACGATCAAAGGCGTGCTTGACGCCGCGCGCACACACGCAAAGGCGAACAATACGTACGCGTGGGTTGGGTTCTCAGGATCAATTGGATCAACGGTTACAGGGAAGGTCGCGCTTTACGTCGTCGCTTCAAAGGACGGAACGGATCTGGGAACGAGTGTGAATCAGCCTCCTGGCAACCGGATTGACATCACAGCGAAGGTGACACCAGTGGGGAAGGTCATGAGATTAGATAACGCGCATATTGGAGACACTGGCTCGCCGACCAACGACGGAACCGACTTCGAAGGCCGGCCGGCGGTCAATAGAAACTACAGGATCGGCGCGGAAGGCTCGATGTATGATTCCGACTATTATTTTTCCTGGCAGGAAACGCAGTTTGATCGCTGGATCCGATTCAACCCGCGCGGTGAAGCCGTGGTCAAAGGAGGAGCAACGAAAATCACTCAATATGCAGAGGTGGGGCTTCTCCCTACTCACGGCACGGCCCTGGCCGCAAGCATCAGTCCAGCATCAGGAAACCTCGTCGCCATCCAAATAAGCGGCTTTGGCGGCCACGTGAGGATTTACCGGCGATAGAACCGCACTGCTATAAGCCAAAATCGTCGCGGTTCAGAAGATTTTTTCGCGCGGGCATTTTGTGATGGAACTGCAGATGATGCAGATCAACGCAGATACTTTAAGGACGATGTGGATACTCTGACGGGTAACGATCAGATGAATAAATTCGAGAATGAAGCAAAGGGTCCTGAATGCTTACCGCTTTGCGCTTTCCGCATTACAAGAAACGGTGAAAAAACGTTGTCTGGTAGGACATATTGACAATTGCCTATACGGTAACGCATACAGTTTGTATCTCAGCAACAGTGCGCATCGGTCCCACGGCGCACCGACCTAGTAACGTTTCACGGAGGCGTCCTGGTTTTTTTGTAGCGACGAGCCTGCACGGTTCAATTTAGATTCGATCGTTGCGTACGCTTGGTCTACCTGTGTTTTAAAAGGCTTGTTCCAGCCGAGGAAAATCACGGCCGCAATGATCACGATTTCAACCACGAGTCGCATAATCTTTGAGATTGGCAGAAAAGGCCGGGTGAGAGCAATGGAAATCGTTAAATCGTTGAATCGCCAGCTCGCGAAAGCTTTCGGAGCTGAAGCGGCGTAGAGCGTCGTGGGCGCCACGCGCCTTTACCGCGCAAGACTGTCGAACCAAGATGTTATATTTGTGTGCGCCTGGCCCACCCATTCTCCGAGGGGTTTGTTCCAGCCGAAAGCAATCACGGCTGCAATGATCGCGATTTCAATCAATAGTCGCTTCATGACCACGGAGACTGATCAGAGATGCCGGGTGAGATCAATGGAAATCGTTAAAGCGTTGCATTCCCTCGTGGGTCCGATCACAAAGGCCGGTCCGCCTCAGGTTATTCCGGAAAGCGGCTAGCTCAAAGCCTGCCAGAATTAACGTCGCGCTCGGCTCGCCGGGCGATTACCGTCGTACAAGGCAAAATGCACGAAGCGTCGAAAACGTGGCTGGAGCGTTATTCGGAAACAGGGCGAGATGAGATCCTATATTCGTTGTTTTCTTAGATACGCCCGCTACAAAGCAGCCGCTGCTTTGGCGATGATGGTTCTCCTCGGATTGCTGGAGGGCAGCGGCCTGCTCCTCCTCTTGCCATTGCTCAGTCTTCTCGGAATGGGAGAGAGTCAGCCAAGCAATCTAGTCGCCTCCGCAATTCCAGCGCTCCTGCGTGTCCTTGGGATTCCTTTCACGCTCCCGATTGTGCTGGGGTTGTTTGTCCTGTTTATGACTAGCCAGTTGTGGCTTCGTCGCTGGCTCGATGTCTTCGTCGCCGGGATTGAAAATAGTTTCGTCGTCAAGCTTCGCGCGCAGCTCTACGAGGCGATGGTGCACGCCGACTGGCTTTTCTGCACACGGCAACGACGATCGGAGATCACTCAGGTTTTAACCGACGAAGTGGACCGAATCGGGTTCGGGACGCAGCAAATGCTTGGACTATTGAGCACGGCGGGCGTGGCATTGGTGCAACTTGTCTTTGCCTTTCTACTGGCGCCGGCCTTGACAGGTTTGGCTATTTGTTGTGGGGGATTGCTCCTTCTGGCGGACCGGCCGGTAACACGTCGAACGGAGAAACTCGCTGAGGAGGCGCAGGCAAAACGCTTGCAAATGATGTCTGCCATCACCGAGCACCTTGACGGAATGAAAGTTGCGAAAAGCCAGGGCCGGGAGGAAAGGCATTTGGCGCACTTTCAGTCGGTCATCACTGACATTGCTGCTCACGCGGTAGAGTTCGTTCGTGTTTGGGCCGGTTCGCGCGCCCGATATGATATTGGCGCGGTGCTCGCGCTCGCCTTCTTTCTTTACTTCGCCACAACTTTCACGCGGTTGAGGTCGACTGAGTTATTGCTCTTTCTTTTCATTTTCACGCGATTTTTGCCTCGCATCTCGTCGATTCAGGCAAGCTGGCTGCGCGTGTCGCAAATGCTGCCGTCATTTGCTGGGTGGAAACGTTTGCGGGACCAATTTGTCCAAGCCCAGGAACCGGCCTGGCCGGAATCGCCGCGACGGCTGTCTTTTCAAAAACAAATACGTTTCGAGGGAGTCTCTTTCGCCTATAACGAAAGATATCAACACGCGGCCCTCAGGGATGTGAATTTGGTGATCCCCGCCGGCCAGACCACGGCTTTTTGCGGCCGGTCGGGTGCGGGCAAGACCACTCTGGTTGATATCCTGATGGGTCTTCTCCGTCCTTCCGCTGGCAGAGTGCTGATAGACAACACGCTGCTCGCAGGCGAGAACATCCATCACTGGCGTCGGTCTGTCGGTTATGTTCCCCAGGAACCTTTTCTGTTTAACGAAACCGTCCGGGCAAACTTGCTTTGGGCGCAACCTGGCGCGACGGAAGAAGATCTGCGCGCTGCTTTGCGTGCATCGGCGGCCGACGAGTTCGTGGATCGCTTGCCATCGGGACTCGACACGCTCGTGGGAGATCGAGGGGTGCGTTTATCTGGGGGTGAACGCCAACGCTTGACCATGGCGCGGGCGCTCCTCGGACACCCGTCTATTCTTATTCTCGACGAAGCAACCAGTTCCCTGGATACCGAAAATGAACGGCTAATTCAGGAGGCCATCCACCGCCTCCAGGGAGAGCTGACGGTTGTCGTGATTGCGCATCGACTATCGACCGTGCGCAAAGCCGACTCGATTATTGTGCTGAATCAAGGGGAAATTGTCGAGCACGGCACCTGGCAATCATTGCTCTCACGGTCTGGCTCTCTCTTCGCGGGAATGGTGCAGGCTGGTGCGCAGTAAATGGCAGGGTAGCTCACGGGCCTCGCGTGCTAGCGACGACGCCCTCGTCGCGCGCGGACTGCGGACCTGTTTTTCCTTGTCACCGCGCCTTGGGAACAGTTACCCTCGAGTTCACCGTGCAAGAGCAAGTTTCTATCCTTGAATTCAAATGGAACAGCCGTCTCTCCGGATCGCATGATTGCCATGAGCGCCAACCTCCGATCCGAGCGGTACGAATGCGTGCTCCTCGAAATTACGGATGCGAGTCGAGAGCTTTCCTCCACGCGTGACGGACGAACCACCGCTGGGACGGGCATGGCGGATTGCACCCGACCACTTCGTAGTCGCGGCGCTCGTCGTCCTCGCCTTCGCACTGCGGCTCGTGGCCCGGCTGGCGCGCGGTGAGGCGAGCTTTCTCGATCACGGCTACACCTTCTACCTGTCGATCGCTCGGACCCTCGTCGCGGGCGGAGGGTTCTGTTCGGCCCCGGGCGAAGGCTGCGTCACGCGAATGCCGGCGTATCCGCTGATGCTCGCCCCGTTCGTCTCGAGCGGCTGGGTTTACCCGGGCGTCGTCATCGTGCAGGCGGCGCTCGGCGCCGCCATGGTCTGTCTGACGTGGCGGCTGGGACGCGAACTGTTCGACGCACGGGCCGGTCTGCTGGCTGCTGCCATGACCGCGTTCAATCCTTACGCGCTGATTCACGACACCGCACTCCAGGACACGGTCCTCGTTAATGCGTTCCTGCTGCTCGGCGTGACGCTACTTCTCTCGAACGCCCGGCCTCAGGGGCGCCGGTTGGTCGGCGGAGGGATGGCGTTCGCGGTTGCGGTCTTGGCGAGTGGACGGGTCGGCTTCATCCTCCCAGTCGCGATACTGTGGGCTGCGCTTTGCGTCGGCGGCGACTGGCGGAGCAGGCTGTGCTACGCCGCCCTCGTCCTGCTGCCGGCGCTCGTACTCGTCGGCGGCTGGATGGTCCGGAACTGGCGAATCACCGGCGTGCCGGTCGTCAACACGCAGGTCGGTTATGCCCTCTGGGTCGGAAACAACTCCTGGACCTTCTCGCACTTTCCCGTTCGCAGCATCGACCTCAGCGCGGCCGAGGCATGGGCGCATCTGCCGCCGGATCGCCGCGCGGCCCTCTCGGCTGCCCACAGTGAACTGGCGTTCTCGCAGATCTCGGCCGCCATGGCCGTCGACCACATCAGGACGCATCCGATGGAGACGCTATGGGGAGCCATCCGCAAGATCTTTGTGGTCCTGTCCGCGCAGTTGAGCCCGGCGCGCGATGCGCTGACTCAGGCTGGCTATGCGCTGGTCTACGGCTCGGTGCGCCTGCTTGCGCTTTTTGGGTTCTGGCAGTCGCGGACCGACTGGCGGCGACACTCGCTCATCTGGGGGCTGCTACTCGGATTTCTCGCGACCACGGCCATATACTGGTCGCACACCAGCCACACGAGCGTCATCGACGCGATTCTGTTCGTCTATGCCGGCGCGGCACTAAGCCACTTCGCCGCCCGTTTGGACCTCGCGAAGGGTAGAAGCGGAGCGTGTCCGCAATCTGCATTGGTTTCCTGGTCGTCCCCGCCGCGAACTCCCGCCGAAAAATTCCGCGAAATAGCTCGCCGATCTTTGCGCCACAAGGAATGACCAAATTCCTGCGACCGCTTGCAGTCGGGTTTCGTCGTTCGTCTCCGTACCGGTTCTTCTCCAAGTCATGCGGCGGGAAGGCACGCAAGCCGCCAAATAATATTACGTCGCGATGAACCACGCTCGGTAAGCGTGGCGGTGTAGAATCCTGGCGTCAGGGAACCCGGCCTTTGCGGAGTTATGATCGCGCGGTTTCCATGTGCCCTCTCGAACCAAAGCAACACGCACAGCCCAAGCTGTAGTTACTTCTGGCATTTGCTCAAGCCCAACTCATTGGAGGTTGTGCAGACGGAACAGATCAAAATAGTTCTTGCACCCCTAGGCCTGCGGTGCATCGCTTTCGGTCACGTTGCACGTCCAGGTAAAAATGAAAAGCTCCACTCAAGATAAGCAGCCGTATCCGTGGTACGACTCCTTCTGGCTCACAAAATACCAGCGAGCTAAGGATGTGATCCGGCGAGTGCAACCGGAAAAGCTGCCGATTTTTGTTGCGGCCCTATCCGGGCTTAAGACAGGAGGTGATTTTCGAGTCAAAAAAATACCTGAATTGTTCGATGACGCGACGATGGCCACGATCAGGCAGACAATTGCTACGTTTCAACTTACGGACCTGGAATTGCACGAAGTCAAAAGATTTGGGCGTTTCGTCGTCCACGATCATCCTTTTTTCACAGAGTTGCAGAAGAGGACGATCGACTTGGTAAGCGAGGCCGCCGGGGAACCTGTCGAAGCCAGCTATAATTTCGTGAGCCTTTACAAGAAGCTCGGTGTATGTCCCGTTCACCTGGATACTCCGCACGCCAAATGGACATTGGACCTGTGCATTGAACAGAGTGCGCCGTGGCCGATTCACGTTAGCCAGGTCATTCCCTGGCCCGAAGGCCTCACTTTCAAGGAAGATGATTGGCAGGGTGCTATCAAAGGATCACCGGACTATGAATTCACTTCATACAACCTTGAGCCCGGAGAAGCCCTTATCTTCTCGGGTAGTAGTCAGTGGCACTATCGAGATCCCCTGCAGGCCGACGGTAAGGAGCATTTCTGCAATCTGGTTTTTTTCCATTTCGTTCCAAAGGGAATGTTGGAAACTGTAAGGCCTGAGAACTGGGCGCGGCTCTTCGGCATTCCGGAGCTTGCCGATCTGTGAACCTGCTTCTTGCGCGCCAACTTGTTTTCGCATCACGCTTGCATTGGTTCTGCAAAACCATAAAGTTGCATCTCGCCATGCAAAACCAGCAATCATCTCAACAGCGCCCCGACGGTGAGTCGAGACGCTTGGAATATAAATCGCCTACTTTGCGCAAGCTCGGGAAGCTGAGTGATGTGACTCTCGCCACGACCCCCGGGACGGCCAACGACGGGATGCCATTAAAGGTCGTCTCAGTCTAAAACCGCGCTAAGCGGGCGGTATAAATCCTGGCGCCAGCGGCCCAGACTTTGCGGTGTGCCCTCTCGAATCAGGCCAACACGCACGGCCCGAGATGCAGTTACTTCTCGCATGTGCTCGAGCCCAACTCAATCCGGCCGCAGCAGGCGAAATCGCATCCGTTGCGGCGCAGCTTCTCGACTGGCTCAAAGCGATCGATCTTGCTTCCGGCTGCGGGCTGAGTCCGATTCTGAGCTGCCAGGTTCAACGGCACGCGACGGCCAGAGTACCTGAGACAATCCGTCTTTGTCTCATCGAACGGTTTCGCGCTCGTACGATCAGGAACTTCGAGCTTACCAGAGAACTGCTCGAGATCCTTTCACTACTCGAAAAGAGCGATGTTGACGCGCTGGCATTCAAAGGGCCCGTATTGGCCCAACAACTTTACGGTGATTTATCGCTCCGGGAATTTATAGACTTGGATATTCTCGTTGCGCCAAGCCACGCCTCCACCGTCATCGCGTTGCTTTCCTCGAAAGGCTTCGAGCCGCAGTTTATCCTTACTCGGCAACGGTTTGCCCGTTTCCAGCGATCCAACTCTCACATAGGGCTGTATCATGCGGCCAAACGAGTGCTGGTCGAAGTGCACTGGGCTCTGATATCACCTGGCTACACTTTTTCACCGGCCGTTCAGGTGGCTTGGAAATCCGTTCAGAGCGTTTCAATTGCCGGTCGCTCCATCCAAACTTTTTCCGCTGAAACCCAGTTGCTTTTCAGCTGCCTTCATCAGGCCAAACACAACTGGTCGCGACTAGGATGGCTGATGGACCTGGCGGCGCTAATTCGCCAGTCGCAGACGATGGATTGGCAACAGATTCAAAATCGCGCAGGATCTTTTGGCACTGCGCGTATGATTCGCGTTAGTCTGCGGCTGGTGCAACGACTTTTCCAGGTCACTTTGCCTCGGGGCATTGCGGAGTGGGTCGAAAACGATACCTGTAGCATCAAAATTGCTGAAAGAATCCTCAAACGTTTGTGGTTAGTCGATACAACAGCCGATCAACCGATGCCGTTGGATCCTCTATTCCGGGCCTCCATGGAGTCCTTTGCCGATCGGGCTTTTTATTGGTTCGATAATATTCTTCGTCCCACACCTCTGGAATGGGCATTGCTCTCTTTGCCCGACAGGCTTTACCCGCTCTATTATCCCATCAGGGTCGGACGCCTCGTCTGCAAGTATACGGCAGGCAGACTGCTAGCTCGCCGGACGCCGTTGGTAGCCACCTCATAAATGTTGTAGCCACAGTGACATTGAGACAATGAAAGCGGTGCGGGGACGCCCCGCACTCCTAAAGCACCTCGTGCAAAACGATACGGGGAATATTCGCGCTATTTCGCGGAAGCTTTGGAGTGCGCACGCGTCCTCGCGTCGCTTTTCCGTTTTCGTTAGAATTCCATGCGAATACCTCTAGTCACTCCAGCGTGCTGAGAGTTCCCCGACAAAACCGAGCGCATCGTCCGAGCTGGGAAAACGCTTCGGGAATTCTGCTGCCATCGCTTCAGCGATCTCGCCCAATGGCCGCTGGGTGTTCATCAGCTCAAGCGCGCGCATATGGACAACACCTTCTTCATTCAATGAAGGGATATGTTGATCGGACATTTTCTTCAGTCGTTCAGGGCCTAAAACGTTGCTAAACAAGGAGGATTGGTGATACCGCCTTTCGATTTTTTCTGGCGAAACCGCGCTTGTTGTGTGGGTGGTCCACTGCCAGATGTATTCGCCCCCAACAAGGTCGGCACGAAGATCCACCGTAATTGTCTGATTTGGCAGAACTGACAGCGGCTCTTGGAACGGAAAAAACAATTGTCCATAGATCAACCTGGGTTGGCCAGGACCATTCGAAAAGCTGATACCGTCAATCAGTTCGGAATCAAACCAGAGTGCGAAGCCATGCGCCGTCCCTGCTCGTGTTACTTCGAACTGCACCCTGCTACAAGCTGAGGCTCGTTCTATTACTCGGTAGTCCAGCAGCAGCCACCGCACCGGCTCGCTCAAAAGCTGGTTCAGCTCAAAGCGGTGTTTGCCGAAATTGTGGATGTTTCTGCGGCGTGCAGCCTCCATGTCAAAGCCGTCGTTCGCGGATCGCCAGGCGTTGTCGTACTCTTCGTCGTAAACATCCGGCGCCTCAACCAGTGCCGCCAGAATAGTGTCTTGCTGCGGAATGAAAACACCGCCTGGCTTCAACAGGCGGCGACGCGCATCAATGATCGTGGGAATGGCTCGCTCCTTCAACGGGAGAACGCCGCGGGGATCGGTGACGACAACGTTAGCCCGTTCGGAAAGTTCCACCTCAAAGGACATGGCCTGATGAAAAGCCACCCGGTCTGCGAAGCCATTCGCTTGCACAATTTCCCTGGCTATCTGGATGATGGGGTTGGGTTCGATGGCATGGACCAGCTTGGCTCCAAGACGGCACGCGTGGAGAGTGAACAGGCCGGTTCCAGCGCCCAGGTCGACTACGATATCCCCCGGTTTTATGGCACGAGCCAGCGCCTGCTGGTGGGCACTCGTGCGAATGCGATCTTGGATCATTTTGCCGTATCCGGCAAGATCATAGAAATACATGTTCTTAGAGGGAATTGTTTGTCGTTAGTCTAATCGAAAACTAGTCATGATGCATCCTGTTCTAAGAATGATCCTAACATTTCGAAGCATTCCGGGGAAGTGCCCAGGATCAGGCGTTTGGTGATGATCTTCTCAACGAATCGGCCAAGGGTATGGAATTCCCTTCGCCGCATATCAGAACTTAGCGCGTAATTGACGCTAGTGTTCGCGACCAATCGAGGAAAAGCCTCGATGGATGGGATGAGATCGGCGCGGGCAGTTTGAACATTTTGAGATCGAGGCTCAAGAATGTAGGTGAACCGGACGGGCAAAGCCTCGTCATGGAAGTAAAACCCATCCCGCTCGAGATCAAGAAAGCGTTTGTCCCACCAGTCACACGAAGGAACGAGCTTGGGTAGCGCGTCCTCGGTTCCGAAGAGAATATTCACCGAGTCCGGCCAGAGGCGGATGTGAGGATAGGAAGGTTTAATTCTAAATGTTCCTGAGGCTTCTTCTAACACTGCAATATCGTCACTCAAGATTCTGTGCCCGGCACGCGCCAGAGCGGCAACAATTGTGGACTTGCCCGCGCCACCGCGTCCGACAAATGCGACAGCGTATCCATTGATTACCGCCGCGCTCGCATGGAGAGCAGTAAATCCGCGGAGGCGGAGGATAAAGCCAAAAACCGAACCGAGAAGGTAGGTCAGTGCATCTTCCAGAGACATCTTGGACGGCCAACTGCCTCGTACGTTTTCGCCGTTACTGGTTATGTCAAACATGATTCCGTCACTGTAAAGGAAACGGTAAAATCGCGCGGAGGGAAAATACTCAATCCGCATCCATGCTTCGTTCTTTTTTAACTCGAAAACCAGAATGCCTTGTTCTGCTGCAGTTCCTATTTCCTCGCTGCTGTGACCGCTCAAACGAATGTTGACTGGAGCGGCATCCTCCCGCGGTGACCACGTGCGCGATGGAACCGCGGGCAGCGCCACGTCGCTATGTACGTCCAAACCGAAAAGGCGATAGTAAAACCCCATGTCAGGCCTTGGATAACGACTCCCGCTGCAGCCAATAGTTAAGACTCACTACTCGAAGCGACTCCCATAACGGCCAGGTTTCAAAGGACGTTTCTCTCAATGATTTTCGCCACTCATCTACGTCAAGAATTTCCTCCAGGATTGGACTAAGGTGCACTCCGGAGAGCTTAATAAGAAGTTCCTTGTTATGCCGGAGACTCTGTGCCACCGGATCGACGCGTAACACCGTTTTCGGTCGCGAGATTATCTCATCCGGTAAACTTCCCCGGCCAAGTCTCCTCAGCAGGTACTTGTTGCACGTCCATGGCATATTCGGCAGACCAAGGCCAAATAACACCACTCGCGAGTCGAGATATGGAAGCCTTACTTCTATGGGGAACCCATACAATCCCATATCACACTTAGTCAAAATCTTGTCCCAGAGCGGGGTAATAAAACGGACCTTCGAGCCCGTAGCCAACGCGTCCAAAGGGTCGTTTCTGTGGTGAGGCCAAATCCGCCAGCGCTCAGTTAACGAGAGGCGCGCCACGAAATCCTTACTCAGCCATTTTGGACGTTGTGGCTCGGGGACCTCCCCGGTTCGCCGTCGACTTTTCCACAGGGCGCAGACACCGCTGCCCACAGCAGGGAAAACATTGTGCCTGAAGATGCTGTTGCAGAAATCGACGAGCATTTGAAGTGATTGATCATGACGTAACAGGGTGAAAAGTTTAAAGGGTCTAAAAACTTCGTCAGCCCCCTCTCCGTACAAAACAACGCGACTAAATTTGGCACAATGTTTGTAGAAGTCTGTTTCCCAATGTAAAAGCGGGTCGTGGGATGGTTCTGGCTGAGGAAATCTATATTCCCAGCCGTCGTATGGCCGATGAGCATCCTGTGCCAGATGCTCTACAGGCATCTTGAGCGCCCTTGCCGCCAGACCGGAATAGTACCTTTCATTGTCAGGAATCAAACTGTCCCAAACCGTAGTGAACGCCTTAAATTTAATGTGGATTCCCTTGCGTTGCGTCACCCTCCTGGATGCCAGCGTCATGTTGGTAGAGTCCAGACCGCCACTGAGGGATATGGCCACGTTGTCGGTCCGCATACGATCGGAAACCGCCTCATCAAGTCGCTCTCTAAAGCCTTCGATGTAGTCTTCTTCGTTCCTGAAGCGCACTGTTTCCGGCTCGACCAACTGCCAGTACTTTCGCCGCTCGAAGTGAGTAGCGGTCAGCGTAAACTGATGGCCTGCGGGCAGCTTTTGGATGTCAGTGAAGAACGTCGTGTCGAGAGTCCAGTTGGAGTCGAAGAGAAGAAAGTCGCCAATCGCGAATTCGTTCAGATGGCTCGAGACTTCAGGATGGAAGCGGAGCGCGGTGATCGTGTTAGAGAAGACCACACATGAACTCTTCCGAGCGTAATAGAAAAGCTTAACACCGAAGCGATCACGCGCGCAGAAAAGCCTTCGCGAACGACAGTCCCAGATCGCAAACGAAAAGTCCCCGATTATATGGTCCAGACACGCTTCGCCCCACTTGAGATAAGCTCGTAGAATTAATTCCACATCTGGCGTCTGGTTCAGCGCGAGCTCGTGCCCGCACTCAAGTTCCCGGACAAGGTCTTCGCGCGCATCCACACGGGCGTCGGCGACGATCCAAACTTGCTGGTCCAGGGTGAAAGGTTGCCGCTCGTAGCGCGCCTCCCATGTGGTTCGAAACAAAGTGTGTCCGAAAGCGACTGAGCCCCGGCACCAAACTGCGCGAGCATCCGGCCCACGGAACGTCAACGATTCGGTCAACTGTTCCAACAATTCGCGATCGACGGGCGCTCCGTTGGTATTGAATATTCCAATAAAACCGCTCATACAGAGAAGCTGCTACCCCGTCCTACGAGCGCGAAGCGAAAAGCCGTCTTATGAATCCACACGCGCTGTAGCCACGGCGCTGCTTGGCCCGCCGTAGCCACGCGAAGGCGGCTGCGCCGTCCGAAACGTCCGGCTCCGAAAATGCAGACGCCCCACAGCGGCGTGGCTACAACAAGTATGAGATAGCTCGAAGCGTTTACTACCATCTAAGGTTTAGCCGGGAGCCTGATATTAATAACAGGCTCGCGGCGGCGCTATTCTGATCCACAAGGGGACGGCAGCTTTACGCCATCGAATGCCGGGCTGTTAAAAGGAAGATATTGTTCGGCAACTTCCGCGGCGTCGTTTAGCACCTCACCGTTCCACTCCAGCCAGGCATGCGACTCAAACTCACCTTGCGTGTTATAGCGAACACCGATGCGAACGTCGGCTCCTATGCCCCGACGTTGTAACAGGCTCCAAAGGATAACGGTGCGAGGAAGACAACTGCTACGCACCGGATGCAACCGGTAAGCTGTAGCCACTATTTGGACTGTGCGCCGGACAGCCGCTCGCGTCTGTTCCGTCGTGGGACATATCGAGGCGCGAGCACTTCCAGCCAGCCATGATTGCGTCCTTTGCAGGCCAACGGTTTTGAGGCTCACAGCGACGATGGGCAAAAGCCAAGCAGCGCTCATGAGCAGACCTCGGTCGCTCTTGGAAAGGCTGTTCCACGTTTGCGCCTTACGCCTGAGCGATCTGTAAAAGCCCATGTCGTTCACATTCCTCGATCAGGCGCACGGCGTCGCTCGTCAGCTTGCTTTCATCGACTTTGTAAATCCCCACGAGCTTCCGAATGGCTTCGTTCACGGAATCGCTTTCTTGAAGAGTGTCGATCATGCGCGTGCCGACCTCATCGAGAGCAAAGTAATTTTCCGTGTTCAAGTTCAGAAGTATCGCGTCGTCGCCAATTTTCTGCATCAGGACGTCTTTCGCTAGTCGCACTCGTGCTGTCAATTCCATACTAGTAAACTCCAGACCGGATCTACGGCTTCTTCCAGCTTAGCCGAGTCTCACGAAAACTGCCAACAAGGACCGAGTTTGGGCGCGATTCCCATGAGTTGGATCACTGTCCCCTGGTCGATGAATACGGCCGCGTGTTTGACGGTCGCGGTGGTCTGGTGCAAACAGCGCGAGAATCGGGTGCATTTAGTATATTCGTATAACGCGATCGCGGCGGCGGTAATCTCTGATTGACTTATATATGCCGACCGCGGGGATGATCGCGCGATATCCCGCGTTGGTGCGCTGCATATGTGGCCACCTTTGTGGTTGGCAGGCGGCTTTCATTATCCTTCTCCGGGAAATCCGGGGTGGAGTTCGCAAAAAACTTAGAATTTTCCAATAAGAGCCGGCGAATCTCGCCAGAAGCCGCGCTCGACGAGGCTGCGCTGCGGCTCAGATTCCTCGCCGTTGGCCCGGTACTCCGGTGGCGTAAGCGGGACGCGGGTCTTCAGAGCGCATCCGTCGAATTTTTCTCGGTTCGGCTCATATGCCAATCTTCGAGGCGCCGCACAAGTGTTCCCAAAAAGCGGAGGATTTAAGCTACTCGATCGCCAGGACTCGAAGTCGGGAAGCAATTGATAAGCGGCAATGGTTTTTTCTACGACAGCACTGCTGCATTTGCTTTCAAGCCTTGCACGCAGCTGGCAGTCCGATTGGCCAGCTGCAATGGCGTGGAATACTTCAGCAGTTGCCTCTTCGGGAATCGATCTTTTTGCCCGCACCATTTCAAAACCGAACCGGGAGGGCCGCGCGGCCATGTACCTCTTGAGGGGTGTTTTTTTCAATCGCGGATCGGCATCACGGTGACTGTGGTCTGGTATTCGCTCGAGATGACGCGATGTTTTTTAGCAGGAGCTCCCACTGATCACATCGCTCAAGTCGCTGGCGCTCCCAAATCCGAGCAGCCGAATCCAGATTAGCGGAGGCCTGCGAAGTCTTGTACAACGCTGCGATCCAAGCGACGATCTCCGGAACCTGCTCGGGCTCGAAGCACGCCGTTTCAGGACGATTCCTGATGGCATCTGCAATCGCACCGTCGGTAGGACCGATCCAGATCAGCGGCTTCCGCATCGGGATGATGCGCGCGAGCTTGCTCGGCCAGAGCAAACCTCGCGCTTCACGCCGCTGAGTAGCGATGACCACACTGCTGGCCAGGACGGTCTGCAGCGAATGCGTTTCGTTGGCGTAATCGCACCAGCGGCAGTTTTTGAGCTTCAGTTCGCCCGCGAAACGCTGCGCATCCATCCACATTGCACCGCCACCCTCGAAAAGCAGTTGAATTGGCAACCCCCGGGCTTCGAGTTCTCGTTGCGCAATAAGAATCGGGCGCCACTCGTGCGCGCGGCCGAGATTGCCGGAATACAGCCACGTCCAGCTCTGCGCTGCGAGCGTCGCGCCAATACTTTGCGTCGGCGATTGAACCACTTCCGGTATGAGATCAGCTGCAGCCCATGGCGAAATGACCTTTGTTTCGATTCCGTACTCTTTCTTAAGATGCGCAGCCATATCGTCATCGAGCGCAACGATGATGGCACAACGGTGATAGGCCCAGCGCATAAGCGTCCTGAATATGTTGGAAGCGCTTGTGGGCAGCTCGCCGAGCGCGATTGCCAGGTCGGGATACAAGTCCATGGCCCAGTGCGCGAGCCCAACGCGTCGGATCCGCGCTACTAATGCGGCAGCGACGAGCAGGCATGGAGGCGAAGAAAGCGCGAGGATGATATCCGGACGCGGCTTAGCCAGAAGCGCTCCCCACATAATCACAGCCAGCGCTTTAAGTTCTCTCAAAAGGCGGCTGCCCGTGCGGGCATGATGGCCCCTGTATTCCGCTCGTTCTGAAACAATCCGGACGGTGTGTCCTTGATGCACAAGAAATGCCCGCAACTCATCCAGCAATCGCGATGTAGGCGCCTGTGCGGGCGGTGCGTATTGATTGAGAATAAGCAGTTTCACTAGATCAGAAGTCGAATCTAAATGACAGAAGTGGTAAATCAGAATCAAAGAAAGAACGAAACCGCTGGGAGTGAAAAAGGGTGTTCCAGACGTGCAAGAACTTTCGAGATTGATTGAAGAAAGAGTCGCGATGAATCTGCGCAAGAAATCAACGCGCGAAGAATTCGAGCGTGCACTTGCCCAGTGTAAGCCGGAGGATTTCGACGGTCATACCGAATTCCATCGATTGACCCCTGAGCAGCGGCTCGAATGGCTATGCCAGGCCGCTGTGAATGCGTGATTAGTGATCAGTCCGTCGTCAGATAGGTTGCTAAACTTTTCTGCTCTGCTCATTTTCCTATCAGGTGCCGCACATCCCTACTCCCATCTCAGTCATTGGTGTTTGCCTGGCGTTTCTTGCTGCGACCGTTTTCGCGAATACGAGCCTGGTGAGGACGGAGTCACAGCAAACTCGAAATCCGACCCCTGCGGCTCTTCAATCGCCTCCTTCCAAACAAGGCTTGAATTTCGTGGTGGGCGCTCACGGTCTCGATTCGCTCTTGTTCAATGGACAATCGCTTCTCGTTTCGCCTGAACGCGGGGAGTTGCAGCCTCAGAAATCTGTTTTTCGAGCTGTGCTCGACGCACTTGTTCCGCGTTCTTCACCGCAAGTCGCGACGCCAGACAAAAAAGCCGACACAGTCGATGTAAGTTATCCCAAGGGACGCATCTCCTGCGCGTACGGCAAACAAGAAGATAGACTCACGATGAGACTTGAGGTTTCGAATACCAGCTCAGAGCCGGTTAACGAATTCTCTGTTCGCTTGATGGAACTGAACTTCCCGAGCATTCCACACGGCGGCACACTTGAGGCGGGCATGTTCGGATTCGGTTTTAAGGGACCCGAGTGGCGGCTACACGAAGGTCCGCTTTCCATTCCGTCAGTTGCCGATCCCCGGTTTGTTGTGCCGATTATCCAGATCGATTACGGGACCGGTGCACTTACTTTTTGCAGTGATGATGTGGACTGTGCTGTGGATGTGCCGCAGTCGACGAATTTTCCGGCCAGAACCAGTTATCCGTTCATTGTCACGTTCCGCGATATCAAACCGGGCAATACCAAGGTATTCAACGTTTCGCTGCGTTTCGGCCCGGCAGGTGCAGGGGTGCAAGATCTTTCGAGCGACGTTTTAGAACGCTACGCCAAAAAGTATCCATTCCAGGTGGACTGGAAAGATCGTCGCCCAATTGGCGCGATCTTTCTGGCCGGCTCGCAAATCAATGTGCCGAGCAATCCGCGCCGCTGGATTATGAACTCCGGCGAGATCGATATTGCCAATGACAAAGGCAAAGCAGCTTTTCGAACGGCGCTTCTTAAGGTGGCCGATAATAGCGTTCAAGTCTTGAAGGACACGGGTGCGCAAGGAATGATCACTTGGGACCCGGAAGGCGAGGAGTTTCTCGGCGAATGCTTTTACGGCGATCCGCGACTTGTTCCGACTCTCGCTCCGGAAATGGAGTTTAAAAATGACGGTGCCAAAAGTGTGATTGACGAATACTTCGAGAAATTCCGTGCTGCCGGACTAAAAGTGGGAGTCTGCATTCGGCCGCAGCAAGTCACGATGGTAGACGGCAAGCCGACGCACCAGGCTGCCGAGGACGAGCACGCGGTCCAGATTCTTCGGGAAAGGATTGCCTACGCGAAGCAGCGATGGGGTTGCACACTTTTCTATGTGGACTCGACCGCGACCGTAAATGGGTCGCTTAATCCGGACGTTTTTAAAGCGGTCGCGGACGCGTTTCCCGACGTCTTGTTGATTCCCGAGAATGAATCGATGCGTTACTTCGCGTACTCCGCTCCGCTTAATTCTTATATGCATCATAAGATTAGCTCGACCCCAGTTGGCGCGCGCCTGGTTTACCCCAAGGCCTTTAGTGTCCTGATGGCGCCTGACGGCGATCGCCCCGAGGATCATGATGCTCTTGTAAGCGCCGTCCGGCGTGGCGATATCCTGCTTTTCAACAGCTGGTATATGAACGAGGGAGCATTGAAAATTAAAAAAATCTACGAAGAAGCGACTCGGTAAGCCGAGATCAAAGGTTAGAAGACTTCTCACCGTAGTGATCATGCGATGAAGCGAAACAGCAGTGGCGAACGGCTGCAAACCTATTCGTCTCTTGATTGCACTGCCATAGTGCGAGGGCAGGACTTAATTCTCCCTCGTTCAGATAGAGTATGCACGTAGACTCGCGCCTTGCAGTCACGATAACTTGTAACTTAGATTTACAACGATGCTTTCAGCACTCCGCGCGCAAATCAAGCGACAGTTGCTCCGGCGTCTGTGTTACGATGCAAGCGTCAGGCTCAATCCAGAAGACTTGGACTTGGCAGCGGGAGAAGTCCGAAGTGATGTGGAGTGGATACGTGTCCAGCCTGACGTCGATTTGAAGGTGTACTGGAAAGTTTTGCCGATTGGAAAAGGCCCAGCCGTTTCGCTTTATGCTCTTGGGTTCCAGATTCTCAGGTTCGATTGTTTCGGTGCGAGAGATGGCCATTGCCATCTTCTTCTAGGCTGGCCTTCGCCGACTAGTGAAGATCGAATTTGGCTACCAGAGCCAAACGCCACTGCGCAAGTGGAACGCACAATGTTCGAGTTGACAAAAAACGTGACTTATTATCTGCAACGCCACAACGATGAGCGTGTGCGTCGCCTGCACCTGGAACCAGCAACTTGGTCGACAGCTTGCACACAGGCCCGAGACAAGATGCTGCATTTTTTGTGCAGCGTTCCGGAATTGGCCGACGTGAAGTAGGGTCTCGTCGTCGGCGGCTACGTCCGTGGAGGTGTGGACCCACTGATCGACCCATACGGAGAGACGATCCCTGTTGGGCCCCATTTTGTCGGTGATCCTACTCAAACCGAATCTCAATCTCATAGCCGTCTGGATCGTCCACATATGCGAATGAACAGGCCGGAGAAAGCTCTCCACGCCTTACCCGACCACCGGCGCGCTCGACCTCCGCGATGGCGATCTCGCCACCAGCGTGGCCCCTCGTGGGTTTCCCAAGGTCTTAGATCCGGCCGCGAAATATCGACCAGCCGACTCGCTACAAGGTTCCAAGCTTCATGAAGTTGTTGGGACGACCATGAATATTGGGATCCCCATCCCATTGCCATATCGTTTTTTCGCTGCCTGGTGAGAAATTGAGTATAGCGTTTTCGAACACGCTCGAACCCCAGATAATGGTAGTGAAGCAATAGTAGTTCATCCCGGGCTGGCACAACAACACGCCCTGCTGGCGCGGCACTGTGACGGCCAGGAGCATAATTAACGGCGTCGATTTCGTTGGGAGAGAAGATGTTCAATTTACTGTAAAGTGGGTAACAAGCGCCTCTGGTGAGCGACCGGCAAAGCAAAGTTTTATCCTGAGGAAATCGTTCCGAGAGCATTTGGTATCCGAGGCTAGGGATGATCGTTACGCCTTGCGCGCGACATTGCGCGAGATAATCAAACATATTCGGGTGATATAGATGCTCATCGATATCTGTCACAATCACCCAGTCGGCACTGCCACGACTTTCTCTCCAGCAGTTCTCCTGAAGCGCGAGCGCCGAAGTTATTCTCGACTCGGGATCGCTATATGGGGGCATTGGCCGCAACTCAACTTTGGGATTGAGACGTAAAATCTCCCGGGAGTCGTCGGTCGAAGCATCATCATAAATGATGTACCGCTGAACGAGTTTGTCGTAATGCAAAAAAAAGAACGGCACCATGTCTCTCTCGTTCCAGCAGCGCGCATAAAGATCTATCTTCATTGGTATTTATCGAAACTGTGGTGTGGAAAGCGGGCGGCGGCTATCCGATGCGTGGAGTTGCAGGCAGCTAATTTAATCGTGACATAGTTGTTTCGCTTATAAACAATCTAACCTCTGATAACTGCAAGAGTAAGCAGTGGGTAGCATGGATAGCCGGGCTAACGCGTCTAGAATAAAAGCCGATACCATCGTCATTGGAGCTGGTCCGGCCGGTTTGGGTGCAGCACTTGCACTGGGCGATTCTGCAATCATTCTGGAAAGTCGGGAAACCGTGGGAGGACTTTGCAGCACGCTGACGCTAGATGGAGCGACCTTCCATCTCGGCGGGCATTCGTTTCATACACCGCATCCCGAAATTCGTCGTCTTGTATTCGGTGCCTTGGAAATGGAGGAGCAGAACCGCGACGCATGGTGCTGGCTGAATGGGGAGTGGGTACGCTATCCGTTCCAGCAGCATTTTTCAGAACTTGCAGATCCGGCTTCCCGTCATGCATGCCAAATTGGCCTCGACGCAGCCGATGGCTGGCGCGAGGCGGCGAATTTCGATGAGTACCTCGATCGTCGTTTCGGACGGGGTATTACTGAACTGTTCATGCGTCCATACAACAGAAAGCTCTGGGGGGCCGATCTGACCCGTCTTCATAATGAGTGGGTTACCGAACGGGTTGCTGCTCCTACAGGCACCCCGGAAAGCAGGATGTCGGAGAGCCGACGCCGCTCACCGATTCCAAGAGAAGCCGTAATCGCCTATCCAGCTAAAGGCGGATACGGACAGATCTTCCAAGCGCTGGCACGGAGGGTTGCCGATATCCGGCTTCGCAAGCGCGTCACAAATATCGACCCACGAACCTCAACACTGCGAACAGCGGATGGCGAAACAGCGTGCTGGCGCCGCATCATTTCAACACTTCCGCTGCCCGAGTTGCTACGACTGATCCCAAACGTCCCCGCTGCAATAAGCTCTGCGGTATGTGAGCTAGAAGCTTTGCCAATCACTATTGTAATGTTGGTTTTAGATGGGCGACACGAGACAGTTCGCCAACGAATTTATTGTCCCGACGAAAACATCGTCGGCCATAAGATAGTCCTCAATCACAACTCATCGCGCTGGCTCCGGAGGTTGCCGCGACATGGTGTCCAGGTTGAATTATCAGAGTTCAACCCTTTTTTCAGCAGCAGCACTGACGTCAGATCCTTGGTGAAAGCCGTTGTTGCCGGTTTGCTACGAATGGGCCTGATCTCTTCTCCTGATTGCATTCGCCGTACTAAGGTGCTCCGGATTCCTTTTGGATACCCGGTTCCAACGCATTCGCGGAGCAACATTGTAGCACTCGCCCGGTGTTGGCTCAGCGAACACCGCATTTATACAGTTGGACGCTTTGGTGAATGGGCTTATGTCAATTCCGATGAAGCTTTGTATCGCGGTCATTGGGTGGGTATGAAACTCGCCGTTAGCGAAAGCACTCAGTGCGGAGGGCCGCCGCGGCAACCAGCCCCAGTCGTCCGGTAGTCTTTGACTCCGGAGTTTTCCCGCAGATAATTTGGAAATCTCGCCGTTGCGAGATATGATCCCCCGATCTCTTGAACGCGTAACTCGGAAACATGCCGCGGTTTGTCCATAACGTTTCCAATCTCCTTCGTCGCGTTCTCTTTCTGGCGCGCCCGTACGGCAGGGCAAAGCTAGCTGGGGTTTTTTCGCTCGCGCTTGCCCAGGCCGTCTTTCAAGTGATCGGCGCCACGTCGATCTTCCCATTTTTAGCTATCGCTGCCGATCCCGATCGCATCCGCCGCTCTCATTTTGGCCTGCGCTTCCTTGCGCTGCTGCCACCTATGAACAACTGGGAATTGCTCATAACCACCGGGGTTATCGCAATCGTAGGAGTCCTTCTTTCGAACGCAATTAACCTGCTGTCCGAGTACGTGCGCACTTGTTACGCCGGGAACTTTGCTCACTGGTTGCGGGTCCGGCTCCTGCGACGCATGGCTTCACAGCCATACACCTATTTTCTTCAGCGCAACTCTGGCGAGCTTCTCAAGAAAATTTTTACCGACGTGGTGAATTACACCAACGGAGTGCTCCTCCCGTTACTGGACACGGTCGCGCGCGCGCTCACGGCAGTGCTGCTACTGGCTACACTGTTTTTGGTTCAACCGGTGATCGCGCTTTCGGCAGCGATCGGGCTTGGCGGATTTTATTTAATCACGTTTCGGCTCCTCGCGCGGAAACGTCGAGAGGTGGATGAAAATTTAAGAACACATGCCACCGGCTTCTACCTGGAAGCCCATCAGATGCTCGGCGGCATTAAACCGGTGAAAGTCCATCGTGCCGAAGAACATTTTCTCGGTCGGTTTGCCGACCATTCCGCAATCCTCGCGAAAATGGGTGCCCGCGTGGCGATTCTCAACAGCGCGCGTTATCTTGTGGAACCGCTCGCTTTTGCCGGTCTCGTTGTGGCTGTGTTGCTGCTCGCAGCGAAAGGGCGCGATTTTTCCGATATTCTTCCGAACCTCGGCGTGATGGCGCTTGCAGGTTACCGGCTGCTGCCTTCACTCCAATTGCTTTATAGCCAGCTGACTCAGGTCAGCTCGATGCGCCACGCTGTGGACGAAGTGTATGACGAATTTGTTGAGGCGGAAAGTGACGGGTCTGTCTCGCCGGCCATAAGTACCGACGTCCTCGCTCGGGCGAGGCCTTGTCGTTGGAAAGATTCGATTACTCTGCGAAAAATCAGTTTTCGCTATCCTGGCGCATTGCGACCGGTCCTGGAGGATTTTTCCTTGAGCATTGCCAAAAACACTTCGCTCGGTGTGATCGGTCCGACCGGCTCGGGAAAATCGACTTTCGTTGATTTGTTGCTTGGCTTGTACCAGCCAACCGCAGGCGAAATCCTGATCGACGACGAGCCCCTTACACTTGCGCTGGTGCCCGCGTGGCAAGCTTCTATCGGTTATGTGCCACAGGATATTTTTCTCATCGACGATACTATTGCGCGCAATATCGCGTTCGGCCTGCCAGACACTGAGATCGATCCGGTTCGGTTGCGCGAAGCTTGCGTCCTGGCGCAGTTGATCGAATTCATTGAAATCGAATTGCCTGCCGGCTTTGATACAATCGTCGGGGAGCGTGGTGTTCGTCTTTCCGGCGGGCAACGTCAGCGGATCGGCCTTGCGCGCGCGCTTTATCATCGTCCATCGCTGTTAATCCTGGACGAAGCAACCAGTGCGCTGGACGTGGCCACCGAAGCCAAGCTACTTGAGGCATTACGCAGCCTTGCTGGCAAACTCACGATCGTCGTGGCCGCTCACCGTCTCAGCACCATAGCGGGGTGTGATAAGGTGGTTGATCTGAGCAACAAATCCGCCGTAATCGCTGAGGGTTTAACGTAAAGTCCTGACGAAATGTTCGGGACGAAGAAAAGGGCGTGCACGACCCACTCTGTTACCAGGCGCACGCGCCAGAAGAGGATATAAAACTAGAATCAAAAGACAAGCTGGCCAGGGATTACGCTTCGAAACGCGAAGAGTATTTTGAATGCCCCCGCCGGGAGATGCTCGAATACGTACCCTCGCTTTGCCGGAGGGTTCTTGACGTTGGTTGTGGAACGGGAAGCTTCGGAGCCAGCTTGCGAAAGCGAACAGGCTGTGAAGTGTGGGGAGTCGAAAGCAATGCGCGATCGATTCCTAAAGCGGAGGAAAATCTTGACAAGGTCCTTCACGGGTGTTTCGGCCCTGAATTGGATCTCCCCCCTGGCTATTTTGATTGCATTGTTTTCAATGATGTTCTCGAGCACATGCCTGATCCCGCCTCCGCCCTTGCACTCGCGCGTGCGCTCCTCAGTAGTGGAGGCTGCGTAGTCGCATCTATACCGAACATCAGACACTTCCCAACCGTTTGGAAGCTGGTGATTTGTGGAGAGTGGGAGTACAAAGAATTTGGAATTCTCGACAAGACTCATCTGCGATTCTTCACGCGACTAAGTATAACACGTTTGTTTCAGGAAGCTGGCTACACAATCCAGCGAATCGATGGCATCAGTTCTTTCCATAGTCTGTTACCTGACGATCCATCCCTGTGGCGGCGCTATTATCTATTCTCCTGGCTGCCGATTCCTGGCATTAAAGATATGCGTTATCAGCAGTTCGCGATCGTGGCGATAGTCGGCTGATAGGGACAACTGGAATTGCTGGCGCTATGCGTTTATGCCGAGTCTGAATCGCATCGCGCCGATGCTTCGTCCCTGACCTAACCCGGCCGGGACTAATAGAAGGATAATATGGGCACGACACTTTCTGATCTCGCGGGGGGTTACCCTGGAGAATCCTTCACTCCTGCTCTCGTTTGTCCTGTTTGTGCTGCGTCTTCCCGGATTCTGCATTTGGCAACCAACATCCATCCTGAAAAGCCTTACGCTTTCAACTTCCGGGTTTGCTCCAGGTGCAGTCACGGCTGGATTGATCCGATGCCGACGCAAGGGTTGCTCAACCATCTCTATGCTCGCGGGTCACGCTCTGTGATCGGCGAATGGGGGCCGAATCAATTAACCATTCCTGAACAACTGTGTGTGCGGCGCGAAATGAAGCGAACGCCCGCCCGGTACTTCGAGCTCGGAGTAGGACACGGACACCTTTATCAGTTGTTCGTCGAACGCGGCTGGGAATGTACAGGCGTTGATCCGGGGGATTGGGCTGGCCGGTTTCCTAATGTTCATTGTGATCTTAGTGAAGTGGATGCTACTCTGAGCGCCGATTTGTTGGTCGCTTTCGATGTGCTCGAACATGTTTCCGATCCTGTCTCGATATTGCGCAACCTCTGGAAACTTGCCGCTCCAAAAGCGAAACTTTACTGTGCGATGCCTAATCGGGAATCCCTGAGAGCCAGACGGGACCGTGAAAAATGGCGGATGGTCAGACCATTGGGACACGTAAATTATTACTCCAAGAAATCGATTACCCGCGCTTTGAAATTGGCGGGCTTTGCGGTGCGCTATGTACGCGCCACCGACCTTAATGAATTGCGTTTCCCCCGCCGCCGACAGGATATCAAACCTGCCTTAATTGAGACGTTGGGCCTGGGAGATCAATGGATTGTAATCGCGGAGCGCTGCTAATTCAGTATTTTGTAAATTCTAAAGTTCACGCTTGGAAAACAAAATGAGAGCGGCTTCCGTTATAGAACCCGGCGGTTACATTCCGCTAACTCTTGCTGTACCGACCTACAATCGGTGTTCATCAGTGCAGGCGCTCGTCAAGGCGATCCAAGCCCAAGCTAGAGAGCAAGACGAAATCATTCTTTCTGATGATGGTTCGACCGATGGAACATTTGAAGAAGCGAGCAAAATACCCGGAATCCGTTTGGTTCGTCACAAAGAGAACCAGGGCATGGTACGAAACTGGAACCACTGCTTGGAGCAAGCGCGTTGCGACTGGATTTGCATCATACATGATGATGACACACTTCTGCCGGGAGGCCTGGAGGTATTGCGCCGTGCTTGCGCACTTGCAGGCGAACCGGCCCTTATTGTTCCAACGGAGACGCAAACAGAATGTGACGAAAGTTTTCGCTATCGTTTCTGGTCGTCCGGTGCCTGGTCGGTTCTGCACTGTCCCACCATCCCGTCTGGCGCAGTGATTCATCAAAAAATTGTTCAGGAACTTGGCGTTTTTAATCCGGGGTTTTGTTATTCCGCCGATCTTGAATATTTCCCAAGAATTGCGGCTCACTTTCCAGTGGTCATCATCGACAGCCCTCTCGCAGTGCGCTATGAACTGCACGATTCGAATTACCAGACCAAGACTTGGAGAAAGCCGGACTTCTATACTCAACTTGAGGAGATTCAACGTTCAATTATTTCGTATGCCGGCATAAAAGGACCCGTTGCAGAATCCTTGATGCACCAACGCCTAACCAGTTTTTTGGAGTATGTCCTTCGAGAAGCCCATCGACGGGGAGATCAAATATTGGTTCGTCAATATGCGCAACTATTGGGGATTGGGCGACGACGAGATGTGGGCGTTGCGCGGAGTTTCCTCTTAAAATGGCGACTCCATCGAGGACATCGTGCGTCAAATACCTAATCTTCTTTCATATTCATGCAGCAAACTCTCAAACGTGGCCTTGGCCGCTGTTACCGCCTGCTCAACCAAAATCGGATCGCCCGAAAGCTGGCCTCCTGGGCCGCGCTATCGGATGGATCCGCAGGCGTTAATTTCGCAAGCGGTATCTCCAGAAGGATTGGAGAGGAGCGCGCACAACTCTACGAAACGTCAACGGGCCGCTATTATCTGCCGACTGACGCGCCGCAGGATTGTGTAATCAATTGCATCAAAAGTGGTGGAGTTTACGAACCCGAGGTTGTCGAGACAGCCAAAGCTTACATTCGGCCCGGAAGCACAGTTCTCGATGTTGGCGCGAATTTCGGCCAAATGTCAGTCCTCTTTTCGCGATTCGTCGGTGCCGGAGGACATGTACATTCCTTCGAGGCGGATCCTTTTGTTTACGAACTCCTTCAAAAAACTCTAGCAGCGAACAATTGCCAGAATGTAACGGCTCAACTCGGCGCCGTTTATGACCGCCCCAACCAACAACTCTTTTACCCGGTCCAGGACTTCAAGCGCTTCGCACATTACGGCGCCTATGGTATTGACCCGAATGCGACCGCAGGCCGTACGGTCAAAACTCTCACGATCGACGGGCTCAATATCAACACGCCGATCAGTTTTATGAAGGTGGATATTCAAGGCAGCGATCTCTTCGCTCTGCGCGGGGCGGTTGAGACGATCAAGCGACACAGGATGCCGATTATCTTCGAATTCGAGCAACAATTTCAGGCAGAGTTTCGCACATCATTTCAGGATTATGTCGACTTTGTGAACTCTATTTCCTATCGCTTTGAAAAACTGGTTTTGGATATCAATTATCTCATTGTTCCCCGATAAGGCAGTGTTCGTGCGTGAATTCCCACAGGAAATTTTTTACCCTTGTATTCTATGGCAGAAACACTCGGTTCGCTCTGTGATAAGCTGACTATCGTCAAGCTCAAGGAATGGCACTCTGAGAAGCAGCCTGAGCGGCTGCGCAGCCTGGCGATGCAGGAGCAACAGCTCCGGGAGGAGATCGATGCGTTTATCGCGGATGCCGCCAGCGGTCGCATTCCGGTGGAGCGGCTGACCTTTGCTGCCCACAAGGTTTATCGAAAAGAAGGTAACCCGGTCCCGGACGTCACGGGCAGTATCGGTACGGTTTTCTCTCATTTAACCGAGGTCAATTGCAGGTTGTGGCACGAGGTGGACAAAGGTTATGAAATCGAAAAAGTGCCGCCTGACGCCAGAGACGGGATTGTCAAGCAACTGGCACTGCTTAACCTCGAACGGAGCCAATGTATTGACGAAATTGACCGACAACTCCGCGCAGCAGTCGAGCAGTTGCAACCCGAGGCCACCAAACACTAATCCATGCATCTGATCCATCGAACCACCTGTCGAGTGTGTGGCTCATCCGCGCTGACGAAGGTCATCGACCTCGGGGAGCAATATCTCCAAGGTTCTTTTGTAAAGCCCGGCAAAGAACTTCCACCCACACGACGGATCCCTTGCACTCTTGTACGCTGTGATCCTACCAGGGACGAGCATGCCTGCGGGCTGTTGCAGATGGAGCACACAGTGCCGCCTGAGATTCTCTATTCCGCCTATTGGTATCGCTCGGGCACCAATGATACCATGCGCAACCATCTGCGGAATATAGCCGAAGAGGCCACCTCGCTGGTCGGAAAGCCAGGCGCTCGAGTGTTGGACATCGGCTGTAACGACGGCACGCTGCTGGGCTGCTATCCGGTCGATTTTGAAAAGTTCGGTGTCGATCCCTCCGACGTGACCCGAGAGATCGCCAGTGACATCACCGTCATTCAGGACATTTTTCCATCAGCAGAGCTGGTCAAACGACTTGATAATCACCGCTGCGACATCATCACTTCGATCGCTATGTTTTATGATTTAGAGGAGCCGGTCGCCTTCACCCGTGGCATTAAATCAGTGCTTGCGCCCGAAGGTGTGTGGATCTTTGAAATGTCTTACATGCCTCTGATGTTACAGATGAATTCCTATGACACCATTTGTCACGAGCATCTCGAATACTATAGCCTTGCCAACATAGAGCACATTCTCAAGGAAGCCGGTATGAAGGTGTTCAACGTCTCACTCAACAATATTAATGGCGGCAGCTTGCGTTGCTACGCGACGCACGCGGAAAACTTTTCTTATCGAAAAGATGAGTTCCTGCAAAACATCAAAACGATGCGGCAGCAGGAATTCGACCTGGAGTTGGACACCGATAAACCATACAAACATTTCCAGAACCGCATCAATGTTCATCGCGAGGAACTCATCAAAGTCTTAAAAGGACTAAAGAAAGAGGGGAAGCGAATTCATATCTATGGCGCCTCGACCAAAGGCAACACGATCCTGCAATGGTGCGGCATTGATAACCGCCTGGTGGACGTAGCCGCCGAGCGCAACCCGGATAAATACGGCGCCAAGACATTGGGTACTGACATTCCGATTGTCAGTGAAGCGGAGTCACGCGCGATGAATCCGGATTATTACCTGGTTCTCCCCTGGCATTTTAAAGAGGAGTTCGTGCGGCGCGAAAGCGAGACACTGTCGCGCGGCATCGGCTTGATATTCCCCTTACCGAACATAGAGATTGTGCACAAAACCACCGAGAAGCATTGAGAAGGTATTTCCTTTTAGTGATAGCGGAAAATCGCTGCCAACGGGTCGTTAGAGTTGCTGCTTCTTTATGATGGGTAAGATAGTCAGGCTCCTCCCAAAAAATATTCGTCTAGCCGTTTACCATCGCCTGAGGTCAGTTTTTCCTCACAACTTTCGTGTCGAGTATGCGGACGAGACATTTTCTCAATGCGGCGAGGACAGGATCCTTGCCTTCTTGTTTTGGCAGCTTGCCATTCCGACTCCTCGGTATCTCGATGTGGGCACGTGGCACCCGTGCACAGGGAACAATACGTACCTTTTCTACCGTGCAGGAGCCAGGGGGGTTTGTGTCGAACCAAACCCTGATCTGGTGCCGTTAATCCGCGAAAAACGTCCCAGGGACGAGGTGCTCAATGTGGGCGTATCCGCTGAAGAATCCGGCCCCTGCCGCTACTACCTATTCGAGGATTGCCAGTTCAATACTTTTGATGCGGAAGAGGCCGCTGCCAGGGCCCGCTCCTGCAGACAGCCGATCTTGAAGGAGCTGTCGGTTCCGGTCGTAACTTTGGAGTCAATCATCACAGATTATTTTCCAAACGGTCTGGAATTGCTGTCACTCGATACGGAAGGACTTGATCTGGCACTCCTGAAATCCTTGAACTACAAGAAATACCGGCCGCTTGCCATTTGCGTGGAAACCGTTGGATTCTCCGAGACCCTGGCCAAACCGAAGAGCAAAGTCAGTACTTCCATCCTGGCTCCTCACGAACATGACACCGTTCGATTCTCCGAGGCGCTCGTAAAGCCAAAGAGCAAAATGATTACTTCTATCCTGGCGCCTCACGGATATGCGCCGTACGCAGATACCTTTGTGAATACGATCTACATCGACACGGAACGCACCGGGACGATTGCGCCATAGGGTGTTACCATGGGCGATCGAGCATCATGCTGGACTGCTACCAGGTCGCAACCGCCGAGGAAAAAGGTCGTCTACTTCTCCAGAGAGGATTTGAGCCGGCTCGACTACGGCGGGGCGTTGATCTGTCGCAATACTGCTCGCCGAATCGCACAAACCGTTGGCGTTGATCTCACGATTTGCTGTACCGGACCTAGCGGCCAAGTTGAGAGGATTTGCACGTTCGCAAATTCAATCGGGGCGAAATTTGTGCCCATCGTTTTCAAAGAGCCGAAAGCTCTCGACATCAAAAATGCGATGATGTTCGAGGTAGAATCAAAAACCTATCGACACGTTGATGAAGAGTTTTCAGAACTGCTAGATTCGATCGGGGCAGATACGCTGGTGGTCGATTACCTTTACAGTGCGATGTACATACCGTCAGCCTTTAAACGTCGGTCGTTACGCCGGGTAACTGTTACTCTCAATCGTGAAGTCGCTTATGCTCGCGATTTGCGTTTACGTGGCATGCTGTCGGGGACATCAGTACTGAAACTCTTCATTTACGAGCAGATGATCTACAGCAGAAGCAACTGTGTGATTGCCTTGACTTCCAAAGATTTGCCGGCGCCCAGACCAATGACCAGGAGGTTTGTCCTGCCTGCTCTCTTTGATCCCAAGGTCAAGCGGTGGAATGGGGCGGGCAACAAAAGCCTCTTCTTCGTCGGGAACGTGGGCCACCATCCGAACAAAGAGGCAGTGGAATGGATCGTCTTGCGTCTTGCGCCGGAATTGCTCAGATTAAACAGCTCAGCCACCATCGATATCATCGGCGGCACACACGAACAGATCAGTTCCGATGCATGTCCGGCCAACGTCCGGTATCATGGCGTAGCCAGCTCTGACGAAGCAGTTCAGAAGTTCACAGATTGCGGTTTGTTCATCGCGCCAATCAAGAACAACTTCGGTAGTAAAATCAAACTACTTGACTGCCTCTCGTATGGAACGCCTTTCGCGGCCTCAAGAGCAGCTTTGAGCGGACTTCCATTTTTGAATGGGGTGCCTTTGCTGGATTTAGAAGATCCGGTTGGCTCGGCGCAAACGCTCGAAGCCCTACTAAATGACTCTGCAAAACGAGCTTCGATGAGTTCAATCATAGCAAAAGCTTTGAACGATCAACTACAGGCGCAGGCCAAAATTTGGGAAATGGTCCTGTCCTAGCTGCCTAAACAAAGAAATAACAACATTGTGATTTTGCCACGATAGCGAGAAATGAAATGTTGCGGAAACGTAGTTAGGTATGTCTGGCCTGCCGTTGGTATATACTCTCCTTGATATCACCATTAGGTTGTATGAAGGCTCTGATCTTTGGAGTTACCGGACAAGATGGTTTTTACTTGAGCAACCTGCTTAGTCGGCAAGGGATCAACGTCGTCGGCATTTCACGATCGGATGGTGGCGGTCGCTGGGTCGTCGGCGACGTTGCGAAGGTCGAACAAGTCAAGGCTCTGGTTCGGAAACATCAGCCCGATTACATCTTTCACCTGGCGGCTAACTCGACTACGCGACATGACGCGCTCTTCGAGAATCATGAGGCAATCACCACAGGCACCCTTGCCATCCTCGATGCCGTGGACCGGCTTGCTCCGAAAGCGAGAGTCCTTTTAGCCGGGAGCGGCTTGCAGTTCGTCAACGGGGGGCTTCCACTAAACGAAGAATCTCAGCTCGACCACTCTAGCCCTTATGTCGTTGCAAGGAACTCCTCGCTGTTCGCCGCCCGCTATTTCCGGCAGAGGGGCCTCAAAATTTACTTCGCTTATCTGTTCAATCACGACAGCCCATTGCGCAGCAACCGTCACCTCAATATGAAAATCGCCGTGGCAGCCGCCCGCGCCGCAAATGGCAGCAAGGAAAAACTGCTCATCGGTGACTTGGATGCGGAAAAAGAGTTTAACTTCGCTGGCGATGTCGCCGCCGCAATGTGGCTATTGATTCAGCAAGATGAACTATTTGAATGTGTTGTTGGATCTGGTCAATCCCATGCTGTCCGGGATTGGATTGAAACATGCTTCCGTGAGGTAGGGCTCGATTGGAACGATTACACTGACACTGACCGGACTTATGCAAGTCCCTATCATCGGCTCGTGAGTAATCCGGCGAAGCTCTTAAGCTTGGGTTGGAAACCTGAATGCACATTTTCCGGGCTTGCCGCGATGATGATGGCAGAGGCGGCACGGCGGTGTGAAGTCTCCGAACAGAAGGCCGATGGGTCTTAGCAGGGCGACCGCGAAAGAGAGTGGTTGATCCCTCCAATTTCCCCGCGGAGGAAAACAACATGACAACCAATTCATAAATCGATTTATGGAAACCAACCTTACACGGTCTGTGGGTATGAGGGTTGCGTTAGTTCAGTTGGCCGCGTATGGAGATTGCCTTTTCGCAACTCTTGTTGCACGGCAAATCAAGCGGGATCATCCCGGATGTCATTTAACTTGGGTGATTGGACACAAGTACGCTTCCATACTTGACGGAAACCCGCATGTAGATGCCGTCCACAAAATAGTCTTAAGCAGTAGGGATGAAGCATTTTCATCCGGCTGGGAGAAGGCAAAAATCTGGGTGAGTGATCAGATTCGCATCGGAAATCTCGAGAAAGCCCATTTCACTCAAATCTTTCCGGACAACCTTCGATACTACGACGGACTGATCCGCACCACTATCTATGGGGCGTATGGCAGGCCAATAACGGGGCCACATCTCCCGGAGGTGTTCCTAACAGAAGCAGAGAACCGGAATGTTACCGACTTCGCCGTGAAGCATTGCCTTCGTGAATTCAAACATGTTTTTTTGTTTGAATGCGGCCCCGGCAGCGGACAATCACCTATGACGCCGGCCAGGGCTGAAGCACTGGCACACACACTCGGAAAATCCCATCCAGAGCTGGTTTTTTTGATGAGCTCAAGCGAACTTCTTGTCCGACCATCCCCTAAAGTGGTCGATGCATCCCCTCTCACTTACAGGGAAAATGCCGCCTTGGCCCGCTACTGCACAGGATTAATAGGTTGCTTCAGCGGAATTACGTGGTTGACCACATCGACCGCAGGAAAGGCATTGCCGATGTTGCAAATTCTCACGAAATCAAATGACGTTTTCCGATGGGGATCAGTAGCTATGGATTTCAAGCGTGTAAGACTCGATGAAAGCAGGGTGATAGAGATGGCGGAACCCAGCGACCCCCGCATTATTAGCTGTATCGAAAAGTGGTTATCGCAATCACATTCCGCAGCACGTCGGGAGTTTCATGAGGAATCGGTGTTAACAAGCGCCGACGCAGAAAACGCTTACGAGTTCATTCGCGAGCAATACGGGAAAATTGCCGCAAAATCTGCGATGGTAAGGTTTCTGAGAGCAAACCGATTCGTGACCATTCGGTGGCGCGTGTTACTTGCCGAGATGCGCGCAAAAAGAGACGGAATCATTCGAAGTGTCTTGCGCTATGCCGCCGCGTTCAGACAGCTGCGTCGGGTCCGCGCAGTCGCGCAAAACCTTACGTTCGACAAAGCCTATGCGTTCGCTGACGCGGAGATCGGAATCGTGGAGAAGCCCGAGGAGATCCGGTGGCTGTTCGAGCTTGTCCGCGCGGACCGACCACGTGTTGTGCTCGAGATCGGCCTGGACTTCGGTGGCGCGTTCTTCCTCTGGTCGCGCGCTGCTACTCCCGACGCGCATCTTCTGGCAATCGACACCAAACCGGTCGGTCGTCTTGGCATGTGGTCGTCATTTTCTCTCGTACGTCGAGGATTCGCGGTAGGCTCGCAACGCGTAACTTTGCTGATGGACAGCGATTCTCACAGCGAAACCACACGGCAGCGCATTGCGACGTTGCTGGAGGGTCGTGCGGTCGATTTTCTCTTCATTCATGGCGACCATTCCTGCGAAGGGGTATGGCAAGACTTCAAGATGTACTCGCCTTTTGTGGCTCCCGGCGGACTTATTGCGTTCCGCGATATCTCTCAGAATCCAGCCGAGCGGACGAAGGGAGTCGCGCAGTTTTGGCGAGAGTTCACCGCCGACCACGAGACTGAGGAGCGCGTTGTTAATGACGACCCCGGATTTGGGATCGGCGTTTACCGCATGCCCGGATGACACTCCCAAGGGACTTCAAGTTTGGTTTAGCGCCCCAATTACTTGCGCCTGCCTTACACGGTCTGGGTTGCAAGCTATGAGGGTTGCTTTAGTTCAGTTGGTTGCGTACGGAGATTGCCTTTTTGCAACTCTCGTTGCACGGCAAATCAAGCGGGACCATCGCGGATGTCATTTAACTTGGGTGATTGGAGACAAGTACGCTTCCATACTTGACGGAAACCCGCATGTAGATGCGGTCCACAAAATAGTCTTAAACAGTAGGGATGAAGCATTTTCATCCGGCTGGGAGGAGGCAAAAATCTGGGTGAGTGATCAGATTCGCATCGGAAATCTCGAGAAAGCCCATTTCACTCAAATCTTGCCGGACAATGTTCGGTACTGGGATGGAGTGGTCCGCACCAGTACGTATAGGACATATGGCAGGCCAATAACGGGGCCACATCTCCCGGAGGTGTTCCTAACAGAAGCAGAGCGCCGGAATGTTGCCGACTTCGCCGTGAAGCATTGCCTTCGTGAATTCAAACATGTTTTTTTGTTTGAGTGCGGCCCTAGCAGCGGACAATCGCCCATGACGCCGGCCCGGGCTGAAGCACTGGCACATGCACTGGGAAAATCCCATCCAGAGCTGGTTTTTTTGATGAGCTCAAGCGAAACTCTTGTCCGACCGTCCCCTCAAGTAGTGGATGCATCCTGCCTCACTTACAGGGAAAATGCCGCCTTGGCCTGCCATTGCACAGGATTAATAGGTTGCTGCAGCGGAATTACGTGGTTGACCACATCGACTGCGGGAAAGGAATTGCCGATGTTGCAAATTCTCACGAAATCAATCGAAGTTTTCAAGTTTGCATCAGTAGCTGTGGATTTCAGGCGTGTAAGACTCGATGAAAGCAGGGTGATAGAGATGGCGGAACCCAGCGACACCCGCATTATTAGCTGTATCGAAAAGTGGTTGTCGCAATCACATTCCGCAGCACGTTGGCAGTTTCATGAAGAATTGGTGTTAACAAGCACCCACGCAGAGAAGGCTTATTGGTTCATTCGCGAACACGACGGGAAAATTGCCGCAAAATCTGCGATGTTAAGGTTTGTCAGAGCAAACGGATTGGCGACCATTCCGTGGCGCGTGTTAATTGCCGGCATGCGCGGAAAACTGCTTCGCGGAATTCGTTCAAAGATTGGAAGGCGTTCACATAACTCATAGGTTCAATTTTGTGCCGTGAACATTAAAACTGTCACCAAGCGGCTCCTCAAGGCCCCGTTCCGAGCGTTAGGAATGGATGTTGTACCGTGGCGTCCGCCGAAGTCTCGGCCTGTCATTCTGCCGGAAGAACTCGAAATGAGTCAGGCTTTTAGCCCGCAGTACAAGCCCGAAAACCATTGGTTCGCAGAGTGCGGCATCCAGACAGTGCTGGATGTAGGCGCACACACGGGAGAGTTCGCCCAACGGATCCGTACGATTCTTCCCGACGCAGAACTGATCTGCTGTGAGCCGCTCGAGGAACCGTTCACTAAGCTAACAGAACGGTTTAGAGGACAGCCAAACTTCCGCGCTATTCGCTGTGCACTTGGTGAAAAGGCCGGACAACACGAGATCCATCACAATGAATACGCTCCAAGTTCATCTCTGTTGCCAATGACCGAACTACACAAGCAGTCGTTCACGTTCGCGGTCAAAGAACAAACTGAAATGATCGAAGTCCGTAGGCTTTCAGACGTGGTTCGGGAACTAAACTTGCGTGACCCACTGCTGCTCAAGTTGGACGTCCAGGGTTTTGAAGACAAGGTCATAGCGGGAGGCGAGGATGTGGTCGCGCGGGCAAAGATCATAATTATTGAAGTGAGTTTTCAGCCTCTGTACGAGGGAGGTCCGTTGTTCGACGCCATCTACCGACTCCTGAAGAAGCATGGCTTCACTTATAATGGAAATTTCGAACAACTGCTTAGTCCGAAGGATGGTCGCATCCTTCAGGCTGATGCGATCTTCTCCCGTCAATAGCGGCAGCGATTACTCAGGTCCAAAGTTGACACGATAAGATGCTGATTTTGCGCCGGAATTGATGAGGCTTTTGATTCTTCGTAGTCATTATCCGCCGCGCTCCTCGCGAGAAAGCGCTCCCACTTTCCTACTTTGCGAACAGTTAGTGCTGTTCTCCATCCAGTGGCTTCGCTCCAGATGCTGTCACCTCCGCGTCCCCGGTTAGTCATGAACCCGCCGCTAATATCGGTCATTACTACGACTTTCAACAGTGGCCAAAAAATTGCAGCCACCGTCGCTTCGGTCCTCTCGCAACGAAAAGGGCTGTACGAATTTCTTGTCGTAGACGGGGGCTCGACCGACGAGACCCTGGCGCATCTACAAGCGCAGGGTCCCGCCTTGCGCTACCTCTCCGAGCCGGATAAGGGCATTTACGATGCGATGAACAAAGGCATTCGGCTGACTAGCGGCAAGTTTCTTTATTTCCTCGGCGCAGGTGACCGCTTGCTACCCGGAGTGCTGGAAGCGGTGGTTGCGGAGATCAGGAAATTCCCCGGCAAAGGCTACGCGTCACGCCCAATGCTTCTATATGGAAATGTGGACTCGCCACAGTACAGCCGGCCTTACGATGGGCGCTTTGACCGCTTCAAGTTACTTCGCCGCAACATTTGTCATCAAGCCATTTTCTATCAGCGTTCGGTGTTTGAGCGACTAGGCTTTTACAACACGAAATACCGGTTGCTGGCCGACTGGGAATTTAACATTCGCTGCTTTAACGATCGAGGTATCCGCAAGCGCTACATCCCCCTTCGGGTTGCAGATTATGAGGGCGGTGGCGAATCTATCACAACGTCCGATCTAGCATTTTACGCGGACTTTCCAGTCATTCCGTTGCTGACTCACGTTGAATTTCTGCTCTATGATCCGCACGCAGAACAAGGAAGAAACTTGGCTTTGGCGCTGGATGAGGCCGTCTGGCGTTTATACGAGAGTGGTTTGCACATACCTCTGCGATGGAAAGTTAGCCTGCTAAGAAAAAATTGCTCCGCCAAGACAATTTGCCTGGTTGTCTGCTCGATGTGTGGATTCTCCTTTGCGAGGTTTAAACAAATTCTTGCATTCGGTGTGGCTCTTAAGAGGATGATTTTCCGCCAACGACGAGAACACCGGCCGTAGAACGAGAAAATGCGCCAACTGGACGATCACGACAAGAAATTTAGGTATAATATCAAGATTGAAACGCAGTCTGCTCGCGCGGCGCACGAGCGCTAAGATTTTCTGGAAGTCTTTGTTCAAGCAAAAACCTTATTCATAAATGACCGATGAATCTGCACGCGCGATCGCCTTTTATTTGCCGCAGTTTCATCCGATACCCGAGAACGACGCATGGTGGGGCAAAGGATTTACTGAGTGGACGAACGTCGCGAAAGCACGTCCGCTTTTTCGCGGCCATTATCAGCCGCATTTGCCTGCCGATCTCGGTTTTTACGACCTTAGGCTGCCCGAAACGCGCGAGGCGCAAGCTGAGCTTGCGCGTGAACACGGGATTTCTGGATTTTGCTATTATCATTACTGGTTTCACGGCCGGCGGCTCCTTGAACGGCCATTTCAAGAAGTTCTCGAGTCCGGCAGGCCAAAATTTCCGTTTTGTCTTTGTTGGGCCAACGAGCCGTGGAGCCGTCGTTGGCTTGGTGAGGAGCAAGACATTTTAATCGCCCAAACTTACTCACGCGAAGACGACAAAGCCCACAGCGAGTATTTGAGTTCTGTATTTAGTGACGAGCGGTACATTACAGTCGGTAATCGGCCGGTTTTTTTAATGTATCGCCCGGATCGCCATCCGGATCCGATCCGTTTCACAACCTTTTTGAAGAATGCCGCACGTCGCGCTACCGGTAACGAGCCATATCTGGTTGCAGGAGACTCCGGCTTCCAGAATTCAGACGGCAGAAAGTTTGGATTCGACACGACACTGCACTTCGAGCCGCAGCTTTTCGTGCTTCCTGGAGCGTTGGATGACCGTTTATCGATAGCTCGCCTCGCTCGGAACTTGAAGCAGGGCGTGCTCAGCGGCCGGCTAAAGTTGTATGATTACACAAAAGCCAGGTGGAAGATGACGCCCTGTCTCCGCGGCTTCCCTCAAATACCTTGTGTGCTAGTAGGATGGGACAACAGCCCTCGACGTGGAAAATTTGGGAGCATCTGTGTTGGAGCGGACCCCGCTTCTTTTGGAAGAGAATTGCGGCGTAGTCTTTCCAATTGGAAGAAATCTCCTTTTCGACAGGACAATCTGATCTTCATCAACGCCTGGAACGAGTGGGCGGAAGGCAACCACTTGGAGCCTGACCAGAAGTGGGGCAGGGGATACCTGAACGAGCTAAGGTCTGCACTCGAAGATTTTAATCACGATGCCTGAGTCGCTATTCGCGGGAGACGCTCCACGAGTTATTGCCTTTTATCTGCCGCAGTTCCATCCGATTCCGGAAAACGACGCGTGGTGGGGAAAAGGATTTACCGAGTGGACGAATGTCACCAAAGCGCGTCCGCTTTTTCGCAGGCATTACCAGCCGCACCTACCCGCTGATCTCGGTTTTTACGATCTTCGTGTTGCGGAATCGCGCGAAGCGCAGGCGGACCTGGCCCGGGAGTATGGCGTTACCGGCTTCTGCTATTATCACTATTGGTTTTCAGGCAAGCGGCTCCTTCATCGACCGTTTGATGAGGTGCTAACGTCAGGTCGGCCTGATTTTCCGTTTTGCCTTTGCTGGGCGAACGAGAATTGGACGCGCATTTGGGATGGCGGCGGTTCCGAGGTGTTGATGAAGCAAACCTATTCGGAGCAGGATGATCTTGCGCACATCCGCTGGCTCGCCAATGCCTTCGCGGATCCGCGTTACATCAGGATTGAAAATAAACCGCTGTTTATCATTTATCGCGCGCATGAGTTGCCGGACATCCGAAAGACGACAGCTATCTGGCGCGAGGAGTGCCGGCGGCTCGGCATAGGCGAAGTTTTCCTATGCCGCGTCGACACAGGTACGGATGTATTGCCTCCGAATGAAGTTGGGCTTGATGCAGCAGTCGAATTTCAGCCCGAGTTCGCAAGTCTGGGGATGCTGCTGAGCTTGCGCCGGCTTAAACTTAGACAATGGCGATGGAACGATCTCCGCTTTTTTCTTCGTCGAAAGCTTTTAGACCACAATATCAACGTGCAAAATTATCAGCACCTTGTCAGTTCGATGACCAAACGGATTCAACCAAATTACCTGCGGTTTCCCTGTGTTACCCCGTCGTGGGACAACTCTCCTCGGCGTCGGCGAAATCCAATCGTGTTTATCGGGTCGTCACCGAAGCTTTTTCATCATTGGCTGGTCGAGACCCTCGCGAAGCTGATGAAGTCCAGGAATACGCCACACATATTGTTCCTCAATGCATGGAACGAGTGGGCAGAAGGCAATCATCTTGAGCCCGATCAGCGGTACGGCAGGGGGTACTTGGAAGCGTTGAAGGAAGCTCTGCGATCAGTCGATGGTGGATAATTGGCCTCTTAAATCTTCGACACCAGTGCTTCGCGATGCTCGTGTTCGGGTTCTCCTGGTAAGCATTGTGCCGCCCCGAAACGACTGTGGTGTGCGCATCGTCATGTACCGGCACTTTGTCGATCGAAGTCCGTTCGAATTGCATGTGGCTAGTAACGCGGACTTCGCTGAAGGACTAATGATACACACGCAATTGCGGCTGCCATATCTTGTTCATCGATTGAGAAAGAGCCGATTCGGTCGGCGATTTGCTGCGTGGATTTCCGACTATGAAAATTTTATCTGGCCGCTGACAGCGAATCACGCGCTGGAGGAGGCGGTGCAACGTTTCCAGCCGCAAGTTGTGCTTACTTTGGCTGAATGCGGGCTATCTCACATCGCGCGAAAAATGGCGGAACGACACAGGCTGCCGCTGGCAGGACTTTTTCTCGACTGGTTTCCAGTCATGAAAGGTCATTACGGTCACAAATCGACGCAGCGGATTCTGAGCCGGCGTTACCGGGAGCTTTACGCCGCGTGCGATTTGGCGTTTTGCACTAGCGATGGCATGCAGGAAGTGCTAGGGCCGCATCGCAACAGTCACGTGATTTACCCCATGCCTGGCAGACATGTTGTGCCGGAAAAGGCGTGGCCGCCGCGCAGCAGAAAATTTCGTGTGGTATACGTTGGCTCGGTGGAAAATTTTTATGGGCGGATGCTGTGCTCACTGATCGAACGGATCGAGGCGACGAGCGATTTGGAAATCATCGTGGTCGGGCCGAATGCCGACTGGCCAGAGCAACTCCGTGACCGCGCGCTAGCGAATGGCACCTATCTTGGCTTCAAACCACCGGAAGAAGCTGCCAAGGTGCTGGCCAGTGCCGATGCGTTGCTATCAGTGATGAGCTTCGAGAAAGAGCATGAACTTTTCATGCGCACGAGTTTTACTACCAAATTCCTCGACTACGTTTCATTTGGAAAACCGGTGATTCTTTGGGGACCGGAGTATTGCACGCCTGTGCGTGTTGCTCGCGAGCACGGCGGTGCTGCGGTGGTCTTCACCGCCGACGCAACAGCAGTGGTCTGCCTGTGTCGTGAAATCGCCAGAGATACAGAGTTGAATGAGAAGCTCTCAGAACAAGCGGTGCAACTGCATCAAACGCTGTTTAATCCCGATCGGTTGCAGGACATATTCGTCCAGAAAATAACCGAGTTGGTCAATGGATGAAATTAATGTGATTCTGATTTCCTCAGTTCGCCCTGAGAACAGTTTCTCTGCTGCAGTGTTGATGTACCGGCATCTGGTCAATCGGAGCGGCATTCGACTGCACATTTTGCCCGCTGAATATCACGAGATTGTCCACGGCCGTTTCGAGTCCAAGATTGTTCCGCGGCTAATGCGAACGCCAGCGCGACGGTGGGCAGGCGACGTCGATTACCTGATGCACACCACATTACCGTTGGAAAAGCGACTTGTCGCGCCGCCCCGTGGCACGCGAACAGTTGTTCTTACACTCGCATATCGCAGCGGCTGCTGGGTGGCGCAGCGCTACGCAAGGCGCCATCGACTGCCGTTGATTGTGCGATTTGACGACTGGTGGCCCGATATTGCTGAGGTTCATAAGCCAGTACGCAAGCACCTGCAGCAGCGATTTCTTGAGCTGCATCGATCTGCTGATCTAAGTCTGTGCCCCGGCGAGGGAATGCGCAAAGCGTTGGGCCCGCATCGCAACGCGCGCGTCATATTTCCGATTCCTGATTCCGAGCCGATCGGCTCGTCAACGTCGAACGATTCGGCGGATGAGTTTCGCGTTGGCTACAGTGGCAACATGTTTGATTACAGCGATATGCTCTCTGATCTGGCTCAGTTGGCACTCAAACAGACTGACGTTCGGATCGAATTCAGAGGACGTCCGCGCTGCTGGCCGCAAGCGTTAGCCGATGAAATGCGGCACCGACATCTGCTCCACGATTTCATCGAAGCCGGAACAGGCTTTGACGAGTGGCTGAGTTCGTTCCACGCGTATTTAGTCGTAATGTTTTTTGATGCAGCACAACGACGGCGCACGGAAACGTGTTTCGCGACAAAGCTTACCGAATACTCGCGCGCCGGTCGCCCAGTTGTCATCTGGGCCCCGGAAACATCTGATGTTGTGCAGTGGGCAAAAAAAAGCAGAGCTGCGCTTTGCGTAACGGATCCCGATCCTCGCGCGCTGCTGTCTGCGCTCGCACATTTAAAAATGGATAGAGCCTTGCAATTGGAACTCGCTGCGCGAATGCGGCGCGCGTACGAAACAGAATTTTCGCCGGTTAGGTTGCAGCAGCAATTCATGGAAGCATTAAATTCGGTCGTCTAACGAGGTGGAATGTTTGCTGCTGTAATCACCACCATTCAGGAACCGACACCCGCAGTCGTTAAGCTTGTTCAAAAGCTCGCAGACTGTGGAGGGTTACTTGTCGTTGCTGGCGATAAAAAAGGACCAGCGCATTTCCGAAACCGGCATTTCGCTGAAAGCTGCCACATTGATTTCCTGTCACTGACGGACCAGCAGGCAAGCGAGTTTGAATTAGCACGAAAATTGCCGGTTAACTCTTACAGTCGCAAAAATGTTGCTTATCTTCATGCAATTGCCGCCGGAGCGGATTTCCTTTATGAGACCGACGACGACAATGCGCCGCTCGATTCATGGCAGCTTCGTTCCGAATCCGTAGCCGCTGCTCGATCCATCGATCCGACAAATGGACGGTGGGTAAATGCATACCGGTACTTCACCGACGAGCTAATTTGGCCGCGCGGCTTGCCGTTGTCCGAAGTTCGCTCGCACGTACCCGAAACGAAAATGGTTGCAGCGGTGCGTAGCCCGGTGCAACAGGGACTCGCCAACGGTTCGCCAGATGTCGATGCAGTGTGGCGGTTAATCTTGGATCGAAATTTCGCGTTCAGCGATGGCGCGCCGGTTGTGCTGCAGGCTGGAAACTGGTGCCCGTTCAATACCCAGAGTACCTGGTGGTGGCCGATAGCATACCCCTTGTTATACCTTCCAAGTTACTGCTCGTTTCGGATGTGCGATATCTGGAAAAGCTTTATCGCCCAGCGGTGTCTTTGGGAGCTGGGATACGGAATTACATTTCATGCCCCGGAAGTATTTCAGGACCGCAATCCGCACGATCTTGATCGTGATTTTGCAGATGAAGTACCGGGCTATACGCGAAACAAAGAAATTGCCGACGTGCTCTCGCGGCTACAACTAAAGAGCGATGAAGCGCAAATCGGCGACAATTTCCGCCACTGTTATGAGGTGTTAGTTGCTGCAGGCGTCTTTCCATCCGCGGAGCTCGAGCTCGTTGAGGTGTGGCTCGAGAACCTTCGCTTAGCTGCAACAAGGGGGAACGCATGATGCAACTTCCAGACACGTCCAGCCTTCGCACACGCGGGCTCGACGCAGCTCTGCGAGCGATCGGGTTCCTCCTATGGTTCAGCTTTATCTTCTTTTGCGTCGGAATGAATCAAAGCAGTGGGCTTGCCAGCGCGGACGACGCCTTTTTTGCCGTTACCGCGAAGTCTCTGGCAAGCGGCCTCGGATATGCCACGACGTTCCCAGTTTTTTCTAAAGAAATTGCGCATCCTATCCTATTCTTTCCAGGGGGATCGGGTCCTACGTTGATTGTGCCTTGCGCGATCGCCTTCAAAATCTTCGGAAAGAATGAGGTGTTGCCTGGGTTAACAGCCATTCTCATCTGGGGCAGTGTCTTAACTCTCGTGCTTGCACGTATTAGCCGTCGAATTGATGGCCTTTCATTCCTTCTCGGAGTTAGCGTGATGTGCGCCGGGTTCCTCGGGACCTGTTCATTACACTTCGAACATTGGTGTTCTTTTCTCGGCGAAATTGTCGCCGTTGCCTTCCTTATCCTCGCACACTGGCTCATATCAAACGAGCGATTCGCGGAGACATCGTCATTTCTGTGCGGTCTCGCGCTTGGGTGCGCCTTCCAGGCAAAGGTCCTCGCCGCAATCGCCGCGACGGGCATTGTCCTGGTGTTTGTTGTGAGAGGCATGCGTTCTGGCTTCCGGCCTGTCCAGTTGGTTAAATGCGCCGCAGCGTTGCTGATCGGTTTCCTGATCCCCACGTTAACCTTTGAGGCCTATAAATTATTCGAGCTCGGCGGACGTGGGTATCTGGCGAATTGGCTGGAGAACCTTCACTTCATTAGAATGATGGGCCTGCGACGCAACATCCATGGGAACCTGCTTCTCGTGCAGCAACGAATCGCCCTATTTCATGACCGCTTTGGTGTGGATCTTATCGGATTGCTCGCATTGATCACAGTCGGGATGTTCCTTTATTGGCGCTCCGCCGCGAAGAATTGGATTTCACTGTCAGCTGGTCTACTTCTTTCGGTCGCGACTGCCGCGATCTACTGGGCCACCCTGTCTATTGGATTGGCTCGTTATCTTGTCATCGCAGTAGCTATGGGAGCTTTTCTCTTGAGCGTTCCTATCTTCACGCTCGAGCTGTGGCCTAAACTCCTCTTCGCCCTTTTGACGCTGGTCTTGTTGACGACCGATCTCTCGCGCGCCGGACACTTAGTACTATCAGCCGCGCCCGGACTATTCAGGCCCTCGCCTGAGCGTGCGGCGCGGGCCTCACTAGTGCGCATCATAGAACAGCGCCAGCAGGAGGCACCGACAATTTTGGCCTCGCGATACTGGCCTTCATTTGTGGACGTTGAATTTTCGCTTCCGGGTAGCATGAACTTCAAGAGAATCGAGACGGTAATCGAGTTGCCCGAACCAAAGCTAATCCTGCTCAACCACACCTTTGACCCTTTTGCTCCACCGGAAGCCGAACCCATTAATGAGATAAGAGCGCGGACTTCGTCGATAATTTTTGCGGACGGTCCTTATGAACTACTTGAGGTACGTTAGTAACTGATAGAACATTCAACGAGCGACTGGTAATTTGCTTATGCGATCCGCTTCAATGGCACGAACGTTCTATCGGCAACACGGAGTGAAGTCTTCCCGTTATGAGAAACGCTTTTTTCTCTCCTTGAAATGAGGGAACCGGAGCTCAGCATTGTTATTCCTTTCCTAAATGAGGAACAGGTTCTGCCGTTGTTGCGCGAGCGATTTGAAAAATTAACGAATCGTCCGGCCACTTGGGAATTGCTTTTCGTGAGTGACGGTTCCACGGACGGGAGTGCGGACTTCATCGAAGCGTGGGCCAAAACCGATCCATCCGTGAAGCTTGTCGTGTTAACGCGGAACTTCGGCCATCAAAGTGCAATCTCAGCAGGTTTGTCTCTCGCATCCGGAAAATGCGTGGGAACTATGGACGCAGATTTGCAGGACGAACCAGAAGTTCTGCTTCAGATGTATCAGGTATTGCTGGCGGAGAAAGTCGATGTGGTCTACGCCGTGCGAACAAGCCGAAGCGAGACAAAAGTTAAACGTTTTTTTTACTTCGTTTTTTACCGGCTTTACCTCTTCCTGGCCGATAGCCCTGTCCAGATCGACAGCGGGGATTTTTGCGTGATGAGCCGCCGTGCCATCCAGCTGCTATTAAGTCTTCCGGAAAAACAACGTTTCGTACGCGGATTGCGTGCCTGGCTCGGATTACCGCGAAGGCCGTTTCCCGTTTCGCGGGCGGCACGTGCAGCTGGCGACCCGCAGTACTCATTCAGAAAACTGCTGAGGCTAGCTTTCTCAGGGCTCACGTCCTTTTCAACAAGGCCATTGAGGGTAGGACTCTTGTGCGGCAGTTTCCTTTGCCTAGGCGCTATCGTCGCCGCGTTGGTTTATGCAGGCATTGCCTTATTCACCGATATCCACATCGCGGCGCCCGGGTTTTCAACGTTGGTCATCATTCTGCTGTTCTCTAATGGATTAATCTTCCTGTACCTGGGCATTCTCGGTGAGTACCTCGGTCAGATGTTCATGGAAATAAAAGCGCGCCCGTCATTCATAGTGGAACGCACGATGAACGTTCACGAACCTGCAAAAACCGATGAGCCAGATTGAAACTCTTTCCCAGGCTCAGGCGGTCTCAATGGCCGATGAATGGTTTGATTTCGCGAATGCCGACCATTTTTGGATGCAATGGCGGCATCGTGTACTCCTCCGCGCCATTAAATGCGCTGGCACGCCGCTGCGGCGCGCGCTGGAAATCGGGTGCGGGAACGGAGTCGCCCGGAATATGCTGGAGCGCGACCTCGGCATTCCGGTGGACGGCTGCGATTTGAATCGAACGGCGCTAGAGATGGCAAAACCGGGCAAAGGCAAACTTTTCGTTTACAACATATTGGATCAAGAACCTTCACTTTTGGACCGCTACGACGCTGTTTTCCTGTTGGACGTGCTAGAACACATTGATGATGACTTCGCGTTCCTCCGGGCTGCCTTACGGCACCTTCGATCAGGCGGATTAGTGGTTGTAAACGTGCCAGCGAATATGCTCCTTTTCAGTGATTATGACAGAGCGGCCGGCCATCTGAGGCGTTATACGACAGCGAGTTTGAAGACGTTATTGAGGAAGAGTGGGCTCGAAGACGAAACCATCCAGCCATGGGGGTTGTCAATGGTTCCGTTGCTGCTCGCACGCAAGGTCATGCTGCGCGGAGCAAACACAGCCGGCGCCATTCGGGCCGGTTTCGTACCACCAAACAAAATCTCGCGAGTGTTACTGCAGGGGATGAAGAACATTGAAACGGCTTTGGCGTTTTCAATGCCCTTCGGTACGTCCATCCTGGCTTGGAGCCGACTTCGCGCTTAACAGGATGCACTGGTTGCCTTACTAAATGAGCGGGTTGCCCAGATGTGTGCTGCTCTAGTTGCACGCATCTTTTTTTGCTTCAGGTGTCGTTTACCTCTTTCTGGGACGTTGGACTGTAACTAAGGCTGAATTCCCTTGAGATTGCAGGAGAATCCGATGGAACCAATTACCCTCGCTCTTTCGAGCAACGAACACTATTTCCCGGGACTCTATTGCGCAGTGGCGAGTGCGTTGAGCCACTTGGACGCAACGAGAGAAGTGAATTTAAAAGTGCTCGATGGCGGCATTTCTCGGCCTTCGACGGAGACTCTTTCGAGGTTGGTTGGCCGGGTCAGCAAATCTGTCCGACTGGAGTTTGTGACGGTTGACCCATCTATTTTTGGTAAGGCGACACTTGGGCCAGGCGAATCGCATATGACTTACTGTCGCATACTGCTACCACACCTGCTGGATGTGGAATGTCTGATCTATCTCGACTGTGACGTGCTGGTGTTCCGCGATCTAGCACCCCTTTTTGACCTACAGCTCGCGCCGGGCAAAGTGCTTGCGGCAGCCCGCGACTCTGAAACCTTATCGCTGGCGGATGACTCACCAACCATAGCCGATGCAATCAATCTTCCTCGCGAAGGCGCTTACTTTAATTGCGGGGTGATGTTGATGAATCTCGATGCATTGAGGAAACAAGATTTTTTTGAACGGGCTGTTGAATTTTTGAATAGGAAGTCGGCCTACAGATTTTGGGATCAATCCGCTATCAATTTTCTTCTCTACGGACAGATCGACGAGTTACCCGAATACTGGAATCGAGCGTCCTGGCGCTTCGATGCGCAGCAGAATAACGATCTGGACTGCGTGCTTCACTACACGACATGCGCGCCGTGGCTCGGTGGAACGCCCGGCCCAGCTCAGGTCTTGTTTGAACGACTTGCAGAGGATGCCGGTTTGCCGGTCAATCGGCAGGCGACGGATTTCAAGAAAAAGCGGCGGCAAGAATTATTTCGCATTGCGCTTGCACCTTTTCGAGTGCTCGCTTTTCCACTAGTATCGTTGTTTTACAAAATTGCCGGGCAAAACGAAAAATGTGCGGCGTATCAGAAATCGGCGCGGTATTGGTTCTATTATATTTTGAACGCGCCGCGCCGACGTCGCCTCCATCGCCAGCGCAATCAGGAAATCACTAGAATGAAATTTAATCTTTGCGCATCGCCGCTGGCGTAGTGCGTCATAATTCGCTGTATGTATAAAAGCCCGATAAGATCTCCGCGTTTCTGCCCGCCTCTCTCCTCGCCGCGAGAGGAGAGGCTTGAGGTAAGGGGTTCCAAACAGAAGACAAATCAAGCCGCCAACTCCTTAGCTTGCCCTCTCCCTTGGGAAGGGCGAGGCGAAGTGACGAACCACGAAAGCAAATAACGAAGTCGTTAGATGGACGGTGCCAGGTTCATGAGAGTATTGCATCTCAATAGTCATGCCTCCGGCGGCAGTTACGAGTACGCGGCACTTCTTTCCACCGCATTAATGGAGCAGGGGATTGAAAGCCGTGTGCTCTATAAAAATGCGCCGTCAGCACAAACGGGCAGAATCTTGTTAGATCGTGTTATTCGCCGAGCGTATGTTTCCTTTTCAACTGAGCCGTGGCACGGGACACGCCGACTATTGTGTCCGCCGCGAGTTGAGGAGCTGAAAGGAGTCGACGTGGTGCACCTGCACACGGTGGCAGATTGGTTTGATGTTCCCAAGTGGCTGGAGGCGCTGCCAAGCACAATCAGCGTCGTCATCAGCATCCACGATATGTGGCACGTGACCGGAGGCTGCTTTCTTTATCGTGGATGCGATCGGTACGCCAGGCAGATACAGCCGTGCGATCCATGTCCAATTTTGAAATGGCCTGCAAACCGATTTCTGGCAAAGGCTGCGCATTCGCAAAAATTACGGGTATATCGAAATTGTGGAGCGCGGATGGTCGCAAATAGTCACTGGCTGGCCGAAATCGCCGGGCGAAGTCCAATAGCCAAAGCTTGTGGCGGGGTCGAAGTCATTCCGCCAGGTATCGACATGACAGTTTTTAAACCACAAGACAAGGCGATGTGCCGAAAACATTTCGACTTGCCCGAAGACGCGTTTGTCATCGTCACAGGCGGCGCGTCGCTCACCGATGAAAACAAAAATGTACCATGGCTGCTCGAGCAACTGTCGGCGTTGCCAGATCTTAATGGCGTAAGCATTTTGGCGTTCGGCGAAGGCGCCCTGCCGATTCCGCGAGGTTTGAACGTTCGGTTTACAGGGGGCATCCGTGAGCGCCGTGATCTGGCGCGGCTCCTTGCAGCTGCGGATGTTTTTGTGAGCGCTTCATTGATGGAAACCTATGGCCTCACGATCGTGGAAGCGATGGCTTGTGGAACACCGATTGTGGCCTTTCGAGTGGGCGGAATTCCGGAAGCTGCGCCTGATGGCCAGGCTGCCGTTCTCTGTCCACCGCATGATGGCGCGGCGTTGATCGAAGCTATTACCAAGCTGCGGAATTCGCCGCCACTCCGACAGAGATTAGGGAATCTGGCCCAAAAGACGGCGCACACCCGGAATGCGGCGAGTTCGTTCGCCAATGCATTCGCACAGCTCTATCGGGAATGCGTTTCGTCGCACGAGGACGCACAGCGCAAACAATCAGTCCTTACGTGAAGGTACAGGCTTCATTTGGTTTTGTGACCGGTTGCCACGCCGGTGACAAGTTCATGGTTCAAGCCACACTGGCGAGCATGAGGCACTACTGCCCCGACGTGCCAATTTGCCTGACGGTAGATGGAGATTTTGATGTCTCTGATCTGGAGCGAGAATACGATTTAATCGTTTTACGCGTTCCAGAACTGGACTCGGAGACAATGCGGAATCTGGTGAGTGGAAGCGGTCACGCGAAACTGGCGGCGATGTGGGAGGGACCTTTTGAGTTTTACGTTTGGGTGGATTCGGACGCAATTGTTTGGGGCGACTTTACTCGACAGGTCCGTTCCGAGGTCGATTTTCAAATTTTCTGGAGCGAGATTTCCATCCCGGCAGATGCGACCGAAATTCCACCCTGGCTGCCGCATTTTTATTTCGATCCATTAAAGTTAAAACGATTTGACCCCGCGTTTGATTGGCGCGGACACGCTTATTTTTCTTCCGGGGCGTTCGGATGCAGGCGAAACGCTATCCCATTCGAGAAATGGCTCGGCGCAGAAATATGGGGGCGGGAAACACCGGGGTTATTTGGTGATTTCTACGAGCAACCGATCCTGAATTATCTTGTTCACTCGATGAGGCAACGCGGAGAACTCAAAGTTGCCATGTCGGATCTGCAACACATTAGCGAGCACCATGGCGTAGACGAACTGAAACAGGATTGTGCGGATAGCAATTGGCGTTTTCCCAAAAAAGTCACGCGTCCGCGGGTAGCGCACTTTTGCGGGCGCAAACCATTCCTGTTTGACCGCCGTAGCTACTCGCGCCCTTTCACAATCGCACGGCTGGAGCATCATCGAAGGCAGCACGGTGAAGTCGGCGCCTGGCTCGAAGTCTTGAGTGAGGAAGGGCGCGTGTTGAGCGGCAAATTCCACCGCCGATTTCCACGCTCGCAAATCGTATAGTGCGTGAACTTGTGATGCGATGAGTCCGAGACCAAGAGTTGTTTTTCTGATTCCAATGGCATCGGCCCGTGTGGTGACGGACTGGCATCTTGCCTGCGCCTATTTTAAGCAAACATTGGCCTCCGTATTTAACTCAACTGCCGGGAACTATTGCGTCGTTGTAGTCGGCCACGAGCCTCCGGACTTTCCACTGCCGCAAGATCGAAGATTGAGATTTTTATCACTCGATCATCCTTTGCCGTCACAAGAAGGCGGCTACTGGGTTGCGGCAGTTAAGGACAAGATGATCAAGTTAGCGGCGGCTTGGGACTATGCGAAATGCACATGGAATCCGCAATACGTAATGAAGGTTGACTGGGATGACCTGGTGAGTTCGCGCCTGGTAGAATGGCTCGTTTCGGCGGAAGACGAAGCTGGCTACCGCATCAAGCATGGCTGGGTCTGGCGTCCAGCCCTTCCCTACTTGGTCCAGCGCACGGAACAGTTCGATCGCTCCTGTGGTTCGTGTTTGATCATTAGGAGCGACCTGGCGGATCGTACCGGACCATTTCTTAATTCTTGTGAAGGCGCGCAATTCGACGAGGTAAGTCAGCAAGTCGAAGCAAATGATCTACACTCGCTGGTCCCCGGTGCGGCAACTGGCACACTCCTTTTGAACGACACTCCGTCACGTGCCGAGGCGCAGTTTGCTTATTTGGGCGAGCGGCTCGCGACCGTTCCGTTCAGCGCCGCAGTTCTTCGCACCGGGCACGGCAACAATGCCAGCGGCCGGCATAATCGCATTCAAACGCTGCGGATGTTTTTGGGATTCCTCCGGAGGACACGCCTGATCACGCCAAGCTTAAGGAAAGAATTCATGCTGGATTGACCGGATGGCGAGATTGCGTTCGCCCTGTTCGCGGTGGAACTAAATCCGCCGCGACTTGCTCAAGAGATGTTGGAAAACTGGTCTCGAGTTAGATAGAAAAAGTCAAAATGAAGGAGGATGGCCCTGAAGCTGAGTACAGGTGCAGAGTTGTTTCGCACCAGTTCAAGGCGGATTCATGGAATGATTTTCGGTTAGGGGCCATTCTGTATTCTCCACGGGTGGCGCTCGAGGAAGCGGATGCTTTGCTCGTGCTGTACGATCCGAGTGACGAATTACTCCGATTCACCGGCCCGAAACTCTGGTTCACGATTGAACCTTCCTGGCATAGCCACTTCCATTCCCATCCGGTCGGCAAGAGACTTGTTCAAGAACTCAATGTTACGGAACGGGCTTTTTACGGGCATCCGGACGCGAGGTATCGCGTTCCGCATCCTACGTACAGGGGCACATTGTCGCGGCCACGAGTAGCTTCAGTAAGGCGTGCTGTAGTTGCCACGGTTAATAATTTCGGCGGACGCCTTTGGTTCCTCAAGTCTCACTTCCGAACCCGGAATCGGATGATCTTGGATCCGCGCGTCGAGCTGTTCGGCTTCCCGGAGGCATGGGCGCAGTTCCGCCATTTTCCGAAGCTTTGGATCCGACGGCCGCCGGATAATTACATGGGGCGGGCGTCTCCCGCCGCCGCCGGCGATGAGCACATCCGATTTTTGTCGGCCTATAAGGTTGCTGTGTGTCTGGAGAACTGTAGCGAAGCTTATTATTTTACTGAAAAATTTGTCTATGCGGTGCGAGCGGGATGCATACCAGTCTATCATGCTCACGCGACGGCTAAGACCAGCTTTCTTTCTGGCGCCAGATGGATCGATCCTGCTGATTTCGCGTTTTCATCACGCCGCACGATTGATTTTGCCTTGAATCAAGATCAGATGGAATTCCGTTCCATTAACGACGCATGGCTCGAATCCGGAATTTTGGCGGATACTGACGAACTGAAAGTGGTGCCGAAGCTTCATGAGATAATCAGTGGCAAATTAGGAATACCGGAATGTCAATTCACATGAGGCACGAACTTGGGCGTTTGCTTCGAGAGTGCGGTCGATGTGGAAGATCGGCATCGCGTGAATTGGAGCGGACGAATGGCTACCGGAGGATTGAGACGTTCCAAGACACGTTTGCGATCAAAGAGTTTTTCGTCCGACCACGATCGGCTGGGGGGTAAACTGGGTCGTGCCCCACCCAAAGTGATGACTATATCCGTGATTATCACGACGCGGAATCGTGCTACGGATTTGCAACGCACGTGCGAAGTAGTTAGGCAGCTGCGGCCTGCTCCAAATGAGGTGCTTGTGACAGCCGATGGATGTACCGACGGAACGGTTGATATGGTAGCCGACAAATTTCCCGAGATAACGCTGATTGCAAACCAGCCAGGAATCGGCTCGGTCGCTTCGCGCGATCGGATGATACGCGAGGCGCGAGCTGATTTGGTCCTGGCTCTCGATGATGACAGTTATCCGGAACAGTTGGATTGCATAACGCGTATCGTGCCCTTCTTTCAACAGCGGCCTAAACTGGCTGTGCTCCATTTTCCCCAGCACACCGATGAGTATCCGGAAACGCTCGCGCAAACAAACTTTGGCTCGGAACATTTGACTCGTTCCTTCGCTAACTCCGGCGCGGTGCTGCGCCGATCCACTTATCTTCAACTACCGGGCTTTGAGTCACGGTTTTTCCACATGTATGAAGAACCCGACTACGCCCTGCAATGTGTAGCCGCCGGTTATGACGTGCTTTTTTCTCCTTTGATCACCATACGTCACCATTACTCAGGGGAAGCGCGTGATGAAATCCGCATTCATCATCGTCACTCGCGCAACGAGTTATGGAGCACGGTAATGCGATGTCCTTTTCCGTTCGCAATCGGAATCGCTGGCTGGCGCGTTTTCTCGCAGTTTCGTTATGCCTGCAAACGCGGCTGGTCATGGGTCATTTGGGAACCCAAGTGGTGGTGGCAGGCGCTCGGTGGAATTCCATATTGTGTTCGAAAGCGCAGGGCTGTTTCATGGAGAGGTTATAAACGCTGGCTCCAACTGCCTTAGAAATTCATATCATTGTTATGCTGTCATGTTGAGTGAAGCGAAACATCTCTGGTCCACTCAGTTGAGCGGGATCGATCGAAAAGTTGATCCGATTGAAAGGCTGGCCTCGCGGGCTTCGTCCGCTGCGTTGCAGCTTCGCTTTCGCTCAGGATGAGAATCTGGTCTAGCTGCTAACGGAATGAAGTGGCTCTGTTGCCAACTCGGTGCGCGTGAGCATTACGCGATTCCCCGGGCGTTGTTTCGCATCGGCGCGCTCAGGTGTCTCGTATCAGACGCGTGGGTCCCGCCTTTTTCTTTGCTTGCGAAATGCTGCGTGCACACTTCAAAGTTCAGGCATAGGTTCCACAGCGAGCTACGTGACGCGCGAGTGAAAGCGTTTAATTCGTCCTTGGTGCTCTTTGAAATGCTTGCGGGCGCTCGTAAATCCAGGGGGTGGCCAAAAATACTTGCCCGCAACCGGTGGTTCCAACGCAAGGTCGTATCCTTTCTCCGTTCTCAGGCATCAAGTATCAACTCCGTAAAGGAGCGTGGCTCCCAGGGAGCTTTACGCTCTCAACTCGTTCTGTGCAGCTACAGCTACACCGCCCTTGAGCCGTTTCGCTACGCAAAGGCGAACGGCTGGAAGACGCTGCTCGTCCAGATTGATCCCGGGCCCGAGGAAGAGAGGATTGTGGCAGAAGAGGCGGCACGCGTGCCTCAACTGGTGAGTGACTGGCACCCAGCACCACCTGAATATTGGGATTTCTGGCGCGAGGAATGCAAGCTCGCCGACCGCATTGTTGTTAACTCTGAATGGTCGCGTGAGGGATTGATTCGCGGCGGAGTTCCGGCCGAAAAAATATCAATCATTTCGCTGGCGTACGAGGAACCTGGCGCCGGGCGGCGTGCAGAGCCGCGACTGCAGCGTAGTTACCCGAATCATTTTACGACTGACCGGCCGCTGCGCGTGCTGTTTCTTGGTCTGATTAATCTGCGCAAGGGCGTCGCCAGGTTGCTGGAGGCCGCTCGAATATTGCATGATGAGCCCATTGAATTTTGGATGGTAGGACCTGTGGAAATCGCAAACGCCGGGACGATCGAGAATGCCAGGAGCGTGAAATGGTTTGGCCCCGTGACGCGCAACCGGGCAACTGAGTTTTACAGAGATGCAGACGTATTCATTCTCCCGACGCTCTCGGACGGATTTGCCATTACGCAGTTGGAAGCGCAGGCGCATGGCTTACCCGTGATTGTATCGAAAAATTGCGGCAAAATGGTGGAAAATGGCGTCAACGGAATCATTCTTGATGAACCGAGTGCAGCGTGCATCGCACACGCGTTTAGCGACTGCATCGCGAGTCCGGACCGGCTGGAAAAGCTTGCGTCCGCGTCGGGGGTGCGTGATAAGTTCACAATCGAAGCGCTTGCCAACCAGTTGCAGCGCGTCGGCGCAACTTTGTAGCGATTCCTCGTGTTGATGATTCTTTCAATTTTTACTTCATTTGAAGTTTTCTTCCAGTCGAGGGTCAGCCAGGAACTAACTTTCTATCTTGCTGCCGCCGTGTTGCTGGTGTTGACGGCAGAAAGCTGCATCAGGCTGCTGCATCGGGATAGCTTTGGCATCACGGTCGGGGTTTACATAACGGTATTCGCCTGGTATTTCGCCGATCCGTTTATCCACCCGGAGCTGTATGATTATCTGCCTTCCTCGTCGTTAGGCCAAAGTTATGGACAGGTTATATTGTTCTTGATCGGATTCCGCGTTTTCGCACCGGTTGCAATACGTTGGATTGTAAGCCGGCGGAGTTCGCGCGTTTTTGATACGCGTCTTACTTCTGAGCAGATTTTGATTGCCGCCGCCGCGCTTTGGCTTCTGCTCTTTGTTATCGGCATAGCTCGAATGGGCGGTGATGTGAGGGGCGCTGTATTTCCGCTGGATGGCCGCTTTGGCCCGACGATGTGGGGGCGTGGTGCAACGGAGAGTTCGGCGAGCGGATTTCTGATCTCCTTCGCAAGTTATATGTTTATGGCCGTGACGGCCTTTCTAGGCGTGCTGATATTTTTTCAACGCAGTATTGCCTGGCGGTTGCTCGCAGGCGCAATGTTTGCCATTACGCTTCCGTATTTCTTTTTCGGGGGAGCGCGTAGCCATTTTCTTGCGGCGGTGATGCCTTTCATCCTGACATATCTGTTTTATGGGCGTCATGTTCTGATCCTAAAACTGGCCATTGTGGCGATTGCGTTCTTTTGCTTAAACGAGGGTTTCAAGTTTGTGACTGTATTTCGCGGCACTGGCTTTAGAGAGGTGCTGGCAAGTGAGAATCCGTCTGAGCTCATGCCCGAAGATGAGCGGCAAACCGGCCTGAACATGATTGAGGAGCTTTGCTTTGTGAACCTTTACTTGGATTCCGGCAGCACGTCTCCAGCCTATGGCACCAGATATTTGAATGAGCTGCTTAACTTTATTCCTCGCTCGATCTGGCCTTCAAAGCCATTGCTTGGAATTGACTACGCGAAGTGGCGCGGATTTGAGAGCGACGACGAGGGGCTCGGAGTGAACACCACCATTTCCTCCGGAGTGATCGGTGGCGGCGTCTTGAACTTCGGCCAAATCGTTGGTCCGGTTGCAGCCGGCATACTGATGGCCATTTGGAACGGTTTGCTGATCCGCTGGTGGGAACAAAGAAAATCACTTCTGCGCCTGGTGTTGTTCATGCTTGGCGCCGCTCTTACCTTCAACCTTGGCCGGGATATTAGCTTGCTGGTACTCTGGCCCGTCATATTTGCATACTTTTTCGTTCGCATCAGTGAGATTTGGGCCACAAGACGATTTCGACAACCAGCCCGATTGATAGCTGTTGTGCCCGGTAATGCCGTGCCAGTACAGGTGTTAGCCGGTAGGATTTAGTCAGTGACGCTCCGCTGTCACGCCCCGACGGCGGTTCGCCGGAATGCGTTCCATGTTCGCTGAAAACATTCAAGAGGTTCTGCGGAACGGTGGGCGCTAACGTCTTGGCCACATCCGTTACTCCTCCAGTGGAAGCACTGATGGCTTTACCCACATAACGTCCGTAAAGCCTGCTGCTCCGCCGGGAGCGACCTTCTGGCAGGGATAGATGTCGTAAAGCGCAAACTCAAGTTGCTCCACCATGATGCGGTTCATCTCGCAGAATGTCGCTTGGCTCTCGTATTGCGGCAAAATGCAAATTTCCGTGTAGAACGCCACAACGCGCTGGGCGAAAGTTTTCTTTCCACCTGCTACCAGCAGTCGCTCGGCGCCTTGGATGTCCGCCTTCAGCAGCAGCATCCCTTGCGGCTCAAATTTTTCCGCCCAATCATCCAGCGTAATCGCCTGCACCTGAACTTCGGCGAGATGCCTCAGAACCTGCTGGTACGGTGATTGCATCACATTATCCAACAACGAATTCGTCTGCTCGCCGACATTCAAATAAAAGCGGGTCATTTCGGTCTTATCCCCCAGCGCCATTTCATGCACGTGCACATTGGGTCGGTTGCTCATCCTTTGGCGAAGGATGGCCGCGCTTTGCGGGGTAGGCTCAAAGGCGTGAACTTTAGCTCCGGGTGCGTAGTCCAGCAGCTTATCTACCGTATAGCCATGATGAGCTCCGATATCGAGGATAGCTGCGGGCTTGATCTTGCGGTAAATCTGTCCCATCGAGTAGTACCCATCGGGCATGTAGAGCAACTCCTTAACCCGGTGCACCAAGGCACGCTGGAGGCGGCTGGTGATGCGGTTGTGGGTCAAGAAACGATGGACCAGGCGAAGCATCGCGGCGGATTATAGTATGCCGTGCCCGTTCGGCAAACCGTGCGCTGCGGCACTGCGGGTACTGAATCCCTTCGGCGGGCCGTAGTTAGTGACGCGATTGGGATCAGTGGCGAGGCCACAATCGACAGGCGGCGAGTTGCTCAGCAGGTTGGCGCAAGAAACGGCAAACGCGCTTGACGCCCCTGCCCGGAAGGCATTGACTAGTGACTCGCCGACTCATGAACCTATCGGAAAAGCGATCCTCCCTGAAGCGCGCATCCTCGCGAAATCAAATTTCCGTCGGCCTCAGTGGAAGGGGCGCGGTCTTGGCCGTGGCTATCATGGGATGGTACGTCGTCATCCAAGGCGCGGAAATTCATGAGGCCGCTGAATTGGGTGATCTCGAAAGGGTCAAATCGTATCTGGCGCAGGACCCGAAACAAATCGACCTCGTGGACGCCAAGGGCCAGACGGTGCTGGCCCGCGCCGCTCGCAGCGGCAAACAGGAGGTCGTGGAATTCCTGTTGGAAATGGGAGCAGCGGAAGACATTTATGGCGCGGCGATTGTCGGCCACGTTGACAAGGTTGCCGCTTTTCTGAAACAGGACAAGAAGCTCGTCAACGCCAGGGACAGCGGCGGAAAGGCACCTTTGCATTGGGCGGCGCTTTACGGTCAAAAAAAAGTGATGGAATTGCTTCTGGCTGAGAAAGCGGATGTGAATTTGTTGGATGGGGACGGATTCACGCCGTTGCACTGGGCGACAACATTCAACAAGAAAGACGCGGTAGAATTGTTGCTAGCCAACAAGGCAAACATGAACATCAAGGTCGAGAAGTATGGTTGGACGCCGCTGCGGCTGGCGGTGATCCATGGCCATATGGCGAGCGCTGAAGCACTCTTGAATGGCGGCGCGGACCCTAACGTAAAGGATCAGCAGAACATTCCCCTTTTGCAACAAGCTGTCATTCGCGGCAAGAAGGAGATGGTAGAATTGCTGCTAGACAAGAAAGCGGACGTGAACATGAAGGACGCCGACGGGGAAACGCCGCTGGATGAGGCGGAGGAACAAGGCAATAGGGAGATCATCGAGCTTTTGCGCCAGCATGGCGCGAAAGGAAAATGACCGTCACGGTGTTGCCAACCTTTCGGTCGGAAGCGACACGCAAGAAGGCGCCGATGGACAAACGCATTTTTGCGTCGGTCTAAGCCTAACGAACGCTTTTTTCGTACGAGAGCGATAGCCAACATTGCCAGCCATGAAAATAACTCCGCTGGTCAAGTTATGTATTTTGGCAGCCGTTGGATGTGGCTTGTACGCGCTCTGGCACAAAGGGGTTCCGCGTCACCAAGAGGAACCAGGGGCGACGGGCGAAACGGAAGTGGCCGTCCATGTCGGAAAGATTTCTCTGGCGACGTTGCGCCACCGAGTGACGGCATACGGCACGGTCGAGCCTGAGCCGGGAGTGGAGGGCAGAGCTCCGGCATCCGCCCGCATTGCATCGCCCGTGGCAGCTATCGTTTCCGATGTCAACTGCTTCGAGGGTCAGCAGGTCGAAAAAGGCCAGACCTTGTTCACCCTCAACAATAGTCGCAAACCGGATGGCTCCATCGAACCGGCGTTGCTAAAAATCACCGCGCCGCTTTCCGGGACGGTGGTTTACGTGAACGTCAAGCCGGGGGAAGTGACCGATCCCGAAACACTGACGCCACTGGTTGAAGTGGTTGACTTAAATCGCCTGATCATTGCGGCCAATGTACCCAGTTCGCAAATGCCAGCTGTGAAGTTAGGCCAGAAGGTGGAGATCTTCCCGCAACAAGGCGAGGTTCACGACACCTTCGCCACAACCGAAACCGCCTCTCCCACCCCGACGCCAGTCGCGCTGACAGGGACGGTGACGCTCATTGAAGACCGGGTTGATCCTAAAACCGACATGGGACCGGTTGATATTTCCGTCCCGGCTGAAGCCCGGTTGCGGCCTGGACAGTTCGTCCGCGTGGGAATCATCACCGAGGAGCGCCGTGATTGCCTCACAGTACCGTCACGAAGCATCGTCAAGAATCAAAGCGGGGAATGGGTGATCTACTTGGTTAGCGGGAAAGAGCAGGCAATCCAACAACCCGTCAAGGTCGGGTTTCGCGAGGGCGACATGGTGCAAGTCCAGAGCCTCATTCTCCAACCGGGAGATAAAGTGGTCACGACCGGAGCTTACGGACTGCCAGAGAAAACAAGAATCCGCATACTTAACGAGTGATTGGCGCAACCACCGTCGTCACCAGGAAATCGAGAGTATGAAGTCAGCCATCGGAACGTTCGCCGTACGGCACGCCATTTCGATTGTCTTTCTGGTGCTGGCTCTCTGCTTGGGCGGCGGGTATGCAGCGAGGAGGATGGGCTCTTCAGTCTTTCCCGAGACTGACTTTCCTCGCGTGGTCATCATGGCGGATAACGGCGTGATGCCCGCCGACGAAATGATGGCCACGGTCACCCGCCCCATCGAGGAGGCGATGAAAGACATTCTCGGCAGCCAGACGATCCGCTCGACGACTGGTCGTGGCACGGCCCAAATAGACCTCTTCTTCTCCTGGAAGGTGAACATGAGGGAGACGGAGCTCTACGTCCTCAGCCGCCTCGCTCAAATCCGGCATACTCTTCCCGCCACTGCCCAGACTGAAGTTTATCGGATGAACTTCTCGACGTTTCCGATCATCGGCATCAGCCTGCTGTCTCCCGGACGAGACATTTCGTCGTTGTGGGAATTGGCCCGTTACGACCTGAAGCCAAAATTTCTCCGCATTCCCGGCGTGGCGCGCGTTGAACTGGTCGGTGGACAAGCGCCCGAGTATCAGGTGATCGTGGACCCGCTCCGCCTCGCGGGGCTGCGCCTGACCCTGGCTCAAGTGACCGAAACCCTTAACCGGAACAATTTGGTTTCCGCCAGTGGACTCCATCAGGAAGACAACAAAATGTACATGACGGCCGTGGATGGGCGCGTCCGCTCCGTCCAGGACATTGAGAATCTCACCATCACTACCGCCCAGGGCCATCCGATTCACCTCAAGGATTTCGCGCGGGTTTTGCGGGGCAAGGAACCCACGTTCAGCGTGGTCACGGCCGACGGCGTTGATTCGGTGCTGCTCAACATCTATTCCCAGCCAGATGCCAGCACGCTCGACATCGCCTTGCAGTTGCAGCGACAACTCCCCGCCATCCGCAAGGAACTTCCGCCGGATGTGAAGCTGGCATTTTTCTACGATCAATCGTTGCTCGTTCGCGACTCGATGCTCAGCGCGTGGGAGGCGATTATCTTCGGGCTGTTTCTTTCCATCGCCATTCTCTATCTGTTCCTGCGGAGTTGGGGAACGACGTTGGTAGCCACGGTGGTGATTCCCGTGACCGTCTTGTTGACGATTCTGGTGATGGAACTCTGCGGCATGAATTTCAACCTGATGACACTGGGTGGCATTGCCGCGGCCATCGGCCTGATCATTGACGACGCGATCGTGGTGGTGGAGGCGATCTACGCCAAGATCGCCACCGGCATGGGGAGGCTGCAGGCGATTCCGGCTGGCATCGCGGAGATATTTGCCGCGCTGCTCGGTTCCACGCTGACCCCCGTTGTCGTGTTTGTCCCATTGGCATTTCTCGATGGCATTGTTGGCGTCTTTTTCCGTGCCCTGGCACTTACCATGGTAGTATCGTTGCTGACTTCTCTGCTGCTGGCGCTGACGCTGACGCCCTCCCTCGCTACCTGGTTCATCCGCATCCCAGCCGGAAGGAAATCACAAGACCCTCATGAGGTGGAGCAGGGAGGGTTTGTGTTGCACCGGGTCATTCGCCTCTATGAATCCGTCATGCGGCTGGCCCTAGATCATCGGTGGTTCACAGTAGCCATCGGCATTCTGGTGCTCATCGCCTCGTTCGTCTTGTACCCACGCTTGAAAACCGACTTCCTGCCCGAGATGGACGAAGGCGGATTCGTCATTGATTACGTGACGCCGCCCGGCACCAGCTTAGTGGAAACCGATCGCCAGATGCGACAGGCCGAAGAAATCCTCAAGACCACGCCCGAAATTGAGAGCTACTCGCGCCGCACCGGCGCCGCATTAGGCATCCATCTGGTCGAGTTGAACACCGGTGACTTCCTGATCAAATTGAAACCCAACCGCAAGCGTTCTACTGCCGTGGTCATCGCCGACCTGCGGGAAAAATTCCACGCCGCTCTGCCGACCGTCGAGTGGGATTTCCCCGGCATCCTGAGCGACCTTATCGGCGACCTCATCTGGTCGGACAAGCCGATCGAAGTGAAGATTTTTTCCAACGACCTGAACTTTCTCGCCGACAAAGCTCCGGAGATTGAAGAGATGATTGCTCCTGATCCCAAAACAAAAAAAGGAGTGGCCGGCGTGGTGGACACCTTCAACGGCTTGGTTTACACCGGCACTTCGATCCATTTGCGGGTGCGTTATACCGACGCGCAACGGTACGGCTTGAACGCCGACGACATCGCCAGGGCCGTCAACATCGCCATGCTCGGCCAGACCGCCTCCACTGTGCTCGAAGATGACCGCGTCGTCAGTGTTCGCGTGAGCGTGGATCCGACCAACATCAAATACCTCGACACGCTGCGCGAACTGCCGTTGCGGGCGGCCGACGGAACGATCGTGCAACTCCAACAGGTGGCGGACATCGTCGAGACCCCGGGCGAACTGGAACTGCATCGCGAAGACATGCGTCAAAACATCGCCGTCACCGCGCGCCTGCAGGGTCGCGACCTTGGCAGCGCCATGTCCGAGATCCGCAAGCTCATTAGCGTGGACCCCAGCCTCCCGCCCGGCAGTATTGAATACGGAGGACTTTATCAACAACAGGTGGAATCGTTTCAAAACCTCATGGTCGTGCTGATCATGGCCATCGTGCTCGTTTTCACGGTGGCGTTACTGGAGTTCCGTTCCTTCTACGCACCGGTCGCGATCGTTTTCGGCGCCGTGCTCTCCGTGTTTGGCATCGTGCTCGCGTTGCTGATCACCGGCACCACTTTGAGCATCATCGCGTATCTTGGCGCCATCATTGGCATGGGCATCGTCCACAAAAACGGGATTCTCATGCTGGATTACACCGAACATCTGCGCGCCGGCGGAATGGAATTGCGCGAAGCCCTGGTGCAATCGGGCCGTCGCCGCCTGCGCCCGGTTCTCATGACCTCACTCGCCGCCGCCCTCGGCATGTTGCCGCTGGCCTACGGCATCGGTTCTGGCGCTGACATGCTTCGGCCGCTCGCCATCGCCGTCATTGGCGCCGTCTGCATCTCCGTGCTGCTCTCGTTAGTCGCCACGCCCACAGCGTACTTCCTGATGTTGCAACTTCGCGACGCCCGCGTCTTCACGCTGCTGCGCCCGCGCGAATGAGATCGTCGGCCTAGGTCGCGAAGGTCCTCCGCATAGCGGTCGCGACGGCTTCCTCGTTTCGATCATTCTGCCGTTCACGGCGTTCTAAGATCCTGCGAGATTATTCGAACGCGGCTGTTCGCTCACATCTTCACGTACCTGACTACGCTGGCGGTTTCGTTCGCCGTGTTCGGACTCGGGGTAGGGTGCGCGTCTCGTCCGGCGCCTGCGCGAGCGAGTAGGTCTTCGCTATAGCGGATTTTTCCTCCACCATGGCAGCAGAAAGTCCTATCTGCTTGAAAAGCGGCGCAGCAGCGCGTGCACTGCGTATAGAGCGTGGCTCCCACGGAGCAGAAAAAAAGGGCCGGCTTGCGCCGGCCCTTCGTTGTTTGAAGCGTGCAGTGCTCTTTATGGCAGGTACACAACGGTGGGGGCCCCGCCGTTGAACGTGGCCGTACCAGTGTAGTGCGTGTTGTCCGTGTCCACGTTGTTGTTGAAGGTAAACGTCAAGACTGCGCATTCACCTGCGCCGATCGTCCGCTGGGCCGCCGTGCCCAGCAGCGAACTGGTGTTAAGACCAGGCGGATTAGCGATTGACGTGTTAAAGATCGTGGTCGCGCCCATCTTGATCGACCTCAGGTTGCCATTAGTACCCTGCGGCCAGGTCATGGACAGCCCCGTCAGCACTTGGCTAGCTGCCGTATTGTTCTGGAACGTGATCACGACAGTCTTCGTCGCACCAGAAGGGCCGAGCTGCTTGCCACCCACGACGAGCGTCGCTGGTGTCGCTGTTGGCGTAGGCGTTGGTGTTGGTGTTGGAGACGCAGTCGGGGTTGGGGTTGGCGTTCCGGCAGGCCCGCCCGGCATCGTAATGAATGCACACCCTTGACCCGAATCGCCGCCAGTTTTGTTCTGGTCGCCGTCGTGCTCCATGAAATACAGCCGGTAGGTATGCCCCGGTTGCAGCCCCAGGTCGGCAATGTTCCAGCGAATTTCGGCGCCGTAGCCCTCGTTTTGTGGGGTGGGCGAGCAAAGCGGATCAGCGCCTGGTCCAAGGTTCCAGTTATTTGTCGGTGGGTCGGCATCGGGCGTAACGGTAACCGTGTTGTTGGTCTTATCGATTGTCCGGATGGCGGCCTTCCATGTCCCGGATACGAAACTTGGCGGGTAGGCTGTGCCCCCATATTGCCAATCCCCTGCAAGATTCGAAGGAAACGGTGGGTTGTAAGTGACATCCGTAACGAACAGAGCTGGGAACATAGGTCGGCCTGACGTATCGGTGCCGGCCTGATCTCCATCCTGAATTTGCGAACCTACCATTGGGTTGGTCACGCTTTGGGCCGTCGGCCCCGGCGATGCCATAGGCGAAACTGGGTAGTCGGTGGTAAACGTAGCCGTGGTCCCACTGCAGGACTGCTTCACCTGGACCTGGCGAATACCAAGCGTCAGGGCGTGTTCGTCATTGTAGAAAACCTGAACCGTGGTTGGGGTGCAGCCGTCAGCTGTTGTCGTGACTTTGAAGCATTTCTGCACTGTGCTCTCGTTAAAGGCAACGCTGGTCCGCGGATTGCTGCTAGTAAACGGATACGGAGGGGTGCATGAACCGAGAGCACCGCATGGTGTGAATGTCGGCGTCGGCGTCGGCGTAGGCGTGGAAGTAGGCGTAAACGATGCCGTAGGTGTGGGCGTAAATGTAGCTGTAGATGTAGGAGTAAACGTTGCCGTGGATGTAGCAGTAGGAGTAAACGTTGCTGTCGGCGTAAACGTCGCCGTAGGCGTAAATGTCGCTGTAGGCGTGGACGTAGGTGTAGCCGTAGGAACACCGCAGTCAACGAAAGAGGCGCCCTCGTTTACGCCAGGGACTCGGGGGGCGAAGGAAGTCTGAACGTATTGACTCCCATTCCAGCTTACGACAACGGTGTCTGCAAAATCTCCGTTTGACTCACTGGTAAGGATAACGTTGCCACCCAACCCTACGAAGTCGGTCATCGGATATAGCCAGACGAATTGGAACTGCTGTTGTTCCGCCAGCCCGAAGGAAAAGCTTCCGCAAAAGGTGCACAGAGGGTCCGGGATAACGTAGAGGCCTTCCGCGGTAGGGTGAGAAAGGAAATTGTTAGTAACGGTGTAAGTGGGCGGGAGCCCGACTGTGTGGACAGCATTGCCTATCTCGTCGGCAATCCAAATCTCGCCGGCGTGGCCCATGGGGGCGAGGGGCCCGAGGGTCGGCGGCACTACAGCTGGTCCTTCAGCCGTGTTTGAGGCACCGGGCGGATATATGCTCGCGATGTGCGTGACAGTTCCAGTCCCGTTAATCCTAAACACGTTGCCCTCCCGGCACGTGACGATCAGGTCAAAGCCATATGTGCCAAAATGGTCGAACGTAAGTCCGTTATGGTCCGATGCGAAGCAATTCGGGAGCGAGGCAAACAGCGAGACGGTACCTGTACCATCGACCCTGAAGACCAAAGCGCCTTCTGTGACGTAAACGTCGCGCGGGATGAACCCGGACGCCACAGACTGCAATGGGGCCACAGCCATGTATTTTTCACGGCAGGAACCAAACCCCGGCATTGTCGCGAACACCGAGGCATTCCCGTTGCAGTCGACCTTGTCGATCTTCTCCGAGCAGTATTCGCTCACCAGGAAAAGATCCGGCGAAGCGGCCACGCCCGTGGGAAAGGGGACTGCAGCGGTAAAGGGCACTGGATTGGAGGCGTAAAGAATTCCTGTGAGCGCTAACAGCCCCACAATTGCCAGGTAAATTTTTGTTCTTAGGGAGATTTTAGTTCTTTTTTTCATTTTTTAGGGTTCTGGGGTTGAGCTGCTAATTAAGGGTGGTCTCTGGATTGATGGTCCAGCGCTTACCTATCTCTCCGGGATTCGCGGGACGAAGTTCTCAAAAAAACAAAATTTTTTCAAAAACCGTGGATTTAGCGGGCTTTCGTCGGCGCTGCGGCGTTGGAACTGCACGGATGCCGTGTACGGCCAGCGGGATGCCTGATGAAAGGAACCCGAATACCGACGCCGAACGCGGCCAGATTCAGTACAATCATAACAAGAGCAAACAGATACATTCCCATCGTCAGTCCGATTGCGGCATGCATTGCCAAGATGCAAACCAACCAAAGGAATCGGGTCTTCTTGATCCAAATGAAAACCGGGTAACCGATCTCGACCAGGCAGATCGAAATTCCGAGAACGGGCAGCGCGTACTTGAATCGAACCAATATGTCCGGGGAAAGAAGATTAAACGGTGGCCGTATCAACGAGCGCCAGAGATTGAAGCCGTTCCACCAACCGCTGCCGAGAAGTTTAGCCAGGCCTCCGAAAAAATAAACGAAGCACAAGTGCACCTGTAACACGCGCCGCCAAAAACCCAGGAGCCGTGGGTCCTTCGCTTTTGTTTTTACCAGCCGGCGATCAAGCGAAAATCGATCCGGCAGCGGTGACAACATTAAATAAAAGAGTGCGATCGTCATAAAGTTGTCGGCGCCGTATGAAAGCAATCCTCCGCTCTCAGCGGCGCAGAGGTGAAGAAACCACGCAATGATCGCCGCCGGGCGACAGAGAATTCCGAGCAGTAGACAGCATCCCATGCAAAGCAAGCAGGCCCACGTAACAGAAAGCACCGTTTCCTCGCTCAACCCAAGATGCTGGCCAAAAGAGATGAGCCAGCCAAGTTTCGGAATGAGGGGACTGTCGAACGAGGTGATCGCCTCTCCGACTTCGCGGCTAACAAGGCCCTTGCCAGTCGTGGCGAACAACTGATGCCAGTCACTCCTTAAGAACAATGTATAGACGACCACTTGCAGGCCCAGGCCGACACGCAGGACAGCAACCCACTTGTCGGTTTCTGGAGGAAACAGAAATTCGAGAAATTCTTGCCACCGTCGTCGCAGCAGGGTCATGGTGTTGCTATCGTTGGGGCGGCAACGATTGCATTAAACCAAGGCTAGGACGCATACGCATTCAGAAAACGTTCGCGAGACGGAATCAGGCGCTCCCATAGATTTTTGCACGAACTGTTTTTGGACCGTGCGACGCGTGTTCGGATCGCTTTTCTACTGATTCTCCTCACGCAGACTGAAATCGTAGCTAAACAAGGGTTCGAACGATTCGCCTTTCCCGTGCTCAAAATCACTGATAGTCGGCGGGCTAACCGAGCCGAAAATCGCCCGAATTTTTTTCACGTCAGGATGCTCACGCCAGACGGACAAGGCGAGCATCTTTACCACCACTTCGCGCAACGGCTCGTAGCGGGCGTCCGCCAATCGGTTTAGCAAGCTGTCTATACGAAGCGGAGCTGCGCGGCTGCTCACATGCGGCGACTCATATTCCACTCGTCCATCCTGATAGTAGAGTTCCAAAGTTAACTTGTGGTACCCCGGAATATTCGGCGCGAAGAAAGTGTACCCCGATTGGATACCCGCGGCGTGCAGATAAGTCGCTACACTCGGCCGAACCGGACTAGCTGCAGCCGTCTGCTTTCCTAACAGCCATGCTGCAATCAGTTCAGCCTTGCGCGCGTACGTATCGAGCGCTGATGGCAATATCGTCGCGCGTTCCGCCACAAGCGAAAACAGCCCGGCAAAACAAACTGCTGTTATGAGAAAGAAATGTATTCCGAACCAGGCGACGTAAACGCGCTTCGAAATCATCTCAGAATATTTTTACCGAAGACATTCGCTGGGAAATTGAATATTGCAGTACACAAATACAGCCAGTCCCGAAACTTTCGGGACTGGCGGATTGATCCGTTAACTAGCTAGCCAGCGGCTAAAGCGCCGCTGCAACTAATTTCAAATTTTCAGTCGCGTCCTTACTCTCGCTTGTTCCTGGCAGGACCTGCTCTACGAACCAATTAGCGTTAGGAGTTTTGTCCGCGTAAAACAGTGTAGCTTTATCGGTTTGAATGCTGTTCAAGGAGCGAGCGGCAGACTTTTGACCTGGTGCGTGGATTGCAAAGGCGCTAACCCCAACAATGGCAGCAGCCACGAGCATTCCGGCGACAAGACGTTTAGTGATTTTGGCTAAGTCTTTTTTCATATGTTCATTAGTGCATGCTAGCCTGTAATTGTCAACACCAAAACGCGCTATGTTGCTCCTTATTTTGGCGCGAGCGAAGCGACAATTGCTTCAAAACGCGGGTCGTCTCGCAGCGGGTCCCACAGCGGGTGAAGACGCAAATAGCCGTAAGTCACATGGCTCCCTGGCAGTTTGGCTGCTTCCGCCAATTGTTCAATTGCTCGGTCCTTGTCGCCCGTCCACGCATGAATGATCGCCAGGTATTGGGTTAACACCGAACCCTCGATGGCGCTCTTGTTAGCGGGCATCAATTTGACTGCCAGCTCGCCCTCGCGAATCGCGTCGTCCTTGTTTCCCAAAGCAGCGTCAACCACACCGAGCGCACAGAGACCCTGCGCGTAGCCGCTTTCGGAACGTAGGGTCTGCTTAAGTTCGTTTCGTGCTCTAAGGAACGCGTCGCGCGCCGCCCGGTCATCACCGCGGAGCCGGGCGACAAGACCCTCGCACCAACTGTTAGGAAACGGAATATTTTCATCATAGCAGCCGCCGACCGGCATGGCGGCTAGCGCCCGTTCCGCAGCCGCGGGATCGCGCTCGCGTAAGGCAAGATCGAGCCACCGGTAAACAATAACGGGAAGCGAGCTCGGATCCTCGGCGAGGACCGTCTCAATCGTCGTCTGCAGAGGTTTTAGGTCTGCGTGCCATTCCGCGGCAACCCATGCCCGTCGCACCTTGCTGGCCGCATCCTTTGGAGCTATCGCCAGCACGCTGTCCAGAGTGGATAACGCCTCCTCGTAGCGACGCAAGGCTTGATAGGTAAGAGAGATTTGCTGGAGTATGGAGAAATTGTGCGGATCCAGCTCCAATGCCTTTTTCATTTCCTCCAGGGATTGCTCCCAGTAGCCTTGCCGCCGGTCAATGTAGCCGGTCAGAAGAGGAATTCGTGATTCGTTCGGCAGCGAACGCCTTGCGATTGCCAGCTCTGCCTTGGCTTGGTCGTAATTGCGATAGACCCAATACAGGTGATGAGCGAGGGCCAAATGTGTCTCTCCAGATTCGGGACGCGGGCCACGAACGGATCGAATGGCTGTCTCGGCCAATTCAAGGCGAGCTTTAGTGTGATCGAAGCCGAGAAAATAAATTTTGTCGTGTGCTGCGGCGAGTTCGTAATAGGCATTGAAGAACGAAGGATCGCGGGCGACAGCCTGACTAAGTAGTTCCACCGCTTGGAACAAATCTTCTTTTGCTCGCGGGCTGAACGTATTCCCATTGATTAGGTCTTTGGCCCGCAAGTATGCGTCGTAAGCAACAAGATCGGTGGTTGGTGGCTCTTCAATTGCGGCTTTCTCGTCGGATGAAACTTGGGCTCCAAGCCGATTTGCGATCTTTTGCGCGATCTCGCTTTGGAGTGCGAACACATCTTTCAAATCCCGGTCGTATCTTTCCGTCCATATGCGTGCGTCGGTGCGGGCATCAATTAACTGAGCATCCAACTGGATCCTGCCCGCTTGCCTGCGCACGCTTCCCTCAAATACGTAGCCTACATTCAATGCGCGACCGACTTCGCGTGCATCGTGCACGCCACGATATTTTGCTACGCTGTTGTGGCTGATGACCTTGAGGTTGGCAATCTTCGCGAGCTTGGTCGAAACACCGTCGTAAATCCCGTCCGCAAAAAATGCGTTTGCTTTATCTGGAACTAGACTTTCAAAAGGCAGGACGGCAATACCACCCCCCGCTATTGGGCTGGCCATTTCGCTCTTCCAAATCATTACGCCGAGTAATGATCCTAGTGCCAGTAAGAGCGCTACCATCCCTGTAAAAATCGGATTCCTCCTCGTCCAACGCCACAGTTGCGCGGGCGGCGAAACAGGGCGGGCAATAATCGATCGGCCATCAAGCCATCGGTCAAGGTCTTCGGCCAAAGCGCCGGCAGAGCGATAGCGCGCAGCCGGATCGCGCTCCAAACATTTTGCGCAGATTGTTTCCAGATCTTTGTCAAGCGTCGGCACAAGCGAACGCAATTTGGGCGCCGGATTTTGACTCGCTTGCTGGATCACCGCCAGTGCGTGTTCGCCTAAAAATGGCGGACGCCCAGTCAAAAGATTGAATAAGATCGCGCCCAGACTGTAGACATCAGCCACCGGCGAAAGCTTGGCGGCTTTGGAAAGCACCGGATCTGCCTGCTCAGGGGCTATATAACCGGGCGTGCCGAAAATGGTAAGGCTGTGCGTGAGATCGCTGACGCTATCGAGCCATGTTGCCAGACCGAAATCGCTAACCAACGGTTCGCCGTGTCCGTCGAGCAGAATATTCGCCGGTTTGAGATCCCGATGCAGAATGCCTCTGGTGTGGGCATATTGAATTGCACGGGCTACTTTAGCCATCAATGCCGCGGCACGGCGCGGCTCCCCAGGGAGAGTAGGTGCGGCCTCGACCAGGCTGCCGCCAGCGGCAAACTTCATGCTAAAGAACGGAAGCTCGTCCTCGCCCTGGCCCACTTCATAAATGGGCAGAATATTTGGGTGATCAAGGTGCGCCGCCGCTTCCGCTTCGCGCCGGAAACGCTCCAGCGTCTCCTGCGAGTCCGCGTGATAGGCAAGTATGCGCTTTAGCGCAACGATGCGGCGCGAGTGCCGTTGCCGCGCGCGATAAATCACGCCCATCCCGCCACGCCCGATTTCTTCCAGAATCTGATAATTGCCCAGTCGCCAGTCAGCGTCGCAAACGTTGATTTCACCGAGCGCATCCTCGAGCGTTTCTACATTGTGGCCGTCGCCCGTTTGACTTATCTCCGTCGCGGTTTCCTCAAACAGGCCCCGAGAGAGCAGACAACTCAGGCAAAGTCCCCGTTTGACGCGCGATCCCGAGCCGCACTGCGGACAGACAACTGGTTCCTTTTGGACATGCCCTAAAACGGGACCGCAGGGGGAACTCATGGAAAGGCGGTGACCCTAGGAGCGGATGCAAATATTGCAACAAAAAAACCCGAAATTTTTTTCAAATTTATCAGCACGATCTTCACAACGTTACAGCACCGACGTTTAAAATACAAACGTGTGCGTCTTGGGAGCCTTGGCGAGGATTACCTGAATTGCGGCACGCAGCGATTTCGGGTCTGCGCGCCCATTTCACCACAACTCTAGAACAGCCCCATTTGGAGAAATATGGTGTCCGACACTTTGCGAAACGCTCCATCTAGGCTCTGGCCGTTTCACTCTAGCCTGCGACTGATTTCTTCCGGGATTTGATAACTGCCCGCCCGTCAGCCGGCGTCGTTCATATCGATTTGATCGAGCTCGTCATTGAGTGTTTGCCCATCGTGCGTCTCGCCGTCAAAACCGCATGAGAGCAGGCAGCCCACGCAAAGCCCGCGTTTGAGACGCCATGCCGTTCCACATTGCGGGCAGTCGAGCGGCTCCGTATGCGGAGGAATCGAAAATAAATTGCCGCTCATTGGAACGTTAAGATTTACAAAATTACTACTGTGATTCCGCACCGAGACCGGACGAACTCGACCTAGGCCGCGGGCGTCGCCGTCTTCTCTTATGTTTCTCCGGGAATTGGAGAGCGAAGTTCTCGAAAATGTTGCGCTTAGCTTGCTAATCGTGAGATATCTACAACGAGATCTTCGGATTCTCAGCCCGCTTCAATTGGCGTGAACTTCGGGCTCTCGAAAAGGTTCGTTTCGGATTTCGAAACTTTAGCTATTCCGCGGCACTCAACGCCGCGCATAGATAACGGAGTTCATCGTCGATCTCATCGGGTTTATCGACGGTCAAACCGACTTCTTCTCGTAACATTGCGCGATAACGAACCCGCATCTGATGGACCAGCCGCTTCACCGAGGCTTCGGGAATGCCGAGCGTTTTTGAGAATTTGGAATAAGAAACATTGTTCCGCTCTGCCGCCAGACACGGACTTAGCATATCAAAAACGCGCCGGCGCCCGCGTGTCTCGCATTCCTCACCCAGTCGGCTTAAGGCACGCTCGACTACCGTGGCAGCCCAGCGCACATCGAAAATCCGCTCCGCCGGCCATCTATCCGATTCCTGCTGAGAAATCGAGAACTGCGATGGCGCCTCGGACATCCAATCATCCCAGGAAACAAACTGCACGTCGCCACCGCGTTTCCGCGCGGAACGCTTCGCTTGCGCATCGCGCAAAAAGTCCTCCAACGCTTTGAGCACCAGCGAACGGAAGCGGCCGCGAGCTGGATTGGCGCGCTGCAGGAGCTGACCTTTAAGCACCATGACAAAAAAATCTTGTGTCAGGTCCTGGGCGTCCTGAGGCGAATGTCCCAGGCGGCGAATAAACGCGAAGACCGGTCGCCAGTATATTTTGCAAAGTTCCGCCAGTGCCGTGTGCATTTTCTCCGTGCCGCCGTCCTCGTCGACGCAGGAAAGGACAACGCTCCAGCGTGTCGTATTGAAACGACCGTGCTCGAGCCGAGGGGGAGGAGAATCATCCGGATTCACGGGCGATAATCATCTTGTTTGCGTAATTTTTAGCAAGCAGTAATTCGGCAACTCAATTTCTGTCCAAGTAAGCCGCGTGAACTGCCGGCGCCCACCCGCCTTCGTCAAACGCTGCAGCCTAGCGGGTGCAGGCATAGCAGCTTACATCTCACCAGCTCTGTACGAAATTTGCGCGGTCGTCGCCTTTGAACCGCGATGCCGCTTCCGCGTTCGAGCTGCTTAACATCGGACGCAAACTTGTTTCAAGATTCGGTTTTGTCTGTCCGCTTAAATCCGCGTAGTCTGCGATTTACCTATGGTCGCTGAATTCGAAAACCAGATTTCTCAAACTCTGGAAGAAATTAAATCGCAAGGTCTTTTCGAAACCGAGCGGGTCATCACGAGATTATTCAATGAGCAATCTATCGGACGCACGAGCACCCTTGTCAGTGCTTATCCCGGTCAAGAATGAAGCGGCAAACGTGCGGGACTGTATTTCCGGCGTTTCATTCGCCGAGGAAATTGTAGTAGTTGATTCCGCGAGCACCGATGGCACACAAGCAATCGCGGAAGGAGCCGGAGCTCGAGTCGTGCAGTTCGTTTGGAATGGGAACCTTCCACGAAAGAAAAACTGGGCACTGGAAAATATTCCCTGGCAAAATGAATGGGTGCTGATCGTTGATGCCGATGAGCGAATCACACCCGAACTGGAACGCGAAATCCGCCAGGCGATTCGCCGCACCGACGTGGACGGTTTTTATTTGAATCGCCGCTTCTGGTTCCTCGGCGGCTGGATCAACCACTGCGGTTATTTTCCCAGTTGGAATTTGCGGCTGTTTCGGCATCGGCTCGGCCGATACGAACAGATCGAAATCAACAACAATGCTCAATCTGGAGATAATGAAGTGCACGAGCACGTGTTGCTCGATGGCCAGTCAAATTATCTATCCGCCCCGATGGAGCATTACGCCTTTCCAGATATCGCCACCTTTATCGAGAAACATAATCGCTATTCCACATGGGAAGCCGAAGCGCGCGAACAACTATTCCAAAGTACAACCGGCAAAACATTACGAGCGACCGCGTTTGGGACGGTGACGGAGCGTAAGCGATTGCTTAAGAAGCTTTCTAGGTCGCTACCATGTCGCCCGGCGCTTCGTTTCTTTTTTCATTACATCTGGAAACAAGGCTTCCGCGACGGTTACCGCGGTTGGGTGCTCTGTCGGCTACTCGCTTGGTATGAATGGCTGATTGGGTTGAAAGAACGTGAGATAAAAGCGCACGCACGAGGTAGAACACAGCGATGAGGCCAGTGGTCGTGCAATTAATGCGCGGCGGCATCAGTTGAGGATTTTAACGGCGGAGCGGCTGAGGCGCCGCATACGGGGGCCTATCTGTGATTGGCAACAAGAACTTCGACCTGGCGATCCCAACCGAGGTCATGGAGCACTTGGTGACACCTTTCAATCTGCCTCGTGTCGCGAAGCAACTGCTTCGCCCCTGAGGTCACCTCCTCAGCACCCGTATCGCGGCTATCTGAAGAATCTCATTCTTGCGCTCACCAACAGGTGGGACGCGCATCTCAGCCCATTTTGGGATGGCGGCCACATCAAGTTCGGGTCGTACAAGACCGTGTTTCAATTGTTGAACGAAAGCGGTTTCCGTATCGTTCGGTTCATCGGAACGGGTCGGTTACCTTTTCTTTGGAAGAGCATAATTGTGGTCGCACAGAAACTTCCTTCAGAGTCGTAGGTCGTCGCGTTCCCATTGCACGGCGAAACGAACGTGTCCGCTTCGCTAAATCTGCGGAGCGACGGACGCGAAAAGCTTGGAGTCTGGAGGTAAGGGGATTCGAACCCCTGGCCTTCTCATTGCGAACGAGACGCTCTACCAGCTGAGCTATACCCCCGTCATTAGGACAGTGAGATTAGCACGAGCATCCGATTTTTCATCAATTGAAACGAGCCCCGCGTCTTCCGGCTGACAGTGCTAAGCAGACGAGACGCTATAATACGAGCGACGCGAAAGAACGATTGCGGCGGTCGCGTTCGTGCTTAAGGTGCGCTCTCCAATTCTCGATATGCTTTGCATGATTTTCGCTCAGACCCAAACGGGATCGCCTGGACCTATGCCTGGCGGCGGCATTGGCTCGTTTTTCGTGCCGCTTATTTTCATTTTCATCATCATGTATTTTGTGATGATTCGGCCGCAAAAGAAGCGGCAGGAACAGCAACAGAAATTAGTTTCAAGCTTGAAAACCGGTGACCGCGTGGTGACCAACGCCGGCATTCACGGCCTAATTTCGAACGTGAAAGAGACCACCGTGCTGGTGAAAGTGGCCGACAACGTAAAAATCGAGATGGACAAATCGGCGATTACCAACGTCCTGAAAGAGGCGTAAGGTAAAACGTTCCTATTACTAAGCCGGACTGAACAAGCGACGCCGATGCGCAAATCGAAAATCGAAGATCGAGTATCGAAAATTCCATGACCCCAGTAATCACTTTTTTTATCGGCTTGGTCATACTGGTGCTGTTCGGCTGGTATTTCGCAACCGAAACCGATCGGTTACGCCGCATTTTGGGGACGGTGCTGACAATCGTGGTCACGGCGTTTTGCCTTTGGTCGACCTATCCGCCTTTCGACGAGAAGCGCCCGGACGGGACAGTGATTAGCCGCGGGAAGATCCATCTCGGCCTCGACCTTCAAGGCGGCACTTCCTTTCTGATTCGGCTGGAGCCGCCAGCAAGCGCCGATGGTGGAAAACGGCCAATTACAAAAGCGATGGTGGATCAGGCCATCGAGGCCATCCGCAAGCGTGTCGACCGCTTTGGGGTAAGCGAACCGATTATCACGCCACAAGGCAACGATCGTATTCTGGTCCAAATCCCGGGTCTTGACGCGGCCAATATTCAAGAGGCGCGCGACCAACTTTCGCGCGTGGCCAAGCTAGAGTTCCGCCTCGTATATCCGGATAATGGTCAACGCTTGAAAGCGATCGATGATGGAAAGGAAGTGATTCCGCCAGAATTCCGGATCGAAACTTACAAACAGCAAGTTCAGGGCGGAAAGCCGATCGAAGAACGTCTGCTCGTCAAAAAGAAAGCAGATCTCGGCGGCAACCATGTTTCGCAAGCGGCTGCCGGATACGGTCAGGAAGGATGGGAAGTCACACTCAGGTTCGACGCTGAAGGCGCTAAAACCTTCGGTCAAATCACTGAGGCAAATGTGAATCATCGCTTCGCGATTGTTCTCGATGGAGTAATTCAATCCGCGCCTGTCATTAAGACGGCCATTTACGGTGGTAACGCGGTCATCAGCGGCGGACGCATGGACGAGCCGGAGGCGCGCAATCTTTCAAGCGTGCTGGAGAATCCGCTGCAAACCCCAGTGAAGATTGAAGAGGAACGCCAGGTTTCAGCCAGTCTCGGCAGCGATTCGATCAAGAGCGGCATCTATTCAGGAATTGCGGGCTTTATCCTGGTGGTCGTGTTCATGATCATTTATTACCGGTTGGTTGGTCTTATCGCGGACATAGCTTTGCTGATCAACTGCATCATGGTGGTTGGCGTGCTGGGCATGTTTAACAGCGTCCTGACACTTCCCGGCATTGCTGGCCTTATTCTTAGTTTGGGAATCGCGGTGGACGCGAATGTTCTGATCTACGAACGGCTTCGAGATGAAATTAATCAGGGGAAATCGCTCCGCTCGGCCGTCGATACTTCTTACCGCAAAGCGTTCAGTGCCATTTTCGACGCGCACGTCACACAGTTCCTTACAGCTGCGATTCTTTTTTGGCTGGCGAGTGGACCGGTCAAGGGTTTCGCACTCACGCTGACCATCGGCATCGTGGCGTCAATGTTTTCGTCGCTGCTGGTCACGTACACCTGTTTTTCGTGGGCATTCGCGCTCGGCTGGCTGAAGCGCG